>Ga0172376_10000002_pt1 | contig 561480 bp, 526 predicted proteins | sample Lak35m_FD_121114 | JGI IMG/M metagenome (GOLD analysis project Ga0172376, IMG submission 121114) | Freshwater microbial communities from Kabuno Bay, South-Kivu, Congo - kab_092012_35m | ecosystem: Environmental > Aquatic > Freshwater > Lake | place: Democratic Republic of the Congo...
CGCCAGGTACTTGTCCCAGCGCGCCTTGCGCAGGGCCTCGGACGGCATGCTCTCAAGCTCCGTCAGCGCCAGGTCGATGGCATCGCCCGCATCCTCCATGACCTGCGACCGGCCGCGCTGCGCGCCGCCGACGGGCTCGGGGATGATGGAATCGATGATCCGCAGCTGGAACAGGTCCTGCGCCGTCACCTTCATGGACGACGCGGCCTCCTGCGGCGAGAAACTCGGCGGCGCCCCCAGCTTCGAGCGGCCCAGGATCGAGGAACACCCCTCAGGAGAGATCACCGAATAGACCGAGTGCTCGAGCATGTAGACCCTGTCGGCCGTCGCCAGCGCCACGGCGCCACCCGAGCCGCCCTCGCCGATGATCACCGAGACCAGCGGCACGCCCAAGGTCAGGCAGCGTTCGGTCGAACGCGCGATCGCCTCGCCCTGCCCGCGCTCTTCCGCGCTGAGGCCCGGATAGGCGCCCGATGTGTCGACCAGCGTGACGACCGGCATGTTGAAGCGCTCGGCCATCGTCATGAGACGCACAGCCTTGCGGTATCCATCGGGCATGGCCATGCCGAAATTGTGCCTGAGGCGCGACTTCGTATCGTTGCCCTTCTCGTGGCCGATCACCATGACCGAGCGGCCGCGAAACGAGGCAAGCCCGCCCAGGATCGCCTTGTCGTCGGCAAACACGCGGTCACCGCCGAGGGCCGTGAAATCCTGGAAAAGGGCGTGCACATAGTCGAGGAAATGCGGGCGCTCCGGATGGCGCGCGACCTGCGTCTTCTGCCAGGGCGTCAGCTTCGCGTAGATGTCGCGCAGCAACAGCCCGGCCTTGTGCTCGAGCTTGGAGACCTCCTCCTCGAGCGAGATCGCCTCGCCCTGGGCGGACATGCGCCGGAGTTCCTCGATCTTGCCCTCGAGGTCGGCAATCGGCTTTTCGAAATCGAGATAAGTCGTCATGCGGCCTTGGGTAACACCGGCGGGCAGAGCGTGCAAATCGGAAAAACCCTTCTGCCGATCAGAGGGTTAAGCGAGATGACGAAAATGGCAGGACGCTTGCCGGGCGCAAGAAAAGGGGCGCACCGGACTGTCCGGTGCACCCCTCAGGGCCGCGCGGGGGAGGCGCGGGGGAGTGTCTCAGTAGCGATAGCGGTATTCGTCCCGATGGCGCCGGTCGCGGCGATAGCCGTCCCGGTAATAGTCATCGCGGTAATAGCCATCGTCATAATAGCGGTCGCGATAGTCGCGCCGCCGTTCGTCCCGGCAGGCGTCGCGCGCGATCGCGCTGCCGGCCACGCCGCCGATGATGGCGCCGACGACGGTCGCCGCACCCCGGTCACGGCCGCGCGCCGCATTGTTGCCGATCGCACCGCCGATGATGCCACCCACGACGGCGCCCGCGGCACTGTCATCCCGGCAGCGGCGGCGGTCATCGCGGCCCGCATAATAGCCCGGAGGGGGCGGACCATAGCCCGGCCCGTAGCCCGGGCCATAGCCACCCGGCCCGTAATAGGGCGGCGGAGGCGGCGGCGGACCATAGCCCGGACCGTAATAGCCCGGAGGCGGATAGCTGTCGGCAAGCGCCGTCCCGGCAGCGCCGGCAACCAGCGCAAGCGCGGCAACGGCAGACACGATGATCTTTTTCATGGCAGTCCTCCAGAAAGCGGCGACCCGTCCGGCCTTGGGCGTGAAGTCGGCCCGCTGTCAGGATGCAGACTGGAATCCACAGCCTGAATGCAGCATGAACGGCCGGAACGCGTGGAATAATGGCGCGATTCCGCGCCCGGCCGCAAGGTCAGATCTCGACCTGCGTGCCCATCTCGACCACCCGGTTGGCCGGAATCCGGAAGAACCGGGTCGCCGAGAGCGCGGTGGCCTGCATGGCGATGAACAGCGCCGCCTGCCAGCGCCTGAGCTCCGACCGGCTCGCCGGGATCAGCGTCTCGCGCCCCAGGAAGAAGGTCGTCTGCATCAGGTCGAAGGACAGGCCGAAGGGCCGACACAGTTCCAGCGCGCGCGGCACGTCCGGCCGCTCCATGAACCCGTAATGGACCGTGACCTTGTGGAAGCCCTTGCCGAGCTTCTCCACCTCGATGCGCTGCGCCTCGCCGACGCGCGGCACGTCTTCCACGTTGACCTTCATGATCACGACCCGCTCGTGCACCACGTGGTTGTGCTTCAGGTTGTGCAGGAAGGCCGTCGGCACGACCGACGGGTTCGAGGTCATGAACACGGCCGTGCCGGTGACACGCTCGACCGTGCGGTCCCAGCGCTCGAGGAACTCCTCGATCGGCATGGCGTCGCGGTAGAGCTTCGAGACCAGGATCTCGCGCCCGCGGTTCCACACGAGGAACACCGAGAGCGCCACCACCGCAATCACGATCGGCAGCCAGCCCCCGGTCGGGATCTTCAGCATGTTCGACCCCACATAGAGCAGGTCGACCACGAGGAACACGCCGAAGACGCAGATGGTCACCCAGCGCGACCAGCCCCACAGCCAGCGCGCGACGATGGCGGCCAGGATCGTGTCCATCAGCATCGCGCCCGTGACCGCAAGCCCATAGGCATGCGTCAGGTCGCTCGAGCTGCCGAACGAGACCACGATGGCCGTGATGCCGATCATCAGCATCCAGTTGATCTGCGGGATGTAGATCTGCCCCATCTCGGTGGCCGAGGTATGCCGGATGTCCATGCGTGGCAGATAGCCAAGCTGGATCGCCTGGCGCGTCAGCGAGAACACGCCCGAGATCACCGCCTGGCTGGCGATCACCGTCGCGCAGGTCGCCAGCGCAACCAGCGGGAAGAGCGCCCACGACGGCGCCATGTTGAAGAACAGGTTCCCCAGCGCCCCGGGCGAAGCCAGCAGCAGCGCGCCCTGCCCGAAATAGCTGCAGACAAGACAGACGATGACACCCGCCCACGCCATGCGGATGGGGCCCTTGCCGAAATGGCCCATGTCGGCATAGAGCGCCTCGGCACCCGTGACGCAGAGCACGATCGACCCCAGCGCCACGAAGGCCGTCCAGGGCTGCGCGATGGCCATGTCGATCGCATGGAGCGGCGAGAGGGCGACAAGAACATGTGGCCGCTCGATGATCTGCAGCAGGCCGAGGAACCCGATCGTGCTGAACCAGAGCAGCATGATCGGCCCGAAGAAGCGCCCGACCTTGCCCGTACCCCGGCTCTGGAACAGGAACAGCGACAGCAGGATCACGGTCGCGATGGGCACGATATAGGGCTTGAACTCGCGCGTGCCCGAGAGCCCCTCGACCGCCGACAGCACCGAAACGGACGGCGTGATCAGCGCATCGCCATAGAACAGTGCAAGCCCCGTCAGCGCCACGATCGAGATCATGCGCCGCCGCCCCGGCGCCGCATGCCCCGTACGCAGCGCAAGCGAGGCAAGCGACAGCACGCCGCCTTCACCCTTGTTGTCGGCGCGCATCACGAAGGCACAGTACTTGATCGACACGACGATCATCAGCGACCAGAAGGCCAGCGACAGCACACCATAGACCGATGCCTGGTTCATCCCCATGCCGCCCGACGCGCCAAACGTCTCGCGCATCATGTAGAGCGGGCTGGTCCCGATGTCGCCGAACACGACGCCAAGCGCGGCAAGCGCAAGCAGGCGCTGCTTCTGCGCATGAGCCTTCGGGTCTTGGGGGGATGATTCCATGGACGGGATGACCGGGTGGGACCGCTTGCGTCAGGCCTTGGTCCGCGCGCGGATCATGTTCATCTGGCCGACGATGACCTCGGCCTGCCGGATCGAGGCAAGGTCGATGAGCTTGCCATTCAGCGACACGGCACCCATGCCCTTGCCAGCACCTTCCTGCATCGCCTTGAGGATCGCCTCGGCCGCCGCCACTTCGTCGGCCGGCGGCGTGAAGACGTCATTGGCCAGCGACACCTGCGAGGGATGGATGGCCCATTTGCCCTCGCAGCCCAGCACGGCCGAACGCCGCGCCTGCGCGAGGAAACCCTCGGCATCGGAATAGTCGCCGAACGGCCCGTCGATGGGACGAAGCCCATGTGCACGCGCCGCCGCAACCATGCGCACCGTCACATAATGCCACAGGTCCGACCAGTGCGTGTCGCGCGCCCCCGAGGCAGCCTTGTCGGTCAGCACCACATAGTCCTTGTTGGGCCCGCCGATATTGGTCGTGCGCATGCCTGCAGACGCCGCATAGTCGGCCGAGCCGAAATGCAGCGACTCCAGCCGCTTCGAGGACCCGGCGATCGCCTCGATGTTGTTCAGCCCCAGCACGCTTTCGATGATGACCTCGAGCTTCATCTTCTTCTGGCGACCCACCGCCATTTCCGCCTGCGAGATCAGCATGTCGATCGCATAGACGTCGGCCGCGACGCCAACCTTGGGGATCATGATCAGGTCAAGCCGCTCGCCCGCCTGCTCGACGATGTCGATCACGTCGCGATAGCACCACGCCGTATCAAGACCGTTGATGCGCACCGAGATCGACTTGGTCCCGAAATTGACGGTCTTGAGGCCCTCGATGATGTTGGCACGCGCCTTCGGCTTGTCGGCCGGTGCAACGCTGTCCTCGAGGTCGAGGCAGATGACATCGGCATCCGACGCCGCCGCCTTCTCGAACAATTGCGGCCGCACGCCGGGAACGAAAAGCTGCGACCGGTTGAGGCGCGGGCCGACACGGTCGATGGTGGTGAAGCTCATTGCAATGCGTCGCCCGGCTGAGGCGCTCCTCTCCGCGAGGCCGGGAAGCTAGGCTCGCAGCCTTGCACAGTCAACGACTTCGGCGCACCGCCAAGGGGTGCTTTTCCGCCACAAGGCGCCTTAACCGTTCATCCTGAACATGGGTGTAGATCTGCGTGGTGGCAATGTCGGCATGGCCGAGCAACTGCTGCACCGACCTCAGGTCGGCACCATTGGCAACAAGATGGCTCGCAAACGCATGGCGCAGCACATGCGGCGACAGTTTCCCGGGATCCACCCCGGCACGTACCGCAAGGTCCTTCATGAGCTGCGCCACGCGACGGCGCGTGAGATGACCTTCGACCCCGCGCGAGGGAAACAGGAAGCGCTGCGCCCGCTCGAGCCGCGGCAGGAACCGCGCGCGCACACCGATATAGGCCTTGATGGCCACGCGGGCAGGTTCGCCCAGCGGCACCAGCCGTTCCTTGCCGCCCTTGCCGCGGACAAGCAGCATGCGCCGCTCCCCCGTCACGGCCGAAAGCGGCAGGGTTACAAGCTCAGAGACCCGCAACCCCGACGCATAGAGCAGCTCGATGATGCACAGGAGACGCACAGCCTCCGCACCCTCAAGCGCCGCAGCCGCATCGATCAGCGACTGCGCCTGCGTCTCGGTCACCACCTTTGGCAAAGGCCGCCCGCGCCGCGGCGCCTCGATGATCGACGTCGGATCATCACTGCGGATGTCCTCGTCAAGAAGGAAGCGGCAGAGCTGTCGGATGGATGACAGGCGTCGCGCCTGCGTCGCAGCCGAGAGGCCGGCCTGCGACAGCGAGGCCAGATAGGCCCTCACATCATCGGCACGCGCCGCCACGAGCGACATGCGCCGCGCCTGCAGGAACGCGCGATAGTCGACAAGGTCACGCCGATAGGCATCGAGCGTATGGACCGAAGCCCCGCGCTCGGCGCTCATCATCTCGAGGAAGGTTTCAAGGTGGTGGAGGTCGCGTTCCGGCCGGGAGATCATTTCGATTGTCGCAAGGCAGAGCCGAGCACAGCTTCGGCTGCTATCGCCCTTGCTTCATCTCGCATGCCAATCGTTGACAGCGCGTCAACGGACCGGACCACGGCACCCACAGGTGCGCGCGCGGGGCCATCGCCACCCAGCGCCACCAGGACGTTGAGCACCGTTTCACCGACCCGCTGCTGCTGCGCCGAGCGCGCCAGCGCCCGCGTGGCATCGCCAGCCGCACCCTGCAGGCTGGCCGGCACCGCCTCGCCATTGATCGCCCACTGCGCCTCGGGCGGAATGGTATAGCCGAGCGCGTTGAGCAGCGGAACCTCGCGCAGCGCCCGGGTGGTCAGCCAGGGCTTGGCGCCGGCACCCGGCGCCCCGTTGCTGCCCAGCCAGGCGATCGCCTGCGGCAGGGCAGCGACATTCTCGGCCGACGGATAGACGATCGCCGAATGGATGCGCAGCGCATTGACGGTCGCGACATCGGTGGGCGAGGCCAGCATGCCGAGCCACTGTCCCGCCGCCTTCACGTCGCCATTGTACATCAGCACGCGCAGGATGTGCGGCGCGAGCCACGCGGTCTCGGGCACGGCCGGCATCTGGCGCGCCGCCTGGCGCACGGTCTGCGCGAAGAAAGGAAAGTTGTTCTGCGCATCCGCCCGCTCCAGCCCCGCCGCGAACTGGGCCGCCCGCGCTGCCGGTTGCGACCGGGCGAGAAGCGCCTGGAAGAAAAGGGCATTGCCCTGCGCCTGGTTGAGCTTGCCCGCAGCGGCCGCGGGATCATCGAGTTGGTCGGGCGTGAACACCGCCGCCTTGTAGGTGCCGACAACGTCCTCGGGCGAGGCAAGGCCTGCGCGGAATGACCGCTCGAGCGCCACGAGGCGCGCCTGCGGATCGCCACCGGCCGCGAACAACTGTCGCGCCGGTAGCCAGCCAGCCAGGGATACGGGGACAGGAACACGCGTGCGGCGCAGTAGCGCGACTTGCAGCGCCCCGGGCGCCGGCAGCGCATCGATCCTGACCCGCGCGCCATCCGTCAGCACCGAGGCGAGCGAAAGGAAAGTGGTATCCGGATTGGCCCGCTCACGCATGACATCGAGCGTAAGCGTCGCAGCCGACATGTCATTGGCAACAAGATAGCAATAGGCGCGCAGCTCGATCCAGAATGGCTCGTTGAGCGACAGCCGGAGGCTCGTCGCATCGCCGCAGGCATCATCGTCGCGCCCCTGCAGCAGCAGCGCCTCGGCCCACGCCTGTCGCGCAAAGCGATCCTCGCGCGAACTCTGCGCACCCAGCATGGCAGCCTCACCGATGCGCCCGCCGGCAAGCAGGCGCCGCAGGCGCTGCGCCAGCATCGAGGGCTCATCGACCGGCGTGACGCCGACGGGCGGCTTGGTGCCGCTGAGCAGGATGCGCCGCTGCAGGGACTGCAGCACGGGCGAGGGCGGGACCGCGTTGAGTTGCGCGATGCGGCTGACGATCGCAGCCCGCGGGCTCCCAGCATAGATGTCGGCAGGCAGGCCACCGCTGCTCGTGTCAATGAGGCCGGCGCCCGACGGGTCGATCTCATCAAGCGCGCTGACCATGACCTTCGGGCCACGCGGCTGTCCGGGCTGGTCGGGCAAGGCATCCTCGACCGGTGCCGGAGCAGACGGCACATCGACGCGCGGCGCCGCAGGATCCGCGACATCCGCTGGTTCGCTCATCGCCCCTTCGATGACCGGCGTCGCAAGTCCGCGTGGCGCAGCGGACGCAGGTGCCGGCTCGGCAGCACCGGCATACGCAACGCTCAGGATGGCAACGGCCGAAGCCGCGAATGCCCTAGCGAGGAAAGCCTGCATCAGGAAGAACCTTTTCCACCTTGTACCGCTCGGGCTCCAGCGTCGACCCGTAATAGGCAAGGCCACCGACCCCGAGCGCCAGCAGTAATAAGGCAGCACCGATCAGCCGGCCAAGCTGAACAATGCCGTCGGGTCGGTTAAAATCGCGAATTTGCCGCCTGCGCCGCATGATAATTGGCCCTCTTCTGCCGGTATTTCAAACTCTGGAAGGTCTCGGCCCGTTCCTGTACATGCTGATTCCAGGTGGAACGAACAAGATGCAACCGCAGGAACAGGAAGGTCAATGCGAGGCGCCCAGGGAACTGGCGGATCGCGCGATCGTTCTCGTGGGCCTGATGGGTGCAGGCAAGAGCACCGTGGGTCGCAGGCTTGCCGTCGAATTGGGTCTTCCCTTTCATGACGCCGACCACGAGATCGAGAAAGCCGCCGGCTGCAGCATCTCCGACTTCTTCGAGCGCTTCGGTGAACCGGCCTTTCGCGAGGGCGAGCGCCGCGTCATCGCCCGTCTCCTCTCAGGCCAGAGGCATGTGCTGGCAACGGGCGGCGGCGCCTTCATGGATCCAGCAACACGCGCCATCATCAAGCGCCTGGGCATCTCGGTCTGGCTCAAGGCCGACATCGACCTGCTCATGACACGTGTCCTCAAGCGGCCCACGCGTCCCCTGCTGAAAACGGCCGACCCGCGTGCTACGATGGAACGGCTCATGAAGGAACGCTACCCCGTTTATGCCGAGGCCGACATCACCATTGAGTCGAGTGGCGGCCCGCATGAGACCGTCGTGCAGAGGATCGTGGCCGAATTGAAAGCCTTGTGCGGAAGAATGCCGGCATGAAGACCGAACGCCTTCGCGTGGACCTCTCGGGCAGGGCCTACGACATTGTCGTGGGAGCCGGCGTACTGAAGGACGCGGGCCCCGAGATCGCCCGCCTGCGCAAGACCCGCCGTGTCTTCATCGTCACCGACGAAACAGTGTCACGGCGCCATCTACCGGTCCTTGCGACTTCCCTTGATGCGGCAGGCATCGGCCATGTGCACTGCATCGTGCCGCCCGGCGAAGCCAGCAAGAGCTTCGCGATGCTCGAGCATGTCGTCACCGGCATGCTCGAGGCAAACCTCGAGCGCAGCGAGCTGATCGTCGCCCTCGGCGGCGGCGTGATCGGCGACCTCGCAGGCTTCGCCGCCGGCATCGTCAAGCGCGGCCTCGACTACGTGCAGGTTCCAACAACGCTGCTCGCGCAGGTCGACTCCTCCGTCGGCGGCAAGACAGCCATCGACACGCCCCAGGGCAAGAACCTTGTGGGGCTTTTCCACCAACCCGTGCTCGTCCTCTCCGACACCGCCGTCCTCGAGAGCCTGCCCCCGCGCGAACTGAAGGCGGGCTACGCCGAGATCCTGAAATACGGCCTGATCGCCGACGCGAATTTCGCCGGATGGGCTGGCGCGAATGCGGAGGCCATCCTGTCGACGGCAGGCCCCGAGCGAACCCGCGCCATCATCACGTCCTGCAGCATGAAGGCCCGCGTGGTCGAAGCCGACGAGCGCGAAGCAGGCCAGCGCGCGCTGCTGAACCTCGGCCACACTTTCGGCCACGCGATCGAGGCCTGCATGAATTTCTCCGGCCGCATCCTGCACGGCGAGGCCGTCGCCGTCGGCTGCGTGATGGCCTTCGAGCTTTCAGCCCGCATGGGCCTCTGCCCGCGCGAAGATGCCGACCGCGTGCGCAGCCTCGTCGCGGGCGCAGGCCTGCCCGCCTCGCTCAAGGACCTGCCGGACCTTGGTGCAGGCCCCGAAGACCTCGTCGCCCTGATGCTGCAGGACAAGAAGGCGCGCAACGGCAGGCTGACGCTCATCCTCGCCCATGGCATCGGCAAGGCCTTCATCGCCAACGACGTCGACGAGGCAACCGTCCGCGCCTACTTTGCCGACATTCTCTGATCCCCTCACCTGACACCCGCAACATCCCCGAACAGGCCAATCGTCATGGAACCCGCCGCCGCATCCGTTCAGGTCTTGTCAGACACGGACCTGGTGCTTTCAATCGCGCTCACACTCGTGCTGATGTGCTGCTCGGCCTTCTTCTCGGGCTCCGAAACGGCACTCACCGCCGCCTCCCGCGCGCGCATGCACCAGCTCGAGAAGGACGGCGAGAAACGGGCCCGCCACGTCAACTGGCTTTTCATGAACCGCGAGAAGATGGTCGGCGCCGTCCTGCTGGGGAACACCTTTGTCAACATCGCCGCGTCCGCACTGGTCACCAGTGTGCTGCTGAGCATCTTCGGTGACGCAGGCGTTGCCATCGCGACAGTGATCACCACGGCGGTCGTGCTGGTCTTCTGCGAAGTTCTGCCCAAGACCTACGCAATCGCCCGCCCCGACATGGTCGCGCTCCGGATCGCAGGCGCGGTCCGGGGATGCGCGCTGGTCTTCTACCCCATCGTGGCAACAGTGGGCTGGCTGGTCGCACTGATGCTGCGCCAGGTGGGCGTGAAGTCGCAGGGCCTCGTCGAGGACCGGGAGGAGGCCGCCCACGAGGAACTGCGCGGGGCCATCGACCTGCACCACAAGGAAGGCTCGGTGCGCACCATCGACCGCAACATGCTCGGCGGCATCCTCGACCTGAAGGAGCTTCAGGTCTCCGACGTAATGATCCACCGCAAGAGCATAACGATGATCGACGGTGACCTGCCGCCCGAGGACATCATCGAGCGCGTTCTCTCCCAGCCGCACACGCGCCTGCCCGTGTACCGGGGCGACAGCGACAACATCATCGGCATCCTGCACGCCAAGGACCTGCTGCGTGCGCTGTCGCGTGCCAATGGCAATGTCCGCGCGGTGAACGTAACGGCCCTCATCGCCAAGCCCTGGTTCATCCCCGACACCACGACGCTGACCGAACAGCTGCGCGCCTTCCTGCAGCGCCGCGCGCACTTCGCGCTCGTCATCGATGAGTACGGCGCCCTCCAGGGGCTCATCACGCTCGAGGACATCCTCGAGGAGATCGTCGGCGAGATCCGCGACGAGCATGACGTGCCGGTGTCCGGCATGCGCCCGCAACCCGACGGCAGCATCAACGTCGACGGCTGGGTATCGATCCGCGAACTGAACCGGGCCATGAACTGGAGCCTGCCCGACGAGGAAGCAACCACCTTAGCGGGCCTCGTCATCCATGAGGCACAGACCATACCCGAGGTTGGCCAGGTCTTCAGCTTCCACGGATTGAAGTTTGAGATCCTGCGCAAGCAGCGCAACCAGATAACCGCCATCCGCATCGCGCCCGTCGGCGAGGCCCGCAGCGGTCAGATGTCAGCGGACTGAAGCCTCCTGCGGGGTCGAGAGTCTGAGGCTCAGCGCGTGGACCTGCGCCTTGAGCTCCTCGGCAAGCACCGCGTGGACGCGCCGCTGCCGCTCGACGCGGCCAAGGCCCTCGAAGCCGGATGACACGATCGCCACACGGAAATGGGTTTCGCCACCCGGCCGCGCCCCGGCATGGCCGGCATGCCGGTGGGACTCGTCCTCGATGACAAGTTCCTGTGGCGAAAAAGCCGCCTCGAGCTTCGTCCTTATGGTTTCCGCGACCCGCATGACACCTACGACTTGGGCAGTGCCGGGTGCAAAGTCAAGCACGAGCTTTTCTTGTCTTCTTTACCTTCGTCCGGAATACTCGAAGCCGCATGGGTGAGGAAACGAGACACGCGTCGAAGTGGGCGAATGACCTGCGCGTCAAGCGACAGCCGGTCATCAAGCCCGTGCGCCTGTGCGAGAAGCCCGGCTGCCAGGGCGCCGGCGAACACCGCGCACCCAAGAGCCGCACCGCGCTCAACGACTATTACTGGTTCTGCCTCGAGCACGTGCGCGAGTACAACCTGTCATGGGACTATTTCCGCGGCATGTCGCCGGGCGAGGTCGACGCCTATCAGCGCGCCGCCGTCGTGGGGCTGCGCCCCACCTGGAAGCTCGGCGAACGCTCGGCCGGTCCCAACCAGAAGCTCCAGGAATTCTTCCGGGGCGCCTACGTGGACCCCTCCATGGTGTTCAATGACGGACCCAACGCCGGTTCTGCCGACAAGGGCGCGGACAGCCGTAAGGTCAGCGAAGAAAAAACTGAGCGGAAGCGCTCGAAAATGCAGATGGCCGCCCTCGAGACCATGCACCTCGACCCGGACGCAACCTTGCAGGACGTCAAGACCCGCTTTAAGGAACTCGTCAAGCGCTATCACCCGGACGCCAATGGTGGCGACCGCGGGGCCGAGGAGCGGCTGCGACAGGTCATCAAGGCCTATGGACAGCTGCGATCCTCCGGATATGCGTGACAGACTGTGACCAAACGCGCTTCCGGCAACGGCCCGCGGGGTTGTAAAAGAGACGCCAACGCAATTGCCAAAGAAAGCCTGAACCGGGATGACGACGAACCAGAACGGTCTCTCCGCCGACAGCCGCCCCGACACCAGCGTGGATGTCCGCAAGACCTTCGGTCTTGACATCAACATGACCGTGAAGGGCTTCGCCAGGCCCAACGAGTACGTGCCCGAGATCGACCCGTCCTATCGGTTCGACCGCGACACGACGCTCGCGATCCTCGCAGGCTTTGCCTACAACCGCCGCGTCATGGTCCAGGGCTATCACGGCACCGGCAAGTCGACGCACATCGAGCAGGTCGCCGCACGCCTCAACTGGGCCTGCATCCGCATCAACCTCGACAGCCACATCAGCCGCATCGACCTCGTCGGCAAGGACGCGATCGTGCTCAAGGACGGCGTGCAGGTGACCGAGTTCCGCGAAGGCATCCTGCCCTGGGCGCTGCAGCACCCCGTGGCGCTGGTCTTCGACGAATACGACGCCGGCCGCCCCGACGTGATGTTCGTGATCCAGCGCGTGCTCGAGCAGTCGGGCAAGCTCACGCTTCTCGACCAGAACCGCGTGATCCGCGCCCATCCCGCCTTCCGCCTGTTCGCAACCACGAACACGATCGGCCTCGGCGACACGACCGGCCTCTATCACGGCACGCAGCAGATCAACCAGGGCCAGATGGACCGCTGGAACGTGGTGACCACGCTGAACTACCTGCCGCACGACAAGGAAGTCGAGATCATGCTCTCCAAGCTCCCGGGCTACAGCACGGCCGAGGGCAAGAAGAAGGTGGGTGCCATGGTCCGCGTCGCCGACCTCTCGCGCAACGCCTTCATCAATGGCGACATCTCCACCGTGATGAGCCCCCGCACCGTCCTCACCTGGGCCGAGAACGCCGAGATCTTCGGCGACGTGGGCTTTGCCTTCCGCGTGACCTTCCTGAACAAGTGTGACGAACTCGAGCGCGCGACAGTCGCCGAGTTCTACCAGCGCTGCTTCGGCGAAGACCTTCCCGAATCCGCGGCAAAGGTGATGGTGGCCTGAGGCATACCCGTGGCACCCAAACCCGAAAGCCCGATCGAGCCCTTCAAGCAGGCGGTACGCAACACGCTTCGCGCGATGGGGGCCGAGCCCGAGCTTGAGGTGAGTTATGGAACGGAAGCCCCGCAACTCCGCGGGCTCAAGGCGCGCCTGCCTCTGCCGGCGCGCGAGCTTTCAAAGACCGAGATCGCACAGACCCGCGGCGCCGCCGACGCCTTTGCCCTGCGCCTTGCCCTGCATGACGAGGGCACGCATGCACAATTCGCGCCGCCCGGCTCATCGGCACGCGCCATCTTCGAGGCCGCCGAACAGGCGCGCGTCGAGGCGATCGGCGCCAACGCCATGAAGGGCGTGGCGAAGAACCTCGATGCCGCCCTCTCCCTCCGCCTGAAGCAGAAGGGCTATGCGAAGGCGCGCGACCGCACCGAGGCGCCGCTCGCCGAGGCCGTCGGCCTCATGATGCGCGAACGCCTGACGGGCCGCGCCACGCCGGAAGCTGGAAAGGCCGTCATCGAGGCCTGGCGCAGCCACATCGAGGCCAAGGCCGGCAGCGATCTCGAGAAACTGCACGACGTGATCCGCGACCAGGCCGCCTTCGCCCGCATGACGCGGCGCATCCTGACCGACCTCGGCATGGGCGACGAACTCGGCGACGACCCCGACGGGTCGGACGATGACCAGCAGAGCGAACAGTCCGAACAGCAATCCGAGGACGCGCAGGATCAGTCCGGCGAGACGACCGAGGCTCAGGGCGCCTCTGCCGAGGAAACGGAAATGTCCGAGACCGACGGCGAGCAAGGCGACCAGCAGGCCGTGGAAGTCGAGACCGAAGAGCGTGCCGCACGCTCGGAGGCCGACGACATGGTCGACGGCAAGCAGCCCTTCCGCCCGCAGGGCCAGCCCGGCGCGCGCTCGGAATCCGGCTACAAGGTCTTCACGACGCAATACGACGAGATCATCGGCGCCGAGGAACTCTGCGATACCGAGGAACTCGGCCGCCTGCGCGCCTATCTCGACCAGCAGCTCCAGGCCATGCAGGGCGTGGTCTCAAGGCTTGCCAACCGGCTGCAACGCCGCCTGATGGCCAAGCAGAACCGCACATGGGAGTTCGACCTCGAGGAAGGCATGCTCGATGCCGCGCGCCTCTCGCGCGTGGTCATCGACCCGATGCACCCGCTCTCCTTCAAGATCGAGAAGGACATGAATTTCAGGGACACGGTTGTGACCCTGCTGCTCGACAATTCAGGTTCGATGCGCGGCCGCCCCATCATGGTGGCCGCGATGTGCGCCGACATCCTCGCGCGCACGCTCGAGCGCTGCAATGTGAAGGTCGAGATCCTCGGCTTCACCACCAAGGCCTGGAAAGGCGGCCAGTCGCGCGACCGCTGGCTGCAGGACAGCAAGCCCCCGGCCCCCGGCCGCCTGAACGACCTGCGCCACATCATCTACAAGTCCGCCGACGCCCCCTGGCGCCGCGCGCGGCGCAACCTGGGCCTGATGATGCGCGAGGGCCTGCTGAAGGAGAACATCGACGGCGAGGCGCTCATGTGGGCGCACAACCGCCTGATCGCCCGCCCCGAACAGCGCCGTATCCTGATGGTGATCTCGGATGGCGCGCCCGTGGACGACAGCACGCTGTCGGTGAACTCGGGTAACTACCTCGAGAAACATCTGCGCGAGGTGATCGAGACAATCGAGACGCGCTCGCCCATCGAGGTCATCGCCATCGGCATCGGCCACGACGTCACGCGCTACTACAAGCGCGCCGTGACCATCGTCGACGCCGAGCAGCTCGGCGGCGCCATGACCGACAAGCTCGCCGAGCTCTTCGACGAGGACACGGGCAAGGCCCCCGAGCACCCGTCGCGCGGCCAGCCCATCCAGACCCGGCACCGCAGGGTGCCGGTCCGCGCCGGCTAGCGCCCCATGCGCCACCTGCCGCGCACGATCGCAGCACTCATCTTCTCGCTCGCAAGCACCGCGGCCTGCGCCGAGGAGAAAGCGCGCCCCCTCGAGATCAGCGCCAGGCCGCTGCCGCTGTCCTACACCGACCGCGAGGCCACGACCCTCGGCCCCCTGCATCACCGCGGCACCCTGAAGCTCACCTCGCCCGACGACGACTTCGGCGGCCTCTCGGGGATCATCGTGTCCCCCGACGGCACCCGCTTTCTGGCGATCACGGACGCAAGCCATTGGCTCACGGGCGAGCTCGCCTACGACAAGGGCCGCCTCTCGGGCATCAGGGGCACGCGCATCGCCCCGCTGCGCGACGAAGCCGGCAAGCCCCTCTCCGGCAAGCAGGGCGACGCCGAAGGCCTCGCGGGCACGCTCGATGGCACCATCTATGTCAGCTTCGAGGGCGACCACCGCATCTGGGCCTACGCCTTCGGCCGGGACGGCCTCGACGCCCATGCGCGCGCCGTCAAGGTGCCCGCAAGCCTCGCGAAAGCCCCCGGCAACGGCGGCCTCGAAGCACTCGAGCTGTTGCGCAATGGCAGGCTGCTGGCTTTGACAGAGGGCCTGACAGACAAGGCTGGCCACACGCGCGGCTGGCTCATCGATCCGCAGGACGGCAAGGACGAAGCCCTCTCCATCGTGGCGCGCGCGCCCTTCGAGATCACCGACACGCGGCAACTGCCCGGCGGCGATGTCCTGACCCTCGAACGCCGCTTCAGCCGCACCGGCGGCATCGGCTTTGCAATGCGACGTATCCAGTCGGACGAAGTGAAATCCGGCATGCCGATCCAGGCAGCGCCCGTTGCGGAGGCCGGGATGGAACACGTCATCGACAACATGGAGGGCCTGTCCGTGCGCACCGACGAGGCTGGCCGTACGCTCGTCTATGTCGTGTCGGACGACAACTTCAACACGCCGCTGCAGCAGACGCTTCTGATGCTCTTCGAGTTGAAGGACTGAAGCGAACCCTAGTCCCAGTCCTTGGGTTGCCGCGTCTTGTTCTCGTCACCAGCCTTCAGTGTCCAGGCCACGGCCCGCTTGAGCACCGCGCCCACGGCGTCATCGAAGGACTGTATGATGTCAGGCACCTTCTCGCTGGCCGCAGGCTTGATGGACTCGAAACTCTCCGAGGCAACGATCATCCCGACCGCCTGGCGCACCAGCTTGAGGTTGAGCCTGACGCGAACCTGCGTGCCGCCATCCGGCGTCTTCTCGGCCTGGAACTCGCGCAGCTCCGTCTTCAGCACGAAGTCCGAGCGCAACCCGATCGACTGGCGCCCGACCGACACGATCTTCTCCGAATTCTCGAAGGACTGGATCAGCAACTGCTGGATCATGCGCGGTGCACGGTCGGCCCAGCGCGAGCCCGCAAGATACTTTACCTCCAAGGGATGCGGCGCGATGGCGATGCGATCGGTATCGATGCCCTTCGCCGTCGACGGCTCCTCGACCACGAGTTGCCAGTCGACGACAGGCAGGCCGTCGGGAAACGTGCTCTTCGGTGAGAGCACATAAAGGTCCGGCGGCGGCCCGGACCCGATATCGGGCAGCGCGCACGACGCAAGCGACAGCGACAGCAGGGCAAAGGCAGCGAAACGTGTTGCACGCATCAGCGCGCCCCCCCGGACTTGTACTCCACCGCCTTGTCGCCAAACAGCAGCGAGGAGGGGCTCGTCTCAAGCCGCTGCGCCGCCCTGTCGACAGACGCGATCATCTGGCGCGCATCGCTGATCGTGAGCAGCAGCTCCGGCAGCCCGCGTCGCGCGAAGTCCTTCAAGGGTCCGCGCGCATCGGCCATGATCTGCCGGAGTTCGTCGGCAACACCCCGGACATCGGCCAGCGTTCCCTTGGCATCGCCGGCTATGATCCGGTCGAGGTTCGATGCAATCGAGTCGAACTTGTCCGAGGCGCGCGCCAGGTTGCCGGTAAGCCGCTCGACATTTTCGATCGTGCGGCCAAACTTGCCCTCGTTGTCATCGCTGAGAAACGTCGAAAGCCTGTCCAGCACGGCATTCCCGCGATTGATGAGTTCCGGCGCGCCGGCAAAGAGCTTCTGGAACGTCGACTTGCGCGTCTCGATGAAGGGATAGTACTCACCCTCCTTCACCGCGATCTTCTCGGCCTTGCTCGAGCCACCGGCGATCAGGATGGCCGCAACGCCCGTCAGGCCCTGCGTCTCGAGGCTCGCATGGGAATCCGTCTTCACCGGGGTCGTCCGCTCGACCTTGATCTGCACCAGCACATGCGAGGGATCCTTCGGGTCGAGCTTCAGGTCGATCACCTCGCCGACCTTGATGCCGTTGTAGAGCACATCGGCCGCCATCCCCAGCCCCGAGACCGAACCCTCGAAGCGCAGCATGTAGACCTCATACTGGCGGTTGAACTCGAACTTCCCGATCCACATCAGGAACAGCACGGTCAAGACCGAGATGCCGATGGCAAAGCTGCCGATCAGCAGATGGTGTGCGCGCGTTTCCATCAACTCTCCCCCTTCGTATTCACGCCGGCAGTGTTGCGATCCCGGGCAGCCACGGCCACCCGCCCGCGTGGACCATGAAAATACTCCCGGATCCACGGATGCGCCTGCGCGGCCATCTCGTCAATGGTTCCCGTGACCAGCACCCGTTTTTCCGCGAGAACCGCGATGCGATTGCAGATGGCATAAAGGCTGTCGAGGTCGTGGGTAACCATGAATACGGTCAACCCAAGGGTCGCCTGCAGGTCCGCGATCAACGCGTCAAAGGCCGCCGCCCCGATCGGATCGAGGCCCGCGGTCGGCTCGTCGAGGAACAGGACCTCCGGATCCAGCGCCAGCGCACGGGCCAGTCCCGCACGCTTTCGCATGCCACCCGACAGTTCGGACGGAAACTTCGGCCCCGCCTCCGGCGGCAGTCCGGCCAGCGCAATCTTCACCGCCGCGATTTCTTCCATCAGGTATTGCGGCATGTCCAGGTGCTCGCGCAGCGCCACCTGCACGTTCTGCGCGACGGTCAGCGACGAGAACAGCGCACCGTCCTGGAACAGCACGCCCCAGCGCCGCTCGACGGCACGCTCCTCGGCCGCACTCATCTCGCCACGCACATGGCCAAAGACCTCGACACGCCCGGCCACGGGCCTGTTGAGCCCGAGGATCGTGCGCAGGAGGACCGACTTGCCCGTGCCCGATCCGCCGACGATGCCAAGCACCTCGCCCCGGTGGATGTCGAGATCGAGCCCGTCATGGATCACCTGCCGCCCGAACTGGCTGCGGATGCCGCGCACCGAAATGATCGCATCTTCCGCCATCGCTCAGATCCCGAGCTTGAGGAAGAGGATCGAGAACACGGCATCGACGACAACCACCGTGAAGATGCCCTGCACCACCGATGCTGTCGTGCGCTGGCCGACAGACTCCGCACTGCCCGAAACCTTGAGCCCCTCGAAGCACCCGATGAGCGCGATCATCAGCCCGAAGAACGGCGCCTTCACGAAGGCCACCGCTCCATCCCAGAAATCGGCTGCCGCATGCAACCTTTCGAGATACATCGCCGGCGACATGCCAAGCTCCAGCCACAAGACAACACCGCCACCCAGAAGACCCATCATCGCCGCGATGAAGCCAAGCACCGGAACCATCAGCACAAGTGCGATCACGCGCGGCAGCACCAGCACCTCGATCGGGTCCAGCCCCATCGTGCGCATGGCGTCGATCTCCTCGCGCAGCTTCATCGAGCCGATCTGCGCCGTGAACGCGCTGCCAGAGCGCCCCGCCACCATGATGGCCGTCAGGAGGATGCCGATCTCGCGCAGGAACCCCGCAGCAAGCAGGTTGACCGAAAACACCTCGGCGCCAAAGCGCCGGAGCTGTTCTGCGCCCTGATAAGCCATCACGGCACCGATCAGGAACGTGATCATGCACACGATCGGCACGGCATTTAGCCCCGTCTGCTCCATGTGGTAGGCCGTCGACGTCACGCGAAGGCGGCGTGGATTGGCCAGCGTGCGCCCGAACGTCTCAAGCACGAGGCCCAGGAATGCGATGATCGCGCGCGCGGTCTTTCCCGCGTCATGCAGGGCACGCCCCATGCGGATGACGATCTGCAGCAGCGGACCGTCAGGTGCGTCCTCAGGCGGCAGGGGCCGGTCACCGCGGGCCACGGCCGTGATGAGCGTCTCGTGTCCATCGATGCCGCCCGACAAGGCGACCTTGAGGCCCGCCCGTTCATATGTGCGCTGGGTACGGTGGATCAGCCAGGCCCCCGAAGTGTCGAGCCGCACAAGTCCCGACAGGTCAAGCACCGCCGCATTGCACCCATAGGCGTCAACCGTCCGAAGCTCTGCATCGATGCTGGCGGCACGGGAAACGGTCCAGTCGCCGCAGGGCTTCAGCGTGAGCGTGTCCGCATCACGCGCCACCTCAAGCCATGCCCGCGCTTGAACCCCTGGATCTGACATTAGTTAACGCCGCCCCCCGGCAGCCGAGCTCATCGAGTCGCAATCTTGCCCGTTGCCCGGGCGACCGACAAGGCAACCCGCCAACGAAAGCGTCACATGAAAGGCACGGCGGCTCCTGGAGTAGCCATGATCACACGATCCGTCCTTGTATTGCCGCCCGGACAAACGAGAATCCGCTCGCTAACCACGTCTTGCATTCACGGCAGGGCGCACCGGATCCACGGGGACGCGGATGCACATATCGGGCAGGAAACGACGCAAGAACGCCGCTGTGGCGCCAGACCGCGCCGGGCGCCTGCCCATGCATGCCATTCGCGTGCGCCGTTCCGTGCTCGTCGACGCGCTCGCCGCCGACGGCCTCACGCCCGGCGACGAGCAGCGCTTTCGCACCCTGTGCAACTTCCTCGGTGCCTACTTCCACCATGAATTCTACGCGCGCCTGACAAGCCTGAAGGACCTTCACGCGAGGTTGCATGAATGCAGGGACACGGCATCGGCCACAGCCCTTCATGCCGAACTCGAAAGGGGCCTCGTCGCGGTGCTCGGGCAGGCCAACTTCGAGGAAATGGACACCACCGCCATCGCACAGGGGTCAAGTGCCCATCCCCATCTCGAGGTCCAGACCCGCACGCCGCATGACCAGTACGAGACGGCACGCATCTTCTACAGGGGTGTCCGCGAGGACCGCCTGACAAGACGCCGCCTCCTGCGCCGGCACGAATGGCGCGAGGACGTGCTCGAGGACGTTGTGATCTTCGTGCGCTTCCGCGACACGGGCAACCATCAGGCCACGGGCGCCCTGCCCGGCAATGCAAGCCCCGGCAGTGTCCTGATAAAGTCCTTCCGGAACGTCGCGCGCAACGAGTTGCCGATGCTGCTGCCCGGCGTCGAAGTCGTCATGAGCCGCAAGGACGCCATCCTGATCGGTGGTCCCGCGCTGCTCGGCGGCATACCGGTTGCCCTGAACATCCTGCCCGCCCTGTCGGTGATGCTCGTACTGGCTGGTGCATGGCTCGGGGTATCGGGAACCGTCAAGCAGGATGACATGATGAAGGCCGTCGGCGCCCTGTCAGCTCTCGTGGGCGCAGGCGCCTTCATGTTCCGGCAGTATGCAAGCTATGCCTTCCGCAAGCTGCGCTACCAGAAGCGCCTCGCCGACAACGTCTACTTCCGCAACGTGAACAACGACACCGGCGTTTTCGACACGCTCATCGGTGCCGCCGAGGACCAGGAAATCAAGGAAGTGATACTCGCCTACCACGCCCTGCTGGCGCATGGCCCGGTACGCACCAGCACCGACCTCGACCGGCGGGTCGAGGCATGGCTCGAGAGGAACTTCGGTCTTTCGGTCGATTTCGAGGTCGATGACGCGCTGTCCAAGCTGCGGCGCCTCGGTTTTCTGTCGCAGGACGGCGATCAACTGGCCGTGGGCGGATTGGATCATGCCCTATCCGGCCTCGACACGCTCTGGGACAGGCTCTACGATTTCAGGGACAGCAAGCCAGCAGCGGGAACCTGAGTCCACAATGTCACAGCGCGACGCCACCTCACGCCTCGGAGCCCTGCAGATGGCAGGGCTTGCAGGACTCATGGGGTGGCTGGGCCTCGTGCCATGGGCCGTTCTTCTGCTGGCCCTTTTGATCCAGTGGAATGACTTCGGTCGCGTGCTCGAGGGCCAGCGCAACAAGGTCTTCGACTTCTACCAGAATGCGGCGCCGCGCCCCTATGTGGACGCGGGCGTGCGCTATGTCGACGTCGACGAGGAAAGCATCAGGCGCATCGGCCAGTGGCCATGGCCGCGCACGACGCTTGCAACCCTCACCCGTAATCTTCAAGAATCCCGCGTGGGTGTGATCTCGTGGGACATGGTGTTTCCCGAGGCCGACCGCACCTCGCCGCCCAGCATCGCCCGCAGCCTGCCGGATGCCGCCGAATGGCAAGCCACGCGCGAGCAACTGGAATCGCTTCCCGACAATGACGCCGTCTTTGCGCAGGCCCTGAAGGAAACGCCGAGCGTCGTGGGCTTCATCCTCGGGGCCGCCGACACCGGCCGCACGCCAATCCTGAAGGCCGGCGTCGCCCGCGTGGGAGACCCCGACAGCAGCCTGCTCGAGGCAGTGCAGGGCTTCTCAGGCGCAACGGTTCCCCTTGACCTGCTGCAGCAGGCGGCACCTGGCACAGGCGCCTTCAACGCGATCACCGACGACGACGGCATCATCCGCCGGGTGCCGCTGTTCGTGGCCCTGGTGAACCGCGGCAAGTCGGAGATCTATCCCGGCCTCGCACTGGAAACGCTGCGCGTGGCCATCGGCAGCGCGACCGGCACCTATCCCACGATCCAGGTGAAGATGGCAGGCGGCGGAGGCGAACTGGCCGTGGGACAGCCCAATCGCGTCATCTCGGTCAAGGTCGGCCCGTTCGTCATCCCGTCGACCAGCGACGGTCAGATGTGGGTTCACTTCACGACAGACCAGCCATCACGCCGGATCCCGGCCTGGAAGGTGCTCGAAAAGCCGGGGGCGCTTGGAGACCTCGAAGGCGCCGCCATCTACGTCGGCACCAGTGCCGCAGGCTTGCTCGACCTGCGCACAACACCCATGCGCATCGACACGCCCGGCGTCGAACTTCACGTGCAGGCGCTCGAGCAGATGCTGCTTGGCCACTATTTGGGCCGACCGGACTGGTCCGACGGCGCAGAGCTCGGCTTCGCGCTGGCACTGGGCCTGCTGGTGCTGCTGAGCATCAACCGCGTCCCCGTATTCTGGATCGCCGCGGTCGCTCTCGTGGCCGTGGTATTTGCCGTCGGCGTCTCATGGTGGGCATTCACCGAGCAGCGATGGCTGCTCGACCCCGTTGCACCCTCCCTCAACATCGCCCTTGTCTTTGCCGCCGCAAGCATCGTAAAGTTCATGCGGACAGAAACCGAGCGCCGCACCGTCCGCGACGCCTTCGCCCAGTACCTCCCCCCGGATGTCGTCAACGAGATCGCACTGGATCCCTCAAGGCTCAGGCTGGGCGGCGACACGCGCGAACTATCAATCATGTTCTGCGATATACGAGGGTTCACGCCGATCGCAGAGAGCTTCCGCTCCGATCCGCAGGGACTGACCCGGCTCATCAATCGCGTGCTGACCCCGCTGTCACGCGACGTGCTGCAGCATCAGGGTACTATCGACAAATACATCGGCGACTGTGTCATGGCGTTCTGGAACGCCCCGCTCGACATCGAAGATCATCCGCTCCATGCCTGCGACTGCGCACTCGCCATGCAGGACTCCCTCGCAGCGCTCAACAATGAACTGACAGGAGAGGGCTTCTTCGAGAAGCACCCGGTAAGCCCCATCGCCGTGACGGTAGGAATCAACACGGGAATCTGCGTTGTCGGCAACATGGGCTCGGACCTCCGCTTCGACTACTCCGCCCTCGGCGACGCCGTGAACCTGTCAGCGCGCATTCAGTCCTTTGCAGGCAACTACGGCTTCCCGCTGGTCGTCGGTGAAGACACGGTGACGCGGGTCTCCGGCAAGTTCGCCTTTCTCGAGCTCGATTTCCTTGCCGTGAAGGGGCGTGCCACCCCCACATACCTCTATGCGCTCATGGGACATGCCCATGTGGCAGAGACGAAGACGTTCCAGGATCTCGAGGCCGCACTCAAGGCATTGTTTGCCGCCTTCAGGTCACGCGATTGGCCTGGCGCACAGGCTGCCATCGCGCGCGGACGCACGCTCGCTGGGGCACCAGCCGAGATCTTCGACACCTACGAGGAGCGTATCCAGCATTTCATGTACGAGCCGCCCCCCGACGGCTGGGACGGCTCTTGGTCAGCCCGCGACAAGTAGCTGCAAGTCACCCTTGTTGAAGACCTGCGAACACGCCTCGAGGTGAAGCTCAGGAACTTCCGCGCACCCTGAAACTGGCGGACAGGCCGCGATTGGGTGCATCGGACAGTTCCAGAACCGAGCCATACGCGTCGAGAATGTCGCTGACGATGGCAAGGCCAAGGCCCGTGCTCTCGGGCCGCGTATCGAGCCGCACACCGCGCTGCATCACGACTGCGCGCGCTCCCTCGTCAAGCCCGGGCCCGTCATCATCAACCAAGACCCTGCAAAACCCGTCTCCCGGGCAGGCCACCGACACATCCACGCGGGCATGCGCGTGCCGGGCAGCATTTTCGATCAGGTTTCCCATCAATTCCGCAAGGTCGGTGCGGTCGATCGCAAGGTGCACCCCGGCCGGCACAGCGATGCCGATCGTGACACGTTCGCCCGTACCCGTGCGACGGATGACCCCGGCGACCTGCTCGATGACCGGCAGGAGTGGCGTATCAGCCGCGCGCGATCCATGACGGATGCGCGCGCGGGCAAGCTCGCGCTCGACCTGCGCCGACATCGCATCGACCGCGGCATCGATTCCCGCCGCAATCTCGGGCGACCCGCCAGCGGCGATGCGTGCAGCATCGGCTTTCAGCGCGGCAAGTGGGGTCTTCAGGCCATGGGCGAGGTCCGCCGCGCGCGCGCGCGCGCGTTCCACCTGCGCGTCGGCGCCATCGAGCAGTGCATTGACCTCGTCCACAAGCGGCCTGACTTCCTGGGCAGGTGCTGCCGGAAGCCTGAACATCCTGCCCCGCCCGGACCGCGGCGACCTGTCGGCCAATACCCGCCAGCGGCGCCGTGCCCATCGTGATCTGGATCAGGCTGGCACCGCCAAGAACGAACCCGAGGACCGCAAGCGCAAGAACAAGGTCGCTCGCGAAATTCGACGTGAGCGCCTCGATGTCGGCACGATCGATCGCAACAACGAAACGAAGGGCACGCTCGCCCTGTCCATCCGGCAGCATCAGCCGCCGCGCATGCGCACGCAGGCGTTCCCCACCGGGACCTTCGGCGTCATGGACATCGATCATGCCGATCGCCAGCATGTCCTGTGGCAGCTGCAGCCGTGCATCCCAGAGCGATCGTGACCGCAGGAGCCCGCCGGTCGCCTCGTCCTCGACCTGCCAGTAAAGCCCGCTTCGGACACGCGCAAAGCGGGGATCAGCCGGTTGCCGTTCAAGCGACAATGCACCCTCGGCCGTAACCAGCATGGCAGACGCAATCTGCGACAGGTGCAGGTCAAGCTCGGCGCCGATCCGTCGCTCCACATGGCGTTCGAACAGCTGAACAAGCCCGAACCAGGACAACACCAGCACGCACACGAGCGCCGTCACGGCACCGGCCGCAAGCCGCAGGCGAACCGAGGACAGGATCGCCCTCATGATGCCTCAGGGGCCACGACATACCCGAAACCGCGGCGTGTCTCGATGAACGGTATGCCCAGCTTGCGCCGGATCCGCCCGACAACCACCTCGATGGCATTGGACTCGCACTCGCCACGGTCACCATGGATCTGCTCGCCAAGCTCGAGCTGCGACACGACACGACCGGCATTCAGCATCAGGTGGCACAGCAGCCTGAACTCCAGCGGCGTGAGATTGACCGGATTGCCCGCCACCGTGGCACGCATGCTCCGCTGGTCAAGCGCAACGGGTCCTATCTCAAGAAGCGGCGAGGCAACCCTCGAGGCGCGGCGCACCAGCGCCCGCAGGCGCGCGAGCACCTCCTTCATGACGAAGGGCTTCGCGATATAGTCATCGGCTCCCAGGTCGATGCCCTCGACACGCTCGCTCCAGGTGCCCCGCGCCGACAGGATCAGGACCGGCATGTTGCGTCCCGACTTGCGCCAACGCCGGAGCACGGTCAGCCCGTCCAGACCGGGCAGCCCCAGATCGAGCACGACAGCCGCAAAGCTTTCGGTATCGCCGCGGAACCACGCGTCCTCGCCTTCGCTGGCGTGGTCGACGGTCCAGCCAGCCGCACGCATCGCGTCACCAAGCGCACGGGAGATCTGAGGGTCATCCTCGACCAGAAGCACTCGCATCAGTCATCATCCCGGCGGTCATCCCTGCCGCGCCCGCGGCCACGCCCGCGCCGGTCGTCAATCTCGACGACACGGCCGCTGCGGGCATCGACCGTGACCTCGCGCACACGCCCGCGGCCATCGATGATCTTCACCTCGCAAATGGCGACCCCGTCCTTCTCGTCGAACTCCACTTCGATGACCTCGCCGCCTCCGGCCGCCCGAAGGGCTGCCGACGTGATCTGCTCCAGGGGCAAGGTCTCCCCGGCTTCGAAATATCGCATGGCTTCGTCATGGTCGCCATGACCACCCCGCCCCTCGCGCGCCTGCAGGCCGCCCGTGGTAAACGCGGGGGTCAGAAGGACGAACATGGCGCAAAGGGCCAGCCTTGCGGGGGCGAAGGATCTCATCCAGCCATCTTCCCCGATCCATCCTGACAAAACGCTGACAGGACCGGTCTGGCGCCTGTCATTCGCACCGTGTCACAAGGAGCCTCCTGATCGACCAACCCAAGGAGAGACAAGATGAATGCGAAACGAGCCCTTCTCGCCATGGCAGCCGCCGGCACCCTGGCTGCCAGCCTCAGCCAGCCAGCCTTCGCCCGCCGCGGCGACGATGACCGGCGCGGGGGCGATGACATCTGCACCACCGCACCGCGCGACCAGTGGCTGCCGCTTGAAGGCTTTGCGGACCGGGCACGCCAGCGCGGCTACGCGGTGATAAAGATCGAGATCTCAGGCACCTGCTACGAGGTCTACGGAACGAAGGGGGGCGTTCGATATGAACTCTACTTCAACCCCGCCACAGGCGACCTCATGAAGACCGAACGCGAGCGCGACGATTGAGCCGCCGTTCAGCGCAACGACCTCCAAGGTGATTGCGCCGGGCGTCTCATCTGGTGCAGGTCTCTCCCTGAAAAAGGGAGAGACGCACCCATGACCCATGCCTTTCACAAGCAATGGCTACACTTCACGTCAGGCCCGCCGATTGTCGCCGCCGGGGCAAGCCGGTATCATCCCTCAAAGGACCAATCCTTGCGCGGAGTGACAGCCCATGAGCACCGGATCCACTGCACCCCTTGATGCCGTCATTGTAGGCGCCGGTTTCGCGGGCCTGTACATGCTCCATCGCCTGCGCCAGCAGGACATGAGCGCGGTCGTGGTCGAAGCCGCCCCCGACCTGGGCGGCACCTGGTACTGGAACCGCTACCCGGGCGCCCGCGTCGACGTTGAAAGCGTGGAGTACTGCTACACCTTCTCCTCTGCCCTCGACGAGGAATGGCAATGGAGCGAAAAATATGCCCCGCAGGCCGAGATCCTCGCCTACCTCAACCACGTCGCCACGAAGTTCGACCTGCGCCGTGACATCCGCTTCGGCACCCGCGTGGAGGCCGCCCACTTCAACGAAGCCAGCAAGCTGTGGACCGTCGTGACCGACAAGGGCACGCTGTCGGCCCGCGCTGTCGTGATGGCAACCGGATGCCTGTCGGTGCCAAAGGATCCCGACTTCCCCGGCATCGGGCGCTTCCGGGGCAAGTCCTATTTCACGAGTCGATGGCCGCATGAACCCGTCGACTTCACGGGCCTCGACGTGGCCGTGATCGGAACCGGTTCCTCTGCCATCCAGACGATCCCCGAAGTGGCGCGCCAGGCCCGGCACCTGACCGTCTTCCAGCGCACGCCAAACTACAGCCTGCCAGCCCGCAACGGCCAGATCCCGGCGGAAGAGCTTGAACTCTGGAAGCTCAACCGCGCGCGCTTCAGGGCAGAAGCCGCCGCCGCAGGCTTTGGCATCCGGCATGTGTTTCCCGAGGAACGGTTGCTGAGCGCGACACCCGCGGACGAAGCCGAACGCATCTTCGAGGAGCGCTGGCAGCATGGCGGCTTCTGCGTGCTCGGCGGCTTCGCCGACATCGCGCTCGACGAAAAGTCCAATGCCATCGCCGCAGACTTCCTCGCACGCAAGATCAGTTCGATCGTCAAGGACCCGCGCACCGCAGACCTCCTCACCCCAAAAACCTACCCGGTGGGAACAAAGCGCATGTGCGTGGACACCGACTACTACGCCACCTTCAACCGCAGCAACGTCTCACTCGTGGATGTGTCGCAGGCACAGATCGAGGAAATCACGCCCGACGGCGTGCGCACGGCAGCGCAGGAATATCGCTTCGACGCCATCATCTTCGCGATCGGGTTCGATGCGATGACAGGCGCGCTCGACCGCATCGACATTCGCGGCCGCAAAGGTCAGAAGCTGAAGGACAAGTGGGCCGCCGGGCCGAAGACCTATCTCGGCCTGTCGGTGGCAGGCTTCCCCAACCTCTTCACCGTCACCGGACCTGGTTCGCCCTCGGTCCTCTCGAACATGGCGCCGACAATCGAGCACCACGTGGACTGGATCGCAGGCGCGCTCGCCAGCCTTGCAGCCCGGCGCAAGACCACGATCGAGGCTACACAGGAAGCCGAGGAAGCCTGGGGCGCGCACGTCAACGAGGTCGCGCACATGACGCTCTACCCGCGCGCGAACTCCTGGTACATGGGCGCAAACATTCCCGGCAAGCCACGCGTGTTCCTGCCCTACGTGGGCGGAACGCCCGCCTACCGCGCCAAATGCGCCGAGGTCGTGCGCAACGGCTACGAGGGCTTCACCCTCGCATGAACGCAGGCGCGTTGTTCTCCCGGGACTATTTCGAGGCCCGCAGCAGGTTCCGCCTCGCGGCAACGCATGCGGGCGCCGACCTCTTTTCCTGTCGCCACCCGCAGGCGACCGGCCCCGCAGGCGAGGAACTGTTCATCGACATTGCCGTCACCGGAGAACCCGGTGACACGGTGCTCCTCGCCATCGCCGGCACCCATGGCGTCGAGGGTTATGCAGGCTCTGCCGTGCTCACGGGCTGGCTCGGATCAGGCCGCCCGCACGCGAAAGGCATCCGCCAGGTCCTGGTCCATGCGCTCAACCCGCACGGATTCGCCTGGGATCGTCGCGTGACCGAGGAGAACGTCGACCTGAACCGGAACTTCATCGACTGGTCGGCGCCTCCACCCGGTAACCCGCACTATACGCTGCTCGCCGAGGCGATCGCACCCCCCGATCTCTCCGAGGCCTCGACCGACGCCGCAAGCCGGGCTCTGCGAAACTATGCCCGCGAACACGGTGCCTTCGCCATGCAGGAGACAATCAGCAAGGGCCAGTACACGCACCCCGCGGGCATGTACTACGGCGGCACGCGCGCGCAATGGTCATCAAGGACGCTCCGCGCGATCATCGACACGCATGCACGGCCCTGCCGGCGCGCCGCCATCCTCGACTTCCACACCGGCCTTGGTCCCTTCGGCCACGCGGAACTCATCAGCGAGGACCCGCCCGACAGCGAAGCCTATGCCCGTGCCCGAGCCTGGTACGGCAGCGCCGTCTGCTCCACGCGCGCAGGCGACTCGGTCTCCGCGCAGGTCTTCGGAAGCCTCGATGGCGCGATGCCGGAAATGTTCGGCGGCGCTGAAACAACAACCATTTGCGTGGAATATGGCACGCAGTCGACGCTGGAAGTGTTCCAGGCGCTGCGCGCCGACAACTGGCTGCACACGCTCGCAGGCCTCGGCCATCCCGACCGCGCGGCCATCAAGGCCCAGATCCGCAGCGCCTTCTACCCCGAGGCAGATGACTGGAAGACCATGATCTGGACCCGGGGAAAGACGGTTCTCGACCAGGCGATCGCAGGCCTGTCCCGCGGTTAAAGCTGTTGCACCCGCCCGGAGCTTGCGTCACACTCGACCCAATTCCTGCACGAGGTAACGACATGAAGAAGTCCTGGCGCAAACCCAAGGTTCGCGAGATCTCCGCCGCCATGGAGATCAATTGCTACTGCTCGGCCGAGTAATCGCGCCGGAGCCATCCGGCTCCAGACCTGCATGAAACTGATCGTCCTCGGGGCGGCAGCCGGTGGCGGCTTCCCGCAATGGAACGTGGCGAGCCCGAACAACCGCCGGGCTTTCGCCGGCGACGAAGCCTGCGCACCCCAGACACAATGCAGCCTCGCGGCCTCGCTGGACGGGGTCGATTGGGTGCTGCTCAACGCCAGCCCCGACATCCGCCAGCAGATCCTCGCCACGCCGGAACTCCAGCCCAAGCGTACACCGCGCTCCTCGCCCATCCGTTCCGTGATCCTGACCGGTGCCGACGTGGACGCCATCGCAGGCCTCTTGTCACTGCGCGAACGCCAGCCCTTCACCGTCTGGGCAACCGAGTATGTGCTGGGCGTTCTCAGGGCCAACCCCATCTTCAGGGTGCTCGATCACGCCTGCGTGCAGTTCCGGACCATCAAGCCGGACGATGCCTTCGAACCCCTGCCGGGACTGTCCTGCCGCGCGCTGCGCACGCCGGGCAAGCCGCCCCTCTTCATGGAAGAGACCGACGGCATCGATCCTGTTGAAGGCTCGTCCATCGGCATCCAGATGCAAACACCGGGCGGCCGCCGCGCGATCTTCATGCCCTCCTGTGCCGAGGTGACCCTCGACACGCTGCGCACTGTCGAAGGCGCGGACGCCCTCTTCTTCGATGGAACGCTGTGCGTGGATGACGAGATGATCCGCGCGGGAGAAGGCGCCAAGACCGCCCGCCGCATGGGACACATCGCAATGGACGAAGCCATCTCGCGGCTGCGCGACGCAAGCGTTGGCAAGCGTGTCTTCATTCACATCAACAACACCAACCCGGTGCTCAACCGCGCCTCCGACGAGCGCAAGGTCGTGGAAGATGCCGGCTGGACCATCGCCATGGATGGCATGAGGATAGACCTGTGAGCCTGCTGTCACCCGCGGACTTCGAAAAGGCCCTGCGCGCCATAGGCGCCGCCCGCTATCACAACCTGCATCCCTTCCACAAATTGCTGCACGCAGGAAAGCTCGACAGGCGCCAGGTCCAGGCCTGGGCGCTGAATCGCTACATCTACCAGAGCCGCATCCCCATCAAGGACGCGATCATCGTCTCGCGCCTGCCAACCCCGGAGCTGCGTGCGACCTGGCGCGTGCGCATTGAAGACCATGACGGCACCGACGGCACGGATGGCGGGATTGCCCGCTGGCTGAGGCTGACCGACGGCCTGGGACTGCCGCGGGAAGATGTCGTCTCTGAACGCCTCGCCCTGCCAGCGACGATATTCGCCGCCGACGCCTATGTGCATTTCACGAAGGACCGCTCGGTGCTCGAGGCCATCGCCTCGTCCCTGACGGAAATGTTCGCGCCCACCATCATCGCCGAGCGCGTGGAAGGCATGCTGTCCGGATACGATTTCGTGTCGAACGAGACCCTGGCCTATTTCGGCGCGCGCATGACCCAGGCGCCGCGGGACGCCGATTTTGCGCTGGATTTCTGCATCCGGAACGCCACGACACCCCTTGCACAAACACTGTGCAAGCAGGCCCTGGAGTTCAAGTGCAGCGTGCTCTGGTCAATGCTCGACGCCCTGTATTATGCTTACGTCTCGCCAGGGCACCCGCCGCCCGGCGTATTTGGAACATGAGCGACGACAAGAAGAAACCCCCTGACAGGGACACCTCCGCCGCACCGCGGCTCGCCCCCGGCGTGCGCCTGCGCAAGGACGACCAGCGCGGCCCGGTCCTTCTGGGGCCCGAGCGTGTGCTGGAACTCGACGACATCGCCCTGTCGATCGTCACCCAAATCGACGGCAAGCGCCGCGTATCCGACATCGCAGCCGCGCTGGCAAAGGAATATGACGAGAAGGCCGAGAACATCCGCGCCGACATCGACAGCCTTCTGAAGGACCTGGCCGCCAAGGGATACGTAAAGCCGTGACGGCGCTGCCCGTTCCCCTTGGCCTGCTCGCCGAACTCACGCACCGCTGCCCGCTGCAATGCCCCTACTGCTCGAACCCGCTGGACCTCGTGCGCGCAAGCCACGAGCTCGACACCAGGACGTGGGTGCGCGTCATGGAGGAAGCCGCAGCGCTCGGCATCGCGCACGTGCACCTGTCAGGTGGCGAGCCACTCGCACGCCCCGACCTTGCCGAGATCACGAATGCAGCCCATCTGTCGGGCCTCTATACCAACCTCATCACCGCGGCTGTCGGGTTGAACGCGCAACGTCTTGCCGAATTGCGCGCAGCCGGCCTCGACCATGTGCAGATAAGCTTCCAGGGCATCGCCCCCGAACAGGCCGACGCGATCGCGCACGTGAAGGGCGCATTCCGCGCCAAGAAGGATGCCGCCCGCCTGGTCTGCGACGAAGGCCTTGCACTGACCGTCAACGCCGTCATCCATCGCAGCAACGTCGGGGATGTATCGGGCTTCATCGATCTCGCTGTCGAACTGGGCGCCGGCCGCCTCGAGATCGCGCACGTGCAATACCATGGCTGGGCCCTGGCCAACCGCGCCCACCTGATGCCGACGCGCGCGCAGTTCGAGGCAACCCGAAGTGTTGTCGAGGACGCACGCCGGCGCCTCGAGGGCACGCTCGTAATCGACCACGTCATGCCGGACTATTTGGCCGAAAGGCCAAAGGCATGCATGGGTGGCTGGGGACAACAGGTAATGGTCGTGACCCCGGACGGCCGCACCCTGCCCTGTCATGCAGCAACCACGATCCCCGACCTCGTCTTTGCCAACGTGCGGACCTCGTCCCTGGCAGAGATATGGGGACATGATGAAGCATTCAACCGCTTCCGTGGCACGGCGTGGATGCCAAGCCCCTGCCAGGGCTGCGAGCGCGCCGAGATCGACTGGGGCGGTTGCCGTTGCCAGGCCCTCGCCATCACCGGCAACGCTGCCGTCACGGACCCGGTCTGCAGCCTCTCGCCCAGCCACGACCTCATGGCAACCCTCGCCAGCGAGGCTCCGGCCCGCCCAGGCTACAGGTTCAGGCGCATCGGCGGCTGAGCCCCGGCCCTGCGCACAAACAGGCTGAATTCCCCCCTGTGCGTTGCTCCAAAGGCACAAAAAACCCGCCAAACCCTTGCTTGCCACAGCCGTTGCGAGCACGGCTCAGTTGCATTCACCCGCAAACAGCAGTGAAATCAGACCCGCAGGTAGGAGGCCTGTGGGATGGGGGATGTAGCGACCGACAGGTTCGGCACGCTGGCGCATGCGCTTGATAATGCCGCGCGCCTGAGCCTCCACGATCCTGCCCTCGCCATCGAGCAGCTCCAGGAAATCCTGAAGGTCCATCCCGGCCACGCCGGCACGCGCGCGATGCTGGCAAGGGTCTACCGGACCATAGCCGACCAGCTCACGCTCGCAGGCGATACCGAACGCGCATCGGCCGCCTACGCGCAGTCGATACGTCACTCGGTGCATGATCCGGTCCTGCAGCAGGCCGCAACAGCCCTGTGCCGTAATGACCTTGCCGTGGCAGAACGGCTGCTGCGCGAGCGCCTGAAACAGGCCCCCACCGACGTCGCCGCCATCCGCATGCTCGCCGAGATCGGCGCACGCCTGGGCCGGCACCGGGATGCGGAGAACCTGCTGCTGCGCGCGATCGAGCTTGCACCCGACTTCGAGGCGGCACGCCACAACATCGCGATCATCCAGTTCAGGCAGCAGAAGCTCGAGGAAGCCCGCAGCCACATCGACTGGCTTCTCGACCGCGATCCCCACAATCTCCAGTACCGCAACCTCAAGGCTGCCACCCTCGCCCGCCTTGGCGAATACGGTGACGCCATACCGCTCTACCGCCAGCTCGCACGCGAGATACCGGGCGACTCGCGCATCTGGTTGGGCCTCGGACATGCCCTGCGCTCGGCGGGCCAGACCGACGAATGCATCGCCGCCTATCGCCGCTGTATCGGGGCACGCCCCACCTTCGGGGAAGCCTGGTGGAGCCTTGCCAACCTGAAGACCTTCCGCTTCGGCCCGGCCGACATTGAAGCAATGGAGCAGCATCTGTCATCTGCCAAGCTGACGGACGACGATCGCCTGCATCTGCATTTCGCGCTCGGGAAGGCCCGCGAGGATGAAGCAGTCTATGGACAGGCCTTCGCCCACTACGCCAAAGGCAACGCCATCCGGCACGCGCAGACAAACTACAGTGCCGATGAAACATCCGCACACGTCGCGCGCTCGAAGGCCCTGTTCACGCCCGCATTCTTCGCGAACCGCCAAGGCCACGGATGCGCGGATCCGGCCCCGATCTTCATCGTCGGTCTTCCCCGATCGGGATCCACGCTGATTGAACAGATCCTCTCGAGCCACAGCCTCGTCGAGGGGACGATGGAACTGCCGGACATCACGCACCTCGCCCGTCGCATCGGCGACCAGAAGCGCAAGTCCGACCCTTCGAAATATCCCGACGGTCTTGCAACCCTCGACGCCGGCGTACTGCGGGCGCTTGGAGAGGAATACATTGAACGGACCAGGGTCCAGCGCAAGTCAGGCAAGCCGTTCTTCATCGACAAGATGCCGAACAATTTCGCCCATGTCGGCATGATCCACCTGATCCTGCCGAACGCGAAGATCATCGACGCACGACGCCACCCACTGGGGTCCTGCCTGTCCGCATTCAAGCAGCACTTCGCCCGCGGCCAGACCTTCTCGTACAGCCTCGACGACCTCGGCCGGTATTACCGCGACTATGTCGACCTGATGGCGCATGTCGACACGGTATTGCCCGGACGCGTTCACCGCATCCATTACGAGCACCTCGTGGCGAACCTCGAACGCGGCGTGCGCGACCTGCTCGGCTATTGCGGCCTGGCCTTCGAGGAGGCATGCCTCGCGTTCCACACCAACACCCGTGCCGTCCGCACCGCGAGTTCCGAACAGGTCAGGCAGCCACTGTACCGTGACGCCGTGGACCACTGGAAACATTTCGATGCCTGGCTCCAGCCCTTGAAGGACGCGCTGGGTCCGGCACTCGACACGTACCCCGCGACACAAGTCGCGGCATGAAACTGAACCGTCCAAGCATGAACAGGGGAGACAAGACAGTGAAGCATCAGATCAGGTCCGGGCGATCCCGCTCGGCAAGGTTTGCAGGCCTCTTGCTGGCGACCACGGCGATCAGCGGCACGATGCCCGCCCTCGCCCAGGACGCAGCGAAGAAGGAGGAGAGCAAGGGCACCGTCGAAAAGATCACGGTGACCTCGCAGAAGCGCGCGCAGCAACTCCAGGAAGTTCCCGCCGCAGTCCAGGCGATCAGCACGAAGAAGATCGAAGAGCTGCAGATCACGGACATCAACGACTACAGCAAGCACCTGCCCAACGTGACCATCCAGCCCTCGAGCCCGGGCTTCGTGGGCGTCTATATGCGCGGCGTGGCCAGCGGCGAGAACCGCAACCATTCGGGCCCCTCGCCCAGCGTCGGCATGTATCTCGACGAAATCCCGATCACCACCATCCAGGGTGCGCTTGATGTCCACGTCTATGACATCGCCCGCGTCGAAGCGCTCGCAGGTCCGCAGGGCACGCTCTACGGCGCGAACTCGCAGGCCGGCACCATCCGCATCATCACCAACAAGCCCGACATGGTCGAGACCTATGGCAGCGCCACCTTCGAGGTGAACGCGGTCGACCATGGCGGCATCGGCTCGAGTGCGGAAGGCTTTGTCAACGTGCCCCTGTCCGACAAGGCGGCGGTCCGCATCGTCGGCTGGGCGCAGCATGACGCCGGATACATCGACAACGTCTTCGGCGCGCGCCTCTACCCGACATCAGGCGTGCTCGACGACAATGCCGACAAGGTCAAGGACGACTACAACACGGTCGACACCTATGGCGCACGCGCAGCCCTGAGGATCGAGCTCGACGACAACTGGACCCTGACGCCCCTCGTCAGTGCACAGGACCAGAAGACCGAAGGCAGCTTCGCGTTCGCGCCGAGCACAGGCGACCTCGAGGTCACACGTTGGTTCCCGGAGAACTCGCATGACCGCTGGGTGCTCGCGGCGATGACCGTCGAAGGCAAGGTCAGCAACCTCGACGTCACGCTGGCTGGTGGCCACCTCAGCCGCACGGTCGACACGAACTCCGATTATGCCGATTACGGCTTCTTCTACGACACCATTTTCGGCTACGGGGCCTACTTCGTCGACAACGGCGGAGCCTTCATCAACCCGGCGCAGTATATTCAGGGCCGCGATGGCTATAACAAGAACAGCGTCGAACTGCGCCTTGCAACGCCATCCGACAACCCGCTGCGCGTCATCGGCGGCGTCTTCTACCAGCGCCAGGAGCACGAGATCTTCCAGCGCTACCGCGTGGACGGCTTGGCCGACACGTTGGACGTCACAGGCCTGCCGGACACGATCTGGCTGACCTCGCAGCTGCGCATCGACATCGACCGCGCGATCTTCGGCGAGGTCTCCTATGACCTGACCGACAAGCTCACGGCCACGGCCGGCCTGCGCCTGTTTGAATCCGAGAACTCACTCGAGGGCTTCTTCGGTTTCTCAGCAGGATACTCGGGCTCCACAGGCGAAGCTGCATGCTTCGGGCCGGCAACAACGGCCAGCGCCCCGTGTACGAACCTGAACAAGCTGACCGAGGAAACCGGAAACACCCGCCGCCTCAACCTCTCCTACGAGATTGATGACAAGCGCATGGTGTATGCGACCTACTCCACGGGTTACCGGCCCGGTGGCGTGAACCGTCGCGGCACCCTGCCGCCGTATTCCTCCGACTACCTGACCAACTACGAGGTCGGCTGGAAGACGACGCTGGCGGATGACACCTTGCGCTTCAACGGCGCCCTCTTCTGGGAGGAATGGGAAGACTTCCAGTTCTCGTTCCTTGGTCTCAACGGCCTCACGCAGATCCAGAATGCAGGCCAGGCAACGATCAAGGGCATCGAGGCCGATATCGAGTGGAAGCCCATCCCGAAGCTCTCGATCTCGGCGGGCGCCACACTGCTCGAAACCGAGTTCACGGGTGGCCCCGGCTTCCCGCCATCGCTCACCGAATTGCCCGTCACGCCCAAATTCAAGGGCAACCTGACGGCAAGGTACGAGTACAGCCTGATGAACTACGACTCGTTCGCGCAGGCAACGGTGGTGCATTCCGCCGATTCAGGCATCGAGTTGCGTCAGACCGAGAGCGCGATCATCGGCAGGCTGCCGGCCTACACGCTGGTGGACCTGTCGACGGGCGTGACGATCGATGGTCTTGAACTGACCCTCTATCTGTCGAATGCCTTCGACGAGCGGGCCATCGTGGGCCGCTCCACGCAGTGCGCGATCAGCGTCTGCGGCGGCCTGCCGTACGACACACCCATGCAGCCGCGCACGATCGGCATCAAGGCAACGCACGCCTTCTAGGACGGAAGGACGCTGGAAAAAAAGCGGGCGCCGGGAACAAACCCGGCGCCCGTTTGCTTTGGTAGTCGCAAGGGTTCAGCCAACGGGGTCCCGCGCAGCCTTGACTGCGCGGCTTGTACCCTGAGCGTTCCGCGAGGGATCAGCCGGCCGCCCGGCAAGCCACGAGAAGATGCTGTCGAACACCGCCTCGTCCGGATAAAGCCCCATGACCGGAATGATGTGCAGCACAGCCGAAGGATGGTTCTGGAAGTCCCGGATACTGTCGGTGTGCGGGATGACCGGATTCTCCTGCCCGTGCCAGACCGATATGGGGACCGAAAGGCCGGACGGGTCCGAGCGCGTGTTGCGACCAAACAGGGTCAGTTCTGACGAGAGCCCTGCGCTCGAACGTTCAAGGGCTTCGAAGATGGTGGCATTGAGATACGCCGAGAACGCAGGATCCGCGATGCGCCCCGCGTCCGCCCGGGACTTTTCCTCAAGATAACCCAGGATCGAGCGGATGACCGGCACACGCAGTCCCCGGCGCAGCATTTCGACAAAGGTCGGAATGAGCCACGGCTGGCTGTGGAAGATCGACAGGCCCGAGCGGTTTTCGCCATTCGTCGCAGCCCAGCCCAGATTGGGCGCATGCAGGGCAAGGCGCAGCACATCGCGCCCCAGCCGCGCCGCAGCAGCAACGGCAAAGCCACCCCCATAGCCATCGCCGAAAAGCGCCACGCGCCGCAATCCCAGCTTGTTGCGCAATTGATCGACATCGGTGGCAATGCCTTCAAGCGAATAGTCCTTGCGCGGATCGGACTGCCCGTACCCGGGGCGCTCGAAGGCGATCACGCGCACGCCATGTCGCTCCACCGATGCCGCCGCGGCCGGCGGCAGCATGCTGGCGGAGAGCCCGAAATGGAAATAAATGATCGGCAGGCCACCAGCCGGCCCGTACTCGCGATAGCACAGCAGCCGTCCATCGCTCAGCGTGATCAGCCGACGTGGCGGCACGCCGGGCACGGCCATCGAAGCGTCTCTCTGCAGCTGCATCGGAAACGCCGACGCGTTCGTGAGCAGGCGAAGCAGGTCGGCCTGGCGACGGGTCCCGGTCTTGGCAAAGATGTTCTTCAGGTGCCAGCGCGCCGTGCTGGGCGTCATGCCAAGTTCCGCCCCGGCATCGGCAACGCGCATGCCCTGCACAAGCTTGGCCGCCAGCCGCGACTCGGCCATCGTCAGGCCAAAACTGCGGTTCACGAGCATGCCGTCTGCCGGCAGGTCCTTCGCCGAGAGCAGCACCACCGCAAACAGGGGCTCCGTCCAGACAGCACCCAGGCTGAAAGCCGACGCCAGCCCGTCAGGAAAGGCTGCCCGGGGCAGCATCACGCCGAAGCAGGCCGACTTCTCGTCGAGTGACCCGAGGGTGAAGGGGGCAAGACCCGCCTCCGTGGCAGACACGGTACCCCTGAAGGCAGTCGCGAAGGTCTTGGCAGCGCCAGTATGGAACTGAAGAAGCTGGCCCGGCGAGACGGGCCCCACCAGGAAAGGCCTCAAGCGCTCGGCAACCCGGCCGCAACGGCCACGAACAATCCCCTCGGATGACAGCAGCACCGCATCCCAGGCCGCGTCACCGGGCTCGCGGTCCTGCCGGCCGGCATTCAGCCGGTCGATCATGGCGCAGGCACGTGCTGCGTGACCGATGATGGTCTGCGCCTCGGGATCACGCGCCGGATCAAGTGGCGTACCGATGGCCTCCACGGCGGCCGCGATATCGTTCCACTGCGCCGGGTTTTCGGCAAAGGCATAGAGAGCCTCAACCAGCGCAAGCATTGTCGCCGCCGATACGCTCTCTCGCTGCACGTTGCTCTCAGCCACGCCAGCGCCCCTTTAGAACAGGCGGGATACCGTGGGGGGGAACCGTGCAAATCATGCCTGCGCCACAGCCTTCCTGAATTCACTGGCCATGTGCATCACGATCGACTTCGGCGGACGCGAGGGCGGCACGTCATTGGACGAGACCGCCTTCAGGGCGATCTGACGGTCCTCTTCGGTGAAAGTACGCGTCGTGACGCAATACTCCACCAGCGTGCCGTTGGGGTCCCGCGTGTAGACCGAATGGCACCAGTTGTGGTCGATCTCCATAACGTCGTGGCCACCCGCAAGCCACCTGTCGCGTCTCTCGCGCATGTGCTCGAGGCTCGGCGAGTGGAACGAGATGTGGTTCACCCAATCCGGCAGCCCGGCCGCCGTCGACAGGCCCGTGTCCTTGACATGGGCAAATGCGTCGCCGTGCAGTTCCCAGAAGGCAATGAACCTGTCGGGCTCGATCTCGTAGAAGAAATGCTTTGCGAAACCGCCCACCGGTGTCGGCGCGATCTCGACCTTGCGCAGGTCGAAGCCCATGACCTCGCGGTAGAAACGATCGATCGCCTTCATGTCGCGCGTGACGACGGCAAGGTGATGATAGGCCACGGACGCACTCCCCCCCAAGGCTGAGCGGTCATGCTAGGCCACCATGACCATGCCGTCTATGGCAGAGAAGCCTCCAGCCGGCGGCCATCCCACAGGCGCCCAAGGAAGAGCGAGGCAGCAAGCGCAACAAGGCTGCAGACGGACATCAAGAGGTAACCCTGCGCCCCGAAAACAGCGAAAAGATGGCCCGAGGCGAACTGCCCGAAGGCCATGAACACCCCAATGGTTACCGCCGCAAGGATGCTTTGTGCCGTGCCGACAAGATGAGGGGGGACCGCGCGGGCCACGAAGTGCATGGCCGCAAGATGCACCGCCCCGAAGGTTCCGGCATGCAGGAGCTGCAGGGGCAGGAGCACAATGAGTGGCGGAGACAGGGCGAGGATAGTCCAGCGAAAGAGCCCCGCGAAGGTCCCAAGCACGAGAAGCCGCACCGGGCCCAACCACGAAATCACCCGGTCGGAGAAGCTGAAGAGCACGATCTCGGCCACAACGCCAAGCGCCCAGAGCAACCCGATCAGGTCGGCACTGTACCCGAGGTCTTTCCAGTTCAGCGTCCCGAACCCGTAGTAGAACGCATGGCACGACTGCGCGAGCCCAGCAGCCAGCAGGAAAAGCAGGAACACGGGTTGGCGCGCCAGCGCGAGGGCCTCGCGCCACACCTGCCCGCGATGAATCTCTTCGCGCGGCGCCTCGTCCCGCGGCAGCACAAGCGCACCCAGCAGGGCGAACACCGAGGCGCCGATCAGCAGCGGCAGGAACGCGTCAACCCCGGTGGCAGCCAGATATAGCCCGCTGGCGAAGTTCATGATGATGAAGGCTGCCGATCCGAAGGACCGGACACGGCCGTAATCGAAGCGCTCCGACAGCGCCGTCTTCAGTGTCACGCCCTCCAGCAGCGGCCCGATGGCGGAAAAGCAGATGCTCGCAGTCAGCGAAAACAGGACCAGGAAGGCAACGCCCGGCAGCAGCGCGTATCCGGCATAGGAGACAAGCGCGCCCGCCGTCAGCAGGACGACCGCCTGCCGGCGGGCCACCAGCGCATCGGCCGCAAAGCCCAGCAGCGGTCCTGTCACCACCCGGGCAAGCCCCATGAACATCATCAGCAGGCCGATCGACTCAGGCGAGAGGCCGCGGCTTTCAAGCCACGCAGGAAAGAACGGCAGGTGGACGCCGCCGATGAAATTCAGCCCCATGTAGAGGGGGATGAAGCGTGCCGCCGACGCAGGCAGCAGGGTGAAGGGCGGCAATCGCATGAAGGACTCTGGCCGGTCGGCGCGGAGCCCCATTCATAGGCACTCGGGCAGGCGCCCGCAGCATCCCTTTCGTCGCAAGCCGGCGTGCGCCTACATGGCCGGCAGGAAGACCTGCCGCTGGGCGGCCCACCCCTGCATCAGGCGGATGATGCGATGGTCGAGGACCCGGTCACCCCCAGCCTCGGCAGCGCTGTGAACCTCGAGCAGCAGCCTCTTCAGTGTCGCATTTGCGGCGTCGAGGGCCGAAACCGAAAGGTCGGTGTCCTGCCCGCCGGCCGCACTGCGCAAGGTCGGGGCGAGGGATGCCGGCATCCGTTCCGCAACATCGGCGAACAGCGCGCGCATGGCATCGTTCTCGGCCTTGCGGACCGCAGCACCACGGTTGAACTCCTGCGCCACCATCAGCAGCAGCACCGCGGTTGTCGTGGCAGAGCCCTGACCATAGCCCGGCGGCAGCGCAGGGCCCATCTCGAGCGCGATCTTGGCGAAGGCCTGGTTGAGGACAAGTTCCGGCGATGGCTTCATGGCTTCACACCCTTGGCTTCAGCAAGCAGGTCGGCGAGGCGCTTGTTGTGGAACGGCAGGCAATAGAGGCCGGAGAACGCCATGACAGGATCGATGTTGGTACCGGCCTGAAACTCCTTTGCCGACGAAATCCAGATCGCAAGCCCCTTCAGCGACGCAAACAGGGTCCACCACTGCAGGGCCTTCGGATCGGCAACAAGGCCACTGCACTTCTGCCAGATGGCAATCGCCTCGCCGCGTGGCAGCATGCCGCCGGGGTTCTCGCGATCGGACGACCACAGCGGATCAAGCGACCACGCAAGGTCCTCGAGAGGATCGCCGACATGCGCCATCTCCCAGTCGAGGATGGCGCGAATGGTGCCCGTTGCGTCGAACAGGAAGTTGCCGGTCCTGTAGTCACCGTGGACCACGGATACCTTCTGTGCGGGCGGCGGCGGATTGGCCCTGAGATGGCGGATCACAGCACGCGCGATGGGCTGCGGTTCCAGTTCGTCCTCGTCGATGACCTGTTCCCATTTGGCAAGCTCGAGACGCCAGGCTTCATCGGCAGCAGGGATCGGCACATGGGCGGCCAGGGGTGACGCCATTGCATCCTGGGCGGCAATCCGTCCGAGGATACCATGGAACTGCTCACCAATTCGCCGCCGGTGCGGCCCATAGGGATCGCCGGCAAGGATCGACCCCGCACTGCAACCCTCGATCTCTTCCATCACGAAAAACGGACGCTCGAGCCACTCCGTGCCGCGCTCGAGGAACAACGCCCGCGGAACGGGCACCGCGCTGTCCTGGAAGCTGCGATAGGCTGCAAATTCGATCTCCCGTTCCGTTTCGATCAGGGTCGAGACCGGATCGCGCCGGAAGATCAGCCCGCGCTCGGCCCCGGCACCGCGACGGACGCGAACCCGGAACGTCTCGCGGCTGGCGCCACCATGGATGCGCGAAAGCGCCACAATGGAAACAGGCTCGTCCTCTCCCCATTGCAGGGACAGATAGCGAACGATGCGTTGCTCGATATCCATGCTTACGTCACCGCTGTCATGTGGCCATGTCCATGAGGCTCTTGAAGCCGCTCGGGGCATGGGCGCCGATCACCAGCTGCTCAAGCACACCGCACCCCTCGCGCACCAGGCCATTCGGCCCGCGCAGGATCGCCTTCGAGAATGCCTGCACATGGAGGAAGTGGAACTCCGACGTATTGACCTTGGACGTCTCGTAGCTGTCGAAGCCGACCCGAAGCTCGCCCTGCAGCCGCCCATGTCCCCACTCGGGATGGGTATAGCCAAGCCCGCTCATGAAGAAGTTCCACTGTGGCCTGAGCTCAAGCGCATAGTGCTGGCCCTGCGCATCGGACATCCGGATCTCGGCACCCGCCGCATGCCGCGTGCCAGGCCTGTAGGCGATGCGCGAGCTGCAATCATCCATGTGGACCACCTGCCCTGTCCCCACCGGCGCCATCACGGCGTGGGTATTCCACGGACGCCCAGCCTCGTCGGCATTGTTGTGATAGAGCGTGATCCGGTCCTCGAAGTTCATGGGCGCCCACAGCCAGTAGAACTGGGGCGCGCGCGCCGGTGCCGTCGGCTGCGGATCACTATGGCCAACAGGCCTGACACCCCATGACCGGTCGCGCGTGCCCAGAAAGCGGGAATCAATCGCAATCCGTCGGCCACCGAGCTCGATCCAGCCTTCATAGGATCCATTCTGCGTCAGCCGGGTATAGTCCATCACCGTGCGCGGACCGATGCGATAGGTGAAGCGGGGCTCCTCGATGGGTTCGGACCGAGACGTGAAGACGATGTCGGCCGAGATGCCATGCTCGTTGCCTTCGACCTGCACCCGGAGCCGGCGCAGCGGTTCCACGACGCTGACCGAAAACGGACCCACGCGCGTATCCATGCGCTCCATGTGAAGGATGCGCGAGACGCGCAGATTGTGCTGCACGCCATCGACCACAACGCAGAACGCGCCATCCATGACGTTGAGCGCCGGATAGACACCAAGCGCTGCAGCGAAGAAGACCGACCCGTCCGGTGTGTAGCCATTGAAGAAATATCGGTCGTAGAAGTTCCGGTCCGTGCCAGCATAGGCAATGGGCTCGGCCGTCTGGTGGATGGGATAGTCATCGGCCTTGCTCAGCATGCAGCCATTCTCCTCCGCAGGGCGGGCTTTCACCCGCGTGCGATAGTGGTACAAACAGGGCTGCATGAAAAGGTGCAAACATGAACCGCCTCTGGCTTGTCACAGGCAGCCTCAGCATGCTGCTCGCACTCGCAGTCGCAGCAGCCTCCGGCCACGGGTCTTCAGGTGAATTCGTGCCCGCGAGCAGGCAGGTTCTCGATACCGCCCGGGAAATGCATCTCGTGCACGCGTTGGCCCTGCTGCTGCTCGCAGTCCTGCCAGCGGACAACGCGGCCGGTCGCCTGAAGACCTTCTCAGGCATCTCGTTCCTTGCCGGCATTCTCTTCTTCCCTTGCGGCATCTACGCCAGCCGCCTCTTGGGGATCGACGCCGTGCGCCCCCTGATCCCCATCGGCGGCATGTCCTTCATGCTCGGCTGGGCCCTGCTCGCGCTGGCCGCCCTGCGCATGGCGCGCAGCCCCGGCTGAGGTCGAAACTGGAACTTCCCCGCACTTTCCTTTAGATGTGGTCGCACGCCATCGGGTCAAGGATCAATCAGCACATGTCGGGCAACATCCTCATTGTCGGCGCGGGCATCGCGGGGCTCGGTTCCGCCATGGCGCTGGCACGCGAGGGGCGCCAGATCACGCTCCTCGACCGTGACCCCCCACCATCCACGGATACGCAAACCGCCTTCGAGAAGTGGGAACGCAAGGGCGTGACCCAGTTGCGCCACAGCCATGTGTTCCTCGGTTGCCTCGTGTCACTGATCCGCGAGCGCCATCCCCGCCTGCACGAGATGCTGCTCGAGGCTGGCGCCCGCGAGATCGGCTTCGCCGACAGCCTGCCCCCGCAACTGCGCGAGGCCTACAAAGCCCAGGCCGCAGACGCAGAGATGGCTTTCCTGTTCTCACGCCGCACGACCCTTGAGCATGTGATGCGTGCCTATGTCCAGACCTTGCCCGGCGTGACCTTCGAGACAGGCGTACGGGTCAGGAGCCTGGCAACCGAGCGCGCGGGAGAGATGCTCAAGGTCATCGGTATCAACCTGGAGACCGACACATCGCCGCTGCATGTGAGGACCGCTGACCTCGTGATCGACGCCGCCGGCCGCAACTCGATCCTGACGGATGACTTGCGCAGCCAGGGCGCAACCATCGAGGAAGAGCGTAACCCGGCCGGCATCCTCTATTTCACCCGCCACTACCGCCTGAAGGAAGGCCAGGTCGAACCGCCGCGCGACAACATCCCGGGCGCAGGCGATCTCGGCTACATCAAGTTCGGTGTCTTCGCCGCCGACAACAGGCACTTCTCCATCACGCTGGCCGTGCCCGAGATCGAGCAGCAACTGAGGCTTGTGACTGTCAATCCGGCGACCTTCGATGCGATCTGCAGCCGTATACCGGGAATGGCGCGCTGGATCGACCCCGCGCGTGCTGACCCCGTGACAAGGGTTTTCGGCATGGGCAATCTTTTCAATGTGTGGCGCCACCATGTGCATGACGGCCGACCACAGGCGCTGAACTTCTTCTCGGTCGGCGACGCCGCGATCCGCACCAATCCGCTCTATGGGCGTGGATGTTCCCTGTCGGTCATGCATGCGCATATCCTGTCCGATATCCTCGATCGCACACCGGACGCAGCCACCCGCGCGATCATGTTCGATCAGGAAAGCCGTCGGCAGATACGCCCCTTCTGGGACGCGATCGTCAAGCAGGACAATGGTGCGATCCGGCGGGCCCGCAACGAGCAGAAGCAGGGCTACAAGCCGCGCCTCAAGGCACGCCTGATCCGCAGCTTTGCAGAAGACGCCATAGGCCCCGCAACGCGCAGGCATCTGGACGTCTACCGCGCCATCATGAAGACCTTCCACATGCTCGAGGCTCCGACGGTCTGGCTGAGGAACCCCGTCGTGATGGCGAAGGTCCTCTGGACCTGGACGACGCCCAGGTCCGCAAAGGCGGCTTTTTATCCACCCAAGCCCGGTCCAACCCGGACCGAGATGCTCGCCCATCTCGGCATCGCCGAGCAGCAAGCCTGAAGCAGCAGGAACACGATTGATGTCCGTGAACTGGAACAAGCCCGCCTTCGCCCCGACAAACGGCATCCGCATGGCCTATTTCCAGCAGGGTAGCGGATTGCCTGTGGTCATGTGCCATGGCTTTCCCGAACTCGGCTATGCGTGGCGCCACCAGTTGCCGGCCCTCGCCGCCGCAGGCTTCCAGGCCATCGCTCCCGACCAGCGCGGCTATGGCTTCACCGATCGACCGGCCGCCATCGATTCATACGACATCCGCCACCTGACAGCCGACCTCGTGGGCCTCCTCGACCATCTCGGCATCGAGAAGGCCGTCTTCGTCGGCCACGATTGGGGCGGATCGGTCGTCTGGGCCATGCCACTGCTGCACCCCTCGCGGGTTGCCGGTGTCATCGGCGTCAATACGCCCTTCCTGCCGCGCCCGCCCATGGACCCGATCGCGCTGATGCGCGCCGCCTATGGCGAGGACATGTACATCGTCTACTTCCAGAATCCGGGGCCCGCCGATACCGTGCTGGCAGCCGACCCGGGCAAGACCTTGCGCTTCTTCTATCGCAAATCCTCCATGACCATCGCGGAGTACGACCGCCTGCCCGCCGAACAGCGCAAGCTGACGCTGGTTGCCGCACTTCAGTCAGATGAAAGCATGTGGCCGGGAACCCAATTGCACACGCCGGAAGAACACGCGCACTTCGTCGACAAGTTCACCCGCACCGGCTTCACGGGCGGGATCAACTGGTACCGCAACTTCACCCGCAACTGGCAGATCATGGAAAGCGTGGTGCAGAGGGTCGACTGCCCTGCCCTCATGGTGATGGCGGAGGACGACATCGTCCTGCGTCCCGCCCTCGCCGACGGGATGGAAACCTTCGTTCCCGACCTGAAGAAGCACCTGATCCCGAAGTGCGGTCACTGGACCCAGTCGGAGCAACCCGAAGAACTGAACGCGGTCATGATCAACTGGCTGAAAACCCGCTTCGGTTAACGCCACTGCCGCAGGGTTTTGCCGTCTCGCGCGCTTGGGGATATGCTGCGGGAAAACCTGGAGGGGAACCGGCCATATGCCATTCTTGCCCGAAATTTCGCCAGCCACGATGTACCTGGCCCTGAACCTCAGTGTCCTTCCCTTCTGGGCACTGCTGATCTTCCTGCCGCACACGAAATTCACCGAACAGGCCGTGCACTCGATCGCGCTGCCGTTGATCCTCGGTGTAACCTATGCTTGGCTCCTGGCGACCGCGCTCACCTCGCCGGCACCGGAAGGCGCGGGCTTCGCCACGCTTGACGCGCTGATGAAGACCTTCAGTGTCGACATCGCCGTCGTGGCGGGTTGGGCCCACTATCTCGTGTTCGACCTCTTTGTGGGCGCCTGGGTGGCGCGCGACGCGCAGCGGGTCGGCCTCAACCATTTCCTGCTCATTCCCTGCCTGCTGCTGACGCTGCTTGTCGGACCGATCGGCCTTGTGACCTACCTGATGATCCGCGGCCTGTCAGGAAAAGGCGGCACCAGCCTGTTTGAAGGGTGAACCGCAGAGCAATTCACTGCGGTTCCAGAGCTCCCTTGCAATCGCCTCGTCGTAGGATACGGCTGACGCGCGAACGGGCTCGCACTTGTCGAAGTACGCGCCCGACACAAGCTTCAGTGATGGATCCGTGGCAAGGTGGACGCTTGTTCGCGCTCCCTCGCACTCCGGGATCGCGGCTACGCGCTTGGCCAGCCCGAACAGGACCCGCACGAAGCCGGAATTGTTGTCCCCAAAGGCCGAGGCAACAAATCCAGGATGGAGGCAATTTGCCGTCACGCGTGTGCCCGCAAGCCGCCGGGCGAGCTCCCGCGTGAAATAGATGTTGGCCAGCTTCGAGCGGGAATAGGCTGTCCAGCCCGAATAGCCCCTCTCCAGCTGCAAGTCAGCAAGATCAAGCTTCGCACCTTGGTGCGCAGCCGAGGCCACATTGACGACCCGCCCCTGGTCAGCCGCAGCGAGCAACCCGAGCAGCTCCGACGTCAGCTGGAAATAGCCGAGGTGATTGAGCGCCAGCGTCATCTCGATCCCGTCCTCGCTCAGTTGTCGCGTCTGGTACAGCGCGCCCGCGTTGTTGACGAGGACGTCGATATGACCGAAGCGCTCCTTCAGCGCTTCAGCCGCATGCATCACACCCCGTCGCGACGAGAGGTCGGCCTGCACGAAGTGGATCTGCTCGTTTCCGGTCTGCGAGCGCAAGGCACGGATAACCGTATCGCCCTTGGTCGCATTGCGTCCAATCAGGGTCACATGCGCACCACGTGCGGCGATCTCGCGGCCAGTCTCGCGCCCGATGCCGTCGGTGCCACCCGTGACGATGACGATCTTGTCCTTCATGCTCATGGCTTTCTCCCGACAGCTTCAATGCACCCGGCAACGAGGTCCTGCGCGCGCCGGTAAATTTCATCGTCAGTGAACCCCGGCTTGAACAGGCTCCCACCCACGCCAAAGCCGTCTGCCCCGGCTTCAAACCACCGAGGCATGGTCTGGCGGTCAACACCGCCGACAGGAAAGATGCGTGCAGTGTCCGCCGGCAAAACCGCCCGCAGTGCCTTGAGACCTGCGGGGCCAACCACCTCGGCAGGAAAAAGCTTCAGGACACTTGCGCCCTCGGCCACCGCGGCAAAGGCCTCCGTTGGCGTCATCACGCCAGGCATCAATGGCACCTGCGCCGCACGTCCCGCGGCCATCACATCCGGATCAAGGTTGGGCATCACGAGGAACTCGGCGCCTGCGGCAACTGCATCCTTCACATCGCTCGGCCGCAGCACCGTGCCCGCGCCCACCAGCGCCTCTTCGCTCACCGACGCCCGCGCAAGCCGGATCGACTCGAGCGGCTGGGGTGAGTTGAGGGTAACCTCCATGAGGCGGACGCCCGCATCAAACAGCAACCGTGCGACACGGGCGGCACGGTCGGGCACAAGGCCGCGCAGCACCACGACGAGGGGGACGGCATCGACGGCCGCAGCAAATCGCTTGTTCAGCAGGATGAACCCTCCGTTTCCATGACGCTGTCCTGAACGACCCGCGCCGCTATCGCAAGGAAGCTATCAAAGTTATCAACCAATTTGAAACAGCTGTTGGTCTACTGTCCTGTCAACAATGCAACAAGAGCCAGCAGCAGGTAGGACTCCAATGAAAGTACTGGTAGTGGACGACTACAGCACGATGCGACGCATTATCCGTAATTTGCTGAACCAGATTGGTTACGCGGACGTTGACGAGGCATCTGACGGTGGTGACGCCCTGAGCAAGCTCCGCCAGGTCCAGTATGGCCTCGTGATCTCGGACTGGAACATGGAGCCGATGACAGGGTACGACCTCCTCAAGCAGGTCCGCGCCGATGAGCGTCTGAAGGCGACGCCTTTCATCATGGTGACAGCAGAATCCAAGACCGACAACGTCATCGCTGCCAAGAAGGCAGGCGTCGACAACTACATCGTCAAGCCATTCAATGCTGCAACCCTGCAGCAGAAGATCAATGCGGTGGTGACACCCGCAGGCAAGCCAAACTGAAGCTCCGGAAAGAAGAAGATGTCGGCACTCCCGCTCGAGCAGGGCACAGTTCAATTCGAAGCCCTCGAACGCGCGATCAGGCAGACGCCACGCGGTCGCGCTTTCCTCGCTGAGTTCGAGCGCCGCACCCGTTCCGGTGACTCGGACCGTATCCTCGCCGCGCTCGGCGACCTGAGGGAAACTGTGACGGCGACCGTCACGACACCAAGCCTCGACGTGCTGCGCCGCGAGCTCGAGACAATGGCCGCCTCGATCGCCCAGACACGCCGCGAGATAGCCGCGATCCGTCCCGAAGGCCCGGGAAACAACCGCATTGTCAAGGCGACCGAGGAACTTGACTTCGTTGTGAGGTCGACAGAGAAAGCGACATCCGAGATCCTCGGTGCCGCTGAACGGATCCTGGAAATCGTGGCGGAGCTGAAGGCAAAGGGCGTGGACGAGCCGCTGTGCGACGAGCTCGATACACACGGCACGAACCTCATGATGGCCTGCTCCTTCCAGGACCTGACCGGCCAGCGCATGACAAAGGTCGTCAATACGCTGCGATACCTCGAGACCCGCGTGAACACGATGATCGAGATATGGGGCATTACGGCAGAGGACGCCGCCGGGCTCCCCGACGCTGCAGGTGGCGTCAGGCCCGACGCACATCTCCTCAACGGCCCCGCGCGGGAGGGCGAAGGGGTCGCACAGGACGACATCGATCGCCTGCTCGAAAGCGAACCCGAGGGGTCTGCGCTGCCGGCTGCCGGACAGCCCGCATCACAGGATGACATCGACGCGCTCTTTCGTTGAGGCCTGACGACTTCCGGGACGGGCGAGGACTGGAGCCATCCTTGCTTTTTGCACTGCACCCGGCCGATAACGAACGCCTGACTTGGGGGGCTGGGTGCGCTATCGGATGACCGGATCACCAGATACTTTCCTGTTCGCATTCGGCACATCCTCGGCCGCAATCATCACCGCGATCATCGTGATGACGTTCGTGATGGAAGACCTCGCGACGGCAGGCGCTGCCATGCTGGCCGCCGCCGGCACCATTTCGCCGCATGCCGCGGCACTCAGCCTGTTCGTCGGGATCTTCCTGGGTGACCTGTCACTCTATGCGCTCGGGGCATATGCACGAAAGCATCCCTCGACCCTGAAGCGGATCGGGGAGGACCGGCTCTCCCGGGGACAGGACTGGCTCAGGCAGCGTTACGTGTCAGCACTGATTGCAGCCCGCTGCCTGCCGGGCATGCGGCTGCCCACATTTACGGCAAGCGGCTTCCTGTCCATGCCCTTTGGCACATTCTTCGCCGTGATGCTGGCGGCAGGCATTGCGTGGACGGCCGTCATCTTCACGCTGGTCTACAGTTTCGGCATCGCCATCAGCGAAGCCCTTGGGCCTTGGCGCTGGATCGCAGCAGCAGCACTGATCGTGCTGGTGCTCGCAGGCCCGCGCCTGGCACGCGCCCTGATCTCGAGCAGGAACAGGCTGCAGTGAACGACCCGCTTATTGGCGAAATCAGGCAACCTCACCAGGGCATGCCGCCCTTTGATCGCTCGGGCCCGCCGGTTTCCTTCTTCGAGTTCTGGCCGCAATATCTGTTCTACGCACCTATGTGCCTTTACTGGGCATGGTTGTCCCTGCGCTTTGGCGGCATGACACTTCCCACGGTCGCCAACCCTGCGATGCCTTTCGGGGGATGGATAGGTGAATCAAAGGCCCGGGTATTCGCAACGGCGGGCTCCTACGCGCGCACGATGATCCCGCCGTGGCGGTTGTTCCGTCGCACAAAAGCCCTCGACGCAATCAACGTGCTGGATCAAGCCAGCGCCGCAGGCGTGACGCTGCCGTGTATTGCAAAACCCGACAAGGGATGTCGCGGCGTAGGCGTAAGGCGCATCCGCAACCCCGAAGAACTTGCCGCGTATATCGATGCCTATCCCGAGGGCGAGGACTTTCTCCTGCAGCAGCTTGTCGATCATGAGGCTGAAGCCGGCATATTCTATGTGCGCGCACCAGGAGACACCTCGGGGCGCATCATCTCCCTCACCCTAAAATACTTCCCGTATGTGCGGGGGGACGGCGTCTCGACCCTCGAGCAGTTGATCCGGCGCGATCCAAGGGCAGGCGGGCTCACCCACATCTACTTGCCACGCCACGCCAGCCGGCTCGGCTGGATCGTCCCCGACGGACAGCCCGTCAGGATCGCCTATGCCGGCAGCCACAGCAGGGGTACGATCTTCCGTAATGGGAACAGCTTCGCCACGCCGGCCATGGCCCACGCTTTTGATCGCATCGCAAGGGACATAGAGGAATTCCACTTTGGTCGCTTTGATGTTCGCTTCACCGACATCGAAGCCCTGCAACAGGGCAAGGGGTTTTCGATCATCGAGATCAATGGTGCCGGAGCCGAGGCAACCCATGTCTGGGATCGCAAGACCACGCTCGGCGAGGCCTATCGCGACCTCATGCAGCAATACAGGCTCCTGTGGCAGATCGGCGCCCTGAACGCGCGCCGCGGCTTTCGGCCGGAGAGCCTGCCAGCCGTGATCAGCGCCTATCGCCAAGAGAAGACACTTTGGGCAAGATACCCCCTGACGGAGTGATTTTTACGAGACCGCGCCCCGATGAGCACGAAGACAAAGCCAGTCGTTGACGAATTTTCCTACGCCTCGCCCGAAGATCCACGCTTCAAGCGCTTCGTCATCCAGATGATCGAGCGCATGTCGGGCCAGCCCGAACTGAAACGCATGTATCTCGAGCACCAGAACAGCCCGGTGCCCGGCGAGAGCTTCTGGGTTGCCGCCAAGCGCAAGCTCAGGCTCGACATCGACCTGAACGACGACGCCCTCGGCGAAATCCCGCCTGTGGGCCCCCTCGTGATCGTGGCCAATCACCCCTTCGGTGTACTCGACGGCTTGATGATCTGTTGGCTGGTGTCGCGCGTGCGCCAGGATTTCAAGGTGCTGACAAACGCGCTCCTGAACCGCGCCGAGGAGATCAAGCCATATCTTCTTCCGATCGACTTCGAGGAAACAAAGGCAGCTCTCGAGACAAACATCCGCTCAAGGGCCGAGGCCAGGGCGCTGCTGGAAGGCGGTGGTGTTCTGATCGTCTTCCCGGGAGGCACCGTGTCCACGACACCCTCGATCCTCTCCCGGTCGGCGCGCGACCCGGAATGGAAGACCTTCACGGGCCGCATGATCCTGCAGGGCAAGGCCCCCGTGGTCCCGGTCTTCTTTGGCGGACAGAATTCGATGCTCTTTCAGGTCGCAAGCCACGTCAGCATGACGCTGCGCCTGTCACTCCTGTTCAAGGAAGTGCATGACCGCATCGGCGACACGCTGGCCATCCGCATCGGCCAGCGGATTCCCTACGAGCGCCTGAAGGCCTTCAGTGACCGCAAGGAAATGATGTCGTTCCTGCGGGACGAGACATACGCGCTGGGAGTCGCCCTCCCCCATCCCTCAAAGCGACGCCGACGCCGCAAGTAGCTTGTCCAGGATCCCGTCGAGCTGCGACCGCTCCGCGGGTGTCAATGTTGCAGCCAGCTGCCGCTCCATTTCGCGCGCGAGCGGCACGATCGCACCATGGTCAAGCTGGCCCGCCGCCGACAGGAACAGGTGGCGCGCACGACGGTCGCCGTCGACGGCCTTTTGCTCGATCCGTCCCGCAGTCATCAGACGGGCCACGGCCCGACTGACCTGTACCTTGTCCATCGCCGTGCGCTCTGTGACCTCAGCGGCGGTAAGACCGGGGAAGCGCCCAAGAACAGCCATCACGCGCCACTCGGGGATCGTGAGTCCGAAACGCTTTTCGTAGCTGCGCGCGATGCGACCGCTGACCCGGTTGGACAGGACAGACAGCCGGTAGGGCAGGAACGTCTCGAGTTCGAGCGAGGCACTGCCCGATGGCTTCCGGCCCTCAGGTCTCGCCGTTGCTGCCTTCAGGTCCGCCACCTACTGGCGCTCCGGCGCAGCCGCAGCGAACGCAGGATGCAATCGGCACGCCTGGTCGATACGGACAAGATTTGGGAAGTCATCGACGGGTACCTTGAACCGGTAGGCATTCGTCATTTGCGGCACAAGGCAGATGTCAGCAAGCGTGGGCGTCTCGCCAAAGCAATACGGGCCAGCCTCCGCCGCATGGCTCACCATGGATTCCAGTACCCGGAACCCTTTGGTGATCCAGTGCGGATACCAGGTGGATGCGATTTCAGCATCACCATGGCCCATCTTTCCAAGGAACTGTCGCGTCCCCAGGTTGTTGATCGGGTGGATGTCGCAGGCGATCACATGGGCAAATTGCCTGACACGCGCCCGCTGCACGGGGTGCGTCGGCAGGAGCCGCGGTTCGACATGCGTCTCGTCGAGATACTCGATGATCGACAGCGACTGCGCCAGAACGCCGGCCTCGGTCTCGAGCGCGGGGATCAGTTCCTGCGGATTGACCGACTTGTAGATCTCCGAGTGCTGCTGTCCGCCATCCTTGATCAGGTCGATGTTCACCCGCTCATAGGCAATGCCCTTGAGGTTGAGCGCAATGCGCACGCGATACGCGGCCGACGAAGCGGCATAGTCATAGAGCTTCATGTCAACTCCCGTAGCGCTGCACGCGCTGGCTGATGGCGCCGAAAACGGAACTCCCGTCCGGCAGGAGCATGTCGATGCGCACATGGTCGCCAAAGCGCAGGAAGGGCGTGACGGGCTTGCCCCCATCGATCGTCTCGAGCATGCGCCGCTCGGCAATGCAGGCAGAGCCGCGCGAACGGTCGGAATTCGATACCGTGCCCGAACCGATGATCGATCCCGCCTCAAGCTCGCGCGTACGCGCGGCATGGGCGATGAGCTCGGGAAACGAGAACGTCATGTCGACGCCGGCATTCGGGCTCCCGAAACGTTGGCCATTCAGATCGACAAGCAGGGGCAGATGCACCCGTCCGTCGCGCCAGTGCGACCCAAGCTCATCCGGCGTGACCGCAACGGGCGAAAATGCCGATGCCGGTTTCGACTGAAAGAAGCCGAAGCCCTTCTCGAGTTCCTTCGGGATCAGGTTGCGAAGGCTCACGTCATTCACGAGCATGAGCAGACGGATGTGCCGTCCCGCATCCTGGGCAGAGACGCCCATTGGTACGTCACCCGTGACCGCAGCGACCTCGCCTTCAAGGTCGATGCCCCAGGCCTCGTTAAGCGCAAGGATGTCATCCTCAGGCCCGACGAAACTGTCGGATCCACCTTGGTACATCAGCGGATCTGTCCAGAAGGATGCAGGCATCTCTGCACCGCGCGCCTTGCGCACGAGCTCGACATGCGTGACATAGGCAGACCCGTCAGCCCACTGATAGGCCCGCGGCAGCGGCGACGCGCAGTCCTGCGCACGGAAGGAAAAGCGGCCGATGGGTGCCCCGGCATTCAGTTCGCCGTAGAGGTCCTGCAGTTGCGGCGCCACGCGCGTCCAGTTGTCGAGGGCGTTTTGCAGCGTCGGCGCGATGCCGTCCGCAGCGATGGCATGGCGAAGGTCACGCGACACCGCGACAAGTCGCCCGTCGCGACCCTGCCTGAGCGATGCAAGCTTCATTTCGCACCCCGCCAGCTATCGGCATAGGACACATCCTCGATGCTCTCGGCCAGGCGCGTCGCGTCGAGCGGCAGGCGCGTATCGATCATGACCGCAACCTCGTCCGTCTCCTTGCGTTCGGACTTCGCGCCAGCCGCGAAGGCCTTCGGATGGGGCCCATGGGGAAACCCGGCCGGATGGAAGGTGATCATGCCCGGCTTGATGTTGTCGCGACTGAAGAAGTTGCCGGCGTGATAGAAGATGACCTCGTCGAAATCGTCATTGCTGTGGAAGAACGGCACCTTCAGGGCGCCCGGATCGCTCTCGATGGGACGCGGCACGAACGTGCAGACGACAAACTTGTCGGCAACGAACGTGGTGTGCACCGACGGCGGCAGGTGGTAGCGATGGCTCACGATCGGCCTGATGTCGCGCCAGTTCAGCCTGACCGGGACGCAATTCCCCTTCCAGCCCTGGGCATCGAGCGGATTGAAGGGGTAGGAAATCGTCGACACCTGCCCGCGCCGCTTGACCAGCACCTTCCAGGGCCGCTCGCCCTGCTGCTTCAGGAAGGCATCATCGATGTGAGGCGTCTCGAGGATCGCCGGATCGAACTGTGCATGTTCGCCCAGCATGCCGCGATCCGGAAGCCGGTAGGCGCTGTCGGTCGCCTCGATCAGGAGGATCGAGCAGCGGGAGGAGGGCTCGATGCGCCACATCGTTCCGCGCGGCAGGACGATGTAATCGCCGTCGCGAAATGTCATGTGGCCGAAATCGCAGTGCAGCGAGCCGCTGCCCGCATGGATGAACAGCAAGTCGTCGCCATCGATATTGCGCACGAGCTCGCCCATGGGCCGCTCGACATGCCACAGCTTGAGCCGCGTGTTCGAATTGGCAAGTAGCGGTTCAACAGAGAACGGCGACGTCGCCCCCTCACCCAGCCGGTTCGTGTCATAGGCATGCGGCCTGAGCGGACCTTCGAAGGACGTCCACGCCGTTGGCATGTGCGCATGGTACATGTGCGTCGCAGGTCCGAAGAACCCCTCACGCCCGATCTCGCGCTCATACGTGCCCTCTGGCAGGTCTGCATGCGCCTGTCGCGATGCACGCCCCTCGACACGCGGGAAACTGATCCAGTTTTTGCTCATGCGCTGAGCACCCCGCGACGGATCTGGTCAAGTTCGATCGACTCGAACAGGGCCTTGAAGTTGCCTTCGCCAAAGCCCTGGTTACCCTTGCGCTGGATGATCTCGAAGAAGATCGGACCGATCGCGTTCTGCGTGAAGATCTGCAGCAGCAGGCCCATGTCAGGCCCGCCATCGATCAGGATCTGGTTGCGCTTGAGACGCTCCACGTCCTCGCCATGCCCGGGCACGCGCCGGTCAATGCCCTCGAAGTAGGTCTCGATCGTCGACTGGAATGCCACACCCGAGCGTCGCAGGCTCTCGACAGATGCGTGGATGTCCTCGCTTGACAGGGCGATATGCTGGATGCCCTCACCCTTGTACTCTTCCAGATACTCGGCGATCTGGGACTTGTCGTCCGAGCTTTCGTTGATCGGGATGCGGATCTTGCCGCAGGGGCTGGTCATGGCCCTGCTCTTCAGGCCCGTGAGCTTGCCCTCGATATCGAAATACCGGATCTCGCGGAAATTGAAGAGCCGCTCGTAGAACCCGGCCCACAGGTCCATGTTGCCGCGATAGACATTGTGCGTCACATGATCGATATCGACCAGTCCCGCGCCCTCATGCCGAAAGCCGCGCGCAGGATCCGTCGCCACGAAGTCGATGTCATAGATCGACACCGCTCCCGGCGCATAGCGATCGACGAAATAGATGACGCTGCCGCCGATGCCCTCGATCGCAGGAATGTTGAGCTCCATCGGGCCGACCTTGGCCTGGAACGGTTTTGCCCCAAGCTCGAGCGCCCGCGCATGCGCCTTGCCGGCATCGCGAACACGGAAAGCCATGGCGCAGGCCGAAGGACCATGCGCCCGCGCGAACCGGGCCCCATGGCTGTCCGGCTCGGCGTTCACGATGAAGTTGACATCATTCTGGCGGTACAGGGTCACGTTCTTGGACCGATGCCGCGCCACCGCGCGAAACCCCATCGTTTCGAAATAGCGCCCGAGTGCCGCCGTATCCGGCGCCGTGTACTCGATGAACTCAAACCCGTCCGTACCCATGGGGTTCTCGAACAAATCAGCCATTTCAACCATCCCTTAACCATGCGTGAGCGGGCAATATAGTTTCAATTGCAACTATTATCAACCCTGCAAAGCTTTTGGGCGATGATTGAACGCAGGAATTCCACACCCATCTTTAGCCGCACCGTCTGGGGGTCTGACCATTGGCCAGGCGGGTTTGAGGAGCAACGCAAGCAATGTCGAACATCTTCACACCCCGCACGGGCGGCAACGCGGGCAAGGGCGGTCCATCCCTGTCGCCATATCTCGGCGGCCTCGTAAAGGCGCCGATCATCCTCCTCGGCGCCTTGGCGCTGTTCATCGTCTGGTCCGGCTTTACGACGATTGACCAGGGCAATGTCGGCGTTCAGTTGCGCTTCGGCCAGGCCGTCGGCACGCTTCAGCCCGGCTTCCATATCATCATGCCGTTCACCGATCGCGTCGTCGTCTTCTCGACCCGCACCAAGAAGCAGAGCTACAGCCAGGTGAACGCCTACTCGCGTGACATCCAGGCGGCCGACAACCTGGTCTCGGTGAACTATCGCGTCGACGGCGCAAAGGCGATCCAGGTCTATTCACGCTACGGCGAGAACTTCGTCGACAGCATCATCAGCCCTGTCATCTTCAAGCGCTTCAAGGAAATCTTCGGCAAATACGATGCCCGCGAGATCGTGAATTCGCGTGACAAGCTGGGCATCGAGGTCGAGAACAATATCCGCCAGAACATGCCCGATGGCATCATCATCGAAGGCGTGCAGATCGAGAACATCGACTTCTCCAACGCCTATGAGCAGGCAATCGAGGCTGCTGCCCAGGCTGAAGCGGCCGTCCGCAAAGCACGCCAGGAGCTCGAGCAGAAGAAAGTCGACGCCGAGAAGGTCGTCGTCCAGGCCCAGGCTGACGCCCAGGCACGCATTGCCGCCGCCAAGGCGGAAGCCGACGCCATCAAGCTGAAGGGCGAGGCCGAGGCATCTGCGATCCTCGCCAAGGCAAACGCGCTGCGCGAGAACCCAGGCCTCGTGGCGCTCACGGCGACGGAGAAGTGGGATGGCAAGCTGCCGACAACCTTCGTCCCCGGCTCTGCAGTGCCTTTCGTGCAGGTGCCGCGGGGGCAGTAAGCCTGCCCTGGCAGGTCGCAATCCAAGGGGGCCCGCCCGACCGGCGGGCCCTTTTGCATTGGACGCAAACCGACGCGCCCCGTAAAAACGCCGGGACAGGAGACCGTCACATGACATCGCTCGACAAGATCGCGCAAATCGCCCTCACAACGCAGGACCTTCCAGCCGCGGTGAACTTCTACAGGGACACGCTGGGCCTGAAGCTGCTCTTCGAGGTGCCGGGCATGGCCTTCTTCGACGTGGGCGGCACGCGCCTCATGCTGGGCGAAAACCGCCTGAGCGCACCGCTCCAGAACAACACCTACGTATATTTCGACGCCGGCGACTGGCATGAAACCGAGGCGGCGCTGGAAGCCCGCGGCCTGAAATTCGACCGTCCCGCCGACATCGTCCAGCGCGCAGACGGCAAGGAGCACGCCATCCGCTTCTTCCGCGACCCCGATGGCAATGCGCTCGCCATCATGGGCTGGCGCCCAGCCTCGGCTTAAGCCTTCGTCTTCATTAGCACCAGTTCTTCCGCAGCCGACGGATGCAGCGCCACGGTCGCATCGAAGTCACGCTTTGTCGCCCGCATCTTCACGGCTATCGCCACGCACTGGATCATTTCAGCGGCCGCCTCACCCATGATGTGGCAGCCAACGACGCGCTGGCTTGCCCGCTCGACCACAAGCTTCATGAAGACCTGCGTGTCACGCCCAGACATGGTCGCGCGCATCGGCCGGAATGCCGTCTTGTAGATGTCGAGATCCAGACCCTGCGACCGCGCCGCATCTTCCGCCAGCCCCACGACGCCGATCTCCGGCGTGCCGAACACCGCCGTGGGAATGTCGGCATGGTCGACCGTGGTTGGATTGCTGTTGAACAGCGTCTCGGCAATGGCCGCCCCCTCGCGGATCGCAACAGGCGTCAGGTTGACCCGGTTCGTCACGTCGCCAACGGCATGGATACCCGGCACGTTCGACTGTCCCAGCGCATCAACGATCACGGCACCGGCATCATCAAGCCTGACACCACAGGCCTCAAGCCCGAGCCCGGTTGTGCAAGGCCTCCGCCCCGTAGCGAACATGACCTCATCGACGTCATGCACCGCACCATCCGACAGCGTCACGCGCTTGCCGCCACCTTCGTCCCGGATCGAGACCACCGACGCATTCACCACCACGTCGATGCCACGCTTCTGCATCTCCGCCCGCATGCGCTGACGGATCTCTGCATCGAAGCCGCGCAGCACATCCGCCCCGTGGTGAACCAGGACAGTCTTGCTTCCCAGGCCATTGAAGATGCCGGCGAACTCGATGGCGATGTAGCCGCCACCCACCACCATGACACGCCGCGGTTGCGCCTGAAGATGGAAGGCTTCATTCGAGGTAATGGCCAGTTCACGTCCCTCGATCGACGCAGGCACGAAAGGATGACCGCCCGTCGCAACGAGGATATGCCGCGTCGTGATCTCCCGACCGGAGGCCTCAAGCCGCACACGATGGGGACCCGCGACAATCGCCCGGTCCTCAATCAGCGTGACGCCGGCACCAGCCAGGTTCTTGCGGTAAAGCCCCTCGAGCCGCGCGATCTCCCGGTCCTTGTTGGCAATCAGCGCGGTCCAACTGAAGTCCCGCGGCCCCACCTGCCAGCCAAACCCGCCCGCATCCTCGAAGTCCTCGGCGTAGCGGCTTGCATAGACCATGATCTTCTTCGGAACACAGCCCCGGATCACGCAGGTCCCGCCAACCCTGTAGGCCTCCACGACCGCTACCCGCGCGCCATGGCTGGCCGCCATGCGGCTTGCGCGGACACCGCCAGATCCGGCTCCGATCGTCAGGAGGTCATAATCGTAGTCGCCCATGTTCCGCCTTCACATCAAGGTCAAGGACGGGATGTAGCAGGCACCCGGGGCGTGAACAACGCCCCGGGGCGAGAAGGAGCCCTCAGATCCCCGCGCGCATCATCACCGGCTCAAGCGCCGGGTCGATGTGCTGGGCGTCCTTGCGCAGGAAAGCCAGCAAGGCGCGCTCGTTATCGTCGATAGCGCCATCGCGCAAGATCCGTTCGGCAAGCCATTGGGCTTCAGCCGCATCGACCTGTTCCCGCTGCAGCCGCTGCTCCGTTTCGGCCTTCAGGGCCTCGGCCTCTGCCCGGGCCTGTTCGGCACCGGTGGGATCGAGATCCCTCCAGACCTCCATGAAGGGGATATTGCCGAACGTCGCTGACTTTACACTGCTCGCCAGCAGCGACCCGATGGAGCCACGCTCGTCAAGCCACTTCTCGCGCGCAATCGCCGTCTCGATGCTGGGGAGGACGGGATCATTCATCGGATTGAGCAGGTGATTGGCAATCGAGAGGCAGAAGAACTCCTGCCATGACGGATCATTCTCGCTCGTCCGGGTCCTGTCATTGAGGTCGAAGAGCATCTCGGCTTCGCGCCGCGACACAAGCAGGCTGCGCTCGCCTGCGGGCGCATGCAGCGCCTTGCGCAGGATGACGACGTCAGCCGCCGAGACACTCGCCGCCGGACGGTTGGCTCCGAGTCTCTTGTCATTCGGTAGCAGCACCTGCTGGCGCACGGCCTCGAGCACGAGCAATGATAGTTCATCAGGAACGCTATGGGCATAGTGGACGACATTCAGGAGCAGCTCGAACTCGGTGCGGCTCGAGACATGGGCATCCTGCATCACGTTATCGATGAGATAGCGGGCCTGCGCCTCGCTGACATGGCCGCGCGGCTCTACCTGCCAGACGAAATAGTCGGTCAGCACCTCGACATACAACGCTGCGAAAGCAGGATGCTTTTCAGTGCAGGCACGGTCGAGCTGGAAGAGGATTTCAGCATCACCCTGCCCCACCTTGTCCTTGGCATAGATCAATTGCCTCAGCCTGAGCGCATGTTGCGAATCGATTTGTCCGCGCGCGCGCAGGTTCCGGTCCAGTTCTTCGATTTGCAGCGGTTGTGCCACCAGAGCCCCCAGCTTTTTCGCCAAAGCCCAATTATGAGGCACCAGTAGTGAAGAAACCGGATATGTAGCCCCTGCGTCACCTGTGCTTACCGGTCGGGAAAGTCTTGGGATAACTGCGGTCAGGGCTTGCAATGAAAAGAATTCGTTCCTAACTGACCCTTAATCCTACCGATCCAGGTTTCCATGACAAACCCACCCGACACCTCAGGTCGCGCAGCCATTTGGCTCGTTGATGACCAGCCCTTCCGGCGAGCCGGCCTCAAGGCGCACCTCGCTGCTGCCGGCTTCTCGATCATTGCCGAGGGATCCTCGGTGAACGGATTGTTGCAGGCAAGCGACCCGCATGACAGTCCGCGCCTCCTCGTGATGGATGGCGGACAGGGAATGCAGGCCATCAGCGACGCACGAGACAGTCACCCCGGTCTGCGGGTAATGGTTCTGGGCGACGCCGCCGACCCCGCCAGCATGGCAGAGGCCTTCGCCGTGGGGGCCCATGGCTACGTGCTCAAGCGCATCACGCCCGATGCACTGGTCGAATCCTTGCGGCTCCTCCTGGCTGGCGAAAAGGTCTTCCCCTCGGAGGTATCGGACCTGCTGATCCGGCTGCCAACCACGCGCACCCCGGCCGCCCAGCGAACCGCGGAGCGGGAATCAATGCTCTCTCCCCAGGAGATGGAAATTACCCGTCACCTCGCCGACGGCACCCCCAACAAGATCATCGCCCAGGCCCTCGACATCACCGAGGCGACGGTCAAGGCGCACGTGAAGACCCTGATGCGCAAGATCGGCGTGTCCAACCGCACGCAAGCCGCGATCTGGGCTCACACCAACGGCGTGGCATCGGCGGCGGCACACCGGGGCCACGGCCTCGGCGTGAAGTAACCACCCGGCAAGGCTGAAGACACGCCGGCAGCACGGTGCTACACAGGCGCGTCGACTGGCCTCCCCGGAATCCGCCGGATGGCCATCACGCTGCGCCGGATCAATGATCATCATCACCACCCAGTGTTTCCCGCCAAAGCTGGGCGGCATCGAGAACCTGATGGGCGGCCTTGCACAGAGCCTCGCTTCCGCAGGCAGGCAGGTGAAGGTTTTCGCTGACGCAAGCCAGGACCCGGATGACTTCCCGGCGTTCACGGTCAAGCGCTATGGAGGCTTCAAGCCGCTGCGCCGGTTCCTCAAGGCGCGGGACGTGACGAAGGCATGCAGGGCGCAAGGCATCGCGGGGCTCTTTGCCGATTCATGGAAAAGCGTCGAACGACTGGGCAAGATACCGGTCCCGGTCTGCGTGCTCGCCCACGGCATGGAGTTCCCGGCCTCACCCACGCCATCCAAGGCACGGCGCATCAAGACAGCACTGGCCCGTGCCGGGTGCGTGATCGCAAGCTCGTCCTATACTGCCTCGCTCGTTGCGCCCTATCTCGACCCGGCACGGACAAGGCTGGTCGTGATCAATCCGCCAATCGGGCCTCAGCCCGAACCATCCCCCGATGAACGCAGCGCCCTCGAGGCCATCATCAACGGGCGCAGCCCCGTCATTGTATCCCTGTCCCGTCTCGAGCCCCGCAAGGGTATCGACAGCGTCATCGATGCGCTGCCAGCCCTGATCACACGGCACCCCTCACTGATCTATATCGTCGCCGGCGGAGGCGATGACCGGCAACGCCTCGAGGAACTCGCGCGCGAACGCGGCGTAAGCCACGCTGTCACATTCCTCGGCGCCGTAAACACCGGACGCAAGGCCGCGCTCTACAGCGTGGCCAATGTCTTCGCCATGCCAACGAGGCGCGAAGGCAACTCGGTCGAGGGCTTTGGCATCGTCTATCTTGAGGCGGGCTGGTACGGCCTCCCCGCGCTTGCCACCCGCGACGGTGGCGCCGTCGATGCGGTAAGGGAGGCAGACACCGGACTGCTCTGCCTGCCACGCGACGCAAATGACGTCGCCGAAAAACTCGAACGCCTCATCACCGACGCCAGAGGCGAACGGCGCATGGCCGAGGCCGCACGCAAACGCGCCCGCGGCGAGGCGCAGTGGAGCATCCAGGTCCAGGAATACCTGAAGACCCTCAGCTAGCCACGGAACGTGCAAAAAGGATGTGATGGGTGAGGCAAATGACACCAAGTGGTTGGTTATGTGCATTCAGGCGTATCCGCACACATTGCGTTCATGGAAGCCGCACGAACGGTGTAACGGCACTGGGCGATCGAGAGCGTTCTTCTCTTGTGCGTGGCCTTCCAGGTGGCCAGCGGGTTGCGGCTTATGGTGGGTTGATGGCATGAGCGCAAGGGTCTCATACCCTGGCTGCAGGCGGCACTTGCCCCGGTTCGGGCCCAACCGCGCGTTCAGCCAGCGAATGTAGGTCTGTGCATCGGCCCAGTTCACGTTCATGACCGGGCGGTTGGCGCGGCCCCAGCCCCCTCGGCCACTTCGTGTCCACTCCCCCAAACCTTGTTTGGAGGAAATCGTCGTCATGCAGCCTTACGACAACGCCAAGCAACGACCTCAAAACCTGATCTTCAACCCGACCTTGGCCTGGTGTATGTCAGCGCCGTCGGCGATCCGCCCCTCATAGCCTGCATAGGCTGACACCGTTTCCGAGAAGGCGTAGCTCAACCCCGCTTCGATCTCGCCTGACGTGCGGCCGCTCTCGGCCAGTGCCACCGGCATGGCGCTGCCGCCTGCGAAAGAAGCGTTGAGCAGGATCTTCTCGTCGCCAAGCTCGTGCCGCACGCTTGCCGCGAGCTTCAGGGTCAGATCGTTTTGACCGAGCCGGAACACATGGTCGAAGCCAAGGCCCGCAAAGGCCTGCACACTCGTATGCGTATCGCCCGAGACAGTAAGCGCGAACGGCCCTGTTCCCGTCACGCTGTCAAACTTCGCATTGACGATCGTGATCCCGCCAAAGGGCGTCAGCTTGCCACCACCCAAGGCCTTGGGCGCAGATACTCGCCCCTCCACGCCCCACAAATGGGCATCCGTCTTGGCCCGCGACACACCGCCCAGCGACGCTGATCCAGACACGGTCTCGAACGTGCCAAAGCCAAGCGTTGCAGCAACGCTGGTATCGACTGGTCCCCAATCCTTGTTCAGCGAGAGGCCCACTTGTGTCATGTCCACCTCGCCGCTTTCTGGGAAAGCGCCCGGAAGGATCATGTCTGCATCCGCGCGGCTGATATCGACACCAAGCGAGACCGTGACGCCTGAGTCGACCTCGCGCCCGATGCCAGCAGACAAACCGGTGACGTCAACATCATAGCCGGGGGTAAAAACACCTGTGCCGTCCAGCGAACCCCACGTGCCATAGGCCTCCAGCCAGATACGGTCGAATATCGTCTCACCATCACCTTCAGGTGATCGCGGGAATCCATCCGGGCCTGTAGTCAAACGCTTCAGGAAGCGCTCACCCGACAAGCCCGCTTCGCGCACCAGCGCACCATTGACCGTCCCGATCGGTGCCACCACACCAACCACCTCATAGGTCTCGTTCAGCGTGGTGGTAGTGGTGTTGGTTGTCGTGCGCTGGATTTGGTCGTTGTCATGACGGAAGGTGTTGAAATTCGTTTCGTCATCACCCACCGCATAAGGCGTACCTGTGAGGCTGCACCCGCTCGGCGGCTGCGAGCCAGAGGCGGGAGTAGTGCAAACGCCCAGATCGCCGATGAAGATAGGCGCTGGACCAAACACTACGATGGTAGTTGGGGCAAGCTGTGTCGTGCCAGTCAACGTGTCGACGACCGCGCTCGAGACAGAACTCAACGATTGGCTAGAGATCCGCACAGGGTCAAGGATGACAACGGCAGGACCGGCAGCTGCAATGATCGCAGCTCGCGCATCGTCCAGCGCATCTTGCACGACCGAGCTTGTGAAGGCATCGGCAAAACTGTCGTCAAACAGGATCGAACCCGTGTTCAATCGCCCGATCACCCGGGTCTGGAAGTTCGACTGTGTCACCGCCACCGTCTGTGGCGTGATCGTCAGTGTTCGATAAAAACTGTCGGTGAAGCTGTCGGTGGAGCTGTTCTCCGGCCCCTCCTGCGCAGAAGCAGGACTCAGCGCGGCCATCACCACAGCGGCCGACAAAGCCGACACCAAAACGCTACGCATCATAGTTACTTTTCCCCGAAACACTGAACTGTGGAGAATGGGTGATTCTTGTCCGAAACTGCCCGATTGCAGTCGAGCGTCGCTACCCTCGGAAACGAGGGGGCGCGGCGCACGATGAGTGGGTTTAGGGTCCATCAGCCCTCACGATTCCAACCGCACCCCAATGAGGCATGGCGTGCGACCTTGCGCGGCATTGCCTTGCCCGGACGCCAAACCCATCGTTTGGGCATGACGCTGGTCCTGAACATGGCCGCCCAGGTCGATGCGATTGCCCGGGCACAGAACGCAGACGCCGTCAGCGATGCGGCCCTTCACTTTGCCGCGGCCTTGAAGCCTTATGGGGTTACGGGGATCGCGACACGGGCCTATCAGTTGCCCGAAGGCCCTATAAACAACGTCAGTGTGTGGAACGCCCATGGCTGGGTTGCCGTGAAGTGGCCAGACAATTGGCAAGACTCACCTGGATATCGCCATATCTGCTTCACCGAAAACCCGCTGCTGGATGCAACACTCAAGGGTCGGACATATTTCCTATGGAGCGATGCAGCACCCCGTGATCGCCATGGCACCTATTGGGAAGCGTGGAGCGAGGGCCGGGTCACCGAAGGGATGGCGGTTATCGCCGTTGCCCCTGGACGGCGTCGGACCAGTTTGGCGCTCGCGTTCGAGGAATTCGATGCGTCACCCACCGAAACAGCCGCCATCCGCATGGCCGCAACCGTGCTGGTCGAGCGGACAGCCGCCTTGTGCCACACCAAGCAAAAAACCCCAATCCTGTCCCCGCGCGAGCGCGATTGCCTGGCCTTTGTGGCAGCTGGCAAATCGGACTGGGAAATCTCCGTGATCCTTTCCCTCTCCCAGAATACCGTCCGAAGTTATGTCGACACAGCCCGCAAGAAGCTGGATGCCCAGACACGCACTCACGCGGTCGCACGCGCAATGGCGCTGGGACTGATCTGAGGGCGACGCAGACGTTGCGGCGAAAGTGAACTTGGCAAGCGGTCCATATGTCGGGAGAAGGGCCCCTGTCTTCCCGGCCCAAAGTATGTCACCGATGCCTGAAGCTGCAGTTTTCGGACGCCTGCACCACGTGCAACGTTCCTGCTAAATGCGATGCTGCCCTGCTCATGTGAATCTCCCCCTGCTCGACTGCCATGCATCCCACCGGACAAGTTCGGCAGGAATGTGACCATGGTCAACGTCTACCGCGTGGTACGCCGCAAGATACCCGTTAGAGGCGACCCACGCGCTGCGACGTACAACTGCCGCCGCCGTGCTGCGATGCGGCAGTGGTGGAGGTGCGGACGTCTTGGCGCGGATACAGCATCGGGTGATGCGGTGCTTCGGTCTGCGATGCGCGATCCGTCGACGGTGAGAGCGTGCAGTTGGTGGGGACACGGGCTGTAGGCGCAGGCAGCGTTTGGCGGCAGGGCGGCGCGCTAACGTTCGTACGGAGATTATTCGGAAAAACCATACTCGTCACGGCATCCGGCGCGCGCGCTGGCGTCGGGACATGGTTGGCAATTCAAAGGCCTTCCACACTCACCCCGCCCGCTCATGATCAAGGTCTGCAGCAGGCCCCAGCGCGGCGAAGGCACTGGCGGCGAGCATCAGCACCGACATGTCGATAAGCAGGTCATAGCTCACTCCATTGAGCAGGAACGCACCAACAAACGGGCCCGTCGCGAGGCCCATCTTTGAGAAGAAGCCGCCCAGTGTCGCCATCTGGCCCGCCTTGTCGAACGCCGCCATCATCCCGAGCAGGTAGGGCATGACGAAGGCCCACGTGATCGCAGTGCCGCAATTGGCGAGGAAATAGACTTCCTTCGATGCGCTGTAGTGGAACACCCAGTTTCCAGCCACCGTGAGCACGAGCGCAATAAGCAGCGGCCAAAAGCGGCCAAACCTCGTTCCCATGACAATGACAAGGCCCGACCCGACGACGCCTATCCAGGCGGCAAGCCCGAGAGTCGTCGTCATGAACTCCATCTCGAGGCCGGCCTTCTTTCCCAGTCCGATGATGTAAGCGCCAAGGGCCATGTTGCCGGCCTGGAACAGGAAGAGCGCAAGCAACGCCGAAGACAGCGGCAACCAGCGAATCGGCACACGCACCGGCGTCGGATTGCTGTTGATATGAATCTCGCGATGATAGTCGGGAAGGAACGGCACCATCAGCAGCGTGACAAGGCTGAATGCGGCGAGCGCGAGGAAGAGCACCTGCGGCCCGTAGGCCGGCACGAGGCCCGGCAGATACATGACACCAACGCCCCCGAGGCCGAACTGCACGACCAGCAGCATGCCGAACACCTTGTCGGGGCTCTTTGTGCGGGCGATCACCGAGAACGCTGCGCCCACAAGCGCTCCACCAACAAAACCGTGCCCAAACCTGACGGGAATGAGAAGCTCTGCCGTCTTCAACTGCGTCGAAACCACGTCAATCAGAATGAGCACGACCAGTGCCCCGACGGAGAGCCAGCGCCAGTGGACGCGCTTGACGATGAAGACCGCGATGAAGGCTCCCGCCGCGGCGCCATAGACATTGGCGGACCCCACAATCCCCGCCTGTGACTCTGCAATGCCGAGACCGTCCTTGAGGCCGGCAACGATAGCCGCCATGATGTTTACGTAGTACAGCCCGGCCGTCGCAAGAAACGACAGCAACACGCTGGCGATCAAGCCGTCGGGTGCCACATGGAGCCCCGATGGGGACGCCGTCGGAACGGAACTGGTTGCGTCTGACATAATGTCTCCCGTTCAGCAGAATTTTCTGATGCGATTGGACTCGCGCGCCGCCCGGCCCCAGGCAAACACACCGCCGTCGCTGAAATAGTAGTAGGCAGTATTGTTTGGAAACAGCGCGACGGTGATCCCACCAAACCCCGACATGAAGGGGATCAGCGTCTGCTTCGCGCAGCCAAGGTACTTTGTTGCATCCCACGCCCAGAAGCCATTGCGATATCGAAAGGCCTCGCCATCGGCGACAAGCCCGCGGTTCGAGGGATCAAGCTGCAGTGCCGATTGCAGCATGGCCTGATCAAGCAGGGGCTTCCCGCCGATAGAGCCCTTGTTTCCGTTGAGGAAAACCGCCAGCTTGGCCACATCATCACGGTGCAGCGTCAAGCCATACCCCGTGAAGGGCTGGGCGGATGCATCACGGGTCCGGCGCGTCGACATGATGTCCAGGCTGAGACCCAGTTGCCTCCAGACAGGCTGCACAAGCAGGTCCGCGTAGAAGTCACCTGTGGCGCCGTGCTTCTGCCGCCAGAGCGCGGCCAGGGCGGTCCCCAGAATATAGGTGTCCGACGTGTGGTAGGCAAAAGTGGTCCCAGGCTTGGCCTTCCGCGGCCAGCTTGAACACGCAAGCTTGATGCGCTCCGGATGAGTGGGCGCACGAAGGAAGCTCCACGTCGCAGTTGCACCTTCATCGACCTCGCGACCGGCCTCCCCGAAGTTTCCGGTCGCCATGTTCAGCGCATCGCCGAGCGTCACATCTGTCCACTTGTAGCCACTGCATTCCGGCACCAGACCTGAGACGGGCAGCGCCATACTGCCAGGATGGAGGAGCTCCATGCGCATGGACGCGAGCCCCCCAACGAGCGATTTCGCGGTTGAAAAGGAAGGTAGCGGCAACACATCACAATCCGGAAACTCACCCGCCCGCGTTTCGCAACCACTAGCATAGTGGGTGCCATCAATGACGAAGCCGAATGCCGTCATGTCGGATGGGTCAATTTCCATTGATGAACCGAACATCGAGGGATCGGTTCCCGCATAACGCCGCGAGAGTTCGCTCATCGGCTTGACTGCAAGGCGGCCGGCAGCCTCCGCCCGATGCAAGGCGATCACGGCATCGCGCCCCGCAACGGCCTTTGCCTGATAGCTGACTTTCGCCTTGCCGCTCATGTCGAAGGAAAAATAGGCGCAGGTCTCGCCAGCGATCTGGTAGATTGCGGACGACGTGGTTCCATCCGGCTTCCAGAGAAACGTCAGCGCACCATAATGCAGGCAATTGGCATTGCGCTCCTGCAGGGCAAACGGGATCGCCGCACGAAGGAACCCGTCATCACCCTTCTCTTCCCAAACCTTGCCGGGCTCGAGCACCCACTCCCAGTTCGCATGGGGACCTTCAACGGGACCGCGTTGCTTCGGGAGCAGGTTGCTTCCATCCTGCACAAACTCGAAATCGAAGGGCGGCAGGTTCTGCGCCGCACCATTCGCTGCCGTCACATCACCAAAGCGATCGCGATAGGCGCGAAACGATTTCCTGCCTTCCGGCGTGAGCACAAGACGTCCCTCGAGGCGCACTCCTGATGGCCCAGTGCGAGGTGGCATTGCACCAGAGGACGGAAAGAACATCCCGAACGATCTCAATCCCTGCGGCGATGAAGTGGGTGCGAAGTCTGCCTGACTGAAACGCCCCGCACCAGCGGCCCCCTGCGCAGCAACCTTCGGACGCCCGGTCAGCTTGATGTTGTCGGCCCAGCACGTGTCGCTGTCATCATCGCCCCGAACCCGCACGCCGATGAATACGGCCGGGTTGTTGTCGAGACCTTCGGCCTTGCCCGAGCCCGTATGCAGCGTGACCGCGTCGTCTGCCCCGTCGCCGATACTGAAGACCTGGACCCATGACTTGCCGCCATCCGTCGAGACTTCCGCGGCACATTCATCCTCGGCCTCAAGCGACTGCGCCGCAAACGAAACCGTCACCGACACATCAGTGAAGCCCTGTGTAGACACCTTCGTCACGGCGGCTGCATTCTTCATGAGCCGGAGGGACACATTGCCGAGGTACGCGGTCAGGCGCAGGTCGCCATCCCCGCTGGCTCCCCAGCCATCGGACTTCCCACTCTGGAAATCCTCAAAATAGATCGTGTCGGCGCTGGCACTCGCGCTCACGAGCAGCGAGCACAGCATTGCAGCGGATCCAAGTTTCAACAGCTGCTTGCACGACCAGATCATCTTGCATCCTCTACGTCAAATTGTAACACCGAGGCCCGAGAGTGTCCGCGCCAGAGGCTCAAGCTCGCGCTCGTATCGGCGCCAGAGTTCCACCGAGCCCTGGTACATGGGCTGTCGCACCTGGGATGCGCTCGCGGTCGCGCTGGGGCTGCTGTTTTCATGGAAACTCAGGCAGTCGTCCTCCCACGACAAGCCGCAATGTTCCAGCATGCGCTGGCTCACGGGTTCCTGGTGATGAACAAGCTCTTCGTAGTCGACATCGAGAAAGCGTCCCGGCATTGCCCGGCGCCAGTGATCCATCAACCGAAGATAGGCCGCGATGTATTTGCCAAGGTCCTCGAGGTCGTACGAAAACGGATATCCCATCCGGAACAGTGTCTTGAACATCGCATGTCCGGCAGCCATCGGATGGCGCCTGAGGTGAATGATCCGTGCTTCCGGCATCGCCTTCACAATCAGACCGAGATAAAGAAAGTTGGCCGGGGTCTTGTCGATAAGCCAGGCCTTGCCGGCACCGTATCCACCAATTGCCCGCCGGTACGCCGCGCCAAGAGTCGCGAAATCCATGCCCGCCGACTTTCCGATCAGGGCCAGCTTGTTGCCTGCCGGAAAGTTGAGGCGCGTGACCGCAAGCGCGAGATCGGTGAGTTCACCAAGACTTGCAACGGCGCTGTGGGCCGACATGATCCGGTCCACCAGTGTCGTGCCACTGCGCGGCAGGCCAACGATAAAGATCGGTCCTGGCCGGTCGTGCTCCACTTGCACACCATCGAGCGCCGCTGTGGGAAAAGCCATTTCCAGTGCCGCCATCGCTTCGACGTCTGTCTCGACGCGATAGGACATCTGCCGGCGACGGACTCCTGCACCTCGAAACAGGAACTCGGCCGACCGTGCATGATCGCCGAGATCCTCGAACTCCTTGGCCAACGCATAGCACAGTGGAACCTCGCCTGCGGAAGACGGCTTCCGGCCTCCAATCGATTGCGCTTTCAGTTGCGCCTGAAGTTCCACGACATGGTTTGATGCCGCGGATTGGCGCCTTAGCGTCGAGCGGTTGTAGAAGGCATCGTGGTCGAAGCGCGCTTTCGCGATCACCGCGTCGAGCAGGGTCTCAGCCTCGGTCATATCACCCAAGGCCACGCGAACGGACGACAGGGCGAAGAGTGCGGAGGTATCATCCGGGGACAGTACAAGAAGCCGCCGCAGGCATTGCTCGGCGTTCACAAACCCGTTGAGATGCACCCAGGCTTCCGCCACATGCCTCAGGCCTGCAGAGTCAGACTGGGCCGCCTTCTGCACATCGCTCAGCGCTGCACGCGCTTCGGCAATCAGCCCGCAATGAGCCAGGGCGCTTGCGTTGACCAGCTTCACATCCAGGCGAGAAGGCGCCGCTGAAGCCGCCAGCGTAACCGCCTCCAGCATGCCATCAAAATTGCCCATTTGCTGGCGGGCGTGAGCAAGCCGCAGCAACACATCGGCATTGCCGGGAGTGCTCGCAAGCGCGTCGTTGCACGCCCGCTCCGCATCCGGAAGCTGCCGCGATTGCAGCAGCCCGTCTATCTGCGCAAGGAACACGGTGCGACCGGTGCTGTTCATACCAGTCGCCATGTTCCTTGCGCCCTCGGATCAGACGATCCTATTGCAGCTTGAAGTTCACGGACAGACCAATGGTGCGCGGAAGCGAAATCAGATCCTTCGCTCCGCTGCCATTGTAGCCAACGCCAGGCGCCGTCCCCATGTAGGCTTGGGTGTATTTACCCGTGATTCCATCCTCGTCGAAGATGTTCTTTACATAAAGTGTCACGTAGGCGTTTCCGAGATCAAGTGATGTCGACGCGTTGAAGATTGCGAAACCGTCAAGCGGCACGTTGAAGGTCGCCGTTGTGCCCAGCGCATTGCGCATGTCGGACTGGTAGTAGCCGTCAAACCGGCCGATCAGCGTCGATGTGTCGAACACCGGCGTCGAGTACTCTAGCGAACCGCGGAACGTGTGCTCCGGAATGCCGGGCAGACGATCTCCATCCCGTGCAAGCAGAGTGCCAGTCGGACTGCGGAACTCATGCGTGAGCGTCGCATCCGTGAACGTAATGCCAGCCATGTACTTCAACTGGTCGGTCAGGTTGCCAACCAGCTCGGCCTCAATGCCAAGACTGCGGGCCGTCTTGCCGTTTGCCGTCACGTAAAAGCCCCAGTTTGGCGTCGCCGTGTTCAGCTGCACATCATCCCAGTCGATCATGAAGGCGGTGATGCCATAATTTTGCCCTTCGAAAAGACCTTTCACGCCGATTTCGTAGTTCACCGCCGTGTCAGGCTTGTAGGTCTGCCACAACGGGTCTTCCGCATAGCGTCCCGTCGTCGGGACGGCATTGGCGCCACCGCGGCGATAGCCTTCAGACACTGTCGCATAGACCATGTTGTCCTGTGCGAAATAGTAGGACGCATTGATCTTGAAGAGTGCCTTCTGGTCGTCATCGGTGAACTCCTTGCTCACGGGCGCCGACAGGAACGTGTAGATCGGAACGTCCATGTCAGTGACGGTGTCAGAGCTGTTCCAGAACTGGCGCACACCGCCCGTAATCTGCGCCTTCTCCGTAACGTGCCAGGTCAGTTCACCGAAGACCGCCTTCTGTTCGTACTGCTCCTTGCGGCGATACTTGAAATCCTGATCACCCGAAACGGCAGCCGCGCACGGGCCGAAGCCGCCGCAATAGATCTGGTCCCACCACAGCTTGAAGCCGCGAAGGTAGCTGTCCTGCGTCGCTGACAGGTTCTGGTGCTGGTAGTAGATACCTACCACGTAGTCGATCGGTCCACCGCCATTCGAGACGATGCGCGCTTCCTGGACAATGGACTCATCGCCATAAGAACGATCGGCTTCAGCCATCGGCCGCGGGTAGGTGTAATAGAAGCTGAGGAAGCCGGCCCGCGCATAGAAGCCCGTGTTCTCGCTTTGGCTGTCGCCCTCGTGATTGTAGTACGACGTGCTCGACGTCAATGTGGCAAAGCCGAGGTCAAAGGTGTTTTCGATCGCAGCCGTGTCAACATCGCGGCTGCCCGGTTCAAGCTGGATAGAACCGCTTTCATGTGGCTGGTAAACGCGACCGAATCCGTCGGCACCCGGTGTATTGGCGCGACGTCCGCCGTAATCATCCGACTGCCCCATATAGCTCAGCGACATCGTCCACCACGGTGTCGGGATCCACAGAAGGCTGGCGCGAATGTAGGCCTGGTCAAGCGTGTCGGCATCCTTCTTCTTGTAGTAGGACGCAGCCGGATTTCCCCGGCCCAGCGGCGCCACCGGAATGCCATTGGCATCGAGCTGGTACAGGTTCACGTAGTCCGTGATGCCCGGATAATCATTTACGGAACCCACGATGCGCAGGGCGAGATTGTCAGCAAACGGAATATTGATCATCCCGTCCCAGCTCCAACCGAGTGACGCCGAGCCTTCAACAGACGACACGCCGCCGCCAACTGCTGCGTGGATGCCGTCAAATTGCGGTTCGTTCATGATGTACTTGAGTGTACCGCCCAGCGAGCCTGAGCCGTAGAGCGTCCCCTGCGGACCGCGGAGAACCTCGACGCGCTTGATGTCCTTCAGAAGGAAGTTCGCAAAGATCGGTGTTTCATCGACATAGGTCGACACCGGCGCGACACCCGACACGGCGTAATCACCGAGCGCCGAGCTGTCGGAGTTGATGCCGCGGATCTTGAGACCGCTGACCGTGCTGGCGTTACGCGCACCACGGTCGGTGAAGTTCACGCCCGGAACCATGCGCACGAGTTCCGCATTGTCGAGGACCTTGCCGTTCTCGATATCCTTGCCGGAGACGACAGAGACATTGTACGGCACGTCGAGAACGCGCTGACGCCTGCGTGTCGCCGTCACGGTGACCTTTTCGACGCTCTCTTCCTTCGCCTTGTCCGTCGGTTCGACAGCGGGCTTGCCGTCCGCCGGCTTCGCCGTCTCGGCCTGTGCCGTCCGGACCGGCACCGCGCCGTCAGCGAGGGCGGTCGCAATGAGGCCGGTAGTCAGCGCAGTCGAACCCAGCAGGATCGTTGCAACCGTGCGCGCCGATGCGGCGCCAAATATGTTTCGTGCAGTCTTCATGTCGATAGTCCCCCAAACTGAAACTGAAATTCAACCAGCCTGATCTGCGTCAGGTTTTCGCTATCCTCAAATGCCCCACGGGTTTCGCCCCGCTCTCCTGAACCTCATCGCGTTGCGAGACGGGTTTGCGCAGCGGACCCAAGGCCCGCATCGCATCAGAATCCTTGTCAACGGCATGCGCCGGAAAGTCGACCGTGCTGTCGCGCCAGCTCTTCATGACCTGCCCGAGGCCATGCCATCCGCGCTCTCGCGCTGCCCGCACTTGGTCGAGGTCGATCTCGACGGCGATGATTTCACGTGTCGTCCCCGCCTGGTGGATGACCTCGCCGCCAGGGCCGCATATGACGGATCGCCCAAAGCCCAGCCGTCCGGCCACGTTGATGTCGACGAAAAAGCACTGGTTTGTCGCCGCATTGGCGCGGGCAATCGCGATCTCCACGTCCCGGTCGATCGTGTTCGTCATGGTCGGGTGGATGATGACCTCAGCCCCCTTCCACGCGAGAGTGCGGGTCGTCTCGGGGAACCACATGTCATAGCAGATGGAAACCCCGAACCGCCCGACCTCGGGGACATCAAAAGTCACGAACTGGTCACCGGCGGCCACACCCTGCTCGTACGGCAGGAAGGGGAACATTTTCCGGTAACGGGCGACAACGTTACCTTCCGGATCAATCACGGGCGTCGTGTTGAAAACGCGGGCACCGTCGCTTTCATAGATGGAACCGGGCACCAGCCAGACACCATTGTCCCGGGCAACCTTACGGAAGCGCTGTTCGGCGGGACCGGGCATGGGCTGGGCGTCGTCAACGCCCGCACCGAAAGCCGCAAGCTCGCCGCAAACCACCATGTCGACCCATGGAAAACGGGCCTTTACTGAGCTGATTTCGAGCTCAAGCTGATCCATGTTGTCCTTTTTGGACAACTCCAGTTGCAGGCTGGCGATGGCGAAGCGGCGCATGTCCCCCCCCAAGTGCAAGAAGAAATGGTGACACCGTGTGCGTGCAGGACTGAGAGCCAGATGAGCAAAAATGATGGAGCCAGTTCACCACTCGGGCGCAACATGTATCCCGGATACATCAGCGAGGCGAACTCGGTGCGCCTCGCCTCCAACCGCTATCTGACTATTTCTGCGGCATTCACGAGCTTGTTCTGCTTGTTAAACCAGCGAATCCGGTCACCATCGATGGTGATGTAGTAGCCCGCCGCCTCGCCATAAGCCCAATTCCGCCACTGGCGCACCCATTGGTCTCCCTCGACCCACCATTCCCCCGTATCCCGGTCGTCGCCTCCAGCCCGTCCTGTCATCGTGCCATCCTCGAAGAGCTCGATTGTATAGGGCTCGCCGTAGACCGTTTTGCAGCGCAGCATGGCGCCATTCAGGGCGCCGCGGATCTGGTCCCCCGACAGCGCACCCTCAAGGCGTGCAGCGCCGGGCTCCTGACCTGCCGTCTGCAAATCGCGCAACACGTCGGCAAGTGCCGCTACGCCCCCTCGAATACGCTCGACCGGCAGGCTGGTGATACCCATGCGAAAGACGTTGGGCGCCTGGTCAGACTCGGCATAGTAGTGCTCAACGGGCTCGACGATCACCCCTCGGGCAGCCGCTGCCTTCGTAAGCGCGCTGACATCAAGGCCAGCCAGACCCCGAACCCAATATGTCGTCCCGCTGAGCAGGGGCGGAATGGCGAGGAAGTGCTGGAGATAGTAGTTGAGCCCCTCCCTCAACTCGAACAGCCGGCTCTGGAAGATCCTGTTGAGCCGGACGGTCATCGAATTGTAGTGGCCCAGCGCCAGGAAGAGTGCCGCCGTGCGCTGGTTGTTCAAGGGCGCATGCCCCGTCGAGAATTTCCGGTAAAGGCGTGCAGCCGCGATGATGTGCGGCTCCGCCACGATGAACCCCAGACGCAGGCTCGTCACGAACGCCTTCGACAAATTGGCCACGTAGATGACGTGCCCTTTGCGGTCCAGGCTCTTGAGCGCCGGGAAGGAATGTGCACCGCCAGTGATGTCGAACTCAAAGTCCTCCTCAAGGATCGTGGTCCCGTTGGCTGCCGCGCGCTCGAGCAGATCACGCCGCCTTTCAAGCGCAAGCACCGCGCCTGTCGGTCGCTGATGGCTCGGCGTGACGTGGATCAGGCTGCAGGCGTTGAGGGCATCGGAAATAACGAGACCATTTTCGTCGGTCGGCAGGCGCCTCACGCCGGCACCCCGTCGCGATGCGAGGTAGCGCATCTCCGGTGAGCCGGGCTCCTCGATCCCGCAGACGGACGTCGGACCCAGCAGCACCTCGCTCAACAGGTGCAGCGCCTGCTGCGCACCCATGGTGATCAGGATCTCCTCGGGGTGGGCGCGAATGCCGCGCAGCGGGAGCACCTTGGTCCGGATCTGCTCGATCAACTGCGGGTCGTCACCGTCACCGCTATCAGTGGACCACAGGTTGACCTCGCTGACGCTGAGCGAAAGCCGGTTCGCTTCGCGCCACTCCGACACCGGGAACAGGGACCGGTCGAACCTCCCGTCGATGAAGGGATAGGGATAGCTCTGCCAGTCCGAAGGATACTGGAAACCGCGCAGCCCCTCCGTCGGCGTCGCAAGCCGGTCGACCGACGCCACCTTCGCTGCGCGAACGACAGGCAGCCGCTCTTCCAATCCGCGATGAAGCGTCTGGAGGAAGTCCTGGTTGACGTAAAGCCCGCTGCGATCACGCGCGATGAGGTACCCTTCGTCCACTAGCTGCTGGTACGCCGCAGTCACCGTATTGCGAGAAACCTTGAGCTCCCGCGACAGTTGCCGCGACGACGGCAGCCTCTGGTCTCCGCCGAACGCGCCGTCAAGGATCACGGCAACGAGCTTCTGCCTCAGCTGGTCCCGCAGGCCAAGCTCAAGATCAGGTTCCAGCTGTATCAGGAAGGACCACATGCCTTATAGAAAGCGTAACCAATCCACGACGCAACTGCCTCCATGAAAATTAGTTGAAGCCCCTTGGGGACGCCAGCAATTCAGCCAATTTTTCGATGGTCTGAGCCCGAGTTCAGCGTCCGTTCGGCGTTTATATCAACCGCGTTCCGACCCGTTCAAGGCTGTGCAATCTGAGTCAACTTGACCCAGGGACAGCGTGATGAGGCGTGTCAGTCACCAGATCGGTGGGTTGGCACCCGAGCAGGCTACCGCCCAATCACCCATTACATGGAAGTCTACCAAGCTGACGGCTGGCGAGGGATTGGCCGTGCGCGCGTCAAAGAAGCTGCGGCAGGCCGAAACACTGGTCGGCAATCTCGGCGCGACGGTGCTGCGCAAGCACCTCGACGACGTTCCCCTCTGGCGCAGCGACCACGTACCCGTCCGACAGGTCAACGAGGACTTCGCCCAATACCTTTACCTGCCGCGCGTCACCAACGCGGCTGTCATCGTGAAAGCGTTACAGGACGGCGTCAACCTTCTCACGTGGCGCAAGGACACCTTCGCCTATGCCGAAAGCCTGGACGAGAAGGCGGGCCGCTATCGGGGCCTGCGGAGCGGCTGTAACCTGACGATTTCAGAGGACGATCCGGGCCTGCTGGTCAAACCCGACATTGCGGGTCGACAGATGGACGCCGAGACGGCCTCTCCGGGCGCAGTACCGACGCCTCCTGGCACGCCGCCAGGAGCCCCTACGAACCTCGGGAACGGCCCTGCAGTGCCCGCTCGACGCGTCCTGCGCCGCTTCTACGGATCAGTGTCAGTGGACCCCGGTCGCGTCGGCCGCGACGCGGGTCGTATCGCCGACGAGATCATCGCCCATCTGTCAGGACAGGTCGGCGCGGACGTCAAGGTCACGATCGAGATCGAAGCCAGCCTCCCCAACGGCGCCACCGACCAGATCGTCCGCACCGTCACGGAGAACGCAAGGTCCCTGAAGTTCACGGCGCAGGGGTTTGAGGAGGAGTAGGTGCTGCGGGATTGTGCGGCGTGCCGATTGACGACTTCACGCGGCATCCGTTCGTGGCATGCGCCAGAACTCAAGTTTAGCAACTCTGGCAACTTTAGCAGGCGGCGCCCCTCGCCTGAGCGCGACGAGACTACACGACGCAACAGTCTTGCAAATCATGAATGAACGACAGCCGACACACACGTCGCGATGTGATACAGATGCAGTCTCATGATGGATCGTGCCTCAGCATCAAGAGCTACTCGTGCCGGAACATCCGCACCGCCCATGATCTATTTGCCTGTCGATCTCGGAAAACATAGAGGGCGTCGTGGGCGGCTTTGGTAGCGGACGACCAAGCCTGAGGCCGGCCGTCGAGGCGTCACTGCGCATCGACCTCGCCGCACCGCATGTGAAGGCCATCGTCAGCGCGGACGCCTTCCGGCAGGGATCGCTGAACTGGACCTCGGCGGGCGCGCCTGCCGGGTCGGTGGGCTACGCGTTCTATCCGGGCACGGCCGACCACGCCGAGTTCGTGCTGCGGTATGCCCTCAATGGCGAGGAGCAGTCCCAGCGTATCCAGCTGGTCACCACGGTTCCGAGGTTCGGCGGGCGGCGGTGGTGGTTCCTGTGCCCCCTGTTCCAGCGCCAGGGCGAACGAAAACTGGTCCGCTGCATCTGCCTTCCGCTGGGCGGGAGGTACTTCGCCAGCCGCGCCGCGCACCGGCTGAACTACCGGTCGCAGAAGGACAGCCGCGACCTGCTCGGCTTCCTGGATAGGCTTCAGGTCAAATACGGCTTCGACCCGGCCTGACGGCGCGCCCGGTCCCGTTTGTCCCGCCGGTGCTAGCCCGGTGCTAGCCCAAGGCACCCAATCTCACAGAGCCGGCCGTTTTTAACCATATAAGTATCTGATTTTATTGGTGGGTGATGCAGGAATCGAACCTGCGACCCGCTGATTAAGAGTCAGCTGCTCTACCATCTGAGCTAATCACCCGCCGTTCCGACCGGAAAAACCGGACAGCGCCGCGTAGCGGGGTAAACCCCGTGCGCGAAAGAGGCGTGCGTATACCAAGCACGCCCCCGCCTGTCCAGAAAAGCCTCGCAGGAATCCCGCGGAAAGAATGGCGCAAATCCGCGCGGGCAAGCTCAGCCACCCTTGGATTTCTCGGCCCCCATGCGCTGGGCGTACCCTCCCGCCACCAGTTGGGCCATCAGGTCGAACAGGCCGTCCGGGTTCTGCCGGCGCAGCGCGACAAGCTGCTCCTCCATGGTTGCCGCAAAGACCAGCTCCCGCGTTCCAGCCCTGAGCCCCTCGACGATGCGCGCAGCAAGGGCCTCGGGCGGCGGACCATTGTCGATGGCCTCGTCGCTGGCCCCGCGAGCTTCCCCCGTGGCCCCCAGCGCATTGCGCGACACGTTGGTCCTGACCGATCCCGGCGCAACCACCATGACCCGCATGCCGTGGTGCGCGGTCTCCGCCCTGAGGCCATCATGATAGCCGATCAAGCCATGCTTGGCTGCGCTGTAGGCCGTCCGCAGGGGAACGCCGACCAGGCCCGCAACGCTTGAAATCGCCACGATGTCACCCCCGCCAGCCGCGACCATGCGCGGCAGCATGGCTTGCGTCAGCGCAATGGGCGCCAGTAGGTCGACCGCGATGATTTTCTGGTAGACATCAAAGACCGTTTCGATGGCCAGCGATCTCTGGGAAATGCCGGCATTGTTGACAAGCCCGTCAATGCGCCCGCCCCGCGCAGACACCTGGCTCCACGCCTGCGCGACGATCCCGGGAATGGCGGCGTATTCGGTCGCCTCGAAAGGCAGCACGATCGGGGCGCGGCCGCACTGCGCGGCAACTGCCTCCAGCGCACCCACATTGCGGCCCGACAGGATCACGCGCGCGCCCTGCTCCGACAGCGCGACGGCCAGCGCCGAGCCAATGCCCGATGAAGCCCCCGTAATCCACCAATGCTTGTCCTGGAACATCCGCCTCTCCCGTTCGCGACAGGCCGGAACACTCGCAGGGCGCAGTGGGCCTTGTCCATAGGCCTCAGGCGCCGCGCGGGATCTCCACGTTGCGATGGACCTGGACCGAAAGCATCAGGCCGAACCCCACAAGCACCGTCATCAGCGCCGTCCCGCCATAGGACACCAGAGGCAGCGGAATGCCGACCACGGGAATGAGACCCATCGACATCGAGGTATTGATCAGGATGTAGAGCAGGAAGTTCACGCACACGCCCATGGCGACCAGCCGACCGAACTGGCTGCGCGCCTGCAGTCCGATGCGCACTCCTTGTGCAAGAAGTGCAAGATAGAGGCTCATGAGCACCATGAGCCCCACCAGGCCGAACTCCTCGCCAAGGACGGTGAAGATGAAATCGGTCTGCTTTTCCGGCAGGAAATTCAGGCGGCTTTGCGTTCCCTGCCCGAAGCCCTTGCCGAACAGTCCGCCGGAACCCAGCGCGATCTTCGATTGCGTGATGTTGTAGCCCGCCCCCAGAGGATCACTGTCAGGGTCGAGGAACGTCTGCACACGCTGCTTCTGGTAGTCCTTGAGCGCGAACTCCCACCCAACGGGAATGATGGCAAGCCCGATGGCAATGACGGGCACGATGATCTTCCACGACAGCCCTGCAAGGAAGATCAACCCGCACCCGCCCGCGATGAGGATCGTGGCCGTCCCCAGGTTCGGTTGCATCAGCACAAGCCCCGCAGGAGCCACGATCAACAGTAATGCCGGCAGCAACCGGGACGGACGCGATACGTCATCCAGCAACACCCCGTGCAGGAAGCGCGCCAGGGCCAGGATCAACGCAAGCTTCATGAGCTCGGACGGCTGCAGCTGCAGCGGCCCGATGTCGATCCAGCGCTCGGCGCCCTTGCCCATGCGCCCCGCGAACTCCGTCGCGACAAGCAACAGCAGCGAGCAGCCATAAAGCGGATAGGCAAGCCTGTACCACGTGCGAACATGGATCAGCGCGACCACAAGCAGCAGGACCAGCCCGGCACCGAAGCGGGTGATCTGCCGGCCAGCCCACGGTTCAAGGCTGCCGCCCGCCACCGAATAGAGAAGCGCAAACCCGATCGAGGCAATGAGCGTCACAAGCAGCACGATCGACCAGTTCAGCGTCCGCAGCTTGCCGGCAAGCCGCAGCTCCCGCGCGGCAGAGGCAATCGTGCCATCAAGCGCCATTGGGCTTGCCTTCCGGATTGGGCACGGCCTCGGCAGAACGCGAAGGTGGCACGAACAGCTTCTTGTGCGACGGATCACGCTGGGCCACGAGCGTCATCACATCCTTTGCGATCGGCGCGGCAATGCGCGAGCCGCCACCGCCATGCTCCACGACCACGGCGATGGCATAGCGCGGCTGCACCACGGGCGCGAAGGCGATGAAAAGCGCATGGTCCCTGAGATGATAGGGGATGGTGCTCGGGTCGCGTCCACGCAAGGCCGCCGTCAGGCGACGGACCTGCGCCGTACCCGTCTTGCCGGCCATGTCGAAGCCCTCGACGTCCAGACGCGAACGCGCGGCCGTGCCGCCCTGGTTGGTGACGGCGTCCATGCCCTCGTGGACGATGGCAACATGACCCGGATCGAGGCCGATATCCTCGACCGATGGCCTGACATAGGGTGCGCCGTCATATGACTTGATGAGGTGGGGTACGACGGCCTTTCCGCCATTGGCAAGGCGCGCCGTCATCACGCAGAGCTGCAAGGGTGTCGTCAGCACCGCCCCCTGTCCGATCCCCACATTGTAGGTATCGCCGTCACGCCAGATGTCATGCCGGGCACGCTTCTTCCACGCGGGATCGGGCATCAGGCCCTTCTTCTCGCCCGGAATCTCGAGGCCATAGGCCTGCCCGATGCCGAACTTGCGCGACATGGCGGCAATGGCCTCGATGCCGGTGCGCCGGGCACACTCGTAGAAATAGACGTCGCACGAATGCTTCATCGCCAGCGTCATGTCCATGCTGCCATGCCCGCCCCGTTTCCAGCAGTGGAACACGTGCCGCCCGAGGGAGGTCGCACCGGAACAGAACACCCGCGCTTGCGGCGACATGGCACCCGTGGCCAGGGCCGCAAGGGCGACGATCGGCTTGTAGGTCGAACCCGGCGGATACATGCCTGTGATGGCCTTGTTCAGCAGGGGCTTGAGTGGATCCTCGTTGAGCGCGCGCCAGACCTTGGGGGTCACCGTGGTCGTGAAATCATTCGGGTCGAACCCGGGTGCTGACACGATCGAGATGAGCTCGCCCGAGTGGACGTCCATCACAACGACCGAACCGCTGTGGCCCGCCATGCGCTCCTGCGCCAGCTTCTGCACCTCCATGTCGAGCGACAGGACGACGTCCTCGCCCGGCTTACCCGGCGTCCGCGCCAGCTCGCGGATGACCCGGCCATGCGCATTCACCTCCTTGTGCGAAGCATCGGGCTTGCCCCTGAGCGCGCGGTCCGCGGCCTTCTCCACGCCCGAGCGTCCGATGCGGAACCCGGGCAGCGACAGCAACTCGGGATCATCCTCGATGTCCTTGTCCGTCGGGCCTGCAACATAGCCCAGCACATGGCTGAGCCATGGCCCGAAGGGATAGGACCGCAGCTCGCCGACATCCGGTGCAATGCCCATCAGGTCGGGCGCATGCAGGTTGATCCGTGCGAACTCGTCCCATGTCAGACCCTCGGCCACGAGGACAGGGTTGAAGGGTTTCGAGCGCGCGACTTCCCGCAGCACGCGGTTGATGCGGCTCGCGGGAAGATCAATCAGTGAAGCAACCCGCGCGAGCGCAGCCTTGGGATCAGGCGTGCGCTCGGGGGTGAGCAGCAGCCTGAAGTTCTGGGCCGTGCGCGCAAGCTCGACACCGAACCTGTCATAGATGCGGCCGCGCCGCGGAGCGAGCAGCTGCAGGTTGATGCGATTGTCTTCAGCCATCGTCGCGAAGCGCTCGCGCTCAAGGACTGAAAGCTGGAACATGCGGCCCGTCAGGAGGCCGAACAGCCCGAGGGTTCCCGCCGAAAGTATCGCCGTACGGCGCGTGAATGTCCTGAACCGCACACTGTCCCGACCATCCATCATATGTTGGCGCTCTCTCCTAGAGGCTTTCGGGTGCGGTCGTCAGCGTACGGCGAAGCTGCATGAACAAACGCGCGAACAACGGATAGCACACCAGCGTCACCAGCGCCTGCACGGCAAGCGATGTCGGATCGAGCCATCTCCCGAACATAACCATGCCCATCAGCCACGCCGCAAAGCCCACCAGCGCCGTCACAAGCGCGAAGCCAAGCCACGAACCAATCCCGGTCCTGCCGCGGAAGAACACGCGTTGCGTAAGCGTGAAGCCATGGGCCAGCAGGTAGATCATGACCCAGAAGCCAAGCGGTGTGCCGGAAAGCAGGTCCTGCACCAGCCCGACGATGAAGACGGCCCAGGGCGGCATGAACGACGGCCCGTTCATCGCCCAGAAGAACAGGCTCGCCAGTGCGATATTGGGCAGCGGCAGCCGTCCCTCGAGCAGGTAGACCGGCAGGCACAGGGCCAGCATCAGGAAAACGGTGAACAGCAGCGGCAGTGCGCGCCAGAAGATCTGGGCCACCTGCACGTAGGCCAGATGGATCATGTCGATCATCGCACAGCCCCTTCGGGGATCTGCATGACGACCGGCATGACCGGCGTTACGGGCGCCACCGTTCCGGGCCCGTTGCTTGCAGGCGACGGAGCGGCCGGGGTATCCGGGGCGCCCGCGGCGGGCGGCGCGGGGTCGGCGTCGACATCAACCGGTGCCACATACTTGAGGACGCGCACGAAATCAGCACGTCGTTCGCTGGTGTAGAGCGAAACACGCGGCGAGGATGTGCCCCGGACCACGGTACCCACCACGATGCCCGGCGGCAGCACGCCACCGTCAGCAGTCGTCAGGACCCGCGCGCCAGCCGTGAGGCGCGAACCGGGCGGCAGATACTCCAGTGTCGGCTGGTCCGAGTTGTCACCTGCCAGGATCGCCTTCAGGTTGGCGCCCTCGATGATCACCGGAATACGGCTGCTGAGGTCGGTCAGCAACAGCGCGCGCGAAGACCGCCTGCCAGTGCCGATGATACGCCCCAGCATGCCGCGGTCATCGACGACCGCCTGCCCGTGGGCGACACCCTGGTCACGACCAACGCTCACAAGCACCGACCGCACGAAAGGCCCTGACATGTCTGCGATGACCCGGCCGGCAACACCGGCCACGGGCGCTTCCATTGGAACCTTCAGCAATTCCTCATACCGGCGTACCTTGCGTTGCAGTTCGCCAAGCTCGCCCTGCGCCATGCGCAACCTGGCATTCTCGTCGCGCAGCCTCTGGTTTTCTTCATAAACCGACAGGAACGTGCCGGCACCCTCGATCCAGCGATTGGCCTCCGCAGCCGGACCCGCGACCAGTTCCATTGCCGACGCCGCAAGGTCATCACCCACCCCGCGCACGAGCTGCGTCAGTTCACCCTGGCCCCGGCTGAGGAACAGCAGAATGATGGCAGCCAGGCACAACAGCGCAAGCAGGCGGTTCTCGACCACGAAGGCCCAGAGCCCGGAAGACCTCTTTCGCCTGGAGTTCCATGCCATCGGCAGGGACCCTTCGGATCAGTAATAAACGGACGACAATACTTGCCTGTGCGAGTTCAAGTGCTCAAGCACCTTTCCCGTGCCCAGCGCAACGCAGGATAGAGGCTCATCGGCAATTGAAACCGGAAGTCCCGTCCGCTCGCGCAGCACCTGGTCGAGATTGGTCAAAAGCGACCCGCCGCCGGTCATGACGATGCCTTTCTCCACAATGTCGGCCGCCAGTTCCGGCGGGGTCGCCTCAAGCGCAACCTTTACCGCCTCGACGATCTGGCTGACGGGCTCCTGCAGCGCATCGGCGATCTGTGCCTGGCTGATCGTGATCTCCTTCGGCACCCCGTTCAAGAGATCCCGGCCCTTGATGTCGATGCGCACCTCGTTGGCGTTGTCGGGTGCCTTGGCACAGCCAACCTCCTTCTTGATGCGTTCGGCCGAGGCTTCGCCCACGAGAAGATTATGGTGCCGGCGGATATACGAGATGATCGCCTCATCCATCTTGTCGCCGCCCACGCGCACGGACCGGGCATAGACAATGCCGCCAAGCGAAAGCACCGCCACTTCTGTCGTTCCGCCACCAATGTCGACGACCATCGACCCCGTCGCTTCCGTTACCGGAAGGTCGGCACCGATTGCAGCCGCCATCGGCTCCTCGATCAGATAAACCCGCCGCGCGCCCGCCTGCAACGCCGATTCCTGGATTGCACGCTTCTCGACGGCCGTAGCACCCGAGGGCACGCAGATGATGATCATCGGATTCGCAAAGGAACGACGGTTGTGCACCTTGCGGATGAAGTGCTTGATCATCTCCTCGGCAACTTCGAAATCGGCAATGACGCCGTCCCGCATGGGCCTTATGGCCTCGATGTTGCCGGGCGTGCGACCCAGCATCATCTTGGCGGCATTGCCAACCTCCAGCACCTGCTTCTTGCCGTTCTTGTTCATGATCGCAACGACCGACGGCTCATTCAGGACGATGCCCCGCCCCTTCACATAGACCAGCGTGTTCGCGGTCCCCAGGTCGATCGCCATGTCCGAGGAGAGCATTCCAAGCAGGCTAGAAAACATGTGTGTCTCCAACTTCTTCTTGTTGGCGGATGGCCCGTGGACAGGACCACCCGCAGGTTTCGTCGCCGCGCTAGTGCGCGACCGTAAGGGCTTCAGGCTTTGTCTTCTGGCGCTTCACCAGCAGCTTGTTGAGGGCGTGCACATAGGCCTTCGCAGCCGAGACAAGCGTGTCGGTATCAGCCGCACGGCCCGTGACGCTGCGACCATCCTCGACCAGCCGCACCGTGACGCCAGCCTGGGCATCCGTACCCTCGGTCACGGCGTGGACATCGAACAGCGCGAGCGTCGCTTCGTGGGGATAGAGCGCCTTGATGGCATTGAAGATCGCATCGACAGGCCCGTCACCGCGCGCAACGCCAAGCCGCGTCTCGCCATCGATCGAAAGCTCGAGTTCCGCGCTCTGCGGGCCAAACGTGCCAGCCACAACGCGCAGGTTCACAAAGCGTATCGCATCGAGGCCACGCGCAATCTCGTCATCGACGAGCGCAACGATGTCCTCGTCGAACACGTGCTTCTTCTTGTCAGCCAGGTCCTTGAATCGGCGGAAGGCGTCCTCAAGCGCGTTCGGCCCGAGCTCGTAGCCCATGGCGTCGAGCTTGTCCTTGAAGGCATGTCGCCCCGACAGCTTGCCCAGCACCAGCGACGTCTTGGCCACGCCCACAGACTCCGGCGTCATGATCTCGTAGGTCTGCGTATGCTTGAGCATGCCGTCCTGGTGGATGCCCGACTCATGCGCGAAGGCATTCTTGCCGACGATCGCCTTGTTGAACTGCACCGGGAACCCCGTGACATTCGACACCATCTTCGAGGCGCGGGCCAGCTGCTGCGTTTCGATGCCGGTCGTATAGGGCAGGATGTCGTTGCGGACATTGATCGCCATGACGATCTCTTCCAGCGCCGCATTGCCCGCGCGCTCTCCGATGCCGTTGACGGTGCACTCGATCTGCCGCGCGCCGCCGGTAACGCCAGCCAGCGAGTTCGCGACCGCCAGGCCCAGGTCATTGTGGCAATGGGTCGAGAACACAACCCTGTCAGCGCCCGGAACCTTCTCGATCAGCGAATGGATCAGGTTCGAATACTCCGATGGGATGGCATACCCGACCGTGTCGGGAATGTTGATCGTCGTCGCCCCGCACCGGATTGCTGCTTCGACGCAGCGGCACAGGAACTCAAATTCCGTACGCGTCGCATCCTCGGCCGACCACTCGACATTGTCGACCCAGTTGCGTGCCCGGGTGACGCTGGCTGCCACCGCCTCAAGCACCTGGTGGGGCTCCAGCTGCAGCTTGTGCTTCATGTGCACGGGACTGGTCGAGATGAAGGTATGGATGCGCCCGCGCGCAGCCCCCTTGATCGCCTCGCCAGCGCGGTCGATGTCCTTGATGCCCGCCCGCGCCAGCCCGCAGACGACCGCGCGCTTGACGAGCTTGGAGATTTCCTGGACAGCCTCGAAATCGCCGTTGGATGCGATGGGAAACCCGGCCTCGATGACGTCGACACCCAGTTCGTCGAGCATCGCGGCAATCTTCAGCTTCTCTTCGAGATTCATCGCAGCGCCCGGCGACTGCTCGCCATCGCGCAGTGTCGTGTCGAAAATGACGATTCTGGTAGAACTTGACATGGTCTGAACTCACTTCCCGCTTGCACGCGGTTCGGATGTGTCGCCCGGGATTTCGCCTCTTGTCCTCCCCTAGGCACCGGCTGCTCTGCCCTCGGGCATGACGGCAGCCGCTTCGTACCTAGGGGCTTCTAAGAAGCAGCCCCGTTTCCATCCGGAGGGAGTGGAGAGCATCGCAAGCGACGCTCAGGCCGGCACAGGCGCGAAACGCACCCGCATCACCATGCCTGTTGCCCGTCGCATCCATGCCGTTCTCGCCTCACGCGCCAGCTTGATAACCTGGCGTTGACCATAGGGAATTGCTGTTAAGGCCCGGTGAAACCGCAAGCCTGCGAACAACCATCCCGCGATCGAGTAATAGGGCGAATCAGTAACCCCGCGCAACGCAAATCGGGCTGCCCTGCGTGAATTTCGCTCACGGCACGCGATCCACCCCTGCTGGCAGGCACCCCCGCCGGACAGACCCTCCTGAGGGGACCCCTGGCGCCGTTAAGCCGGTTGCAACCAGTCGCTAACCCGATGGTGAGTATGGCCGTGCTTCAATCCCGCCACGACAACAGGGGTCAGGAAGATCATGGGGAACATCGCGTCACCGGAACCGATGCCGGCACGCTCCATAGCGCGCTCGCTGCCTGACCGCCTGCTCGAGCTGGTGTTCCCCCTGACAACCTCGGCCATCTTCACGGCGGCTGCCCTGCTCTTCTGGGTTCAGCCCATGTTCGGAAAGCTGGTCCTTCCCCTCATGGGCGGCACGCCAGCCGTCTGGGCGGCAACCCTCCTCTTCTTCCAGACAGCACTTCTCGCCGGGTACCTCTACGCCCATGCCCTGGGACGATACCTGCCCCTCAGGGCCCAACTCCTCGTGCACATGTGCGTGCTGCTGCTGGCCACCCTCGCCCTGCCGGTCGGCATCCCCGCGGGCATCCAGCCCCCAGCCGACAGCATGCCGGTGTTCTGGCTCTTCGGTCTCTTCACCGTGACAGTCGGCGCGCCCTACACCGCCGTGGCCGCCACATCGCCACTGCTCCAGCGCTGGTTCTCGATGTCCGGCCACCCCGCCGCGGCGAACCCCTATCAACTCTACGTTGCCTCCAACATCGGCAGCCTTGTGGGCCTGCTGGGTTACCCGCTCCTCGTCGAACCCGTGGCAGGTGCAAGCCTCCAGACCATCCTGTGGTCCGGCGGCTTCCTGCTGCTGATCCTCATGATCGGCCTCGGCGCCCTCGCGCTGCAGACCCGCGGGCAAACGACCGAAAGCAACGACGCCGTGGCCATCGCGACCGTCACCGCCTTCGACAGGTTCCGTTGGGTCGCGCTTGCCTTTGTGCCGTCCAGCCTGCTCCTGGGCGTAACGACGCACATTACGACCGACATTGCGGCCATGCCGCTTCTCTGGGCCATGCCGCTCGCGCTCTACCTCCTGACCTTCATCATCGCATTCGCCGACAAGCCACTGATCTCGCGGCCCATCCTGCTGAAGGCCGAGACAATCTCCCTTGTCCTGCTGGCCTCGATCCTCTGGTTCAAGGACGCAAACGCCGCCGGCCTCGCCGTCAGCCTGTTCGCCTTCTTCATCATCGCGCTGGCCCGCCACGGCGAACTGGTCCTGACCAAGCCGCCGGCCGGCAATCTGACCGAGTTCTACCTGTGGATGTCACTGGGTGGCGCACTGGGCGGCCTGTTCAATGCCATTGTCGCACCCGTGGCCTTCGACACGATCGCCGAGTATCCCCTGACCCTCGCTGCAGCCGCCTTCACGCGCCTGCTGATGGTCCCCGCCGCCGACCGCTGGAAGCTGACGTCGGGCGACTTCCTCCTTCCGGCAGTGGCCCTTCTCGCCGTCGCAGCCATGCACACGCTGAGCTTCGACATCGCCCAGACCCCGGCCATCACGGTTGCACTCGTGATCGCAGCCCTTGGCGTTGCAGTCTACTCGTTCCACGCGCAGGCCTGGCGCTTTGCCCTGGGAATGACCAGCATCCTCGCCCTGCTGCTTGGAAAATTCGACAGCACGCTGCTGCACCAGGAGCGCAGCTTCTTCGGCGCCTATCGCATCTTCTCGGTGCCCGAGACCAACCAGATCATCCTGTCTCACGGCAGCACGATTCACGGCGCGCAGAACATCGGCGAGGCACACCCGACGCCGTTGACCTATTACGCCAAGGAAGGCCCCATGGGACAGGCGCTGACCGCGCTGCGCCCGAACGCCCCGAGCCTGCGCTTCGGCGTCGTCGGCATGGGTACCGGCGCCTCGGCCTGCTACGCCACCGCCGGGGACACCTGGACCTTCTACGAGATCGATCCGCTGGTCGTCACCCTCGCACGCGACCATGGCACATTCAGGTTCCTGAAGGCGTGCACGCCGAACGCCCGCATCGTGACGGGCGACGCGCGCCTCTCGCTCGCGACTGAGCCGGACGCAGCCTTCGACGTGCTGATCCTCGACGCGTTCAGCTCGGACTCGATCCCCACCCACCTGATGACGCGCCAAGCCCTCCAGCTTGCCCGCGCCAAGCTGGCACCGGATGGCGTGATCCTGTTCAACATATCAAACCGCTATCTGAAGCTCGAACCCGTCGTCGCCAACACGGCGCGCGCGGCAGGCTTGACGGGCATCACCCAATTCTTCCAGTCGACCGACGACCAGGCGAAGCAGATGATCACGTCCTCGCACTGGATCGCCCTGTCCAACAGCCCGGAGAGGCTGGCGCGCATTTCGGCCAATGGCAAATGGCGCCCGCTCGAACCCGATGCAACCACACCCGTCTGGACCGACGACTACTCGAGCCTGATCGGCGTCATCTCGATCAAGTAACGGGCCTCACCCGCCCTGCACACGCCCTGGCGTTGGCCCGCGCGGTATCCGTATCTGCCGCGCGCGCAACGGCCACGCCCATCCTGCGCTTGACGAAGGACTCGGGCTTCCCGAACAGCCGAAGCTCGGTGCCCTCGACCGCCAGCGCCTCGGCCACGCCCTCATAGGCGATGCCCGATGCCGCGCGACCGCCATAGATCACGGCACTCGCACCGGGCGTCCGCAGGCGCGTATCGACAGGAAGCCCCAGGATCGCCCGTGCATGCAGCGCAAACTCGCTCTGGTGCTGCGTGGCAAGGGTGACAAGCCCCGTGTCGTGCGGCCGCGGACTGACCTCCGAGAACCACACCTCGTCACCTTTCACGAACAGCTCGACGCCGAAGATGCCGACGCCACCCAGGGCATCCGTGATCCTGCGCGCCATGGCCTGCGCCCGTTCGAGCGCCAGCGCACTCATCGGCTGGGGCTGCCAGGATTCGACATAGTCGCCATCGACCTGCACATGCCCGATTGGCGCACAGAATGACGTTCCCCCGGCATGGCGCACCGTCAGCAGCGTGATCTCGAAGTCAAACCGGATCTCGCCCTCGACGATGACCAGCGCCTGCTTCACCCGGCCCGCCGCCATCGCATAATCCCACGCAGCCCCGACCCCTGACGGATCCTTGATCCGGCTCTGCCCCTTGCCCGAGGAAGACATCACCGGTTTCACGAAGCAGGGATAGCCGATCCCGCCATCGATCGCCGCCTGAAGCGCCTCAAGGGACGAGCAGAAGGCATAGGGCGAGGTCGCAAGGCCACAATCTTCGGCAGCAAGACGGCGGATACGTTCGCGGTTCATCGTGATATGCGCGGCCGTCGCGGTCGGAATGACCCGGGCCAGCCCCTCGGCCTCGATGCGGACAAGCTCATCGGTCGCGATCGCCTCGATCTCGGGCACGATCAGGTGCGGCCTCTCCTGCGCGACAAGCGCCCTCACGGCCTTGCCATCCGTCATGTCAATGACATGGGAGCGGTGCGCCACCTGATGCCCGGGCGCATTGGCGTAGCGATCGACGGCGATGACCTCGACGCCGAGCCGCTGCAGCTCGATGATCACTTCCTTGCCGAGTTCCCCTGCCCCGAGCATCATCACCTTGGTGGCCGATGGGGAGAGTGGCGTTCCGATCCGCGTCATGGACATGCCTCGTGCGCTTCAACCAGGTTGAGGGCGCAAGATGTGGCATCGGCAAGCCCTGCAGGGCAAGCCGACGCATCGGTTAGTCACAGTCTGGATGGATGAAAAAGAATCAGTTCTTGTCCTGGTCGACCAGCTTGTTCTTGGTGATCCACGGCATCATGCCGCGCAGCTTGCGGCCGACATCCTCGATCGGGTGCTGCGCGTTGTTCGCCCGTGTCGCCTTGAAGCTGGCCTGCCCCGCCTTGTTTTCAAGCACCCAGTCCCGCGCGAAGCGCCCGGCCTGGATGTCCTTGAGCACCCGGCGCATCTCTTCCTTGGTCTCGCGGGTAATGATGCGCGGCCCGGTGACGTACTCGCCGTATTCAGCCGTGTTCGAGATCGAATAGTTCATGTTGGCGATGCCACCCTCATAGATGAGGTCGACGATCAGCTTCACCTCGTGCAGGCACTCGAAATAGGCCATCTCAGGCGCATAGCCCGCCTCGACAAGCGTCTCGAACCCCGCACGGATCAGCTCGACCAGGCCGCCACACAGCACCACCTGCTCGCCGAAGAGGTCCGTTTCGCACTCCTCGCGGAACGTCGTCTCGATGATACCCGACCGGCCGCCACCGATGGCGCTGGCATAGGACAGGCCGATCTCCGAAGCATTGCCGCTCGCATTCTGGTGGATGGCAATCAGGCAGGGCACGCCCCCACCCTTCTGGTACTCCGAACGCACCGTGTGCCCGGGACCCTTTGGCGCCACCATGAGCACATCGAGGTCGGGACGCGCCTCGATCAGCTTGAAGTGCACGTTGAAGCCATGGGCAAACAGCAGGGCCGCGCCTTCCTTCATGTTCTTGTGCAGGCTGTCGCGATAGATGTCCGCCTGCAACTCGTCCGGCGTCACCATCATCATCACGTCAGCCCACTTTGCGGCGTCTGCGACGTCCATCACCCTGAAGCCCTGCGCCTCGGCCTTCTTGGCCGACGCCCCCGGCCGGAGCGCAGCCACGACGTCCTTCGCGCCGGAATCGCGCAGGTTCAGCGCATGCGCATGACCCTGGCTGCCAAAACCGATGACAGCGATCTTCTTGCCCTTGATGAGACCGACATTGGCGTCGCGGTCGTAGTAAACGCGCATGGATACCCTCCGATGAATGGAAAAAACACAAGGGCCGGCGTCGCTGTCGGCCCGAACCTTACATGGCCTCAGCCCCGCGACTGATCGCAACCACGCCTGTTCGTGACACCTCGACGAGCCCCAGTGGCTTCATGAGGTCGATGAAGGCATCAAGCTTCCCGGCACTCCCCGTCACTTCGAACACGAAGCTCGAATGCGTCGTATCGATCACGCGCGCGCGGAATGCATCCGAAAGCCGCAACGCCTCGACGCGCTTCTCGCCCGCGCCCGCAACCTTGACCAGCGCCAGTTCCCGTTCGATGCCGGGATGCTCGGCCGTCAGGTCGAAGACCTTGTGCACGGGCACAAGACGCTCAAGCTGGTGGCGGATCTGCTCCAGCACCGCAGGCGTTCCCGATGTGACGATGGTGATCCGCGACGTACGATCCAGATGGTCGACCTCGGCCACCGTCAGGCTCTCGATGTTGTAGCCCCGGCCCGAGAACAGGCCCACCACGCGCGCCAGAACACCCGCCTCGTTGTCGACAAGCACGCAGAACGTGGTGCGGATCTCGCGATCTTTCTGGTCGACCAGGAAATAGGCAGACTTCGGTTCATCCCGTTTCGGCATATTCATGTTTCAGACCAGCACCTTTCCCGCCTCGCTGACCGCGGCGCCGTCAGTGGCATCGTTCAGGATCATTTCGTTATGCGCAGCACCCGACGGGATCATGGGATAGCAGTTCTCCATCTGGTCGACGACGCAGTCAAACAGGACCGGCCGGTTGGTATTGATCATCTCGCAGATCCGGTCATCAAGCTCTTCGGGCTTCGTCGCCCGCAAGCCCACGACACCATAGGCCTCCGCCAGCTTGACGAAATCCGGCAGCGCCTCCGAATAGGAATGCGAGTAGCGCCCCCCGTGCAGCAATTGCTGCCACTGGCGCACCATGCCCATGTACTTGTTGTTCAGGATGAACACCTTGATCGGCAGGTCGAACTGCACCGCCGTCGAAAGCTCCTGCATGACCATCTGCACGCTGGCCTCGCCCGCAATGTCGATGACCAGCGCGTCCCGGTGCGCCACCTGGATCCCCACCGCCGCCGGCAGCCCATACCCCATCGTGCCAAGCCCGCCCGAAGTCATCCAGCGGTTCGGTTCGTCGAACTTGTAGAACTGCGCCGCCCACATCTGATGCTGGCCGACCTCCGTCGAAATGTAGGTTGTTCGCCCTTTTGTAAGTTCATAGAGCCGCTCGATCGCCTGCTGTGGCTTGATCACGTCGGTGGACGTCTTGTAGGCGAGGCACTTGCGCGCCCGCCAGCCATCGATCTGCATCTTCCAGGCACTCAGCGAAGCGCCATCGACGCGCAGCTGGCGCGCGCGCCACAGGCGGATCATGTCATCGAGCACATGCGCGACATCCCCCACGATGCCCACATCCGCACGGACGGTCTTGTTGATCGAGGACGGATCGATATCGATGTGGATCTTCTTCGAGTTGGGAGAAAACGCATCCAGCCGCCCCGTCACCCGGTCATCGAAGCGCGCGCCGACGGCGATCATCAGGTCGCAGTCGTGCATCGCAAGGTTGGCCTCGTAGGTGCCGTGCATGCCCAGCATGCCCAGCCACTGCGGATCATTCGCCGGATAGGCACCAAGGCCCATAAGCGTCGACGTGATCGGAAACCCGGTCATGCGCACGAACTCGCGCAGCAGGTGCGAGGCAAGCTTGCCCGAATTGATCACCCCGCCGCCCGTGTAGAACACAGGCTTCTTGGCCGCAGCGATCAGGTCCAGCGCCTGCTCGATCTTCTTCAGGTCACCCTTGAGCCGGGGCTGGTACGTGCGATGGCGGATGTTCGATGGGCCAACATAAGGCGCGCGGCGGAACTGCACATCTTTGGGAATGTCGATGAGCACAGGCCCGGGGCGACCGGACGTCGCGATATAGAAGGCCTCGTGCAGGATGCGTGGCAGGTCCTTGACGTCGCGCACCAGCACGTTGTGCTTGGTACAGGGACGCGTGATGCCAACCGTGTCGGCCTCCTAGAACGCGTCGGTGCCGATCAGGTGCGTCGGCACCTGCCCCGTGATGCAGATCAGCGGGATGGAATCCATCAACGCATCCGTCAGCCCCGTCACGGCGTTCGTCGCGCCCGGACCCGAGGTCACGAGCAACACACCCGGCTTTCCGGTCGACCGCGCATAGCCCTCGGCCGCATGCGCCGCACCCTGTTCGTGCCGCACGAGGATGTGCTGGATACCGTCATCCTGGAACAGCGCATCGTAGATCGGCAGCACTGCGCCGCCCGGGTAACCGAAGATATGGTGAACGCCATGATCCTTCAGCGCGCGCACCACGATTTCGGCGCCGGTCGGATCCTGGGTCTGAACTGTCGTTGAACTCATCGGTCTGGCTCTCGAGCAAAAGAAAAGGCCCCGTCGGGGCCTTGCATACGCCGCTGCCTCCTAAGGACCCCTGATCAGGTCCAGGATTCAGCGGCACGTCCAAGTACAAGCACAAAATTCCGCATAAGGCGACTTTCTCGCAATAATATTACCAATTTCCTACCCGTTTCGCTGCAGCGCGTCAAGGCCCCATGCACCATTGCGATGCCATAATCAATTATGGCATGAGTTATGGCATGACAGACAGCATCCGCAAGATCACCGTCCACGTCCCCGAAGACCTGCTCGCCGCCGCCCAGGCCGAGACGGGAGAGGGTGTCACCGAAACCGTCCGCCGCGGCCTCGAGCTGCTCCGCCGCGCCCGCGCCTACCGCGAGCTCGCAAAATTGCGGGGCAAGATCAAGTTCGACATGTCGGCAGACGAGTTGCGCGGCGAGGATTGATGATTTCAGCCGACACCTCAAGCATCATTGCCTTCCTGCAAGGTCAGGAGGAACCCGATGCCAGGGCCGTAGCCAAGGCACTCAATGACGGTAACCTGACGCTCCCGCCCGTGGTCGTGACCGAACTGCTGAGTGACCCGAAAGCCGGCTCACGCCTTGCTGATTTCCTCGCCGATATCCCCATCCTTCCACTCAGTGAAGGATATTGGGAGAGGGCGGGCCGGAACCGCAGCATGCTGCTGCACAAGGGACACAAGGCGCGTCTTGGCGACGCGCTTGCAGCGCAGGCATGCATCGACAATGACGTCACGCTGATTGCGCGCGACCGTGACTTCCGCCACTTCGTGAAGTTCGCAGGGCTCAAGCTTTTCGGCTGATTTCGCCAGCGACTGCATCCAGCAACACACCGGGATTTCCCGCCTCAACCACTGCCCAATCCTGCATCTGGTTGCGGAACCATGTCATCTGCCGCTTCGCGTATTGACGCGTCTCGGTGACAGCCCGCTCCACGGCAAGCTCGAGCGGCATCTCGCCACGCAGATGCGCCCGCAACTGCGGCACGCCGAGGGCACGCGCCGCCGGCAGCGTCTCATCGATCGCGCCCAGCGCCCGCACCTCATCAAGCGCACCCTGCGCCATCATCTGCTCGAACCGCCGGCCGATCTGCGCCTTCAGCCAGTCCCGGTTGGGCTTGAGCACGAAGCGCGCCGTCGCACCGGTCAGGACGGGGGTCCCCTTGAGCTTCTGCCACTCGTCCAGCGACTGTCCTGTGGCCTCGATGACCTCCCACGCCCGGACAAGGCGCTGGCTGTCACCCGCATCAAGTCGTTGCCCCATCGCAGGATCGCGCGCAAGCAGCATCGCATGGAACGTCTCGTTCCCCATCTGCGCAAGCTTGAGCCGCGCCACCGCCCGGATCGTCGGATGGATCTCGGGGATGGGGGACAGCCCCTGCAGCAGCGCCGCAAAATAAAGCCCGGTTCCACCCACGAAGACAGGTACCTGCCCGCGCGCGCGTATGGAGGAAAGCGCCTCGGCCGCCGCCTGCGCCCAGCGCGCCACGGAAAACGGCGCGTGCGCACTGACAATCCCGTAGAGCGCATGCGCCACCCGCGCCTCGTCCTCGACGGAAGGCCGGGCTGACAGGACCCGCAACTCGCGATAGACCTGCAGCGCATCGGCATTGACGACCACGCCATCAAGACGCTCGGCAAGCGACAGCGCGAGCGCCGACTTGCCGCTCGCGGTCGGCCCTGCAATAAGGACGGCCTGAGGCCTGTTCAACGCGATACTCCCGAAAAACCGTCTCTCATGACCCACATGTTGGTACTGACCGCGCCGCTCGGCAAACTCGACGATGCGAGTGTCGCAGACATCTCGCGATTGGCAAGCCAGGCGCCACACTGGCTCTCGCCGGGCACCGCGTGCGAGTTCCGCGGCACCCGCCCCGAACAGCTCGCCGAGATACGCAAGGTCCTCGCCAACCGAACGGTCGACGCCAACATGGTCGCCGTCACGGCCCGGCGCAAGAGGCTGCTGGTCGCCGACATGGACTCCACCATCATCAACTGCGAATGCATCGACGAAATTGCGGACTTTGCAGGCATCAAGCCCCAGATCGCAGCCATCACGGAACGCGCCATGCGCGGCGAAATCGAGTTCGAGGGCGCCCTGCGGGAACGCGTCAGCCTCCTCAAAGGCCAGCCCGAGTCGATCCTCGACGACGTCATGCACAAGCGCATCCGGCTCAACGACGGCGCGCGCATCCTCGTGAACACCATGGCAGGGACGGGCGCCATCACCGCGCTTGTCTCGGGCGGCTTCACCTGGTTCACCGCGCGCGTGGCACGCCTTGCAGGCTTCGCCCATGACCGGGCCAACGTCCTCGACGTTGAAGCAGGCCGGCTTTCCGGCACCGTGCGCGAGCCCATCCTGGGCCGCGAAGCCAAGCGCCAGTCGCTCCTTGACCTGGCAAGGGCCAACGGCATTCCGCTTGAGGAAACCATGGCCATTGGTGACGGGGCCAACGATCTCGACATGATCCGCGCCTCGGGCCTTGGCATCGCCTACCGGGCAAAGCCCGTTGTCGCCGAGGCTGCCCACGCGCGGCTCGACCACTCCGATCTCTCGGCCGCCCTCTATCTCCAGGGTTACCGCGAGACGGAACTGGTTCTCCCCTGAGCGATCCGGGACCAGCCCCATGCGCGCAGCCGGTTTCGACTTTGGCACGTCGAACTCCGCCATCGGCGTGACGCGGGACGGGCACGCCATGCTCGCACCGCTCGAGAACGGCGCCACGATGGTACCGACGGCCGTGTTCTTCGATTTCGCGGACCATGACAGGCCCGCCTACGGGCGCGCCGCCGTGAATGCCTACGTGAACGGAAACGATGGACGCCTGCTGCGCAGCCTCAAGACGATCCTGTCCTCGAACCTCATCACGGAACGCACCGCGCTGTCGAAGCGCCAGATCCAGCTGACCGACGTCATCGCGATGTTCGCGCGCCACCTCAGGCTGAAGGCAGAGGAGGCCGCAGGCACCCCCCTCGACGCGGTCGTGCATGGCCGCCCGGTCCGCTTCGTCGAAGGTGATGACATAGCCGACCAGCGCGCGGAAGACACGCTGCGCCAGCTGGCCTGCCAGGCCGGCTACACCGAGGTCTCCTTCATCTACGAGCCCGTTGCCGCCGCCGCCCAATATGAACAGACCGCCACCCGCGAGGAACTGGTCCTCGTCGCCGACATCGGCGGCGGAACGTCGGACTTCTCCATCATCCGCGTCGGCCCCGACAGGCGGACACGCAACGACAGGAAAGACGACATCCTCGCGAACACGGGTGTGCGCGTTGGAGGCACGGACCTCGACCGTCACCTCAGCATGCAGTCCGTCATGCCCCTTCTGGGGCTGGGCACCGAACTCGTCACGAAGCATCTGCCCGTTCCGCGATCAACCTACGCGGAGCTGGCCTTCTGGCCGACGATCAATTTCTGCTACACGCCGCGGATCCTGAGGGAAGCCGAGGAGGTGCATCGGCAGGCCCGTGAACCGGACAAGACGAAACGGCTGCTCGCTGTCCTGAAACGCCAGCTCGGTCATCGCATGGCTTTTGCAGTCGAGAGCGGCAAGATCGCCCTGTCCGGCGAAGCCAGCACCCGCATCCCGCTCCATTTCATCGAGACGAATCTCGAAGCGCCCGCGACCCGCGAGGCGTTTGACGAGACGATCGGCAGCGAGATCATGCGCCTGCGCCTGTCGGTGTGGAACTGCCTCGCCATGGCCGGCGTGGACGCCGCCGACATCAACACCGTGTTCATGACAGGCGGATCGAGCAGGGTGCCGGCCATCGAAGCCCTGCTGCGCGAAGAATTCCCGGACGCAAGCCTCAGGCGCGGCGACGACTTCCTGTCGGTAGCGACAGGCCTGACCCGCGAGGCCATGCTGCGTTACGGGTGAACAGGGCACCTGTTGCCGGGACACGCCATGACGGCGGACCGAACAGTGTAAAAAATGTTTGACAGCCTGCAGGTGCCGCCGTAAATGTAAAACAAGTTTTACACGACGTCAGGAGCAAGGGTGATGACAGGTACCGAGCGATACGCATGGCTTTCGCTGATCGCGTGGATCTGCATCATGCTGTTTCTGCTGATGCGCTTCACGACAGGATTCGAGGTCTTCGGAAACTCGATTGGACTGACGATCGTCGAGCAATCCGCCGGGCAACTGCTCGGCATCTATCTGGGCATCACCATTGCAGCGATTGTCGCCGAAAGTGTCATCGCGGGAACGACAGCGGCCTTCGGTGCCCTCAAGGGGGTCCAGGAAGACGAGCGAGACGTCATGATTTCACGGCGCGCCAGCTTGGCATCGTACTGGTTCGTGGCGTTGTCGCTGAACCTGATTGTCTTCCACGTCCTTGCATCCTCGGCATACGGGAGCGCCCTGGTCGACGGGCTGGACTTCGCCTCCAACACGGGCATCGCATTCGCAATTCTCTTTGTTCTCGTTGGCGCGGAAATCGTGAACCGCGCGGCGCTGGTGTGGAACTACAGGCGTCCATGACACCAAAGAAGGGCCAGGTCAGCAACCGCATCAGGGAACTGCGCACGCATCGAGGCTGGAGCCAGGGAGAACTCGCAGACGCGGTCGGTGCCACGCGACAGACCATCAACGCGATCGAGCAGGAAAAATACGCACCCTCCCTGGAGCTTGCATTCCGCATCGCCCGCACCTTCGGCATGGGCTTCGAGGAAGTCTGGCAGTTCAGGTAGGAACGATCCGGATACGCCGCGACCAGCGATCAGTCGCAGAGCAACTCGCCATACTGGCTGCGCTTGTTCCGCTTGACGCACGCCTCGGACGGACCCACCCACTGGCCGTCCTCGGTCCAGTTCTTGCGCCCACGCTGGGAAGCCTGGAAATGCTCTTCCTCGCACTTGGCCGAGCTCAGGGCCCCCTGTTGGTCGGGCCGGAAACCGAAGTAATTGCACATGATGATCGAGGGCCAGCGCTGGCTGTCAGAACTCAGGATGTGCTTCTTGAGATACTCCGGGGCCTGCGACCACCACTTGGGAAGATTGGTGCGCAGCTCGTACGGCAACCGCTCCTGCGAGATGGCCAGGAACTGGGCTTCCGTATAGGGCGGTCCCGGATCAGCCACCTTGGCGATCGCAACAGGAGAACCCGCGAGCATCGCCATACAGGCGACAAGGACAAGAATGAGCGACTTCATGTAGGACTCCAAAGGTTCCGTTCAGGACGGCTTGAGTAATCCGGCGACCGCTGCAATGAATAGGGCGGATCAGCATTCAGGAAAAGCCCCATGGCCCTTCGCACCCCCCTTTGTGACATGCTCGGCGTCAAATACCCCATTCTCCTCGCGGGAATGGGCGGCGTTTCCTATGCGGAAGTCTGCGCCGCCGTGTCCGAGGCCGGTGGCTTCGGCACGCTGGGCATGGCCGGCCGCAGCACGTCTGAAATCCGGGACGAAATGCGCAAGGTCCGCAAGCTGACGAAGAAGCCCTTCGGCGTCGACCTGCTGGCGGCCGTCCCCGAGTCCCTCGAAAAGGCAGCCGACATCATCATCGAAGAGGGGGCCTCGGCTTTCATTTCGGGCCTCGGCGTCCCCCCGCGCCACCTCGTCGACCGCTTTCATGCGGCAGGCCTCAAGGTCATGAATGTCTGCGGCACCGTGCGCCACGCCAAGGCAGGCGAGGACGGCGGTCTCGATGCCGTCGTGGCCCAGGGCACCGAGGCCGGCGGGCACACGGGCCGGATCGCAGCCATGGCGCTCGTGCCCCAGGTCGTGGATGCCGTGAAGATCCCGGTGATCGCCGCAGGCTCCATCGTCGATGGCCGCGGGCTCGCGGCCTCGCTGGCCCTGGGCGCCCAGGGCGTCTGGATCGGCACGCGCTTCATCGCCTCGAAGGAGGCCCATGCCGGCGACCTCTACAAGCAGGCCGTGATCGACTGCACCGACGAGGACACGCTCATCACGCGCGCCTATTCGGGCAAGCCCATGCGCGTCTACAGGAACGACTATGTGGCCGACTGGGAACGCCGCCCCCAGGACATCAAGCCCTTTCCGATGCAGGCCATGTTATCGCACCAGGCCGGCGTCATGGGCGGTATCGGTGGCCAGATCGAAGGCCTCGACCGCAACCGCTCGGCCTTCGCCATGGGCCAGGGCGCGGGCGCCATCCGCGAAGTCCAGACCTGCGCGGAAATCATTGCCGGCATCATGACGGAAGCCGACAGCATCATTGCACGGATGTCAGCGCTGAAGGCCTAGACGAATACGCGGTTCCAGATCGCATAGCCCAGCAGCACCGCACCGGTGGCCGCGATGAGCAGGCCCGAGGCCATGTTCATGCGCCGGAGCGTATCCGTGCTGATCGACTTGCGGAACGTGCCGGCGATGGCCGTGACAAGCCCCCACCACAGGACGGAGCCACCCACGGCCGCCAGCACGAAGATCAGCGTCGCAAGATAGCTGGACTGGTAGTCGACGATTTCGCGGAAGGCGGCAAAGAAGGTCACGAACCCGACAAGCGTCGCAGGATTGGTCACCGTCAGCGCGAAGGTGCTGACAACGGCAGCAGCAAGGTCACCGACCGAGCCGCGCTGGATGCTTCCGTCGGGGTTGCGCATGATCTCCGGCGGCGTCGCGTGCATGAAGACCCGCCACCCATAGGCAATCAGGATCGTCGCGCAGATCAGCTGCAGGACCAATTGCATGTTCTCGATGGCATCGAACAACCATTTCACGCCAAACCCGGCGATGAAGGCGAAGACGGCATCGCCCATCGCAGCGCCCATGCCCGCAAGAAACCCGTTCAGCTGCCCGTAAGACAGCGTCCGGCGGATGCAGATAAGGTTGACGGGACCCAGCGGCGCAGCCGCAATCACCCCGATGATCAAGCCGCCGGCGATCAGAGTGAGCCAGTCTAGACCCTCGTTCACTGGCACCTGCCCCCGGCGCGAGAATGATTAACGTAACGATCGCAATGATACAGCGTCCCGCCGGACGGCGGAACGATCATTTGTGATCGGGACCCTGCCCGAAGCTGGTTAACAACTCCTGCACAGGCCCGTGGGTAGCCTCACGCGGTGACATCGACTACGACGCGGCCCCGGACTTGACCCTTGAGGATACGGGGCGCCAGTTCGAGCAGATCTGCAAGCCCGGCCCGCGAGACGGTTGACGCAAGCGTCTTCAGGTCAAGGTCCCGGGCCAGCCGGCTCCATGCCTCCAGGCGCCGCGCGCGGGGACACATCACCGAGTCGATGCCCGCCAGTGTCACCCCGCGCAGGATGAAGGGCGCAACCGAGCCCGGAAGATCCATGCCCTGCGCAAGCCCGCAGGCGGCCACCGTGCCACTATAGCTGGTCGAGGCCAGCACGTTGGCAAGCGTCTTGGATCCGACACTGTCGACCGCACCTGCCCAGCGTTCTTTGGCAAGCGGGCGCGCGTCACCTGCAAGCTCAGCCCGGTCAAGCACCTCGGTTGCACCAAGGTTGCGCAGATAGGCCTCTTCCTCCCGACGCCCCGTCGAGGCAATCACGCGATAGCCAAGCCGGGCGAGAAGGGCGACGGCGACGCTGCCCACACCGCCCGCAGCACCCGTGACAAGAACCGGCCCGCGATCAGGCGACAGCCCGTGGGCCTCCAGCGCCATGACGGCGAGCATCGACGTGTAGCCAGCCGTCCCGATGGCCATGGCCGTCTCGGGCGTGATCGAAGAGGGCAGCGGCACCAGCCACTCGCCCTTCACGCGCGCGACCGGCGCATAGCCGCCATGATGCGTCTCGCCCATGCCCCAGCCATTGCAGACGACAGCATCGCCCGGCTTGAACCGCGCATCGCCTGACGCACGCACGCGGCCGGCAAAGTCGATCCCCGCAATCAGCGGGAACTTCCGCACGACGGGCGAGGCGCCCGTGATCGCCAGCCCGTCCTTGTAGTTCAGCGTTGAATGCGTGACATCGACAGTGACATCACCCTCCATCAGGTCGCCCGAGGCAAAGGTCGACAGGGCGCCGGTGGCGCCGCGCTCTGACTTGGTTACCAGGATGCAACGAAAACTGTCTGCCATGGCTCGCTCCGGAAATTGGCACTCGATATTGGTAAGCGCTAACACATCAGCCCCGCTGTTGCACCATCAGCGCAAGGCCGTCGCATTCAGCACGCGTTCAGCATGATTGCACGAAACTCGATCTCGACGGATTTCAAAACCCGTGCCTACGATTGTTTCAGGGGTGCGTAGCACAATCGTACCTGTGAACGCATCCGCAGTGGCGGTCTCCGGCAACGGAAGACGGTCACCAGGTGTTGCGCTTGCAGGGAGGAAGACATGGGCACGATCAACCTGATGCTCAAAGGCTACCGGCTGACGACGGCAGAGATCCTCTATCACATGCCGGATCATCCGAAACTGTTGCAGAGCTTTGTCTGGCAGGAACTGGACCTCGAACCGAAATTCCCGGTCCTCTCGAAGTTCCTGAGTTTCTGGCAGGATAATCTCGACGGCAAGCTGCACTCGGTCCGCGTGGCCAAGTGCGGGATCCTGTGCCCGCTGGACTTGCGCTACGTCGGCACCGAGATCAGCCTGCACTGACAGGCCGGCATCGCCACGAACCGCTTGCTTTTGGACGGGCCGACCGAAATAAATCGGCCGCATGAGCAAGTTTGTCGTTCTCGCGGACCGCGCGGTCCTGAAGCTGGAAGGCGCGGACACGCGCCCGTTCCTCCAAGGCCTTGTTACCAACGACATCGACCGGCTCTCCCCCGAGCGCCCGCTCTATGCGGGCCTGCTGACAGCCCAGGGAAAGATCATCGCCGACTTCATGCTGATGCAGGCAGGCGAGGCGATTCTTCTCGACTGTGCGTCTGCAGCAGCCACAGACCTGGCTGCGCGGCTGAAGAAATTCCGCCTCCGCGCAAAGGTGACACTCACCGAGGCCGGCCCTGGCCTCGTGGTCCTCTCGGCACCGGAGGCCCCGCCGCACGGCACGAAGGCCATTGCGGCCGGCCTTGATCCGCGCCTCGCCGAAATGGGCTGGCGCTGGATTGTCGAGCCGGGCGTCGTCCCGACCATCGCGATGGAGCAGGAGCCCCACACGGCCTATGACCGCCACAGGATCGAATGTGGCGTACCCGACAGCAGTTTCGACCTCAGGCCCGAGACATTCTTCCCCCTCGACTGCAATTTCGAGGAACTGAACGGCGTCGACTTCGCTAAGGGCTGCTACGTGGGGCAGGAACTGACGGCGCGCATGAAGCACAGGGCAACCGCCCGCAAGCGCATCCTGCCCGTGGCATCCGCGACAGGCCTGCCCGCACACGGCACAACCCTGAAATCAGGGGACACCGAAGTGGGCGAGATGCTGGGCTCACAAGGCCCGATCGGCCTGGCGATCCTGCGCCTCGACCGGCTGGGAACCACGCGGACCCTCACGGCCGCAACGGGCGAGGCTATCGAGGTTGGCCAGCCGTATTACAGGCTGGTCCTGCCCGAGGCAGGCCCGCATGTCTGAGCGCATCCGCTGCCCCTGGCCAGGCAAGGATCCGCTCTACGTCGCCTATCACGACACGGAGTGGGGTGTTCCCGAGCACGACGACCGCGCCCTCTACGAGAAACTGGTCCTCGACGGCTTCCAGGCCGGCCTGAGCTGGATCACGATCCTGCGCAAGCGCGACAATTTCCGGAAGGCCTTCGACGGCTTCGATCCCGCGCGCATCGCCCGCTACAACGAGGCAAGGATCGTCCGCCTGCTCAAGGATGAAGGCATCATCCGCCACCGCGGCAAGATCGAGGCCGCCATCCGCGGCGCCCGCGCCTGGGAAAACATCATGGAGACGAACGAGGGCGGCTTTCGCGGCCTCGTCTGGAAATTCGTCGATGGTCGCCCGCTGCAGAACAGCTGGAAATCAATGCGCGATGTACCGGCGGCAACGCCCATGAGCGAAGCGCTCTCGAAAGAGCTGAAGCAAAGAGGATTCAATTTCTGTGGTCCGACGATTGTCTACGCCTTCGCGCAGGCGGTCGGCATGGTCAATGACCATCTGACGGACTGTTTCCGCCACCGGGACTGCGCAAGGCTGTTGGGAAAAAAGCTGCTGCAAAAAAGTTCCCGATAGCGTGATGCGAGGGGCTGAAGCCACCTCGGGACGGAGTCCGACGCTATCGATCAACAGCGCCGAACATCGCCGAAATCGCCGAAAACAAAAAGAGAACAAATTGTCGCAGGGCGCAGATCCTAGCCCCGCCCCCGATAAGGCGCCACGCCCTGCTCGGGCACCCACAGCCCCGACGGCAGCTTCCCCGTCTGCCAGAACACATCGATGGGAATGCCCCCGCGCGGATACCAGTAACCCCCGATCCGCAGCCATTTCGGCGCGATGTCCTCGACAAGCCGCTTGCCGATCCCCACCGTGCAGTCCTCGTGGAAGCCGGCGTGATTACGGAAACTGCCAAGATAGAGCTTCAGCGACTTCGACTCCACGATCCACTTGCCCGGCGCATAGTCGATGACCAGATGCGCGAAGTCCGGCTGGCCCGTGACGGGGCAGAGCGAGGTGAACTCCGGCACCGCAAAGCGGATCAGGTAGTCCGTCCCCACATGCGGGTTGGCCACGCGCTCAAGCTCGGCCGCGTCCGGCGACGCCGGCAGCTTCGAGACTTGACCCAGCTGCTTCAGATCCCTGACCTTCGTCATCACGCCCTCCGGAAAGTGCAGGACTCGCCCAGCGAGTCACGCCGCACGGTAACAGACACAAGCTCCGGCAATTTCGGTGACAGTGCACGAAATACCCACGCCGCAAGCGTCTCGAGCGTGGGTAACGCCAGCCCCTCGATCTCGTTCAGCACATGATGGTCGAGCTGCTCGCGCACGCCCGCCACCGCCGCATCGATCTCGGCAAAGTCCCGGATGAGCCCCGACTGCACCCCCGGCTCCCCCTCGAGCGTCACCGCCACCACGAAGGAGTGGCCATGCATGCGCGCATTGGGATGCCCCTTTGGGGCCGTTGGAAGGTAGTGGGCCGCATCAAAGCGGAATTCCTTGGTTATCGAGATCACGGTATGCCAATCCACTTGTGCGTCTGGACGCTGAGGCGCCAGCGCGGATGTTCCATGCAGTAGCGCGCCGCTGCACGCATGTTGTCCTGCGTATGCGCCCCCCAGAGCGGTTGCAGCAGGAAATGCGCGAACGCAAGCCCCTCGAACTGCGACGGCATCGCGCCCGCCTGCGGATAGACCAGCTTCAGCTCGTGCCCCGTTGTCTGCACCAGCTGCGTCCCGGCCTTGGGGCTGACGCAGATCCAGTCGATCCCGGCAGGCGCTGCGATCGTGCCGTTGGTCTCCACGGCAATCTCGAAGCCCGCAGCATGCATCGCATCGATCAGCGCGGCATCAAGCTGGAGCAGGGGCTCGCCCCCCGTGAACACGACGTAAGGGGCGCCACCCTCGCCTTTCGGCCAGAGCGCGGCAATCGCCCCGGCAAGCGCCACAGCCGTCTCGAAACGCCCGCCACCCTGTCCGTCGGTTCCAACAAAATCCGTATCGCAGAACGTGCACTGCGCACCCGCACGATCCTCTTCGCGCCCGCTCCACAGATTGCAGCCCGCAAAGCGGCAAAACACGGCAGGCCGCCCGGCACGCAGGCCTTCACCTTGCAGCGTGTAGAACATCTCCTTGACCGCATAGCTCATCGGTTGCCGCCCCCGGCGACATACCGGGTCCACCCGCCAGCCCTGAGATCGCAGGCAGGGCAGGCCCCACACCCGCGCCCCCAATCATGCCGAACCGAACGCTCGCCCCGATAGCAGGAATGCGTCTGCTCGATGATGAGATCGACCAGCACCTTGCCCCCAAGCTGCGCGGCCATCGCCCACGTACCTGCCTTGTCGATCCACATCAGCGGCGTCTCGACCACGAACCGGCTGTCGAGCCCCAGGTTCAGGGCGACCTGCAACGCCTTCAGCGTGTCATCCCGGCAATCCGGATAGCCCGAATAATCCGTCTCGCACATGCCGCCCACCAGGTGGCGCAGGCCCCTTCGATAGGCAACCGCGGCTGCCGCCGTAAAAAACAGGATGTTGCGCCCCGGAACGAAAGTCGTCGGCAGCCCGTTGCGTCCCATCTCGATGGCCACATCCGCCGTCAGCGCCGTCTCGCCCATCTGCCCGATGACCGAAAGATCCAGCATGTGGTCGCCGCCAAGACGGGCCGACCAGGCCGGGAAGGCAGACCTCAGCCCGTCCATGAAACGCTGGCGCACCTCCAGCTCGACCGCATGGCGTTGCCCATAGGCAAAGCCAATGGTCTCGACCTGGGAAAAGCGCGCAAGCGCCCACGCCAGGCAGGTCGCAGAATCCTGCCCGCCGGAAAACAGCACCAGAGCCTTTCCACCAGCACTCAAGTTGTACCCCGATCGAGATGCGGCCGGAGATTGGGGGGATGCGCCCGGCCACGCAATGGGCTAAACCACGCACCTTGGAAATTCAGCGTGGACGAGGGTTAACGTGACGGCAATCGCGATCAGCGGGACAGGGCTCTTTACCCCGCCAAACGCCATCAGCAACGAGGAACTGGTCGCCGCGTTCAATGCGTGGGTCCGCAAGTTCAACACCGACAACGCAGCCGCCATCGCCGAGGGCCGGATCCAGCCCCAGAGCGAGTCCAGCGTCGAGTTCATCGTCAAGGCATCGGGCATCAGGTCCCGCCATGTGATGGACAAGGCAGGCATCCTCGACCCCGACATCATGTGCCCACGCATCCCCGAGCGGGCGAACGAGCAGCTCTCGATCCTCGCCGAAATGGGCGTGAACGCCGCACGCCAGGCGCTGGCGCAGGCGGGCCGCACCGCACAGGAAATCGACTGCGTTCTGGTCGCCTGCTCGAACCTGCAGCGCGCCTATCCGGCGATCGCCATCGAGATCCAGAATGCGCTCGGCTGCGCGGGCTTCGGCTTCGACATGAACGTCGCGTGCTCGTCCGCAACGTTCGGCATGCAGGCCGCCGCCGACATGATCCGCGCGGGCAATGCGACCCGCGCCCTGGTCATCAGTCCCGAGATCTGCTCGGGTCACCTGAACTTCCGCGACCGTGACAGCCACTTCATCTTCGGCGACGTGGCCACCGCCATCGTCCTCGAACGCACGGACGACGTGAAGGCGTCATCCGCCTGGGAAATCGTCGGGACGAAACTCCTCACGCAGTTCTCGAACAACATCCGGAACAATTTCGGCTTCCTGAACCGCGCCGCACCGGAAGGCACGGGCAAGCCCGACAAGCTCTTCGTCCAGGAGGGCCGCAAGGTCTTCAAGGAAGTCGTGCCGATGGTAGCAGAGCTCATCGTCTCGCATTTGGCGGAAGAGGGGATCTCGTCCGACAGCCTGTCGCGCCTCTGGCTGCACCAGGCCAACATCAACATGAACGACTTCATCGCCCGCAAGGTGCTGGGACGCGATCCGAAGCCCGGCGAGGCCCCCGTCATCCTCGACACCTACGCCAACACCAGCTCGGCAGGCTCGATCATTGCCTTCCACCAGAACAACGCGGACCTGAAGCAAGGCAGCCTCGGCGTGATCTGCTCGTTCGGGGCCGGCTATTCCGCCGGCAGTGTCATTGTCCGCAAGGCCGCCTGAGACATCACGAAGGAAACCCGCCATGCACCGCCTCGCCCACGCTTTCGCCCTGACCATCGCTATAGCCTCGAACGCCACGGCCAATGACGGGTTCATGGGCCTGCCGGCCGGCGGCCTGACCCTGCAGCAATCAGCCGACATCGCCATGCTCGAGGAAGACCTCTATCTCGCCATGGATGAGGTCCGCGTCGCCTACAGGTTCCGGAACGAAAGCCAGGCGCCCGTGACCGCGGTCGTCGGCTTCCCGATGCCGGGGCTGCCGGTATCGGTGAACTTCGACGCCGACACGGGCTACGACCTCGGCGAAGTCCGGGACGTCAAGCTGCTGGATTTCGAGACGCGGGTCGAGGGCAGCATCGTCGAGTCGCGGCCGATGGTCCGGGCCTTCGTCTTCCCGCGCAACACGGACTGGTCAAGGCAGGATCGCTTCCGCTTTGCCAACGCGACCGACGTCACGGCCGAGTTGACCGCCGCTGGCATGCCGCTGACCTTCGACGCGACCGCCATCCGCGCTGCCTGGGCCCGCCTGCCCGCGCCCCGCAAGGCCGACTGGATCCGCCGCGGCCTCTATTCGCCGGACCGCGGCATGGAGACCCCGCTCTGGTATCTGTCGACGATCTTCGTGCGCCAGCAGGTTTTCCCGCCCGGCCGTGTCGTCAGCGTTGAGCACCGCTACAAGCCGCACCCCTCGGGCTTCGTGATGATCCCGGACCACTTCGCCTACGCCCCCGAGCTCATCACCGAAAACTGCATCGACGCAACGACGCGGCGCGCCATGGAACAGGCACTCCAGCGCGGCAGCGGCGGCATCGGCATGGTGCTCGACTACGTGCTCACCACCGCCAACACGTGGAAAGGCCCGATCCGCCGGTTCCGGCTGACCATCAACAAGGGCGATCCCGGAAACCTCGTCTCGTTCTGCGCCACGGGGGTACGCAAGACCGGACCGACGACCTTCACGGTCGAGGCAACCGACTACCGCCCCGACCGGGACCTGTCGGTCCTTGTGTTGAAGTCAAACAGCAACCGCTAGGCCGGCATCAGGCAGGCGTCACACTGGCCACGCGAAACGTGCGCAGCACACCGTCATGCTCGGTGACCGAAACATACTCGCCCGCCTTCAGCACATGCCGGTCAAGCTTGTAGAGCGGTTCGTCATCCTCACGCGTACCCTTGGCATAGTCGAAATGCCAACCCTGCCCCACATGGACCAGGTGTCCACGCTCCTCCACGGCATTGCGCACGATCCGTTCGACCGTGCAGCGCTCGCGCTGCGCCTTCCAGAGCGACGCATCGAGGTGCCCCGACACATCGATCGGCGCCAAGAAAACATAGCCATGCGAAGGATCGCCATTCGGCGCTTCCTTTGACCGTGCAAGTTCAAGCTTCACGCGGTGAAGGCTCATCGGTCCGCTCCTCGTGTTCAGTGGGCCATGAAGACAGGCATGGTGGCTTCCGACAGAACGTGCCGCGTGACGCCACCCAGCACAAGTTCGCGCCATCGGCTGTGCCCGTATCCCCCAAGAACGATGACACCCGCGCCCGCGCGCCGGGCAACATCAAGCAGGACCGCGCCCGTCGGCTGGCCACCCGGATTGACGCCATGCTCGGTGGCCGTCAGCCCATGCAGCCGCAGGTAATCACGCAGCCGGTCCATTTCGGCCGTCTCGATTCTGCCGCTCGAGATGCTGACGATCTCGATGCCCGAGGCCGCCTTCAGGAGCGGGATCGCCGCAGCGACCGCACGCGCAGCCGTGGCGCTGCCATCCCACGCCACGATCGCCTTCGTGCCATGGACGGGCACGGGCGGCTTGGGCACCAGCAGCACCGGACTGCGTCCATGCATCAGCGTCGTCTCGATCGCCTGGCGCAGGGCGGCATGGCCTTCCGAACCCGGCAAGGGGAAGATGACAAGGTCAGCCAGCCGCGCCTCCTCCGAGACAACAACATCCATTGGCCCGTCACGCAGGCAGAACGAGGCCGACAGTCCGGTTGTACCCACCGTCTGCGCGCCATGCTGCTTGGCAATTGCGTCCAGTGAACTGCGCGCCGCCGCTGCAGAACGCGCCGCCGCAGCACGCGCGGCATCCATGATCTCCTGCAGCACGCTGGCCGATATCCCTTCCCCCAGGTAGGGCAGGACCTCCGCGGCATCGGGACGAACATAGATGCCCGTCACATGCGCCTTTAAGGGCGTCGCGATCTCGAACGCCGCGGACAGCACCTGATTGTCGCGCTCCGTGCCGTTCAGAGGCACAAGCAGTTTTCGGTAAGCCATTGTCTTCATGCCTCTCGCTGGTTCATGTTCCCCTTCTACGAGCCCATCCTCACGAACGCCTTGACTTGGATCAAGCGCCTGCGTTCAAGACAGGTCACCCGTCCCCAAGCCCGCCGGCCACAGGAAAACCCATGACCAAGAGCCAGAAAAAGCCACAAGCCCGTGCCTGGCAGCGCATGCTGTCGGGGCGCCGGCTCGACCTTCTGGACCCCTCACCCTTCGACATCGAGATCGAGGACATCGCCCACGGCCTTGCACGGGTCGCACGCTGGAACGGCCAGACCCGGGGCGACCACGCCTTTTCGGTCGGCGAACACTGCCTTCTGGTCGAAGACTGCTTCGCCCAGATAAAGCCCGGCGTGCCCAAGCGCTGGCGCCTCGCCGCCCTGCTCCACGACGCGCCCGAATACGTGATCGGCGATCTGATCAGTCCCTTCAAGGCCGCCGTCGGCATCGATTACAAGTCGCTGGAGAACAGGCTGCAGGCGGCCATCCACCTGCGCTTCGGCCTGCCGGCGCAGCTGCCGTCAGACATCGCGACCCTCATCAAGCGCGCTGACAGGACGGCAGCCTTCTTCGAGGCAACTCAACTCGCCGGCTTCGCGCCCGAGGAAGCCGTCGACTTCTTCGGCGCACCGCGGGGGCTGAAGCCAGTGAATCTCACGCCGCTGGCTGCCAGGGACGCACAGGCCGCCTATGTGAGGCGCTTCCAGGATCTCATGTCGACCAGCGAACGCAGCTAGGAGCATCCCGTGCCCGTCATCCATGTCTGCCCGAAAAGCAAGGTCGCAACCCTCAGCGACCAGTTCAGGCCATCCCACCTCGTCACACTTCTGGATCCGGAGGACGAGATGCCCACCCCAGAGGGTGTGCCCGGACACCGGCACCTGAAGCTTGGAATGCACGACACGGTCAGGCCAGCCCCCGGACAGACGCCACCGGACGAACTTCACGTGCGTGAACTCCTGATCTTCGCCAGGGATTGGAACCGCAGCCAACCGATGCTGGTGCATTGTTGGGCCGGCATCAGCCGCTCGACAGCCTCCGCCTTCGCGATTGCCTGCATGGTGGCACCGCCGGGCAACGAACTGCGCATTGCAAGGCTCCTGCGCGAACGTGCTCCCCATGCCCACCCCAATGCCCGCATCGTTGCCATCGCCGATGCACTTCTGGGGCGCGACGGCCGCATGGTCGATGCCATCGACTCCATTGGTCCGGGCAAGGTCGTGTTCGAGGGCGTCCCCTTCCTGCTGCCGGTCCAGGACACCTAGGTTCATGGCGATAGCGAAGGCCAATGACCAGGCGAACACGGTCGTCATCGGGCTGAATGCCTGCGTGATGACGGTCATGAACGACACCCCCTGCGTGCTCGTGGTGCCCCAGCCGCCGGCGCAGAAGGTCGAGACGATCGAAGGCCTGCCCTTCGGCCCGTTCGACCCCCAGCACCACCGCACCCTCGAGATCGGCCTTCGCAGCCTTGTCCAGGAACAGACCCGCATCAGCCTCGGTTATGTCGAGCAGCTCTACACCTTCGGCGACCGCGGCCGGCACGAATTGCTGCGTGGCGAGAAGGCACGCGTCGTATCGGTCGGCTACCTGGCCCTCACCCGCCTGGTCGCCGGCGCAGAGCGCTCGGGGCGCTGGCACGGGATCTACGATTTCTTCCCGTGGGAAGACTGGCGCAAGGAGAAGCCTGCGCTGATCGACACGATGATCAGGCCCTACCTTGAATCGTGGAGCAGCCTGGAAGATACCGACACCCGCTGGGAACGCGCGCGCCTGTGCTTCGGCCTCGACGGCGGCCACTGGGACGAGGAGAAAGTCCTTGAGCGCTATGAACTGATGTACGAAGCCGGTCTCGTGCTCGAGGCCCGGCGCGACGGCCGCACCCTGCCCTCGTCGGCACCGGCAACCTCGATCCAGTCACGCTTCGGCAAGTCGATGCAGCTCGATCACCGCCGGATCCTTGCCACCGGCATGGGCCGTATCCGCGGCAAGCTCAAATACAGACCGATCGTCTTCGAGCTCATGGACACCGCCTTCACCCTTCTCGACCTGCAGCGCACGGTCGAGGCCATATCGGGTATCCGTCTGCACAAGCAGAACTTCCGCCGCCTGATCGAAACCGGCGGCTTTGTCGAGCGCACCGGCAAGCGCACGGCAAAGGCAGGCGGTCGTCCCGCCGAGGAATTCCGCTTTCGCCGGGAAGTCCTGCGCGAGCGCCCGGCTCCCGGCGTGCGCGTGCCGCTGCTGCGTACGGCCCGTCCCTGAACAAGCCGGACGAAACTCAGTCCTCGACGCACCGCGAGGGATCGGTGACACCGATGCTGGCCAGCACCGGCGCATGATCCGAACCGGCCCGCGGCAGCACCTCGCGCTTCAGGAAGGAAAGCCCCTCGCCTGCCGCAAGGTGATCGATCGGGATGCGCATCTGGCGCGGCAGCGTGACCGGCCAGGTACCGCCTGCGCCGGGCAGCAACTGCAGGCGCGCGGGCGCAATGATGGCCTGCATCGTCCGGCCCCACGGCGCCGCGTTGAAGTCACCCACGACAAGGCGCGCAGCCCGGCCTTCCGACACGACGCGCGCCACGTCCCGCGCCTGGCTGATCTGTGCCTCCGGTGCGTTGAAGGGAAAGGGTCGCGCGAGGTGGATCGCATGCACCGTGACCGGACAACCCGCAAGCGTCGCCTTCAGCGTCATGATGGGCGAGCGAAATGCATCATTGGTGCGTTGCACGCCTCTGGCATCAAGCGGAACGCGTGACAGTACCAGGATGTCACAAGGCGCATCATCCGGGCAGCCAAGCCGGTGGGGATAGATATCAACCAGCACTGAAAGCCGCTCACGCAACGCCGGAACAGCCTCGAGCAGCACGACAAGATCGGCATTCGAACGGCGCACCGTCTCGATCACCCGCGCAGCGTCCGCATTGCGATGCCAGACATTGAACTGCAGCACCTTGAATGATTGGGTCGAAGCGGCCGTCGCGGGACGTGGTTGCGTCGTCCACGGCGAGACACTGAGCGACGCCGTGATCGCAAGCGCCAGTGCACCCGCCCCCGTCCATGCGCGCAGGAGCAACCCCGCCAGCACCGACAGCGCGCACGCGGCGATGACCGACGGCAGCACGAAATGCGAGGCCACATCAAAAGACCAGTGCACTGACCGGCCCCAGAACCCCGCCAGCGGCACGGCACAGACCGCAAGCGCCGCCAGAAGGACGAAGCTGACGACAGAGTTGATGAATTTCAGCATGGCATGTTCCCGGCAACGCCCGCAGGAAAGCACGCCGTCAGGTCTCAGGAAAGTCCGCGCCTTGTTCCCGAAACTCGAATGACCCGGCTTGACATTAATTATGCTCAGAACTAGCATTATTCCGGAAGGCGGCATTGAACCGCCATTTTTTGATACCATATATATGCTCAAGATGAGCATATTTGGAGGCTGAAATGCCTGAGGCCCGGACCGCAGACCTCGCCTACACCCCGGAAGTCGCCGAGGCGACGAGAGCGCTCTATGCGAGGGTGGCCAACGTCGTCCCCGAGATCGAATGGCCGGCCTTCGCGCCCCTGATCCTCGAGATCAATCGCCTCAAGAAGGATCGCGGCGCCGTCATCCTCGCGCACAACTACCAGACACCCGAGATTTTCCACTGTGTCGCCGACTTTGTGGGTGACTCGCTGCAACTCGCGCGCGAGGCGGCCCGCACCGACGCGCGCATCATCGTCCAGGCCGGCGTCCACTTCATGGCAGAGACCTCGAAGATCCTCTCGCCGGACAAGATGGTGCTGATCCCCGACATGGAAGCAGGCTGCTCGCTCGCAGCGTCGATAACCGGTGCGGATGTCCGGCTGCTCCGCCAGAAATATCCGGGCTTGCCTGTGGTGACCTACGTGAACACATCGGCCGAAGTGAAGGCCGAGAGCGACGTGTGCTGCACCTCTTCCAACGCGGTCGCCGTGGTCGAATCCATTGCCGCCGAGTACGGCGTCGACACCGTCATCATGATCCCCGACCGCTATCTGGCACAGAACGTGGCAAACCAGACGAAAATCCGGATCATCTCCTGGGCCGGCCAGTGCGAGGTCCACGAGCGCTTTTCGCCAGACGACATCAGGCGCTTCCGCGCGGACAATCCCGGCGCGATCATTCTCGCCCACCCGGAATGTCCCGCTGACGTGGTCGCTGAATGCGACTTCGCAGGCTCGACATCGGCCATGATCGACTATGTCGTGAAGAAGCGCCCAGCCAAGGTCGTCCTTTTGACCGAATGCTCGATGGCCGACAACATCGCCGCCGAGAACCGTGACATCGAATTCCTCCGTCCGTGCAACCTCTGCCCGCACATGAAGCGCATCACGCTCGCCAAGATCCTGCATTCGCTTCAGACCCTGACGACCGAGGTGATGGTGGACCCGGAAGTTGGCGCACGCGCCCGCAAGGCGGTCGAGCGCATGCTCGCCGTCGGCAAGCCTTCCAAGGCGGTGCACTGATGGCCGCCACCCGCTTGATCGGATTGGACAATGTGGTCCACGCCGGCGATGTCCTGATCGTCGGCGCGGGACTTGCTGGCCTCTTCACCGCACTGAAGTGTGAAGGACCCGTCACCATCCTCTCGCCCGCCCCCATGGGATCGGGCACCTCAAGCACCTGGGCCCAGGGCGGGATCGCGGCAGCCCTCGGCGCCGATGATGCACCGGAACTTCACGCCCGCGATACAGAGGCCGCCGGAGCCGGCATCGTGGACCCGCAAGTCGCCCGCCTGCTTGCCAACGATGCCGCAGCGCGCATCGCCGATCTCTCCGGCATGGGCGTGCCCTTCGACCGTGACCTGGCCGGAAACCTCGTGCTCGGCCGCGAGGCGGCACACGGTCGCAACCGCATCGTCCGCGTGACGGGCGACCGCGCCGGGGCCGAGATCATGGCGACCCTTGTAAAGCGCGTGAAGGAAACACCGCGCATCCGCGTTCTCGAAGGCCTGCTCGCCTACGAACTTGCGATGGAAGGCGGCCGCGTCGCTGGTGTCTATGCCCACCCCGTCGGCGACAAGGCTTCGACAATCCTCATCAGGGCCGAGGCAACCATCCTCGCCATGGGAGGCATTGGCGGCCTCTACGAGGTGACGACCAACCCGCCACAGGCAAGGGGACAGGGTGTCGGCATGGCAGCCCGCAAGGGCGCCATCATCGCGGATCCGGAGTTCGTGCAGTTCCACCCCACCGCCATCGCCGTCGGACGCGACCCGGCACCGCTGGCGACCGAAGCCCTGCGCGGCGAAGGCGCAATCCTGGTCAACGACCGGGGCGAGCGCTTCATGCCGGGCGTCCACGCCGACGCCGAACTGGCACCCCGCGATGTCGTTGCACGCGCAATCTTCAGGCAGATCCGTCAGGGACGGCGCGTCTTCCTTGACGCCAGCAAGGCCGTGGGCCGCCGCTTCCCCGACGCCTTCCCGACCGTCTACAACTGCTGCATGGATGCCGGAATCGATCCGTCCGTCGCGAAGATTCCCGTTGCACCGGCCGCGCATTATCACATGGGCGGCATCAGCGTGGACCAGAATGCCCGCACGTCCTTGCCGGGCCTCTGGGCCATCGGCGAGTGCTCCTCGACCGGCGCACACGGCGCCAATCGCCTCGCGTCGAACTCGCTGCTCGAGGCGATCGTCTTCGGCGCCCGCGCAGCCACCGACATCAACGCCGCCATCAACCGCGGCCAGCAGTCCCGCTCCACGATCCTGCCGCCCGAGAGCGAGGTCCATGCAGCACTGCCATCCCTCGCGCCGCTGCGCCGCATCATGACGGCCAATGTTGGTCTCGAGCGCAACGCCGAAGACCTGCAGCGCGCCCTCGACTTCATCCTGAAGCTTGAGAAGGCCGCCGCGCACGATCCTGACTTGCGCAACATGGCGGCAACCTGCCTGCTCGTTGCCGGTGCAGCCCTCCTGCGCACGGAAAGCCGGGGCGGGCATTGCCGCAGTGATTTCCCGGCACCACGAACCGAATGGAACCGCCGCACGTTCGTCACACTCGACGAGGTACGGGCGTCACTGGCAACCGAAACCGGCGCCGGCATTTCATCAGGCCAGCCAGTGGCAGGTCGCGCATGAAGAAGCCCGTGATCGCCGTCGACCCACTTCCCCCCTTCCTGGTGGTAGAGGCCGTGCACAACGCACTCGCTGAAGACCTCGGGCGCGCGGGAGACATCACCACAGCCGCCACGGTACCGGCCAGCGCCTGCGCGCATGCCTTGCTCGCCGCCCGCGAACCCGGGCGCGTCGCAGGTCTTGACTTCTGCATAGCGGCGTTCAAGTCGCTGGATCCGTCTATTGAGGTCAATATCGCCATCCCCGACGGTGCAGATGTTGCACGGGGCGAGACGATTGCGGTCATCACGGGCCCAGCCCGGCCCATCCTGTCGGCCGAGCGCGTAGCCCTGAACTTTACCGGCCGCCTCTCGGGAATCGCGACCGCGACCGCGAACCTCGTCGCGCTCGTGACCGGGACCAGGGCCCGCGTAACCTGCACCCGCAAGACAACACCGGGAATGCGCGCCTTCGAGAAATACGCTGTCAGGTGTGGCGGCGGCTTCAACCACCGCTTTGCCCTCGACGACGGTATCCTGATCAAGGACAACCACATTGTCGCCGCCGGCGGGATCACGGGAGCGATCCATGCGGCACGCCGCAGCGCCGGGCACATGGTCCGCGTCGAGGTCGAGGTCGATCGCCTCGACCAGCTCGAGGAAGCCCTCGCCGCAGGGGCGAACGCCGTCCTGCTCGACAACATGTCTCCAGACCTGTTGCGTGAGGCTGTCGGCCGCACGAACGGACGCGCCACCCTGGAGGCATCCGGCAATATTTCCGCCACGACGATCGCCGCCGTTGCGGCAACAGGCGTCGACCTGATCTCGTCAGGCGCCATTACGCATTCGGCAAAATGCCTGGATATCGGGCTGGACTTCCAGCCAGCCTAGTTCGTCGCCGTCTCGGGCACCACAGCGCCCCGGGCCTTGAGGCCGTTGAAAAAGGCCTCGAGCACCTCGACCGACGCGATCCGCTTGACCAGCGTGCGATAATCCTCACTCGTCACGTCAGGCGCGCTTGTGAGCATAGAGAAGGCACTGGCATCCGCTGAAGCCAGCATTTTGGCCGAAAACCGGGAACGCAATCGTTCCAGCGAAGGACCATCCCCGGCCAGGGAGTAGGCAACACAGGCACGCATCAGCGTCATGCGTTCAAGATCATCCAGTGCCTGCTCTCCCGCATAGCGCTCGCCTAGTATGCTCTCAGCTTTCGCCGCAGCCTCGGGCCAGCGCTGCGCTTCCCACAGCACATCGGCACGCAGCTGCTCGGCATCCTCGCTGGTATGCGCCTCCAGTGTCTCGAGCGCCCGGTCAAAGTCCTTGGAATCCGAGAGCGCGCGCGCCTCGACAAGATCACGCTGCTCGACAAGATCATCAGGCAGTCGGGTCTGACGTGTACCACGAATGACCTCGAGGGCCTTCGACGGTTGCTTGTCGAGCAGGTAAATCACGGCAAGGCGAACCGCGACCGCCGACTTCGCCACACCCTCAAGCCGGTTGTCGACTTGGTGCTGCAGCAGTTCCGCCGCCTGCGGCAAGAGGTCGACGGCAACAAGCCGCTCGACAAGACGCCGGATCATTTCATCGCCACGCACACCCACGGGCGTCAGCTCCTTGTAATCATAAAAGAGGCTGAGGGACTCAAGTGGTGACAGCTTCTCCGCCTGCGGACCGATGAAGAACGACTCGAACATCCCTGTCATCTGTTCGGCCGCCTCACGGGCATCGTCGCTATCACCGAAATGGCGCACCGCCAGCCGCATCGTTCTCATGGCGTCGCGCACATGATTGTCAGCCACATAAAGTTGCCCCAGCTCGCGCAGTGTCCTGAGCTCCAGCTCGTCACCACGCCATTGGAAGCGAAGCCGTTCCAACCGGTCTATGGCGTCCACGCGACTGATCTTGTCAGTCTTGAGCCTCGACACCGTGCTCTCGAGCGCAGCACGCGCAGCAACTGGCCGGAATCGGGATTGCTCCAGCCGGGCAAAGGCCTCCAGCGCCTGCTCTTTCCTGTCAGTCGCATTGTCGGCAAGTGCGCGTAAAAGGTCGAGTTCCGCCTTTACTGACGCACTCAGCCCGGATGAGGGGACATTCTCCAGCGCCAGCCTTGCAGCCGGAGGGTCCCCGAGCTCAAGCGCCGCTTGCGAGAGGGCTATCCGCGCACGCGCGTTCCAGTTGGGTGGATAATCCACCATGACTTTCATTGCAGCAATCAGGTTGTTGCGCGCATCCCGCCAGTTCCTTGCACCAGCGGACGCGATTCCACGCCACAAGGCCAGGTGAGGATCACTTCCAAGGGAATCGATTGAAAGGTCTGCAAGCGCCTCCGGATACCTCGCCATCTCGATGTTCGCCAGCGCCCTCAACACCCGCAACGACACATCACCATCGGCAGTCTTGTCTGAATGCACAATCGTCCGCAGTACGCCGAGAGCTTCGGCGCCAAAGCCATTGGCAACGTAGCGACGGGCCAGCTCCATGCGTTGCGGGCTCATGCCATCAGGTGACCTCGCGGATGCCTGGATGAGCTTCGAAAATGACCCATAAAAGGCAGCTTCCGGCACGACATCTTTCGAAAGATACGCTGCAGCCGCCGCACTCGGCGCGGTGGTCACCCCCTGCCCAGGGGGTTTGAGGGCATCCACGAACTGAGCCCTCGTGACGTTGAGACCCCGGGGACGGGAAACAACCGCCTCATTCCCATCAATCGAGACGTCGAGGTCATCGGCCACTGCCTGGAGTGCGATGCCGTGGCGCGATGGAAGCGCGGCAAAATCGACAAATCGGCGACCCTCCAGCAAGCCACGGGCGGGAGCATGCCCCATGACCACGGCAATCCGGTCTTCAAGGTCGGGATCTCTGAGCCAGAGGACCTGGGTCAGCCCAGGCATGGGAATACGGATACGCGTCTGCTCCTTGGCGGTCTGTCGGATGACCTGTAGCCGCTCGGGCAACTCGGGCACTGTATGTCCGATGGCGAGCACCCAGCTATCCCCGACAGCCGAAAGGCTGACAGACATGGAAATCGGTGCCGCAATCCGGAATGCCGTGACACCCGGAGCCACTTCCGCGGCTTGCGAGAGCATCTTCACAGGCGCGTTGGGCACCTCGCCGATAGCACTGAGATCCATCAGTGTCGGGCTCTCGGTCACAACCCAGACGGCAAGTCCCCGGCGAAAGACCGCGGTCGGCGGCAGCTTCACATATGGAAGCTCGATCCGCAGGATCGACCCAAAGACCTGAGCCCGCGCGACGCCCGGCACTGGCGGCGTCGCTGACGCGACAGGTGCGAGGGCGGTCGTGAGGTCGGACTTGCCCAACCGCAGCGCTTTAGGGAGCGGATCGGCCACCTGCAAGGTGTCGCTGTCGCCATCCGTGGGTGGGACGGTCGTGCCAGCAGCCGTCGCCACGACGGCGCCATCCTTCATGCGCGCAGGGTTGGACCTGTCCGGCCTAGCTATGGCTTCACTCTGGCGCTTCGGACGTTCGAACACAATCTCGTCTGCCACGACCCGCGGGGGTGGCGGCGCCTGTGTGCCTTGCTCCCCCACGATGACGCGCGGCGGGCTGGCAGCAACAGCATCCTTTTCCGCCACCGCAGCGGCATCGGACTTTGGCTCCTTCAGGAGCACTGCAATCTCCCCATTGGCACTGACATCTCGGAACTCTGCCTCACGATCGATATCGAACTCGATTGTCAGCTTGTCGCGCTCCGCAAAGGAGCGCGCACCAGTGATCCACGCTGGCGGGTCTTCCGTGAAACGCCGAAGATTGACCTTCGCCGGTTTGGAGAACGTCACAAAAAGCTTGTCTCCATTGATACGAAACGAGTGCTCGACACGGCCGGGAAAGTCAAACTGCAGGCGCGTACTCTTTTCGCGCTCACTCACAACCACTGACAATTCGCGGTTGGGTACAGCCAGCTTTGGCGTTGCTACGGCAGGCGGGTCACCACGAAAAGAAGGCGGCAGCAAGTCGAATGCATGCCGCACAAGCAGGTTGGTCGTCTTCAGCCTGACAGGCCCCTTGAGCGCCAGGCGCAACCCCTTCCCGTCTGCATCCCGGCGCACAAGGGCCGCATAGGGCTCAAGCCTGTTCGCAATCGCGTCGACATCAACGTCGAACGGCTTGTCGAAACTGATGACGAGAACTCCATCGACCAGCTGTGCCGAGCCATTCACTTCTTCAGGCCAGTCAAAGACGATCCGGGCAAAACCACCCTGCACGCTAGCTTCAACCTTCACGCCCTGTGCCGGCTTCTCCTCTGCCCGGGTCCCCGAAACGAGGACAAGCATCAGGAACAGTAACGTCGAAAGTCGCGAGAAACCCATCGTGCGCTGGCGGCCCTGTAACGACACACACTAGCGTTGACGCAGTTAAACGGCCGTTAAGCTTCAGCCATTGGGGGCTGCCGGTGGGGCGGCAGCAGGCATCGGTGGCTCGGCCGCCGGGGGTTGGACTGGCGCAACCGCGGCCGCCGAAGGTGCATTGAGCGTGACCTTGAGCCGTCGTGCAAGAAGCACGGTCAGGTCCTGCGCTCGTGCAGGCTCCATGGCGGCCAACACCGCACCGATCTTGGCAGGCTTCATCCGGGAGGCAACATCCACCATGATGCTGCGCTCAAGGCGGTTGAAGATGCGGGCAGCGTCCTCCGGATTCATGGATTCATAGGTCTTCACGAGGCTGGCAATCTGGGCTTCCTCAAGCTCGCTGCGCTTAATGACCAGCGCTTCGAGTTTCTGCTCGAGCTGCTTGAGCTCGGAAAGCTTGCCGTTGATCTGCCTCTCGGCGACAGCAAGCATCTGCTCTCGAAGAACAACATCCTTCTCGCGGGCATCCAGCGTCGCCCGGCGCTCTGCCAGCCGCTCAAGCACATCGGCCTCGCCCCGCGAGCTGGCCACGGAAATGTCACTGCGCGGCATTGGGGGGCCAGCCTCCTTTACCGCCCCACTCTCAGCTGCTGGCAAGGGGGCCTCAGCCGAGGGTTTGTCGGGCGCATCGCCTCCCATGGACTTGTCAGGCGCCTGCTCGGCACCAGCCTTGGCAGCTGGCGCCGCAGGCTCTGGAGCCGTATCCGCAGCCATGGCCCCAATCCGCAGGAACAGCAGAACACCGGCTGCACCGATTAGCGTTGGCAACAGGCGGACACGCGAAGACATCGATCCATCCTATCGTGAAGCAGAGAGGGAACGCAGCGCGTCGAGCGCAGACGTCTGACGTGTTTCCGCAACTGGCCGTGGCAGTGGCACATCGCTCGGTCGTGCGTCCAAGCGGGTCTCCACCCGCGCAGCAGGTGCAATGCGCCCCGTCCGCTCAGTCGATTTCAAAAGTCGCGCGAGCTCGTCACCGGTTGCGCGAGCATCCCGGATCTGGGCCTGAAGCTCCTCACCGGACGATTGTGCAGCAAGCTTCAGCCCCTGGATTCCTGCCTCTGCCCGGGCAGCCGCAATGTTGAGGTCGCGTATCACCCCCGCAAGTTCATTTTGGGCACTACGAACCGATTGCAGCCGACGATCCAGCCGGTAGGCAACATAGATCGTGGCACCCAGCAGGATGATCACGATTGCGTCGATGAGTATCGCTTCGCTCACGGATCAGGCCCCCGTCGTGGTTCTGCGTACAGGGAACTGGTTTTCGACACGCACGGCCACCTGATGGCCGATACGCCCTATCCGGCCACCAAGCAAGCCAACGCCGCCGCAGCGCAGCTCAATGCGCGCCTCAGGACCGACGTTGAGGAGCAGCGTCTGTCCGACTTCGAGGTTCATGACATCGTTCAGTGACATGGGAAGTTCGTCAAGCACGGCTTCGAGCTCGACATTCGTGCGCCAGAGCTCTGTTGCAAGATGTCCTTCCCAGATCGAGTCTCGGCCGAATTTCTCGCCCATGAACATCTGCAGCAGCAGCTCGCGGATAGGCTCGAGGGTCGCATACGGCAACAGGAGTTCTACGCGGCCGCCCCGATCTTCCATATCGACGCGCAACTTGACCAGCACCGCAGCGTTTGCAGGCCGCGCAATGGCAGCGAACCGGGGATTTATCTCCAGCCGGTCCAGCGAGAACTTCACACGTGCCACCGGATCGAACGCAATACCGAGATCCAGCAGCACCAGTTCAAGCAATCGCTTCACAAGCATGCGCTCGATGGTTGTATACGGACGGCCTTCGACGCGCATGGCCGCCGTGCCCCTTCGCCCGCCAAGAAGCACGTCGACGATCGAATAGATCAGGCTCGAGTCAACCGTGAGCAGCCCGTAATTGTCGAGCTCCTCGGCCCGGAAAACGGCAAGGATGGCAGGAAGCGGAATGGAGTTGAGATAATCACCGAACCGCACGGAGGATATATTGTCAAGGCTGACTTCGACGTTGTCCGAGGTGAAGTTTCGCAAGCTCGTCGTGAGCACGCGTACAAGCCTGTCAAATACGATCTCGAGCAGCGGCAGGCGCTCATAAGAGACAAGCGCAGAATTGATGATCGCCTGGATGCCTGAGCGCTCCTCGCCTTCTGAAGCATTGGCCTCAAACCCCAGCAGCGAGTCAATCTCGTCCTGGTTCAGGATTCGGTCGGACGGACCGCCAGTATCGCCATCAGCGGCCTCGGCCAACTCGGCAGCCATCGCTGGGTCCTGCGGCGCCGCCGCGCCGTCGTCTGCTGGCTTCTCTGTGCCGGCTGCAGCCTTTGGCTCCTTGCCAGGCACATCTTCCATTTCCACTTCGTTGCCGTCACCCGCCATTGGCCATCATCCGTTACTGTACGATCATTTCCCGGAACAAGACACCCTTCACCTGCATGGGCGAAGCTGCGACATTGACACGTCGCAACAGCTCCTCCTTCAGGCGAAACAGCGCCGCCGACCCGCTAAGGTCTTCAAGGCGCAATTCCCTGAGATAGGTTTGCAGCTGATCGATGATCCGGGGCAGGATCGGTTCAAGCTGCTGGGCAACCTCTTCCTGCGTTGCACCTTCGATTTCAAGCGAGACGGCCAGCTTCAGGAAGATGGGCTTGCCCCCTTGCGAGGATACATTCACCAGAATATCCGGCACGTCGAAGAAGACAGGGTGATGGGCCTCGCCTGACGCCGCCTTCTTCCCGCCCTCGCCATGACCATCGCCATGGCCCGCCTCCGCCACCGTGGCACCTTCCGCTGCCGGTTCTTCGCCACCGGCAAACAAGAAAAAATACACCGCACCGCCGACTGCCAGCAGCAGGACGGGAGCTGCAATCATCAGCACCTTTTTCGAGAACAGGAATGCAAAGCGAGACTTTGGCTTCGCGTCTTCGGCACCCTCGGGCTTTTCAGCCTCGGCGCCGGATTTCTCTTCCTTCTTGGCCTTGGCCATGGACAGCCTTCCGCTCCGTATACTGATTGCTTACCTTTCGGGCCGCTTAAGATGCCCGCCGCCTGGTTAAATTTCAGTTCGCGCCCGGCAACTTTTGCCCGGCACTTGAGGCCATCCTGAGGGCCGGCTTGACCATCCGCACCGCGGATATCTGCGATTTTCGCACTGGCACGGTGGATGCAGAGGGCTGCAGCAGATGCGGGCGATCCTGCCAGCATCAGCGGAGTGGTGGCCGCAATGCACAATTCCTTGCTCGTCGGACTAACGGCGCAGATGACCCTGCGCCGAAACATGGAAATAGTCTCAAACAACCTAGCGAACGTCTCGACGTCCGGGTTCAAGCGCGAGACGCCCGCCTTCGAGGAACTCATCGTCCCCGTCGAGGCCGACAGCACACAGATGCGCAAGATCTCGTTCGTGCGCGACTGGGGGGTCATCCGCGACATGTCCAGCGGCCCGTTACAGCAGACCGGCGCCCCCCTCGACATCGCGGTCGAAGGAGACGGCTTCATGGTCGTCCGAACCCCCGAAGGCGAACGCTTCACGCGGGACGGCCACTTCCAACTCGATGCGTCCGGAAAGATCGTCAACGCCAGCGGCTTCTCCGTCTTGTCGGAAGGCGGCGAGATCACGGTACCACCGGGCGAAACATCGATCCGCATCGGCCAGGATGGTTCGGTATCGACTCCCGCGGGGATCATCGGAAAGATCCGGGTGGTCAGCCTCCCTCACGCATCGATGCGCAAGGAGGGCGGCAACCTCTATAATTCGGATGAGCAACCCGCTCCTGCCGTGGGCGCCCGCGTCGTGCAGGGCGCCATCGAGCGATCCAACGTGCAGCCAGTGGTCGAGATGACCCGCATGATCGAGATCATGCGCGCCTACCAGAGCTCGACTGAAACGCTCAATGCAACAAATGACATCATTCGCCGCGCCGTTCAGCGTCTCGGCGAAGTGAAAGCCTGAAGGAGACTTCCAACATGAGATCCCTCGCCATCGCCTCTACAGGCATGCTCGCCCAACAGCTGAACGTTGAGGTGATATCAAACAACATCGCCAACATGAATACGACGTCGTTCAAGCGGCAGCGTGCCGAATTTCAGGACATGCTCTACCAGACGCTGGAACGCATGGGCGTGAGCTCCTCCGACCAGAACACGCTCATCCCGACAGGCGTTCAGATCGGCTCCGGCGTGCGCACTGGATCGGTGTACCGCGTGATGGGCCAGGGGAACCTGCAGCCAACCGAAAACCCATTCGATCTCGCCATCGAGGGCCGTGGCTTCTTCCGCGTGCGGCTTCCCTCGGGCGACACAGGTTATACAAGGGCAGGCGCATTCAACCTCAATGCCGCCGGCGAATTGGTGACCTCCGACGGATACACCGTCGAACCCGGTATCACCATCCCGGATGGTGCCATCAAGGTCACGATCAATGCGCAAGGCCAGGTCTTCGCACAACTCGCCGGTTCGACAACCGACACGAACGTTGGACAGTTTGATCTCGCAACCTTTGCCAACGAAGCCGGACTCGACGCCCAGGGCTCCAGCATCTTCCTCGAGACCGCAGCCTCTGGCTCAGCCCAGGTTGGAACACCCGGCACCGCGGGTGTGGGCACCCTGCGACAGGGATCGTTGGAATTGTCGAACGTGAATGCCGTTCAGGAGATCACCTCGCTGATAACCGCTCAACGCGCCTACGAGATGAATTCCAAGGTCATTTCGGCATCCGACGAGATGCTGCAGATGACATCTCGCCTGTCGAGTTGATCAAGGGGACATGAACTGACATGAAGAACATCATCAGGACATCGCTCATCATCGCAATCGCCGCCGCATCACTCGGCTTCACGCCGGCAGGCGCGACGACGATAAGGCAGGCGATCGCCGACGCCATCAGCGCCCGCATGCCCGCACCAGGACGCTACGAAGTCAACCTTGGGACACCAGACATCACTCTTGAAGAACGGGTATCCCTGCAGAATGGCCGCAGGCTGGAGCGGCTCAACTACAACCCCGCCAACCAGTCCTTCCAGGCTACATTCATCTATCGCAACGATCTCGGCAACGAGGAGCGCATTGCTCTGGCAGGTACGGCCTACGCGGTCATCGGCGTGCCGGCACTCGTTCAGGACGTGGCCGCCGGAGACACGATTTCCGGTGCAAGCCTTGATACGATTGAGGTTCCGGCAAGCCGCACCACGGCCTCGATGATCACGGCACCAGACATGGTTGTGGGCCAGGTCGCCCGCCGCAACGTCAGGGCAAACACCCCGCTCTTTGCGATGGATTTCGCCAAGCCCGTGATGGTCAGGAAGGGTGAAACGGTCACGATTGTCGCAGAGATGCCGGGCATCCGCATCTCTGCGCAGGGCAAGGCGATGACCAACGGCGGCAAGGGAGACATCATCACATTCATGAACACGTCATCCCGCCGGTCTGTCGATGCCCGCATCGTGGATGCAGGCACCGCCGTCATAACCACACAAGCCCAGACAGCATCAATCAACTGAACAGGATACCGTCATGAACAGGTTCAATGTGGCAGTCACCCTGCTTGCCTGCATCGCAACCGCCGGCTGCACGACCGTCGACCGGCTGAATGCGGTAGGTCAGGCACCAGTCCTCACGCCGATCATCGACCCCCGGGATCGCGACGGCGACAGGATGGTCACGATGCCGATGCCACGCCAGGACACGCAGTTGCGGCAGGCAAACTCGCTCTGGGCCTCCGGCGCGCGCTCGTTCTTCAAGGACCAGCGGGCATCGAAGATCGGCGACATCGTGACCGTTATGATCGATATCTCGGACAAGGCAGAGCTGTCGAACCAGACGACACGCACCCGCACCGCGGAGGAGTCGGCAAACATGTCGAACCTCCTGGGGCTTGAGGACACGATTGCCCAGAAGCTGCTCCCGGGTGGCTTCTCGCCCGACGCAGCACTGGACCTCGGCGCCGACTCGACCGCGTCAGGACAGGGTTCGGTCAATCGCAAGGAAAAAGTGGAGCTCACGGTCGCTGCCGTGGTCACGCAGATCCTGCCCAATGGCAACCTCGTGATACAGGGCCACCAGGAAGTGCGCATCAATTTCGAACTGCGCGAGCTTTCGGTCTCCGGCATCGTACGGCCCGAGGACATCAGCTTCATGAATGAGATCAAGCACGCGCAGATTGCAGAAGCGCGGATTTCCTACGGCGGTCGTGGCCAGCTGACCGACGTCCAGCAGCCTCGCTACGGACAGCAGATCGTCGACATCCTATTCCCGTTCTGATGCCGCCACCACCGGCATGGGAACAGGACAAGGCCGGGAGCGCTCCCGGCCTTTTTCTTTTTTCAATCGTCTCGATAGACGCGCTCGCGCCTCTCATGGCGCTCCTGCGCTTCCAGGCTCAGTGTCGCGATCGGCCGCGCCTCGAGCCGCCGCAGGCTGATCGGATCACCCGTATCCTCGCAGAAACCATAGGTTCCTTCGTCCATGCGCCGCAGCGCGGAATCGATCTTGGAGATCAGCTTGCGCTGCCGGTCGCGGGCACGCAGCTCGTTTGCACGCTCCGCTTCCGTCGACGCCCGGTCTGCAAGATCAGCATGCGAGAGCGTCTCCTGGGCTAGGTTGAGGAGCGTCTCCTTGGACTCGCGGAGGATCTCCTCCTTCCAGTTGATGAGCCGCCGGCGGAAATACTCCCGCTGGCGCTCATTCATGAAAGGCTCGTCCTCGGACGGCCTGTAGTCAGGAGACAGAACGACACCCATGACCCTTCAACTCCCCGATAATCGGAAGCAGCGAAAACGCGGCGGAATATATGGATCAGCCCCATGGTCAGCAACAGCCGATTTATGGGGGAAAATCTGATGTTTTCGTGACAGGCGACACGCTACCGGGCGCCGGCGTATTGCAGCTTTGCAAGCTCGACCCGCGCGCGCAGGTCGATGTCATCCAGAACCTGTGAGAGGCCCGGATCGACGAAGTCCTCGCGCTGTGTGTTTGCAAGGGCTGCAAGCCGGTTGAGCGTGCTTTCGCTGACCACGCCCTCAAGCAGGCCACGCCGGATCTCGTCAAGCATGTCGAGCATGTCTCGCCCGCGCCGAACCGCCTTCTGCCGCTCGCCGGCCGGCGATGCGACACCCTGCAAGGCCAGCAGCGCATCCACCCCCGAGAGGGACGCCGTGGATGCAACCTGCGCAAGAGGCTTTGTTTCCTCAGGAACGGCCAGCGCAAAACCCGAGGGACTGGCACCGCGAGCGCGCGCACCGGCTGACCGGTTCGTTTCGATCGGCTTGTTACCATCCACCTTCATGATCCCGCCAATTCCCTTAATAATTGAATGGAATATCCCGCCTCACGAAACAATGAAGCATCGCGGTTAAGATGGGTTGAAAGGACCGGGCAGATTGTGCCCCACAGCTCCTTTTTTGCCGATTTATGGATGATGAACACCCGCGCAAATCCCAGCGAAACAGGCATTTCCAAAGTGGCATGACCCTCGCTTTGCAATGACACGCAAAGTGCGCTCAGAACGAGAACGGGAAGTTAAAGCCATGAAGCGACTGCTGGGAACACTGCTGGGACTAGCGCTGCTGGCAGCCGCCGCGCCCGGCGTCTACGCCTACTCGCGCATCAAGGACATCACGGACATCGAGGGAGTCCGGGAGAACCAGCTTGTGGGTTATGGGCTGGTCGTAGGCCTCAACGGCACCGGTGACAGCTTGCGCAACGCACCAGGCACCCAGCAGAGCCTACAGGCCATGCTGGAGCGCCTGGGCATCAACACGCGGGGCACAAACATCTCCAGCGGCAACGTCGCCGCAGTGCTGGTTACAGCCAACCTCCCCCCGTTCGCAGCCCAGGGCACACGAATCGACGTGACGGTCAGCGCCATAGGCGATGCCAAGAACCTGCAGGGAGGCACGCTCCTCGTGACCCCCCTCCTCGGCGCCGACGGCAACGTCTACGCCGTGTCCCAGGGCCAGATCGCCATCAACGGTTTCGCCGCCCAGGGACAGGCAGCCTCGGTCACCAAGGGCGTTCCCACCTCAGGCCGCATTGCCGCCGGTGCGATTATCGAACGCGAGGTCGCCTTCGACCTTTCGGCCATGCGCTCGCTTCGCCTGTCACTGCGCAATCCCGACTTCACGACCGCCCGCCGGGTGAAGGACGCCATCAACAACTTCATGGGTTCGCCGGTGGCCGTGGCCGATGATCCGGCAACAGTGCGCCTCACGATCCCGGCCTCAGCATCAGCCAACATCGTGGGTCTGCTGACGGACATCGAGCAGATCCGCGTACAGCCCGATCAGCCTGCCAAGGTCCTGATCGACGAGGCCTCGGGGATCATCGTGATGGGCGCCGACGTGCGAATCTCCGCCGTGGCGATTGCCCAGGGCAACCTCACGATCCGCGTTACCGAACAGCCGGATATCTCGCAACCCGACCCTTTCAGCGACGGCCAGACCACCTTACTCCCATCAACCGAAATCACCGTCGACGAACAGTCCGATCGGAAGCTCGCGGTGCTGAAATCCGGTGTCAGCCTGCAGCAGCTGGTCAACGGCCTGAACGCCCTCGGCATCAGTCCGCGCGACATGATCGCAATCCTCCAGGCAATCAAGGCCGCAGGTGCCCTGCAGGCCGAGATCGAGGTCATGTGACATGGCAACCTCGCTGATCGACATGCCCCGGCTCCAGATGAGCCAAGCGCCAACGCCGACGGTAACGAACCGGAAGCTTGAGGAAGGCGCAACGGAATTCGAAGGTATCTTCATCTCCCAGATGCTCGAAAGCGCCTGGTCGACCGTGCCAACGGATGGCATGACAGGTGGCGGCATGGGTGAAGAGATCTTCCGCTCCATGATGATCCAGGACATCGGCCAACAGATGTCCCGCCAGGGCGGTATCGGCCTGGCACCGCACATCCACGCCGAATTGCTCAAGATGCAGGAGGCCCGCAGAACATGACAAGTCACGCTGAACGCGCCGAGCATCTACTGGCCCTTGCAACGAAACTCACGTCAGTTCTCGAGGAAGACGCTGCCATCCTTAGATCACGACGCCCGGCACTGCTGGCGGGCCGCCAGGAAGATCGCGACCTCCTGATGATGCAATATGCGAAAGCTGTCGGCGAATTCAGGAAGGTTCATGTCAAGGGATCCCTGCCTCCTGCCCTTCGGCAGAAAATGACAGGCGCCACCGAAAGGCTGATGGCTGCCACCCGCGAACACAGCCGCCTCCTGTCGCGCTTCCGGCACGTGACCGAAGGCATGCTGAAGGCTGTGGCAAGCGTTGTCATCGCCCGGGACACACCGTCCGTCTATGCGAAGACTGGCGCAATCGCGAATGCCAGCACAGGGCAGAGAGCTTCGGCTCTGACGCTGAACCAGGCAGTCTGAGAAGCCAGTCTTGTCACCGAAGGGTGGCGGACTGGTACGAGCTCAGTGCACGTTGGTCAAGCTGCGAACCTGAGCGCAAGCTCGTGCCCGTGATCGTCATGTAGGCTGTCTTGATCGTCTCGAGGGCCGAGCCAAGCTGATACACCAACGCCTTGGACTTGATCTTTTCCTCAAGATTCATGCCGGACTCCAGCCCCAGCGAAAAGCGCCGGAGTGACGCCGCCGTGGACGCAGTCTGTTTGTTCGCGTCAAGTTTCATGGGTTCAAGCCCAAGCCCGGCCAGGGCATCAAGTCCAGCACTGCCGGCAATGAGCTCGATCGTATTGCCCTCCTTGGCGGTGAGGCGGACACCATCGCCACCCGTCCGTGATACAACGGCCGTGCCCTTGAGAAGCATGGCGTTGTTGATTTTAAGGGCTAGTGATCGCATCGTGTCACCTGCCTCAACAGTAACCTTCAGCCTGGCGCCGTCATTCACCTTCATGAAAAAGTGGTCGCCCGCCCGCAGGCTCGAGCCGGCCGTGATGAGGCGGGACTGGTCGAAGGAAATCTGTCCGCGGGGCAGGCCCAACCTGTCGAGCACCGAAGCTCCCTGTCCATCCACGGTGATCGCGTTGGCAGCACCGAACTTGCCTGAACTCTGGAACTGGTGGGTCCACGCGACAACGCCATTGGCATCAAGCCTGCGGACATAGGCATCCGAAGCCGTCGGCGTGCTTGTACCATCGAGACCACCCGAAGTTGCTCCGGAGACGTAGACCGCACCATTGCTGACAGCCAGACCAAGACCGCTGTCTTGCCCGGAGGTACCGACATAGGTTGTGTAGGAAACAGAAGCCGTGCTTCCACCATCGACGATCTTGGTGACAAAACCGTCTGCTTCGCCAGCATGTGCCGAAACGATTGTGGCACTTCCACCGGCATTCAATGATGCATTGTTCGTTGTACCGGCTACGTAAACAGACGAGCCATCAACGGCAACAGCACCAACGCTACCCTGTCCTATGGCGCCAAGATTCACGCTCCACGTCGGAGCCGAAGTACCGTCTGCGAGCCCGACCTTGCGCACGATGGCATCACCACCCTCGAGCGACGTCATGACGGCGTTCCCATCAGCCGTGATGGCAACACCCGTAGCCCTGTCGCTCGACGCACCACCGAACTGCCTCACCCACTCCAGGTAGCCCGATCCGGAGAGCTTCATCAGATAGGCATCTGTCGCGCCCGCATGTGTGACCGCGGATGACATCGCCGACGACGTTTGTCCCGCAACAAGCAGCGACCCGTCAGCCGCAAAGGCAAGCGCACTGGCTGTGTCATCGGTGAGCGGTGCCACCTGGCGAACAAACATTTCCTTGCCGGAGGCATCATACTTCGCAACAAAACTGTCACCGCCACCACCAGTGGACGTCCCCGTCAACCGGTCGGTGACACGCCCGGCAATGGCGACGCTGCCGCTCGGGTCAACGGCGACAGCAAAGCCGGAAGCCTCCTGCGAAGAACCCAGGAGGCGCGACCAGACCAGTTGTCCAGCCCCATCATACTTGCGCAGATAGACATCCCTGCTCCCCTGGACGATACCCGAACCAAGGTCATCAGTCGTGCTTCCAACCACGAAGACGTTGCCCTGCACATCGGTGGCAGTACCCCTGATATCAACGGCACCACCAGTGACATCGATCTTGCGGGAAAACGCTGCTGACACGCCGGTCGTTTCATCCGCCAGCTTTGTCAAAACCCCGCCCGAACCCTTGCCTGTCCCAATGACGGACCCAACAAAAATCGCGGGCCTTGTCTGTTCAGCGGCGAAACTCATCCGCTCTGTGGAGACCGTCTGGATGGACATCGAGATACGCTTTGGATCGTTGGGTGTGCTTCCATTCTCGACGGTCCTTGTGAACCGTGACATCACGCCTGCCTGCTCGAGCTTTCCGTTCATGTAGGCAATGAGGCTATCGACTGAAACAGTCCCGCCAATTTCAGCAAGATCCATGGCAATGGTCAGGTCTCCACCCGTACGCCCGATCGTCACGCTGAACTTTTCATTGCCCTGCAGCCCGGAAATGGCATCCGTTGACTGGCCGATCACAATCGGCGGGGCAACGTAGACGGATGGCGGGCGAACCTTTCGCAAGCCGGTTTCAACCTTGGATACCTGCGTACCGAAGCCAAGCGTAAGATCTTCAAATCCCTTGTCGGACAGAAACGCCCTGACTTCCCCAAGACCGTTGACAAATCGGGTGTTGAGACTATTGCGCTCGTTCACAGAGGTGCTGTCCTCTGCCGATCGGTTCGCCAATGCCTGCAAGCGCACAAGGCCCTTGTAGAGCGCAAAGAGCTTCCTGTGGTCATTGTCGACGCCGGGTCTGCTGATCGAAAGGTCGCTGAGATCCACGAACGATTTTGTAGCCATGGCATCGTTCAGTTTGGCGACATCAGTCGTCAGCTGGCTCTTCTGGAACCATGGCGCATACTGCACGGAAACCGGAGGCGGCTTGCGATTGACGGCCTGCACAGAAGGCGCAACGGGCAGTTTTGAACGATAATAGTTGTTCAGCACCGACCAATCGAAGCCGGTGTTGGTACTGCCGAGGTTGCCGAATCCGAAGAGACCGCTCATGATGACCGCATTCTCGACCCAAAAGCCTTAAGGCGCTGCTACCGGTCGCGCGTGCTGTAGGCCGTGTCGAGCGGACGTTCAGAAAGCCTTAACGCTTTGAAAAGCGTAACGCCGTCACGCGACACGGTCAGCAACGCAAAGGGCTTTCCCTGAGCGCGCTCAATCCTTAACAGATCCTTGACTGAATGCCGCGCCACCACCGCCTTCTGTCCGACCTCCACCACAAGGTCACCCACCCGAACATCGGCTTCGGCCGCGGGCGACGAAGCAGCGACCACGCGAACGCGCAAGCCTGGGCTTGCCGACCCAAGCCCCAGGCGGGCCCGCAGCGCAGGCGTGAGTTCATCCAGTCCCATCCCTAGCAGCAATCCGCGCTCCGCGGCCACGCTGGCAGCTGGCACCTTCAAGGGCCCCCGATCTCCCGGACGCACGCCGACCACCAGCAGCACTGCCTGCGCCTGCCCCTTTCGCGTGACAGTGACTTTGAGCTGGCGGCCGGGCTCTGCACCCGCCACACATCGCTGGAACGCACGCGCATCCCCGATCACGGCACCACCGGCCTCGGTGATGATGTCGCCGGGCAGTAGCCCGGCCTTTGCCGCAGGACCTGACGAAACAATGCTGCCGATCAGCGCGCCGGAACGCTTTGGGATGCCAAAAGCCGACGCCAGGTCTGGGGTAAGGTCGAGCGCGCTGGCGCCCACCCATCCACGCTGCACCGCGCCATGCTTCGAAATGCGGGCCATCACGAACTTCAGCGTATTGGCCGGCACGGCAAAGCTGATCCCGGCTGAGCCGCCATTGGGCGATACCAGGGCAGAATTCACGCCAATGACCTCGCCCTTCAGGTTCATGAGCGGCCCACCGGACGAGCCCCTGTTGATCGCAACATCGGACTGGATGAAGTCCTCCAGCGATTCAGTTTCAATCTGTCGGTTTCGCGCACTGATGATGCCAGCCGACACGCTTCCCCCAAAGCCATAGGGACTGCCGATCGCGACCACCCAGTCACCGGGGCGCGCGCCATCGGAATCACCGAGTGCAAGCGGTTGCAGCAAACGGTCACGCGGCACCCGGAGCAGGGCGAGGTCGCTTGCCCCATCTGCACCCGCGAGGCGAGCAACCCGCCGGGTTCCATCAGGAAAGGTGACATGGATCTCGCTTGCACCGGCGACGACGTGGTTGTTCGTCACGACAAGGCCTGAAGCATCGACGACAAATCCCGTGCCCAGGGATCTCCCGTCATGGCCATCCGTCGCGGCCGCGCGGAGCGCCGAAATGCTCACGACCGATGGCGCCGCCCGGCTGACCAGCCCGGCCAGGTTCTCGGGCAGCCCCTGCCCGACAGCCGGCACGGAAAAACCCGAGAGGCCAGCGGCGAGCATGACGCAAGCAAGGGCGTGAAAAAGTCCTGGCAACCGCACGGCAGACCCCGAAAACAAGAACAGCGCTGACCTGACGATCAGCGCTGTTTGTGGTAAATATTCGGTTTAGCCGATGACTACCGCCCCGCCTGCCCCTTCTGGAAATACTTGAAGAACGGGCTGTCCGGCGAGATCACGAGCGTTGTGTTGCTCGAACTCATCGACTGCTCATACGCCGTGAGCGACCGGTAGAACTCGAAGAACTCCGGATCACGCCCATAGGCTTCGCCCAGGATCCGGTTGCGCTCGGCATCACCTTCACCGCGAAGGATGTCGGACTGCTTGGTCGCATTCGCTTTGATGATCGTGACTTCCTTGTCGGCAGCTGACTTGATGCGCTGCGCTTCTTCGTCACCGCTGGCGCGATAGCCAGCCGCCTCGCGCTGCCGCTCGGTCTGCATGCGGCCGAACACGCTCTCAAGATTCTCCTTCGGCAGGTCGGCCCGGCGTATCCGCACGTCGACCACCTCGATGCCAAGCGCGCTCGCCTGCGAACGCATCTGGTCGCGGATCGCTGTCATCAGGCTCTGCCGGTCAGCCGTGAGCAGCGCCGCAAACGGTCGCTTGCCAAGCTCGCCCCTGAGGCTTGAGCTGAGGATCGACGACAGCCGCTGCTGCGCCAGGGCATCAGTACGCAGCGACTGATAGTAGCGCAGCGGATCCGAAATCCGGTAGCGGGCAAAGGCATCGACCACGATGCGGCGACGGTCGGAGGCAATGACTTCCTCCGGTGTAGCATCCAGCTCGAGGATGCGCTTGTCCATGACGATCACGTTCTGGATGAACGGAGCCTTCAGCGCGAGGCCCGGCTCCTTGATCACGCGCACGGGTTCACCGAACTGCGTGATCAGCGCAAGCTGCATCTGCTGCACGACGAACACTGACTGGAAGACCACCACCGCCAGCACACCCAGCCCGATCAGGACATATGTAACAATCCGCTGCATGTCAGTTGCCCCCCTGGGAAGGTGTGTCGGCGCCTTGCGAACGACGCAGTTCGGGCATCGGCATCGGCAGGTACTGGATGACCCCGCTCTTGTTCTCGATCACGATCTTGTTCGTGTTTCCAAGCACACGCTGCATCGTCTCGAGATACATGCGCTCGCGCGTGACCTGCTTCGCGTTTCGGTACTGGTCGAGGATGGAATTGAACCGCTGTGCTTCACCCTGTGCTTCCGTGATGGCCTTCTGCTTGAAGGCTTCGGCATCCTGGACGATCTTTGCCGCTTCACCGCGTGCCTGGGGAACGATCGTGTTCTGGTACTTCTGCGCCTCGTTGCGCCTCTTCTCCTGATCCGCTCGCGCAGCCTGCACATCGCGGAACGCGTCGATCACTTGTGTCGGGGGATCAACTTTCAGCAGGATGACACGGGTGATCGTGACACCGGCTTTGTAGCCATCCAGCGTCCGTTGCATCAGTTTCTGGACTTCCTGTTGAACGACGACACGGCCTTCCGTCTGAACGGTCTCGATCTTGTTATTGCCCACGACTTCGCGCATGGCGCTCTCGGCAACGGCCTTGATCGCATTCTCGACGTCTTTCACCTCGAAGAGATACTTCTCGGCATCGGCAACTTTCCAGAACACGTCGAAGTCCAGGTCAACGACGTTCTCGTCACCCGTGAGCATGATGCTTTCGGCCGAGATATCGATGGACGGCGCATCGGCATCCCCGCTCTCGCGGATGAAACCGACATTCAACTGGTTCTCGGCCTCGACGTTCGGACGCAGCACCGTCTCGATTGGGTAAGGCAGGCGGATGTGAAGGCCCGGCCCCAGCTTGTCGACATATTGACCGAAACGCAGCACCACGCCCTGTTCGGCGGGCTGGATCTGGTAGACGCCGGTGAGCACCCAGAGGAACAGGAGGCCTCCACCACCCAGCGCCAGCATCATCGAATTGGGCGACTGGTTTGGGAACCAGTTGCGAAGATATTCGCGCAACCGCTTGAAGATGTCTTCGAGGTCGGGCGGCCTCACATTGTTTGGCCCGCGCCCGCCGCCGTTCGATGGTCCCTGGCCCCAGGGTCCCCTGCCGCCGCCGCCACCGGGAGGCCAGCCCCCGCCCTTGTTGTCATTCCAAGGCATAATGCTCTCTCATCTCCCTCGGCGATCCCTTCGGCACCAGTCGGGCATACCGTCCCTGCGTGTCACCGGAACAGGCCACGCTTCCCGAATGCGCGAATCAATCGACACAAACCACAATGGATGTACCGCCCATGGCGGTTTATAAGTTCCTAAAGCCTTCACCCGCAACAACAGAAGAGCCCTCTGGCAATCGGCCGTTGCTTTCCTTAGATGGCGCGGCGACGGAACGCTTCAAGGGCAGGAAATGATTGGCAAAACAATGTCATCGGTAACAGCAGACCAGATACAGGCAGCGCTTCGTGGCATTATCGATCCGCAAACCGGCACCGATGTGGTGACACGAGGGATGCTCCAGGGCCTTTCGGTGAAGGACGGCCATGTAACCTTCGCCGTCGAAGTGGACGCAAAGGATGGAAAGAGCCGCGAACCCCTGCGTCAGGCATGCGAGAAAGCAGTGTTGGCCCTGCAGGGTGTAAGGTCTGTGTCAGCTGTCCTCACCGCCCACCGCCCGCCAGCAGCCGCACCCCAGCAGCAACCCGCCGACCGCCAGCGTAACCCCAAAGGAGTAGACACCATCATCGCCGTGGCCAGCGGCAAGGGTGGTGTAGGCAAGTCGACGGTCACCGTGAACCTCGCGATTGCCTTGAAAAACCTGGGCCTTTCGACCGGCATCCTCGACGCCGACGTTTACGGACCGTCGATACCCAAAATGCTGGGCCTCAAGGGGAAGCCCACCTCGAAGGACGGGAAGATACTCCAGCCCATGCAAGCCTGGGGCCTGAAGACCATGTCTCTGGGTTCGCTCTTGAACGAGGACCAGCCGGCGGCCTGGCGCGGCCCCATGGTCATCACCGCCATCACGCAGCTGCTCTTCGAAGTCGACTGGGATCCCCTCGATGTCCTCCTCGTCGACATGCCGCCAGGCACCGGAGATGCACAACTCACCTTGGCCCAGCGGGTTCCACTGGGCGGTGCTGTGATTGTGTCGACCCCTCAGGACATCGCGCTGATCGATACGCTAAAGGGCATGGCCGTATTCCAGCGGACCCATGTCCCGGTACTCGGCATGGTTGAAAACATGAGCACCTTCGTCTGCCCGAACTGCGGCAATGAGACCCACATCTTCGGCCACGGCGGCGCACGGCAGACGGCCCAGAAGATTGGCTGCGACTTCCTCGGGGAGGTCCCGCTGCACATCGCGATCCGCGAGACCTCCGATGGCGGGGCGCCGATAACGGCAACCCAGCCAGAATCGCCCCAGGCAAAGGCCTTCATGGCCATCGCGACAAGGATCGCCGGGAAAATCCGGGCCGGCACGCAGCGCCGCGCGCCGACGATCAGCTTCGAATGAAGAAGGGGCCGATGCGCCAACGCGCATCGACCCCCTTATTGTCTTTCTTGCAGGCAACAAGGATTACGGACGGCCCTTGGTCAGCGTGGCCTTCACCTTGCCCTGCGGGGTGGTAACTTCCCAGGACTCACCAACGGCCTTGGCACCCGTGAACGGCTGGCACTGCTTGGGCGCGGCAGCCGGCGCAGTCTGGGTGAAGCAGAGGTTGTTGCCTTCGAGGCTCCACGTGCCAGAGATTTCCGAACCATCGGCCATCTTGCGGGTCGTCTTCTTGTCGGCATCGTAATAGATGCGACCGACTTCCTTGCCGTCCGGACCAGTGATCACAACGGTGTTGCCATAGCGGCTCGCCATCGGATCATCGGCGGCGATCGCCATCGACACGCTCATGGCTGCAACTGCAAGACCGGCAAAAATGCGCTTCATGTGGATCTTTCCTTCATGTCAGAAAAAATGGTCCCGATGGGACGCGCCGGGGCTTTAGGCGATCAAACCGGGCCCGGCAAGTGAACAGAATGTTGGAAACCCCCAAGACCCGGAAACCGGCAGGGAATTACACCTGCCGGTTGATGTGCACGCGCAGCAATTCAGCCCGAAGTGACTGCGGCCTCACGCCTGCCCGTTGAGCTTGAGCCCGGGACGCGACCACGGCATCTCAACCAGCTTGCCCGTGCCCGACAGCGTCACATAGGCCGTGCGCATGTCCTTGCCACCAAAGCAGATATTCGTGACCAGCGGATCGGCGAACGGATACTGCTCGTAGCTGCCGTCCGGAGCGATCGAGGAAATGCATCCGGTCGGGAACGCGATTGTCGCCACGCAGATCCGACCGTTGGCTTCCACGGCCAGCGAGTCGAACAGCTGCAATCCAGGCAGGCCGCAGACCAGGTCGCCATTGAGCGGACCCGTGCGCGGCGCCACGACACCCGGGGACACGATGTCGAACTTCATGAGGCGGCCCTCATGCGTCTGCGCGACATACAGCGTCTTGCCATCAGGCGAAAGACCGCAGCCATTCGGGTTCATGATCGGGAAAACCACTTCGCGCACATGCTTGCCATCAGGCGTCGCATAATAGACCGCACCACGATCATGCAGGCGCCCGTAGCTCTTGCCCAGATCGGTGAAATAGAAGCCACCATGCGTGTCGAATACAAGGTCGTTTGGCCCGTTGAACTTGAGGCCGTCACAGGCCTCGTAGATCCGCTCGACCTTGCCCGTCTTGAGGTCCACGCGCTCGATGCGTCCGCCGCTGTAATCATGCGGACGATCGCCCGGGACCAGAAGGCCACCTGCCTCGTGCCATTCGAACCCGCCATTGTTCGTCACGTAGACCGCGCCATCAGGCCCCAGCGCCGCTCCGTTCGGACCTCCACCAAGGGTCGCGATCACCTCGGCCTTGCCATTCCAGACCCGTGTCAGCGTCTGCCGGGCAATCTCGACCAGGATCACGCTTCCATCAGGCATCGCAATCGGTCCCTCGGGAAACCTCAGGCCACTGGCGATCTCACGCACGCTCATGCAGGAAGTCCTTTCGTTCAAGAATGATGAAACTATAGCCGATCGGCTGCGTGGTTGAAGGGGCATGCACGGCCTCTACACGCTCGCGCCACCCGGTCCGCTCAAAGGCCGGAAAGAACGCATCACCCTCGGCACGGACATGCACCTGCGTCAGGTAGATGCGCTGCACGCGCGGCAAGGCCAGCGCATAAAGCTCGGCCCCACCGATGATCATGATTTCGTCAGGAACCTCGGCACGTGCAATGTCGAGCGCGGCATCCAGCGAGCTGGCGACAATGCACCCGTCTGCCGGATAGGCGGCGTCACGCGTGACAACGATGTTGGTACGCCCCGGCAGGGGCCGCTTGGGGAAGCTCTCCCACGTCTTGCGGCCCATGATGATGGGCTTGCCCATTGTTCGCGCCTTGAACCATTTCAGGTCCTCCGGCAGCCGCCATGGCAGTCCGCCATTGCGCCCGATGACGCCGTTCTCGGCGACCGCAACGAGCAGTGACAGCACGGGCGCGGTCATGAGCGACCTGCACGCAGAAGCGCATCGCCCGTCAGGCGGAACACGGTCCACGCGTTCATGGGTACCGCGCCGAGCGACAGATAGAAGTCGATGGCAGGCTTGTTCCAGTCGAGGACGGACCACTCGACGCGCGCACAGCCTTCCCGCACCGCCCGCTCGGCAAGGTGCAGCAACAGTGCCTTTCCAATCCCCTTCCCGCGCAGCGACGGCAGGACGAAAAGGTCCTCGAGATAGACGCCGTGATGCCCGCGGAAGGTGGAGAAATTGTAGAACCAGAGCGCAAACCCGGCAGGCACGCCGTCCCATGCCGCAATATCGCAGAACACGCGGGGCTGCGGCGCAAACAAGGCCGCAGCGATGTCCTGCTCGGTCGCATCGACCTCATGGGCAAGCTTTTCATAGCTGGCCAGCGCCGTGATGAAGTCCATCACGAGCGCGGCATCCGCGGGCATCGCAGGCCTGATCGTCAGCCCCCCGCTCACACCGCCACCGGCGCAGCGATGTGCGGATGGGCTTGATAGCCCTCCAGCGCGATGTCCTCGTATCTGAACCCGAAGATGTCCTTGACCTCCGGGTTGAGATGCATGCGCGGCAGCGGAAAGGCGGACCGCGACAGCTGCAGCTCGGCCTGCTCGATGTGGTTGAGGTACAGGTGCGCGTCCCCGAAGCTATGGATGAACGCGCCAGGCTTGAGGCCCGTCACCTGCGCCACCATCATCAGCAGCAACGCATACGAGGCGATATTGAAGGGCACGCCCAGGAAGATATCAGCCGACCGCTGGTAGAGCTGGCACGAAATCCGTCCCTCGGCGACGTAGAATTGGAACAGGCAATGGCAGGGCGGAAGCGCCATGCGGTCGACATCCGCCGGGTTCCAAGCCGTCACGATCAGGCGTCGCGAGTCCGGGTTCTTGCCGATCTGGGCAATGAGATTGGAGATCTGGTCGATCGTGCCACCGTCACGCGCGGGCCACGAACGCCACTGCGCACCATAGACGGGCCCGAGGTCACCCTTCGCGTCGGCCCACTCGTCCCAGATGCGCACGCCATTGTCCTGGAGGTAGCGCACGCTCGTGTCGCCCTTCAGGAACCAGAGCAGCTCGTGGATGATCGACTTCAGGTGCAGCTTCTTGGTCGTCAGCAGCGGGAACCCGTCCTCGAGCTCGAACCGCATCTGGTGTCCGAAAATGGACAGCGTTCCCGTACCCGTCCGGTCGTGCTTCTTCACGCCGTGACGCAGGACGTGTTCCATCAAGTCATGATACTGGCGCATGGGCTCACCATCTGGCTGGACGCAAGCTTACCGCGCGGCAGCAATTCCCCAAAAGCCCGGAAAACCGTCCAATCCCCAGCCTTCAATTTTTAACGCAGACCACTTATATAGGGAGTGCCGGGCAACCGGCTATGGCGATAAACGTGCGTGCAATAAACGGATCGGACCCGGGGGCGGTACCCGGCACCTCCACCATCCCGGCAGCGGACCCGGCACAAGGGAACTGCTTGGCTGATGGGGGTGAAACAGGATCGACGAACGCGTAAAGACGTTGCTTTCGCTCGGCATGGTTCCGCCGTTATCGGGCTAATCGTACATGTGCCAACGATAATGAAATGGTACTCGCTGCCTAACCAGGCAAGCGCGGTTCGGGGGGGCACCGGGCAACAGAAGCCCCTCCACTTTCTTCCAATTTCAGCTCAGACCGACAGGACCAGTCGCCCGCCGATGGGCACGCCGGCCCAGCGCGCCGTCAGGTCATCGATCACGGACCGGATGGCAAGCACATCATCCCGCGTCAGGGGGATCGGCGTGTTGCCGCGTGCCGCGCATGTTGTCAGGAACAGGTCGATCACCTCGGCAGGATCGGGCCGCCCGCTCCAGCTGTCAGCCTGCATCGTCTCGACCAGCCGCTCCAGTGCGTCGCTGACAGCCTCTGGTGTCATCCGGAACCCTTCGCCCTCGCCATACGCGAAGCGATGCAGGAAGCCGCGCCGCCCGAGAACGGTCTCGACCGCATGATGGAACATGTCATGCGGGATCGGCGCCTGCTTCGGGCAAGGTGTCACCGTCCAGGTGCCGTCACGGAGTACCAGCATCGCATCATGTTTGCCGTCGCGCTTCTCGAAGATCAGGTCTGCCATGGCGGGAAGCCGTCTCAGGGCCGCGCCGGGCGCAGCGGCGCCTGGATGATCCACATGCAGGCCGCGGCTATTACGCAGAGGATCCCGCCCGCCGCAAGTGTGGCAGGCGCACCGACCCCGTGCGACACCCAACCCGCGAGGAGCGCACTGACCGGTGCCATGCCAATAAAAGACATGACATAGTACGCCATAACGCGTCCGCGCATCAAGTCATCCACCGTGCCCTGGATCAGCGTGTTTGTGGCGACACCCATGGCCATCATCCCAAACCCGGCGGGCACCAGCAGGAACAGTGACAGCCAGATGATCTCCGACATGGCAAAGGCCGCAAGCGCGCCCCCGAACAGCGCCGCCGCAAGGCACGGCACCACGGCCATCTGGGCAGGCCTGATCCACGAACTCACGATGGCACCGGCAAGCGCCCCGGCACCCACCGCCGACATCATGTAGCCTAGCAGGTCCGAGCTGCCATGCAGCACGTCACGCGCGAACACCGGCATCAGCGTGAGGTACGACGTCCCGAAAAGGCTCGAGAGCGCAAGCAGGAGAAGCATGGAGCGGATGCGCGGGTGAGCCGTGACATAGGCGAACCCGGCCTTCAGGTCACTCAGCGGATGGCTGGGCTCACGAACGGGTTGCGGTTCCACCCTTACCAAGGCAAGGCTCACGATGACGGCAACATAAGACACCGCATTGAGCGCGACGCACCATCCCTCCCCGATCGCAGCGACCAGTACGCCGGCAATGGCCGGACCCACCAGGCGTGCCGCGTTGAACATGATGGAATTCAGCGCGATGGCGCGCGGCAGGTCTGCCCGGCCCACCAACTCCACCGTGAACGACTGGCGCGTCGGCACATCGAAGGCATTGGCAATGCCCGACAGGAAGGCAATCACGACGATGTGCCAGACCTCGATCCGACCGGTGATTGCGAGGATGGAAAACAGCGCTGCACAGGCCATCATCGCGGCCTGCGTGACGTAGAGTATCCGTTGCCGCGGCAGGCGGTCTGCAGCAACGCCGGCAAAAGGTGTGAACAGAAGCATCGGCCCTTGCCCCGCAAAACCGACAAGACCCAGAAGCAGCGGCGAGTCGGTCAACCGATAGACAAGCCACGCCTGCGCGATCGCCTGCATCCAGAACCCGACGAGCGAAATCATCTGGCCCACGAAGTAGAGGCGATAGTTGCGGTGCCGGAACGGGACCAGCAAGCCGTTGCGACTAGCAGCCTGTTCGCGTGTATCGGAATTGGTATCGGGTTCGCTCAAGACCGCTTCACATTAGGGCCCCGCGAACGAATGGAAAGGGGCGCCGGCGTCGCAGCCCGGCGCCCCATGACCACCTGAGGTGCTATCGCTTCGAGAGCAGGTCGCGGATCTCGCCCAGAAGCTTCACCTCGGCCGACGGCTCTGGAGGAACAACGGGCGCAGGCACGGGCTGGCGCTTCAGCCTGTTCATGCCCTTCACGACCAGGAACAGGACAAACGCGATGATCAGGAAGTTGATCATGACGGTCACAAATTTGCCCCAGGCAAGCACGGCACCCTGCTTGCGCGCTTCGTCAAGGACGGTCGCCGTCACGCCCTCGTTCAGCCCAACGAAGTAGTTCGAGAAATCGACGCTGCCGAGCGCGCCGATCATCGGCATGATCATGTCCCCGACCATGGAATCGACGATCTTGCCGAACGCCGCCCCAATGATGACGCCGATCGCAAGGTCAACCACGTTACCCTTGAGCGCAAATTCCCTGAATTCCTTGAGCATGGCAATTCCCCTGAGTGATACGTGAAGCTGGCACACGACTCGATGTGCTGCTAATGTGAATCTACCACCGCCCGGTGGCACGACGCAAAATCAACCCATGGAGGCACCGCGTCCCCGTTCAGTCACCTGCGACGGGCGCGAGCCCTGCGACCCGATCTCCTCCCCACCCGCCTTGCGAGGGCCCGGCGGTGGCTGCTAACCTGTCGGCCATGGGCTCGAAGGATTGGATAGGTTACGCCAAGCTGGTGGAAGGTGCGCAGCGCGAAATGGATCGTGCGCAGCGCGGCATCGTGCGCGAGGCGTTGAAGCACGTCGCGGACGGCGGCATGATGGGTAACCATCACTTCTACATCACCTTCGACACCCGCGATCCTGGCGTCGTCCTGTCCGACGCGATGAAGGACCGTTATCCCGAACTGATCACGATCGTGCTGCAGAACCAGTTCTGGAGCCTTAAGGTCGAGGACGATTCCTTCGAGGTCGGCCTGAAGTTCAACAAGATGCCCGAGATGCTCCGCGTTCCCTTCGGCGCAATCCGTCAATTCGCAGATCCTTCCCAGCAGTTCGGCCTTCAATTCTCCGCACCACCCGGTGCAGAAGCGCTCGCACCGGCCCGCGAGCGGCCACCCGTTCAGGAACGTCCGGTTCACGAACCGCCCAGTCCCGAACCATCGGCTACGGTCGCTGATGAAGCGCCCGGCAAGGACGAACCCGACCAGCCGCGGTCATCGGGGCCAACCATTGTCAGCCTCGACAAGTTCCGCAAGAAATAGCTCCCTTCGATAATCGCAAGAAGACCAATGACAAAGACACGCACCGAAACCGACACCTTTGGCCCCCTCCAGGTCCATGCGGATCGTTATTGGGGCGCGCAGACACAGCGTTCGATCGAGAATTTCAGGATCAGCGGCGAGCGCATGCCCCTCGCGCTGGTCCACGCATTCGGTATCGTCAAGAAAGCCGCCGCCCTGACCAACATGGGCCTGAAGGACCTCGACCCGAAGATCGGCGAGGCGATCTGCCAGGCAGCAGACGAAGTGATTGACGGTAAGCTCGACGATCACTTCCCTCTGGTGGTCTGGCAGACGGGCTCGGGCACGCAGACCAACATGAATGCCAACGAGGTGATCTCCAACCGCGCCATCGAGATGCTCGGCGGCGAAATGGGGTCGAAGAAGCCAGTCCACCCGAATGATCACGTGAACCGCGGCCAGTCATCGAATGACAGCTTCCCGACGGCAATGCACATTGCCGCCGTGCTCGAGATCCATCGCCGTCTCATGCCAGGCCTTCGCCGCCTGCACGCCGCACTGGCCAGCAAGACCCACGATTTCGCGTCGATCATCAAGATCGGCCGCACGCACCTGCAGGACGCAACCCCCATCACGCTGGGCCAGGAATTCTCGGGCTACGCGCGCCAGGTGGAACTCGGGATCGAGCGCGTTGTCACGGCGCTCCCGCGCCTCTACCCTCTCGCCCAGGGCGGCACGGCGGTCGGCACGGGACTGAATGCACCGGTCGGCTTCGCCGAACGTTTCGCCGAGGAAACGTCCCGCATCACGGGCTATCCCTTTATCACCGCGCCCAACAAGTTCGAGGCGCTGGCAGCCCACGATGCACTGGTCGAGTTCTCCGGTGTCCTGAACACGCTGGCTGCATCGCTCTTCAAGATCGCCAATGACATCCGCCTGCTGGGCTCTGGTCCGCGCTCCGGGCTTGGCGAACTCCTGCTGCCGGAAAACGAACCCGGCTCCTCGATCATGCCCGGCAAGGTGAACCCCACGCAGGCCGAAGCCCTCACGATGGCGTGCGCCCAGGTGATGGGCAACCACGTCGCCATCACGGTCGCGGGAAGCCAGGGCCATATGGAGCTGAACGTCTTCAAGCCTGTGATGATTTTCAACCTGCTCCAGTCGATCCGTCTCATCGGCGATGCCTCCGTCAGCTTCACCGACAACTGCGTTGCAGGCATCGAACCCAACACGCGGCACATCGACGAACTCATGCGCCGCTCACTGATGCTTGTAACCGCACTCGCCCCCAAGGTCGGCTACGACACGGCTGCAAAAATCGCAAAGACCGCGCACAAGAACGGCACCACGCTGCGCGAGGAAGCACTCAAGATGGGCGTGATCACCGGCGATGAATTCGACCGCATCGTGCGCCCCGAAGACATGATCGGACCGGGCTGAAGCCTCCCTTGGCCAGCACGCTGAAACGCTCCCTGACCCTGTCCGGGCACCGCACCAGCGTGTCGCTTGAGCAGGAATTCTGGGACGCACTGAATGAAATCGCAGGCGCATCAGGCAAGCCGCTCGCGCGCCTGGTGGACGAAATCGACAAGCGCCAGGGGCGCGGTAAGAACCTGTCAAGTGCGCTGCGCCTATTCGTGCTGGCGCACTTCAGGAATCAGAGGGAATAGAGATGGGTGACGTCATCAACCTGAATCAGGTCCGCAAAGCCCGCGCCAAGGCCGAGGCCGAAAAGGCGGCCGACAGCAACCGCGTGGTTCACGGCACGCCAAAGGCACTTAAGAAGAAGACACGCACGGACCGGCAGAAATCCGAAAGGACACACGCCGGCAAGAAACTCGACGACAAGACCCAAGAAACCGGCAAGGATGAGTAAAGGTCCCTACGACGGCATCAAGGTCGTCGACATGACACGTGTCCTGGCGGGCCCCTACTGCACGATGATGCTGGCTGACCTTGGCGCAACGGTCATCAAGGTCGAGGTCCCGGGCACCGGCGACGACTCCCGCCACATAGGACCGTTCATCAATGGCAAGTCGGCCTACTTCACGTCGGTCAACCGCGGAAAGCACTCCATCGCCCTCGACCTGAAATCGCAGGAAGACCGCGCGGTCTTCGATCGCCTGCTCTCGGAAGCCGACATCCTCATCGAGAATTACCGGGGCGGCACCATGGCAAGGCTCGGCTACGCATGGGCCCGCCTCCGCGAACGGTTCCCGAAACTGATCTATTGCGCCGTCAGCGGTTTCGGGCAGACCGGACCCTATGCAGAAAAGCCCGCCTACGACATCGTGGTGCAGGGCATGGGCGGCATCATGAGCCTGACGGGCCACCCCGACACGCCGCCCACGCGGGTTGGAACGTCGATCGGCGACATCACGGCGGGTCTCTTCTCGCTCTCGGCCCTGGGCGCCGCCCTCTTCCACCGCGAGCGCACGGGCGAAGCACAATTCGTGGACATCGCGATGCTCGACTGCCAGGTCGCGCTCCTCGAGAACGCCATCGCACGCACGCAGGCCACGGGCCGCGCGCCGGGTCCGCTTGGTTCGCGCCACCCCTCGATCACGCCCTTCCAGGCCTATCGCACCCTTCAGGGCCACATCATCATCGCCGCCGGCAACGACCAGCTCTTCAACCGCCTCTGCGACGCGATCGGCGCGCCCGCCCTCGCACGCGACGAGCGCTTCTCCAGCAACGACCGTCGCAACACCCACCACGTTGAACTTGGCAGGGAACTCGAGGCAATCCTCGTGGCGCGCCCGGCCACGTCTTGGATCGCCGACATCGAGGCAGCCGGCGTGCCCTGCGGCCCGATCAACGATGTCGCCGCGGTCATGGCCAACCCGCAGGTCCGTGCGCGCAACATGATCGTCTCGACAGAGGACCCCGACATCGGCCGCCTCGAGCTTGCCGGCAACCCCATGAAGCTCTCGGCCTTCCCGGATCCGGCCACACGACCGGCGGCGCAGGGCCTGGACGAAAACGGCGACGAGATCCGCCGCCACGGCTTTGCCGCCGTGATGCCGACCTCAAGCTAGTCCCCGGCCAGGGAAAATCGGCGGAAATCCCGCAGGAACAAGGCCCTACGACAAAAGCGGCCTGCGGAAAAACGCCAAAGCGTTTTGCTGCCGCGGACGTGCTAGCCGTTATAACAGCGTCATGACCCAGCCCAACCTTGCCCACTTGCCGGCACAGGCCGAACCGCCCTATCTGCGCGGCCTCAACGAGGCCCAGCGCGAGGCCGTACTCGCGACCGAGGGCCCCGTCCTCGTGCTCGCAGGCGCGGGCACCGGCAAGACACGTGTGCTCACCACCCGCCTCGCCCACCTCATTGCATCCCGCAAGGCCTGGCCCAGCCAGATCCTCGCCGTCACCTTCACCAACAAGGCCGCGCGCGAGATGATCGCCCGCACCGGCGCCGTCATCGGCGAAATGGTCGAAGGCATGCCATGGCTGGGCACATTCCACTCGATCTGCGCCAAGATGTTGCGCCGCCACGCCGAGCTCATCGGTCTCAAGCACAATTTCTCGATCCTCGACGACGACGACCAGTTGCGCCTGCTCAGGCAGGTGATCGAAGCCGCACGCATCGACGACAAACGCTGGCCAGCCCGCCAGCTGTCCTCGCTCATCGACAGCTGGAAGAACCGCGCCATGACGCCGAAGGACGTACCCGCAGGCGAGGCCTTCGCCTACGGCAACGGCAAGGGTGCCGAGCTCTACGAGGCCTACCAGCAGCGCCTCAAGGCCCTCAACGCCGTCGACTTCGGCGACCTCCTGCTCGACGTCATCACCATCCTGCGCACGCATCCGGAAGTCCTGCAGGACTACCAGCAGCGCTTCGCCTACATCCTCGTCGACGAGTACCAGGACACCAACGTCGCCCAGTACCTCTGGCTCAGGCTGCTCTCGGCCCAGCGCCGCAACATCTGCTGCGTCGGCGATGACGACCAGTCGATCTACGGCTGGCGCGGCGCCGAGGTCGACAACATCCTGCGCTTCGAGAAGGACTTCCCCGGCGCAAAGCTCGTACGCCTCGAGCGCAACTACCGGTCAACACCGCATATCCTCGCGGCAGCATCCGGCCTCATCGCCTCGAACAAGAGCCGCCTCGGCAAGACGCTCTGGACAGACCTGCCGGACGGCGAGCGCGTGTCCGTGCGCGGCGTCTGGGACGCCGAGGAAGAAGCCCGCACCATCGCAAGCGACATCGAGCAGGTCGCCCGCAACCGCGGCAAGCTCAGCGACATCGCCATCCTCGTGCGCGCCTCCTTCCAGATGCGCTCATTCGAAGAACGTTTCGTGCAGCTTGGCATCCCCTATCGCGTCGTCGGTGGCCCGCGCTTCTACGAGCGTCAGGAAATCAGGGATGCGCTGGCCTATCTGCGCGTGATCGCCCAGCCTGATGACGACCTCGCCTTCGAGCGTATCTTCAACAAGCCCAAGCGCGGCCTCGGTGACGCAGCGCTCCAGGCCGTGCACAAGATGGCACGCGTTCTGAAGAAGCCGCTGCTTGCAGCTGCAGCAGCGCTGACGGAGACAGACGAAGTCCCCGCCCGCACCCGCAGCGCCATTCGCGAACTTGTCCAGCAATTTGCACGCTGGCGCGGACAGCTCGACGCCCTGCCCCACACGGAACTTGCCGAGATCGTGCTCGACGAAAGCGGTTACACCGCCATGTGGCAGGCCGACCGCACGCCGGAAGCGCCGGGACGACTTGAGAACCTCAAGGAACTCATCCGCTCGATGGAGGAATTCGACTCGCTCGGCGGCTTCCTCGAGCACGTCTCCCTGGTGATGGAGATCGAGCAGTCCGACACCCTCGACAAGGTCACCATCATGACCCTGCATGGCGCCAAGGGGCTCGAGTTCCCGACCGTCTATCTGCCCGGCTGGGAAGAAGGCCTGTTCCCCAGCCAGCGCACGCTCGACGAGAACGGCCTTCAGGGCCTGGAAGAAGAACGCCGCCTCGCCTATGTCGGCATCACGCGCGCGCGCCAGCGCGCCTGCATCTCCTACGCGGCCAACCGTCGCGTTCACGGCATGTGGCAGAGCGCCGTCCCATCCCGCTTCATCGCGGAGCTGCCGCAGGACGCCGTCGTGTTCGAGAATGATCCCGGCCTGCCCTACGGCAACACCACGCTCTCGGCGGGCCCCGCTTTCGACAGCACCTACAATTCGCCGGGCTGGCAACGCGCCCAGTCCCGCAAGGGCGAAGTCTTCGGCAGCCGCCCGGCGCTTGAATCTCATGCTGAACTCGTCGCCACATCCGACCCCGCCGCAACCGAATACCAGCGCGGCGAGCGCGTCTTTCACCAGAAATTCGGCTACGGCCGCGTGACATCGATCGATGGCAACAAGCTGACGGTGCGCTTCGACAAGGCCGGCGAAAAACGTGTCATCTCGAACTTCGTAGCCAGGGCCTGAGGCTATGCCCATCTGCTGGAAAGCCCGTGCCGTCCTTCCGAAACGCGACGCCCTCCGGCTGAGCGAAGCGCTGGAACAGCTCGAGCCATCACCGGTTGTCTCCGCCTTCGAACTCGGCGAGCGTGGCATGTGGGAAGTCGAGGCCTTCTTCGGCACTGAACCCGACGAGGCCGAGCTGAACCGCACCTTCGTCGTGCCGATCCGTGTGATCCCGATCGAGGACGAGAATTGGGTCGCCCGCGCGCTCGACGGCCTCCCGCCGGTCGAGACCGGCCGCTTCTTCATCTATGGCAGCCATGACGAAAGCATGGTCCCGCCCAACAAGATCGGCCTGAAGATCGAGGCCTCCTACGCCTTCGGCACAGGCCACCACGGCACGACACGCGGTTGCCTGCTCGCCTTCGAACACCTCGCAAGGCGGCGCAGCTTCGACAATGCACTCGACCTCGGCTGCGGCACCGGCGTGCTCGGCATGGCTTTCGCAAGGCTCTTGCACCGCCCGGTCGTTGCCACCGACATCGATCCGCTCGCCACCGCGAAATCCATCGAGAACGCCCGCATCAATCGCGCCGGCCCCTGGATGCGCATCGAAACCGCCAACGGCTTCCGCGCGCAGCTGATCGCGGACAACGCGCCCTACGACCTCATCTTCGCAAACATCCTCGCCGGCCCCCTGATGAAGCTGATGCCAGGCATCTGGAAGAACACGGCGCCCGGCGGCAACGTGATCCTCTCCGGCATCCTCGACGAACAGGCCCTCGGCATCTGTTCCATCGCCCGCAGCTTCGGCTTCCGCATCCTCCGCCGCTCCGCCCTCGAAGGCTGGATCACCCTCATCCTCGAGCGGTCGTGAGCCGCCGCGTCGCCTTGCGCTGCACCAGACGCGGCATCACGGAGAGGTGCAAGCCCATCGCATCCATCACGCGCAGCACGGTGGCAAAGGCTGGGTTGCCCTTCTCGCTCAGGGCCTTGTAGAGGCTCTCCCGTGTCAGCCCGGACTTCCGGGCCACGTCCGCCATGCCCTGCGCGCGGGCCACTGTGCCAAGGGCCGTGGCAATGAAGGCAGGATCACGGGTCGCCAGCGCTTCCTCGACATAGGCAAGCCGCAGTTCCGGGGTATTCAGGAACGCCGCTGAATCAAAAGGGTTTACACGTGTCTTTCTCTTCTGCGTCACATCAGTCCTCCAGATTCACGGCGATGCGACGGGCCCGACTGATATCCTTCGACCGGGTTGATTTGTCACCCGCGCACAAAAGGACAATCACGAAGTGGCCTCGCCTCACGAAATAGGCCCGATATCCTGGCCCATGGTCGATGCGCATCTCGCTGATCCCGCCGCCCACCCGACGCACATCGCCCGCGTGGCCCTGCGCAAGCCGGTCGATGCGCACGGCGATCAGCGCCTTGCCCCGTACATCCCTGAGCCTCAAATCCAGCGACGGAACTCACCCGTCATCTTGACATCGAGCATCGCTCTTGTATCCTATGGGATACTATTCGTCAACACCCATAGGACGGCCGCAAGCCGGTATCCGTCAGCATGCGCGCGGAACCAGCACTGCAGCCATGCAGACCACATCGCAATGATGAATTTGTAACACCACTTCCCTCAGGGCTTCCGCTCCGCCTGGCGCCTCGCCGCCACCAGCATCGCAGCATCGCGCTCCGCGCGCGTCGCGGATGAAAGCGCGCGCACCTCGGCCGTCAGCTCAGGCCCCGCCTGCGCCGGCGAGCCGCAGGAAAACGGAGGCTGCGGATCATACTCAAGAAACAGCTGTATCCGCTTGGCCACCTCCTCGCCCCAGACCTCCGCGATCACGATGAGCGCAAAATCGATGCCCGCAGTCACGCCGCCACCCGTGATACGGTTGCGATCTTTCACCACGCGCGCCGCCTCAGGAATGGCGCCGAACGATGAAAGCCAGTCAAGCCACATCCAGTGACATGTTGCCCGATGGCCCTGAAGCAGCCCGGCCGCCCCCAGCACCAGCGATCCCGTGCACACCGACGTCACGTAGCGCGCCCCCTCGGCCTGCCTTCGCAGGAACGAGAGTGTCTCTTCATCGCTCATCAGCGCAACCTGTCCCGCGCCACCGGGAACGCAGATCATGTCGAGAGCGGGACACGTCTCGAATGTCGCCGTTGGTACAAGGGCAAAGCCCGAGTCCGAGGGCACCGGATCGAGCGTCTTCCACACATGATGCACCTGCGCACCCGGCGCCCGTGACAGGAACTGTGCCGGCCCCGTCAGGTCGAGCTGTGTCAGGTTTGGATAGAGCAGGAAGCCGATGTGGAAGGGCTGGGTCATGAGGGTGCCTCTGCAAAGCCGGTGCGCCACAGATAACAGGCCCGCTAGCCCGCCGGAACCCGCCACAGGCGTCCCAGATCAGCCCTCATGGCACCAACCGCCCACTTGAGCCAGACCCGTCCCCCGACTAGGCTCCCGCCCATGCTGCACCAGACCAAATTTCAGTCTTTCAATGAGACAACCTCACCCCTGCAGGGCGCACCGCGCCTTGCGGCTCTTCGCGCCGAACTCAGGCGCCGCGGCCTCGACGGCTTCATCGTGCCGCGCGCCGACGAATACCAGGGCGAATACGTCCCCCCGCGGGCCGAACGCCTTGCGTGGCTCACGGGCTTCACCGGCTCGGCCGGCGTGGCCGTTGCACTGCTGGACAAGGCCGCGATCTTCACGGACGGCCGCTACACCGTGCAGACACCCGAGCAGGTCGACGGCAAGGCCTTCGAGTACCGCTCGCTGGTCGACGAGCCACCGCCCGACTGGATCGCCGACAACCTGCCCAAGGGCGGCAAGCTTGGCTATGACCCGTGGATGCACACCGCCTCGGGCGTCGAGGCGCTTCAGTCCGCCGTCGCCAGGGCCGGCGGGACACTTGTTCCGTGTGCGGACAATCCGCTCGATGCCGCCTGGGAAGACCAGCCCGCCCCGCCGATGGGCATGATCTCGGCACACCCGCTCGAGCACGCCGGCGAAACAGCCGAAGCCAAGCGCGAGCGCATCGCAGAAGGCCTGCGCAAGGCCGGCGCCGATGCCGCCATGATGACCCTGCCTGAATCGATTGCCTGGCTGCTGAACATCCGTGGCAGCGACGTGCCGCACACGCCCTTCCCGCACGCCTACGCCATCCTCGGCAAGGATGCCCATGTCGACCTCTTCGTCGATCGCCGCAAGTTCGCACCCGGTCTCGACGAATGGCTTGGCAACAAGGTCACGGTCCGCCCGCAGGCCGAGCTCGGATCCCACCTGAACACCCTCAAGGGCCGCAAGGTCCAGATCGACCCGGCCACCGCCGCAGCCTGGCTCTTCGATCGCCTGAAGGACGCCGGCGCCACGATCCAGCGCGCCAACGATCCGGTCCTCCTGCCGAAGGCCTGCAAGAACACAACCGAACTTGCCGGCACACGGCGGGCGCACGAGCGCGACGGCGTCGCCCTCTCGAGGTTCCTCGCCTGGCTCGCGACGGAAGCCCCCAAGGGCACCGTCGACGAGATCGAGGCCTGCCGCGTGCTCGAGGGTTTCCGCCTCGAGACAGGGATCCTGAAGGACCTGAGCTTCGGCTCCATCTCGGGCGCCGGCCCCAACGCAGCCCTGCCGCATTACCGCGTCACCTCAAGGTCGAACCGCAAGCTGCGCACCGGCGAGATCTATCTCGTCGACTCGGGCGGCCAGTATCTCGACGGCACGACCGACGTGACACGCACCATCGTCGTGGGCACGCCCTCGCCGGAGATGAAGGACCGTTTCACCCGCGTCCTCAAGGGACACATTGCCCTCGCTCGCGCGCGCTTTCCCGAAGGCACGACGGGCGTGCAGCTCGACACCCTGGCACGCATGGCCCTGTGGGACGGCGGCTTCGACTACGACCACGGCACCGGCCATGGCGTCGGCGCCTATCTGAGCGTCCACGAAGGCCCGCAGAACATCTCCAAGAAGCAAGTCAACGTCCCCCTGCGGCCCGGCATGATCATCTCCAACGAGCCCGGCTACTACAAGGTTGGCCACTACGGCATCCGGATCGAGAACCTGATCGTCGTCACCGAGCCCAAGGACGTCGGCGGCGAGCGCCGGATGATGGAGTTCGAGACCATCACGCTGGCCCCCATCGACCTGAACCTCGTCGAACCGGGCATGCTGTCGGATGCCGAGCGCAGATGGCTGAACGACTACCACGCCCACGTGCGCGAGAAGATTGCCCCCGGCCTCGACGGCAGCGCGAAAGCCTGGCTGCTCGACGCCACCCAGGCGATCTGACCCGCACCATGGCACCGCTCGACCGCCTCGACCATGTGATCGTTGCCGTCCAGGATCTGGACGCCGCCGCCAGTGCCTGGCGCAAGCTGGGCCTGACGCTCACGCCCCGCGGTCTCCACGAAGGCAAGGGCACCGGCAACCACTGCATCATGTTCCCCGACAGCTATGTCGAGCTTCTGGGCATCGTCGACGCCACGGGCGCACGGGGACGGCTGGCCGACAGCGTGCGCACGCGCGGCGAAGGCGGCATGGGACTGGCCTGGGGCGCCGATGATGCGGATCGCGCCTGCGCGGCCCTTCGTGCAGCCGGCATCCACGCCGAGGATCCAAACGACCTCTCCCGCCCGATCGATCTCGACGGCAAGCGCAACATGGTCCGGTTCCGCAATGTCATGCTGCCCGGGCTCGACCTGCCCGGCACGATGCAGTTCGTCTGCACGCACCTGACCCCGGAACTCACCCGCGCCCGGCGGGAGTGGATGCTTCACCCCAGCGGCGCGACCGGCATTGCCGGGGTCATGATCGCGGCCGACGACATCGCCGCGGCCAACCGCCAGCTCGCCTGCACGACGCCAGCCAACACGAGCATCTCGATCTCATCGCGCAGCGAGATCGAACGGCAACTGGGCGCCCGCGCCCTTGAAGGCGCCCCGCTTGATGGACTTTTGGCCCTCGCGCTGCGCGTCAACGAACTCGACGCCGCGGCAGCCATGCTCTCGATGGGACGCATCCCGCACGAGGAACGGCGCGACCGCGTGATTGTTCCGGCCACGGCCACCCACGGCGTCGCACTGGTCCTCGCGGAAGACTGACCTCAGGCAACCGCGCGGCCACGCGCCGGGCTCCAGGCCCGCACGATGGCGAGGAACACGAGCACAACCACGACCACGGGCACGAGAAGCCAGTTCCCCGCCACGGCAAGACCGGCCGCCGCCGCCCACATGATCGAGGCAAACGCCTCCGACAGGGTGGCAAACCGTGACGAGGTATGCCGCCGCCTGAACTGGCTGCGACGCGCCTGCGCCCTGAACCAGAACTGGATGGCCGTCGCCGAGCCCGCCGACGCAGCAATGCCCGCCACCGCAACCAGGGCGGCAGGCACCGAGAACAGGGCAAGCCCCAGCACCAATGGCGCAAACACGACCGCAATGCAGACGCTCACGGCCTCACGCTTGCTGCGCAGCCTCAGCGCGCCGGCAACAGGCGCCGTCAGCACGAGGTCGGGCGCATCCTCGCCACAGATGGTCAGCCATGCAAGGCCCCCGGCCAGCTGCCCGGCCGCCATGACAAGCACGGGCACGAGCACGAGCGGCGCCCCGCCATCCAGCGCATAGCTGTGCCACAGCATCGCCGCCGGTGGCACGAGATAGAGCAACTGCATCAGCGACTGTGACAGAAGCCAGGGATCCCGCAGGATCAGCAGGATCTCCTTGCGACGCAGGGCAGATGCCGCCGACCCGACCCGGAAGCCGCGCGACGAACCCTGCGACACGCGCCGGTCCTGCGGCGCACTGGAAGCCGCAAGCGCATAGGACGCAAAGCGCGGGACATTGAGTGCCGCCCCGATGACGAAGAGCACGAGGCTTGCTCCCAGCACGGCCACCAGCGCACCGAAATCGCCCAGCACGGCGCGCGCCGGCAACCACACAAGACTGCCCGCATCCGGCATGCGCGCAAGGACCGCATCCGAACCCAGATACGCAAGCCGCGACAGCGTCCCCGTCGAGAACAGCGCCGCCATCTGCAGGCCAACCGCGAAAAGTCCACCCACGATGGCAGCGGCAATCTGCGCCACCAGCCGCGTCCGCTTCGGTCCGATGCTGCGGAACAGCGCGACGGTGATCAGGATCGCAACGGTCGTTGCCATCATTGCAAGGGCCGGCATCACGCCATAGGCCGCAAGCCATCGCACGCCACCATGCCAGGCCAGCACATTGATGAAGGGCCCCACGAACAGCAGCGACATCAGGCTGACCGACATGACAATGCCGCCCAAGCGCACCGCAAAGAGCCGCTGCGCCCGCACCGGCGAACTCAGGACAAGCTCGAGGTCCGAGCGTGTATAAAATGTCCGCGTGACGCTCTCCATCGCCTGCGAGAGGATGGCCGAGCCGGCCAGCACAAGTCCGGCCGACACGCCGACAAGCGTCGCGAGGTCACCCGCAAGCGCCAGCCCCGCAAGTGGTCCGACCACATGATGCGCGATGACGTGCAGGACCGTGAGGAAGATCGAGACCGCGATCAGGATGCCACGCAGTCGCCCGGGCCGGTCGGCACACATGACCGAAAAGACATCGCGCCACGCAAGGCGCGTCTCGTGGCGCAGGAACCAGCCAATCGAACCCGGCGCGCTCATGCCGCCTGCGTGTCCTGCTCGACGATGGCCAGAAACAGCTCCTCGAGGCAGGAATCACCTCGCCCGACGCGTTCGCGCAGCTCCTGCAGCGTGCCCTCCGCCACGAGGCGGCCGCCGGAAATGACACCGATCCTGTCACCCATACGCTCGGCGATCTCGAGGATATGCGTGGTCATGATGACGGTGCAGCCCTGCCGCACGCGATCGGCCAGCACCGACTTGACGAGCCGTGCGCTGCCCGCATCAAGTCCCGTGAGCGGCTCATCGAGGATGATCAACTGCGGCTCGTGGACCAGTGCCCCGGCCAAGGCCACCTTCTGGCGCATCCCGCGCGAGAATTGCTCGCAGTGCTCGTCCTGCACATGCTCAAGGCCAAGAAGCGCAACCAGGTCCCGCGCCCGCGTCTCGGCCACCTCCGGCGGCACCCCCCAGAGGCCCGCGACAAATTCCAGGTACTCCAGCGGCGTCAGCTTGTCATAGATCATGGGTTCGTCCGACACCCAGCCGACGATCTGCTTTGCCGCCACCTGGTCGGTGCGGGCGTCGATTCCGAAGATGCGGATCGATCCATCGTCCGCCTGCAGCAGGCCACTCACCATCCGCAGCGTCGTGGTCTTGCCGGCCCCGTTGGGACCAAGCAGCATGTAGAACTCGCCCCGCCGGACCGTGAGGTCCAGGCCGGCAACCGCAAACCGGTCAAAGCACTTGGTGAGGCCGCGGATCTCCAGTGCAGGCGGCAGGATGCCGTTGTCCATCCGGTCCCATTCCCTTCATGTGAACTGAAAGGGGACACGTTAGAGCGGGTGCGTTGCGGAACTGTTTACAAATGGCGGAATTCCGGCACGAACAAGGCGGCAAAACCGCTCATCCGCCAATCATCTGCAGCCAGTCATCCTCGCTGATGACCCGCACACCATGCTTCTCGGCATCCTTGAGCTTGGAGCCAGCGCCAGGCCCCGCGACAACCAGATCCGTCCTTGCCGAGACTGAGCCCGCCACCTTTGCCCCCAGGGACTCGGCCCGCGCCTTGGCCTCGTTGCGCGTCATCTTCTCGAGTGTCCCGGTAAAGACGATCGTCTTTCCCGACACAACCGTATCGGTCTTGGGCTTCTCGGCGTCCTCGACATTCACGAGGTCGATGAGGCGGCGCACTTCCTCGCGGTTATGGTCCTCGACAAAGAATTCCGCGATGGCCTTCGCAACGGTCTCGCCAATCCCCTCGATGGCATCAAGCTCCGAAAACGCTTTCGAATCCGAGTCAGCCGCAGCCGTCATGGCATCGATGAAGGCTCCCGCAGTCCCATAGTTCTGCGCCAGCACCCGCGCCGTCGCCTCGCCCACATGCCGGATCCCCAAGGCAAAGATGAAGCGGTTGAGCCCGACGGCCCGGCGCGCCCGGATCGCGGCAAAGAGCTTGGCTGCCGATTGCGGCCCCCAGCCCTCGCGCGCAGCGATGGCGTTCGGCCCGGCGCCGTGCCGCTCCTCCAGCAGGAAAATGTCCGACGGATGCGACAGCAGCCCATCGGCCAGGAACGCATCCACATGCTTCGAACCGAAGCCCTCGATGTCGAACGCATCGCGCGAGACGAAATGCTTCAGCCGCTCGGCCGCCTGCGCCGGGCACACAAGTCCGCCCGTGCAGCGCCGCGCGGCCGAGGCTTCACCCGCTGCATCCAGCTCACGCACCGCATGGCTGCCGCACACCGGGCATGTCTCGGGAAAGCGAAAGGGCTTGGCGCCTTGGGGCCGATTCTCGGTCACGACGCGCACGACCTGCGGGATCACGTCGCCGGCCCGCTGCACGACAACCGTATCGCCAATGCGGACATCCTTGCGCGCGATCTCGTCTTCATTGTGCAGGGTCGCATTGGAGACGACCACACCGCCCACCGTGACGGGCTTCAGTTTCGCGACCGGCGTCAGCGTGCCGGTACGGCCGACCTGTATGTCGATGTCGAGAAGCTCGGTCTGTGCCTGCTCGGCCGGGAACTTGTGCGCAACCGCCCAGCGCGGCGCACGGCTGACAAAGCCCAGCCGCTGCTGGAAATCCAGCCGGTCAACCTTGTAGACCACCCCGTCGATGTCATAGCCAAGCGATGCCCGCTGTTCGGCGATCTTCGCATAATAGGCAAGGATCGCATCGACGCTCTCGCACCGCGTCATCAGCGGATTGGTCGGGAAGCCCCATGCGGCAAAGGCCTCGATGACCGCCGTCTGCGTCGCACCGGGCAAGGCAGACGCCTCGCCCCACGTATAGGCAAAGAACCGCAGCGGCCGACGCGCCGTGACCTCGGGATCGAGTTGCCGCAACGAACCCGCGGCCGCATTGCGCGGGTTGGTAAAGGTCTTCTCGCCACGCGCCTCCTGCTCGCGGTTCAGCCGGAAGAAATCCTCATGTCCCAGGAAGACCTCACCACGCACCTCGATGACATCCGGGATCCCCCGCCCTTTCAGCACCTGCGGCACGTCCCCGAGCGTCCGCAGGTTCGCGGTCACGTCCTCGCCCACCGCGCCATCGCCACGCGTCGCCCCCCGCACCAGCCGCCCGTCCTCATAGCGCAGGCTCGCCGACAACCCGTCGATCTTGGGTTCCGCCGTGATGGCCAGGATCTCCGCTTGTGGCAGCGCCAGGAACTTGCGGATGCGATCGACGAAATCGGTTACATCCCCGTCGTCGAAGGCATTGTCCAGCGACAGCATCGGCGCGCCGTGGCGGACCTTGGCAAACTTGTCGACGGGGGCCGCCCCCACCGCGCGCGAGGGACTGTCGGCCCGGATCAGATGCGGGAACTTCGCCTCGATCGCGGCATTGCGCTTCTTCAGGGCGTCATAGGCGGCATCAGAGATCGTGGGCGCATCCTCGGCATGATAGCGCCGGTCATGCGCAGCGATTTCCCGGGCCAGCCGCTCGAGCTCGGCCGCGGCCTCGCCCTCCGAAAGCCGCGAAACGGGAACGGGCTTGCTCATCTTGCGCTCATCGCCTCTTCATCCCCGCTTGTCACGTTGCCCGCCGCCGTTCGGCGGGCTTGCCCACGGGCGCCTCAAGCAATTGATCGGCCGCCGCGCGGGCCGCGTTCGTGACCTTGGCACCCGAGAGCATGCGCGCGATCTCCTCGCGCCGTCCCGTCGCGTCCAGCAGTTCCACCCGCGTTGCCATGACCCCGGCAGACAGCGACTTCGAAATGCGCAGGTGATGCGAGCCGCGCGCGGCGACCTGCGGCGAGTGCGTCACCACCAGCACCTGCTCGCTCTGCGCCAGCCGCTGCAGCCGTTCACCAACCGCATCGGCAACCGCACCGCCGACGCCGCGATCGACCTCGTCGAAGATCAGGGTCGAAGCGGCACCCTCGGCCGCCAGCGACACTTTCAGTGCCAGGATGAAGCGCGCCATCTCGCCCCCCGATGCGATGCGTGTCAGCGCGCCGAAGGGCGCACCCGGGTTCGTGGCCACCTCGAATTCGACCCGGTCCTGGCCATGCGGACCCATCGCCTGCGGCGCAGCCTTCTCGACCCGCGTCCTGAAATGGGCATTCGAGAGCTTCAGCGGCACAAGCTCTTTCGCCACGCGCGCATCAAGCGCGCCAGCCGCCTTCGTGCGCGACGCCGTCAGCCGGTCGGCTGCCTGCTGGTAGCGCGTGCGCTGAGCCTCGAGCAGCCTCTCCAGTTCGCGCGCACGTGACCGTGCGCTGGCATGCGCCGCGAGGCGGGCTTCCACCTCGTTGCGCTTGGCAACCAGCCCGTCGCAGCTGCCGCCGAACTTGCGCGCTGCTGCCCGCAGTGCAAAGAGCCTGGTCTCTGCCCGCTCCAGGGCCTTCGCGTCAAAGGCTAGCCCGCGCGAGGCGCTGTCCACCGCACGGCGTGCCTCATTCACTTCGATCACGGCGCGTTCAAGAGCGGCCACCGCGGCATCGAGCTTGCCCTGCGCCGCCGGTTGCGCACGACCCAGCCGACGCAGCGCAAGATTAAGCCGCCCCTCGACGCCGCCATGCCCCGCCAGCGCGTCGACAGCCTCGCCGACATCCGCGGAGATCTTTTCCGAAGCCATCATCACGGCCCGCATCTGCGCAAGCTCGTTTTCCTCGCCCGACCGTACATCGAGCGAGCGCAACTCCTCCGCGACATGCCGCAGATAGTCATGATCCTGGTCAGCCCGGGCCTGCGCCTCCTGCTCCGACCTCAGCGCCGCTTCCGCAGCACTCAGCGCACGCCACCCGGTCTCCACCTCGCCGAGCTCCTCGTCCAGCCGGCCGAAGGCATCAAGCAGGTTACGGTGCCCGGCCCCATCGAGCAATCCCCGGTCATCGTGCTGGCCATGGATCTGCAGCAGCATGGCACCGGCCTCGCGCATCAGGCCGATCGATACCGGCTGGTCATTCACGAAGGCGCGGCTGCGGCCATCCGCCCCCACGCTGCGGCGAAAGATCAGCGGACCGTCGCTGTCCAGTCCGTTGCCCCTCAGCGCCGCGCGCACCGGATGGGCGGCCGGCGGATCGAACACCGCGGACACCGCCGCCTGCGTTGCCCCATTGCGGATGAAGCCGCGTTCCACGCGTCCGCCGGTCGCAAGACCCAACGCATCAAGAAGGATCGACTTGCCCGCACCCGTCTCGCCCGTGAGCACGCAGAGCCCGGGCGCGAACTCGAGGTCGAGCCGCTCGATGAGGACGAAATCCCTGATCGAAAGCGAGGTCAGCATGCCGGCACCCGCAGGTTGGGCAGGACGGCGTCAGGCGACAGGAGGCAAACCGCCAAGTGTCAGAACCAGTCGAAGAAACCGCCCGACCCTTCTTTCTTCTCGCCGGCCTCGCCTGGTTTGACCGCAGCCGACTGGCCGTCAGCCTTCGGCGCGGCGACCGGCGTCGGATCAGCCACTGGCGGCGCGGCGGGCCCGTTGATGGCCGCGGGCACATAGGGCTTACCCGGATTGGCCTTCATGCCATACTGCTGCATCAGCGCGAACGTGTCCTCGTACCAGTCACTGCCGGGGTAATTGTACCCAAGCACGGCCGCTGATGTCTGGGCTTCCTTGATGACGCCCAGCGACAGGTAGCTCTCGACCAGGCGATGCAGGGCTTCGGGGACATGGCTCGTGGTCTGGTACTGCTCGACCACGGTGCGGAACCGGGCGATGGCAGCCACCGTCTCGCCACGCTTCAGGTAATAGCGCCCGATCGACATTTCCTTGCCGGCGAGGTGATCCTTTGTAAGGTCCAGCTTCAGCCGTGCATCGCGCGCATAATCGGTCTGCGGGAAGCGCTTGATGAGCTCGCGAAGCGCTGCCATCGACTGCTCCGTGCGCCGCTGGTCGCGGCCGACGTCGACGATCTGCTCGTAGAGCGAGACAGCCTTCAGGTAATAGGCATAGGGGGCATCCTTGTTGCCGGGATGCAGTGTGATGAAGCGGTCGGCAGCCAGGATCGACTCGCTGTACTTGTTGGCTTGATAATAACAGAAGGCCGACATCAGGATCGCCCGGCGCGCCCACACCGAATAGGGATGCTGCCGCTCCACCTCGTCGAAGGACGCTGCACAGGGCAGCCAGTTGCCCTTGTCGAGCTGGGTCAGGGCATTGGCGTACAGCGTCTCGGGCGGGACCTCCCGGATTTCGGGAAGCGGGCGCGGCGCCGACGCGACATCGTCCTCGTCACCCACGCAGCCCGCCAACGGCAGGGCCAGAAGGCAGAGGACAGCCAGACGTGACGGTCGAAGACGGGAGAGGAAGCTCATGGACACCAGCCGTTTGAGGATCGCAAGTTGAGGATCGCAAGTTGAGGATCGCAAGCGTGCGCGGCGCAGCCACAAGGCGAAGCCGCAGAAAACCGGCTTGTTCTTACCCCATCACCCGCCCAAGCGCTAGCGCCGCCGGGTGACCAATTTGTAAGCGAATGTCGCAAACAGCGCGATCGCGGGACTGTTGCGACACGTTCCGTCCCCGGCCATGCCGCTGGGGCTGCCGCGGCACCATTGGCCAAGCGATGGCGCGTTCTGCCGCATCGCGCAAGTTTTTCTCCGGGCGTTGTCTGTTGTTCGTCCGTTCGGCACCCATTCCGCTTTCACCACCAACAGGTTGCAGCACGGATTTTGTACCTCTCACGCGATCCTCCTGCTTTGTTCTCGCAGGCACGCTCAAGCCGGAATCACAAAGGCCGCCAACGATGTCCGCCAGCGGCCCTTCAGGTCTGAATGCAATGAGCGGCGCCTACTCGGCGGCGGCCACCAGGCGCATGCCCTGCGAGGCACCGGACGCCGCACGGCGCTTCGGGCTCTGCGTGACAATCTCATAGGCGCCCTTGCGCGCGAACAGCTCGCGCAGCAGCCGGTTGTTGAGCGCATGACCCGTCTTGTAGCCGCGGAACTGCGCAAACAGCGGAGCGCCGGCAAGGGCAAGGTCGCCGATCACGTCGAGCAGCTTGTGGCGCACGAACTCGTCACCATAACGCAGGCCGCCCTCGTTCAGGATCCGCGCGCCATCGAGCACGATCGAATTCGACAGCGAACCGCCAAGCGCCAGGCCATTGGCCTGCAGATACTCCACCTCGTGACGGAAGCCGAAGGTACGGGCCTGAGAAATCTCATCCTTGAAGGACGAGGCATCAAGTTCGAAGGAATAGGACTGGCGGTCGATGACCGGGCAGTTCTCGAAAGCAATCTCAAGCTCAGCCGAGAAGCCGACGCCGGGGCGCAGCTCCGCATACTTGTCGCCGTCCTCGACACGCACGGTCTCGCGCACGCGGATGACCGGCTGGAGCATCGACTGCTCCATCACGCCTGCCTTCTCGATCAGGGCCACGAACGGTGCCGAGCTGCCGTCCATGATCGGCACTTCCGCGCCATTGATTTCAACGAAGAGGTTGGTCACGCCGCAGCCGACAATGGCTGCCATCAGGTGCTCAACCGTCAACACCTTCACGCCATAGACGTTGCCGATGGTCGTGCCGAGCTTGGTGTCGGTGACGCGGTCGAACTTGGCCGGAACGAGACCCGCTGCGCCCGGATGATCCGTGCGGCGGAACACGATGCCCGTGCCCTCGGGCGCCGGAACCAGGACCATGCGCGACAGTACGCCGGAGTGGACGCCCACGCCTTCGCAACTAACCGCCCTGCGTAATGTTCTCTGAAGCGCCATCGCCCCTCTCAACCCAAATACTGCCTGCCGGACCCCCGCTGCGTCTCCGTTTCTTGGCCCTCCCCAGGGCTGACGAACGGATCGACAGCGGTCCCGCCACGGAGCGATCTGAACCTTGACCGTCCCCTGCGGTTCCCGGACAGTGCATCCCCCTCAAGACTGCACAGCCGCCGGATCTACTTGAACGAGTGTTGCCTTGAGCACCCAATCGTCGCGCGAGTAGATCCATCGCCGACGAAAGTTCTAACAGTGTGGCCGAATCGCTCGAAATAACTTCTTGTTTCCGAATATTACGGCAGAAAACCGAGAAAAAATCGAACCCGGATCACACCCCGAACCCAGGGGAAATCGCCCTCCCGCGATCGCGTGGGAATCGGGACCCTCACCATTCTCCCTTGAAGGGAAAGACGACGGGTCCCGTGCATAATAAGGTTAACAAACCCTCAACTGTTCTGCCGCCGAAGGAAGGCCGGGATGTCGAGTTGTTCGTCGGACAGGCCCGACAGCGTCTCCGTCGGCCGGTCACGGGTAATCGATCCATCGCGGCCGGAGGCCGGAATGATGCGCGCCTGCGCCGGACCGCGCGGCACGGCCGGGGCGCGTGACGCCGCCGGGGTTGCGCCAGCGGTCTTGCGCGAGGCGCTGCCGCCACCGATCGTGATGCCGAACACGCTGAAGCCAGACGTCTTGCGGGTCTCAGCCGGCAGCCCGACAGGAGCAGGCGCCATGCGCCGCGCCGTATCCGCCGGCCGCTTGTCGCTCATGACGGCACCGATGGACGCCGCAAGCGCCGGATCGATCGAGCTGGCATCGATTTCGGCAAGCCCGCGCTGGACAGGCTGGCAGACGGCGGGATCCGCACTCGGCGCACCGATACCCTGGGCAATCCCCGAGCGGATGATATCGCCCTGCATCGAATGAACCGGATGCCCGGTGTCAATCGGCGTGACCGGCGCTGGCGCAATGCTGGATGACGCAATGATGCCGCGCGGCGTCTCGGCGACCGGTGCCGCCGGGATCGGCGCAGGCGCGGTAAGCTTGCCGGTATCGGCGCCAGTCGGGGCCTTCGCCGGCTGCAAGGCGATCTTGTTCTCCGACGCGATTCCCGTGGCGACGACGGAAACGCGGATGCGGCCGTTCAGCCGCTCGTCGAACGTTGAGCCGACGATGATGTTGGCCTCCGGATCGACCTCCCGGCGGATCGTGTTCGCCGCTTCGTCCACCTCGAACAGCGTCAGGTCCATGCCGCCCGTGATGTTGATGAGCACACCCTTCGCACCCTTCATCGACGACACGTCAAGCAGCGGGTTCGAGATCGCCGCCTCGGCCGCAGCCGTGGCCCGGCCCTCGCCGTCGGCCTCGCCCATGCCCATCATCGAGGTGCCCATCTCGCCAATCACCGTGCGCACATCGGCAAAGTCGAGATTGATCAGGCCCGGCATCACCATCAGGTCGGTCACGCCGCGCACGCCGGCGTAGAGAACCTCATCGGCCATCTCGAAGGCCTTGGCGAAGGTCGTCTTCTCGTTGGCGATGCGGAACAGGTTCTGGTTCGGCACGACAATCAGCGTGTCGACAAATGGCTTGAGCTTCTCGATACCTTCCTCGGCCGTGCGCAGCCGGCGCGCACCCTCGAAGGAAAACGGCTTGGTGACGACGCCGACGGTCAGGATCCCGAGTTCGCGGGCAATGCGGGCGATGACGGGCGCAGCACCCGTTCCGGTGCCCCCGCCCATGCCGGCAGTGATGAAGACCATGTGGCAGCTGGACATGATCCGGCGGATCTCGTCCTCGCTCTCCTCGGCAGCGCCCATGCCGACATCCGGCCGGGAGCCCGCGCCAAGGCCCTGCGTGAGCTTCGCACCGATCTGAAGGCGGTGCTGGGCTTTCGAATGGACAAGAGCCTGGGCATCGGTGTTCGCAACAAGGAACTCGACGCCCTCAAGTCCGGACGTCACCATGTTGTTGACGGCATTGCCGCCGGCACCTCCGACGCCCAGCACGAGAATGCGGGGGCGAAGTTCCGTGAAATCCGATGACATGAGGTCGATGGCCATTTTCTATTTCTCCATTCGTGCCATCTTCCCGATCGTGAAGTCACCCAACCACTGCGGACGCATGCGTGCGTCTCTTGTGTTTACAGTCTTGCAGGGGAACCGGTTAAAAATTCTCTTTTAGCCAGCGCTTTATCCCGACAATGCCCCGCGCCGCAGAAGACGGCACGAACGGTATTGTCTCAAGCCCTTCTTCGATGCCCGGCGCTGCAAGTTCCTTCGGGCGCTGCAGGGCCCATGACGCAAGGCCGGCACATGCCGAGAAGGAAGCGCCCGTGACAGTCTCGGGCGCATCAACGAGGTAGGCCGGCTTTCCAAGACGCACATGTTTCGAGATAACCCGAGAGGCAATCTCGCGAATGCCGTTGAGCTGGCTTGCGCCGCCCGTCAGCACCACGCGCCGTGCCGCAATCGACGACAGGCCTGCTTCCGTGAGGCGATCCCTGACCATCTCGAGGGTCTCTTCGATCCGTGGCTGGATGATGCCGGTCAGGATCGAGCGCGGTACGCTGCCCTCGCCATCGCCGTCATCCTCGCCGATCTGCTGCACAGCGATCAGTTCCCGCGCATCGTTCAGGCCCGACAGCGTGCTGCCGAACAGCGTCTTCAGGCGCTCGGCCTGCGACAGGGACGTCGAAAGCCCGCGTGCGATGTCGCTCGTCACGTGGTTGCCGCCGATCGGCAGCACCTCTGCATGGACAAGTCCGCCATCCATGAAGACGGCGATCGAGGTGGTGCCGCCACCCATGTCGATGACGGTCGCACCGAGCTCGATCTCGTCAGCAACAAGCGTGGCAAGCCCCGCCGCATAGGCGCTGACCGCCTTGCCCGCGATGTCCAGGTAGGAACGCCCGATGCAGGCCTCAACATTGCGCAGCGGACCCTGCGCGACGCTCACGGCATGAAGACTGACGCCCAGCGTGTCGCCGAGCATGCCGACCGGGTTGCGGATGCCGCGCGCGCCGTCGACGGAAAAGCTCGATGGCATGCAATGCAGCACCTCGCGGTCCGACGCAGGGAACCGCGCACGGCCGATCGCAATGGCGCGGGACAGGTCGGCCGCGCTGACCTCGCCGCCGGTCGAGGGAACCTCGACACCGATCACCTGCGAACGGGGAGCCCCGCAGGACAGCGCAACATGCACGTCCTTCAGAAGCACGCCGGCCATTTGCTCGGCCTGCTCGACGGCCGCACGGATGCCGGCTTCTGCCGCCGCGATATCGACCACATTGCCCACTCGCACGCCCCGGCTGGCCTGCTGCCCATGGCCAATCACCCGGAAGCGCGGCGCCTCGCCTTCAGGCTGCTCGACGGGTTTGAGGATGAGCGTTGCGATCTTGGTCGACCCGATGTCGACCACCCCGATGATGCCACCCTTGCTGGGCCAGTAGGCCTGGCCTCTCGCTGTTCTTCCAGTACGTCTGCCCATCAAGTATCCCTGCCGCCCGAGGCCTTGACCGTCTTTGCGATCAAAGGTGACCCAGGTGGCAGCTTGACGACGTACCTGTTCGCGAACCGAAGATCGATCGACAGGATATCCCGCGCGAAGATCTTTTGTTCGCGATCGAGAGTTACGAGTTCCGCCAGCGCCGCCTCGGCACCTTCTTCCGGAAGTCGTACGCCAACACCGTTAGCAAGCTGTAAATCCCAACGTCTTTCACCACGTCGGATTGCGATCTTCACATGTGACTTCAACGCGGGCTGTGTCGCCACGAGCGCAACGAACGACGCCGCGGCTTCAGGCGCGCCCTTTCCGGTGACAAGCGGCAGCGCCACGAAGCCGCGCGCATGCGTGACACCGATGATCCGCCCGTCGCTGTCGATGACGAAATGACGGTCATTGTGCAGCCAGCGCGCAATTGGACGGCGTTCCTCGATCTTGATCTGCACGCGGTTCGGCCAGATGCGGCGCACCTGCGCAGACCTGACCCAGGGCAGCGCTTCAACCCGCGCCCGGGCTTCGTCCACGTCGACATAGAGCATCAGGTCGCCACGCTTGAAGTTCAGGAGCCGCGTGACGGCAGTATCCTTCGTGTTGACGGCCCCGGAGACGCTGATGTCCGCGACCGTGAAGCCGGCATTCGCCATCATCCCGTCGAACCCGCGCTGCACGCTGCCCACCGCAGCCGAGACATGGCCGCCCGAGAACAGCCCCGCAACCGTGACCGTCAGGAAGAACACGCCGATGAGCACGCTCCAGAACGCACCCCAGCGCACGGCGTTGCGCAGCCCCTGCTGCCAGCGCTCGATGAAAGTCGTCGGCTGCCCGCGCCGGCGCGGTCGCTGGATGCGTGGACGCGTGCGCGCGGCCGGGGGCTTCTGCCGCCGGCGGGACGCGGAGGCATCATCCTCGTCATCGGCCGCACCTCCTACCTGCCGCATGACGCGTCCTCGACAAGCCAGCGGCACAGCGCCTGGTAGGAGATGCCCTTGTAGGCTGCCTGCTCCGGCGCGAGCGATGTCGGCGTCATGCCAGGCTGCGTGTTCGTCTCGAGCAGGATGATGCGCCCCGGCTCGCCCTTGGTGTCGTCATAGCGGAAGTCCGTCCGGCTGATCCCGCGGCAGCCCAGCACGGCATGCGCCTTCTCCGCGAGGTCCATCGCGGACTGGTAGACGTCGGGATGAAGCTTCGCGGGCACCACGTGTTCGGATCCACCTTCTGCGTACTTCGCGTCGTAGTCGTAGAACTTCGTGCGCGGAACGATCTCGGTAACCGCCAGCGCCTTCCCATCCATCACGGCGACCGTCAGTTCACGTCCGGGCACGAACGCCTCGACCATCACCTCCTCGCCGAGGTTCCAGTCCGGGCTCGTCAGCAGCTCGGGCGGCCTGTTGTCTCCTGAACGGATTATGAAGACGCCAACACTTGACCCTTGGTTAACAGGCTTGATCACGAATGGGGGTTTTATGGCGGTTTGCCGCGACACGTCGTGCCGCGAGCAGACGATGTCGTTAACGATTGGCAGCCCCGCGCTGCGATAGACGGCCTTGGTCCGCTCCTTGTGCATGGCCACAGCCGAGGCCAGCACCCCCGAATGCGTGTAGGGGATGTTGAGGATCTCGAGCAGCCCCTGCACGCAGCCATCCTCGCCCCACTGCCCGTGAAGGGCGTTGAAGCAGACATCCGGCCTGAGCTTGAGCAGGACCTCGGCGATGTCGCGGCCGACATCGATCTCCGTCACGCGGAAACCCTCAACCCGAAGCGCTTCGGCACAGCCCTTGCCGGTGACAAGGCTCACCGGCCTCTCAGCCGACCAACCGCCCATCAACACCGCAACGTGCCGTTTCTCGCTCACCGCAAATCTCCCAACGCGATGCCCGCAAGATCATCCCAAGCGCGAAGCATCAGCCCCGGAATCTTTTTGTCCCCATTCGGGGAAAATGAAAAGGGAAATATGCCCGGCGCGCGAACGCCAACCCAACGCGTGTTGTAACAGAAGATACACTTTCGTCGGTGTTTTTGAGGTGTGCCACCATCCTTTCCGCCCCAGGGGCGCCAGCGGACGATCCTGCGCCGCGAGCGGGAACAATACAGGAACATTTGGGCCGAAACCACGCGCGGTTTGACGCAGCCCTCAGGCCCGCCCCACCCGCTTGATCTCCCACTCGAGCTCGACGCCGCTCTTCGCCTTCACCTGCGCGCGGACTTCCTCGCCCAGGGCTTCGATCTCGTTGCCGCTCGCCTTCCCGTGATTGATGAGGAAGTTGCAGTGCAGCGTCGACACCTCGGCATCACCATGCCTGAGGCCCCGGCACCCGGCCGCATCGATCAGCTGCCAGGCCTTGTGCCCCGGCGGGTTCTTGAAGGTCGAGCCGCCCGTGCGGCTGCGGATGGGCTGCGTCGCTTCGCGCGAGCGCGTGATCTCGTTCATCCGCGCCTCGATCTCGGCCCTGTCGCCCGGCGCACCTTCAAACAGGCCCTCGATGAAGATGAGATCGCTCGCAACCGCCGACTTGCGATAGGAAAATCCCATCCCGGCATTTGAAAGAACGACCCGCTCGCCCGACCGCGTCAGCGCTACGGCCTCGAGCAGCGTATCCTTGAACTCGCGCCCATAGGCGCCCGCATTCATGCGAAGCCCCCCGCCGACGCCGCCGGGAATGCCACGCATGAACTCAAGCCCGGCAAGCCCTGCCTCAAGCGCCGCTTTCGCCAAGGCGACGTCAAGCACCGCAGCACCCGCACGCAGCCGGGTCTCGCCCTCGCGCGCGATGTTCATGAACCCGCGCCCCAGCCGGATCACAACGCCCGGCACGCCGCCATCCCGCACGAGCAGGTTCGACCCCACGCCGATGACCAGCACCGGCACGTCCGCGGGACAGCCCTTCAGGAACGTCGCAAGGTCATCCGCATCAGCCGGAATGAACAGCACGTCGGCAGGTCCGCCGGCGCGGAACCAGGTCAGGTCGCGGATCGCGGCATGGGCCGTATAGGGTCCCCGCACACGCGGCAGCCGCGCGATCAGGGCCTCGCCATCACCTTCCATTGCTTCAGCCCTTGCTCTCGGACATGGCTTGCAACTGGCCCGGCAGCATGTTCGCCCAGTTGGTGATCGAGCCCGCGCCGAGACAGACGACATAGTCGCCCGAATGCGCCATCTCGGCGACAAGCTTGGGAAGCGCCTCGGGCGAGGACAACGGGATCACCTGCCGATGACCATGCGCGCGCATGCTCTCCACCAGCGCATCGCGCGACACGCCCTCGATCGGCGCCTCGCCTGCCGCATAGACATCCGACACGATCACGGCATCCGCACCATGAAGGCAGGTCGAGAACTCCTTGAAGAGGTCGCTGAGCCGCGAGTAGCGATGCGGCTGCAGCACCGCGATCACGCGCCCCGACGCCACCTGTCGCGCCGCCTTCATCGCCGCCAGCACCTCGACCGGGTGATGCGCATAGTCATCGATGATGGTGACACCGTTCCACGTGCCCGTCTTCGTGAAGCGCCGCTTGACGCCCTCGAACTGCGCCAGCGCCTCGCGCACGGTCACGTCCGGAATGCCAAGCTCGCGCGCGACTGCAATGGCCGACAGCGAATTCTGCACGTTGTGTTCCCCCGGCATGGGAAGCATCAGCCCCGCCAGCGTGCGCGTCGTGCCCTTCGCGCGATCCGAGAACACCACGTCATAATGCGACACCCCGCCCTCGAAGCGCACATTGATGGCACGCACGTCGGCCTGCGGCCCGAACCCGTATGAGATCAGCCGGCGGTCACTGACGCGCCCGAACATGGCCTGCACTTCAGGGTGGTCGATGCACAGCACTGCAAAGCCATAGAAAGGAATGTTTTGCACGAACGTGTCGAAGGCGCGCTTCAGCCCGTCGAAGCCCTTGTAATGGTCGAGATGCTCCGGATCGATGTTGGTGACAACCGCAATCGTCGCCGGCAGCTTGACGATCGTGCCGTCGGATTCGTCCGCCTCCACCACCATCCACTCGCCCTGCCCAAGCCGGGCATTGGTTCCATAGGCGTTGATGATCCCGCCATTGATCACGGTCGGATCGAACCCGCCCGCCTCGAGCAGCGAGGCCACCATCGTCGTCGTGGTCGTCTTGCCATGCGTGCCCGCGATGGCAACGGCACTCTTCAGGCGCATGAGCTCGGCCAGCATCTCGGCGCGCCGCACCGTCGGGATATGGCGTGCCCGCGCCGCCGCAAGCTCGGGATTGTCGGGCTTGACGGCCGACGAATAGACGACGACCGCCGCATCGCCCAGATGCTCGCGCGCATGCCCGATGGCGATATGGATACCAAGCCCCCTCAGGCGCTTGACATTGGCGCTTTCCGAGGCATCCGAGCCCTGGATCTTGTAGCCGAGATTATGCATCACCTCGGCGACGCCGCTCATGCCGATGCCGCCAATGCCGATGAAATGCAGGGGGCCAATCTGGAGGGGAATGCGGCTCATGGACGAACGCTAGCTCCGGGTCAGGATCAGGACGCGCTCGCGGCAAGCCCTCCGGTCTGTTCAACCAGGTCAGCAAGCCGGCCAGCCGCGTCGGCACGGCCTAGGCTTAGCGCTTTCGAGGCCGCCGTCTCAAGCAAAACCGGGTTCTCCATCAACTCGGTCAGCTTGGCCGCCAGCATTTGGGCGGTCAGGGTCTTCTCTGGAAAGGTCCAGGCGCTACCCTCGGCCTCGACCTGCCGCGCATTGGCCGTCTGGTGGTCATCCATGGCAAAGGGATAAGGGATCAGCAGCGCCGGCCGCCCCGCGACGCATTCCTCGGTCACGGTCGAGGCCCCGGCCCGGCTGATGATGAGGTGCGCCTCGGCCATCAGCGTGCCCATGTTGGTGAAGAAGTTCGACAGCGCCGCCTCGACACAAAGCTCCCCATAGCGCTGGCGCGCCGCCTCGATGTCCTCCGGCCGGCACTGCTGCACGACCTTGAGGCGCTGCCGCAGGTCCTGCGACAGGAGGCCGATCGCCTCAGGCACAAGCGTCGCCAGCACGCGCGCACCCTGGCTGCCACCGAAGACCAGCAGCCTGAATGCACCGGATCTGTCGGGCCGCACATATGGAGCCACGCTCTGCACCACCGCCGGGCGGACCGGATTCCCGGTCATCGCAACACGGTCGCGAATGATTTCGTCGACATGGGCAAGCTTCGGGAAGCTCGATGCGATCCGCGTCACGCCCGGCGCAAGCCACCGGTTCACGCGCCCGAGCACCGCGTTCTGCTCATGGATGACCGTCGGCAGGCCGCGCCGGATCGAGGCAAACATTGTCGGCAGGGCCGGATAGCCCCCGAACCCGACCACGACCGCAGGCCTGATACGCCCCAGCGCCAGCCATGCCACCAGCGCGCCGCGCGCCAGCCGCAGCAGGGCAAACCCCTTGCCCACCATCCCGCGGCCCGCGAACGTGGCCGATGGCACCGTGACGATCTCGGCCCTCGGGAATGACTGCGCATAGTTCTGGCCGCGGTCATCCGTCATCAGGATCACCCGCCGCCCACGGCGCGCGAGCTCCTCGGCCAGCGACTGCGCCGGAAAGATGTGTCCGCCCGTACCACCGGCAGCGATGACCACAGGCCGCGTCATCAGAACCTCCGCACACCGGGGAAACGCTGTCGTGTCAGTGCCAGGAGCATGCCGATCGTGATCGACACCGCCAGCATCGACGACCCGCCATAGGACACGAAGGGAAGCGTCATCCCCTTGGCCGGCATCAGGCTCAGGCTCACCGCCACGTTGATCACCGCCTGCAGCCCGAACAGGAGCGCAAGGCCAGCAACCGAAAGCTGGATGAAATGGTCAGTCTCCTCGCTCGCCCGCTGCAGGGCCCGCCAGACGACGATGCCGAACAGGAAGATGAGCATCACGCACGCCGCAAGGCCGAACTCCTCGGCCGCAACCGCAAAGATGAAATCGGTATGCGCATCGGGCAACCGGAACTTCAGCTCGCCCTCGCCCGGCCCGACGCCCGTGATGCCCCCATGCATGAAGGCATTGAGCGCCGTGTTGACCTGGAACCGGTCGCCCGCATCCGGATTGATGAACCGGTCGATGCGGCTGGCCACGTGCGGCACAAGCATGTAGGCCGCAGCACTGCCGGCAAGCCCCAGCCCGCCAAAGGCCGCCAGCCAGTACCAGCGCAAACCCGCCAGGAACAGCAGCCCCGCAAAGGCCAGCGACAGGAGCAGCGTCTGCCCGAAATCGGGTTGCAGCACCAAGAGCCCCGCGACCGACGCAAACAGCGCACACGCGAGTGCAAGCCCCGGGAACCCCGGCGTGCGGTTCGCCTCGGCCAGCGCCGCCGCTGCCAGCACGATCACCGCAGGCTTGGCAAACTCCGAGGGCTGGATCGAGAACGGCCCGAACTGCAGCCAGCGCTGCGCACCCTTGATCTCGGGCCCGACGAACAGCGCCAGCACCATCAGCAGCACGGACACGCCATAAAGCCCGAGGGCAACCCGGCGCACGTCGCGCGGCCCGCACAGCGACATGATGAAGATCATGACCAGGGCGGGCGCGACAAAACTCAGTTGTCGGAAGACGAAATAGAAGGGCTCAAGCCCGATCCGGCCCGCAACCGCCGGGCTCGCCGCAAGCGCCAGCAGCAAACCCGAGACAATCAGCGTGACGATGGCCGCCAGGGACCAGCGGTCGACAGTCCACCACCAGTTGGAAATCAGGCTCTGGTCGGTGCGCGACAGCAAGGCCATGGGGTTCTCCTTACGCCCTTTCTTCTTCGGCAATCATCCTGAAGATTTTCTTAAAGGCGTCCCCGCGGTCCTCGAAATCCCGGAACTGGTCGAACGATGCGCAGGCCGGAGACAGCAGCACCACCTCGCCCCCGGCAGCCTTCGCATCTGCATAGGCCTCGCGCATGGCAACGGCGAGCGTTCCCGCCTTGAAGCTGTCGACGCGCCCGGCAAGCGTGGTCGCAAAGCTGTCCATCGCCGCCCCGATCAGGTAGGCCCGGCGGATCCGCGGGTGGTAGGGCTCGAGGCTCTCGATCCCGCCTTCCTTCGCCTTGCCCCCGGCAATCCAGTGGATGCCCTCGAAGCAGGCCAGCGCCCGCGCCGCTGCGTCGGCATTTGTCGCCTTGGAGTCATTCACGAACCGGACACCCTTGAGCGTGCCCACCGTCTCGATCCGGTGCGCAAGCCCCGGAAACGACGGCATCGTGCCCGCGATCGCCCCGGCATCGCGCACCAGCGGCACGACCGCGGCATAGGCCACAGCCAGGTTCTGCCAGTTATGCGCCCCCGGCAAATGCGGCAGGGTCCGCAGGTCCAGCACCTTGCGCGACGTGACACCGGACGCGTCGAACAGCACGCCGTCGATCACGTGCACGCCACGGCCAAGCACACGCCCGACCGACACCGGCATCACGCTGACATCGCCCTGCGCCGAAAGCCGTGTCGCGATCCGCGCGCACCAGTCATCATCCACGCCGATCACGGCATGATCGCCCCGCCCCTGATGCGAGAAGATGCGCGCCTTGACCGCGGCATAGTTCTCCATCGTTCCATGCCGGTCGAGATGGTCGGGCGTCACGTTGAGCAGTACCGCCACGTCGGGGTGTACCGACGGCGTCAGGTCGATCTGGAACGAGGAAAGCTCCAGCACATAGGCGCGCGTGGCCGTTGGCGGCGCGAGATCAAGCACCGGCTTGCCGATATTGCCGCCGACCTCGGCATCGAAGCCCAGTTGCTGCAGCATGTGGCCTGTCAGCGCCGTGGTCGTCGACTTGCCATTCGTACCCGTGATGCAGACGATGCGCGTGGTGCGGCCAGCCTCGCTCCCGCGCACCGCGCGAAAGAACAGCTCGACATCGCCGATGATCTCGCTGCGCGCGTCACGGGCCTTGGACACGAAGGGATGCGGCGCCGGATGGGTCAGCGGCACGCCAGGGCTCAGCACAAGCGCGGCCACGCCCGTCCAGTCGATCCCGCTGAGGTCGCAGATCCGCACGCCGGCCGCCTCGGCCACCTGCCGCGCCGCTGGCTTGTCATCCCAGCCCAGCACCTCGGCACCGCCCGCGGCCAGCGCCAGCGCCGACGAGATGCCCGAACGCGCAAGCCCGAAGACCGCAACCGTCTTGCCGCGGTAGCAATCGACACCGATCACGCCGTCACCGGATCTTCAGCGTCGACAGGCCGATCAGCGCCAGCACGACAGCGATGATCCAGAAGCGGATGACGATCGTGGGTTCCCGCCAGCCCAGTTGCTCGAAGTGATGATGGATGGGCGCCATCTTGAACACACGCTTGCCCGTCAGCTTGAACGAGATCACCTGGATCATCACCGACATGGCTTCAAGCACGAACAGCCCACCGATGATGCCAAGCACGATCTCGTGCTTGATGGCGACCGCCGTGGTCCCGAGCAGGCCGCCGAGCGCCAGCGAGCCGGTATCACCCATGAACACCATGGCAGGCGGCGCATTGTACCAGAGGAACCCGAGCCCCGCCCCCACCAGCGCACCACAGAGCACCGCAAGCTCGCCCGTACCCGGGACGAAATGGATCTGAAGGTAGGTCGTGTAGTCCGCGCGCCCGACGATGTAGCAGATCAGCGCGAAGCTCGCCGCCGCAATCATGACAGGCATGATCGCAAGACCGTCGAGGCCATCGGTGAGGTTGACCGCATTCGACGCGCCGACGATGACCAAAAGCCCGAAGATGATGAAGAAGGGCCCAAGCGCGACAAGCACATCCTTCAGGAACGGAATGGCCACCGCGCCGGAAAGCGGCTGCGGGCCCGGTACCAGCTTGTGCAGTTCCATGATCGCGATCGTGGCGGCAATCGACACAACCGACTGCCAGACAAGCTTCACACGGCCGGACACGCCGTCCGGCGAACGCTTCGACACCTTGAGATAGTCGTCCCACCAGCCCAGGACGCCGAAACTCAGCGTCACCCCGAGCACGATCCAGACATAGGGATTGGTCAGGTCCGCCCAGAGCAGCGTCGAGATCGACAGCGCGATCAGGATCATGAGGCCGCCCATCGTGGGCGTGCCCTTCTTCTCCAGCAGGTGACGCTGCGGCCCGTCCTCGCGGATCGGCTGCCCCTTGCCCTGCTTGACCTTGAGCCAGCGGATGAGCGCAGGCCCGATCAGGAACGCGATGACGAGCGCGGTCATGATCGCCCCGCCCGTGCGGAAGGTCAGATAGCGGAACACGTTGAAGAACTGGAAGGTGTCGGCTAGCGGTACGAGCAGGTGATAGAGCATTTTTCCCCGATCAGGATCGGCTGGTGGCGCTCAAGGCCCTGAGGGCATCGACCACGACACGCATCTTCGATCCGTAAGATCCCTTGATCATGACGACATCGCCAGGACGGACCGTCGCAGCGACTTTCTTGGCGATTTCATTCGAAGCGCTTGCATACCCCCCGCGCTGCATTTGGGCAACGCTTTCCCACAGGTTGCCCATCAGGGGACCACTGAGGAACACGAGGTCAATGCCGTGTGCCGCCAGGGGTTCGGCAATCCCGGCGTGCAACGCCGGTGCCTGCGGACCCAGCTCAAGCATGTCGCCCAGGACCGCGATCCGCCGCCCGCCGGCTCCGGGAACCGCCCGCCCCAGATTGGCGATCGCCGTGGCCATCGACAGGGGATTGGCATTGTAGCTCTCGTCGATCAGGTCGAAGGCCCCGCCATCGACCTTGAGCCTTTCCCGGGCGCCACGCCCCGAAAGGGCCGACAGGCTGCCCATGTCCGAGGCCGCCTGCTCGAGCGAGCCCCCGAGCGCCTCGATCACCGCCAGAACGCCAAGGCTGTTCATCACCCAATGGTCGCCCGGTGCCCCGATGCGATAGCTCAGCGTGCGCCCCTGGTGCACGATCGTGGCCTGCGAGTACTCCTCGTGAAGCGACTGCGCGGCAAGCCGGATGTCGGCACCCGTCGCGCGCCCATAGGTCACGACGCGGTGCGCGCCGGCAGCGCGCGCATGCCGGACAAGCCGGTCGGTCCATTCAATGTCGCCATTGATCACCGCAACCCCGCCAGGCTCGAGCCCCGAGAAGATCTCGCCCTTGGCATCGGCAATGCCGGCAACCGAAGCGAAATTCTCGAGATGCACTGCCGCAACCATCGTCACGATCGCTACATGCGGGCGCACCTGCGCCGTGAGCGGCGTGATCTCGCCGGCATGGTTCATGCCGATCTCGAAGATCCCGAAGCGCGTGGCAACCGGCATGCGTGCAAGCGACAGCGGCACGCCCCACATGTTGTTGTACGAGGCAACGGATGCATGCGTCGGCGCCTGCAGCGACAGGAGGTGCCGCAACGCCTCCTTGGTACTGGTCTTGCCGACACTGCCGGTGACCGCAGCAACCCGTGCCGACGCCTGCGCCCGGCGCGCACGCGCCAGCGCCTCGAGCCCCTTGAGCGTATCGCCCACCCGCACAAGCCGTTCCGCCGGCACCCCCGGCACATCGCGCGAGACCAGCGCCGCCGCTGCCCCTTTGCCGATCGCATCCACGACAAAGTCATGCCCGTCGCGCACATCCTTCAGCGCAACGAACAGTTCGCCCGGCACAAGCGTACGCGTGTCGATGGAAAGCCCGGTGACAGGGGCATCGCCCCCGCAGGCAACGCCACAGGCCTGCGCGATCGTCTTGAGCGTCCACAGAGGTTCCATCTCAGCCTGTCCTTGTTCCTGCAATCGCCACACGCACTTCGTCGGCATCGTTGAAGGGCAGCACCTCGCGCCCCACGATCTGACCGGCTTCGTGTCCCTTGCCCGCAACGACGACAACATCGCCCGCCGCCGCACCCGCAACCGCCGCCGCGATGGCGCGCGACCGGTCGCCGATCTCCATGGCACCCGTTGCCCCCGCAAGCACCGCAGCCCTGATCAGGCCAGCATTCTCGGTCCGCGGATTGTCATCGGTGACGATCACCCGGTCTGCCAGCGCCTGCGCGGCAGCGCCCATCAGCGGGCGCTTGCCGGCATCGCGGTCGCCACCACAGCCAAACACGACCCACAACTGGCCCTGCACATGGGGCCTGAGCGCCCGCAGCACTGTCTCGAGCGCATCAGGCGTATGCGCATAGTCGACATAGACAGGCACGCCCGCCCGTGTCACGCCGATCTTCTCCAGACGCCCCGGCGCACCATCCAGCAAGGCAAGCGCCGAAAAAACACCCTCGGCATGCCCGCCTGTGGCAAGCACAAGGCCCGCCGCCACCAGCGCATTCGACGCCTGGAAGGCACCCGCAAGCGGCAGCAGGAAGCGATGCGCGCGCCCCTCCCACGAGACGCAGACCTGCTGCCCGTCGCCAACAGGCAAGCGTGACGTCATGCGCAAATCCGCACCCCCCTCGCCGACCGTGACAAGCCGCAAGCCGCGCCGCCGCGCCGCGGCAATGAAGGCCTGCGCCCCGGCCCCATCGGCATTGATCACCGCCACGCCATCGGCAGGCAGCACGTCCGTGAACAGGCGCAGCTTCGCGGCCTCATAGGCTTCAAGCGTATGGTGATAGTCGAGATGGTCACGCGTCAGGTTGGTGAAGCCCGCAGCCTTCAGCCGAACGCCATCGGCCCGATACTGTGCAAGGCCATGGCTGGACGATTCAAAGGCTGCATGCGTGACCCCCTCGCCCGCCAGTTCATCGAGCAGCCGGTGGATTTCGACAGGGTCGGGTGTTGTGTGGCTGAGCCCGCGCACGCCCTTCGGTGACACGATGCCAACAGTGCCGAAGCTCGCCGCCGGATGCCCGAGGAACGTCCAGATCTGCCGTGTGAATGAAGCAACCGAAGTCTTGCCGTTTGTTCCGGTGACAGCCACGATGGTTTCCGGCTGCCGGGGATGGAAGCGCGCCGCCATCAGCGCAAGCCGGAGCCGCGGATTGGCGTCGATCACAAGCGGTACGCCGGGATCCTGTCCGCGCAACCCCTCACCGCCCAGGACAGCGGCCGCGCCACGTTGAACCGCATCCCTGACGAATGCGGTCCCGTCAGCCCTTGCGCCCGGCAGGGCCGCGAAAAGAAAACCGGGGCGCACGGCCCGGCTGTCAGCGGTCAAACCGGCAATGTCGGGATCATGCCCCGAGGGAGCATGTCCGGCCAGGGCGCTCAGGCGCATGTTGTCAGCGTAATTCCTCGTAGGATGCAAACGTCGCCGGCGGCGTGGCAGGCGCCTCGATCGGCGCAACCGGAACGTTCAGCATCGGTGCGATGCGGCTGATGACTTTGCCCGCTGTGGGAGCCGCAGTCCAGCCTGCCGTGGCGTAACCCTTTGTCTCCGCGGTCGGCTTCGGCTCATCCAGCAGGACGAGTACGAGATATTGCGGCGCTTTTGCGGGAAACACGCCCACAAACGAGGTTCGCACCCGCGTCTTGTCATAGCCGCTGCCGACCTGCTTCTCGGCCGTACCGGTCTTGCCGGCGACCGGATAGCCGGGGACATCTGCCTGCCGGCCGGTACCGCTGGCCACGACCATGCGCATCATCTCGCGCATGCGCGCGCTCGTCTCCGGCAACAGGACACGCGTTTGAGTGACGTCCGCGCGGCTGTCGCGCTTGAGCAGCGTGGGTTTGTGATGGATGCCGCCATTGACCACAGCCGCGGTCGCCGCCGCGACATGCAGCGGTGACACGGATAACCCGTAGCCATAGGACGTCGTCGCAAGCTCGATCTGGCCCCAGTTCTTCGGCAGCAGTGGCCCGGCCGACTCGCGCAACTCGAAGGGTACGGCATTGAGCAGGCCGAAACGGCGCAGATAGGCCTGCTGCACGTCAGCACCGGCCTGGCGCGCGATCATGACGGTGCCGATGTTCGACGAATGCATGAGCACCTCCGGCATCGTCAGCACGCGATCCTGCGGATGGGTGTCACGGATGATGAACGGCCCCTCGGCGATCGGCGTGCGCACATCGTAGGTCGATGCGATGCTGGCCTTGCCGGCATCAAGGGCTGCAGCCATCGTGAACAGCTTGAACGTCGATCCCATCTCGAACACGCCGAGCGTCGCCCGGTTGAAGAGCGCATCTTTCTGCCCGGAGCCCGGCTCGTTCGGATCGAAATCGGGCATCGAGCTCAACCCCAGGATCTCGCCATTATTGACGTCCATCACGATGCCGGCGGCAGCCTTTGCCTGGAATCGCGCCATGGCGGCTGCCAGTTCGTCCTCCAGCGCGTGCTGCACGCGAAGGTCCAGGGACAACTCGACCACGCCACCCTTGTTGCGCCGCTCGATGATCGTGTTCTCGATTCCTCGCTCGAGCCCGGCGAGGCCGTGATTGTCGACATTCACGAAGCCAAGCACATGCGAGGCTGTGCGCCCGTTGGGATAGACGCGCCGCGGTTCCTCGCGGAAATGAAGGGCGGGCAATCCAAGCTGGCGCACCGCAGCCTGCTGTGCCGGCGAAATGTTGCGCTTGATCCAGACAAAGGCCTGTCGTGTCGACAGACGCCGCGCAACGGCATCGGCATCAAGGCCGGGAATGACACGCGCAAGCTGGCGCGCCGCATCAGCCGGATCCCAGATCTCGCGGCCATCAGCAAAAAGCGAGGCGCCGCGCAGGTCGGTCGCGAGGATTTCACCGCGGCGGTCCACGATGTCGGCACGATAGAGGGATGTCTCGTTGACCGATGCGACGCTACGCCCGATCGAGGGCTCTCGCAGCACCGTGACTTCGAAGAGCCGACCCATCAGCAGCGTGAATACGACCAGCAGGCCGGTCATCGCAACCGACAGGCGCTGGCGCGTCTTGGCCAGCGCACCACGCGCATCCGTCTTGCGGTTCTGCATGTCGCCGTTCGTCATGGAGCAACCTGCGTCGTGGGCCCCTTGGAGGGAATCGAGGATGCCTCGCCGGGAACACCCTCGCCAGTCTCGCGGAACGGAAGGTCCGACGGCCGGACAGTCTTGACCCCGGGGGCTTCCGCCGGACCCCGCTCAGGCAGGTTGGCCATGATGACAATCTGTCCCGGGGAGGTCGGCATCAGTTTCAGCCGCTTACCGACCAGGTCCTGCAGCCGCCCTGACTGGTTGAAATAGGACCAATCGGCCTTGAGCACGCGAATGTTCTCGGCCTCCTGTGCGATTTTCAGGTCAAGCTCCTTAAGAATCTTCTCGTGCTGCTTGACCTCATGCACGCCCGTGTAGAGCCCGAAGATGAGCATCATCAGAAGCACGGTCCCGAGGAACCCGATCGCCCGCCTCATGCGCGCACCTCCGGAAGAACCCCGGCGCGGATGGCATCAAAAGGAATTGCAGGCTGTCGCGTTCGCGTCGCAAACCTGAGCTTCGCCGAACGCGACCGCGCGTTGCGCTGCAGTTCGTCCTGCGACGCCGTGACGGCCTTGCGCGCGCAAGCATCGAACGAGGCCTGCACCTTTTCAGGGGACACCGGCAAGTGCCGCGAGCCCTGCGCCGTGCGGCCACAGCGCTCGGCGAGGAAGCGCTTGACCATCCGGTCCTCGAGCGAGTGGAATGACACGATGACCAGCCGCCCGCCGGGCTTCAGAAGCGCCTCCGCCGCGTTGAGCCCGCGCGCCAGTTCGCCAAGCTCGTCATTTACATAGATCCTCAGCGCCTGGAACGTGCGCGTGGCCGGATGGATGCCGCTGGCCAGGCGTCCGACGGCACGTGCGCAGATCGACGCAAGCTCGCCCGTGCGCGTGATCTCGCTCCTGCCACGCGCCGCCACGATGGCGCGCGCCACCGCATTGGCTTTCAACTCCTCGCCATACACATAGATGATCCCGGCCAGCGCCTGCTCGGAATAGCTGTTCACGACGCCCGCCGCCGAGATGCCCGTGTCCCCCATGCGCATGTCGAGCGGCCCGTCATGCTGGATGGAGAACCCGCGCTCGGCGACTTCGAGCTGGTCGGAGGACACACCCAGGTCGAGCACGATCCCGTCGACCGCCTCGACACCCTGCGCCGTCAGCATTTCCCGCATCGCGCCGAACGTCCCGTTGATGAGCGCCAGCCTGCCCGGAAACTCCCTAACGATTTCTTTACCACGCGCGATCGCCGCCGGATCGCGGTCAAAGCCGATGACCTTGCAGTTGGCAGCCCGCAGGATCGCCCGCGTATAGCCCCCGCCACCGAACGTTCCGTCGACGATGGTTTCCCCATCGCGTGGAGCAAGCGCCTCGAGCACCTCGGCCATCAGCACGGGAAGGTGCATGGTCTCGTTCATTTCGAGCCCTCGCGGGACGGCAGGCGCAGCTGTCCGCGACGCTCTGCCGTCGCGCGACGCGCCTGGACCTTGCGCACCTCAAGCGACCGCGGCTCCCATATCTCGAAGTAGGAACCCATGCCGACAAACGCCGCCGCACCATCAAGCCCCGCATGGCGCATCAGCTCATCGGGGAACCCCACGCGCCCCTCGCCGTCAAGACCCAGCTCTACCGTGTCGCCGAGCAGCGCGTAGGCAAAGTCGTCATGCACCTCGCTCGAAGGATCGTGTGCCGCCACTTCCGCATGCAGCTGTTCCATCCACGCAAGTCCGCCCGCCACGATCGCAGGCCCCGACGTCGACGCCCGCGCATACAGCGCGCGCGCGCCCTGTGCCTCGAGGATGTCCCTGAAACGCGCCGGCACCGAAACCCGCCCCTTGGCATCCACCTTGTTCACGAACGTCGACAGGAAGGGGCGCGCGAACTTCATCGCGACCTCCGCATCGACGGGCAGGAACGACAGGCAGTGTCCAAGACAGAAAGTCCCCAAAACAGATCGGCCACCCGGATGCAGGCGCCGCCGGCAAACCCATTGGCAGGCCCGGAAGCCTGCACGCGCCGTTATGGGATAGCATGGGCCACTATGGGCGTCAACGCCTTAACGTGGAATTTCAAGGGTTTACAGTGCTTTCAGACAGCGGAAAACCGCCTGCAACAGAATAAGAGACGGCAAGTACCGATATGGAATGGAGACGGAACGGTTCCCCAATGCTCGCGCTGGGCTCAACCCGAGCCCCGAGATCTGGTGGGCAAAACCGAACAAAGAAGGAATTGAGCCAGAGGGCCTGTAAGCCGGGTTCTGTCCCCTCCCTCGCGGGAGATGGATGACCATTCCTCTGGGACGCCCGTTACCGGACGCCTCGCGCCGCCGACCCGGATGACGAGCCGGAAACAGCCCATGTGCCATCCCTATTTGGCGTTGCTCCTGGCGGGGCTTGCCGTGCCGTCCTTGTTGCCAAGGCCGCGGTGCGCTCTTACCGCACCGTTTCACCCTTGCCGTGCATGCACGGCGGTTTGTTTTCTGTGGCGCTATCCCTGGGGTCGCCCCCGCCGGGCGTTACCCGGCACCATGCTTCCGTGGAGCCCGGACTTTCCTCCAGCGTGTTGCCACGCCAGCGATCATCCAGCCCTCTGGCTCAGGCGCATAGATGGCAGGTCAGCACGCCACGTCAAGCCTTTCGATCAGCGCGTCAAGCAGGGCCTGCGTCTCGCCATCAGCCACGCCATCCAGGCGTGACGGACGAAAATGCCGCTGGAAGGCAACGACAACAAGACGCGTCGCAGCGTCGAACACTCCCGTGACCTCGAGGCCGTAACCATAGGATTGGAGCGCACGCTGCAAACCGGCCACCCCGGCGCCGGAGGCACCTTCAGCAAGCGTCTCTCCAATTGCAGGCCGCGGCGCCGGCCAGAGGCCGATCCCCTGCTGAGCAAGATGCGCCCACGGAAACTTCTCGCCCGGGTCTTCCTTCCGCGCAGGCGCGACATCCGAGTGCCCGACAACGTTGCGCCCGGCAATCCCGTGCCGCGAGACAATGCCATGGCTGAGCGCGATCACCGCTGCAATCTGCGCGTCGGGAAAGTCACGATAGCCAAACTCGTGTCCCGGATTGACGATCTCGATACCGATCGAGCGCGAATTGATGTCCGTATGCCCCCGCCAGCTCGACACGCCCGCGTGCCACGCCCGAAGCTGCTCGTCGACATGCGCAAAGACAGTTCCGTCTTCCTCGACCGTATAGTGCGCACTCACCCGCGCCGCTGGATCCGTCAGGCGCGCCATCGCGGCCTCGCCGGTTTGCATTCCCGTGTAATGAAGGATCAGCATGTCGGGCACGCCCTCGCCAACGCGCTCATTGAAATTCGGCGACGGACGGGAGACGATCCGCAGCATCAACGCCCCACCTTCAGCGTCGCGCTGGCACGCGCGACAACATCGCCCGCTTCGTTGCGCAACTCGGCCTCGGCAAATACGATGGACTTGCCGCGATGGCGCACCCATCCTTCGCCAATATAGGTGCCCACATCCGCCCGCCCGATGAACGAGGTCTTCAGCTCAAGCGTGACCTGGGGCGTATTGGGTTCGCGATGCGTGAGCCGCGTGGCGTGACCGCAAAGGGAATCCAGCATCGCACAGAGATAGCCGCCGAAGATGCGCCCGCCCCGGTTCACGAAATTCTCGCCCGCATAATAGGACGCCTTGATGTAGCCCCGCGACGGGTCCGTCGCGATCACCTTCTTTCCAAGGCTCTGCGCCGCAGGTGACTCGATCTCCTCCGGCGCCATCAGCCAAGCCCCCGCTCTTTCTTGATGATCTCGTAGGCACCATTGATCGCGGCAACCTTTTCCGTCGCAAGCCGCACGAACTCGGCCGGAACACCGCGCGCCACCAGGCTGTCAGGATGGTTCTCCTTCATCAGCGTGTGATACGCCTTTTTCACATCCGCATCGCTCGCCGCCCGGGTGACGCCGAGAATGACATACGGATCCTCTCGGTCAGGACCGAAATGCGACGCACGGATCCGCTCGAACTGCGTGCGCGAGAAGCCGAAGATATCGGCCACGTGCTTCAAGAACTCCAGCTCCCCCGGATGCAGGTTGTCATCCGCCTTGGCAATCAGGAAAAGACTGTCCAGAAGGTCTTCAAGGACAGCAGGCTTGCCGCGGAACAGCGAGGCAAGCTGCCGCGCATAGGCATCGAAGCCCGCGACATCCGTCTTGGCCAGGTTGAACAACTGCCCGACATTGGCCTCTTCCTCGTGAGGCACGGGAAACACCCGCTTGAACGCGTCGACTTCGTCGCGCGAGACCGAGCCGTCGGCCTTTGCAAGCTTCGCGGCAAGCGCGATCACGCCGATCGTGAAGGCAACCTCGTCGCGCTCGCGGCCATTGTCAGCATCAACCCGGCGCGCCGCGGCATGGTCAGTGCCAACCGCCTTGCCCTGGCCTTTCGCCTTGCCGCCGCTGCGGTCCACCATCATGTGGCCGGCAATGGCCCCGAGCAGGGCCCCCAGTGGCCCTCCCATGAGGATCAGGCCCGCCGCAGCCCCGGCAATCTTGCCCCAGATCGACATATATGCTCCGTCCTGACCTGACCAAACTAGCGAAGCGACGTGGACACCGCGATGACCGACACACCGGGCTGGCACATCTGGATCGACCGCGGCGGCACATTCACCGACATTGTCGCCATCGGACCCGACGGCCAGCCGGTGACCCGGAAACTGCTCTCCGAAAACCCCGAACAATACGCCGATGCAGCCATCGAAGGAATACGGCGGGTCATGGGTGTGGGGCAAGGCGATCCTTTGCCCGCAGACCGCATTGCCGCGATCCACATGGGCACGACCGTGGCCACGAATGCGCTTCTCGAGCGCAAGGGGGCACGAACGGTACTCGTCACCACGCGCGGCCTCGCCGACCAGCTCGAGATCGGCTACCAGCACCGTCCGCGGCTCTTCGTCCGTCAGGTCGTCCGGCCCGCCCCGCTCTATTCCCGTGTCATCGAGATTGCTGGACGCGTTGACGCGGCCGGCACCGAACTCGAAACCCTGGACGAGACAGAAGCCGCAGCCGCGCTGCACGCTGCCCTCGACGACGGATTTGAATCCTGCGCGATCGTGCTCATGCACGCATGGCGCCATCCGGCTCATGAGAAGGCAATCGCCACCCTCGCCCGCCGCATCGGCTTCAGGCATGTTTCTGCAAGCCACGAGGTAAGCCCCCTCCTGAAATTCGTCAGCCGCGGACACACGACACTGGCCGACGCGTACCTGTCCCCGGTATTGGCGAGATACGTCGAGCAGGTATGCATCCCTCTGGGAAACACCATCGCCGGAGAACGCCTGCGCTTCATGCGCTCGAGCGGCTCGCTGGCAACCGCAGCCCACTTCTCCGGCAAGGATGCGATTCTTTCCGGGCCCGCTGGCGGCGTGATCGGCATGGCCGAGACAGCCCGACAGGCAGGCTTCGACAAGGTGATCGGCTTCGACATGGGCGGCACGTCAACCGACGTCTCGCGGTTCGATGGCGCCTACAACCGCACCTTCGAGACCGAAGTCGGCTTCATGCGCATCCGCGCGCCCATGCTCGCCGTGCACACGGTCGCCGCCGGCGGCGGTTCGATCCTGTTCTACGAGGGCGCCCGCATGCGCGTCGGCCCGGAAAGCGCAGGTGCCGATCCGGGCCCGGCAAGTTACCGCCGCGGCGGCCCGCTGACGGTGACCGATGCAAACATTATGGTGGGGCGCATCCAGCCCGACCAGTTTCCCCGCGTCTTCGGTCCCCACGCGGATGAACCGCTCGACGAAGCCGTTGTGAGAAAAAAATTCGCAACCCTCGCGCGCGCGCTTGGCAAGTCCCCCGAGGAAACCGCCGACGGCTTCCTCGACATCGCTGTCGCCAACATGGCCGAAGCCATCAAGAAGATCTCGATCGCCGAGGGTGCTGACGCAAGCCTCTATGCGCTGCAGTGCTTTGGCGGTGCGGGCGCACAACTCGCCTGCCGCGTTGCCGCGGCGCTCGGCATCCGCACCATCATGATCCACCCTTATGCAGGGATCCTGTCAGCCTTCGGCATGGGCCTGGCCCAGGTCGAAGCGCGTCGCGAACAGGCCGTCGAGGCCGTCCTGTCAGCCGAACGCTGCATGGCCCTGGCAAGAGACATCAAGGCGCTCGCCGCATCGTGCCACGACGAGGTTCTAAGCCAGGGAAAGTTCGACCGCATCGATGTAGAAACGACCGCACACCTGCGCTACCAGGGCACGGACACGGCACTCGCAGTCCCCTTCGGCACCAGCGCCGAACTTGAGGAGCGGTTCCGCATCGCCCACGAAACAAGGTTCGGCTTCGCCGACCGCACGCGCCCGCTGGTTCTGGAAGCCGTGGCGGTCGAAGCGCGCGGGTCTTCCACCCCCACTGACGTGAAGCCCCGCTTCGCAAACCGCGCAGGCCAGGGTCTCGTGCCCGTGCGCACCGTCAGCCTGTTCGTGAATGCCAGGGCAATGCCAGCCCCGCTCTATGACCGCGCTGACCTCGACAAGGGTGACCGCATCCGGGGACCTGCGATCATCGCCGAGCCGAATTCGACGATTGTCATCGATCCTGGCTGGGAAGCCGAATACAGGAGTGATGGCAATCTCGTGCTGCAGGCGACGGCCGTCGCGGCCACAGCGCACGACGACACAGCGCGCCCTGATCCGGTCAGGCTCGAGATCTACAACGCCCTGCTCATGTCCATAGCCGAGCAGATGGGCACCACCCTCGAGAAGACAGCCTCCTCGGTAAACATCAAGGAACGCCTCGATTTCTCCTGCGCGATCTTCGACAGGCAGGGCAATCTCGTCGCAAACGCCCCCCACATGCCGGTCCATCTCGGCTCGATGGGCGAAAGCGTGCGCGCAATCCTCGACCGGCACGGCAGCGCAATCGCGGACGGCGACGCCTTCGCAGTCAACGCACCCTATGCCGGCGGCACCCACCTGCCCGACATCACGGTGGTGATGCCGGTCATGCTCGAAACAGGGTCACCGCCTTCCTTTTTCGTCGCAGCACGGGGACACCATGCAGATGTCGGCGGCATCACCCCGGGATCGATGCCACCCAATTCGTCAAGCGTCGAGCAGGAAGGCGTCCTCTTCAACGGGGAACGCATCATGGCAGGGGGCCACTTCGACGAGGAGGCCGTGCGCACCATGCTCACGGCCCCGAGCCTTCCCGCACGAAATCCGGCTCAGAACATCGCCGACCTGAAGGCACAGCTCGCCGCCTGCATGACAGGTGCCGTGGAATTGCGTCGCCTGTGCCATGAAAAGGGAAGTGAGGCCGTGATCGCCTACATGGGCTTCGTGCAGGACAATGCCGAAGAACAGATCCGTCAGGCCATCGCCGGGCTCAGCAACGGAAGGTTCCGCCACGAGATGGACGACGCCGCCGTGATCGAGGTCGCGATCACCATCGACCGCAGCGCCCGCAGCGCCAGGGTCGACTTCACAGGCACCAGCACGCAGCGGCCGAACAACTTCAACGCGCCACGGGCGGTCACCACGGCTGCCGTGCTGTACGTGTTCCGCTGCCTGATCGACAGCGACATTCCGCTCAATGCCGGCTGTCTCAGGCCGCTCGTCATCATCGCGCCGGAAGGCTCGATGCTGAACCCGCGTTATCCGGCAGCCGTCGTCGCCGGCAACGTCGAGACAAGCCAGGCCATCACCGACACCCTGTTCGGCGCGCTGGGCGTTCTCGCCGCCGCTCAGGGCACGATGAACAACTTCACCTTTGGCAATGAACGCCATCAGTACTACGAGACCATCTGTGGAGGCGCGGGCGCAGGCCTCGGGTTCGACGGCGCCAGCGCCATCCATACGCACATGACCAACTCCCGCCTCACCGACCCGGAAGTGCTCGAACTGCGCTACCCCGTCATGCTGCGGCAGTTTGCCGTGCGACGGGGATCGGGTGGCGCCGGTCGGCATCGCGGTGGCGATGGCGTCATCCGAGAGGTTGTCTTCCGTGAAGCCATGGAAGCCGGCATCCTCTCGACACGGCGCCGGACCCTGCCCTTCGGAGTCGCCGGTGGCGAGCCGGGTCTACCCGGCGTCAACCGTCTCAGGCACGCCAATGGGAAGGTTGAAGTACTCGGGGGATGCGCTATGGTCCGCGTCGCGCCGGGCGACGCCTTCATCATCGAGACGCCAGGTGGTGGTGGCTTCGGCCCCAGGACCGGTTCACAGGTTGACGGATGTTGATTGAACTCTATCTCGGTACGCTGACACGCTACTACTCCGAGCAGTGGCAGAACGGGCATACGCGAAGCGGGCATCCCTCGCCGTTCTCCGGCCCGCGCAACGCCAACCGCGTGAATGATCCGGTCGAACTGCAGGGCATCATCTCGGGCTGGCTCGAGGACGCCTCGCTCAAGCTCAAGGAACATCTCCCCGAACCCCTGTCCTGGCGCGAAGGCATGAAGGAAGAGTGGGAGGTCGCCAATCTCGGCTTCGACGGCTTCGGCGGCGCCATGCTTCTGGCCGCATATTCGGTGACAGGATACAAGCCGCGCCCGCCCTCCTTCGGCAAGGACTGGGGCAAGGACCCCGCCATGGAGCTCTTGCGTCAGGACAAGAACCGCAACCCCGTCTGGGAACTGATGAACTGCAGCCTCTGGATGCCCTGCACCTTCCAGTTCGGCATCGGCATGAAGGACCCCGCCGGCCAACCGATCCGCGCAGGCTCGATCGAGTTGCTCTGGTCGGCGCTCCTGACCCTGAACGAGGCCAACTGGAACGCTTCGCCCGAGGAGATCATCGGCTGGAATGCGATCGAACTGAATGAAGGCGCCGACTTCGACACGCAGGCCCGCTTCGGCTTCTCGGTCTTCTACCGGATGTGCCGCCTCGCCCGGGAACGCCGGCTGCCCCTCAAGCTCCACTTCTGAGCCCCGACCACCGGTTGAAAAGCCCAATCACCAGCCGCAGCGGGTAACCCTAACATGGCGACAATTCTCGTTAAATAACAATGGCTTGAGAGATTGCACGCAGAAATTTGCTGCAGCGCCGTATCGATTTGACCTTGGCGCTGCGACAAATTGAGGCATAATTGCGGCACCCTAACAGCCGGAGTCGCTCGTGAGACAACAGCTCAGCATGATCACAACGGGGGTCGTTTTTGCATTCCTCGGCGCCATCGTGATCGGCGTCATCTAGCCAGACATAGGCAGACAGGGAGTTTGGCAAGGGGCCGGAACAGGCAGTTCCGGCCCTTTCCTTTTCCAGGCACCGGACGCTCACTTCGTCTCCGGCAGCAGCCCCAGTTGACCGGCAATCATCCGGTCCACCCGCCGCTTCGGCAGGTTGTTCAGCAGCCAGTGCAGCATCGGCTCCGGCGTCAGCACATAACGTGTTTTCGGGTTCGGCGTGGTCAGCGCCAGCTGGATCAACTCACCCAGCCGCTCGGGCGGCAGCCCCTTGCTCGCCTGCCGGTTCGCAAACTGCTTCACCTTCTCGATCGCCTTCGCATAGGGCGTATTGGCGTAGCGGGTCACGTCGACCTGTTCGCCCTTCTCCCAGATCGCCGTGGCGACAGCACCCGGCGCGACCACGACAACATCTATGTCAAAGAGCATCAGCTCGCGCCGCAACCCCTCGGACAGGCCTTCCACGCCAAACTTCGACGTGTTGTAGGCCGTGATGATCGGCGTCGCGCTGGTACCGCCAATGGAGGAAATGTTGACGATGCGCCCGGGCGTACCGGCAAGGCTGTCGTCCACGCCAAGCAGGGGCGCAAAGGCCTGCGTCGCAATCACGAGCCCCGTCAGGTTCACGTCAAGCTGCGTCCTGAAGTCCTCGACCGGCAAATAGAGGATCGGGCCCACGACCGAGATGCCTGCATTGTTGACAAGGCCAAACAGCTTCTGGCCGTTGAGGCCGGCACGCACCTTCCCCACGGCCGCACGGACGGCTGCCTCATCCGTGACATCGAACAGCAGCGGTACGAAATTAGCGCCCAGCTCCGCTTGCAGCCGCCTCGCATCGGCATCCTTGCGCACGCTGCCAAACACCTTGAACCCTGCCGCCGTGAGCACTTTCGCCGCGCCCCACCCGATGCCCGTGGATACGCCGGTGACGACGACCGTCTTCTGCTGTTGTGCCAATTCAAGCTCTCCCTGCCTGACGATGTCGATGAACGGGCTCAGGCCGCCGCAGCAGCCCCCGGCACATAGGCAAGGCTGGGTGCCAGCCAGCGTTCCGCATCCGCAAGCGTCATGCCCTTGCGACGCGCATAATCCTCGACCTGGTCCCGGTCGATGCGGCCAACACCAAAGTACTCGGCATCGGGATGGCTGAAATAGAAGCCGCTCACGGAAGAGCCCGGCATCATGGCAAAGCTCTCCGTCAGCTCCATGCCCGCATTCTTGCCCGCATCGAGCACGCGGAACAGAGCTCCCTTCTCCGTATGATCGGGTTGCGCCGGATAGCCTGGCGCCGGCCGGATGCCGCGATACTTCTCGGCAATGAGATCCTCGTTCGAGAACTTCTCATCGCGCGCATAGCCCCAGAGTTCGCGGCGCACGCGCTCGTGCGTGTACTCAGCCAGCGCCTCGGCAAGCCGGTCGGCAAGTGCCTTGAACAGGATGCCGTCATAGTCATCGTGGGATGCCTTGAAGACCTGGCTGCGCTCGGCTTCTCCATGACCGGTGGTCACCGCGAAGCCACCAACATAGTCCGCCACGCCGCTGTCCTTCGGCGCGATGAAGTCCGCCAGCGCCAGGTTCGGTCGCCCGTCATCCCGCTTCATCTGCTGGCGCAGCGTGTGGAACGTTTCTGCCACCTGCGCGCGCGATGCATCCGTGTAGGTTTCGACGTCGTCATGCCCGACACTGTTGGCCGGCCAGAAACCGACAACCGCGCGTGCCGTGAGCCACTGCCCGTCGATGAGCTTCTTCATCATCTTCTGAGCGTCGGCGTAGAGCGCCTTTGCGCTCGCCCCAACCTTGTCATCCTCGAAGATCATCGGATAGGAACCGAAAAGCTCCCACGTGCGGAAGAACGGCGTCCAGTCGATGTATTGCGACACAACGCGAAGGTCGATCTTGTCGAAGGCGCGAACGCCGAGGAATCGTGGCACGGGCGGCGTGTAGGCCTTCCAGTCCGCCTTGAAGCGGTTCGCGCGCGCATCCGACAGGCTCACCCGCCGGTCAGCAGACTTCCCACGCGAATAGGACGATGCGATTTTCGAGTATTCAGCACGCGTAGCGGAAACGAATTCCACGCGCTGTTCCTTGGACAGCAGGCTCGAGGCAACACCAACCGCGCGGCTGGCATCAGCCACATAGACGGTCGCACCCTTCTTGTAGTTCGGCTCGATCTTGATGGCCGTGTGCAACTTCGACGTCGTCGCCCCACCGATCAGCAGCGGAATGTCGAAACCGGCACGCTCCATCTCGGCGGCGACATGGCACATCTCGTCGAGCGACGGCGTGATCAGGCCTGAAAGGCCGATGATGTCAGCCTTCTCGGCCTTCGCCGCCTCGATGATCTTCGCCGCCGGAACCATCACGCCCAGATCGACGACATCGTAGTTGTTGCACTGGAGCACGACGCCCACGATATTCTTGCCAATGTCGTGAACATCGCCCTTGACCGTCGCCATGACGATCTTGCCCTTTGCTTCCCGCGCAGCGCCACTCGCGTCCTTCTCGGCATCCATGAACGGGATGAGGTAGCCAACGGCCTTCTTCATCACGCGCGCCGACTTCACGACCTGTGGCAGGAACATCTTGCCTGCACCAAACAGGTCACCGACTACATTCATGCCCGCCATCAGCGGGCCTTCGATCACGTCAAGCGTGCGCACGGCCTTCGTCCGCGCTTCTTCGGTGTCGGCCACGACGAACTCGTCAATCCCGTGCACGAGTGCGTGCTTGAGACGATCCTCGACGCCCGCCTCGCGCCAGGCCAGGTTCGTCTCTGCCTTTTGCTGGTTGCCGCCCTTGAATCGCCCCGCAATGTCGAGCAACCGCTCGGTCGCGTCAGGTCGTCGATTGAGCAGCACGTCTTCAACGCCATCCCGCAATTCGCCCGGAATGTCCTCATAGACGGCCAACTGCCCGGCATTCACGATGCCCATGCTCATGCCCGCCTTGATGGCATGATAGAGGAACGCCGAATGCATGGCCTCGCGCACGGGCTCGTTGCCGCGGAACGAGAACGAGATGTTGGACACGCCGCCCGACACATGGACATGCGGCAGTTCACGCCGGATCCGACCGGCAGCCTCGATGAACGAGTTGCCGTAATCATTGTGCTCCTCGATGCCCGTCGCAACAGCGAAGATGTTGGGGTCGAAGATGATGTCTTCAGGCGGGAAGCCAACATCATTCACGAGGATGTCATAGGAGCGCTTGCAGATCTCGAGCTTCCGGTCGGCCGTGTCGGCCTGCCCCTTCTCGTCGAAGGCCATGACCACAACGGCAGCACCAAAGCGTCGGCACTTGCGCGCCTGCTCGATGAACGGCGCCTCACCCTCCTTCAGGCTGATCGAATTGACGATGGGCTTGCCCTGCACGCATTTCAGCCCAGCCTCGATCACCGACCATTTTGAGCTATCGATCATCACCGGCACGCGGGCAATGTCGGGCTCGGCGGCGATCAGGTTGAGGAAGCGAACCATCGCCTTCTCGCTGTCAAGCAAGCCCTCGTCCATGTTGATGTCTATGACCTGCGCGCCATTTTCCACCTGGCTTTGCGCGATCTCGAGCGCCTCGTCGTACTTGCCCTCGGTGATCAGCTTGCGGAACTTCGCAGAACCCGTGACGTTCGTACGCTCGCCGACATTCACGAAATTCGTTTCAGGCGTAATGGTGAAAGGCTCGAGCCCTGACAGGCGCATGTAGCGCGGAAGCGTGGGCACCTGACGCGGCTTGTGTCCGCGAACAGCCTCGGCGATGGCACGCACGTGCTTCGGCGAGACGCCACAGCAGCCGCCGACAATGTTGATGAGGCCAGCCTCGGCGAACTCCGAAAGCACGCCAGCCATGTACTCCGGCGTGTCATCGTAACCACCGAAAGCATTCGGCAAGCCGGCATTGGGATGCGTGGAAACAAGCGTATCGGCCACCCGGGACAGGTCAGCGACATACTGCCGGAGATCGGCCGCACCCAGGGCGCAGTTCAAGCCGACGGCGAACGGCCTTGTATGGCGGAGCGAATACCAGAAAGCCTCCGTGGTCTGCCCCGTCAGCGTGCGTCCAGACTTGTCGGTGATCGTTCCGGAAAACCAGAGCGGCACGCGATAACCGACATCGTCGAAGACAGACTCCGCCGCGTAACCGGCGGCCTTGGCATTGAGCGTATCGAAGATGGTCTCGATGATCAGCGCATCGACGCCGCCCTCAAGCAGGCCGGCGATCTGGTCGCGATAGGCGCCAACCAGTTCATCGAAGGTGATCGCACGATATCCCGGATCATTGACATCCGGCGACAGCGACGCGGTCTTGTTGGTCGGCCCGACCGACCCCACGACCCAGCGCGGACGATCGGCGGTCGAGAACCGGTCGGCGCTCTGGCGCGCAACCCGCGCGGCCGCAACGTTGATTTCCCGGCTCAGGTGCTCGCACCCATAGTCGGCCTGGCTGATCACCTGCGCATTGAACGTGTTTGTCTGGATGATATCCGAGCCTGCATCAAGGAAGGCGTCGTGAATGTCAGTCAAAACCTGTGGTCGCGTGATGGCCAGCAGGTCATGGTTGCCCTTGAGGTCATGGGTGAAGTTCGCAAACCGCGTCCCGCGATAATCCTCCTCCGACAACCCATAGGTCTGGATCATCGCACCCTTTGCGCCGTCAAGCATAAGGATGCGCTCGCGGGAGGCCCGCGTCAGGAGATCGATGCGCTTCAGTCGTGTGTCGTCGTTCATGTCGCCTGTGCCGGAGCCTGGGGCCGCACGCCAAGGAGATGGCAGATGGCGTAGGTCAGGTCCGCCTGGTTCAAGGTGTAGAAATGGAAGGCATCGAAACCGTGGCGTCGCAGCTTTTCAACCTGCTCCGCCACGACCGTTGCCGCGATGAGTTTGCGGGTCTCGAGGTCGTCATCGAGGCCCTCGAATTTCTTCACGAGCCACAACGGAACCGTCGCACCCGAGCGCTCGGCCATGCGAACGACGCCCTTGAAGTTCGTCGGTGGCATGATCCCGGGCACAATCGGAACCCGGATGCCCTCGCGGTAGGCGCGGTCGGCAAAGCGCAGCACCGCATCCGTGTCATAGACGAACTGCGTGATGGCCCGCGTGGCACCAGAATCGATCTTGGCCTTCAGCAGAGCATAGTCATGCTCGATCGACGGCGATTCCGGGTGCTTCTCCGGATAGGCCGAAACACTGACCTCGAACGGCCCGATTTCACGGATGCCGCGGATCATGTCGGGTGTCGATGAATAGCCGCCCGCCACCTGCTTGTAGGGACCGGGCTCCGGCATGTCGCCGCGCAGCGCCACGATGTGCCGCACGCCCGACGATAGGTAATCGCGAACGATGTTGTCGAGTTCTTGCCTGGTCGACCCGACGCAGGTGAGATGGGCAGCTGGACGCAGCTTCGTCTCGGCAAGCATGCGCTTGATCGTCGAGTGCGTGCGCTCGCGCGTCGACCCGCCGGCACCATACGTCACAGACACGAAGGCCGGGTTCAGCGGCGCCAGGCGCTCGATAGCGCGCCAAAGCTGCGCCTCCATCGCCTCGGTGCGGGGCGGGAAGAATTCAAATGAGACAGCGAGCGCCATCAGGCAGCCTCCGCAGGTTTTTGACGACGTTGGGGTAAGGCGGGAAGCACGGCCAACCAGACAACAACGGTCAACCCGTTTTCGTCATCAGGCGGCAATGCACGAGTGGAACTCAGCGAAAGCCCTGCGGCACGGCACCACTGCCCGACCTCGCGGTCGGCAAATCCGAGGCGCCGGTGCTGATGCTCGTCGCGCAGGAATTCGAGCTGGTGCGGAGCAAAGTCGACAATGACGACCTTGCCGCCCGGCTGCAGAACCCGCGCCGCCTCGGCAACGGCCGCCAACGGATCCTCGAGATAGTGAAGCACCTGGTGCAGGGTGATCAGGCTGAAACTTTTGTCGGCAAAGGGCAGCTGGAACAGGTCAGCACGGCGTACCTGGGCATGCATGAGCCCGGCCTGCTCGATCCGGGCGCGTGCAATACCAAGCATTTCGTTGTTCACGTCGACCCCGACGGCCCGTGCCGCCTGCGGGGCGACAAGCTCAAGGATGCGCCCCGTGCCGGTACCTAGGTCCAGATAGCTGACAATGGCTTCCGGCCCCACGAAGTCCAGCACGACGCGCTCCACCTTTTCTTCCTCGACATGCAGCGCCCGGATCTGATCCCACTCGGCGGCATTCGCGGCAAAATAGGACTGCGCCTCCTCGTGGCGCTGGCGGCGGACTTCATCGAGCCGTTCGAGGTCGCGTCGCAGAATTGCATCATCCCGAGGAAAAACTTCGCTCAGCTTCTGGGCGAGTTCACGACCGCCTCCACCTTCCGCGAGGCGATAGAACACCCAGGCACCTTCCTTGACGCGTTCGATCAGTCCTGCATCGCACAACAGCTTGAGGTGACGGCTGACACGCGGCTGGCTCTGGCGCATGATCTGCGTGACTTCGGTAACCGTAAGCTCGGCTTTGGTGAAAAGCGCCAATAACCGCAGCCGGGTGATCTCGGCAGCGGCCTTGAGCCCGCTCAGGAGTGTTTCGAGGTCAGTCATGGCCATCCCGAAAACATATAAACATATCTTTATATGGAGGGCCAGTTAAACTTATAGTTGTAGAGGTAGAGTGATGCGCGGCAAACGGGTCACATTGGAAATTTATCGAGGGATCAAGACCATGGTAACCTTATGAGATTAATCTGAGATGGAATATAAGCTTGTTCTATCAAGATGCGGAAATTCGCTTGGGGTTTTCCGCATGCCAAGCAGCATGGGGTCCATGTCAACCATCCTCGACCGAGGATGCAAGGCATACGGCGCTCGGCATCAAGTCAGGGGTAGTAGCGCAATGAGCGCAACAGAAAAACTGAGGTCTGCGCTATTGGCGAGCGTGATGGTGTTCTCTGGATCGACGGTCTTGGCCAGCGAGGAGAAGGCTGCACCTGCCGCCGCTCCGATCGTCACAACGCAGGAAGTGCAGGCAACCGACATGAACGATCCGCTGGAAGGCGGCAACCGCGTCATGTTTGAAGTGAACCAGGTCCTCGATCAGGTGCTTCTCCGCCCGGTTGCGGTTGTTTATCGCGGGGTGCTGCCGGACTTTGCCCAGGACGGCGTTCGCAACTTTATGAACAACCTGAATTCGCCGGTCATCTTCGCAAACGACCTGCTTCAGGGCGAGACAGACCGCGCTGGCGTGACGCTGGCCCGCTTCGGTATCAACTCGACGATTGGCCTCGGCGGCCTCTTCGATGTCGCCAGCGATTTCGACCTGCCCTATCACGACGAGGACTTCGGCCAGACCCTGGGAACCTGGGGCCTCGGAGAGGGCCCTTATCTCTACTTCCTGGTGATGGGGCCGACGAACGTGCGCGACCTCACCGGCTTCGTGGTGGACCGCGGCCTCGACCCGCTGACCTATGCCAACTGGGGCGATGACGAGCTGGAATACGCACCCATCGCACGAACTGCACTTAATGTGATCGATTTACGTGCCCGTAACATCGATACCCTCGACGAAATCGAGCGGTCCTCCGTTGACTATTACGCGTCAATCCGTAGCCTTTACCGTCAGTCGCGGGCAGATGCTATTCGCAATGGCGCTCCGTCACAGGATTTGCCTGATTTTGACTTTGGCGACGGTTCCTCTTCAACGTCACCAAATAGCCAGAATCCTCCCGCCCAATAGTCATCGCCCGGATGGGCTCTACAAGCACCATGCGTCAGTGCGCGGGGGGTAAGGTGAAAATGAGCAATTACATTTACACGGCTCGCAGGAGCGTCCTGCTGGCAGCTGTCATGCTGTTCTCGGTAGTGACAGCATCGGCCACGGTCGCAGGACCGGACGCTGAAGCCTTTACGCAGCGCCTGATCGACCAGGGCGTCCAGATCCTCCGTAACACCTCTGATGCTGGCCGCAAGGTCAAGTTCCGGGAGTTCATCACGCAATACGCCGATGTCCGCAAGACGGCTCGCTTCACGCTGGGCAACTATGCGCGCACCGCCGCACCCGCCGACGTCGACATCTTCGTCGATGCCTTCAAGGACTACGCTGTCGCGATCTACGAAACGCAACTCGACAAGTACAAGGGCGAGAGCCTCAAGGTCGTCGGCTCGATCGACAACAAGCCTGGCGACTACATCGTTAAGACAGTTGTGCAGGGCGGCTCGGGCAGCGATGCGATGCGGATCGATTTCCGCATGTCCGGCGGCAATGGCGCCTACAAGTTCTACGACATCTCGATTGAGGGAGCCTGGCTTGGCATCTCTCAGCAGGAACAGTTCAAGTCGTTCCTCGAGCAGAACCGCGGCAGCGTCCCGGCACTCACCGCCGACCTGAAGGCTCGCACGCAGCGCATTCTCGCCGGCGGTAAGTAAGGTCCGCGGTCAATAGAACCCTGGAACAGGGGCGTCTCGGGGCTACGCAGCCGGAGACGCCCCGTTTCTATGCCTTCATCGGACAAGCTTCTTGTACTTGATCCTGTGCGGGATCATCGCATCGTCGCCGAGGCGACGCTTCCGGTCAGCCTCATAGTCCTGATAATTGCCCTCGAACCACTCCACATGGCTGTCACCTTCAAAGGCCAGCATGTGGGTCGCGATGCGGTCGAGGAACCAGCGATCATGGCTGATCACCATCACGCAGCCAGCAAACTCGGTCAGCGCATCCTCGAGCGCACGCAGCGTTTCTACATCGAGATCATTCGTCGGTTCGTCGAGCAGGAGCAGGTTGCAGTGCGACTTCAGCATCTTGGCAAGGTGGACGCGGTTGCGCTCGCCGCCAGAGAGCTGGCCTACCTTCTTCTGTTGGTCGAGGCCCTTGAAGTTGAACGCCGACACGTAAGCACGGCTCTGCACCTGCCGTTTTCCGAGCTCCAGGATATCGAGCCCGCCCGAGATCTCTTCCCACACGGTCTTCTTCGCATCCAGCGCATCACGGGACTGGTCAACATAACCCATCACCACCGTGTCACCCAGCTTGAGCACCCCTTGGCCCGGCTTCTCCTGACCCGTCAGCATGCGAAACAGCGTCGTCTTGCCCGCACCGTTGGGACCGATGACGCCCACGATGCCACCTGGTGGCAGCTTGAAGCTGAGGTCATCGATGAGCAACCGGTCACCATAGGACTTCGACAGGCCCTCGGCCTCCACCACGACCGAGCCGAGGCGCGGCCCCGGCGGAATGACGATTTGCGCCTCACCACTGCGCACGGCAGTCGCCTGCGCCAGCAAATCCTCATAGGCCTTGACGCGCGCCTTTGACTTGGCCTGGCGCGCCTTGGGGCTTGAAGCAATCCACTCGCGCTCGCGAGCGAGCGTCTTGAGCCGGGCCTCCTCGCCCTTGGCCTCGACAGCCATCCGCTTTTCCTTCTGCTCGAGCCACGACGAGTAGTTCCCCTCGTAGGGAATGCCCTGCCCCCGGTCGAGTTCGAGGATCCAGCCCGTAACATTGTCGAGAAAATAGCGATCGTGGGTCACGAGCACGACGGTGCCTTTGTATTCCTTCAGGTGATGCTCAAGCCACGCAACCGATTCAGCGTCGAGATGGTTTGTCGGTTCGTCCAGCAGCAGAAGGTCGGGTGCCTCCAGCAGCAGCCGGCACAGCGCCACGCGCCGCTTCTCGCCACCCGATAACTTGGTCACATCCGCATCCGATGGCGGGCAACGCAGCGCGTCAAGCGCCTGCTCGATCTGGCTGTCGAGGTCCCACAGGCCCTGCGCATCGATCTGGTCCTGCAGCTTGGCCATCTCGTCGGCGGTCTCGTCGGAATAGTTCGCCGCAATTTCGTTATAGCGGTCGACGAGTGCCTTTTTCTGCTGCACGGCCACCATGACGTTGCCGAGCACATCCTTCGACGCGTCAAGTTCGGGCTCCTGCGGCAGGTACCCGACCCGTGCGCCATCCGCAGACCAGGCCTCGCCAGTGAACTCGCTCTCGATCCCCGCCATGATCTTGAGCAGGGTCGACTTGCCCGCGCCGTTGAGGCCGATCACGCCGATCTTGGCGCCCGGGTAGAAGGACAGCCAGACATCCTTCAGGACCTGCTTGCCGCCGGGATAGGTCTTGCCCAGCTTTTTCATCACGTAAACATATTGATACGAGGCCATGTAACCCGCGCGTCCCTGAGTGAAATCCTGAGGATTTTGATTAGATGAATGCGCCTTCTAGCCGAGGAATCCCCCCGCGGCAAGGCGCGGCAAGGCGCGGCAAGGCCGACGAAAACCCTTGCAGCGCGCGGCAAACACATGCACTTAAGGCGCAAGGGAGTTCCATCGGACAACGGTGGCGGCTGGTGGCCGCGCAAGGGGGCTTTCACATGTCCATCAAGGCATCCGTCGCGACGCTGCCACGCAGCCTGCCGACGACCCACCCGATCCTCGAAACACTGGCCTGCATGAGCTGTCCGGCCCGCAAGAGCGACATCTGCGGCAGCATGTCGGACGAGGACATCCGCACCATCTCCAACAGCTCGAGCCGGATCCGCCTGAAGGCGGGCGACACGCTGGTCTGGGACGGCGACGAAGCAAGGCACGCCTATGTGGTGACGAGCGGCACGCTGCAAACGTCGAAGGCGAATGATGATGGACGCCGGCAGATCCTCAATTTCATGTTCATCGGGCAATTCATCGGCATCCCGTCGGACCACGTGCACCATTACAGTGTTGAAGCCCTCACGGACGCAGAAGTCTGCAGGTTCGAACGTCGAAAGCTCGAAGACATCCTTCAGCGCTACCCGGCTGTCGACCAGGGATACCGCCGGGGTACCGCGCGCCAGCTCGAGAGCGCCCACGAACACGCATTTGCGCTGGGCCGCAGGACCGCGATGGAGAGGGTGGCAGCATTCCTTTACGACCTGTCGCGATCCGGTTGCCCCAAGACCTCATCGCGAACGCTGAAGTTGCCGATGACGCGCAGCGACATCGCCGATTTCCTCGGGCTCACCCTCGAGACCGTCAGCCGCGCCTTCAGCCGCCTGAAGTCGGTAGGCGCCATCGGCCTGCCGTCGGCGCAGGAAGTCGAGATCAGGGACGAAGAGCGCCTGAAGGCGCTTGCTGGCCTGATGAGCCTGTGACGACATGATCCGGGCTCTCAACGCACCACAGGAAGATCGCGCGCCATGAGTTACGTCTCCCGCACGCTCGGCCCGAGGGAAACCATCCGCTTTTCGACAGGTTTCCATTGGCTCTATTGGCTGGGCGCATCTCTTCTGGTCGCGCCCTTCCTCGCCGTTTTGCTGGTAACCATCCCGCACAACGCTTGGGATCTTCTGCTTCTTGGATTGCTCGCCATACCATGCTGGATCGGAGTGTTACGCATCATTGACGGCATCGCCCTCGAAGTTGCTGTCACCTCGGATCGCTTTGTGAGGAAAGCTGGATTTGTCGCCGTGACCACCGAGGAGGTCAGCCTCGACAAGATCGAAGAAGTAAATGTCGACGAGAGCATCCTTGGGCGGATCTTCGGCTATGGCTCGATTTTCGTGCACGGCACAGGCGCGGGCCGCATCAAGGTCACGATGGTCGCAGACCCGGAGCGGCTGCGCAGGGAGATCCAGACCGCCCGCGAAAGTTTGAAAAACAAGGGCGAATAGAAAGCCTGGTGGGCCCGGCAGGACTTGAACCTGCGACCAGACCGTTATGAGCGGCCCGCTCTAACCAACTGAGCTACAGGCCCCACCAAGGCATGCCGGTCCTATAGCAAAACGGCCAACCCCGACGAAGCCCTCTTTTTCTTGTGATCACCCGTTCATCCACCAGCCATCTTTGTCGCAGCCTGTGCCTTTGTTCTGCCGCCTTCCGATCCGATATCCTCTCACATGTAGCCTCAACCCCGCACAACAGGGATAGATCATGAACATTCGTGAAGTGGCCATTGGCTCCGGCATGGTGATTGCAGCGGCTCTGGCAGCCTCTGTGTTGATGGGTCCCCGCCCGGGCGTGTCGTCCTCGCCCGAGCAGCTTCCCCGCCTCGTGACGGTTTCAGGCCTCGGCGAAGTGAAGGTCCGGCCGGACATGGCCAGTGTCTCGACGGGCGTGACCACCGACGGCCCAACGGCCCGCGCCGCGCTTGCGCGCAACAACACGGCGATGGAAGCAGTCCTGAAATCCCTCAAGGACGCTGGTGTCGACAGCGATGACATCCAGACCTCCAATTTCAGCGTCCAGCCCATCTACGGCGCAATGCAGCCGGGTCAGGTCGGCGCACCCAAGATCGTGAGCTACCAGGTCAGCAATCAGGTCACGGCAAAGGTCCGCAATATTGCCAAGCTCGGCGCCACGCTCGACGCCCTGGTCCAGGCAGGATCCAACCAGATCAACAGTGTTTCCTTCGACGTGAAGGACCCGGCCACCGCCACCAACGAAGCGCGCAAGAAGGCAATCGCAGACGCCCGCGCCAAGGCCGAGCTGTATGCGGGGGCTGCCGACGCATCGGTGGGCGCAGTGATGCAGATCTCGGAAGTGTCGGTCTCGCCCATCATGCCGGTGAGCTACCGCATGGCCGAGATGAGCGCCGCCCCCTCGGTGCCTATCGCAGCCGGACAGAGCACGCTGTCAGCAACTGTCACGGTTACCTTCGAGCTGCGCTAACCACCCCCAGGACGAAGCCGGATCACGCGCGCAGCCAGGTGGGAAATACCTGGCTGCTCTTGCCAGTGCGCATGGTTGAGAACGGCGCCCTCGCGCCGCACCCGCCCGACAGCCGCCGGATTGATGTCGGCAAAGACCCACTGCGGCTCGTTCACCGAGCCCTCGGCAATCACGCCATCCACGGGAAACCCGAGGTCAGGCGGGCCGAAGACACCAGCCGCACCATGGTTACGGTCGACGGCTGGCGACCACAAGGCGTTCCCGACCGTCGGTGACTGCACGACATGACACTGGTTCTCAAGCGCCCGCGCCCGCGCGCCGACACGAACCCTGTGATAGCCGAAGGCTCCTTCGGTGCAACTGGGCACCAGGATGAGTTCGGCACCCGCCTCGCACATGGCCCGCGCGATCAGCGGGAATTCTGCATCGTAGCAGATGGCGATTCCAACAATGCCCAGAGTCGTGTCAAACACATGGATATCATGCCCGCCATGGATGTCCCATTCGTCGCGCTCGAACCGTGTCATGACAAGCTTGCGCTGCTCACCGACATCGCCCGAAGGCGTGATCAGGCGCGCGACATTGCGGGCACGCCCGTCCTTCGGGTCTCGCTCGGGAAGGCTTGCGGCGACCACGTGCACCTGATGCTTGCGGGCAAGATCCGCATGCAACGTATCGACGCGCGCACGCAGGCTGCCGATGAAATCAATTGATCGCTGCAGGTCGCTCCAGACTTCCTCGCCGGCAATCCGTGCAAGTTCCATAGACCCATACTCGGGAAACACCAGAAGGCGCGCGCCCCGCTCCGCGGCAGATTCGAACCACGCCCGCAGCTTGCCCTCGAACGCCTCCCATGAGGCGATGGCATCGATCGGATATTGCGCCGCAGCCAGCCGGAGTGTCATGCATCAAGCCTCCGATGCCAGAACTGCATGGGCTTGGGACTTTCCCCATCCTCACCCAGTTCGCGCCATGAGATCGCACACTGGTAGCCCGAAAGCGGCGCATAACCCCTGTGGCGCCAGAACGCATCAAGCGGTACGTGGTCTGCAGGCCGCCGTGGATGCCCCTCGGGCCTGATCACTGCACAGAAGACAGTCATGGCAAAACCAAGCCGACGCGCATGCGCCTCGCGCAGGTCGAAGAACCTCACGCCGATGCCCCGGCCACGATGGCTCCGGCGCAGCACCGACTCGCCGAAATAGAAGATGCCGCCAACATCGTCGCCATGCTCCCGAAACGGGGCAATGATCTCGGCTGGCTGGTCGGCAAGGGGCGCGCCTGTCGAGGCACCGACCACGAAACCGTCTTCACTGGCGACGACGATCACCGCATTGCGCGACGTCGACAACCCGGCCAGGTATCGCCGCTCATAGGCAAGTTCGCCGTGATAGAGATACGGATAGTCACGGAAGACCTCGATCCGCAGGCGCGAAAGGTCATCGAGATGGCCCTGCAGGGCCTCGCCCGTCAGGGGTTCGACGACAAGGCTCATCCCCCGACCTGCCGGATCCAGTTCCGAAGGTTGTAATAGGTCGTGACCCGACTGATCCGGCCATTCGAGATCTCGAAGAAGCTTCCAGCGGGCAGCACATAGGTCTGCCCTTTTGCCGGTGGGAGGCCTTCGTCAGTGGCAACATAAGTACCATGCACGACATACTCTGCTGCCACGCGACCGGGCACGTCACCGGCCATGATCACCATGTCCTTGAGTTGCTCCCGGTAGCACCGTTCCATGTGCTGCAGGAACGTACCGAACAGCGCGCGACCGCGCCGCCGCCCGCCCTCGTTCACGTCATGGAGCACGTCATCAGCAAGACAGTCGAGCATCCCTTGCAAGTGGCCGGAATTGAAACTGTCAAAGTAGCGTCGCACAAGCGCGACATCAGCCTGGCTCATCGATGTACCTGCAGCTCCCGCCAACCGCTCAGTCTTCCTTGCACTTGCGCTCGGACGAGGAGTCCTTATCCTTATTGTCCTTCTTGCAGTCCTCGTCGCTTTCATCGTCCTTGTCGGAGCTGCCGGCAACGGTCTTGACGGCACCAGCAGTAACATCCACCGCTGTTGAAACAACAGTCGTGGTGACACCGACCGCGGTATCGACAACCGATATCACCGCACAGCCGGAAAGCAGGAACAGGCAGGAAGCGGTCAGGCAAAGTCGGGGAAGGTTCATGGCGATCAGCTCCTGTATCAGGGCAGGAGTGAACAATGAACAAGGCCCGAAGGTCAACCTCGCAGCCGCTCGCGTGCGGAAACTGTTCGTCTTCTTGATTTGACCAGGAGAATGGTGTCTCAAGACAGGGTCGACGCCCGGGCTGCGTGCGGGCCTGCGATCTTTTTGGCCCGGGTCGCGCCACACAGGATATGCACCCCTATGCCGGTCGAACAATTCTTTCCCACGCAGATCTATCGTGCGAGGTTCCCGGCGCGCCGCAATGCCAGCCTGCTGAAGGACCTCGAGACGGCCTGCCGCTCGGTCGCCCGCGATGACGAGGCCGGACAGTCCTGGAGCAGGGATCACGGTTACCAAGGCTACACCTCCTACGCGTCGTTGAACGACCTCCCCGCCCGTATTCCAGCTTTCAACGACCTGCTGGACGCCCTGCATGCCCACGTCAACACCTTCACCAAGGCCCTCCACTTCGACCTCGGTCGCCGTCAACTGGCCTGCAACTCGCTCTGGATCAACATCTTGAAGCCTGGTGGCGTACACACCGGTCACATCCATCCCAACAGTATCTTGTCCGGCACATTCTACGTAACGGTGCCAAAGGGCGCAGGCGCGCTTAAGCTGGAAGACCCGCGCCTCGGCCTCATGATGGCAGCGCCTACCCGGCGTCCGTCGGCGCCCCGCGAGATTCAGCCCTTCATCTATCTGGATCCGGAACCCGGCGGCGTCATTCTGTTCGAGAGCTGGTTGCGGCACGAGGTCGAAGCCAACCGTGCCCGCGAGGACCGCATCAGCATAAGCTTCAACTACGCCTGACCCAACCGGAACGCCGCAAGGCGTTCATGGTCGGCGCGAACCGCATCGGCCACGCGCCGCAGGTCATCCGGCAGTCCGTCACGACCCTCTGGCGGCGCAGCAAAACCCGTCGAAGCCTCCACGCTGGCATACCACGCTGGTGCCCAGACCCCATCAGTCAGCCGAGGTCCTGCCGGCCAGGACAGCATCTCCGCCCGGAACGCGATCCCAAGCGCATGGCAAAGCAGCGCGAGGATCCGACGCGGATCCGTGAGCACATCACCACCATCGATGACAGGAGGCGGATGCCCCAGCCGGTCCGCCACCCGCTCGAACATCGCACGCTGCTGAGGAATGCCGATTTCCTCAGGCGTTGGCGTGCCCCTCAGCTTCGCATAGGACACCAGCACATCCTGCGGCGAACGGATGAGGAAGGCATTGCGGACATGGGCCATCCAGTCGCGGTCCACCCCATCAACCATATGATGGGTCATGTGCTTCTGGTAAAAGACCGGCCGCCCGGCAGGCACAGGTCCAAGCAACGCCTCCACCACGGGGCGCGACGAGGTCGGCTGGGACACCAGCACCTCCTCCCGCATCGGATGGTCGGCCCCCGTCAGGGCCAGGTAGCAGGCATAGAACGGCTCATCGATCACCGAGGTATCCGGCCGATTCTCGAAAGAGCGCATCATGGCCGTCGAGATGTTGCGCGGCCCCGACCACATGGCAATGCGGATTGCTTCACCGTTCAAGAAGTGCCTCCGCATCTTTCGCAACCTCGTAGAGCGCCGTCAGGCGCCGTGTCATCGGTCCGGGAAGGCCCTCCGGCAGCACGCGCCCGTCGATCGCGCGCACGGGGGTGAGCCCACCGAACGTACCAGTGACAAAGGCCTCATCCGCAGCCGCGACATCCGAAAGCGCGAAATCACCTACGTGCAGGCCGATCCCGTTTTCACGCGCAAGGGCGATCACGGTGGCGCGCGTCACGCCATTGAAGCAAAAGGCCCCGGTGGACGTGCATACGACACCATCGCGCACGAAGAAGAAGTTCGTTGCATTGCAGCTTGACACATGCCCGTCCGGATCGAGCATCAGCGCCTCATCAGCACCCCGGTCCAGCACATCGATCAGCGCCCGGACCAGGTTGAGCCGGCTATGGGAGTTCAGCCGCATGTCGAACATGTGCGCGGGCGTGCAGCGTATCGACGACGTCCACAGCGACAATCCCCGGCTCATGATCTCGGGCGAGGGAACCTTGTGCTCCGCCACAATCACGATCGTGGCCCGGCCCAGCGCATTGCGGGGATCCTGGTTGACCGCAGCCTTCACGCCGCGCGTGGCCATGAGCCGGAGGTGGACGCCATCAGTCATCCGGTTGGCAGCAACGGTTTGCCGGATGGCGTCAACGAGGCCGGCCCGTGACAGCCCAAGGTCAAGCCGGATCTGACGCGCCCCATCGAGCAGCCTGTCAAGATGCGCATCAAGGAACACCAGGCGGCCCTTGTGGAGACGAATGCCCTCCCAGACACCGTCCCCCAGGACAAATCCTGCATCGAATACAGAGACACGGGCCTCTGCCCGCGGCACCATCGCCCCGTTGAGGTAGATGAGGACATCGGCATTTCGTGGATCGGCGGCGAAATCCTGGCTGCCGGGCATCGAAGCCCCTTCCCTTGTCACACGACGACTTAAGCCGGATTCGTGCACGAGGCCAAGTCAGGGACGCATGAACATGTAGTCGGTATCCGGATCCACATTGTCCGCCGCCGCGAGGATCTCGGCGCGCACGTCCCGGATGCTGCGGCGCAGCAGCATCGACTTGACGATCTCGGCGAACAGCGTCCGCCCCACGGCATCCCTGTCCTGCCCCTCGGCATCCGCCTGCGCCATCGCAGCCGCAAAATGCGCCCGCGCGATTTGACCCGCATTCATCATGGACCTCGACAACTTGCCGGTAAACCTTCGCAGGCGAAGCAACGTGAGGCCTTGATCCAGGGCAAAGGCCGCCTTTGGCACCGCGCCGCAGTGAAAGGCCGCGCAGGGGTCGACCGAAGAAGGTAAATGTCGCGCCCCGATTGCCTGACCGCGTTGACTTCTGGTCTATTGCATCAATGAGCGAACTGCTGGACCTGATTGAAGCTGCGCGAGCATCACCCGGATCCGCCGCAATCATGCGGGCCCTGCTACGCGCGGCTGGTGAAACGATCGACCCTGGCGCAGCGACAGGCTTCCTGGCAAAGGCAGACCCGGCAGGCCTCGACGAACCAACAAAGGCAATGGTTTCCACGTTCCTGTTCCAGGAAGGCGAGCCCGAATCAGCACTGCTCTGGTGCCAGGGCGAAGCAGCGGCAACCCGACTGCTGCGCGGGCGGATCTATCTGGCACTCGACGACCACGAGCGCGCCCGCAAGAACTACGAGGCCGCGCTCGCGGCTGACCCCTCGTGCCGGTCCGCAGACCTCGATGCCGCCCTGCTCGGTGCGCTGGGAACCAGCACCGGCGGCACCGTGATCCCCTTCAGTCCCAACGCACGACACCCGGCCGCGTCTGTACCCGAACGCAGGGCGGAACCCGCCGGCCGCCCCCCCGTCAGCTTTGCCGACATCGGAGGCCTTGACGACGTCAAGGCACAGATCCGCCGCAAGATCATTCTTCCCTTCGAGAAGAAGTCGCTGTTCGATCGCTTTCGGAAACGGGCTGGCGGCGGCGTGCTGCTCTATGGCCCACCCGGCTGCGGCAAGACGCTGCTCGCACGCGCAACAGCGACCGAGTGCAAGGCGAAATTCATGCCCGTCGAGATCGCTGAGGTCCTCAGCATGTGGATCGGCGAATCCGAGAAGCGGCTCGCCCACGCATTTGAACAGGCCCGCCTGAACAAGCCGTCGGTCCTGTTCTTCGACGAGATCGAGGCCCTGGCCGCACGCCGGCGCTTCGCTGAGGGCGACCACAAGTCATCCATGGTCTCGACCTTCCTCAACGAATTCGACGGCTTCGCCTCGGCCAATGACGGGGTCCTCGTCCTCGCCGCAACCAACGTGCCCTGGGCCATCGATCCAGCCTTCCGCCGGAACGGCCGCTTCGACCGGAGCCTCTTCGTGCCCCCGCCCGACCGCGCTGCACGCAAGGTCATTTTCGACATCGAACTCAAAGACCGCCCGGTCGAAGGCGATATCGACACGGGGGCGCTCGCAGAGAAGACCAGCGGCTACTCGGGCGCCGACATCACCAGCATCGTCGAAACCGCCTGCGAACTGGCAATCGAGGACAGCCTCGATCGTGACAGGGTGACACCCATCTCGGCAAGGCACCTGCGCGATGCCCTGCAGGAAATCCGTCCGACAACCCTCGAATGGCTGGCCCAGGCGCGCAACTATGCAAGGTTCGCCAATGAAGGCGGGCTCTACGACGACGTCATCGCGTTCCTCGACAGGTTCGGGCACTGAAGACATGGAGTCCGACAGGATCGATAGTGCAATGCAGGCCGCCGACGCCCTCGCCGCGGCCGGAAACAACGACGGCGCCATCGCCAAGCTCCGCGAGATCCTGAAGGAACACCCGGAGGACCCGCACATCCTTGCGATGCTCACGATATTCCAGATCCGCGCGAACCGGCCCGACGACGCCATCAAGTCAGGCGAAGCTGCGATCGCCGTTGCCCCCGGGTACGACTTTGCACACCGCGCTCTAGGCTGGGCATTGCAGCAGAAGGGCAGCGATAAACGCGCGGAAACCCACTTCAGGACAGCTCTCGGGCTTGAACCCGAAGGCGCCTACAACCATTACGCCCATGCGTTGCTGATGATGAAGCTGAACCGGCGCAAGGAGGCATCAGAAGCGATGGAAATGGCTCTCGCGATTGATCCGGAGAATTCGACCTTCCTGGGCGCCTGCGCCGAACTCCGGGTCAGCGAGGGCAAGCTAGACGAGGCCACGGATCTTGCCGACCGCGCGCTCGCGCTGGACCCGGACGAGACCGGTGCCCTGCTGGCCAGGGCCGAGGTCGACCTGCGCCGCGGACATCTGGCCGAGGCGCGGGAAAACGTGCTTTGGGTCCTCAGGCACGAGGCCACCAATCCGAGGGCGATCAACCTGCTCTGCCAGGTCAAGGCACGCCAGAACCCGATCATGGGCCTGTGGTGGCGCTGGGCGGTATGGATGCAGAAGTTCGGCGGCTGGAGGGCGTGGGCCGTGGTGATCCTGATCTATCTGGCCTTCCAGCTGTTCCGCGCCACCCTTCTGCCAGCCTTCGGTGAAGCGCTTCAGGCCCTCGTCGTCCTCGCCTGGTTCGGCTTCGCGGTCCTGACCTGGATCGGACCGTCGATCTTCCGCCGAATGGTCAGGAAGGAACTGAAGAAGGTCACCCTGAGGCCGGACTTCTAGCCCCGCCTCACCAGGCCCGATCAGGCTCAGTTGTCGAGGAAGCTGCGCAGCTTGCGCGACCGGCTGGGGTGCTTGAGCTTGCGCAAGGCCTTGGCCTCGATCTGGCGGATGCGCTCACGCGTGACCGAGAACTGCTGGCCCACTTCCTCAAGCGTGTGGTCCGTGTTCATCCCGATGCCGAAGCGCATGCGCAGCACGCGCTCTTCGCGCGGGGTGAGCGAGGCCAGCACCCGCGTGGTTGTCTCGCGCAGGTTCGACTGGATCGCCGCATCAATCGGCAGAACCGCATTCGTGTCAGGAATGAAATCACCCAGGTGCGAATCTTCCTCGTCGCCGATTGGCGTCTCGAGCGAGATCGGCTCCTTGGCGATCTTCAGAACCTTGCGCACCTTCTCCAGCGGCATCGCAAGCTTCTCGGCCAGCTCTTCCGGTGTCGGTTCGCGACCGATCTCGTGCAGCATCTGGCGTGAGGTGCGCACCAGTTTGTTGATGGTCTCGATCATGTGAACGGGAATGCGGATCGTGCGCGCCTGGTCGGCGATCGAACGCGTGATCGCCTGGCGGATCCACCACGTCGCATACGTCGAGAACTTGTAGCCACGGCGATACTCGAACTTGTCGACCGCCTTCATCAGGCCGATATTGCCTTCCTGAATGAGGTCGAGGAACTGCAGGCCGCGGTTCGTGTATTTCTTGGCAATCGAGATCACGAGGCGCAGGTTCGCCTCGACCATTTCCTTCTTGGCCTGCCGGGCTTCGCGCTCGCCCTTCTGGGCCGTCCGCACGATGCGCTTGAACTCGGTGATCGGCTGGCGCATTTCCTGCGCCAGGGTCTGGATTTCCATGCGGATGTCGCGCGCACGATCCTTCTCCTCGGCGGCGAATTCCTTCCAGCCGCGGCGCGTCAGGCGTCCCACGCGCTTGATCCAGTTGGGATCAAGCTCCTCGCTCTCGTATTCCTTGAGGAAATCCTCGCGACCCACGCCATGCGCCTCGGCAAGGCGCATCAGGCGCGACTCGAGCATCACAAGCCGCTTGTTGATCGAGTACATCTGCTCGACCAGCGCCTCGATGCGGGCATTGTTGAGCCTCAGGCTCTTCACGAGGTCGACGGTCTCGTTCTTCAGCTTCTTGAAGCGGCGATCCTGGCTCGTGGACAGCTCTTCACTCGACAGATGCGCCTCGACCTCGGCGTCCTGAAGCTTGCCCAGCTTCTTGTAGAGATTGGCAATCTCGTCGAAAGTCTCGAGGATCTTGGGCTTGAGAAACGCCTCCATCGCCGCAAGCGACAGGCTGCCTTCATCTTCTTCCGGCGCCTCGTCCTCGGTACGAGTCGGCGCCTCGACATTCGTCACGTCATCGGGGTCGGCCTTGGGCTGCTGCGGCTTGGGCTGCGCAGGCGGCACCACACGCAATTGCGGCGGCTTCGGCGGCACGAACGGCTTGCCGGGCTGGGGTGCCTGCCCAGGCACGCCAGCGGCGCCGAACTCCGGCGGCAGCACCATGCCGCCCTCGGCCGCCATGGCCTTGCCTTCCGGCCCACCGCCATACGTCGCCTCGAGATCGATGATGTCACGAAGCAGGATCTTGCCTTCGTTCAATTCGTCGCGCCACACCATGATGGCTTCGAACGTAAGCGGGCTCTCGCAGAGCGCGCCGATCATCAACTCGCGGCCGGCCTCAATGCGCTTGGCGATGGCGATTTCGCCCTCGCGCGACAGCAGCTCGACCGTGCCCATCTCGCGCAGGTACATGCGCACCGGGTCATCCGTGCGCTCGGTCTCTTCCGTCTCGACCTTCGTGACGGCGGCCTCTTCGCGCGCAAGCGCTACGGCACCACCGTTCTCGCCCTCTTCGTCCTTCTCTTCGGCTTCGGTGACATTGATGCCCATGTCGTTGAGCATGGCCATCGTGTCTTCGATCTGCTCCGATGACACGCGCTCCGAAGGCAGCACCTTGTTCAGTTCATCGAGCGTGACGAACCCGCGCTGTTTGGCGCGCGCGATCATCTTCTTGACGGCCGCATCCGACAGGTCGAGAAGCGACTCGGGCCGTTCTTCCGGCGCGCTCTCACCAGCCTTGCCGGCCTTCGCCGGCACCTGTTTTCCGGCCGCAGCAGCGCCTGCCTTGGACTGCGTCTTCTGGGCGGCGGGGCTCGCTGGTTTTGACATGTCTTTCGCAGTCTCTTTCGCTTCTGGCGTCGATTTGGCGTCAAGGCTCTGCGGCACGATCTTCGGCGGCTTCGGCTTCGGTGGCGGCAAGGGCCGGACCATCGCCTTAAGGATCGACTTGAGATCCGTAGGTCTTGGCTTGGCGGCAGTCTTTGTACTGGCCTTGGCTTCAGGCTTTGGCGGCACCTTCGTTTTCGCCGAGGAAGCCTTGCGGTCGTTGTTCTGCTTTTTCGTCACTGCGTCGTCTGTTCTGCGATGTTGTTGCCGAATGGGTTTTCGTTTGACCCCTGCACGTCAGAAATTGTCGGGTGGCCCCGCTTCTGCCCCTTGCTGGGATCTGAGTTCTTCGTCAATGGCGCGCAGCCGCGCCAGGTTCTCCTCGGTGGCCTCGCGCCGGAAAGCCTCCGCAGCCATGGCATGCTCGCTGGCGAGCGCGGTGGTCTTCAGGTGCCTGGAAAGCGCATGCTCGAACTCGCGCAGCACCACCGGCTGCGGCGTATCCGCCCGGGTCACCGCCATAGATCTGAGCATCGGCCGCCGCTCCAACCGCTCGCAAACATCCCCGAGACCACACTGCTTGAGGTGGTCGCCAAGGCGTTGACTGTCAAGGGATTGATCCAAAGATGAGGCATGTAGGATCTCATGCCGCATCTTGTCAAGATTTGGCTCGAAAATGGTAAGCATCGCAAGGGACTCCGCATGCCGCTCCAGCAGGAACGGATGGCGCAAAATCGCCATCAGGAGCACCTCCTCGGCCATGCCCGCAGGTTCTGACCCTGCGGACACCGCGCGCCCTGCTGCCGAACGCCGCAGCGCCTCCGAAACCGGAGGTGTCCAGGCCGGGCGGGCCCCCGGACGCTCAGGCCGGGTATTGCGACCTTGAAACCGGGTCCAGTTTCCCCGCTCGGGAAAACGGGGCCGATCCCCGGCCTCCCGCCGGGCATACACAGGAGCAAACAGAGCCTTGAGCCGCTCGCGCATGATGGTCCGGTAATGCTCCCTGACCCGCTGATCCTCGATGCTGTCGACCAACCGCATCAGATTGACCTCCGCCCCGGCCCGACGCTCCGGCGTCGACAGGTCGGCGCTCTCGATTTCCCGGCGCCACAGCATGTCGGCGAGCGGCACCGCCGCATTCAACACCTCCTGCATGGCCTGCGCGCCGCGCGCCCGTATCAGGTCATCGGGATCCTGCCCGCCCGGCAGAAGCGCTAACCGCAGCGACTGTCCCGGCTTGAGCAGCGGCAGTGCCAGGTCGATGCCGCGCTGCGCCGCTTTGATCCCTGCAGCATCACCGTCGAAACACAGGATGGGCTCGGGCGCCATGCGCCACATCTGCTCCAGATGGTCGTCCGTCAGCGCCGTCCCGAGAGGCGCCACCGCCCCCTCGAACCCGGAAGCCACCAGCGCGATGACATCGACATAACCCTCAACCGCGACAAGCGGCGCACCCTTGGCCACCGCCTTGCGCGCAGATGCCAGATTGAACAGGACCGTACTCTTCCGGAAAAGGGGTGTCTCCGGCGAATTGAGGTATTTCGGCTTTCCGTCCGGGTCGAGCGTGCGCCCGCCAAAGGCGATCACCCGCCCGCGCATGTCCGAAATTGGAAACATCACACGCCCGCGAAAACGGTCATAGGGCGCACCGCCATCATCGGGCGTGACCAGCAGCCCCGCCTCGACCATGTCGTCGATCAAAACACCCTTCGCGGTGAGATGATCCTTCAGCGCATGTCGCGAGTCCGGCGAGAAGCCCAGCCGGAAGCGCTGCGCGATGGGACCGGCAAGCTGCCGCCCGTCGAGATAGGCCCGCGCCTTCGAACCACGCGCCGCCTGCAGTTCCGCCTCGAAGAAGGCTGCCGCCATCTCCATGACCTCGTGCAGCGACTTCTGCGCCTTCTCGCGCGCCTCGTCGCGCGGTTCGCGCCGCGGCAGATCCATGCCGGCGTCGCCAGCCAGCCGCTCCACCGTCTCCGGAAAGGAAAGCCCTTCCGTCTTCATGACGAAGTCGATGACGTTGCCGTGTTCGCCGCAGCCGAAGCAATGATAGAAACCCTTGTCCTCGCTTACCGTAAACGAGGGCGTCTTTTCATTGTGGAAGGGACACAGTCCCGTGTGGTTGCGACCGCGCCTGACAAGCTTCACCTTGCGGCCGACATAGTCGGTGATCCGCAACCGGTCACGAAGCTCATCGAGAAAGCGCGGCGTGAAGCGCATGGGTTCAGCCGCCGGCGCCGGAAAGCAGTTCCTTCACGACGCCATTGGCTTTGGAGAAGTCCATGCGTCCCGCGAAATTCGCCTTCAGATCTCCCATCACCTTGCCCATGTCCTTGACTGATGACGCCCCCGTGGAAGCGATGGCAGCCTTGACCGCGGCCTTGACCTCATCAGGTCCCATCTGCTGCGGCAGATAGGCCTCGATGATCTGCTTTTCTTCCTGCTCCTGCGCGACCAGGTCCGCACGGCCTGCCTTTTCGTAGGCCTCGATGGAATCGTTGCGCTGCTTGATCATCTTCTGCAGCAGGGCCAGGATCTCCTCGTCACCGAGCGGACCCTTGCCCAGTCCCCGCGCCTCGATATCCTTGTCCTTCAGGGCTGAATTGATGAGCCGCAAGGTTCCTACCCGGCGCGCATCCTTTGCCCGCATGGCTTCCTTGAGGGCGTCGTTGAACTTCTCGCGCAGCATCTGCAGTCCTCGCTATCCCGGAAAGACCCGGAAGCATACATGCTCGCCCATCGCGTACCCAACCCTTTGACGCAAAGGGCTGATCTGCCTTGTGGACTGGGACAATTGCGTTCCTTGACGACAGCAAATGCTGTCTCCTATGGTCCCGCGAATTTGTGGGGCCCCCGGCCAAAATCCCGCAAAATCGTGAGCTTTCGGAAATGACGGAACCTGCCACCACCCCCCGCGAGAAGGGCCCCGCCCGCTCGCGGAGACGAATCACGGGCGCGCTCGTGCTCGCAGACGGCTCCATTTTCGAGGGAGAGGGATTGGGCGCCACGGGCCACGCCGTTGGCGAGGTCTGCTTCAATACCGCGATGACAGGCTACCAGGAGATCCTGACCGATCCCTCCTACGCCGCCCAGATCATCTGCTTCACATTCCCGCATGTCGGCAATGTCGGCACCAACCTCGAGGACATCGAGACCACGACGCCCGCCGCCCGCGGCCTCATCGTCAAGGCAGGCATCACGAACCCCTCGAACTACCGCAACACCCAGCACCTCGACATCTGGCTGAGGCGCAACCGCATTGTGGGCCTCGGCGGCATCGACACTCGCGCCCTGACCCGCAGGATCCGCGAGCAGGGCATGCCCAACGGCATCATCGCGCATGAACCGACGGGTGAATTCGACTTCGACGCCTTGCGAAGGCAGGCGCGCGAATGGCCAGGCCTCGAAGGGATGGACCTCGCACGCGAGGTCACGGCAAGGCAGAACTGGACACTCGACGAACAGCGTTGGCAATGGAGCGCCGGCTACGTTCCCGGCAAGGACAGCCGCTTCCACGTGGTGGTGATCGATTACGGCGTGAAGCGCAACATCCTGCGCGGCCTGTCATCGATCGGCGCGCGGCTGACCGTCGTGCCGGCGATGACGACCTGGGACGACATCGCACGCCTCAAACCTGATGGCATTGTGCTGTCGAATGGCCCGGGAGACCCGGCAGCGACGGGCACTTACGCCTGCTCCGAGATCCGCAAGGCAATCGATTCAGGCATTCCCGTCTTCGGGATCTGCCTGGGCCACCAGATGCTGGCGCTCGCGCTCGGCGCCCGCACGCGCAAGATGAAGCAGGGGCACCACGGCGCGAACCACCCGGTCAAGGACCTCTCCACCGGCAAGGTCGAGATTGTCTCGATGAACCATGGCTTCACGGTCGACACGCAAACCCTGCCCCGCGGCGTGACCGAGACCCACATTTCCCTCTTCGACGGAACGAACTGCGGCATTGCCCTCGAGGGCCGCCCGGTTTTCTCGGTCCAGTACCACCCAGAGGCATCGCCGGGCCCGCATGACAGCGCGTACCTGTTCGACCGCTTCGCAAAAGCGATGGAGCAACGGCGTTGACAACCGGACATGGGACCGAGGGCCTGAAGGCACGCTGGCGCACCCACGTGCAGACCTTGGGCAATTTCTCGGCCCCGCTGGTGGGCACGCTCTTCGACAGCCTGTGCCGCTCCTACAGCGAACCGCATCGCCACTATCACAACCTGGCGCACCTGACCTGGCTGTTCGACTGCCTCGAGACGCATGCCGACGAGATCGGTGACCCCACGCGTCTGGCCTTCGCTGTCTGGTACCACGACAGCATCTACGACCCGCGCCGGCGTGACAACGAGGCCCGCAGCGCCGAGCGCGCCATGAAGGAACTCGACAGCCTCGGCGCCAGCCCCACGCTGCGCTCGCACGTCGTCCAGTTGATCCTTGCAACGCGCAACCACGCCGAGGGCGGGCGCGACTATGACGATGACATCTTCCTCGATGCCGACATCGCGATCCTCGGCACGCCGGCCGCCGAGTACGACAGCTACACCCGCCAGGTCAGGTCCGAGTACGTGCATCTCGATGATGCTTCATGGGCAAAGGGCCGCACTGCGTTCCTGAAGACAACCATGGCGCGCGAGCGGATCTTCCGCTCGGGCATCTTCGAGGGCGAATACGCCAGCGCCGCACGCGAGAACATCGCCCGCGAGTTGGCGGGACTGGCAGTCAGCACATGATCGAGCCCTTCGCACACCCCGCACGGCCCACAGCCGACGCAGCAGGAAAGGGCTGGCGTCGCAAGGAGCCGGAGGCTTCTTGCGATCGCCAGCGCACGGAAGATGACCGTAGGCTTGAGAGCGGGAACCTTCTTCTTGTGCAGCTCTTCGCGATCGGTTCCCTGCATAATCTGGCTGCACGCACGTCGTACGCCTCGCCGATTAATCAACTCCTAAAACACAGTGGCAGCATTGCATCACGCGCGCCGCATTGATGGTCTGACCCATGCCCAGAAGAACTGACATCGACACCATCCTCATCATCGGCGCCGGTCCCATCGTGATTGGCCAGGCCTGCGAGTTCGACTACTCCGGCGTGCAAGCCTGCCGGGCGCTGCGCGCCGAAGGCTACCGGATCGTGCTGGTGAACTCGAACCCGGCCACGATCATGACGGATCCAGACCTGGCGGACGCAACCTATATCGAGCCGATCACGCCTGAATTCGTCGAAAAGATCATCGCACGTGAACGCCGTGAACACCCGAAGTCGCGCATCGCCGTTCTGCCCACGATGGGCGGACAGACCGCGCTGAACTGCGCCCTCGACCTCGATCGTCTTGGCATCCTCAAGAAGTACGATATCGAGATGATCGGCGCAAAGCCCGACGTCATTGCCAAGGCCGAAGACCGCCTCCTCTTCCGCGATGCCATGGAACGCATCGGGCTGGAAAGCCCCCGCTCGCGCATCGCGACGACCCGCGAGGAAGCCCTCGTCGGCCTCGAGCACGTCGGCCTGCCAGCCATCATCCGGCCCTCCTTTACGCTGGGCGGACAGGGTGGCGGCATCGCCTACAACCGCGAGGAATTCGTCGAGATTGTCGAACGCGGCATCGACGCCTCCCCCGTGGGCTCCGTCCTGATCGAGGAATCCGTCCTTGGCTGGAAGGAATTCGAGATGGAGGTGGTCCGCGACCGCGCCGACAACTGCATCATCATCTGCTCCATCGAGAACATCGATCCCATGGGCGTGCACACGGGTGACTCCATCACCGTCGCCCCCGCCCTCACGCTGACCGACAAGGAATACCAGGTCATGCGCAACGCCAGCATTGCCGTGCTGCGCGAGATAGGGGTCGAAACCGGCGGCTCGAACGTCCAGTTCGCCGTCAATCCGAAAGATGGCCGCCTGGTCGTCATCGAGATGAACCCTCGCGTCTCGCGCTCGTCCGCCCTGGCATCCAAGGCAACGGGCTTCCCGATTGCCAAGGTCGCAGCCCGCCTGGCGGTCGGCTATACGCTCGACGAGCTGACCAACGACATCACCAAGGCAACGCCCGCCTCCTTCGAGCCCACGCTCGACTACGTCGTCACCAAGATCCCCCGCTTCGCATTCGAGAAATTCCCCGGCGCCGAACCGGTCCTGACAACCTCGATGAAGTCCGTTGGCGAGGCCATGGCCATTGGCCGGACCTTCGCCGAGTCGGTCCAGAAAGCCCTCCGGTCACTGGAGACAGGGCTGACCGGCTTCGACGAGATCGACATACCGGGCCTGGGCTCCGGCGATGACCGAAACGCCGTGATCGCAGCCCTCGCCCGCCCGACGCCGGACCGCATCCGCATCATCGCCCAGGCCTTCCGCATGGGACTGACCGTGTCCGAGGTCTACGCCGCCTCCAAGGTCGACACCTGGTTCCTCGAGCAGATCGAGCACATAGTGCGCACCGAGGAGACATTGCGCACCCAAGGCCTGCCTGAGGACGCCGAAAGCCTGCGCGATATCAAGGCGATGGGTTTCTCCGATGCCCGCCTCGCCCGCCTTGTCGGCAAGCGCGAGAGCGAGGTCTCGGGCCTGCGCCGCAGGCTCGGCGTAACGCCCGCCTTCAAGCGCATCGACACCTGCGCCGCCGAGTTCCGGGCCATCACGCCCTACATGTACTCGACCTACGAGGTACCCACCGCCGGCAGGGTCGAATGCGAAAGCGAACCGACAAGCCGGCGCAAGGTCGTTATCCTCGGTGGCGGCCCCAACCGCATCGGCCAGGGCATCGAGTTCGACTATTGCTGCTGCCACGCAGCCTTCGCGCTTGCCAGGTCGGGCTTCGAGACCATCATGGTCAACTGCAACCCCGAAACCGTGTCGACCGACTACGACACTTCCGACCGTCTCTACTTCGAGCCGCTGACGGCCGAGGATGTGGTCGAACTCATCCGCACCGAGCAGTCGAACGGTGAAGTCGCCGGCGTCATCTGCCAGTTCGGCGGCCAGACACCCCTGAAGCTCGCAGCCGCCCTCGAGGCCGCGCGCATTCCCATCCTCGGCACCCAGCCCGATGCGATCGACATCGCAGAGGACCGCAAGCGCTTCCAGGCCCTGATCGACACGATCGGCCTGAAGCAGCCGATGAACCGCACCGCCCTGACCACGGAAGAGGCCATCCAGGCGGCGCGCGAGGTGGGCTACCCCGTGGTCATCCGTCCCTCCTTCGTGCTCGGCGGACGCGGCATGACGATCGTGCGCGACGAACAGCACATGCGCGAGACCCTGCTGCAGACCGACGTGTTCAGGATCTCGGGCGACGATCCCGTGCTCATCGACCAGTACCTGCGCAACGCCGTTGAGGTCGACGTCGATGCCATCGCCGATGGGACAGGCGTCTTCGTGGCGGGCATCATGGAGCACATCGAGGAGGCCGGCGTTCACTCCGGTGACAGCGCCTGTTCGATCCCGCCTTGGTCCCTGCCACCGGAAATCGTGGCAGAACTGAAGCGCCAGACATCGGCCCTTGCGCGCGAGCTCAATGTCGTGGGCCTGATGAATGTCCAGTTTGCCATCCAGGCGGGCCAGATCTTCATCCTCGAGGTGAACCCGCGCGCCAGCCGCACAGTGCCCTTCGTCGCAAAGGCCGTGGGCCTGCCTGTCGCCGCGATTGCCTCGCGCGTCATGGCCGGCGAACCGCTGGCCTCGATGGGCCTGAAGGAAAAGGCGCCGCGCCACATGTCCGTGAAGGAAGCGGTGATGCCCTTCGCCCGCTTCCCGGGCGTTGACGTAGTGCTCGGACCCGAGATGAAGTCAACGGGCGAGGTGATGGGTATCGACTCGAACTTCGAGCGCGCCTTCGCGAAAAGCCAGATTGCCGCCGGCATCACCTTGCCGTCAGAGGGCACTGTCTTCGTCTCGGTGCGTGACGCCGACAAGGGGGCAATCCTCAAGCCCGTCCGCGACCTCATCGCCATGGGCTTCAGGATTGTTGCAACCGACGGCACGGCGACCCACCTCCAGCAGAGCGGCCTGAATGTCGCCCGCGTTAACAAGGTCTACGAGGGCAGGCCCCACATCGTGGACGCCATGAAGGACGGCACGATCGCGCTCGTCTTCAATACGACGGAAGGCGCGCAGGCACTCAAGGACTCGCTTTCCATACGCCGAACCGCGCTCATGCAGAAGATCCCCTACTACACCACGGCCGCCGGCGCTGCCGCTGCGGTTCAGTCCATTGCAGCCCTGCGGACAACCGTGCTGGACGTGGCCCCACTTCAGTCTTATGCAAACTAAATGATTGAAATATAGAGGTTTTCAGACAATCCACAACAACCTCTGTTCTTGAAAACCGGGCCAAGTGTTGCTATATTGGTCCTGTCAGCCGTGGGTTCGGTACCCCGGCGCCAGCTGCGCTGCAGTTCTCCAGCGAGCACTTTGAAGATCCCGGGGCTTTGGTCGGTCGCGCCGCCAAGGCCGCCAAGTTCTGTTGTCCCATGGCGCGACGGGAAAGTGACGAGTACCAGGCGATGGAAAAGATCCCCATGACCGCTCAGGGCTTCGCTGCCCTCGAAGCGGAAATCAAGCACCTCAAGCAGGTCGAGCGTCCCGCCATCATCAAGGCAATCTCGGAAGCCCGTGCCCACGGAGACCTGTCCGAAAACGCCGAGTATCACTCGGCCAAGGAACGACAGAGCTTCATCGAGGGCCGCGTCATGGAACTCGAGGACAAGGTCTCACGCGCCCAAGTCATCGACGTCTCCAAGCTCTCGGGCAAGTCCGTGAAGTTCGGCGCCACGGTGACCGTCGTCGACGAGGATACCGAACAGAAATCGAAGTTCCAGATCGTGGGCGACATCGAGGCCGATTTCTCGAAAGGCCGCATCTCGCTGTCATCGCCCTTGGCCCGCGCGCTGATTGGAAAATCAGTCGGTGACACGGTAGAGGTGAACACGCCATCCGGCGGCCGCACCTACGAAATTTCAAAGGTCGAATACAAGTAGGCCTGTGCAAGCATCAGGGGCTTTGAGGGCAGCGGCACGCCGTTGCCCTTTTCCATTGATGGAGCGGCCCGCGTCAACCACCTTCAGGCAGGTCGACTGGCACGCCCGACTCCCGCTTCGATTCCCTGATGGTCAGCGCCGTCTTGACCGCAGCCACGCTGCGGGCGGCGGTAAGCGTCTGCGTCACGAACGACTGCCATTCACCAAGATCATGGGTGACGCATTTGAGGACGAAGTCCACCTCGCCCGACATCATGTAGCACTCGCGCACGATCGGCCATTGCCGCACCTGCTCTTCAAAGGCCTTCAGGTCAGGCTCGGCCTGGCTCGTCAGCCCCACGAAGGCAAACGCGGTCACCTCATAGCCAAGGGCCTTGGGGTCGAGGTCGGCGTGGTAACCGCGGATGAATCCGTCTTGCTCAAGCCCGCGGACCCGCCGTAAACAGGGCGGCGCCGAGATTTTGGCGCGTTGGGACAGTTCGACATTCGTGATGCGTCCGTCCGCCTGCAATTCATGGAGAATGCGCCGGTCAATGGCATCAAGCTTGTTTCGCTGCATGGGTGACCAACCGGGAAAGATTGTTTCGCGCGCATGTTGTATAGCGTCTTCCCGGCCGATCCAGCAATTAAATTTCAGGACCGCGCAATTCTGTGAATAATTCGACACTGAAAAACGCAACCTGGATCGTGACGGACGGCAGGCCGGGCATGCTCAACCAATGCCTCGGCCTCGCCGAGGCCGTGGGCCTCCCCGTTGAGAGCAAGCGCGTAGCGCCGCGCCTGCCCTGGACACTCCTGCCGGTCACGCTCTGGCCCTTCCCCTTCCTGTCGCTCGGAGCCGCATCGTCGCGCTTCGAGCCGCCCTGGCCCCGGCTTGCCATCGGCTGTGGCTGGCGCAGCATCCCCTTCCTCATCGAGGTCAAGCGCCGCTCCGGCAACCGCACGATGACCGTGCAACTGCAGGATCCGCGCGTGCCAACGGATGTCTTCGACCTCGTCGTGCCACCGGAACACGACGGCCTTGTTGGGGAGAACGTCGTGCCGATCATCGGCAGCCCCAACCGCATCAACGCCGCAAGCCTCGAAGCCGCAGCCACGCGCTGGAGCGACCTCGCAAGGGCCTACCCCTCGCCGCGGGTGACCGTCCTGGTCGGCGGCCGGTCGAAGGCTCACCGCTTCAACAAGGCCGACGCGGAAGCGCTGGGCGACCAGCTCCGCAACCTCCTGCACCAGGGCTATTCACTGATGGTCACAACCTCCCGCCGCACAGGAGCAGAGCAGACAAGAATCCTTCGCGAGGCGCTCAACGCCAAGCACGCTTTTCTCTGGGATGGCGCGGGCGACAATCCCCTCTTCGGCATGCTCGCGCACGCAGACGCCATCCTTGTCACCTCGGACTCAACCAACATGATGGTAGAGGCTGTCGGAACCGGGAGGCCGGTGCACATCCTGCCCCTTGAATGCACCAACCCGAAATTCGACCGACTGGTCGACAGGCTGGTAGGCCTTGGCTCGGCGCGCATCTTCACGGGACGGATCGAAAACTGGACCTGTCAGCCACTCAACGAAACGGCCAGAATCGCGGATCTGATACGCGGCAAATTGGTCAACTTCCCTTGATTTTTCAGGATCGCCGCAGCCCCCCATATTGCGGTTGGCAATGAACCCTTCCTATATGAACGCCATGCCGCCGCCATGGCCGGTCACACCGGGGGAAAAACATCAATGACAGCAGCCGCGCACGCCAAGGTCATCATCATCGGGTCCGGGCCTGCGGGTTACACGGCTGCAATATACGCCGCGCGCGCGATGCTCGAGCCCATGCTCATCGCGGGCCTGCAACCCGGCGGCCAGCTGACGATCACCACTGACGTCGAGAACTATCCGGGCTTCGCCGAGACGATCCAGGGTCCGTGGCTGATGGACCAGATGAAGGCGCAGGCCGAGCATGTTGGCACCCGCATGGTCAACGACATCGTCGTCTCTGTCGACCTGAAGACGCGCCCCTTCCGCCTGTCCTGCGACAGCGGCGACATCTACACCTGCGACACGCTCATCATAGCCACCGGCGCACAGGCGCGCTGGCTGGGTCTGCCCTCGGAAGAACACTTCAAGGGACACGGTGTATCGGCCTGCGCAACCTGCGACGGCTTCTTCTACCGCGGCAAGGATGTAGCGATCATCGGCGGCGGCAACACGGCCGTCGAGGAAGCGCTTTTCCTCACGAACTTCGCAAGCACCGTTACCCTCGTCCACCGCAGGGACAGCCTGCGCGCCGAGAAAATGATGCAGCAGCGCCTGTTCTCGAATCCCAAGATAAGGGTCGTCTGGGACACGGGTGTTGAAGAGGTTCTTGGCAGTACCAACCCCAAGTCCGTCACGGGCGTCAGGCTCAAAAACGTCAAGACCGGCACCAGCACCGACCTCAAGGTCGACGGCATGTTCGTCGCAATCGGGCATTCGCCGGCGACCGAACTGTTCCGCGGCCAGGTCGACATGGATGCAGATGGCTATATCAGCACCGCACCCGACTCCACGGCAACAAACATTCCTGGTGTCTTCGCGGCAGGAGATGTGAAGGACAAGGTATTCCGCCAGGCTGTCACCGCCGCCGGAATGGGCTGCATGGCCGCACTCGAGGCCGAGCGATTCCTCGCCCACCACCAGCAGGTCAAGGCCGCCGCGGAGTAGATGCATCCATGCCCGTGGATCTGGACAGGTTGCGCGTCTTTCACGCCGTTGCAAGAGCCGGCAGCCTCACCCATGCGGGCGAGGAACTCGGCCTTAGCCAGCCCGCCGTCAGCCGCCAGATCAGCGCCCTCGAGGACGAACTGAAGACGCCCCTCTTCATCCGCCACGCCAGGGGACTGATCAGGACCGAACAGGGCGAGCGCCTCTTCCAGACAACAACCCGCATCTTCGAGGAACTGTCAGCCGTCGAGGAAGACCTTCTCAACAGCCGCGAGGATCCCCGCGGTGAACTGCGCGTGACCGCGACCGTCGGCATCGGCACCTACTGGCTGACGCCGCGGCTGCGCCACTTCGCAACGGCCTATCCCGACATCAAGGTGCACCTCCTGCTGCACGACGGCGAGCTTGATCTCAGCCACCGCGAGGCCGACATTGCCCTGCGCATGCGCCAGCCCGTGCAGGGCGACCTTGTGCAACGCAAGCTTTTCGATGTTGGCTATCACGTCTACGCGAGCCAGGAATACCTCGAGCGCAAGGGTCGACCCGTGGAGATCGGCGACATCGATGGTCACGACATCATCATTTACGGCGAAGCACCGCCCGAGATTGCACAGGTCAACTGGCTGTCGGCGGTCGGGCGCAAGCCGGGGAACCCGCGCGAGGCGTCCCTCTACGTCAACAACATCATCGCCATGAGCAAGGCCATCGAGAGCGGCATTGGCATCGGCGCATTGCCTGACTACATCGCCCACGGCAACCCGCAACTCACTCGCATCCTCGAGCAGACGCCGGGACCGAAATACGAAGTTCACCTGTGCTATCCGGAAACGCTGCGCGGCGCCAAGCGTATCGCCGTGTTCCGGGATTTCATGGTTTCACAGGCGCGCGAGTGGCAATTCTAGCTGCGAAAGATCTTGCAGCCCCTCTTGGCAACTGCCCGATGCATTCCCATCTCAGTGGGGTCGGAGCGGCCATCTCCCCCTGAGAAGCAGCCAACCAGCTCCGGCACTGGAACTCCCTTCCAGGAAATCGTCAGGGTACCCCCCTATGCCCTGGCGACTGAGGCGTGAAGGCCGGACCGTACTCCCCAGTCGGTCCGGCCGACCTCACTGAAATGATCAGCGTACGTCGAAATCGGTCGCCGCCACGAGAAACGCAACAAGTTGCTCGAAGCCGCGCTGGTCGACCGCGTCGAAGCGCCTCAGGCTGGGACTGTCGAGATCAAGCACGCCGAGCACGCGACCACCCTTTGTGAGGGGCACGACAAGCTCCGCGTTCGAAGCCGCATCGCAGGCGATGTGCCCTGGAAAGGCATGGACATCCTCTACAAGCATGGTCGCACGCGTGGAGACCGCGGTGCCGCACACGCCCTTCCCAACACTGATCCGCACGCAGGCAGGCTTTCCCTGGAAGGGTCCAAGCACCAACGCGCCGCCTTTCATGAAATAGAAACCGGCCCAGTTCAGGTCGGGCACGATCTGCCAGATCAGCGCCGACACATTCGCCGCATTGGCAATCATGTCACGCTCACCCTCAAGCAGGCCCTTCGCCTGCCGAAGCAGTTCCTCGTACATCTCCTCCTTTGTTCCAGAGAAGGGTTCTACAGCAAACATCAGGTTCTCCAGAGGGTCTTGGGAAGCCCCGCGCCGTTCAGCGCGTTCCGCCACCGGCTTCAGCACCCCAAAGCGCATCGAGCCGTGCATCACGACCGCAATTGAAACGATAGAGATTGTAGCGCAGCGGTTCCTTTTTGTAATAGTCCTGATGATACTCCTCGGCCGCATGGAACGGCCCCGCAGGCAGGATTTCAGTCACGATCGGACGCTTCAGCCGTCCCGATTTCTCCAGCGCATCCTTCGATGCCAGCGCCGCCTGCAACTGCGCATCGCTGGTTGCGAAGATCCCCGTCCGGTACTGCGTGCCATAGTCGCAGAACTGCGCATCTTTCGTGACCGGGTCGATCGTGCGCCAGAAGACGAAGAGCAACCGCTCATAGGTCACCTTGGCCGGGTCATAGACGATCCGCACGGCCTCGGTGTGCCCTGTCGACCCGCTGGACACCTGCCGATAGGTGGGATTGGCAACTTGCCCTCCGATATAGCCGGACGTCGTCGACAGCACGCCCGGTACCTTGTCGAAGTCAGCCTCGACACACCAGAAACAGCCACCGGCAAAAATCGCGACCGCCGCCCCCTTCGGATCGGCAGCCGGCGCCGCACCGCTCGACGAAATGTTGACGATCGACGGGACAACAAGAAAGGCCAGCAGCGCTGCAAGAAGCAGATTCAGGCCGACGAAGATCTTCGACACGTTCACCTCACGCCTTTGCCGGTTTGAAATTCATGGCGACGCCGTTCATGCAATAACGCAGGCCGGTCGGCGCCGGACCGTCGTTGAATACATGGCCAAGATGTCCACCGCAGCGCCGGCAATGCACCTCCGTTCGTACCGAGAAGAACGAACGATCGATCGAGGTCCCGATGGCATTCGGCAGTGGTTGCCAGAAGCTCGGCCACCCCGTACCGCTGTCGTACTTGGTATCGGACGAAAACAGCGGCAGGTCGCACCCCGCACAATGGAACGTCCCGCGTCGCTTCTCGCGGTCGAGCGGACTTGATCCGGCATATTCCGTCCCGTGGTCCCGCAGGACGTAGTACTGCTGCGGCGTCAGGATCCGCCGCCACGCCGCATCGCTCTTGGTGATCTCGAACTTGCCCTCGGGGGCCGCCAGCGCGGTGCGGGCAAGGGACAGGGCCGTACCGGTCGCCAGCAGCGACCTCATGAACAGGCGTCGGCTTTGCACGTCAATACTCCGCGGAAACATGGACAGCAGAAAGCGACCGGCCCCGCGAGCGAAACCGATCCACCCCTTGTATACGCGAATTCAGGCCGCGTGGGCTTCTGCCCGGCGTGCGACAGCCTGTTCCGCGAGCCTGCCCGTCAGTTCGGCCAGGTGGTCGAAGCTGCAGACAAACGTTGCGGCACCCTGGGTCGCAGACCGCAATTCGATGATGAAGTTCTGCAACTCGGCCTCGGGGATATGGGCCTGAACCGTGTCCCAGCCGGGCCAGTCCCGCCGCCCGTCGAACCCCAGCAGGTGCCCGCGGTGCCCGGTGATGATCTGGTTGATCCGCGAGGTATGGTCGGCAGGCGTGTGGACATCCACCGCCATGATGGGTTCAAGCAGCACCGGCGCGCATTTCTCCATCCCCTCTGCCATCCCCGCGCGTGCCGCCATCTGGAACGCCGCATCGCTGGAATCAACCGCATGAAAGCTGCCGTCGGTCAGCGAGACAGCAATGTCCACGACCGGAAACCCGAGCGGCCCCTTGTTCATGTACTCGCGCACGCCCTTCTCGACCGAGGGGATGAACTGCCGCGGCACCACCCCGCCCGAGATGCGGTCATTGAAAACGAAACCGCCACCGCGCGGCAGCGGCTCGATGACAAGCACGACATCGCCGAACTGCCCATGGCCACCCGACTGCTTCTTGTGCCGTCCGCGCTGTTCTGTCTTCGAGCGGACGGTCTCGCGATAGCCCACATGCGGCACCGCCGTCGCAAGCTTCAGTCCGAACTTCCGTTCCAGCCGCGCCAGCGCCGTCTTCAGGTGAACCTCGCCCTGCCCCATGAGCACCGCCTCATGCGTCTCGGCAACATGCTCGAACCTTATGCCGGGATCCTCATCCTTCAGCCGGGCGATCGCCGCCGACAGCTTGACGTCATCGTTGCGGTTCGCCGCCTTGATCGCAAGCCTGTAGACGCTGGCCAGCATCTCCGGCCGCCGCAGTTCGCGCACCGCTCGGGGCGCCGAGAGCGTATCACCCGTATGCGTCTTCTCGAGACGGCCGATGGCGACGAGATCGCCTGCTGACGCCGCCGGAATCTTCATCGCCTTGTCGCCCGTGAGCGAAAACAGCCCCGACGCCCGCTCTTCACCGCCATCACCGCGCGTCAACGTCATGCCGTCCTTCAGGATCCCCCGGAACACGCGTGCCAGCGACAGCTTCCCGCCCGTCCCGTGGCTGGTCTTGATGACCTGCAGGACCGGATCATCGCCAGCCACCGCAAGACCCTGACGCGCCGCCGCCCGGCTCACGTCGGGAACCTCGTGCCGCAGCGCCTTCATCAGGCGCCGCACACCATTGTCCCGCTCGGCCGATCCGATCAGCACGGGCACGATGAGGCCCTCGGCCAGGTCACGCGACAGGTCGGCAAAGATCTCGTCGCGCGGCGGCTCGACGTCCGACAGCAGCTCCTCCATCAGATGGTCGTCATAGTCGGCAAGCTTCTCCAGCATCTGGTAGCGCGCCTCCTTCTCGCGGTCCGCCATGTCCGACGGAATCGCAACGATCTCCGAGGCGGCGTGCTCGCGATAGACGAACGCGCGCTCCAGCGCGAGATCGACAAAGCCCGTGACAATGCCGCCCTGCCAGATCGGCACCTGCCGCAGCACCAGTGGCTTGGCGCTCGCAGGCTGCAGCGCGGCAAGCAGGTCCCGGATCCGGCCCTGGGCCTTGTCAATCTTGTTGACGAACAGAAAGTGCGGAATGGAAAGATCAGACAGGCGCTTGAGCAACGGCTGCAGCATCGCCGCCTTCGCCGGGTCGCAATCCGCGACCACGACGGCCGCATCCGCACCGGCAAGCGCATTGAGCGTTTCCTGCAGGAATTCGATCGAACCGGGACAGTCGATGAACGTGAACGGGTCGCCGAGATACGTCGTGGCCGCTGGCGTGACATCGACGCTGATGCCCCGCTCGCGTGCCTCTGCAGAACTGTCACCCACGGTGTTCTTCTGCGCGTGGCTTCCCTTGCGGCCGATAGCACCGGTCACCCACAACAAGCTTTCGAGCAGCGTGGTCTTCCCGCAGCCCTGGGGTCCGACGAGGGCCACGCAGCGTGGCCCATGACCTCCCTTGCTATTCCTGTCTGCCATGAGGTTGCTCCCTTGAATGCCCGGCGGGGCGCAACCAGAAAAAAAAGACACGCCCACTCGACCGGGCAAGAAACAGGTTCTGCCTGATCACGCCGGGGCGCAAGCAAAAAAATACGTTACGTCAGGCTGGCGCAGAAACGCTGGATCCGCGTGCAGGCCTCGGTCAGCACCTGTTCGGACGTTGCATACGAGATGCGGAAATAGGGCGACAGGCCGAATGCCGCCCCGTGCACCACTGCTACGCCCTCGGCCTCGAGCAACGCGGTTGCAAACACCTCGTCGCTCTCGATCCGCCGCCCCGACGGCGTCACGCGACCGATCGTCCCGGCGCAGGACGGATAGACATAAAAGGCGCCCTCTGGCCGCGGGCAGTTGAGCCCACGCGCCTGGTTGAGCATCGACACGACCAGGTCACGGCGCCGTGCAAATCTGGCCGCGCGAACCGGGATGAAATCCTGCGGACCGCCCAGCGCCTCGACTGCCGCCCACTGGCTGACCGACGTGGCCATGGTCGTCGACTGTGACTGGATCGCCGACATTGCGCGGATCAGCGGCTCAGGCCCCGCGCAATAGCCGATGCGCCAGCCCGTCATCGAATAGGCCTTTGAGCAGCCGTTCATTGTAAGCGTACGCTGATAAAGCCTGGGCTCGACCGCGGCCATGGTTGCAAAGCAAAAGCCGTCGAACAGGATGTGCTCGTACATGTCGTCAGTCAGGATCCAGACATGCGGATGGCCAAGCAGTACCTGCGCGAGTTCCTCAAGGTGAGCCCTCGTGTAGGCCGCGCCTGTCGGGTTCGATGGCGCGTTCAGCATCAGCCACTTCGTGCGTGGCGTGATGGCCTGTGCCAACTGCATCCCCGAGAGGCGGAACCCGTTGGCCGGCGTCGTCTCGACGATCACCGGTGTGGCCCCGCAAAGCTGCACGATGTCGGGATAGCTCACCCAGTAGGGCGCCGGAATGATCACCTCGTCACCCGGATTGAGCGTCGCCATGAACGCATTGAAGATGATGGCCTTGCCCCCGGGCGACACCAGCGTCTGCGCCGGCACATAATCGAGCCCGTTCTCGCGCCGGAACTTGTCGGCGATCGCCCGCCGCAGCTCGGGGATGCCCTCGACCGCCGTGTAGCGCGTTTCATTGCGCTCGATCGCGCGCAGGCCCGCCTGCTTGATGTTGTCGGGGGTCGGAAAGTCGGGCTCGCCCGCGGCAAGGCCGATCACATCGCGACCTTGTGCGACGAGGTCCCGCGCCTTCTGCGAGACCGCGATCGTCGGCGAGGGCTTGATGCGCCCCAGGGCAGCAGACAGGAAACCGTGGGGAAGCGGGGTCGGGCGGCTCATGAAAGATGGCTCCTCTCGTGGGAAGCGTGCGGGGCAAGGCGGATGCGTACGGCCGACGCGGAAGAATGGCCCATTGCAGCCATCGGATGCATGGGATTTGTTAAAGCAGGTTTACCATTCATTATCCCCTTGTGCCTGACACTCAAGGCAGTCGGGTCCAACAACGGGCGGCGACATGAAGACGCTCTGCAAGTCGGCATTGATTGGCACCATCCTTCTCCTGCTCGCGGCTTGCAGCCAGCAGCAGGCCCCGGCCGGCCGTTGGGAAGGTTACCTCGAGGACAGCGAATGGGTCATCGCTGTCCGCCTCCAGGTCAACGAGGGCAATACGATCTACGCGACGGCCTTGTCCCTCGAGGTCTCCGGCTTGTCCAACGCCGCGCGCGTGGAAAATACCCGGACCCTGCTCAAGACACTGCCGGAGCAGTGGACGGAAGCCACGCCTGGCGAAATCGACTTCAGCAACAACATCTTGAGGCGCAAAGGCGGCATAGCACCACTTTTTGTGCATGAGCCATCGGGCAATACCATGACGTTCCACTTCTACGCTGGCGGCAAGCTCACCCGGCGCGTTTCGCTGCGACCTGTAAAGGCGTTTACCCCCCCACCCAGCGACTGAGCCATCGGAACAGTGGAAATTCCGATCCAATTCGTGCAGGATTGCGTGTGGGGGATGGGTGCGCTTCGAAATGATGGACAAGAACCTGGCCAAGGTCGTGCTGGTGTGTGCAGCCGCAGTTGCACTTTCTGCGTGTGAGCGCGCCGTTGCGAGGTCGTGTTCCACGGCACAGGATACTGCCGTCAAAGTCTCCGTGCTGGCTGACGATCTCAATGCAGCCGAAGCCGATGGCCGCCTGACCTCCTATAGGCTGGGCGAGATCGGAGCCCGCATCGTCGATGCCGGCAGCCGCTTTGGCGCCAAGGGCAACCACCAGTCCTACTGTGCCGCCATCGACAAGATCCGCGTCGAGGCCGGCCTGCGCTGACCCTGCCCGTCAGCCTGCAATCTCATCAACACAAACCCCTTGCTTGCCGTCGCGCGCCGCGACCTGCTAACTCTCGCTCCGCCCAGCAATGCAGGAGGTGTGCCGTGCGTCCATCGTCGAAACTCGTGGCCTTCGCAGCGATCGCGATGCTCACCTCGCTCACGGCCTGCGTAGACGAGGAAGGCCCTGCACCGGCAAGCTCCTCCCTGATAACGCCGCCAATCATGAACACCCGGCCCGCGACGTTCGCTTGCGATGACACGGGAAGCGTCGTGGTGCGACCGGTCGGCGAGGACGGCAAGACGATCACCCTCGCGACACGCACCAGTGACATCAGGCTGCGATTGATGCCCGCAGACCAGGGCCGCAAGTACTCCGACGGCCAGACCGTGTTCTGGATCAACGGTACCAACGCACGCCTTCTTCTGGAAGGCCAGGAAGAACCGGAAGACTGCACGCAGCGCTGACGCGCGAGCAAGCTACTCGACTGCAATGTAGACGTTGGTCAGAAGGGCATCATCCCCCATCTCTGCGGGGTCGCCCACATACTCTTCCCAGACCACGCCCTTTTCCTTCAGCTTGTTCTCGCGCGCGAACGAACGCAGCCGCTCGTAGGATTCGCTGAGTGTCGAATAAGGCCCCTTGTGCGTGAGCTTGATTGCACGGCCGGAATAGCTCTTGCCGATACTGACGCCCTCGACAGGAACCACTTCCGCTTCGGGCACCCCCGCCAGCGGCATGGCCGCCTCGAAGTCCCAGACCCCGTTCTCATTCGAAACCGTGACGGCCTGCGGTGCACCGTTGCCAGCTTCAAGTCCGTTCTGTTCGGCAAAGGTCAGCAGCTTCCCATAGGCCTCGCCCAGCGCCGTCGACACCGCCGCATCATCCGTCACCGCTGCGCTCCCGCGGGTCCGGATCACAGTGCGCGCTGCGACGGTCACGATCTCTGGCCCCTTTGCCGGATCAGCATCGGGCGGTGTAAGCATGTCAGGCGCCAGCATGGTGGTCTCCCCATCCGATGGATCCCCCGACGCAACAGCCTGTGCAACCGGTTCAACCAGCGCCTTGAGGCGCGCAAGGCTGCGCTCATAGTCGGCACCCACCCAGGTGTCCATCATCAGCCCCATGTAGCGCTGGACAGGGTTCATGCCCAGTTCGGTCTCAAATGCCCAGGTAATCCTGGTGCCACCATCAACAGGCACAAGCGAAAGGGTTCCCTTGCCGCCGCCCGATGATCCGAAATCAACCCGTGTGGCCACGGTCTTGTAAGGTGTGCTCTCGGTGATCTGCAGCGTGCCAGTCCCAAGCGCGTCGCTGCGCCAGGACAGGCTTGCACCCACCCCCGTCGGTGGGCCCGACAGGGTGATCGTCATCTCTGGGTCCGTCTCGCTCCACGAGGCCCACTCCCTGAAGCGGGTCAGGTCGTTGATGACGACAAACACATCCTCTGCCGAAGCCTTGATGACGGCAGAACGTTCTACATGAGCCGTCGCCGGCAGCAGGAAGGCAACACCCACCAAAAGCGCGACGAGCGCAGCGAAACCAATGGCAATGTTTCGAACCATGTCCTCAACCATCCGCCCCGGTGCAAGGTGCGAACAATGCCGGGGCATATGCCTTTCCAGGAGGAGCAGACTACCACCAGCCAGCAGGCGGAGGGGTGGCACCAACGCCTCACTGCAAAAGGATTTGGAACTTCCGGCCAGCAGCCAAAACATTACGAAACAGTCATCCTTCCGTCGACGGGTCCGGGGAACAAGGCGGCGCCACGATGACGGACGCCTCGACACAGGCATGCCCGGCAGCCATAGTCCCCCTCATGGCGCTCTGGTATTGGCTGCTGCTTGGGGCGGGGACATGGGTTCTCGCCCTCGTGCTCAAGGTGACCGCGGACCATTACGTCCAGCGCAGCAGGCTGCCTGCTCTCCAGGACTGGGCTGCGGCCATCCTGTCCGGCCTGTGGTCATCGCTCTGCGAGCTTCTGCTCTTTGTGCTCGTCCTGTGGCTCTGGAACGCGGGATGGCTCGACGCCCTTGTCGCCGCCCTCGGCGCCGGATTGGCCGAACTCCTCGCGCTCATGCCCGCGATACTGTCAGCACACTTTGGAAAACAGGCAGCCACTGCCCGCCAGAAGACGACCTGGCACGCCATAACGATCGAGCGAAGCCTCCACCTCGCAAATCACGTGCTGGTGAGGATGCTGGCCTGGATCGGCGTTGCTGGCACGGGGGAGCCCCGCGCCCTGGCCGCGGCGTTCGGGCTTCTGGCCCTCACCGAAGCCACCCAGGCTTTCGCGCAGGCTCGCAACTGGGACCTCCTCCAGCCCCGAGCGCAACTCGCCTTTCTGTCCTTTCTTGGGACAGTCATCGTCATGGAGGCTACCCTCGTGGCCGTATGGTGGTGACCCCACGCCATTTTTTTGAGGGATTTGGCCGCTCATGATAGCGGTTTGTTTACCCGATATGCCGACGATGGTGGCATGGACCGTGAGATCACATTCGCCCTGCTGGTTGCAACCACAGCCACCGTGCTGATGGGCTCCTACTATTTTCCCTCGGGCCAACCCGCGGCGACAGCGATCGAGCGGGCATCCGTTGCCTATGAGCCGGACGACATCCGCTACCCGCTGCAGCAGGCCGAACGAAAGGCCCTTGAACGCCAGGCACGAACCCGCCCGGCGGTAGCGTCCGCAACAGGCGATCAATAGCAACCACCAGCCCCACGCCATGACAAGGGCCCGGACAGGCCCTATAACGTGGCCATGCCTCCAGGCCCCAGATCCCAACAACCGGCCAAAGGGCCGGCACCATCCACCCCGGCCGAATTCGTGCCGCATCGGCCAGCCCGTCCGAAGAAGTCCGAGGGCGGCCGTTGTTTCGAAGTCATTTCGGAACTGACACCGAAGGGTGACCAGCCCCATGCGATCCGCGAGCTTGTGGCAGGCGTGGGATCAGGCGAGCGCGACCAGGTCCTGCTGGGCGTCACCGGTTCCGGCAAGACCTTCACCATGGCCAAGGTGATCGAGGCCACCCAGCGACCCGCCCTGATCCTCGCGCCGAGCAAGACCCTCGCCGCCCAGCTCTACGGCGAGATGAAAAGCTTCTTCCCCAACAACGCGGTCGAGTACTTCGTCTCCTACTACGACTACTACCAGCCTGAAGCCTACGTTCCGCGAACGGACACCTACATCGAGAAGGAATCCTCGATCAACGAACAGATCGACCGCATGCGCCACGCCGCAACGCGGGCAATCCTCGAGCGCGACGACGTCATCATCGTCGCCTCCGTGTCATGCATCTACGGCATCGGATCGGTCGAAACCTACACGGCCATGACCTTCAGCGTGGAAACCGGCAAGCACCTCTCGCGCAACGAGCTACTGGCAAACCTCGTCGCACTCCAGTACCGGCGAAACGAGGCCAGCTTCACCCGCGGCGCATTCCGCGTTCGGGGAGACACGGTTGAACTCTTCCCGGCCCACTACGAGGATCGCGGCTGGCGCATCTCGATGTTCGGCGACGAGGTGGAAGCAATCCACGAATTCGACCCGCTCACAGGCCAGAAGACAGCCGAGCTCGACGCCGTCAAGGTCTACGCAAATTCGCATTACGTCACGCCGCGGCCGACGCTGAACCAGGCCATGAAGGGGATCAAGGACGAACTGCGCCAGCGGCTTGACGAATTCAACGCGCAGGGCAAGCTGCTCGAGGCCCAGCGCATCGAGCAGCGCACCATGCTCGACCTCGAGATGATGGAGGCAACCGGCTCCTGCCCCGGCATCGAGAACTATTCGCGCTGGCTGACCGGCCGCAAGCCCGGCGAGCCGCCACCGACGCTCTTCGAGTACCTGCCCGACAACGCCATCGTCTTTGCCGACGAAAGCCACGTCACGATCCCGCAGATCGGCGGCATGTATCGCGGCGACTTCCGGCGCAAGTTCACGCTCCAGGACTATGGCTTCCGCCTGCCCTCCTGCATGGACAACCGCCCGCTCAAGTTCGAGGAATGGGATGCCATGCGGACCCAGACGGTCAGCGTGTCGGCAACGCCCGGCCCCTGGGAACTCGAGCGCACCGGCGGCGTGTTCGTCGAGCAGGTCATCCGGCCAACGGGCCTCATCGACCCGCCCGTGATCATCCGCCCCGTCGAACACCAGGTCGACGATCTCGTGGCCGAGTGCCGCGAGGTCGCCGCGAAGGGCTATCGGATCCTGGTCACCGTCCTCACCAAGAAGATGGCCGAAGACCTGACCGAGTACCTCCACGACCAGAAGATCCGCGTGCGCTACATGCACTCCGACATCGACACGCTCGAGCGCATCGAGATCATTCGCGACCTCAGGCTTGGCGCCTTCGATGTACTGGTGGGCATCAACCTGCTGCGGGAAGGCCTCGACATTCCCGAGTGCGCTCTTGTTGCAATCCTCGACGCCGACAAGGAAGGCTTCCTGCGGTCGGAAACCTCCCTGGTCCAGACCATCGGCCGCGCCGCGCGCAACGTGGACGGCCGCGTGATCCTCTATGCCGATCGTGAAACCGGCTCCATGAAGCGCGCAATGGCCGAGACCGCACGCCGTCGCGCCAAGCAGGATGAATGGAACAAGGCGAACGGCATAACGCCCGAGAGCGTGCGCAAGTCGATTGCCGACATCATCCAGAGCCCCTACGAGCGCGACCACGTCACGGTCTCAACGGGCGACCGGGGCAAGGAGCACCTCATCGGGCATAACCTCAAGGCCCACATCGCCGATCTCGAGAAGCGCATGAAGGAAGCCGCAGCCGACCTCGAATTCGAGGAAGCCGGCCGCATCCGCGACGAGATCAAGCGCCTGCAGGCGACCGAACTCGCGATTGCCGACGATCCCTTTGCAAGGCAGGAAGCCGTCGAGGAAGCAGCCGCCGAGGCGGCCGCCCGCAGGCGTCCTGCGCGCGAGGGTGAAGCCCCGGTGCCGGGACGCGCGCCGGCCTCACGCGGTGGTCGCCCCGGCTCACGCCCCGCGCGGGGCCGCCGGCGTTGAGGCCCCGGCAACGCGCCGCGCCTGCTCGCCGGCCAAAGAAAAAGGCGGCCAGGAGAACCTGACCGCCCTGATATCCCGGCTGTGGAGCCGCGTGACCCTTAGGGGAACGAGATGCTCGCCGAGGCGACGAAACCGCCTTCGCAGAGGTTCGTGCCACCAAAGCAATCAGCCTCGTCGATATTCGTCGACACATAGCGCGCGTCCAGCTGGAGGCGACCGAGGTCGATGCCGAACCCGACATCCCAGTAAAGGTAGTCATCCGTTCCGAAGAGGACATTATCGTCGATCCACTGGTGGCCGACATTGGCGCTCGCCGAAATCTTCTCGAACACCGGATACTCGACGCCGGCAGCAATGGCCATCGCCGCGCCCGTCTCGTTGAAGTAGTCGGGGCTGTAGTTCGCCTCGAGGTTCACTGTCAGCTTGTCCATCGTGTGGCTCAGCGACAGTTGACCTTCCCAATAGTCATAGGCAACGCCCGGAGGGCTGTCCGGATAGTGATAGAACGTCACCTTGGCGGCGCCGGTCGTGGCGTCATCAAGCGAGAAGCCGTAGCTCGCATAGAAATCGGCTTCCATGAACGTGTCGTTGTCACCCGTGTCGCTGAAATCGACATTCGAGGCCCAGGCGCCAAACGTGACGCCGATGTCGCTCGCATACTCGATCGAGCCCTGCGCCGCCGGGCTGCGACCGTTCTGGCTCTGGCCACGGAAACGATAGTCCGACGTGACCGTGAGCGTGACCGAAAGCGGGCTGGCCTTTTCGCCGGAGGCCTCGCCGTCGGCAAAGGCAACATGCGACGTGCTGGCTGCAAGCATGCAACCCATCGCGAAAAGCGTTTTCTTCATGTGCAAATCCCCTGAATGTTTTCTTCGACTTTTGGTTCTGAGCGCGATCCCAAGGAGTGAAACGCAAAAACCGGGATAAACCAACTGGTAAGTGTGTGAATTGCCGCGATACGCGCCTGTACGTTGCGATATCGCAACACAGTGGCTGGAAAGCCCGTCCAACCGCACTCGCGCCAGGGGAGAATTCGGAAGAGGCCATACACGCAGATCGTTGAAGGCCGGGGCGGTGCCCCCCCTCGCCAGCCAGTTCAGGCCAGCAGCCCCAAACGGCGCTTCCAGGCGACAGCCTCAGCCTGCAGGTGCTGGGCGGGCACCCCCGATGACAGGATGGCGTCACGCAACTCGGGTCTCGGGTGCAGGAGCCGACGCTCCTGGTTGAAGCTCAGCCAGACCGGCAGATCGCCCCGCTCGATGAAGACATTAAGCGCAGCCCGTGCCTCGGGCCGATCGAAATCGGTGATCGAGTTGACCGCCCGCGCAATCACGAAGGCGCGCTCGAACGGGTTCTGCGGCGTGGGGTTCTCCTCGATCGAGAACATCACGCCGATCCGGTCCGGCCGCAGCTCATCGGGCATGCTGCCCACACGGCGCCAGAGGCAGAAGAACGTGCGGCATGGCTCCGGTCGCGTCGCATGGATGGTGCAGCTGCTGCCCGAGCAATGGCCACACATGACACCGGCCTCCTTCCTGAAGCCGGGCGCATCGAAATTCATGATGCCGCAGCACGCCACGCAGGACCCGCAGGTCCGGCCCGCAACAAGCCCCTCTTGCGCCTCACTTGCCGTCATTATCCCCTCCCGGGACAAGGCCCGCGCGTCCCTGCGCAAGCCTGATCGTGCCGATACTATCCGATGCACTGGCGTTAATGAAACATATGACCGGTCCCCCGGGGCAAGCCTTGCAGCTTGGGGGGCCGTGACGTAACAGGTTGGATCAATCAGGAGATCAGCAATGCGCATTCAAGCAATGCTTGCAGCCGTGACCACCCTCGCCCTCGCCGCCTGCGCCACGGTCGATCCGCCGACCACCCAGGAACAGTTCATGGCAAACCTCGCCACTTTCTGTGGCAAGTCGCTTGAAGGACGGCTCGCAAACGGCGATGCCAGCGACCGCGACTTCGCCTCAAGCCGCCTCGTGATGGGCCCCGTGCGCTGCGAGGAATCCGCGATCTCGATCCCCTTTGCCGTCGGCGAGAACCGCTCGAGGACGTGGGTGATCACGCGGACAGAGGCTGGCCTGCGCCTCAAGCATGTCCATCGTCATGCCGACGGCCACGAGGATACGGTCTCGCGCTATGGCGGCGACACTGCAGCGCCCGGCACCGCCACCCGCCAGGAGTTTCCCGTCGACCAGTTCTCCAGGGACCTCTTCATGGCAAACAAGCTCGAGCGCTCTGTGACCAACGTGTGGGCGCTCGAAGCCGTGCCGGGAAAACTCTTTGCCTATGAACTGCGCCGCGCGAACCGCTTCTTCCGCGTCGAGTTCGACGCTTCCCAAGCCCAGCCCACACCCGCAAAATGAGACGGGCGCCCACAAAGGGGCGCCCGCAATAAACTTGATGCGAGGATGGCTTAGCCGCCAACCACGATGGCACCGTAGTCCATCTGGTTGAAAGCCGGGCCCGAACGGTCCTGCTCGATCTTCGATCCATCGACACCGAAGGTGAACGTCACGCCGACCTTGATCGTGTGCGTGTCCTTCTCGAACGAACCGCCACCAACTGCGTCGGCTTCCGAAGTGCGACCCTCGTAGGCAACGAACAGGCTGAGCGGCTCCTTCGCGTCCGGACGATACTCGACCTTCGCACCCCAGTGGATGATCTCGGCGTCCCAGTCGCCAAAGTTGGCTTCACCCGAGATGTAGCCGAGATTGGCCGAGATCGTGGTCTTCTCGTTCGCGTAGTAGCGGACTTCACCCGCGACATACCAGGCATCATTCAGGAACAGATCGTCAGGAGCCAGACCAAACGTGTCAGCGCTCGAGTCAAGGTAGCCGGCGCCGAGACCGATCGTGACGTTGTCGAGGAAGTACTGGCCCTCGACGCCCGCGAAATAGTAATCCGCGTCAGTCACTAGGGCGCCAGTCGCGACGCCAACGCCGCCCACCACGCCTGCGGCGAACTGGCCAGTGCGGTAATAGAGGTGGGCCGAACCCTGAACACCAGCGTCGCGGTCGAGGTCGATGCCGAAGCCGTTGCTGTCCGCAAACGACGCCACGCCCAACAGGTCAACCTGCAGGCTGATGTTGTTCGTGAAGGCGACATTCAGCTTTGTCTCGCCGCTGAGCGAAGCAAACGACTCGTCGAAGAGCGGACCGAACTCATCGTCCTGGAACGTCTGACCGACCGCCAGGCTGATATTGCCGCTAAACTTGTTCGCACCTGCGACGGCGCCTGCGCCGGACATTGCGATCGTGAGAAGTGCAGTGCCGGCCATTCCGGCAGCTTTCCAGTTCATTCAAGCCTCCATTTACCCAGGGATGTGAAGTCGTGTTTGCTGTCCGGCCGGCTTGTCGCTAACGTTATGTGCCGACGGAAAAGACGGCGGACAATCACACGCGAAATTGTGCCAAGTAAAGACATAATGAGGGGAGCAAAGGAGACAAATTGACAGGGAACAAATAGTATTATCGCGAAAGAGTTTACATGGTTAACTACCCTCATCGGAGTACCTCTATCGGATCTCGTCTTCGCCACAGGGTGGAATCGTCAAAAAGCCGGCACCTCAAAATCGCTGTGCGCGCAGGAAAACAGAAACGCACGCTAGCGTTGCGAACCGTTCCGATTTACTATTCTTCCGTTCGACGGGGGACTGACATGTCGAACGCGGGGACGAGGCGTGGAAGAAATCATCAGGACAATCGGCGACGAAGTCGCCCGGTTGGCGGCACTGCCGGCCTCCGTATGGATCAGCGTGGCCCTTGCGCTGCTTCTGATGGCAGCGCTCTGGGGATGCTTCTGGCTGTGGCGGCATCTGCACGAGACCGAAGAACGCGTCCACGCGCGCCTCGCACAGACGCAGATCAAGACTTGGGAACCTGTAGCCAACGACCTCAAGCGCAACGCAGACACATCAGCCAAGGTGGCACAGACATCTCTGGTGAACCACCTTGTCATTATGAATGCGGCCGTGGAGGCCAAGGTGCGCGCAGGCGATTGGCATCAAGCCCTTCTGATGACCCGTGCCTTCCTGAGCTATGCGGTCCATGCGATGAGCGCGCCCTACATGAACGATGGCAATCTGCACGCATGCGCAGACCTCGTTGGCGACCGTCTCCAGCAATACCCCGATCTCTCGGCCGCAAATGGCGAACTGCCAAGTGACGCGACCAGCCTCCTGGAAGATCTTCTTCTGAGCCTCAACCGCGCCGATCCGGGCAGCCGCGTGATGCAGGTTCGTGCACTGATTGGGGAAGTCATCAACAAGATCGATCCCGACTACATTCCCGCTGGCCAGTAACTACGTCGCCTGACCACTCTCTCCACCCGCGTCATTCTGCGCCATGGCACATGACCCTGAAGTTCTTTAAATGTTCTTATCGGTGCCGGGCAACCGCAAACGCTGCAACCCTCAGGAGAACTGGACGCACCCAGGACAGAACCCGCAAAACAACTGACGAAAGTGTATCTCGTGTAACAGCAGATATGACAAAGCCGACAGCGGCAGTGTCAGACGCGGACCGACTTCAGATAGGCCTCGAAAACCTTCGCATCCGGGCGATGCTGCTGCAGGTATAGGATCACGCGATGAAGCTGCACATCATCCACGCCCAGCTTGCGTAGCTTGGCGACATGAGCCGGATCGCGCAGCGCGCTGACCAACTGCACGGGCGACTTCGATGCATAGTCCGAAATCGTCTCCTTGATCGCCCTAAGCACTTTCTGGTTTCCGCCCATGACCGCCCCCTTGGATGAACATCCGACCATAGCATAGACTTCAACCAGAGTGCATGCGCCGTGCGTTTTCGCAACCGAGGCGAAGCCCGGCATCGCCATTCGCCTCACGGGCGAAGCGTCGACACCTGCAATGGGGACCCAGACGGCAGCCTAGCGCGGCACGATCGGCGAGAACGGCAAGGCCAGCGTACGACCATGTGCGGGCAGCGCCGACTGAACGGTTTCGCTGGCAACCAGCGCACGCAGCCGGTAGCCGAAGTCCCGCACATCAGTGCCCGGCTTCGACCGGTCCTCGTACAGCTGCGACATCAGCATCGCCGCCATCCGCTGCTCCGGCACCGAGAGCATGGCAACCAGCTGGTCCCGCGCCTGCTCCTGCCGCCCGGCACACAGCCGGGCATGGAACAGGTCAACTTGCGCACCGATGGCTTCAAGCTGCGCCAGCGCCGCGTCCCGCCGCTCGTTGCGCCCCAGGTCATGCGCCGCGCAGGCCATGACCTTGAGCGCGCCGGCCAGGGTCTCGTTGCCCTGGATGGTTCCCAGCATCAAGAGCGCGCCCTCATCGTCATCGCTGCGCTCCATGAGGTCGGCGATGTCGATCCTCAGCGCGACCGGCAGAACCGCCTGCTCTTTCAGCATTTCCTTGGCCGTGCGCCGCGCGGCCCACGTCTCGCCCATGTCGGCATAGGCGTGACCGACCTCCAGCCGCAGGGCCGCACTGGCAACGCCATGGCCGCTGCGCGCCTTGCCAATGGCGTTCAGCCCGAGGCGCACCGCCTCGTCCGGACGGCCGATGGCCCTGAGCGAGCGCATCAGATCGAGCCAGTCCGACGAGTGCAGGTGAGGCTGCTCCAGCCGCGCCTGGATACCCCGGTCGACGCGCGCCACCAGCGCACCCGGCTTCATGAGCTGGCGAACCGACGGATAGCTCCAGAGCGGCGAGAAGCTGTTGTCCGACAGCAGCAGCGTCAGTGACACCGGCGCCTCGAGCGCCAGTGTCTCGCGCGCCGCCGCCTCGAGGCGGTTCTGGCGCAGCAGCACGCCCACATAGCGCAACCGGATCGTGTCCGGGACATGCGCCCCCGACGGACCGGTATAGCGCCCCACGACCAGCCGCGTGACCAGATCATCCCGTTGCGGCGCGCTGCTGGTCTCCAGCGCATTCAGGATCCCCTCGATCAGTCCCCGGCGCAGGCGATTGGCCAGCACGAACGACTTGTCATCAAGCCCGAGGATCAGCCGCGCCGCCTCCTCGTGCTGCCCCGACGCACTCAGGATCGAAACAACCGAGGCCCAGTTATAGCCGTTGGGATGCAGGCGCTGCCGTTCGCGCACGACGGATTGCGCCTCGGAGAGCGCACCCGTTGACACCAGCGCACGAGCCTTCAGATAAGCCGCCCAGTCCCCGTCCTGCTGGCCCAGCGTACCCGCGGCCCCGGCCTGCGCCACAAGGTCCACAGCGTCCCCGTAACGCCCCTCATCAATCGCCGCCGCAGCCTGCTCGAGGCCGGCATTCAGCACGGGCGGCGCCACTCCGGGCCCGGGCGCAGCTGAAGTGCACGCGGCCCCACCCAGCCACGCCGCAACCAACATGAATGCCAGCAAACCCCTCACGGTAGCCGCCCCCAAACGTCCCTCCGCCGGTACAGCATAGCAAAAGCGCCGCCGGGATGAACCGACCCGCGACCGGGAGACCGCGATCCTGTGGCCCGGATGCCACGTGCTGTTCCGCCGGTGAGCGGGGCCGCCTCAGGTATTGAAGCGGAAGTGCATGACATCGCCGTCGCGTACGACATAGTCCTTGCCCTCGAGCCTCAGCTTGCCGCCATCCCGCGCCCCGGCCTCACCCTGGCAGGCGATGTAGTCGTCATAGGCGATCGTCTCGGCACGGATGAACCCGCGCTCGAAATCGGTATGGATGGCACCGGCCGCCTGCGGCGCACGGGCACCCACATGGACCGTCCAGGCCCGCGCTTCCTTGGGTCCCACCGTGAAGAACGTGATGAGGTGCAGGAGCGAATAGCCCGCGCGGATCAGCCGGTTCAGCCCCGGCTCCGACAGGCCCATCGTTTCGAGGAAGTCGGCACGCTCCGCCAACGGCAACTGCGCCAGCTCCGACTCGATCTTCGCCGAGATGATGACGAACGCCGCCCCCTCCGCCTTCGCCCGCGCCTCGACCCGCTTCGTGTAGTCGTTGCCGCCAAGCGCCGAGGCCTCGTCGACATTGGCGACATAGACAACGGGCTTTGACGTGAGAAGTTGTAACTGCTGGAACACGGGCCGCTGCTCGTCCGCCACCTTCACGAGCCGCGCCGGCTTGCCTTCGCGCAGCATGACAAGCGCCGCCTGCATCACGTCCGCCTGCGCCTTGGCATCCTTGTCGCCCTGTTTGGCTTTCTTCTCGATCGCCGGCAGCCGCCGCTCGAGGCTGTCGAGGTCCGAGAGCATGAGCTCGGTCTCGACCGTCTCGGCATCCGCGATCGGATCGATCCGGTTCTCCACATGGGTGACATCGCCGTCGTCGAAGCAGCGCAGCACATAGGCCACGGCATCCACCTCGCGGATATGCGACAGGAACTGGTTGCCCAGCCCCTCGCCCTGCGAGGCACCGCGCACGAGCCCCGCAATGTCAACGAAGGTCAACCGCGTCGGGATGATCTGCGCCGACTTCGCGATCGCCGCCAGCGCATCAAGCCGCGGATCTGGAACCGCAACCTCGCCCACGTTCGGCTCGATCGTGCAGAAGGGATAATTGGCAGCCTGCGCCGCTGCAGTCTGCGTGAGCGCATTGAACAGCGTTGACTTGCCGACATTCGGCAACCCGACGATCCCGCACTTGAAACCCATCTTCAGCCTTCCTTCTTGGCTCTGGCACCATCCCGGGGTGCAGGCTTTTCATCCGCCTGCGCCGTGAGAAGCGCAATCCTGTTCATGAAACCCGTGTCGTCATGGCCCGCAAGCAGCGGTGCGGCGTCCGCTACCGCCTTGAGCAGCGGCTCGAGCCAAACCCGCTCGTCCTTCGAAAAATTGCCCAGCACATAGCCCTGCACCCTGGCCTTGTCGCCGGGATGCCCGATGCCCAGCCGGATGCGCCAATAGGCATTCCCCGCATGCGCCGAGATCGACCGCAAGCCGTTATGTCCTGCATTCCCGCCATCGCGTTTCACGCGAACCTTCCCGGGCGCGAGGTCAAGCTCGTCATAGATGACGAAAACGTCCGCGAGTTCGATCTTGTGGAAGGCCATGGCGTCCTGCACCGAGGTGCCGCTCTCGTTCATGTAGGTCATCGGCTTCAGCAGCAACACCTTGCGCGAACCATCCTTGCCGGCAAGGCTGCCCTCGCGCAGGACGCCCCGGAACTTCGCCTTCGCCGGACCGAACCCGTGCGCATCCGCAATCGCATCGGCCGCCATGAAGCCGATGTTGTGGCGGTTGTTCTGGTACGTGTCCCCGGGATTACCGAGACCGACAATGAGCAGCATGTCCGGACGAACCTCGATGCCTCAAAGAAAAACGGCTGCCATGAACCGATGGCAGCCGCAACAATAGCCCCAAAGACGCGGGAAGGGCGTTACTTCTTCGCAGGCGCTGCCTTGGCAGCGGCAGCCGGGGCTGCGGCCGGCGCCTTGCCACCAGCGGCCGCCTTGCCACCGGCAGCCGGCGCAGCAGCGGCAGCAGCAGCAGGCGCAGCAGCTTCGGCCGCTGCAGGCTTTGCCTCGGCCTCGAGGAACGCCGACGGGGCGGCGACAGTCGCCACGGTGAAGTCGCGCGAGCGGATCACCGGCACCAGTCCCTCCGGCAGCTTCACCGCCGAGATGTGGAGGCTGTCACCAATATCCATGCCCGCAAGATCCACCTCGATGAACTGCGGGATGTTGTCTGACGGACAGACGAACTCGATCTCGTGGCGCACGATGTTGAGAACGCCGCCACGCTTCAGTCCCGGAGAATCCGCATGGTTGTTGAAGTGGACCGGGATGAACAGGCGAATGCGTGCACCCGGCACCAGAGCCTGGAAGTCGGCATGGATCGGACGGTCGGTCACCGGATCGAGCTGCACCTCGCGCGGGATGACGCGCGTCTTCTCGCCTTCGACATCGAGGATCAGCAGCGTCGAGGTGAAGCGGCCCGTCTGGTAAGGCTTCTCCATGTCGCGATACGAGATCCGGATGTGGCGGGACTTGCCGCCTTCTGCATAGATCACGCCGGGCACGTCGCCTGTCCGGCGCACCGCGCGCGCCGCACCGGTGCCGGTGGCCTCGCGCGTCTTGGCCGGGATGACCGTAAGTGAACTGTCGACTTGCTTGTTCATGTGTGAACCCTTTCAGGCAGCCCGTTCAAAGGCCCCCTATCTTGTTCTGTCCGCCAATCGGAAAGAGGCGCGGGGTGTAGCCGAACCCCCGCCAAAACTCAATGCGGCGCACGCAGCCTTGCACTGGTCGAAATTTCACAGGGATGCATGTGTTAACCAGTGCCCGTCTCAGTCGAAAAGGCTGGAAACCGAGCGTTCCTCGGCGATCCGCTTGATCGCTTCCCCAAGCAGTTCCGCCGTCGGCAGGATACGTATATTCGCGCAGCCCCGCACCGCTTCGGTCGGCGCGATCGAGTCCGTGATCACAAGCCCTTTCAGCGCCGAACCCCGCACGCGCGCGACCGCGCCACCCGACAGGACGCCATGCGTCGCATAGGCATAGGTGGCCTTCGCCCCCTTCTGCATCAGCGCCTCGGCGGCGTTGCAGAGCGTACCGGCACTGTCCACGATATCATCAATCAGGACGCACACGCGTCCCGCGACGTCACCGATGATGTTCATGACCTCCGACTCGCCCGCGCGCTCGCGGCGCTTGTCGACGATGGCGAGGTCCGCGTTGATGCGCCGTGCAAGCGCACGCGCACGCACCACACCGCCAACATCGGGCGACACGACCATGAGCGCTTCGCCCGCGAAATTCTTCTTGATGTCATGCTCGAAGATCGGCGCCGCAAACAGGTTGTCCGTCGGAATGTCGAAGAAGCCCTGGATCTGCCCCGCGTGCAGGTCGAGCGTCAGAACGCGCCCGGCGCCGGCCTGCGTGATGATGTTGGCAATCAGCTTGGCCGAGATCGGCGTGCGCGGGCCCGGCTTTCGGTCCTGTCGGGCATAGCCGAAATAGGGGATGACGGCCGTCACGCGCTTGGCCGACGCCCGGCGCAGCGCGTCAATGCAGATCAGCAGTTCCATCAGATGGTCGTTCGCAGGAAACGACGTCGACTGGATGACGAACACATCCTCGCCACGCACGTTCTCCTGGACCTCGACGAAAACCTCCATGTCCGCAAAGCGGCGCACGATGGCCTTGGTCAGGGGAACGTGCAGGTACTCGCCGATCTGGGTGGCAAGCGGATGATTGCTGTTGCCGGCGAGAAGTTTCATGCGACGGTACCCTTGAACACGCAGGCGCTTGTAGCAACCAGCCACCGCCGATGCAACGCGGCTTAACTGCCACCACCTGCGCGAATCTGTTGAAGAACCTGCCACATGCCATCGGCAGCGGCTTCCGCCGCGTAGGCTGCGGTCGAGCCCCACTTTCGCGCCAGTTGCCCACGCGGCACCGGATTATCCTGGGCGAGCGTGCCGACCTTCTTTCCATCCTGGTCCACGAGCGACCATACCAGCCGTACGCGATCCTCCGTCGCGCTGAGGCGCGAGACAGAGACGGCGCAGTCGACACGCCACGCTTTGGCGTTGCGCACCTTCTCGATCCGGGCCCCCTTCCCGCGCAGGGCACCCTCAAGCGCAAGCGCAAGGGCGCGATTGCCGTCTCCCGGCGCACCCGTGATCCGCCCGACGCGCACCTTCAGCGCCTCCTCCACCAACGCCCCGTTCGCGACCGAGCCCGTCGCAGACCCTGCCTTGCCAAGCACAGCCATCACACGGTCGGCCACGCTGGTGGCCTGATCTGCGAGGCGCGGAATCAGGGTATCAGCCGTGTCGCCAGTAAATGTGGTCGTGAACTGCTCGCGCATCTCGCCGTCCGGCGCAATCAGTCGCCAGACGATGACACCCACGCGCGGGCCGCGCTTGTCGGATGCATAGGTTCCGGCAAACCGTCCCCGCAGGGTCCACGCACCAGGCGAACTTGCGGTCGGTGTGGCGATATCCTTCGCGTCGAGCGCACGGATCACACGGGACTGGATGTCAGGACCGAAACTCGCTTCCAGCCCGCGGGGCGCCTCGACGACAACACTGGCGAGGCCAAGGGAAGGCGCCAGGATGGCTTCGTTGCGCGGCATGCCCTCGAAGGCGCGCGGGATCGCAAAGGGATCTTCCATCCCCAGCGGTTCAGTTATGGCAGCGCAACCCGCAACCGCGAGCATGAGGACCGGAACGCAGGAGCGGAGGAACAGTCTCATGGCTGCAGCATGATGGCGGAAAGGTTGCGGCCATAATGTGTCTCGCCGCGATGGGTGGTGCGGCGGAACGAGAAATGCGTCTGGAAGCCCTTGTAGGTGCAAACGCCAAGCACCTCGCGCCGGCGCACGCCCGCCACCTCGAGCTGCTGGTCCACGAATGACGGCAGGTCGAACATGAGGTGTCCAGGCCGCAAAGACGGCGCGAAGAAGCTTGCAAGCCCTCCATCTGCCGCGACAAAGCGGGCATGGAACTCAGGCCCCACCTCGTAGCTGTCCTGGCTGATGCAGGGCCCGACGGCGGCCACGATGCGCGCGCGCTGCGCGCCGTGCTGCGTCATCCGGGCGACAACCGCCTCGATCACGCCACCGAACGCACCCTGCCAGCCGGCATGCGCACTGCCGATCACGCCCGCCTCGGCATCGGCAAGCAGCACCGGCGCGCAATCGGCAGCCAGCACGCCAAGCGCAATGCCGGGCACAGTCGTGACCATGGCGTCCCCGCGCGGCGCCGCCTCGCGCGGCCATGGCGCCGTGACGTCGATCACGTCCGGACTGTGGATCTGGTAGGCCGTGACGAGGCGATCCACATCCACGTCGAGCGTCGAGGCCACCAGCCTCCGGTTCCGGCGCACGAGCGCAGGATCGTCATCCGACCCATAGCCGCAATTCAGCGACGCAAAGACGCCCTGCGAGACACCACCCTCGCGTCCCCAGAAACCATGCACCACCCGATCGCAGCGCGCGAGCAGCCCTGAAACAAGCCTGTCAGTCACTGGCTGAACCCCGCTGGCACGAGTGAGGGGGGAAACGAAGCGCACAACACCTTGAACAGGGTGCCCATTGCCTCGGGCAACGTCAACCGCGCCAGCGCATTCCCGAGCGCCTGAGCCTGCGCCGGCGATGCCCGCCGTGACAGGATTTCGGTTCGCGCACCCGCCCCCATGTCCAGCAGGAACGCCCCCTGCTCGCGCACGGGCCAGACAGAAGCCCCTGCGGCGCGCAGGCAGCGCGCCAGCGCGTCGAAATCCACATGGAACGTGATGTCGGCGCTTCCTGGCGCGGCCAGCACCGGACATGGTGCATGCGACTTCAGCGCCTGCAACGTATCCCCGGTCGCCGGCCCCTCATGGCCATAGTCGATGGCAAGCATTGCCCCGCTGCTTGCCCGGAGCACCTCGCCCAGAAGCCCCGCCACGCGCATGGCTGCAGCCGAGATTTCGTACATGCTCCCGTTCGCAGCTCCCGCGATCTCCGCCGGCACAAGCCGCGAGAAGTCAGCCTCCTCGTCCAGCGCGAACACCAGCCGATCATTCCCATCAAGCCCCACCATCCGCTCGCGCCAGCATCCGTTCAGCTTGACGAACTGGCGCGCGGGCAAGGCATCGAAGAACTCATTGCAGACGATGATCGCAGGCAGCCCATGCTCCAGCATGTCGGCACTGGCATGCCACTTGATCCTGTGCATCCCTGCAAGCCGCGCCATCTGCTGCGCGCGCAACCGGGGGCTGGCCTCGACAAGCTCGACCTCGACACCAGCCAGGAATGCGGGCCTGATCCGCGCCGTGCGCAGGATATCCCACATGAGCGTGCCATTGCCTGGCCCAAGCTCCACAAGCCGGAACGAAGCCGGTGCCCCCATCCTTTCCCACGTGTCCACGCACCACGCGCCAATGCATTCGCCGTACACCTGCGAGATCTCCGGCGCGGTAACGAAGTCGCCTTCGGGCCCGAACGGCTCCTGCTGCGCATAATAGGACTGCGGGTGGCCGCTGGCAGCAATCAGGAAGAACTGCTCGACGCTGATCGGCCCGTTCTCGCGGATCTGTGCCTTGATGAAGCGCTCTACCTCGTTCATGGCACCTGCAACGCCGGCCCCTTCCGGTAGAGCGCATACCACGTGAAGAACGCGCCCACACCCAGCATCATCAGCGACAGCAGCGCACCCATCGTCAGCAGGCCGCCAAACACGAGCTGACCCGAGTCACGGAAGAAGACCTCGACGAAGATGCGGAACAGCGCGTATCCGATCCAGAAGACCGCAATGACGAGCCCGGGCCTGCGCAATGAACCGAACCGCGTCACCATGACGTGCAGGATCAGGAACAGCACCATCCCCTCGAGGAAGGCTTCGTAGAGCTGCGAGGGATGCCGGCCGGGATTGCTGAGCACCGTGCCGTCCGGTGCGCGGATGGCGGCTGCTGGGAACTGGAACGACCAAGGCACATCCGTGATCTTCCCGTAGAGCTCGCCGTTGACGAAATTTGCGATCCGCCCGAGGAAAAGGCCAATCGGCGCAGCCACCGCCACGAGATCCCCGAGCGCCACCATGTCGAGCCGGTTGCGGCGCGCAAACAGGATCACCGCCAGCGCAACACCGATCGCACCGCCGTGGAAGGACATGCCACCCTCCCAGGCCGCAAAAACCCGCCAGGGCTCGCCGAGGAATTTCTCTGACTCGTAGACAAGGCCATAGAACAGCACATAGCCGATGCGTCCGCCGACGATGACGCCGACAGCGGCCCAGACGAACAAGTCACCAATATGGTCGGGCGTCGCCTGCGGCTTCCCGTTGAAGGGCAAGCCTGTCCACAGGCGCTCCATGCGGATAAGCCGGACGATGTACCACCACGCAGCCAGAAGCCCCGCGATATAGGCCAGCGCATACCAGCGGATGGCAAAGGGGCCGATCTGAATGAGGACGGGATCAATGTCCGGAAAGGGAAGCATTGGCGATAGCTCTTGCACTTGGAACAAGTTGGATACGGTGACAGCATGAAGCCGATCCGCGCGAGGTCACCCCCGGGCGATTCATAGCTGATCCAGAGCCACAATGCCCCTCGGAACCGGTGCCCGGCACGCCGAAAACGCTGCAGCCGGGCGCCAAAGGCGGTGTGAAAAAATGATTCACAGCCGTAGAAATCAGTCTGTCCGCAGGACATCCCCAAGCTGGATTCCCGGCGGTGACACAGTCCACATGAAGAATGCGTCATTCGTTCGGAGGACTCTTGCACGGGATTCAACCTTTGGTGCACGCTCCAATTCATGGGAGGTGCTTCGCGCCGGACCACAACATGTGGACCACGCGTAATTCCGGACACGGAGGACCTGCCTGCGTACCTTTCTACATTGCTCTCAAGTGCAGCCGCCGCCGGCCCACCCCGGCGGCGGGCTGACTCTGGGGGGCCGAAAAGGCAGATCGTCAGATGAACACATTGCAGTTGATTGCCCCATCCTCCGGAGACAATCCCCTCGATCTCGTCGAGCAGCTGGCAGCCCAGAATGACTGGCTCTACGACCGGCAGGGCGAGGATGAAATGCATCTCTCGTTCCCCGGCCAGAACACTGACCATCACCTGACCTTCAACTGGCGCTCGAATGTGGAAACGCTTCAGGTTTCCGTCCAGCTCGAGGTCAAGTCGCCCCGCAACAAGCGCGGCGAAGTGGCAGCCCTCATCAACATCATCAACGAGCAACTCTGGCTCGGCCACTTCGAGATGTGGCCCGACAGCGGTCAGGTCACCTACCGCCACGGCCTGCTGCTGCGCAACGCCATGGGCACGCCCGAACAGTGCGAAGGCATGATCGACGCAGCGCTCGAAGCCTGCGAGCGCTATCATTCGGCCTTCCAATTTGTGATCTGGGCTGGCAAATCTGCTGCAGAGGCAGCAGCATCGGCAGTATTCCAGTGTCAGGGAACAGCCTGAACAGCACCAGGGGACAGCCCCCCCACGTCACGATTCCAGGCTCCGTCGCCATCGTCGGCGCGGGCAACATGGGTGGCGCAATCGCCCGCGCCCTCCTCAAGCACATGGGGAAAGGCGAACTCGTCCTCATCGACCCCGAGCCCCATCCCGACATCGCCCTGGCGATGAGGGCCGAAGGCGTCCCGATCCATCCGGATCCCTCAGGCCTGCTGGCAAGCCAGCCAGCCATCGTCCTGCTCGCCGTCAAGCCGCAGGCCATGGCGTCCGTGGCACCAGCATACAGCCCGCTGGCCGCATCGGCCCTCTTCGTGTCAGTGGCCGCAGGCACGACCCTCGCAAGCCTCGATACCTGGCTGGGCGGACCCGCTGCCTTGGTGCGCTGCATGCCGAACCTTCCCGCCTCGATCGGCAAGGCGATCACGGCAGGCGTCGCAAAGCCAGGAACACCCGCCGCCGCCTGCACCGCCGCCGAAGCCCTCATGCGTTCGGTTGGCGATTTTGTCTGGCTGGAAAGCGAAGCACAGATCGACGCTGTGACGGCCGTCTCGGGATCGGGACCTGCCTATGTCTTCCATCTGGTGGAATGCCTTGCCGCCGCAGCGCGCAGCCAGGGTCTGCCGGCCGACATCGCCGCCATCCTTGCGCGCCGCACGGTCGAAGGCGCCGGCGCGCTTCTCGCATCGAGCGACCGTTCGCCGGAGGAACTGAGGATATCGGTGACGAGCCCCGGGGGCACGACCGAAGCCGCCTTGAAAATCCTCATGCAAGGCCAGCGCAACGAGAACCTGCTTGTCGAGGCCGTCACGGCCGCGACCCGGCGCGCACGCGAGCTGGCGGGCTAGTGGGCAGGAACGGCGACGGCATGGGGCTCAACCCGGAAACCGCAATGGCGCTGGAGCGAAGGATGCAATGACAGCGCGCAAGACCCCGGAGCAGAAGCTGATCGCCGCCGCCACCGCCGAGATCGTGGCGCATGGCTGGTCAGGGTTCAGCCTGACAAAGGCCGCACGCAAGGCTGCGATCCCGCTCGCAACGCTTTACGAGATCTGCCCCGGCAAGGCGGCGCTGCTCCCGCTCATGGGCAAGGACGTCGATCTCGCCTTTCTCAGGCAGGATCATGCGGTCGATGCCGGGATGCCCGCACGCGATCGGGCCTTTGACGCGATCCTCTACTGGTTCGAACATCTGGAGCCGATCCGGCCTGTCCTCGTCGCCATCCGCGACGCAGGCAAGGACGACCCGGCCCTTCTCATCGACCTCCTGCCCATGGCAGGACGCAGCGCCAATTGGATTGCCGAGGTGGCACGCCTGCCGGACACGGGCTGGCGGGGCTTTGCCGTCACGCGAGGCATCGCCCTGCTGATGGCAGACACGCTGCCCGTCTGGCTTGATGACGAACGTGACCTGGCCCGGACAATGGCCCATCTCGACCGCAGGCTGCGCATGATCGAGGAGTGGAGTGAGAGCCTTGAGGGCCTCCGCCGCGACGCGAGCAGTAACGACGATGACAACGGGCCCGTCAGCTCCTAAACCGGGAGCCGCACGAGTGCACGCAGACCGCCCATCGGGCTGTCTTCGAGGCTGATCTCGCCGCCATGCCCCCGCGCAATATCCCGCGCGATGGCAAGCCCCAGCCCCGCCCCGCCCGTCACAAGCGAGCGCCCGCTGTCCAGCCTGTGGAAGGGACGGAAAGCTTCTTCCCGCCGCTCGGCCGGAATGCCCGGGCCATCGTCATCGACCGCGATGGTGACGGCATGAGCCTCCTCGACGGTGGAGATGCGCACATGCGTCCCGTGGCGAACAGCGTTCTCGACCAGGTTCACGATGCAGCGCCTGAGCGCATTGGGCCGGACGGACACGACAAGATTGTCACCCACCTCGACATCCACCCGCTTGCCCGGCGCCTTGCCATCGGCCTTGCGCTGCGCGTTGGCAGCCACGTCGCGCAGCAGCTGCGACAGATCCGTGTCGCTCGCCGCCTCGCCCGCCTGCCCGCGCGCGAAGGCCAGGTACTCCTCGAGCATGTGCTCCATTTCCTCAAGGTCATCCCTGAGGGCAATGACCGAGGGAGCATCCTTCATCATGGCAAGCTCGAGCTTCATGCGCGTCAGTGGCGTGCGCAGGTCGTGGCTCACGCCCGCGAGCATTTCGGTGCGCTGCTGGACAAAGCGCGAGATGCGCTCGCGCATGTCGATGAACGCAAGGGCCGCACGCCGAACCTCGGTCGCACCCGAAGGCCGGAAATCCGGCACATCGCGCCCCTTGCCAAACGCCTCGGCCGCATCGGCAAGCCGCACGATGGGCCGGATCTGGTTGCGCAGGAACAGGATGGCAATGCCGAGGAACACGAATGACGTGCCGATCATCCAGAGAACCCACACATGGGTGTTCGTCGACATCACCCGCTTCTTCTCGGCGAGGATCGTCATCACCGCCCCGTCAAGCTGGATGCGGATATCGACATGGTCGGGGCTGCTGTAGGAATCAATCCACACGGGCCTCTCGATGCGGTCGGATAACTCTTTCGCAAACACCCGCTTCAGCACGTCATAGGCCGGCGACTCCGTGGTCGGGATGCGCTCGCCCACGCGCACGACGGGGACAAGCCCGAATGAGGTCTCGCGCAGCTTCACGGCCTCGCTCTCGAACTTCTGGGGGCCATTGGTCTCGTAGCTCTGGACAAAGAGGACGACCTGCGCGGCAACCGCGCGCGAGATGCGCAACGTAACCGCATCCCACTGGCGGTCGAACAGCAGGTAGGTCACCACCGCCTGCACCAGGATCACGGGCATGACGATGATCAGAAGCGACCGCAGGAACAGTCCGCGGGGAAGCGATCGTCTGAAAAGGCCGGGCGACATCGGGGCTAACCTGCCCTGTCCGGCACGAGCACATAGCCGATGCCCCGGACGGTCTGAAGGTAGAGCGGCAGCCTCGGATCGACTTCGATCTTGCGCCTGAGGCGCGTGATCTGCACGTCCACGGTCCGCTCGAGCACCGCCCCCATCTGCTGCGACAGCTCCGAACGCGTGAAAGTCTGCCCCGCATTCGCAGACAGGAGCCGCAACAGTTGCAGTTCGGCCGAGGTCAGCTTCACCGGCTTGCCCTCGCGTGTGAGTTCGCCGCGTTCGGCATCGAAGCGGCAGACACCCAGCTGCACGATGTTCTTCTGTGCCGGCGCCGGCCTCGACGCGCGGCGCAGGATCGTGGCAACCCGCAGCAGAAGTTCGCGTGGCTCGAAGGGCTTTGGAAGATAGTCATCGGCCCCGCGCTCAAGCCCCTCGATCCGGTCGACCGACTCACCACGCGCCGTGAGCAGCAGGATCGGCACGCTCGACCATGCACGGATCGCCTTGGTCAGCGAAAACCCGTCCTCGCCCGGCATCATCACGTCGAGGATGATGAAATCGAAGGCAAGGCTCTCGAGCAGCTGGCGCGCCTCGCCAGCATCCCTGGCAACGCTCACCCTGTAGCCATTCTCCGACAGGAAGCGCTGCAGCAGGGTGCGAATGCGCGTATCGTCATCGACCACCAGAAGATGGACCTCGGGGCTGTCCGGTACCTCGCTATCGGTCACAAGGCTCATCGCTTGGCGATCAGGCGCATGACACCCGCCCGCTCCTCTTCGTGGACGAGCCCGCTGAGCACCTGCCGGAACCCGGCCACGGCTTCGGGCCCCGCTGACCGGAACGCCTTCGCAAACAGGGCGCGCTGCAATGACGCAAGCTCACGCGCCACCTCCCGGCCGCGGTCTGTCAGGTGCAACAGCCGCTGCCGCCGGTCCTTCTGCCCCGTGGCCTGTGAAACAAGACCCTGGGAATGCAGGTCCTTGATCACCCGCCCGAGCGATTGTTTCGTGATCGCGAGTATTCCCAGAAGATCGGAAACCGACAATCCGGGGTGTCGCGCAATAAAGTGGATCGCCCGCGCATGCGCGCGCCCCAGCCCGAGCCGCCCGAGCGCGCTGTCAAGCGATCGGCCAACATCGCGGCTGGCAAAGAAGAAAAGCTCCACGCCATCGGTGAGCTCTTCCTCGCGCAGGTACAGGAGTGGGGCTGATGCCTTCATCGATTGCCTGCTGGAAGGATGCAGGGTCCTTGTGGCAGATATACGGAGGACAATAGAGCGCCAGGGTGGCCCGCTGCAAGCTGGCCTGGCATGGAAAGGGCAGCATGGCGCCTTAACCAATGGGTGCCAACCAAGGAGTATCGGAATGTCTTTGATCCCGTTCGACGATCGCGAAGGCCATATCTGGCTAGATGGCAAGCTGGTGCCATGGCGCGACGCGAAGATCCACGTGCTGACCCACGGCCTTCACTATGGGTCAAGCATCTTCGAGGGCCAGCGCGTCTACAACAGGAAGGTCTTCGCGCTCGAGCAGCACACCGAGCGCCTGTTCCAGTCGGCCCGCCTGATGGGCTTCGAGATCCCTTTCACCCGGGCCCAGATCAACGACGCCTGCCGCCAGGTCGTGGAGGCCCAGGGTCTGGATGAGGCCTACATGCGACCCGTCGCATGGCGTGGCAGCGAGCAGATGTCAGTCAGCGCGCAGAAATCGAAGATCCATGTGGCCATCGCCTTGTGGCCGTGGCCCTCCATGTTCGATCCCGAGATCAAGAAGAAGGGAATCGCGATGGACATCGCCCGATGGCGAAGGCCCGCGCCCGACACGACCCCGTGGAAGGCAAAGGCGGCAGGCCTGTACATGATCTGCACCCTCTCCAAGCACGAGGCCGAGGCCAAGGGCCTTGCCGACGCGATGATGTATGACTGGCGCGGCCTCGTGGCCGAGGCCACCGGCGCGAACATCTTCTTCGTGAAGGACAATCGCCTCTTCACGCCCCACGCCGACTGTTTCCTCAACGGCATCACACGCCAGGCAGTGATGAAACTCGCCCACGCCCGCCAGATCGAGGTCGTCGAGACCTACATCCAGTCGAAGGATGTCGAGGGCTTCTCCGAGTGCTTCCTGACAGGGTCAGCCGCCGAAGTCACGCCCGTGGGCAAGATCGGAGACTGGCAATTCGAGGTCGGCAACATCACGCGCACGCTGATGGACGACTATGCCAACCATGTACGCGGCAAATACACCCCCGGCAACTGACACGGTCGGTCAGGACGCCTCCCAGCGCGCAGCCGCATCGTCATCGCTGCTGCGCGCCTCGACCCAATGCATCCCCGACGCGCGCTCCTCGAGCTTCCAGAATGGCGCGCGCGTCTTCAGGTAATCCATGATGAACTGGACGCCGTCGAACGCGGCCTGCCGGTGAAGGCTGGAGGCTGCAACAAGGACAATCTGCGCCCCGGCCACCAGCCGTCCGACACGGTGGATGACCGTCACCGCCGAAAGGCCAAAGCGCCGGCCCGCAGAGGCCGCGATCTCCTCCAGGGCCCTCTCCGTCATGCCCGGATAATGCTCGAGTGTCATCGACACGAGGGGTTCGCCCCCACTCTCGGGCCTGACGATGCCAATGAAGCTCGCGATCGCACCCGCGTCCCGCGCATCGCGCTGGAGTTGCCCGAGTACGGCGCCCGCATCGAAGTCAGCCTCCTGGACGACAACGCGGATCATCCGCCCGTCACCGGCGGGAAGAAGGCGACCTCGTCATCACCGCCCACGCGCGTCGACGGTGACGCATGAACCTGGTTGACCGCCGCCCGGATCCGGTGGCGGTCGGCAAAGGCCCGCGCATGCCCCTCGCCCCGCCCCGCCAGCCATGACATGAGTTCGCCAACTGTCTGGACCTCGGCAGGTGGCACGACGGTCTCCTGCGAGACACCGACATGCTGGCGCACCCACGCGAAGTAAACGAGCCTCACGTCGAATGCCCGGCCCCGGCATGACGGCGCTGCCGGTCGCGCGCATCCTCCTGCGAGACATGCGCAAGATTGGCCTGCACATAGCTGAACCCGGTATAGATCGTCAGCACCGCGGCCCCCCAGAGGGACACGATGCCTGCGATATGGAACCAGCCCCAGACATGCTCTACTGCAGGCGCTAGGATCAGCATGGCCAGCGCCACGAGCTGCACGGCCGTCTTGAACTTCGAGACCGAGGACACCGGCACCTGCACCGAAATACTGGCCAGGAACTCGCGCATGCCCGAGACCAGGATCTCGCGCGCAAGGATGATCAGCGCCGGGATGATGACAAGCCCGCGGATGTCATCATTGTAGACCAGCATCACCAGCGCGGCGGCGACCAGCAGCTTGTCGGCAATGGGATCAAGCATCCGCCCCAGCCGGGACTCGAGGTTGCGCGAGCGAGCCAGCCATCCGTCCGCATAATCGGTCAGCGCTGCCACGACGAAGACAACGAACGCCACCCACCGTCCGGCAGGCATGTCCATCCAGAACGAAGCGACGAAAGCCGGAACAAGCGCGATGCGCGCCAGCGTCAGCAGGTTTGGCAGATGATCTCCCATGCCCCTGAGACTAATGCCGTTTGCCGGAAAGAGGAATTCTCCTTCCTGGTACAAAATCCCGCACCAGCCCCCGATTACGAACCTTTCTCGTGGAAATGCTCGTAAATCTTGCGTGCCAGCTCCTTGGAAACCCCCTTGACGGACTCAAGGTCCGACAATCCGGCACGTGTAACCGCCTTCCCCGACCCGAAATGGTTGAGAAGCGCCCGCTTGCGCGCCGGCCCGATCCCCGCGATCTCGTCGAGGGGCGAACGCGTGAGCGACTTGGCCCGCTTCGCCCGATGGGCACCAATGGCAAATCGATGCGCTTCATCGCGCAGGCGCTGCAGATAGAACAGGACCGGGCTCTTGGCTTCGAGCTGGAACGGCGCCCGCCCCTCCATGAAAAAGTGCTCGCGTCCCGCATCGCGCTCGGGCCCCTTGGCAATGGCGACAATCGTGACGCCACGCACGCCCAACGCCTTCACCACCGCAAGCGCCTGCGCCAGTTGCCCCGCCCCGCCGTCAACCAGCACGAGGTCAGGGACCGGAACATCCGCAGGATCATCGTCGGGCGTATCGGCCTCGAAGGCAACGGGTTCGGCGCCTGCGCTCTCCTGCTCCTGCGCCTTCAAGAGCTTGCGGAAACGCCGCGTCAGGACCTCGCTCATCATGCCATAATCGTCACCCGGCACGAGGCCTTCGCCCTTGATATTGAACTTGCGGTACTGGTTCTTCATCAACCCCTCGGGGCCCGCCACGACCATCCCGCCCACACTGTGCGTGCCCTGGATGTGGCTGTTGTCATAGACCTCGATCCGCCGCGGCGCCGCATCAAGACCGAAAGCCTCCCCCACCGCTGCAAGCAACTGCAGCTGCGACGCGCTTTCCGCCATCTTCCGGGCCAGCGCCTCGCGGGCATTGAGCATCGCCTGTGCCATCACATCGCGTTTCTCCCCACGCTGCGGCACCAGCAGTTCCACCCGGCGCCCCGCCTTCTGTGACAGGGCCTGCGCAAGCAGCTCGGCCTCCTCGACCTCATGGCTCAGGATCACGCGGGGCGGTGGCTCGCGCTCATCATAGAACTGCGTGACGAAGCCTCCGAGAAGCTCGGCCGGCTCGACCCCGCGCTCGTGGCGCGGAAAAAAGACGTGGTTGCCCCAGTTCTGCCCTGAGCGGAAGAAGACCACCTGCACGCAGCTCTGCCCACCCTCCTGGTGAAGCGCAAAGAGATCAGCCTCGCTGATGGTCTCCGGATTGATGCCCTGCTGCAGCTGCACATGCGCAAGCGAACGTATTCTGTCCCTGAGCCGAGCAGCCTTCTCGAAGTCGAGTGCTGCTGCAGCAGCCTCCATCTCGACCGACAGCCCGTCGCGCACGTCCTTGCCGCGACCGCGCATGAAATCACGCGCCTGATCGACAAGGCGCGCATAGTCCTCCGGCGCAATCTTGCCCACGCACGGCCCGGCACAACGCTTGATCTGATAGAGGAGGCAGGGTCGCGTCCGCGACGAAAACACGGCATCCGGGCAACTCCGGAGCAGGAACGCCCGCTGTAGCGTGTTCAGCGTCCGGTTCACGGCACCCGCAGACGCGAACGGACCGAAATAATCCCCCTTGCGGGTCTTCGATCCGCGATGCTTGACGATCTGAGGCGCCTCATGGTCGGCAGTGATCAGGATATGGGGGAACGATTTGTCATCACGCAGCAGGATATTGTAGCGCGGCTTGAGCCGTTTGATCAGGTTCGCCTCAAGCAGCAGTGCCTCGACTTCGGACGCCGTCTGCACGAACTCCATCGACGACGTATTGGCAATCATCCGCGCGATGCGCGCAGGCTGGTCGAAGGGCTTGGTATAGGCCTGCACGCGCTTCTTGAGGCTGGCTGCCTTGCCGACATAGAGCACGGCACCATCCACACCCAGCATCCGGTAGACACCGGGAGCATTGGGAAGCCGTGGCATGTAGGACGCAATGACCTCCGCCCCCTGGGCAATCAGCCCCGGCCCCTCAAGGGCAGGACGATCAGCAATGTCGCCAGGCTCGGACATGCCGGATCACCACACGCCTAGCGCGGCGACTCCCGCTCGATTTCGACACCGACCGATTTTGCCTCCGCAACCACCTTGAGCTTCTCGATACGGACCCGCGCAACGCGCACGCGCTTGTCCGAAAGGCAGAAAGCTGCAATCCGTTCGGCCAGCGTCTCGACCAGGTTCAGGTGCCCACCAGCGAGGATTTCCTTGATCCCGTCGACCACGGCACCGTAGTCGACCACATTGGAAAGCTGGTCCTCGAGCAGGACGTCACCCTCTTCCACCGTCAGGTCGACATTGATCCGGACGGGCTGGCTGCATCCCTTCTCGCGATGGTAGACGCCGATATTGGCGTCAAGCTCGAGGTCGCGCACGAAGACATGGCGAATGCGCCGCTTTGCATCCGCAATGCGCAACGCATGGACTTGCGGCTGAACCTGGACGCGCTCATGTGCCACGATGCTTTACTCCACGAAGTCGCTGGCAGACCAGGAAAGGTGCTGCCCGCTGTCAACCGCAATCATCTGCCCCGTCACCGCCTGCGCCGACACGAGATACGAGACGGCTCCCGCGATCTCGGCCGGGCCAGAGGGGATACGAAGCAGGGTAGACTGCACCTGCCGGTCAAAATTCGCCTGGCTCTGGTGCGAAGCCTTCAGCGAGGGACCAGGCGCCACCGCATTCACCCGGACGCGCGGCGCCAGCGCCTGCGCCATGGTCAGCGTCAACGTCCACAGCGCTGACTTGGAAACGGTATAGGAAATGAACTGTGGGGTGAGCCGCAGGATCGACTGGTCGATGATATTGACGATGCAGCCTTTCATGTCCCCGGGCAGCCGCTTCGCCATGGCCTGTGACAGGACGAAGGGCGCTCGCAGGTTGGTGTCAAGATGCATGTCCCAACTCTCGCGCGTCACGGTATCGACACGATCATCTTCGAACACCGAGGCACAGTTCACAAGAACGCTCACGGGGCCCATGCCAGCTTCTCCGCGTTCGACAATGGAGCGCACCTGCGCTTCATCTGCAAGGTCTGCCCGAACGAGGCTGCACTTGCGTCCAAGGCGCATGACCTCGTCCCGCAAGCTCTGCGCCTCAGCCTCGCTCGAAAGATAATGGGCAGCAATATCCCACCCCTCGGACGCAAGCCTCAGCGCGATGTCCCGCCCGAGACGCCGCGCGGCACCCGTGATCAGGGCTGTGCTCATCCTGCGTCATCCTCCATATCCGGGACACCATAGGTCCGGAACTTCTCGAGCACAATCTTCATGTCCCGCGCCGAAAGAAGGCGGGGCCGGCCAGCCTGCAGCGCAAGGATATACTGCGCCGCCAGGTCCTCCAGATCCCGCGCACGGTCAAAGGCCGCACGCAAATCCGCACCCAGAGAGATGGTGCCGTGATTGGCCAGCAGGCACGCATGCCGCGGCCCCAGGGCCTTCACCGCCAGTTGTGCAAGACGCGCGGAGCCGTAAGTCGCATACGGCGCGCAGGCCACATGCGAACCGCCAAACGCGGCCACCATGTAATGAAATGCAGGGATCGGGCGATGCACACAGGCCAGCGCCGTTGCATGACGCGAGTGCGTATGGACGATCGCCCCACAGTCAGGCCGCGCCCGATAGATCGCGAGATGCATCTGCCACTCGCTTGACGGCGTTCCCGTGCCAGGCACACGCCGCCCCTCGCGATCAATCACGACAACGTCGTCAGCCGACAGCGCGTCATAGGACTTGCCCGTCGGCGTGATCACCATACCCTCGCCGAGCCGCGCCGAGAAGTTGCCGCTGCGCCCGGGCGAAAGCCGGGTCTCTGACATCAGGCGACCAACATCGAGCATCGCGGCCGCAAGCGCGGCCGGTACCTGACGACGCGGCGCCGACGCCCGCGTCATCCCGCTCGTTCCGGAAAGAGCGACCGAAGACCTTCACGCGTCGCAGGACAGGTCCCGCGTTCCGTCACGAGCCCCGTCACAAGGCGCGCTGGCGTCACGTCGAAGGCCAGATTGGCCGCAGGACTGCCGGGTGCCGTGAGTGCCACCGTCTGCGTGGAGCCATCGGAAAGCTGCCCCAGCACATGGGTGACTTCCCTCGCCGACCGCTCCTCGATCTCGATCTGCCGCAAGCCGTCCTCGATCGTCCAGTCGATGGTCGATGAGGGAAGCGCCACATAGAACGGCACACCATTGTCATGGGCCGCAAGCGCCTTGAGATAGGTGCCGATCTTGTTGGCAACATCCCCCGTCGCAGATGTGCGATCGGTGCCCACGATGCACATGTCGACCAGCCCGTGCTGCATGTAGTGCCCGCCAGCATTGTCGACGATGATCGTATGCTTCACGCCATGCGCGCCGAGTTCATAGGCAGTCAGCGAGCCACCCTGGTTGCGCGGGCGTGTTTCATCGACCCAGACATGGACCGGAATGCCTGCATCATGCGCCATGTAGATGGGCGCCAGCGCCGTCCCCCAGTCGACGCACGCGAGCCAGCCCGCATTGCAATGTGTCAGGATATTGACGGTTTTTCCGGGCTTGCGCGCAGCGATCGACTTGATGATGGACAGGCCATGGCGCCCGATGGCTTCGTTGGTGGCAACATCATCGTTGCAAAGGCGGGCCGCCCGTTCATAGGCCACCGGAACACGCGCCGCCGGAGGCACAGGTCGCAACGCCTCTACCATCTGGTCGAGGGCCCATTTCAGGTTGATGGCCGTAGGCCGTGTCGCAACGAGATGGTCATAGGCCCGTGAAAGTGCCGCATCCGACGCGTCCTCGCGCAGCGCCATGCAAAGCCCATAGGCCGCCGTTGCACCGATCAGCGGCGCACCCCGCACCACCATGCTCTTGATGGCATGGGCGGCATCATCGATCGAGGCAAGCGGCCGCGTGGCGAAGGCAAAGGGCAACTGCGTCTGGTCAATGACAACTACCGACCACCCGTCAGGGGCAACCCAGATGGTTCGATAGGCGCGCCCGTGTATCTTCATGTGCCCTCAGTGCCCCTCGAACTCGACGAGCGACAGCACCTGCTTGCCCAGCTTCTCGAGCCGCGCCCGCCCCTTCAGTTCAGGCAGGTCGATGATGAAGCTGCAGCCGACGACTTTCCCCCCCACCTTTTCAATCAGGTGGATGGCAGCCTCGGCAGTGCCACCCGTGGCGATCAGGTCATCGACGAGCAGCACGTTCTCACCACGCTGGACCGCATCTTCATGGATCTCGACCGTGTCGGTACCGTACTCGAGGTCATAGGTCTGGCTGATCGTGCGCCAGGGCAGCTTGCCTTTCTTGCGCACCGGCACGAAGCCAACCGACAGCTGATGCGCAACGGCACCCGCGAGGATGAAGCCACGCGCCTCGATACCGACAACCTTGTCGATGCGCGTGCCCGCATAGGGCTGCACGAGCCTGTCAACCGTGGTGCGGAACGCGCGCGCATTGCCGAACAGGGTTGTCACGTCACGGAACATGATGCCGGGCTTGGGATAGTCCGGGATGGTGCGAATGACCGATTTGATATCCATGCTTCAAGCCCCTTTCAGAACACGGCCCGCCACGGCGTCGAGTTTGGCAACGAGCGCCGCGTCCCGCTTGTCGGGCGACGTGATCAGCGCAGTATCAAGCGTGGTCTCGATCCCCAGCGGTGACGGGGAACGCTCTGGCCCCAGGAGCGGCGCCAGCGCCTTCAGCAGCTTGCGAGCATTGTCGGCATTGCCATTGAGGATCTTCACGACCTGGTCGACCGTGACATGGTCATGGCCCGGATGCCAGCAATCATAGTCCGTCACCATGGCAACGATCGCATAAGGCAGCTCGGCCTCGCGCGCGAGCTTCGCCTCGGGCATCGCGGTCATGCCGATCACGCTGCATCCCCATGTCCGATAGAGATTCGATTCCGCGAGCGTCGAGAACTGGGGCCCCTCCATGGCAAGATAGGTCCCGCCGACCACGTGCTTGATACCCGACTGGGTCGCAGCCTTCGTCAAGGCCGACACAAGACGCGGACAGACGGGATGCGCCATCGACACATGCGCGACAAACCCCGGACCGAAGAAGGACTTCTCGCGCGCAAAGGTCCGGTCGATGAACTGGTCGACAAGCACGAAAGTGCCCGGCGCCAGCTCTTCACGGAATGACCCGCAGGCCGAGACCGAGATGATGTCGGTAACCCCCACGCGCTTCATCACGTCGATATTGGCCCGATAGTTGATCGATGACGGGGTGTGCACGTGCCCGCGGCCGTGCCGGGGCAGGAACACCATGTCCACACCATGGAGCCGCCCGATCAGGAGTTCGTCGGACGCCTCCCCCCATGGCGAGCGCACCTGCTCCCAGCGCGCGCCTTCCAGACCGTCGATGCCGTAGACACCGCTGCCGCCAATGACACCAATCACTGTCCTGCTCATGAAGCTCACCCGCGCTGGATTCGCCGCGTTTTTAGCATCTGCGGTCCCCGGCGCAATGGAAATGAAGGTGCGCTGATCGGTGGACAGAAAAGGGGCCGGTACTCACCGGCCCCTTGAAGTTTCGACAGGATCAGAGCAACCGTCAGCCGCTCAGTGGTCGACATCCCTCCATTGGCGCTTGTAGGCAAAATACAGCAGCACGCAAAGGAAGATGAGGAAAATGAACACCTTCACGCCAAGCGCCTTGCGGTCTTCCATGTGCGGCTCCGATGCCCACGTCATGAAGGCGACGACGTCCTTGGCCATCTGCTGCTTCGTTGCGGGAGGATTGCCATCAGGCCAGGTAACCTGCCCGTCGGTCGCCAGCGGCGGCGGCATCGCAATCTGGTGACCCTCGAAATACGGGTTGTAGTAGAGCCCCTCGAGCACAGTCTTCCCCGCCGGCGGATCGGAATAGCCAACGAGCAGCCAGTAGAGATAGTCCGGGCCTTCGCCCTCAATGCCGTGCGCACGGGCCTTGACGATTACCGACAGGTCCGGCGGCAGCGCATTGTTGTTGGCAGCCCGGGCGGCCCTGTCGTTGGGATAGGGCGACGGGAAACGGTCAGCCACCGTGCCGGGGCGCGTGATGGGTTCACCGACGTCGTCCAGGGCAGCCACCTCCACGCCTGCAGCCAGGGCACGCGCCTGCGCGTCCGAGAATTCGGGCCCGCCGGGCTGGGACAGGTTGCGGAACGAGAGGAGCTTCATGCCATGGCAGGCGGCACAAACCTCCTTGTAGACCTGATAGCCACGCTGCAGCTGCTGGCGATCAAAGGTCCCGAAGGGCCCTGAGAACGTCCAGGACTGCGGCTCGGGATGCTTGCGCGCGGTATCACCGCCGCCGGCAGCCTGGGCACCCGATGTCAGAAGCAGGGCAAAAAGGGAGGCAATTGCAAGAAATCTCATGTGCGCACCCTTACCCGTTCGCCTTGGCCGCTGCGGACGCCCCACCCTTCGCAAGCACCGCCGTGGCAATGCTTTCGGGGACGGGCAAGGGCTTCTCCATCGTGCTGATGATGGGTGTGATGATGACGAAATGCGCGAAGTACCAGATGGTACAGATCTGCGTGAGCAGAAGCTTCGAGATTGGCACTTCGATACCAAAGTAGAATTGGAAATTTCCATCCGGCGTCTGCGAGCCAAGCATGCCAAGGATCCAGACCACACCGACAAGGACAAAGTAGAACTGGCGGTTCAGCGGACGGAAATTATTCGACCTGACATGGCTGCGGTCCAGCCACGGCAGGAACGCCCAGATCACGATCGCACCGAACATCAGCACCACGCCGGCCAGCTGGTCAGGCACCGAGCGCAGGATCGCGTAGAACGGCAGATAGTACCATTCCGGCACGATGTGCGGCGGCGTCACGAGGCGATCAGCCGGGATGTAGTTGTCGGCGTGCCCCAGGAAGTTCGGGTAGAAGAAGATGAAGTACGAGAAGAAAAGGACGAACATCGCCAGCGCGAAGAGGTCCTTGATCGTGTAGTACGGGTGGAACGGTACCGTGTCCGCCGGGCTCTTCACATCAATTCCCAGCGGGTTGTTGTTGCCCGGGACATGCAGCGCCCAGACATGCAGAACAACCACGCCTGCAATCACGAACGGCAGCAGGTAGTGGAGCGAGAAGAACCGCTGCAACGTCGTGTTGTCGACAGCAAACGAACCCCACAGCCACTGCGTGATTGCCGAACCAACGCCTGGCAGCACCTGGTCGATCGAGCTGAAGAAATTGGTGATGACGGTTGCACCCCAGAAGGACATCTGGCCCCAGGGGAGCGTGTAGCCAAGGAACCCGGTCGCCATCATCAGCAGGTAAATCACGATGCCAAGCAGCCAAAGGACCTCGCGCGGCGCCTTGTAGGATCCGTAGTAGAGCCCGCGGAAGATGTGCATGTAGACGGCGATGAAGAACATCGACGCGCCATTGGAGTGTATGTAGCGGATCAGCCAGCCATAATTCACGTCGCGCATGATGCGCTCGACGCTGTCGAAGGCCATCGTCTCGTGCGGCACGTAATGCATGGCCAGCACGATGCCGGACACGATCTGGACTGCCAGCATGAAGGTCAGGATGCCGCCGAAGGTGAACCAGAAATTCAGGTTCTTCGGCGTCGGAAACTGCACGATCGACTCATCCACAAGGCGGATGATCGGCAGTCGTGTGTCGAGCCACTTCGCGAAGGCGGACTTGGGTTCGTAGCGATAATTACCGTGGGCCATGTCTTGGTCTCTTATCCCTTGTCAACCGGGGCCGAAGCCTTGGGTTCTGCGCCGATGACGACCTTGGTGTCTGACACGAACTGATAGGGCGGCACTGCCAGGTTGCGCGGTGCGGGCCCCTTCCGGATACGTCCCGACGTGTCGTAGTGCGAACCATGGCACGGGCAGAGCCAGCCGCCGTACTCACCCTTGAACAGGTTCGACGGGATGCACCCCAAGTGCGTGCACGTAGCAACCAGGATCAGCCACTCCGGCTTCTGAACCCGGTCCTTGTCGGCCTGCGGATCCTTCAGGTCCGCGAGCTGGGTGTCCTCGGCCGCCTTGATTTCCTCAGGCGTGCGCCGGCGGATGAACACAGGCTTCTTCTGCCACTCCGTCGTCACGATCTGTCCCGGCTGCAACCCGGAGAGGTCGAATTCAACCTCCCTGAGCGCCAGCATGTCGGCAGCCGGGTTCATCTGGTCGATGAAAGGCCAAAGAACGATCACGCCACCGACGGCGGCCGCCGTCTGCGAGGCGACCAAAAGGAAGTCACGCCGTGTAACGTTGGCGTTGTCTGGTGCGTGCGCCAAGGTATTCTGCCCCTCTTAAGGCGGGAAAACGTTGATTGGCTAATGGGTTGGGCCACCACGAGGACAACTCGCGACGGACACCATCAAGGCCTCGAAAGCGCCCCGAAAATAGAGAGTCGCCCCGAGGCGGTCTTGCGTCACGATGCCGCATAAATGGCGGATTTCCACCACGCACCATGGTCATTCAAATCTGTATCCGTTTCCGCAGGGAGAGTTGATCCTGGTCAATGCGAATAGCGCTCTACCAACCTGATATTGCCGCCAACACGGGGACGATCATCCGCCTGGGAGCCTGCATGGCTGTGGCCATCGACATCATCGAGCCCTGCGGCTTCCCCTACGGTGACGCCGCCATGCGCAGGGCAGGTCTCGACTACATTCCCAAGGCATTGGTCACGCGACACGACAGCTGGCAGGCCTTCAGGTCCACGCGCGTGGGACGCGTCATACTGGCCACCACGAAGGCGCACGTGCCTTACACCGGTTTCGCCTTCAGGCGGGATGACACGCTTCTCATGGGACAGGAAAGCGCAGGCGTGCCTGACGCGGTTCATGCTGCCGCGGAAGCGGCAGTCCTGATACCGATGGAAGCATCGACGCGTTCGCTCAATGTGGCGCTCGCTGCTGGAATGATCCTCGGCGAAATGTTGCGACAGACCAGGTGGAATTCGGGCGAAGGGAAACAAACCTCATGAACAAGGACGTGATGGCCGACCGCAGGCAAAGGGCGGCGAGGTGGTTCGAGGAGCTCCGCGACCGCATCTGCGCCGCGTTCGAAAGGATCGAGGATGACCTGGTCGGCCAGCTGTCCGACACGCCTGCAGGCCGTTTCGAACGCAAGAAATGGTCCCGCGCGGCGGATCGCGACCGGGAAACCGGCGGCGGCACCATGTCCATCATGCGCGGCCGGGTGTTCGAAAAGGTCGGCGTGAACATCTCGACCGTCTATGGCACCTTCTCGAAGGAATTCGCGCAGAACATCCCCGGCGCAAGCGAGGACCCCCGTTTCTGGGCATCGGGCATCTCGCTCGTGGCCCACATGCAAAGCCCGCACGTGCCCGCCGTGCACATGAACACGCGCTACATCATAACCACGAAATCCTGGTTTGGTGGCGGCGCGGACCTCACGCCGATGACGCGAAACGAGCAGGACACGCAGGACTTCCACGCGGCCCTGCGCGCCGCCTGCGACCGCCACGATCCGGCCTACTACAGGGACTTCAAATCGTGGTGCGACGAATACTTCTTCCTGACCCACCGCAATGAACCGCGCGGCGTGGGCGGCATCTTCTACGACAATCTCGACACGGGTGACTGGGAAGCCGACTTCTCGTTCACCCGCGACGTCGGGCTTGCCTTCCTGGGTGTCTACCCCGAACTCGTGCGGCGCCACATGGACCGCCCCTGGACGCGCGAGGACCGCGAGCACCAGCTGATACGCCGGGGCCGCTATGTGGAATTCAACCTCCTCCACGACCGCGGAACGCAGTTCGGCCTGAAGACAGGGGGAAATGTCGAGGCAATCCTCATGTCGATGCCCCCAGAGGTCCGCTGGCCTTGATTGGCCGCCGCCAAGCGATTATCGCTAGGCCCGTTCCGTGCCTGTTCGAAAGGTTGATCATGTCGACACGCTTGGTCTTGGCCATTGCCCTGCTGGCCGTTTTCGCGCTCGCCCCTGCACGCGCGGACGCCGCAAAGCCCGCCATGAAGGCATCGATCGAGGACTTCTACGGCGATTGGCAGGGCACCGCCACCGCGACCAGCGAGACGGATGAAGACTTCCCGACGTCCAAGCGCGATATCGCCGTCACCATCGCAAGGTCCGACATTGGCGGTTTCCTGCTCAGCTGGTCGACTCTGCAGCGCCAGAAGGGCAACCCAAACGCGCCGCTCGAGGTGATGAAGTCGACCACGGTCGAGTTTGTACCCGCCCCGACGCCGAACACCTGGAAGTCAAAGGCCGAAGTCGATCCCTACAGCGGCGGCATCCTCTACTGGGCGCGCCTCGATGGCACCGGACTCGTCGTTTCCAGTTTCACGATCAATGCCGGCGGGAAGCCCGAACTCCAGACCTACCGGCGCAGCCTGAATGGCAAGGCCATGCGCCTCGACTTTTCGAACGTGACCGACGGCAAGCTGATCCGTTCGGTCAAGGGATCCCTGCGACGCCTGCGGACCCGCTAGGGCTCGACCCGGACAAGAACCGCCGTCGCATCATCGCTCTTCTTCATGCGCGGGTAGGCCTTGCCAAGAGGATCCGCCTCCTCGATGCGCCGCAACTGCTCGCCCAGAGCCTTGAGACCGATGGTCTGCGCGGTCGCAACCAGATCACGATCGTCGAAGACGCCGTAATCCTCGACGAGCGCGTAGAACCCGTCGGTGGCGAGGAGCACGATCGCAGGACTGTCCAGCGCAAGCGACGAACAGAGCAGGTTGTCAGCCACGCGCGCATCCGCGCCCAGCAGCCAGTAGCCATGGGGCATGTTCACGATTTCACGCGCCCGTCGTAGCTCTTCGGCAACGGTCTGGCGCTGCGCGTCGATCCCGATGCCCTTGCCCGCTGCCAGCATCTTCTGCGCCAGCCGCGCCTCGAAGGACCCGCGTGAGGGCGTGGTGCCGAAATTATGGACGCAGTCATCACCCGTCTCCACGAGGATCCGGCTGTCCCCGACATAGGCGATGTTCACGCGACCAGGCACGACGGTGACAAGGCTTAGCGTCGTCCACGGAAGCTCGTACCGCCCTGCTGGAGGCCGCGCACGCTTGGTTTCGAACGCGTGCGTGATACCCTCGGCAACACCGCGCACCAGGCTAGAAGGGTCAAGGGCCCGCGCCGCGGGAGCCGAAAGTAGAAGGTCTCGCGCCAGATGCGCAACCCACGCCGCATCGCTGCGCCCGGGCATGAGCGGCGTCTCCGTGAGGCTCGTCACACCGTCAAGCACGAAGGCAATCGACGCCGTCGAACCCATGGCATCGTCATTCTCGCGATCGGCAGAGCCGGGAAGGCTCAAGGCATCCAGCAACTCAATCTTTGCCAAGTGAATTCCTCCGGAAATGGTTCAGGACACGTCCTGACCGTCGACGACATGGCGCAACCGCTCCTGCACAAGACGCAGGTCATCGGGAAAATCGGCATCAACCCACCATGACTCGACCTCATTCAGCACCTGCCCCACCCGGGGTCCCTCGGCGACACCCGCGCGCTGCACATCGGAACCATCGACCCCAAGCTTGGGACGAACCCAAGCCAGCGCCTGCCGGTGCACGCCGCGCCACGCAGGATCATCGTGCGGGGCACCTGAGCGCGCCCACGCCATCAGGACCTGGCGACAGATCGGCGCCTGTCCGTGACGGTAGAGCAATCGGCGCAACGTCCGCACGTCGGGCGGCACGGCAATGAGGTCGCCATGCTTGAACAGGCCAACCAGGTCAGCCCGGTCGTCGTTTGACAGCCTCCAGCGGGATGCAACCTGCCGCGCCACCTCATCGCCCGACATGATGGCCCCAAGCCGCAGGATGGGATCAGGCCGAAGCTTGTTCGCGATATCGATCTCGCACAGGCGCGAAAGCATCTCGATATCGATGTCTCCGGGAACGACTTCGTCGAGAACACGGATGTCACGCATCGACCGCACGGAATGAACGGGCCGTTGCGCGCGGAGCAGCTTGATCATCTCCTTCTGGATCCGTTCGCCCGAGAGGGCCCGGATCTTGCTGCGCCCGTCACGGGACGCACGCAGCGCCACCGCATCGATCTCGCCGCGGCCGTACCAGGCATGGATACGGAACAGACGCAGGATCCGCAGATGGTCCTCCGCGATCCGCATGTCGGCATCCCCGATGAAGCGGACCAAGCCGACCTGAAGGTCCGCAACACCGTGGTGATAGTCGAAAACCTGCCCCTCGATATCGGCATAGAGCGCGTTGATCGTGAAGTCGCGCCGCGCCGCATCCTCCTCCCACGCCGTGGTGAAGGCCACGGTGGCACGCCGCCCGTCCGTCGACACGTCCCGCCTGAGCGTCGTGACCTCGTAGGGCCTCGAATTCAGGATCACGGTCAGTGTCCCATGCTCCGCGCCCGTATCGATCGCCTTCATCCCCCGGGCACTCACCGCCTTTGCCACGGCATCCGGTGTCAGAGGCGTGGCAATATCGATATCGTCGACCTCACGGCCCAACAGCGAGTTCCGGACACATCCTCCAACGAGGCGCGCGGTATCAAGCGCGTCCATGACGGCGCGCACATCCGGTGACGCGAGCCAGGCCTGTCCGGCAATGGAGGGGTTGGCATTCATGGTCTAGCGCAGGAGCCGCTTGTGCATGTTCACGAGTATACCGGCCGTCGCCCCCCAGATATAGTGACGCCCGAAGGGAATGGCATGATACCGCCGCTCGGCGCCCTGCCAGACGCCCGAATGCGTTTGGTGGTTCCGTTCGTCCATCAGGAACGCCAGGGGTACTTCGAAGACCTCGGCGACTTCTTCGGGATCGACCTTGAGCGCAAAGCCCTCGCGAACGACCCCGATGAAGGGCTGGATCCGAAAGCCCGTGCCCGTCTCGTAGGAATCGAGCTCAGCAAGGATCTCGACATGGTCACGCGCGAGGCCGATCTCCTCTTCGGTCTCGCGCAGGGCCGCCTCGACAGCAGGCTCGGCATCATCATTGAGCCGACCGCCAGGAAAACTCACCTGTCCCGCGTGGCGCGCGAGATGGTCGGCCCGGCGCGTGAACAGCACGTGCAGCAGCGGTTGCCTGACGACAACCGGCACCAGCACCGCTGCCGGCTTGAGCGGCCGGCCGCCCGCCTCCCGCCGCACATGCGGATTCAGGCTGTGATCGCCCTGTCCCGCGCTGGCCGCAGGCTCCTGCACCAGCCGCCGGGAGAAAAGGCGCAGTTCCTCCTCGGTCATGGCTCTGCCTTGCCGAGCGGAAAGAAGACACCCCGGCTCGCAACGCCAAGCACGGCGCCATCTGCCGTCATTCGCGTCTCGGCCATCGACACGAGCTCGTAGAACACCGCGCGCGACACGAGCGCATCAAGCCGTCCCCGCACCCTCAGGTACGGGCGAGGCGTGAAGTCGGCAGGGTCGGTCTGGACCCTCAGCGGATGATCGGCATCTGCAACGACGCTATCTCCGACATTGGTCGTGAATTCGAGCTCCTGTGCATCGCCCGATCCCCGGGCATCGACCCGGACAGCCGTGAAGGGCGCATCGTCAACCCGGATGCCAACTTTCTCGACCGGGGTAACCAGGTAATGCTTTCCGTCTACGTCACGCCGCAGGATGGTTGAGAAAAGGCGAACAAGCCCGGGTCGGCCAATGGGTGTGCCAAGGTAGAACCATGTCCCGTCGACACCGATCCGGATGTCGAGGTCGCCGCAAAACGGCGGGTTCCATTGTTCGACCGGCGGCAACTTGCGCGTGTGAGCCGCTTCTGCCTGGATTTCCGCAAGCCCGCGCAGGACATCCGGCGCTGGAGCGCCCCAATGCAGGGGATCGTGTTTGGTGTCGGACATGGCAGGCAGAGGTGTCGCTGATCAGGGCGGGCCGGGTCAAACATTAACACCCCAAACGCACCCGCGTTCAACATAAGCCGACGGAATGTTCTGTCGGTTAGGCCAAATTGGCTATAACAGGGTCGATGGCTGCGTTCGCGCCCCTTGAAGGCCAGCCCCGACCCGGCCAGCATCGCCTGCATCCTCTTGCCCCACAAAGGGAAAGCCAGACGTGTCACCCAACCTGCCAGCGCTGGACAGCTCCGAGTCCATCGTCCGCGAAGTCGAGAACGCTGTCGCCCGCCTCGCCGCCGTGCGCGAAGCCATCGGCCACGTGATCTTCGGCCAGCGCGAAGCCGTCGACCAATCCCTGATCACCATGCTGGCCGGCGGCCATGGCCTCCTGATCGGCGTGCCCGGACTGGCCAAGACCCGCCTCGTTGAAACCCTGGGCATCGTGCTCGGCCTTGCAACCAAGCGCATTCAGTTCACGCCCGACCTCATGCCCGCCGACATCCTCGGCTCCGAGGTGCTCGAGGAAGACGAGAACGGCAAGCGTCGCTTCCGCTTCATCCGCGGCCCCGTCTTCGCGCAGCTCCTCATGGCCGACGAAATCAACCGCGCTAGCCCGCGCACACAGTCCGCGCTGCTGCAGGCCATGCAGGAACGCCACGTGACGGTCGCAGGCATGCGCTATGACCTTCCGCACCCCTTCCACGTGCTGGCGACACAAAACCCGCTGGAGCAGGAAGGAACCTACCCCCTTCCGGAAGCCCAGCTCGACCGTTTCCTCCTGCAGATCAACATTGGCTATCCCGACCTCGAGGCCGAGAAGCGCGTGCTCCTGTCAACGACCGGCGTCACCGACGATCATGCAAAGGAAGTGATCCGTGCCCAGGACCTGATGTTCTTCCAGCGCCTCGTGCGCGCCATTCCCGTGGGCGAGAAAGTGCTCGACACGATCCTCGCCATCGTCCGCAGCGCCCGCCCCGAGGAAGGCGGTGCCGAGGACATCCGCGCGCACGTCGCCTGGGGACCAGGTCCGCGCGCCAGCCAGGCGTTCTCGCTGGCCGTGCGTGCCCGCGCCCTCATCGAAGGCCGCTTTGCGCCTTCCGTCGATGACGTCGTCGCCCTCGCCCAGCCCATCCTGCGCCACCGCATGGCACTGACCTTTGCGGCACGCGCCGATGGCGTGACGATGTCCGACGTGATCAGCAGGCTGACGCGACCCTACCTTTGAGCAAGAACAATCCTCGACAGGACCAGAACAGGGGAAAGAGGGCCGTTGAAACCGCAACCGGGATCCGCATGGGGCGCAAGGCTCGGCGATTGGCTGCAGGGCAAGGGCCCCGCGACCACCCTGCGCGCGGACGCCGAGAGGCTGAGTGCCCGCCTGCCACCACTTCTCGTGCAGGCCAGCCGCGTGGCTGCGACCGTCGCCCAGGGCGAGCATGGACGCCGCCGCGTCGGCCAGGGCGACGCATTCTGGCAGTTCCGCCGCTACCGCAACGAAGATCCGTCAATGGCCATCGACTGGCGCCAGTCGGCCAAATCCCAGCATCTCTTTGTGCGCGAACGCGAATGGTCGGCTGCCGCCAGCATCTGGATCTGGCGCGACGCATCGGCATCCATGCAATACCGGTCACACGTGGCCACGACCAGCAAGGTCGAGCGCGCCACGGTTCTTGCCCTTGCCTTTGCCTGCCTCCTCGTCCGCGGCGGCGAACGGATCGGAGAACTGGGTGGCAACCAGCCTGCGACCACCGGTCGGCAGGCCATTGACCGCCTCACGATGGGGTGGACGCGCCACATGAGCGTCACAAGGAAGCAGCCGCCGCGCGTATCCCTGCCCCGCTTCTCGCAGCTGATCCTGATCAGTGACTGGCTCTCGCCACCTGAACCCGTGATCGAACTCCTGCGGCACTACGGTTCGATGGGTGTGCGTGGACACCTGATCCAGGTCCTCGATCCTGCGGAAGAAGACCTGCCCTTCAACGGCCGGACCGAGTTTGAGGATGTCGAAAGCAGCCTCAAGATGCTCGCGCGCCGCGCAGAGGCCCTGAAGGGCGCATACCGTGACCGCTTGACCGGACTGCAGATGACGCTGTCGCAGGCTTGCCGTCGTCAGGACTGGACCTTCGCCACGCATCGCACGGATCGCCCGCCGCAGGGCGCGCTGCTCGCAGCCTACGAGGCGCTCTCCTCCCAGCGCACGATAGGGACAGGCTAGCACCATGCTGTCGCTCGGCCCGCTCGCCTTCGGCGCACCATGGGTCCTGCTGGGCCTCGCCGTGCTGCCCGTGATCTGGTGGCTGCTGCGCGTGACACCGCCCGCCCCAAGGCGCGTTCCCTTTCCGGCCGTACGCCTTCTCCTCGGCCTGCCCCAGGGCGAGGAAACACCCGCGCGAACGCCGCTCTGGCTGCTCGTGCTCCGCATGCTGATCGCCGCACTCGTGATCCTTGCACTGGCCGATCCCTATCTCAACCCGCAGACCGCAAACCAGAAAAACAGCGCGATCGTGATCGTCGTGGACAATGGTTGGGCCGCGGCCGCGCGCTGGGACGACCGCGTCGGCACCATGCAGGGCATCGCCGCCGAGGCCGAGCGCGATGGTCGCCCCCTTGTCGTGGTTCCCACCGCACCCGGCGACCTCAAGGTCCGCATCACGAAGCTGTCCGGCGCCGAAGCCCAGGGCGCGGTAAAGGCAATTTCACCGCAACCCCACGGCGTCGACCGACTTGCCGCAATCAAGCCGCTTGCCGACATCGCCTTCGATGGTCGTCCTGACATCATCTGGCTGTCCGATGGCCTCGATGCGCGCAATCTGGGCGAGTTCATTTCAGCCCTGAGGGCCATCGGCGACCTTCGGATGCTGACCGACGGAAAGACGAACGCACCGCTCGCCCTTGCGCAGCCGCGTGTCGAAGGAAGCGCCCTCGCCTTCCGTGTCATCAGGGGATCCGCCGACGCGGCAATCACCGGCACGCTGAAGGCATCCGGATCAAACGGACGCTTCCTCGCCTCGGCCGAGTTCACCCTCAAGCCCGGCGAGACCGAGACACGCGTCCTGATGGAGCTTGCCACCGAGCTGCGCAATGACCTTGCACGCGTCGAGATCGTCAACCGCACGTCGGCAGGCAGCACCGTCCTCATTGACGAGCGTTGGCGCCGCAGGCCCGTAGGCCTTGTCTCGGGCCAGTCAATTGACTCCGACCAGCCGTTGCTGTCCGACGTTTTCTATCTGGACCGCGCCCTGCAGCCCTATGCCGAGATCCACCAGGGACCCATCGCCAATCTCATCCAGTCCGGACTGTCAGTCCTCATGCTGGCCGACGTCGGGCAACTCGTCGGCGACGACCACAAGCGCGTGACCGACTGGGTCGAGCGCGGCGGCGTCCTCGTGCGCTTTGCCGGGCCCCGGATGGCCGCCAGGACCGACGACCTGATCCCTGGCAAGCTTCGCACCGGCGGCCGCCTGCTTGGCTCCGCGATGTCATGGGAAAAACCCCAGTCCCTGGCCGAGTGGCCCGAGGGCAGTCCCTTCCAGGGCCTTCCGGTCGCGCCGGAAGTCACCATCTCGCGCCAGGTGCTGACCGATCCCAGCGCCGGCACGGACCAGCGCACCTGGGCACAACTGACCGACGGCACGCCGCTTGTCACCGCGACGCCGCAGGGAAAGGGATGGCTCGTGCTCTTTCACGTGACGGCGAACACGGGTTGGTCGAACCTGCCGCTCTCGGGTCTCTTCGTTGACATGCTCCGGCGCACGATCGCGCTCTCCGCCGGCGTCTTGGGATCACCCGCGACAGCTGCGGCCAGCGGCCTTCTCTCCCCGGTTGAGACACTCGACGGCTTCGGCAGGCTCGGCCCGCCAGCCGCATCCGCACTGCCGGTCAGGGCGGCAGACCTCGACAGCCTCGAGGCAAGCTCGAAACATCCGCCGGGGTTCTATGGCGATGCGGGCAGCCGGCGCGCCTTCAACCTCTTCAAGCCCGACGCACGCCTGCAGCAGATGCCGGCCTTGCCGAAGGACCTGCGCACCGCCGAGTTCGGGCTGAACCAGGCGACCGAACTCAAATATGACGTGATGATCCTCGCGCTCCTGCTGGCGCTGGGAGACCTTGTGATAGGCTATTTCCTGCGCGGCCTCCTGCCCATGCCTTCTTTGCGCGCACGAGGGATCACATCAGCCCTGCTCATCGGCGTCGCCTTGACGTTCGCTGCGGGCAGCGCCATGGCCGACGATGCAAAGGCGCTCAAGGCTTCGCTGCAGTTCCGCCTCGCCTATGTTCAGACGGGTGACCCGCAGGTCGACGCCATGAGCAAGGCAGGCATGGAGGGCCTGACGCGCGTCCTCACGGAACGGACGTCCGTCGAGCCGGCAGATCCGGTTGCCGTCGATGTCGAGACCGACGAACTGGCCTTCTTCCCGCTGCTCTACTGGCCGATCGCACCCACCCAGACACAGCTCTCGGCCAACGCGCTCGCCAAGATCGATGCCTTCATGCGCAACGGTGGCACGATCCTGTTCGACACCCGCGACCAGGGCACTGGTTTGCCGATGGGAACCACTGCCGCACCACAGGGAACTGCAATCCTCAGGCGGTTGCTGGCGGGGCTCGACGTTCCCCTGCTCGAGCCATTGAACCGGGAACATATTGTCTCGCGCACATTCTATCTCCTCGACGAGTACCCGGGACGGTGGGCTTCGGGTCGCGTGTGGGTCGAAAGCCGTCAGCAGGCCGCCGATGGCGCGTCGATCAGCAGCACGGCAGACGGCGTCTCACCCATCGTCGTTGGTGGAGCCGACTGGGCAGCGGCATGGGCCGAGGACGCACAAGGCCGCCCCATCGCGGCCGTCGTGCCGGGAGGCGAGCGACAGCGCGAGCTGGCCATGCGGTTCGGCGTGAACCTCGTCATGTATGCGCTCACGGGCAACTACAAGGCAGACCTCGTGCACGTGCCTCACATCCTCGAACGCCTGGGGAAGGACAGCGATGGCAATTGACATCGTCTTTGTCCCGCACGTGTCCGAGCTGGTACTGCTCGTCCTGACAGCCCTCGCTGTTGCGCTGCTCGGTGCCGGCGCCATCTTGCGGGCCCCCGGCATCCTGTGGCGAACCATTGCGACAGCAGGCGCGCTGCTGATCCTGGCGAACCCCTCGATTGTCGAGGAGGAACGCAAGAGCCTCCCCGACGTGGCCGTCATCGTTGCAGACCAGTCCCAGAGCCAGACGATCGGCAACCGTTCACGCCTTGTGACCGAAACGGTGGCAAGGATGAAGGAAAAGCTGGCAGCCAACGACGATCTCGAGGTCCGCATCGTCACGGTCACAGGCGCCCAGATGAAGGCAGCCGACGGTGGAACGGCCCTCATCGAGCCGATGAAGGAAGCGCTCGCCGACGTCCCCCCCGACCGGATCGCAGGCGCGGTGCTGGTGACGGACGGACAGGTCCACGACGTGCCGGCTTCAAGCGCCGACCGGCTGGGTTATCCCGTCCATGCCCTGCTGACGGGCAAGCCCGACGAACGCGACCGCAAGCTCTCGGTCGTGCAGGCACCACGCTTCGGCATCGTCAGCGAACCGATGAAATATACGATCCGCGTCGATGACTTCGGCACGTCGGACCAGACGCCCGCCAGTGTCGAGGTGCGGATCGACGGCAAGGTTGCACAGACAGTGACGGCCCGCGCAGGCGAAGAGACGGTGATTGAGCTGAAGCTCCCGCACGGCGGCGAGAATGTCATCGAGTTCGGCGTCGACAAGGGACCCGGCGAACTGACGCTGCTCAACAACCGCGCAGCAATCATGACCACGGGCGTGCGCGACCAGCTCAAGGTTCTCCTGATATCGGGCGAACCGCACGCGGGCGAACGCACGCTGCGCAACCTGCTCAAGGCGGATCCCTCGGTCTCGCTGGTACACTTCACGATTCTCCGCCCGCCCGAGAAGCAGGACGGCACGCCCGTCAGCGAGATGTCGCTGATTGCCTTTCCCACGCGCGAACTCTTCGACGAGAAGCTCAGCGAGTTCAACCTGATCATCTTCGACCGCTACCAGCGCCGGGGCATCCTGCCCCTCGCCTACTACGAGAACATCGCCAACTATGTACGCAACGGCGGCGCCCTTCTCGTGACCTCGGGTCCGGAATACGCCTCGCCCATGAGCCTCTATGAGTCGCCCGTCGCCGCCGTGCTGCCCGCCGAACCGCTCGAGCAGGTGATCGAGCAGGGCTTCAAGCCGCGCCTGACCGACGAAGGCCTGAAGCACCCTGTCTCGTCAGGCCTGCCGGGGGCCAACAGCCCTGGAAACAATCCGACATGGGGCCGCTGGTTCCGCGTCGTGCAGTCATCGGTGATCAACGGCCAGACCCTCATGAGCGGAGCGTCCGACCAGCCCCTGCTTGTCCTGAACCGGGTAGACCAGGGCCGCGTGGCGTTGCTGCTGTCGGACCATGCCTGGCTGTGGACACGCGGGTTTGAAGGTGGCGGTCCGCAGGCCGAACTCCTGCGTCGCCTGGCACACTGGCTGATGCAGGAGCCCGACCTCGAGGAAGAACGCCTGCGCGGCGCGATCGTGGGCAACCGCCTCGCCATCACGCGCCGGACAATGTCGGAACGCGCATCCAGGGTCGAAGTCACCTTCCCCTCGGGCCGCAAGGAGAATGTGACGCTGACACCCGCCGAAGGCGGCATCTTCACCGGCACGCTCAAGGCCGAGGAACTGGGTCTCTACCGGCTCAAGGACGCAAACCTGTCGGCCGTCGCGGCCGCAGGCCCCCTGAACCCGAAGGAACTTGCCGACGTGCGGGCAACGAGGAATCTGCTCGCGCCATTCGTCGTAGCCAACAGGGGCGGCATGAGCTGGATCGAACAGGACGGTCTGCCCGACATCCGCCGCACGCGCCCGGGACGCAACGCGGCCGGAAGCGGCTGGATCGGCATGCAGGCAAACAACGCGTATGCCGTCAGCGCCACACGCCAGACACCATTATTCCACCCGGCGCTGGCTCTACTGGTTGTGGTGGGCGGCCTGCTGGCGGGCTGGCGGCGCGAGGGTCGTTAGCCCTGCACCGGCGGCATAGACCTTTGCCGAGACACCCAGCTTGCGGATTTCGCCCGACACACCCGCGAGCGCACCCGGCACAAGCTCGAGCCCCAGCACCCGCGAGCGATCGACCGGCCCCGGCAGCGTGATGCGCCCGAAAGGCTGGATCCGGGAGAAACCGGCCCTCCCGTAATAGGCCTCATCCCCGACAAGCACGACAATCCGATGTCCCTGCGCGCGGGCGACGGCAAGGCTCGTCTGCATGAGCTGGAGCGCATACCCCTGTCCCTGCAGGTCACGACGTACCGCGATGGGTCCCAGCATGAGGGCGGCAACGCCGCCAATGCCAACAGGCCAGTAGCGCACCGTGCCGGCCACAACGCCATCAAGCACCAGCACGTGGCCGAGCGCGCCCACGGGCTCCACCCCCTCGCGCAGGCGGTAGGCGCTCTTGGCATGCCGGCCTGGGCCGAAGCTCTGCGCAACCAGCGCATCCACGGCACCGGCATCACCCGCCGTCTCGGGCCTGACGGTCGCAACACTCATTTCCCGCTTCCATTCTTCAGTTCGGTGATGATCTTCGCAAGCTCTTCCTGCTTTTCCAGCATCCGCAGGAGAAGTTCCGACTGCAGGCGGTCGATCTTCTCGTGCAGCGCCATGATCTCGAGCTCTGCCTTGAGGTTCACCTCATAATCGTGCAGCGCTGCAGCCCGGTCCTTGGACGACTGTCGGTTCTGCGCCATCATGATGATCGGTGCCTGCAGCGCCGCAAGCATCGACAGCAAAAGGTTCAGGAAGATGAAGGGATAGGGATCGAACGCGCCCGTGATCAGGACCACCGTGTTGATGAGGGCCCAGGCAACAAGCACACAGACGAAGATGCTGATGAACGTCCAGGAGCCACCAAATTCGGCAACCCGGTCGGCAAGCCATTCGCCGAATGTCTCACCCTCAACCTTGTCCTTGGACAGGTCACGCGAGACGACTGTGCGCTCCGACATGTGCTTGAGCACCTTGCGCTCGCTGTCCGACTGCCCGTCGTCGCCGAGGCCAAGCATGTCCTCGATGCGCTTTACCCAGGCATGCATCTGCATGAGACCCGCTCCCGGTTCAACAATGACGACCACGCAATAGCGCCGTCAGGCCGAAAAAACAAACCCCATGGGGGGCTGGAATCAATGATGGCCGCTCGCTAACGTGTACAGCATCAACAGCAAACGCGGGAGAAACCAGTATGGGCATGCTTGATGGCAAGGTCGTCCTCGTCACGGGCGGCGCCAACGGCATTGGCAAGGAATGTGCGCTTCTGGCGGCGAGCGAAGGCGCCAGCGTCGTGGTGAACGACCTTGGCGGCGGGGTGGCTGGCGGCGACGAAGGCTCGGCCGGTCCGGCCGAAATGGTCGCCCGCGAGATCATCGCGGCCGGCGGCAACGCCGTCTCGAATTCCGATTCGATCACGAACCGGGCGGGTGTGCGCCGCATGATCGAACAGGCGAGGGACACCTTCAAGGGCCTCCATGCGGTCATCAACCCGGCCGGCATCCTCAGGGACACGATGTTCCACAAGATGTCGGACGACGACTGGGACATGGTGATCAATGTCCACCTGAATGGCGCCTACAATGTCTGCCGCGCCTCGATCGAGCTTTTCCGGGAGCAGCAGGACGGCGCTTATGTCCTGTTCACCTCCACAAGCGGCATCATCGGCAACATCGGCCAGGCGAATTATGCCGCTGCCAAGATGGGCGTCGCCGGCCTCTCGCGTATCATCGCGATGGAAGGCGCACCCAGGAACGTGCGGTCCAACATCATTGCCCCCTTCGCCTGGTCGCGCATGATCGCCACGATCCCTGTCAAGGACGAAGCCTCGGCGAAGCGGGTTGAACGCATGCGCAATCACATGCGCGCCGACCAGGTCGCCAGGCTGGCAATCGCCCTGATCTCACCAAGATCGAAAGACGTCACTGGCCAGGTCTTCGTTGCGCGCGGAAACGAGATCTTCCTGATGTCCCAGTCGCGACCCGTGCGCGGCATGACCAGGATGGAAGGCTGGACGCCCGAGACAATCTGCGACCACGCCTTCCCCGCCATGAAGCCGATGATGTACGACACGGGCGCAACCACATCCGTCTTCGGGTGGGACCCCGTTTGAACAGGCCATTCACCCTTGCCGCGATGGCCCAGGAACGGGTGCACTTCGGTGCATCCGTTCGAGATGCACTCGGGGCCGAGGTCGACAGGCTCGGTGCCAGGCGGGTCTTCCTTGCCGCATCGCGGACGCTGCGACGCGAAACCGGCGCAATTTCCCTCATCGCAGGCGCCCTCGGACAACGCTGCGTCGCCATCTTCGACGGCATAACCGAACATGCCGGCATGGCAAGCGTCATGTCAGCGCTCGACGAGGCAAGGCGCACCCGCGCCGACCTCCTCGTGAGTTGCGGCGGCGGCTCGATCATCGATGCCCTGAAGATCGTGCAGCTGGGCCTTGCATGGAACGCAACATCGCTCGATGCCCTTCGCGAAGCGGCAGCGTCCATCAGCGCACCGCCCAACCCCTGGACCCGACAGGTCGCGATCCCGACCACCCTCTCCGGCGCAGAAACGACACCCGCCGGCGGCGGCACGGACGAGACGCGCGGCGTGAAGATGGGCTTCAGCACCCCGATGCTCGTGCCCGTCAGCGTGATCTACGATCCGGCCATCGGCGCGTTGACACCGGCGTGGCTCTGGCTGTCGAGCGCGCTGCGCGGCATCGATCATTGCTGCGAGGGCCTCATCGCGAGGCGCGCCAACCTGCACGCCGACGCAAGCCTGCTTCAGGCACTCGCCCTCTTTGCAGGCTCCCTGCGCCGGACCCGGTCGGTGCCGGGCGATCCCGACGCGCGCCTGCAGTCCCAGGTCGCCGCCCACCTCGCCTGCACGGGCTGCTTCACGACGGGATCCGGCGCAAGCCATGGTATCGGCTATGTGCTCGGTGGCAGGTATGGCGTGCACCACGGCCATGCAAGCTGCACGATCCTGCCCCATGTCCTGCGCTGGAACGAACCCGTCACCGGCGAACGCCAGAAACGCATCAGTGAGGCCATGGGCCGGCCCGGCATGGCGGCCGGCGACGTTGTCGCTGAACTGATCCAGGACCTGGGCCTGCCCGCTCGCCTGCGGGACGTCGGCATCCGCCAGGATCAGTTACAGCCGATTGCCGAGGAATGCGCGCGCCACCCTGTCGTGCTGACAAACCCGCGCGCGATCACCTCGCCGGCCGATGTCAGGCAGATCCTCGACAGGGCCTGGTGATCGTCACCAGGCAGCATTCCGGGGCTTGCCGCCAAGCACTTCGTCGAGCCGCCGCCGCGTGCCGCCGGTCGTTCCCTTGGGCAGGTCATCCGGCGCAAAGAAGCGCGCCTCCGCAATCTCGAGCACGCGCACGCGGCCTTTAACCGGCTCGATATCCCGGACCACGAAGAAGCCGATGTGGTCCGACTTGTTCTCCGTCAGGCTGAGATAGACACCGAAGAACTCAGGCTCGCCCCGCGCCGCAACCAGGGCCTCCTCGCGCAACTCCCGCATGGCAGCCTGCGCCATCGTCTCGCGCGCATCCACCGCACCGCCGGGAAAATGCCAGCCTGGCGCATAGGTATGCCGCACGAGCAGCACATGACCGCAGGCGTCAAAGGCAGCCGCGCGCACGCCAAGCGTGAGCGGCCAGCGCCCGAAGCGCGATAGCCGCCGGATCCGGTTCACGACATGGGTTGCCGCCCCCACGGATCGGCCGATCAGGCGAGACATGACGGCCTCTGAATGAATTTGTTCATCCCGGATAAACGCTGTTTGGTAAACCGTCCCTAACCCGGGAACCCTAGTCTCGACAACTGGTTTTGCATCAGGGAAAGAACATGCACGCAAGCGCAACCCAAGCCGGGGCAAGAACGCTGTTCGAGATGGCACGCCGTGTGCTCGCAGGCCACGACGAGCCTGCCCCGCCACAGGAAGGTCCCGTCGACATCAGGTTCGGCATCGACCGCGTGCTGCGCAACACGCGCAAGCCGCAAGCCACGCCACGAACAGTAGAGGAGGCGGCCGCGCGCGCCGTCTCTGCCGTTGAAGGCACGCTCGTCGCAATCGACTCCATCAACGAGTACCTCATGGAGGCACTCGACCTGACGACCGAGGCACTCAAGACCTCGGATCCCGCCAAACGTGCCATGATCGCCGACCGCTACGAGGAACTGCGCTCCAGCATCGACACGGTTGCCGCAGGCGCAAGCTTCCAGGGCGTCAATCTCATTGACAGCGGCCGCGATGCCCTCGAAGTCAGGCTTCCGGCCACTGGCGAGCCCCGCCATGCGATCAGCCACATCACCCTTGTGGCAGGTGAACGCGGCCTGTCGATCAAGTCCCCTGCGGAACTCTTTGCCTCAGAGGACGAAATCGACGCGGCACGCCAGACCCTCATCGCCGCCAGGCTGCGCCTCGATCGTGCAACCGACACCTTCCTGAACCAGGCCAGCATGCTGGCACCCCACCTCGGGATGGTCGAGGCCGACTGACGCCAGCCCTTCTCTTTGCCGGCCATGTTGCGTAAACCTGCTGTCGCGCACGCGACGCAGGAGGCGCCACATGTCAGCAACGCCAGCCAACGCCGACCAGATTGCTTACTGGAACGGCGTCGCCGGAGAGAAGTGGGTGACAGCCCAGCACCGCCTGGACACGATGCTGGCGCCCATATCCACGCGCCTGTTACAGGCCCTCGCTGCGCAAACCGGCGAGCGCATCCTCGACATCGGCTGCGGATGTGGCGAAACAACGATCGAAATCGCAGCTTCAGGGGCAAGCCCCGTGGGCATCGATGTCTCCCGACCCATGCTGGAGCGCGCCCGCACCAGGGCGCCCGGCATCGACTTCCTTTTGGCCGACGCTGCAGCGCATCCCTTCAACCCGGACCATGACGCCCTGTTCTCCCGCTTCGGCGTCATGTTCTTCGACAATCCCGACACGGCATTCCGCAACCTGCGCACTGCCCTGAAGCCAGGAGGACGCATCGTCTTCGCCTGCTGGCGTGACTGGCGCGAGAACGAATGGGTCAGCATACCCGTGTCGGCCGTCCGCCAGTTGCTGCCGCCCCAGCCACAGCTCGGCCCCGAGGATCCCGGACCATTCTCCTTCGCTGATCTCTCGCGCGTGCGCCGTATCCTGTCCGGGGCAGGGTTCGACACCATCACGGCAACACCCTTTGATGCCGACATGGCCATGGGCAGCGACATCGACGATGCCGTGCGTCATCTCGCGGAAATCGGACCTGTGTCCCGCATGCTTTCCGAGGCATCCCCCGGGGAACGGACGCGCGCGATGGAAGCCCTTGAGGCAAAGCTGAATTCACACGCATCGACCCGGCCCGTCACCCTTGGTGGCGCCGTCTGGATCATCTCGGCAAGGGCATGAGCATCATGACACAGCAGGAATTCACGCAACTCCTGGTCCGCTTCACCGATGCCGCGACCCGCGGCGATGGCAAGGCCTTCGCTGCCTGCTTCACCGAGGAGGCCATCTACCACGACTACATCTACGGTCCCCACAAGGGCCGCGAATCCATTGCAGATATGCTGGAGAACCTCTTCCACCGCGATGCCACGGACTACCACTGGCAGATGTTCGACCCCGTCTGTGACGGCCAGACAGCCTATGCCTGGTCCCTCTCGCGCTTCACATCGACAGTGCCGGAATTTCAGGGACGCAAGGTCGTAATCGACGGCATGAGCCGCTTCCGCCTCGAGAAGGGGCTGATTGCGGAATATTGGGAAAGCGTGAACGGCGGGGTCGCCATGGTCCAGCTCGGGGTCAGCGCGCCACGGATCGAGCGCGTGTTGCTGAAATGGGCTTCGTGGCTCAAGGAACGGGACGTGGTCCGACGGTATCTCGCGGGTAAATGAGACCGTCAACCTTTACCCGGCGTTAGCATCTCCGCAGGGCGCACTTCAACGATCCTTAATCCGCGATCACGATAATGCCCGCTCTCGGAAAAAACCTCTGCGCGTGATCGCGCGGGGCAAATGCGGCGGCGCTGTTCATGTTCCAGATTGGCGGAATCATATTCGTCTTTGTGACGGTGTTTGGCGGCTATATGTGGGCCGGCGGCAAGTTCGAGGTTATCCTCCACTCCCTGCCCTACGAAGCCACGATGATCCTGGGCGCAGCGATCGGCGCGCTGCTCATCTCCTCGACCGGAACATCCCTCAAGGCGACGATGGGATCCGCCGGCAAGATCCTGTCAGGCGCCAAGTGGAAGCAGCAGGACTACATCGATCTTCTCTGCCTGCTGTTCACCTTGACCAAGACGATGAAGTCCAAGGGCATGATCGCCCTCGAGCAACATATCGACAAGCCTGAAGAGTCGGCGATCTTCCAGAACTACCCGCGGATCCTGAAGGATCATTTCGCGACCGACTTCATCTGCGACACCATCCGCATGATGACCATGAGCCTCGAAGACCCGCACCAGGTCGAGACAGCCATGGAAAAGCAGCTCGAGAAGCATCACCACGAGGCGCTCACGGGCGCCCACGCCTTCCAGAACATGGCCGATGGCCTGCCGGCGCTGGGCATCGTCGCCGCCGTCCTCGGCGTCATCAAGACAATGAGCGCCATCACCGAACCTCCGGAAATCCTCGGCGGCATGATCGGTGGCGCGCTTGTGGGTACATTCCTCGGCGTGTTCATCGCCTACGGCTTCGTGGGGCCGATGGCCTCGCGGATCAAAGCCGCCGTCGACGAGGAGGGCCTCTTCTACCACGTCATTCGCGACATTCTGGTCGCCCACCTTCACGGCAATGCGGCGCAGGTTTCGGTTGAAATCGGACGCGGCAGCGTGCCCAGCCACTTCCAGCCCTCATTCGCAGAGCTGGAAACGGCGCTCAGCGCAGCCCCGAAGGCCTAACGCCGCCGCTCTTCCCACACGCTCGCAAAATAGGTCGCAAGTCCGCCGCAGCACATGGCCAGCGGCACGAGCCACTCCAGGCGCATGTCCACGCCCAGGACCACTGCAATCGTCACAATCATCCCCGCCGATTGCTTGAACGACATCGACATCACCCCATTCCCCAAGACACGCAACTTATCATCACGGCCAGCCGCAGCGCAGCGCCCTGCGAATTTACGATGAAAGGCACGGCAGCGTCATTTTGGCCCACTTGATACCGGAACAATGTTCTACTATTGTTCTAGTTGTCTTCCAGGGGCTACCACCCCTGCTGCAACTTGAAATGTGAAAAACCAAAGTCCGGACAGCTAGTCCGTCTCGAAGCGGATACCCTGCGCCAGCGGCAACTGGTTCGAGTAGTTCACCGTTGCGGTCTGGCGACGCATATACGCCTTCCACGAATCCGAGCCGGATTCCCGACCACCACCCGTATCTTTCTCACCACCAAACGCACCGCCGATTTCCGCGCCGCTCGGACCAATGTTGACATTGGCAATGCCGCAATCACTGCCTGACGCCGCAAGGAAGCGCTCGGCCTCCTGCATGTCCCGCGTGAACACGCACGAGGACAGCCCCTGCGTCACGTCATTCTGCAGGCGCACGGCATCATCGAAATCGCGATAGGTCATCACGTAGAGGATCGGCGCAAAGGTCTCATGCTTCACGACCTCGCCCTGCCCCGGCATTTCGACAAGGGCGGGCTGGACATAAAACGCATCCGGAAACCTGTCGGCAAGCACGCGGGCGCCACCCGTCACGGCGCCGCCCTGCGCCTTGGCTGCCGCCAGTGCTGACTGCATGCCGTCGAACGAGGCCTTGTCGATCAGCGGACCGACGAGCGTAACATCCTCCAGCGGATTGCCGATGCGGATGGCCCCGTAGATCGTCTTGAGGCGCTTCACGAGCGCACCAGCCACGCTTTCGTGCACAAACACGCGGCGCAGCGTCGTGCACCTCTGGCCCGCCGTACCCACGGCGGCGAATGTGATGGCGCGCTCGGCCAGCTTGAGGTCCGCCGAAGGCGTCACGATCATGGCGTTGTTGCCACCCAGCTCAAGGATGGTGCGGCCAAGCCGCGCCGCAACGACAGGCGCCAGGGCCTTGCCCATGCGGGTCGAGCCTGTCGCCGAAACGAGCGGAACCCGCGGATCGGCAGCCAGCTGCTCGCCCGCATTGCGCCCGCCCTGGATGACCTGCGACAGGCCCGCAGGCGCATCGCCGAAGCGCGCAACCGCACGTTCGAACAGCCTCTGCGTGGCAAGCGCCGTCAGCGGGGTCTTTTCCGACGGCTTCCACAAGACGCTGTCACCACACACGATCGCAAGGGCCGCGTTCCACGCCCAGACAGCCACGGGGAAATTGAAGGCGCTAATGACGCCCACAGGCCCCAGCGGATGCCAGGTCTCCATCATCCGGTGACCCGGACGCTCCGAGGCAATCGTCAGCCCATAGAGCTGGCGCGAAAGACCGACGGCGAAGTCACAGATGTCGATCATCTCCTGGACCTCGCCCAGGCCCTCCTGCACGATCTTCCCCGCCTCCAGCGTGACGAGCCGGCCCAGGGCCTGCTTGTTCGCGCGCAATTCCTCGCCGAACAGGCGGATCAACTCACCACGACGCGGGGCCGGAACATCCCGCCACGCATGGAAGGCCTTCAGGGCCGAGGCAATCTTTGCATCCACCTCCGCAGGCGTATCACTGCGCACCCGGCCAAGGACCGCCCCGTCGATGGGCGAGCGCGAGACAAGGTCTCCCTGAGCGCTCTCGGCCTCTGCAATGCCAAGGGCCTTGAGTGTTGCAGCCGTCATGCGGGTTCCTCCAGCAATTGGTCTAGGTCTGTTTCAGGGCAGCCGCGCGCAGGCCGGAAAGCGTGGCCGTTGGCGAGATCTGGTCTGCATCCGTAATGATGTCGATAAGCGCAGGCTTGCCCGACGCGACAGCCGCCTCGAACGCATCCTTGAATTCCGACGTCTTGCGCACGGTCGCACCAAAGCAGCCAAACGCCCGCGCATAGGCGGCAAAATCGGGGTTCTTCAGGTCTGTTCCGATCGTCCGCGCCGGATACTCCCTCTCCTGGTGCATGCGGATCGTGCCGTAGGTCCCGTTGTTGAACACAAGGAACACGACGTTCAGCCCGTATTGCACGGCTGTCGCCAGTTCCTGACCGTTCATCAGGAAACAGCCATCGCCGGAGCAGGCAATCACCATGCGCGACGGATGCACGGCCTTGGCCGCGATCGCGGCTGGCACGCCATAACCCATCGCCCCACTCGTAGGCGCAAGCTGCGTGTGGAACTGGCGGTGCAGATGGAACCGGTGCAGCCACCCGGCATAATTGCCCGCGCCGTTGGTCAGGATAGCATCAGCCGGAAGACGTTCATTCAGCCAGGCAAAGATCTCGGACGAATTGACGTCACCCTTCACCGTGATGGGTCGCGTGAAAGCCTCATAGTCGGCCCGCGCCGCAGCCGCCCATGGGGCCCAGGATGCAGCCGCGGGCGCAGGCAGGGCCGCCGCAGCCGCACCGAACGCCGCCATGCCCGAGACGATCCCAAGCTCGGCCTGGTAGACGCGATTGAGCTCCTCGGCTGCCGGATACACATGGACCAGCCGCTGCTGCGGGACTGGCGCCTTGAGCCGCGTGTAGCCCTGCGTCGTCATCTCGCCAAGCCGCGGCCCGACGGCAAGGATCACGTCCGCCTCGGCAACGCGGGCACCAAGCTTGGGATCAATCCCGATCCCCACGTCACCGACGTAAAGCCAGTGCCGGTTGTCGATCCGGTCCTTGCCGCGGAACGACGTCGCAACAGGCAGGTTCCACCGTTCGAGAAACACGCGCATGGCTTCGCAGGCTTCATCCGTCCAGCCACCACCACCAATGAGCACCAGCGGTCGCTGCGCCGTGGACAGGATCTGGGCAAGGCGCCCCATGTCCTCGGGCCGCGGTGCCGCCTCGATGCGCTGGTAGGGCCGGACATCGTCGGCCTCCATGCGCTCGGTCAGCATGTCCTCGGGCAGGGCCAGCGCAACAGGGCCCGGCCGGCCATTGACGGCCGTATGGAAGGCCCGCGAGACAAACTCGGGCACGCGATCCGCCGAGGGGATCTCTGCCACCCACTTGGTGACCTGCCCCAGCATCCGGCGATAGTCGATTTCCTGGAAGGCCTCGCGTTCCATCTGGTCGCGCGCAACCTGTCCGATGAACAGGATCATCGGCGTGGAATCCTGGAACGCCGTATGCAGGCCGATGCTGGCATGCGTGGCCCCGGGCCCACGCGTGACGAAGCAGATGCCGGGCCTCCCGGTCAGCTTGCCATAGGCCTCGGCCATGTTCGCAGCCCCCGCCTCATGGCGGCAGGTGACGAAACGCAAGCCACCCTGCACGTCATGCAACGCGTCAAGCACCGCAAGGTAGCTCTCGCCGGGCACGCCAAAGGCAATGTCCACGCCATGGATCTTCAACTGGTCGACGAGGATTTGTCCGCCGGTGCGAAGATTCGACATGGCTGGCTAGTGTCCTGTTTCCGCGTAATAGCGACCAAAGCGGTTTTCAAGGAAGCTCGGCAGATCGGCCTGCTCCTGACGCACGAACCCCTTTGAAGGAAGCTTGCCCTGCACCATCATGTCCACCATCGCGCAGATGCCGGCGGCCGTGGTGATCTGGATCGCACTCATGAGCTGGCCATCAATCTCGTGGGCATAGATCTTTCGCGCGAAGCTCTCCTGCGTCAACTGCCCGCGCATTTGACCCGAGACCGTGACGAATACAAGCACCACGTCCTGGTAGGTGATGGGAATGGCGGCCTCAAGCACATCCTTGAGGATCTCGCGCCGCTGACCCAGCCGCAGGTCACGGACCAGCGTCTTGATGATGTCGCGATGGCCCGGATAGCGCACCGTCTTGTAGTTCAGGTTTTCAACGCGCCCCTCGAGCGTCTCGCAAAGCGTCCCCAGCCCGCCCGACGTGTTGAAAGCCTCATAGTCGATGCCATCCAGCGAGAAATGCTCCATCTCCTCCAGCGCCGGCATCTCGCGCAGCTTGCCGTCGACGATGGCCTCACAGGGATTGCAATACTCATTGATCAGACCGTCGGTCGACCAGGTCAGGTTGTACTTCAGCGCATTGGTCGGATACTCGGGCAGCGCACCCACGCGCATCTGGACGTCCCGAAGCGACTCGAACTTCCTGGTCATGTCATGCGCGGCAATCGAGATGAACCCCGGTGCAAGTCCGCACTGGGGAACGAATGCCGTATCGGCGCCCTTGGCAAGCGCCTTGACGACGCGCGTGCTTTCAACGTCCTCGGTCAGGTCGAAATAATGCGCGCCGCATTCCTTGGCTGCTCCGGCAATCAAGGGCGTGAGGTGATAAGGCATCGCGGAGACGACGACATCGTGCCCCTTGATGGCGCCACGCAGCGCGGCAGGATCCGCAACATCGAGCACCAGCGTCCGCGTATTCGTCGTCGCAAGACGCTCAAGGCTCTTGGCGTCACGGTCGGCGACGGTCAGCTGGTAATCGCCCGTGCCGCCAAGCATCGCCGTGATCGCGCTGCCGATCTTGCCCCCGCCCAGAAGAATGAGTTTGACCACGGCTACCTCCCTGAAAACGCAAGAATTTCGGGGATTCTAGGGCGGAAATCCGCCGATCTGTAGCGTAAAAACCGACGAATCTTATTGGAATTGCAACCAGATCGCCGGTATGAACAAACACTATGACGGATTCCATCGATCAAGCGCTGCTCGCGCTGCTGCGCGCCAATGCCCGCGAACCCGTGGCGGTGCTCGCACGCAAGCTCGATCTGGCCCGCTCAACCGTGCAGGAACGCATCCAGCGCCTCGAGCGCAGGGGCGTCATCGCGGGCTACACGGTCCGCGAAGGCAGCGGCCACGCCGACCGCCAGATCCTGGCCCACGTGATGATCAGCGTCGATCCGAAGATGTCGGCATCCGTGACATCCGACCTGAAGAAGATGCCGGAAGTCCGGGCCCTCGCGGCGATCAGCGGCACATTTGACCTGATGGCCGAACTCGCCGCGGAGTCCACCGCCCGCATCGACGCCGTGCTCGACGCCATCGGCCACCTCAAGGGCGTCCAGAAAACGATGTCCTCCATCGTGCTCAGCGTGAAATTCCAGCGTTGAGAACGACCGTGGGACCCTAGTGCCGTGCACCCGCGGTGGTGCCCAGCACCTCGACGTGGAACCCGGCATCACGAACCGCCTGGCAGATGGCATCGGCATGCTGCGCATCGCGCGTTTCCACGCAGACGCGCAGTTCGGCATCCTTCGCCGGCATGTCGGTCAGCATGCGATTATGCGACACCTCGATGATGTTGCCACCCGCATTGCCAACCAGCGTCGCCACGCGCGCAAGGACGCCAGGCCGGTCCTCGATCGTAACCGACAACGTCAGGATGCGCCCCTCGCGCTGCAACTCACGCATGATGACATTGGACAAAAGCCGCGGATCGATATTGCCTCCGCACAGCACCAATCCGACGCGACGCCCGCGGAACACCTCGGGATACTGCAGCAGCGCCGCAAACCCGGCGGCTCCCGCCCCCTCGACCACCGTCTTCTCGATCGACAAAAGCATGGCAATCGCCCGCTCGATCATGTCCTCCGATACCAGCAGGACATCGTCAAGCAGCCGGCTGCAGATCTCGACCGTCTTCGCGCCGACATTCTTTACCGCGATGCCCTCGGCGATGGTTTGCCCGCCGATCGGCTGCTGCTGCTTCTTGAGCGCATTCGACATCGAAGGAAACAGGCTCGTCTCCACCCCGATCATCCGGATCGAGGGCTTCAGTGCCTTGGCCGCGATCGCGATCCCGGAAATCAGGCCACCGCCACCGACCGGAACGACGATCGTATCAAGCGCGGGGAAATCCTCGAGCATCTCAAGGCCGATCGTACCCTGCCCGGCGATGATCCGGTCATCGTCATAGGGGTGCACGAACACGAGACCCTTCTCGGCCGCGATGTCATGGGCAACCTTGTCGCAATCCGCAAGCGTCATGCCCTTCTGGATGACATGCGCCCCGTGCGCCAGCGTGTACTTGACCTTCACGAAGGGCGTCGTCTCCGGCATCACGATCGTGGAGGGAATGCCAAGGCGCGTCGCATGATAGGCAACACCCTGCGCGTGGTTTCCCGCCGACATGGCGATCACGCCACGCTTGCGTTCCTCGTCCGTAAGGCTCAGCAGCTTGTTCAGCGCCCCGCGCTCCTTGAACGAGGAAGTGAACTGCAGGTTCTCGAACTTGAGGAAGACCTCGGCACCGGTCAGCTGCGAAAGGGTTTGCGATCTCAGGCAAGGGGTCCGCTGGACCTGGCCGCGGATGACATTTGCGGCTTGCCGGATGTCTTCGAGTGTAACGGACATGCCCGCCCCCAAGGATCGCATTGGTAGCAGCGGAGGGATTTGAACCCCCGACCAAGGGATTATGATTCCCCTGCTCTACCACTGAGCTACGCTGCCGCTCCAAAGCGAGGGCGGGATGTAAGGCGGCAGACTTGGCTCTGTCAAGGCAACAGGCCTTCTCAGGCAGCCACCGCCGCCTCGCCGCGGACAATCCAGCCACCACCAAGCATGCGGGCCTCGTCCCGGGAATCATAGAGGACGCAGGCCTGGCCCGGCGCCACCCCTTCCTCCGGATCGAGAAGGGTAACACCCACCCGCCCGTCCGTCTGCCGGATCTCGGCGCGCACCGGTTGGCGGGTCGATCGGACACGCGCAAGCACCGGCCGCGCCTCGGTGCCAGGCGCCTGCGCATCAAGCCAGTTCAGGTCGCGCAGCCACACCTGTCGCGTCGCCAGCGCACCGCGCGGCCCCACGACAACCTGCCGGCGCGCCGCATCGATGCGCACGACGAACAGCGGCTCTTCATGCGAAATGCCAAGCCCCTTGCGCTGGCCGACGGTGAAATTGATGACCCCCTCATGCCGGCCAAGCACGCGCCCCGAAAGATCGACGACATCGCCCGGCTCGATCGCTCCGGGCCTGAGCTTCTGGACGATATCGCTGTAGCGGCCGTCCGGCACGAAGCAGATATCCTGGCTGTCCGGTTTCTCGGCGAGCCCAAGGCCGAGCGACGCGGCCAGCGCCCGTGTCTCGCTCTTGGGAAAGCCGCCCAGCGGGAAGCGCACGAAATCAAGCTGCGCGCGTGTGGTGGCAAAAAGGAAATAGCTCTGGTCACGCGATGCATCGACCGCGCGATGCAGTTCCGGCCCCTCAGGCCCCGCAAGGCGCCGGATATAGTGCCCGGTGACCAGCGCTGATGCCCCGAGATCCTGCGCGGCACCCAGCAGGTCATGGAACTTGACGGTCTGGTTGCACTGGATGCAGGGCACCGGCGTCTCGCCGCGCACATAGCTCGAGGCAAAGTCCTCGATCACCGACTTGCGGAAGCGCTCGGTATAGTCGAGCACGTAATGGGGGATCCCGATTTTCGCCGCAGCCTGCCGCGCATCCTCGATGTCCTGCCCCGCGCAGCACGCCCCCCTCCGGCGGGCGGGCGCATCGGCCGCATAGAGCTGCAAGGTAATCCCGATGACGTCAAACCCGGCTGTCCGGGCCAGCGCGGCTGCAACAGCGCTGTCCACGCCGCCCGACATCGCGGCAACGACCCGCGTCCGGCCGGGATCTCCCGGCAGGTCCATCAGGGCGCGGATCTGGTCATTCGGTGTCATGCGGGGGGCCTATATCCCGCGGGGGCGGCCCGTTGCAAGCTTAACAGCGCTCAGAGGAACTTCAGCAGGTTGGTCTCGCTGAGTTGCGCGATCATCCGCCCTGAAGCCTCGGCCGCCACCTGGTCACGGTTCAGCCGCGCCACCGCCTCGGCAAGGTCGACATCCTCGATGTCGCCGATGAATTTCGTGAAATAGGCTGACATGGCCTCGTGACGCTCGGCGGCCCGCTGCACCTGCTCATGGCGCGTGCCATTCAGGGCGGCGAATTCCGCAATGCCGTTCTGGATCGAAGGAATCTGGACATTGGCGTTTGTAAGGAAGGTCACCTGGGCCGGCGTCAGCATCGAACTCAGGGGACCACTCGGCCCCTGGTCGAATCCCGCAATGTCCTTGAACATCTGCAGCAGGTCGGTTGCAACCTCGCTTGCCGTCACACCGACAGTCACCGTCTCGCCCTGGTCGATGTTGACGGTCATCACCTGGTCACTGTTGCGCAGGACACTGGCAACGCTGGGTGCCGCAGCAAGTGCCGCAAGGTCAGTCGCCGAAACAGGCGCAACATCCGTCCGCGTGCCGCCATAGAGATAGTTTCCGTTCAGGCGATCATTGAGCACCCCAACCGCCTCCGCATAGAGCCCACGCACCTCTTCCATGAAGGCGCCGGCCCGGCCGGTAGAAATGGCATCACCAACCGATGTGCGCAAACGAGTGGTGATTTCCGAGAGCTTCTGAAGGTGCAGGTCCTGGAGATCAAGCCGCGTGCTGACCTCCTTCGTGGACGCAAGGAGCGACTCGACACCCGCAGCCCGCTGCTTGGCTGCAACAAGCACCGACGCCTTGTCCTTCACATCGGCAAGGTTGTCGCCGACCTTGCCGCTCGAGATCTGCGACTGAAGTTTCACCGTCCTTGTCTGGATGCGGCCATATTCAGTGATCAGGCCCTGCGAGATGGAAAGTGTGCCAACACGGTCAAGCATCGTGGAAATCCTCTTTCAAACAGCTTCCAGCAGGGTCTGGAACATCTCGCGCGCCACGCTCATCATGCGCGCCGAGGCATTGTAGGCCTGCTGGAACATCATCATGTTGGCCAGTTCTTCATCGAGATTGACGCCCTCGACAGAGTCCCGCCGCGCGCTGATCTCGTCTTGTATGCTCAGGCGGTTCAGGCGTTCCTCCTCGGCAAACGAGGCAAGATCAGCCTGCAGACCGGAGATCTGCGCAATGTAATTGTTGAGCGACTGGCTGCTTGACGAAAGGCCGCCGGAGGCACCGAAGCCATGCAGCACATCCGCCGCGCCGGCAAGCCCGAGGGCTCCCCTGTTGTTGCCGGCACCCAACACGACGTTGCCGGGTACACTGGCACCGGTCAATTCAAGCTTGGCCAGCGCAAGCCTCGAGGCGTTCGCTGCGATGTCGCTCCTCACTGCCAGCGAAAGCGCCTGCTTCTGCCGCATCGCCGTTCCCATCCCGAAGAAAGCTGACATGCTCACGCCTGTCGCACCACGGGTAGTCGTGTCATTGACAAGCTCAAGCCGTGCACCGGCATAGGCACTGGCTGGCGTCATGACCATGACACCGGCGCTGTCCAGCGCGAATGTCGCATAGCCACCCGCTGCCGTATTGAGCGAAGAGATGAGATTGCCAACGGTCGAACCGGAGACCGAATAGTTGAAAGTCGTCAGTATCGCGCCATTCGTGCCGCGCAGCACAAATTGAGCCTGCCCCCCTGCCGTCAACCCGTGCGCATCCGCGATATTCATGCCCGTCGCGAAGCTCGAGGGGCTGTCGGCAGTGATGAGATTGTTCAACCCGAAAGCCTGCGCGAGGCCACGCCCGCCGCGAAGCGCCGGCGACGCCGGATCCTGAAGCGTGGCAACACCATTGCTTGCACTGGTCGCAGTAATCGTCAGCGAGCCATTGACAAAGCTTGCGGTGGCAGCACCCGACAGGCCCGTGTTGATCGCCGAGACAAGATCTCCAACTGTAGCCAGCGTGGACGTGTCCAGGTTCACCTGCTGCACCAGCTGGCCCTGCGCATCGACGACCGCGAAGCGCATGAAACCTGTGGCGTTCAGCGCATCGGTCGAGAAAAGGCCGGTGTTGACGCCGCTGAGCGTCCGCGCTGCAGGCACGGACGTGCTGTCATTGTGAACCGCGTTGAGTTGTTCGGCCAGCGCCGAGCCGATCTGGCCAAGCTGTTCGGCTAGATCCGGCAGCCGGCGATCGCGCATGTCGAGAAGGCCACGCAGCTCTCCACCCGCGATACGGCTCTCCATGGCGATCGTGGGTCCCGAGTTGCCACCCTCCGGGTTGAGACGCTGCAGCATCAGCGACGGGAACACGGTCGTCGTGGATACCGCGGCCGGTCCATCATAGCGGAGTTCGGAACCAAGGTCCGAGATCAGCGCCGTGCCGTCAACCAGCGAGACAAACATGCGCCCGTCGAGCTGTTCGAATGTCTTCACGTCGACATACTTCGAAAGCTCGGTAATCGCCCTCTCGCGCTGGTCACCGAGGCCTGTGCTCATGTCACCGGAGGCAACCGCAGTCTTGAGGCGGGAATTGATGTCATGGATCTGGGCAATCAGCTGGTTCACCACGCGAATGTCCGTACCGATCTGTGCGTTGGCATCCTGCCTCAGGGCCTGCACATTGGTGGCAATACCTGACAGCGCCGAGAGCGCAGACGTCACAGCCGAGAGGGCCGAGTTCCGCTTCGCCGGCGACGACGGATCCGTGCTCAGCTGTTGCAGCGCGGTCATGGCCGACGAGACCCGGTTCCCCAGGGAGTTTCCCCCGTTGATCGACCCGATGAGACCCTGCACCCGTGTGAAATAGGATGACAACACCTGCAGCTGCCCGACAGAGCTCGAGGACTCCAGCGTCTCGCGGGCCAGGAACTCGTCGGCAACGCGTCGGATCTGGTCAACGCTGACGCCTGACAGCCGGTCGGCCGTCAACCGGGGACCAAACTCGACAAGGCGCCTGTTGTAGCCCTCCGTGTTGATGTTGGAGATGTTGTTGGATGTCACGCGCAGTGCCGTCTGGTTGGCCTGCAGCGCACTGGCGGCCGTATTCATGATCGCACCCAGCGACATGTTTCCAGAGACCGACATGCGTGACTCCCTTTCCTGCCCTGCGGGGAAAATCCTGCCTCCGGATTGGCTGCAGAAATTACCCCTGTCCCCCGGTTTGGAGGATCTGGATAACGCAACACGGCCATTTCCGCCCGAGGCTGCGCGTTCCCGCAGTCATGGTTGCAACGGGAGTGCCAACCCGTGAAGACGGCAAAAACCGCAGCCCGATGACGATTTCTGCCGCACCACCCGAGCAATCTCTGCCGCACCTCATGTCCGGCATGTCGGCCTGACTGGCGGATATGCGCCATTCACCGTCGTGGCAAGCCGCTTGCAGTCAGATCCGCATAACCATTCGTGCGCCTGAGGAACAACATGACGGCAGCATCGTCGATACAGACGCTTCTCGCACCAACTGCCATCTCAGCAGCTGGCCGAGGCGTTGCGTCACCGGCAGAAGCACCGCCCGACACGAGCTTCGAGGCCTTGTTGCGTGAAGTACAGGCCGACAGGAACACGGGTACGGATGAAGCTGATGCCGCGCGCACCATCGCTGCAGCACCATCCCCCGTCCCGACACCCGTTGTTGAAACAGGCACCAACCCGATCACGCCGGTGCAGGTGCCGCCTCCGGAAGCGCTTTCGCCCTCGCTGCCTGCAGGACCATCGACGGATCAGCCACCAGCACAGGTCACCATCCCCGGGTACATCCCGCTGGTAACGCCAACAACTGTTTCTGCCGCTCCCACATCCACCGCTCAGCTTGGCTCCATGCCGGCAACAACGGCGGCAGCTGTCCAGGCGCAGGCCCTCGCCGCGCAGGGCGAGACAGCATTGGGCGCAGCGCCAGCGTCCTCGCAGGCCACCTCAACTGACGCGCCTCCGGCATCACCAGTGTCAGGCGAGGTGCCGGTAACCGGGTTTGCGGGCAACAATGCGATAGGTGACGGACAGCTTGCCCAACTGGCTGCCCTCGCAGGGGCACCCGGCAAGGCCCCTTCATCCGAAATGCCGAAATCATCGAAGCACACAAGCTCCGCTGCAACGGCCGCGGATGGCGTGAAAGCGTTGTCAGAGCAGCCGATCCAGGCGACAGCGGCACAGCCACAGGCGCAAGCGGCTGTGCCGGGCTCTGCCGGTGGCCCCACGAACGATCCGCTGCAGCAGGCATCTCCGGCGTCGCCGGATGCAAGGAGAGGCGGGGAAGCGCAGGCAGGCACCACGCCACCGGCAACGGCAACGAACTTCGCGGTAGAGCTGAGGCATGCCACGCAAGCTCCCCACGGCGCCACGCCCACCATGCATGTTCCCCTTGAAGCCCTCGCCGTCAACATCGCCCGCAGGGTCGAGCAGGGACTGAACCAGTTCGAGATCAGCCTGACGCCGGCCGAGCTCGGCAAGCTGGACATTTCCCTGAAGATCGGTGACGACGGCCGCGTTCATGCGGTACTGCGCGCGGAACGACAGGACACACTCGACCTGCTGCGACAGGACGCCCGCACGCTTGAAAACCAGCTGCGTCAGGCGGGGCTTGACGTCGGCTCGAACGCCCTGAGCTTCCAGCTCTCCCAGGGACAGGGCCACAAGTACAAGATGGCAATGACGGATGATCGCTTCGGACAGGCCAAGAACCTCGACGAGCGGTCTGCCGACGTTGTTGCAACCACATTCGTCGCTTCACGCCGGTCTGACGGCGTGGACATTCACGTTTGAGGTAACCAGCCATGGAAATTGCAGCCACAGCCGCCGCCGCAAGCACCGCCACCCGCAAGGCCCAGCAGTCGCTCACCAGCAACTATGAGACATTCCTGCGCCTCCTGACGGCGCAGTTGCAAAACCAGGACCCGCTCGAGCCGCTGGACGCAACCAAATTCACCGAACAGCTCGTGTCTTACAGCCAGGTCGAGCAGCAGATCGCGACAAACAAGAACATAGAAACACTGGTTTCGGCGACAAGATCCGCCGCCAGCGCGACTGCTGTCTCGTTCCTGGGCAAGAACGCGCTGACAGCCGGACCCGCAAGCGAATTGATGGGGGGCGAAGCCCGGTGGACCTACAGGCTGCCATCGACAGCGGCCAGCATTCAGGTACGCATCACGGACCTGGCCGGTGCACCGGTCAGGACACTGTCCACCCCTGCAACCGCCGGCACGCATGATGTCGTCTGGAACGGCGAGGACAACGCCGGCAACACGATGCCGGCGGGCACCTATCGCCTGTCGGTCACGGCCAGCGCCGCCGATGGCAGCGCCATTCCCGCAACGATCACGGGTATGGGCATGATTTCGGAGATCGACATGTCAGCATCCGATCCGCTGATGTTCATCGGTACACGGAAACTGAAATTGACGGAGATCACTGGCTTCAAGAACTAGAAAAAAGAGAAGGCCAGGATCGCATCGAATGCATGGGGCGGAAGGCCTCATGAACAGGCAACGGGAGCGGCTCGCCCGAATGGCGGATCGCAACCCTAGTTGAAACAGGAACTGACCCTATGAGCCTCTATGGTGCACTCTTCACCGGTGTTGCAGGCCTCTCGGCCAATGGCCGCGCAATGGCTACAACTTCGACAAACATCGCCAACGTCAACACCGTTGGCTACAAGGGATCCCGCAACGAGTTCTCGAGCCTCTTGACCGGCAATGGCCCGGCCACCGGCGGCGTCCAGATCGTCTCCAAGCCCAAGATCTCTTCCCAGGGCGACATCCTCCAGACAAGCTCTGCGACCGATCTCGCGATCTCCGGGCGTGGCTTCTTCATCGTGACCCAGTCGCCGGTGACCAGTCCTGTCCTCGACGAAATCCTGTACACCCGCTCCGGTTCCTTCCGGCAGGACGCCAACGGTTACCTGCGCAATGCCTCGGGCATGTACCTGCAGGGTTGGGCCCTCGACACCAGTGGCAACATCCCGGCGAACCGCAACAGCGTCGAACTGGTCAACCTCGGCCAGGTCACGGGCGCTTCGCTCCCGACCACAACCGCCTCGCTGCGCGCAAACCTCAAGTCCTCAGAGACAGTCGTTGCGGGCTACACGCCCGGTGACATGTCTTCAGGTCTCGTCACGCCTCAGTTCGAAACGGCCATGGAGATCTTCGACACGCAGGGCGGCTCGCGACCCATGCGCCTGACATTTGTCAAGACAGCTGCAAACCAATGGCGCTACGAAGCCATGTATGACGGCAATCCAGCCGATATCGGCGGCGCTGCAAACAACCCCATCGCAACCGGCGCCATGACGTTCAACACCAACGGCACGATTGCAACACCGGCAAGCAGCTTCAACGTGACCATTCCTTTCGTGGCAGCCTCCGGGCTTTCCACGCAAACGATCACCTTCAATTTCGGGACGGCAGGCCAGGCCAATGGCTTCACGCAGTTTGATACCACATCATCGCTGTACGGCAGCACGATTGACGGCACGCTCTTCGGCGGCCTGAGTGGCGTGCGCGTCGACGTGGACGGCTTCGTCATTGCCGAGTTCACCAATGGCATCGAGCGAAACCTGTACAAGCTGCCGATCGCGACCTTTGCAAACGCTGATGGGCTTGGCACCATCAACGGCAACGCCTATCGCCAGACGACCCAGTCCGGCGCGCCCAGCATGAAGGCGGCAGAAGAGGCAGGCGCAGGCAAGATTTCAAGCAAGTCCGTGGAGCAGTCGACAGTCGACATCGCGGAAGAATTCAGTGACATGATCATCATCCAGCGCGCCTATTCAGCAGCATCAAAGATCATCACGACGGCTGACGAAATGCTGGATGAAGTCACCAGACTCAAGAGATAGGGACATGATGAGACATTCACCATCCTGAATGTCTCATTTCGAACGGCACGGAAATCGCATGGATCACGGCAACGCCGTATTAAGCGTGTTTCTTTGGCTCGTTTTCATTCCGGGGGAGTACGCTGTGCGGAACAGGTGGGAACTACAAGTGCAGGAGCGTGTACAGTGATGAGCGAAGAACGGCACGGCCGGGTTACCTATGTCATCGGACCAGATGGAAGTCCGCTGACGATTGCCGATCTGCCTCCTCCGGGGACCAAGCGGTGGGTCATCCGTCGCAAGGCTGAAGTAGTCGCCGCAGTCCGCGGCGGGCTCCTCAGCCTCGAGGAGGCCTGCTCGCGATACACCCTGACAGTCGAGGAATTCCTCGCCTGGCAGCGCGCGATTGACAAATACGGCCTCGCAGGCCTGCGCACAACGCGGGTCCAGCAATACCGCAACTAGTCCGTAAACGGACAATAACGATTTCGAAAGGTCGGAGCGGACAACCGCTTCCGGCCTTTCATGCTTTGTTGATCTCTCATTAAACGCACCTTTACTGCACCATGGGTAATTTTTGCCTAGATGGGACCCGTGCCAAGCCACTGCGGCGGGATACGGGCCTGAACCAGAACAAGACTACGGTGCGGGAGCAGCGTTCTCATGGAAGCCCTGAAGTCATTCGGCGCTTTTCGGTTTGCCTTTGTGGTCGGTCTCGTTGTTGCCGCGGCCTGCGGCTACATCCTGACGACGCACTTTCTTGCGCAACCGTCCAAGTCCCTGCTGTTTTCGAATCTCGATCCGCGCGACTCCGCCGAGATCGTCCAGCGCCTCGACGCGAAGAAGGTAGACTATGAGATCCTTGGCGATGGCTCGACGATCATGGTGCCGTCCGACCAGGCCTACAAGCTGCGTATGGAGATGGCCACCGAAGGCCTGCCCGCCGGCGGTTCGGTTGGTTACGAAATCTTTGACCGCTCCGAATCCTTCGGCCAGACAAGCTTCGTTCAGAACATCAACCTCGTGCGAGCGCTCGAGGGCGAGCTGGCGCGCACGATCCGTTCGATCCAATCCATCTCGAACGCCCGCGTCCACCTGAACATTCCCAAGCGCGAGCTCTTTGCCGAGAGGCAATCCGCCCCGACAGCCTCCGTTGTCATCAAGGCGCGCGGCCAGCTCCAGTCCAGCCAGGTCATGGCCATCCAGAACCTCGTGGCCTCGGCTGTTCCCGGGCTGACAGCCAATGGCATCACCGTGATCGACGAAAAGGGTAACCTTCTCGCAGGCGGCGGCGCCGGCAATGGCGGTCCGATCGCCCTCCAGCAGGAGCGCCAGACGACCAGCTTCGAGGACAGGGTCCGCGCGCAGGTCGAGGATATCGTGTCCGGAATCGTAGGCCCGGGCCGCGCACGCGTTCAGGTCTCCGCCGAGATCGACTACAGCCGCATCACCCGGGAGACAACAAAGTTCGACCCCGAAGGACAGGTCGTCCGCTCGACCGTCACAAGCCAGACGGCCTCCTCCTCGCAGGATGGCGCTGCCTCTCAGGGCGTCACGGTGGCCAACGCCCTCCCCGACGCTGGCGACGGCGCGGGTGGCTCCAGCACGTCAAGCGACAAGCAGACTCAGGAAACGGTCAATTACGAGATTTCAAAGACCTCTCAAAGCGAGATCATCGAAGGCGGCAACGTCAAGCGCCTGTCGGTGGCTGTGGCTGTCGACGGCTCCTATGCGACCGACCCCAAGGGAGCGCGCAACTACCAGCCCCGCTCGGCCGAGGAAATGCAGCAGATCGAGCAGTTGGTGAAGTCGGCAATCGGCTTCAGCGACCAGCGGGGCGACCAGCTCAAGGTGGTCAACATGCGTTTCAACCAGCCTGAAATCGAACAGCTCGCTCCACCCGAGGAGCCTTTCCTCGGCCTCGAGAAGGCCGACATTCTCTATCTGAGCCAATTCATTGGCATCGCAATCATCGCCCTGCTCCTCATATTCTTCGTGATGCGCCCGATGATCAAGGCACTGTCGTCGCCGGCCACGGGTGGCCTCCTCGCTGCACAGGCCGTGCCCATTGGCGGCGCCCTCCCGGCAGGCGCCAGCGGCGCACTCGCCGTCGCTGGCCCCGCGGGCGCGGCAAGCACCGGTCAGGGCATGATCGACCTGTCCCGGGTTGATGGTCAGGTGAAGGAATCATCGCTGCACAAGGTCGGTGAGATCGCATCAAAACACCCGGACGCAACCGTAGGCATCGTGCGCCAGTGGCTGCACGAGACAAACTGACGGGGGCAGAAACCACAGAATGGCAAAGCCGATGAAGTCAACCCTCAAGACAGACTTTGACAGCCTGACAGGTGCAGAGCGCGCTGCCGTTCTGATGCTGGCGCTCGGCGACGAGCATGGCGCACCCATCTGGGGAGCGCTTGACGACGACGAGGTCAAGGAGATCTCGCAGACCATGGCTAACCTCGGCACGGTCTCGTCGGACCTGATCGAGAAGCTGCTCATCGAGTTTGTCACGCAGATGTCCTCGACCGGTTCCGTGTTTGGCACGCTCGACACGACCGAGCGCTTGCTGAACAAGTTCCTCGCCAAGGATCGCGTCTCCCAGGTTCTCGAGGAAATCCGTGGTCCCGCCGGTCGCACGATGTGGGACAAGCTCGGCAACGTGAACGAGCAGCTCCTCGCTACCTACCTCAAGAGCGAGTACCCACAGACAGTCGCCGTGGTCCTCAGCAAGATCAGGCCGGAGCACGCGGCGAAGGTGCTCTCGGCCCTGCCGGAGGACTTCGCTGTCGAGTGCATGAACCGCATGCTGCGCATGGAGTCCGTCCAGAAGGAAATCCTCGACAAGGTCGAACTCACGCTGCGGCAGGAGTTCATGACAAACCTGGCCCGCACGCAGAAGCGGGACGCACACGAGCAGATGGCTGAAATCTTCAACACCTTCGACCGACAGACCGAAGGCCGTTTCATGACCGCGCTTGAGGAACGCAACCGGGATGCTGCCGAGCGCATCAAGTCGCTGATGTTCACCTTCGAGGACCTGGGCCGTCTCGACGGCAATTCGATGCAGACCCTCCTGCGCTCGTTCGAGAAGGACAAGCTCGCTCTTGCGCTCAAGGGCGCCTCGCCCACCATGCGCGACCTTTTCTTCGCCAACATGTCCGAGCGCGCCGGCAAGATCCTGAAGGACGACATGGAGGCCATGGGCCCCGTACGCCTCAAGGACGTGGATGGCGCGCAGATAAGCCTCGTGGCGCTGGCCAAGGAACTCGCCGTTAAGGGCGAAATCATGCTTTCGGCCGGCAAAGCCGATGACGAGCTGGTTTACTGATCATGACCGCGCGCAACACCCCCTCGAACCCCACCCGCTTCCACTTCGACACCGTCTTCGCGGCCGACACCGTGCGCGGCCTGTCCGGCGGCGGCAGGCAGCGCAGCATGTATGCGGCAGACGAGGTGGAAAGCATCCGGAACGACGCGCTCGCCGCCGGCCGACAGGCGGCGCTGACCGAGGCCCCGCATGCGCAGGCCGTGGCCCTGAGCGCCATCGCCCAGAGCGCCAGCGTGCTCATCGCGCAGTTCGACCAGCAGATTGCGGAAATCAGGCGGGAAAGTGCAACACTCGCTCTCGTGATTGCCCGCAAGCTGGCAGGCGACGCCCTCGCGATTGCGCCACATACCGACCTTGAGCTCTTTCTCGGCGAGTGCCTGCATAAGCTGCACCGGGAGGCACGTCTTGTCGTCACGGTCACGCCCCTGAACGCCGACTACCTGCGAAGCCGCATCGAGCAGATTGTCGACGGGAACGGCTTTGCCGGTCGCGTCATTGTCATGCCGGAGCCGTCAATGGGTCCCGCCGACTGCCGCATCGAGTGGGCTGATGGAGGCATCGAGAGGGATCTCCAGGCAGCCTTTGAAGCAATCGAAGAGCAGGTACGCCGCTGGCAACCGTCTCCGTCAACCGAAGGAAATTCGAAATGACACAGCAAGGTGAAGTCACGCTGACTGACCTGCAGCCCCATGCATCGGCGCAGGTGGATGCGCCCGCCGATACAGAGAGCCGCCGCACAGCAGCCGATCTGGAGGCTGTGTTCGATGTCAACGTCAACGTGTCCGCCATCCTCGGCAAGTCGACAATGGAAGTAAGCCAGCTTCTCAAGCTCGGACGCGGCTCCGTGGTCGAACTGGATCGGAAGATCGGCGAAGCAATCGATATCTACGTGAATGACCGGCTCGTCGCCCGCGGCGAGGTGGTGCTCGTCGAGGACCGGCTGGGCATCACAATGACTGAAATCGTGAAAAGTGAACGAGCCTGAACCCTAACCGGAAGAACGAACCGCCATGCGCCTGCTCATCGTCGGACAGCTGAACGGCCAGATTGGAAACGCCACCAAGATCGCGATCGCACGGGGGGCGAAGGTGGCGCATTGCACCACCATTGACCAGGCTGTCGCGGAACTGCGCGACGGACGCGGAGCCGACCTCCTGATGGTCGATGTGTCGCTCTCGGTTGCAAGCCTGAGCGAACAGCTCCGCACCGAGAGGATTCACGTCCCCATCGTGGCCTGCGGGGTCGGAACCGATGCCGGCGCCGCCGTGGAGGCCATCAAGGGCGGCGCGAAGGAATACATCCCCCTGCCACCGGATGCAGAACTCATCGCCGCCGTCCTCGCGGCCGTTTCCGACGACAGCTACCAACTGATCTTCGAGGACAAGGCGATGAAGGACGTCATCGCGCTCGCCGAGCAGGTCGCTCCAAGCGAAGCGTCGATCCTGATCACCGGCGAATCCGGCACAGGCAAGGAAGTGCTGGCCCAGCATGTCCACCGCAAGTCGAACCGCGCCGACCGCCAGTTCATCTCGGTGAACTGCGCCGCGATTCCGGAAAACCTGCTCGAATCCGAACTCTTCGGTCACGAGAAGGGCGCCTTCACGGGTGCCATTGCCCGCCGCATTGGCAAGTTCGAGGAGGCCGACGGTGGCACGCTGCTGCTCGACGAAATCTCCGAGATGGACGTGCGCTTGCAGGCAAAGCTGCTGCGCGCACTGCAGGAACGCATGATTGACAGGGTCGGCGGCTCCAAGCCTGTCAAGGTCAACATCCGTGTGATCGCCACCTCGAACCGGGACCTCCAGCAGGCGGTGCGCGAGGGATCCTTCCGCGAGGACCTGCTCTACCGCCTCAACGTCGTCAACCTGAAGATCCCCCCGCTCCGCGAGCGACCAGCCGACATTTTGGCCCTCGCATGCCACTTCAGCCGCAAGTATGCCGAAAGCAATGGCGTTGCCGAGCGCCCCCTGTCGGAAGAGGCGCGCAAGGCGCTGTCGGCCTGCCCCTGGCGCGGGAATGTCCGCGAACTCGAGAATACGATCCATCGGGCCGTTCTGCTCGCCAACGGCCCCGAGATCACGGCAGCCGCCATCCGCCTGCCCGACGGTTCCCGCGTGGCCGATGCAGTCCCCATCACCTCGCCAGCAGTCATCGCTCGCGCCGCTCAGGCAGCCGAGGCCGTGAACCGCGAGATGATTGGCCGCACTGTAGCCGACGTCGAGCGTGATTTGATCCTGCAGACACTGGACCACTGCCTGGGGAACCGCACCCACGCGGCCAACATCCTCGGCATCTCGATCCGCACCCTGCGCAACAAGCTCAAGCAATACGCCGACGAAGGCGCCCGCATCCCCATGCCCGGTGGCGGTGAAACCCGCGTCGCCTGAAGAAAGATACTAACCTGATGTCAGACGCCAGCACGACCCAGCGGCCCGGAAGCTTTAACCTCGCAGGCCTCGACCTGAGCGCCAGCATGGTGCTGCGCGGCGAAATCGCACTCTCGATCGGCATCATCGCGATCGTCGCGGTGCTGCTCTTCCCGATGTCGCCGGTATTGCTCGACCTCGCACTTGGCGTATCGATCATCCTCGGGCTCCTGATCCTCATGACCGCTCTCTTCATCGAGCGGCCGCTCCAGCTGTCGACTTTCCCGACAATCCTGCTGATCTCGACCATCTTGAGGTTCTCGCTGAACCTCGCGTCCACGAAGCTGATCCTGGGTTACGGTCACGAGGGAACGGGTGCGGCTGGCGAGGTGATCGAAGCCTTTGGCAACTTCCTGATGCAGGGCAGCTTCGTCATCGGCGCGATCGTCTTCGCGATCCTCGTGATCGTGAACTTCGTCGTCATCACCAAGGGCTCGGGCCGCATCGCCGAGGTCTCTGCCAGGTTTACCCTCGATGCCATGCCTGGCAAGCAGATGGCCATCGACGCCGACCTGTCGGCGGGCCTGATCACCGAAAAGGAAGCCCGCGAGCGGCGCAAGCGGCTGGAGGACGAGGCCTCCTTCTACGGCGCCATGGACGGCGCGTCGAAATTCGTTCGCGGCGACGCCATCGCCGGCATCCTGATCACGTTCATAAACGTGGTCGGGGGGATCATAATTGGTGTTTTCCAGCACAACCTGAGCCTTGAAGACGCAGGCCACACCTACACGCTGCTGACAATTGGCGACGGCCTCGTCTCCCAGCTTCCCGCCCTGCTCGTCTCGATCGCGGCAGGCCTGATGGTATCCAAGGCTGGCGTCGACGGCTCGACGGACAAGGCCCTCTTCGGGCAGTTGACGAACTTCCCTGGCGCCATGGGCATGACGGCTGCCGTGATGTTTGTGATGCTGGCGCTTCCGGGCATCCCCTTCTTCACATTCCTTTTCCTGGCACTCGCAGTATCGGCCGCAACCTGGTTCCTCAGCCAGCGCCAGCAGAAGACCAGGGTCGCAGCCGAGGCCACAGCCGCCGCCGAACTCGCCCCCAAGCAGCCAGCCGAGGAGCCGATCTCAACGGCGCTCGCCATGGATCACCTGAAGGTCGAGCTTGGCTACGGCCTCTTGCCACTGATCAATGACAGCAAGGGCCACCGCATCACCGACCAGATCAAGTCACTGCGTCGCCAGCTCGCCAACGAGATGGGCTTCGTGATGCCGTCGGTCCGTATCGTCGACAACATGCAGCTGGGCAGCAATGAATATGCAATCCGCGTAAAGGAGCTCCCGGCCGGCAAAGGCGAGCTGATGCCAGGTCAGTTCCTCGTCATGGATCCCCGTGGCGGCATGATCGACCTGCCCGGCAAGCCGACCCGAGAGCCAGCCTTCGGTCTGCCCGCCGCCTGGATCGACGAGCCGCTGCGCGACGAGGCATCGTTCCGCGGCTACACCGTCGTCGACGCGTCCACCGTGCTGACCACGCACCTGACAGAGGTGCTCAAGGACAACATGGCCGAGCTCCTCTCCTACGCCGAGACCAAGAAGCTTCTCGACGACCTGCCGGCTGAACAGAAGAAGCTGGTAGATGACCTCATTCCATCACAGATCACCGTCACCGGCGTGCAGCGGGTGCTCCAGTCGCTCCTGTCCGAGCGCGTGTCGATCCGCGATCTGCCAACCATTCTCGAAGGCATCGCCGAGGCCGTGTCCCGTTCGTCAACCACGATGCAGATCACCGAGCACGTGCGCGCACGCCTCGCACGCCAGATCTGCGCAGCAAACACAACGGCCTCCGGCTATCTGCCGCTCATTGCCTTGTCCCCGACCTGGGAGATGGCCTTCTCGGAAGCACTTGTCGGCAACACCGAAGACAAGCAGCTCGCAATGGCGCCCTCGCGCCTGCAGGAGTTCATCCAGGGCATCCGCGCACGCTTCGATGCCGCCGCAAACGAGGCGGAGGTGCCCGTCCTGCTGACCTCGCCGACAATCAGGCCCTATGTACGCTCGATCGTGGAGCGCTTCCGACCGCAGACATTTGTGATGTCGCAGAACGAGATCCACGCAGGCGCCCGCCTGCGCACCCTGGGACAGCTCTGACCCTCGCCCGGCGCGGAAACTGTCGGGAAAGGCATGGTAAATCCTTGATCGGTAATCGGTCGCATCATGTTGCAACCGCAAATTCACCCTCCCGAAAGCGCCGCAATACGGCAGTGCAAGCGCAGCAAAGTTGCCTTCGTGCAACACGCTCCCGGATTTGTGAGACAGGCACGAAAAAGCGCCACGCGCTTGCGATACCCTGTGCCCATCTAATCCTAGGGGGAGACGGCAAAATGGAAATCGTGAATGGTTTGACTGCAATTCTGGGAGAGATGTGGACCATCGTCATGAATGTTTTTGGCGGTGCCGACACGATATCTCTGGTGCTGATGCTGCTGGTCGTGGTGGCCTCCGGCCTCCGGCTTCATGAGATGGGCCGCCTGGTGCAGGTGACCTTCTGGTCCTTGGTCATCTTCGGGCTCCTGCGCCTCGCCTACTCGGTCGTGGGGGGAGCGGACCCCATGTCATTGCCGACAACGGCCTGGACAAACCTCAAGGTGATGTCGGTTGGCGACCTTACGGTTTACTTCCTGGCCTTCGCCATCGTGATTGCCGCCGTGCACATTATTCGCGGCACACTGGGTTCCAGAGGACACTGATTAACCGGGGTTTCAGGCGAACCGGCACCTTTTTGGGTCGGTTCGTCCAGATTTTCTTCTGGCCACGCGATGTGAACTTTTCATATAATTGGCGAAGTTTCTGGGCCGGTAGCCACTTGCGTGTGGTTGTCTCGGGCTATGGGGCACTTGGGGGATACAACGCAAAATGGAAACGCAGGTAACTGAACTCGTCAGGGAAGTGCTGACGCTGCAATGGGCAATGTGGGCTGCCCCCGTGAGCCTTCTGCTCTCGCTCTTCGTCCGCCGGATCCTTCCCGTGATGCTGGCCGCGATCGTCGGCGTGGCAATCCACATTGTCGGCCCTGTTGTTTTGCCGGCGGTGCTCGCCGGTGAGCCGGTGTCGACGGTCATGTCGGACCTGTCGGCCATGATCCCGGCGCTGAACCCGGCCGTCCTGGCGCTCGACTTCGTCGCCTACACGTTCCTCATCTTCGTATTCAGCCTGACGCGCAGGGACGTGTTCCGCCACTACGCAGCCGAATAATCCGCGGCACAAAGGTCGTGCTGCGTCGGGCGCGTCACGACCCTCCTCTGAACTGGTCGTAAGACCAGGCGCCGCCGCCCAACCCGACCATAACCAGAAGACCGCCGGCAACAGCGACGTTCTTGGCGAAGAGTTGCATTTCGGCAGGCGCCGAGGCCGCGGCAGCACCGGTCAGCGCCCAGAAATCATGCAACGTGAAGTTCACGATCAGCGTGAACACGAACAGCATCAGCGACATCACACGGGTATGGAACCCGATGAGCAGGCCAAAACCAGCGCCGATCTCGAGCGCGACAGATGCCGCCAGCAGAGGCCCCACCATCGACAGGCCATGACCCGCCATGTACTGCGCGGTCTGGTCCCAGTGCTGCAGCTTGTGCACCCCCGCCAGCAGGAAAAGCGAGGAAATCAGGACACGTCCCATGAAGGGCGCAATCTTTTCACCAAAGGACATGCAAGGGCCTTCCCCCGAAACAACCGCCAACCAGCCCGGCCCGATGACCAAACGGCGTCGCTGCGGTAAGATACCCCATCACGGGCCCCGTTCCAAAATCGGCGGAAGGCGCAAATGGCCGAGAACGAGCAATTATGGATCCTGGGCGGTCTCGCCGCCGTGGCCTTCGTGCTGGCCGTGATCGTGCGCCGCTTGCTGCAGGGCCAGCCCGAACCGCTGCCGGCCGATGGACCCTTGCGCGTGCTGGTCCGCCCGCTGCGCGAACTGCGCAGCGATCCCGATCATCTTTACCTCGGCAACACGATATCGCGCGAGCTTGCCGCGCGGCTGAAGGGCTACGAACGCCTCGAGCCTGCACTCGGCGATACCACCTCAAGCCTCGCCATAGAGGGAACGGTACGCAAGACCGGCCCCCGGGTCGTGCTCGTCGTGCGCCTTGTCTCGGGGCGCCACCTTCTCTGGACGGGCACGCATGATGGCGCCATGAACGACCTGTCCCGGATGCAGGCAGACATCGTGGCCAACGTGGCGCGCGCACTGGAGGTCAGGCCACGGAAGGTACAGCCGCCCGATGGGGCGCCTGCACCCTTGACCTGATCCCTCAGGGCTTCTCTTCCGGCGCGTCCTCGAGCGACCATGTCGGCTTCTTCGCATGGCGCGCGCCGTAGACGACGTAGATCACCACGCCGATCGCCAGCCAGCCGACAAGCCGCAGCCACGATTCCTCGAGCAACGGATACACCATCGCGCCACACACAATGATGCCGAGGATCGGCGTGAGCGGGTAGAAGGGCACCTTGAAGGGACGCCTGACCTTTGGGCGCGTCTGGCGCAGGATGATCACCGCCGTACAGACGAACATGAAGGCCAGCAACGTGCCAACTGACACAAGCTCGCCCAGCACGCTCAGCGGGAAGGTGCCTGCGATCAGCGACACGAAAATGCCGATGACCCAGGTGCTCTGCGCCGGCGTATTGTACTTGCTGTGCACGCGGGCGAAGACCTTGGGCAGGAACCCGTCCCGGGACATCGCATAGAAGATGCGGCTCTGGCCATAGAGCGACACGAGGATCACCGTCGACAATCCCGTGATGGCGCCCAGGTTCACCCACGGCAAGAGCCACTGCAGGCTGTCGCCGCCCGAGGCAATCGCGACAGAAACCGGATTGTCCACCTTGAGCGTCTGGTAGGGCGCAAGGCCCGTCATCGTCAGCGACATCAGGATGTAGAGCACCGTGCAGAATGCGAGCGAACCCAGGATACCGATGGGCAGGTCCCGCTGCGGGTTCTTGGCTTCCTGGGCGGCAACCGACACGCTGTCAAAGCCGATATAGGCAAAGAAGATGACGCCGGCGCCGGCGAGGATGCCTGACCAGCCAAACTCGCCGAACTTGCCCGTATTCTCCGGAATGAACGGATCCAGATTTGCCGGCGCGATCAGCGGCAGGCCAAAGCCGATGACGGCAAGGATGATTGCAACCTTCAGGATGACCATCAGGCCATTGACCGATGCAGACTCGCGAATGCCCACCGATAGCAGCGCCGTGAGGAACAGCACGATACCCATGGCCGGCAGGTTGATTAGCGCGCCAGTGGCAATCATGTGTCCTTCGCTGTCGGTACCTATGGGGGCTGTTGTTAGGTACGCGGGAAATACGACACCGGCATCAGCGAGGAAACCCTTGAAATAGCCACCCCACGACACGGCAACGGTTGCGGCCGCCACGCCATACTCCAGCGTCAGGTCCCAACCGATGAGCCAGCCCGCAAAGCTGCCGAAGGCGGCGAAGGTATAGGTATAAGCACTGCCCGACTGCGGGATCATCGAAGCCAGCTCGGAATAGCAGAGCCCAGCAAAAACGCAGCCGATGCAGGCAAGGACGAATGAGAGCACGATGGCAGGCCCGGCATGCTCGGCAGCCGCGGTGCCCGTGATGCTGAAGATGCCGGCGCCGATGATGGCCCCGATCCCCAGTCCGATCAGGCCAACCGGCCCTAGCGTCCGCTTGAGTTCCGGGTGTTCCCCGGTCGATTCACTTACTGGCTTATGGTCTGCAGCAGCCATGGCGTCTCTCTCCCTTGTTCCGGTTACCGACACCCCCGTGAAGGCATGCACACCCGGATATCCCAGTGTGCCACGGTAAAACGCTTCGCACCACCTGTGGAAATTAGGAGCCTTCCCGGCTTGACAGTCTAGAACAGATAGTGAACAATAGGTTTACACTGAAGGAGCTCCCCAATGCTGTTCACCCGAAACACCACCGCCAGCCCTGCCCGCATCCTCCGCATGGTCGCAAGCCAGCCCTGGCGCACGGCCGAAGCCCTGCGTATCTCCCCAAAGCCCTGCATGCCGACAAACCCCGGCGCGCGGCGGCTTGTCGTTCGGCGGGAAGGTTTGGGAGAACTCGCCTTGGTCCCCATGCGCTGGGGCCTGCGTGGCGAGGCCGCCGGCACAAACGGGATCCTGTCACGCCCGCTCACGTCGGTCCGGTCAGAAGCCCTGTCCCCCAGCGCCGAGTGGCGGCGCATGCTCAACGGCCAGCGCTGCGTGGTGCCGGCCGAGAAATTTTTCGAATGGAAACGGATCGAGGAGGTCAAGACCCGCGAGTACTGCATGCGGCTGCGCTCTGGCAAGCCGATGATGCTCGCTGGCCTGTGGAACAGATCGGAAACCGTCGGCGAGACCTTCGCCTATGTCTCCTGCCAGGCCAATCCGCTCTTCTCGCTCGTGCACAATCGTATGCCCGTCATTCTCGAACCCGAGGACCTGCCGGCATGGCTGAACCCCGACACCAGGCTCGAAACACTGCTGGCAATGCTCAGGCCCGTCGGCGTCGAGGCGATCGAACTCTTCGCTGTGACCCAGCACAAGCAGGCACCCGACCCCAGGCAGGCATCGCTCTTCGACCGTATTGCTGCATGACACGTGTCGCCCCACGCCAAAGTGGCGCGCAGCACAAGGCATCGTGCCAACGCTTCAGCTTGGCATGCACCGTGGATGGGGAGTGCCTCGATCAGGCCTTTCGGGCGTGCCGGGCCAGGGCGATCTCGTCGATCTCGGCCTGGACCTGGCGCGCATACTCCACGCGATCACGCTGGGCCTCGGCATCGGCGACGATTTCGTACTTCTTCAGTTCGCGATAGGCACCCTGAAGTTCCTCGGTCACTGTCGCCGCCTGCTTTTCGACCTCGTCGATCGTGCGCTGGATGTTTTCACGACGCGCCATGACTGAACGGACAAACGTGGGATAGGCCAGCCGGCCAAGATCACTCTGCTGCGAGCGGCGCTGCTCTTCCTGCACCATCGTCTCGAGATCGGACATCTTCTTCAAGAGGTCGCCCCGCATGTCATCAAGAGACTTGAGACGTTTGCGGATCTCATCGACCCGGAACCGGTTGAGCCTGATCAGAGCTTCACGCGACTTCATTGTTTCCCCCTACCTTTTGCTTTTTATCTGACGCTACTCAGGATCTCGGCCATCCGCTGATAGCCAGCTGCAAGATCTCCACGCTCAGCCTTTTGCTGGCTCATGAAAGCTTCAAGTTGCGGATAAAGCTTGATCGCGCGGTCAACCTCGGGATCCGACCCCGCCTTGTACGCGCCAAGCCGTATCAGTTCGGCCATGTTCTCGTAGACGGCAAGCGTCCGACGGGCCTCGGTGACGAGCGCCTGCTCCTCCGGCCGGTTGCATCCGGGCATGGTTCTGGAAATGGACTTCAGCACATTGACGGCAGGAAAGCGCCCGCGCTCCGCGATCGCCCGCTCTAGCACAATGTGACCGTCAAGGATTCCACGCACGGCATCGGCAACAGGTTCATTGTGGTCATCGCCTTCGACCAGCACGGTGAAAAGCCCGGTGATGGACCCTGCCCCCTGCACGCCGGGCCCGGCGCGCTCCAGGAGGCGCGGCAACTCGGCGAACACCGACGGCGTATAGCCGCGCGTGGCAGGCGGCTCGCCGCTGGCCAGGCCGATTTCACGCTGCGCCATGGCAAAACGGGTGACGGAGTCCATGAGACAGAGGACCTTGAGACCCTGGTCCCGGAAATACTCAGCCGTCGACAGGGTCAGATACGCCGCCTGCCGGCGCATGAGTGCGCTTTCATCCGATGTAGCGACGACGACGACACTGCGGGCAAGGCCCTCGGGCCCAAGATCATCCTGCAGGAATTCCTGCACCTCGCGTCCACGTTCACCGATCAGCCCGATCACGATCGCGTCCGCCGCAGTATAGCGCGCGATCATCGACAGCAGCACCGACTTTCCGACGCCCGATCCGGCAAAAATGCCAAGGCGCTGTCCCGAGCAGGCCGTCGTGAACATGTTCAACGCACGGATGCCCAGATCGATCTTCCCCCCCACCCGTGCACGCGCGTGGGCTGGCGGTGGCGAATTGCGCAGCCTGCAAGGCACGCTGCCCGCTTCCAGCGGCCCGAGCCCGTCCACCGCCTCGCCCAGCGCATTGATGACGCGGCCGAGCCATGCAGATGACGGACGGACTTCGCCGGAATGCGCCTCGACCTGGGCCTTGCAGCCCATGCGCACGCCTTCCGGGGAAACAAACGGCATGGCCAGTGCGCGGCCGTCCCGAAATCCCGTGACTTCCGCCGGAACCGGTTGGGCATCAGCGGAATGGATCGACAAACGCGTGCCAACGCCAAGCGGATCGATCGTGCCAGCCACCTCAAGCAGCAGCCCATTGACCGCCGTCACCCTTCCATAGGAACGGGAGCGTTGCGTTTCTTCGATGGACGAGATCAGAGCCCGCATGAGTGACTTCACCTAAACCACGGACATTATGGCTACATTTGGCTTAAGGTTGCCCTAAGGCGCGGCTGGTGCCGGAAAGCTTCATGCCAACTACAAATTTTATCAATCAGGTTTACCTTCGACGGGTCGCAGTTAAGCTTTCTTAAGTTTTACCGTCTAGATTCGTTGGTGAATAAACCAACAAGGGTACCGGCGACGTCCGGGCTGCGAGGGGAGACTGCAACGATGAGAGTTCTCTTGATCGAGGACGATAGCGCCATGGCGCAGAGCATCGAGCTGATGCTCAAGTCCGAGGGATTCAATGTTTACACGACCGATCTTGGCGAAGAAGGCGTGGACCTCGGAAAGCTCTATGACTACGACATCATAATCCTTGATCTGCAGTTGCCGGACATGTCGGGCTTTGACGTCCTCAAGCAGTTGCGCGTGAACAAGATCTCGACGCCGATCCTCATCCTCTCTGGTTCGACCCAGATCGAGAACAAGGTCAAAGGCCTGGGCTTTGGCGCCGATGACTACATGACAAAGCCCTTCCACAAGGACGAGCTGATTGCCCGCGTCCACGCCGTGGTTCGCCGCTCCAAGGGTCATTCGCAGTCGGTCATCCAGACCGGCAAGCTGACCGTGAACCTGGACACCAAGACCGTCGAGGTCGACGGCCAGCGCGTTCACCTGACGGGCAAGGAATACCAGATGCTGGAGCTGCTCTCCCTGCGCAAGGGAACGACGCTCACCAAGGAAATGTTCCTGAACCACCTCTACGGCGGCATGGACGAGCCGGAACTCAAGATCATCGACGTCTTCATCTGCAAGCTGCGCAAGAAGCTTCAGGCGGCAGCAGGACAGCATTACATCGAGACCGTCTGGGGCCGTGGCTATGTGCTGCGCGACCCGCTTGAAGGCAAGGCGGCCTGATAACCGGACTGGACCGGGGGGTCTGGCAAGGGGCGCTGTCGGAAACGGCGGCGCCCCTTGTGTTTCTGTGGAACCAGCGGGCAGAAAGTCTCAGGCTGAAGCGGCACGCGCCGCGATCGGCGCCGGCCTGACGCTGCCGGCAACCTTCTTTACGCTCACCCCGCGTGCGCTTTCGTGCGGCAGGAAGCTCGTCGTCACGCCCACCACCGACTCGGCTGCCCCCAGCAGCAGGAAACCATCCTCGGGCATCAGTTGCGCCATGCGGTCAAGGACGTTGCGCTTCGTGGGTTCGTCGAAATAGATGAGGACATTCCGGCAAAACACGACGTCGAACACCCCGAATCCGACAAACGAGTCAAGCAGGTTGGCAACCTTGAACTGCACGGCATGCCGGATCTCGTCCTTGATGCGGTACTGGTCGCCCTCCTTCGTGAAGTACTTCACCAGCATCTGCACCGGCAGCCCGCGCTGGACCTCGAATTGCGAGTAGAGCCCGGACTTTGCGCGCTCCAGCACGTCTGTCGACAGATCAGTGGCGATGATCTCGACCTTCCAGTCGCGGAGTATGTGACCCTTCTCGCGCAGGATCATGGCCAGCGAATAGGGCTCCTGTCCCGTCGAGGCCGCCGCACACCAGATCCGCAGGCGACGCTCCGTGCCCCGCGCCTGCAGCAGCCGCGGAAGGATCAGTTTCTCGAAATGCTCGAACGGCGTCTTGTCACGGAAGAAGAATGATTCATTTGTCGTCATGGCCTCGACGACTTCGCGCATGAGGCGTTCATCACCACCGCGCATCTTTTGGACGAGCACCTCGACCGAGGCCAGCCCGTGCCAGCGCAGCAGCGGGCTCACACGGCTCTGGATCAGATAGGCCTTCTCCTGCGTCAGCACGAGGCCCGACCGTCGCTTGAGCATCTGCGACACGAATTCGAAGTCGGTAGGTGTCATCGCAGTTTCAGCCCCAGAAATTTCCTGATCTCCGCACTGATCAGATCCAGCGGTACGATTGCCGACGCAAGCCCGGCATGCGCAACGGCCCCGGGCATCCCCCAGACCACGCTGCTGTCTTCATCCTGCGCGATCACGGTGCCACCGGCGCCCACAATCGCCCGCGCGCCCTCGCGCCCGTCAGAGCCCATGCCTGTCAGCACCACGCCCAGCGCCAGCGGCCCATAAGCGCCCGCCACACTGCGAAACATCGGATCGACAGCCGGCCGGCAGAAATTCTCGGGCGGTGCCTGGTTCAGTTCGATCGGGCCACCCTTGCCCCTGATTGTCATGTGATGGTCACCGGGCGCGACATAGACACAGCGACGCTCCAGCATCATGCCGCTTGCAGCCTCCACGCACTTCAGCCCGGAACTGCGCGCGATCGACTCTGCAAGAATTGCCGTGAACGCGGGGGGCATGTGCTGCGTTATCATCACGGGTACATTGAGCTCGCCCGCCAGCGCCGACACGACCTGCACAAGCGCCTGCGGGCCCCCGGTGGACGAGCCGATCGCAAGAATGTGTGCCGGCACCGAAGAGGGCTTCTGAAGCTGCAATGCTGCCCTGCCACCAGCTTGCGAGCCAGACACGCCAGAACGGGCGGCAGATGGCACGCCATCGGCGCCCCGCAAGGGCCCAGCGCCCGTCGCGGCAGGTCCGCTCTTGCGGCGCCGGCCAAGCGCCGTGATGCGGGTCATCAACTCCCGCCTGAAGTCCTCCGCCGCACCCCCGCCACCCATGGACGTGGGCTTGGGCACATAGTCGGAGGCGCCAAGGGATAGCGCTTTCAGCGAAATCTCCGCATTCCGCCGCGTCAGCGTCGACGCCATGATGATGCGTGCCTGCGGGCACGTCTTCAGCAGTTGCGGCAACGCCGTTATGCCGTCCATTTCCGGCATCTCGATATCCAGCACGATGATGTCGGGGCGCAAGGCCGCAGCGCGCTTCACGGCATCGCTGCCATTGAGGGCAACGCCCGCGAGCACCATCTCGCCTGACGCCTCGATCCAGCGCGAGACAATGCCGCGAATGACCGATGAGTCATCGACCATCATCACCCGTATCGGTTCACCTGATGGGGAAGAGACACTCTCGCGCGGGACGGTGGACAGGGTCATCTCGATGACATCTCCACCTAGCGAAGCCCCACTTCGCACAACTTCGATTCGATGATCTCGCGATCAAAGGGCTTCATGATGTACTCGTTGGCGCCAGCCTCGATGGCTTGCGTCATGAACGAAAGCTCGTTTTCCGTCGTGCAGAACAGGACAATCGGACGATCACCGCCCTGCTCCTTTCGAAGCGCGCGCAGGAACTCGATACCGTTCATGTTCGGCATGTTCCAGTCTAGCAGGATCGCGTCCGGCATGTGGCGCCGGCAGGCATCGAGCGCCACCTGTCCATCCTCAGCCTCGCTGATCTGGAAGGAAAGCTGCTCGAGGATCTGCCGCGCCACCTTGCGCACCACGCGGCTGTCATCGACGATCAAGAACTCCCGCATCTGCACCCATCCCTGCACATGCCTCGGACAGCCGGCCGCAGACCGGACCCGAGGAACGAACCAAGCAACTGCGTGAGACTAGTTCAAAGGCGTAAAGACGCCTTGAAGGAGCAGCCCGGCGACCCTCCGGACATTATCAGTCTGTTAGGGACGGGCGGTGGCGTCTCAGGCCGCGGCCTTGCGCCCGAAGTCGAGGAGAATACTCACATCCAGAAGGACAAGCAGTCCGCTCTCCATGCGAAACACACCCTTCGACACCCTCTTCCAGTGAGGATCGAGGTTTACCGGGGGCGGCTCGATCTGGTCCTGCGAGAAGCGAAGCACCTCGCCAGCACCATCGAACAGCAGCCCGTAATGGTCGCCGTCCCGCTCCACACCAACCGCCATGTGGTCCTGCACGCCCTCGCCGGCAGCAATGCCGAGCCGTCGCCGGCAGTCGATCATGGTCACGATCCGGCCACGCAGATTGAGTACCCCCGCAATATCAGGATGCGACAGCGGCACCGGCTTAAGGAGCTCCGGCTTGAAGATCTCGTTCACCAGCCCGATTGCGATGCCGAACATCTGCGACCCGATCATGACGGTGACATACTCGTGCCCCACGGAAGCCACCTTGTTCATGCCGCTCGCTCCTGCGTATGGATGAACCCATTGATCGTCTGGATCAAACCCTCGCGATCGAACTTGCGCGTCAGCGCATCGAAGACACCTGGATCATTCTCGTCAGTATCCGCCGCAAGCCCCACCACTGGCGTTTCCCGCCAACCCGGATCCCGCTTCACGGCCGCGGCAAACTGCCGACCGTCCATGCCAGGCATGCAGATGTCACTCAGGATGATGTCGAAGGATTTCCCTTCGCCCATGAGACGCAGCGCCAGCTCGGCGTTGCCTGCCTCGGTCACATCATAGCCTGCCGCCATAAGCTGCGGCGCCACCATCGTCCGGAAGAAGGGACTGTCGTCGACCAGGAGGATGCTCGGCCTTCCCCGGCCTGACGACCGTTTGGAGAACCACGACTGGAAGACATCGCTGACATGAAAAGCGATGTCGATGACCTCAGTCGCACGGCCTTTCACCACCGACGTCCCGATCACACCGGAACCCGCAGCAGAAAGCTCGAACTTCAGTGTGGCCTCGACAATGTCGAGGATCTCGTCCACGGCAACGCCTACCGTATGATCACCCTCGCTGAACACGAGGATCGGCTGCGCACCCTCCCTGGAAAGCGATCCCGCGAGCGACGTGATGACGGGCATCAGGTTGCCCCGATATTGCAGAACATGGCGACCATCCGAGCGCTCGATCTTTTGGGCATCCACCATTTCAAGGCGCGTGACGGCACCAAGAAGGACCGCCTTCGGCTCCGGCGACCCGGCCCGAAACAGCAGGAGCGACTGCTTGGGCTCGCTGTCTGCCACCATGCCACCCAGCGCGTCCTCTGCCGCGTTGCGTGTACCGACCTCGCCCGCAACTGCAGCCGCAACGCCATTCGGATCAAGGATCATGATCACGCTGCCATCGCCAAGGATGGTATTGCCGGAGAATACCGGAATGTCCTTCAGGATCGAGCAGACGGGCTTCACCACGATTTCGCCCGTGTCGTACACGGTATCAACGACGATGCCGAACGTCTGCCCGGCGGCCTGTGCCACCACGATATAGGCCTCTGCCGGATCCCCATCCCGCCCGGTGCTGACGTTCAGCACCTCTGAGAGCCGAACAAGCGGCAGCAGGCGGTCACGCAGGCGCAACACGCTGGTACGGTTGATGCGTTCGATCTTCGTGTCCGAGCCCTCGGACGCGCGCACGAGCTCGCGCACGCAGATCTGCGGAATGGCAAAGCGCATGTCGCTGACACCCACGATAAGTGCCGAGATGATGGCCATCGTCAGCGGTATCTTGATCGTGAAAGTGGTTCCATGTCCCTGCCGGGACTTGAGGTCGATCGATCCGCCAATCAGCTCGATGTTCGAGCGTACGACATCCATTCCAACGCCGCGCCCCGACACATTCGTCACCTTTTGCGCCGTCGACAGGCCTGCGTGGAAGATGAAGCGCTGGACCTGCGCCTCGCTCATGCGACCAAGCTCGCCCTCGCTCACAAGGCCATTCGTGAGCGCCTTCGCCTTGATCTTGTCGAGCGGCAGCCCGCGGCCGTCATCGGCAATCTCGACTATGATATGGCCACCTTCGTGGAACGCGCGCAGCGTGATCGTACCCTGCTCACCCTTGCCAGAAGCCTTGCGCTCGGCCGGGGTCTCAAGACCGTGGTCGGCCGAGTTCCGCACCATGTGCGTCAACGGATCCTTGATGAGTTCCAGCACCTGCCGGTCAAGCTCCGTCTCGGCGCCGTGCATCTGCAGTTCGATCTTCTTCCCCAGTTCCGCACCCAGGTCACGCACGATGCGAGGCAGCTTGGCCCACGCATTGCCGATGGGCTGCATGCGCGTCTTCATGACGCTTTCCTGAAGCTCGGCCGTCACATTCGAGAGCCGCTGCAGCGGCACCTTGAACTCGCTGTCATTCGAGTGCCGCACCATCTCGAGCAGCTGGTTGCGCGTCAGCACGAGCTCGCTGACCATGACAATGAGCTGCTCGATGACGTCAACATTCACGCGGATCGACTGGTTCGCAAGCGGCGCTTCACCCGTCTTGACAGCAGGCAGCGCCAAGGCTTCGGCAACAACCGGCTCGCCAGCTGCCACCCGGACAGCATCAGCCGAAATCACCGCAATCAAAGGCTCCGCTGCAAGGGTGGTAACCTCCGGTCCAAAGGGGTCTGCTTCCCCATCGGCACCGATCTTGGAACTCTCCCGCCCGTCAAGCGCAGCAAGAACACCCAGCCTCTCGATCAGGTCGGCATCATCTCCCAACGGCTCGCTCTCGGCCTGCTCGATGCCGGCAAGGATCTCCTTGATGCGATCAAGCGATTCAAAGATCAGGGTGACCGAGTCCGGCGTAACCCGGATGACCCCATCCCGGAACTTGCCCAGCACGTTTTCCGCCGCATGCGCAACCTTCTCAAGGCGCGGAAGCCCGATGAAGCCGCAGGTGCCCTTGATCGTGTGCACAAGGCGAAAGATCTTCTGCAGGACCTCGCGGTTGTTTGGATCAGCCTCAAGCTTCACCATTTCGCCATCGACGACGGTCAGGCTCTCGCCGGACTCGGTCAGGAAATCGCGAAGCAATTCATCCATGGGACACCTGGTACAGCAACAGGAAGCAGCAGACCGAGGACGTGATTCCTCGACCCAGCAACTGTTGGGTCAGTGTCCTTAACAACCTCTGACGAAGAAAACGGATTGGATCGGGACCCGCGCACGGATGCCACACAAGCTGCACATCCGCAGACTTGGGATACGAAGCGCGCCGTGGGGGATCAGGTCGTCGAAGCGCGCGGGAAATTGGCCTCGAAAGTCACGGTATCATCGACAACGCCATACTTGATCTCGCCGCCGATCTTGCGGGCAAGAAGCGCCGTGACAAAAGGCGCAATCGTGCGGCCGGTAAGGTCCTCCTGCGGCAATTCGAGCGCAAGCCCTTCGCGAATGTCAGGCGCCAGGCTGGCCTTGAGCCCCTTCGCCGTAATCACCACGCGAAACGCCTGTCGCGCCTGCTCGCCCTTCACGGTCAGCGCGCCACCACGGGGAATGCAGTCGGCCCCAAGCGCCGTAAGGTTCAAGATGACGCGAATGATTTCCTTGTCGATCGCAATGGCAGGCATCTGCCAGTCAAGCCGCGCCTTGCCCGTCCGGAAAAAGTCAGCCGCCACCTGCCCCACTTCACGCAGGTCGATCTCCGTGCCCGCCGATCCCATCGCCCCGAACGCCAGGCGCGCAAAAAGCAATCGCGCCTTGGCCTGACCCACGCTGTGCTCGATGAGCCGCATGGCATGGGCCTTCATCGTGGCATCGTCCTCGTCGGCAAGGATCTCGAGTCCGTTCGAAATCGCAGCTACGGGGCTGATGAGGTCATGGCACACGCGAGACACAAGGAGCGCACCCAGATCAAGTTCGTGCATCGTTTGCTGACTCTTGCTGCCCGGGTCCGGGTTTGTGCCGGAAGCGGATGACTTGTATGGTTCGCGAAGATGTAACATCAGGCTAACGAGCCAGAGTTGACTTAATAAACGTTTAAGTCGCTCCATCCACAAGGAACATCGGGCCCCGTGACACGCGAAGAACTCGTCGCAAGGCTGCTGGAAGTTGCACGCGGGGCTGGCGCCATCATCATGCGGCACTATGCAGGAACAATTGCCGTCCGCACCAAGCAGGACCAGTCACCCGTTACTGCCGCAGACGAGGAAGCCGAGGAATTCATTCTTCCCCTCTTGCACGAACTCGCGCCCGCACTGCCCGTGCTGGCAGAGGAGAGTGCCGCGGCAGGCCGTCTGCCCGATCTGTCGTCCGGCACCTTCTTCCTGGTCGATCCGCTCGATGGCACGCGGGAATTCCTGGGTCGCAACGGCGAGTTCACGGTGAACATCGCCCTCGTCGAGAAGGGCTGGCCCGTTGCAGGGGTCGTCTTTGCCCCCGCGGCAAACCGGATGTTTTTCGGCTGGGACACCACCGCCTTCGAGCAGAATGCCACCGGTGGGCCAGCCCACCCCATCCGCACGCGCATGCCGGTCAGGGACGCCCTGCGTGCCGTGGCAAGCCGCTCGCACCGCGATGCGGGCACCGACCTCTTCCTGGCGCGCCACCGCGTTTCGGACATCGTGTCCGCGGGCTCATCGCTGAAGTTCTGTCTTCTGGCTGCAGGCGAAGCCGATCTCTACCCGCGGATGGGCCCAACCATGGAATGGGACACGGCCGCAGGCCACGCAGTCCTTCTTGCCGCAGGCGGCCGCGTGACGCTCGACGACGAAACCACGCCGCTTCTCTATGGCAAGACCGACGCGGGATTTCGCAACCCGAACTTCATTGCGTGGGGGCTTTGAGCGGTTTCACGACGAGCAGCGTGCTCTCCGCATAGGCAACCACGACGTGCGTCCCGTCACTGAGATCGCTGCCGTCGACCGAACGGGCGGCCCAGCGGGTGTCACCCAGCATCACGCCTCCTGCACCTGCCTGAAAGTCACCCGCAACGACCGCCGTCTGGCCAACAAGCTGGTCGGTGCGCTGGTTGAGCCACCGCACCGCATCGCCCCGCTCAGGCGGAAACAGGCGATGAGAGACGACAGTGAGGCCAACAGCGAGTACCGAGAAGACCGTCACCTCGCCAACCACCGGAATATCGACGAGAAACCCGATGAGCCCGACAAAAGCGGCCGCCAGCGACGGCCACATGAGGTACTGCGTCGGCATCACCATCTCGATGGCAATCAGCAACGCAGCCAGCGCCAGCCAGTGATACGGACCGATGTCGAGCACGGCCTGCAGGAATGCTTCCATGTTTCCCTCCAAAGCCCCGGAACGGGTACTGCGCCTCACCTCACGGTCGGAACCGAACCGGGCGCCCGCGGCGGCATATTGGCAGACTTTTCCGACGCAAGCTTGGCAATCTCGCCAATACCCGCGATGGATCCGAGAATTCCAGCCGACTCCATGGGAATGAGCACGAATTTCTGGTTGTTCGACGCTGCCAGTTCCTTGAACGCCTCGATGTATTTCAGGCCAAGGAAATAGTTGATGGCATGCACCTCGCCACGCGCGATTGCCTCCGACACCATGGCCGTCGCCTTGGCTTCGGCCTCAGCCGCGCGCTCGCGCGCCTCGGCATCTCGATAGGCAGCTTCGCGACGACCCTCAGCCTCGAGGATGGCGGACTGCTTGCTGCCCTCGGCACGCAGCACGGCGGCCTGCTTCTGGCCATCGGCCGTCAGCACTTCGGCACGCCGTTCGCGCTCGGCCTTCATCTGGCGCGCCATCGACTCCGTGATGTCGCTCGGCGGCGAAAGATCCTTGATCTCGATGCGTGTCGCCTTGACGCCCCAGGGCTGTGTCGCCGTGTCGATGACGCGCAGCAGGCGCGAATTGATGTCGTCGCGCTTCGACAGCACCTCGTCGAGGTCCATCGAACCAATCACCGTGCGCACATTGGTAAGGGCCAGGTTTGCAATCGCACGCTTCAGGTCCTCAACTTCATAGGCCGCCCGGGCTGCATCGACGACCTGGATGAAGGCAATCGCATCGGCAGTGACCTGCGCATTGTCCTTGGTGATCACATCCTGGCTCGGGATGTCGAGCACGGTCTCCATCATCGACATCTTGTGACCAATCCGGTCAATGAGCGGATTGATCAGCCCGAGCCCTGGACGCAGCGTGCGCGTGTATCGCCCGAAACGTTCCACCGTCCACTCGAAACCCTGAGGCACGAACTTGATGGCGCGAAACACAAGCACAATCGCAGCAAGCAGCAAAAACGTGACAAATGCCGTGCCAAAATCCTCGAACATCGATTACCCCTCTTGTTGCGCCGGTGACCGCTGGCGCAAAAGCGCCACGAATCGCAGGTCATCATAGCGAAGGTCACAAGACTTGGCCTTGATCGACCAGCCTGTTTTGGCATATGGCCCTTGGCGTAGGGTGCAGAAGGACTTGAAAGGGACAAATCAATGTCAGACAGCAAGCTAAACCGCCGCCAGATTCTGAAGACAGGCACGAATGGTACCATCTCGCTGGCCGCCGCCATGGCCCTGCTCAACGAGCCGGCCTTCGCCGACGACACCTATTCGAAGAGCGAGATTGTCAACAAGGTAGCCGGGTTCTTTGGCGTCGCAGCCAAGACAGCTGCCGAGATCGTGGAACGCATCTTTGCCGATCTCGGGCGGCCCAACGCCTACATCACCGGAGACGAAGCCTCGGGCGCCATCGGCGTGGGCCTGCGCTACGGCAAGGGGACGATGTATCGCAAGAACTTCAAGAACCAGCGCGTCTATTGGCAGGGCCCCTCGGTCGGCTTCGACGTGGGCGGCAATGCATCCAAGTGCTTCACCCTCGTCTACCAGATCCGCCGCCAGGAAGAGATCTACCAGCGCTTCCCCGGCGTCGAAGGCAGCGCGTATTTCATTGGCGGCCTCGGCGTGAACTACCAGCGCTCCGGCCGCATCTCGCTCGCCCCCATCCGCGCCGGCGTCGGCTTCCGGACCGGCGTGAACGTCGGCTATCTCAGCTACACACGCGAACGTGACATTCTTCCCTTCTGATCGGTTGTAACGCGTCATCGGCAAGGAAAAACCGCCCACCTTTGCAGGTGGGCGGTTTCATTTTGGGCGCGTCAGGCGGACCTACTGGGCCAGCCAGTAGCTCATGCTGGGATTTGGACGACCCACGAAGCACTGACGGTTGAGGCGGTAGTACCGGATGACCTCCTCGGCGCGGCGGGCATCCATTTCATTGCCGCCGGTGTCGATCATCCAGTGGCTGCCATCGACAACCTTCCATCGGCCACCAATGCGCACGGCCTGCGATGTGGCAGGGTTGTTGCTCGTGCAATCCTCGCCAGGCATGCCGTCTGACGGAACGCCGCTGCCACGCTTCCAGTATGTCATCGCCGCATTCGGACGACCGATGAAGCACTGCTGCGTGAAGCGGTAGCTGCGAATGATGTTGGCAGCCTTCTGCGCCTCCATCATGCGCGGCCCGAAGGACAGCATCCACATGGACCCCTGCACGACCTTCCATTCGCCACCAACGAACGAGGCCTGCACCTGTGACCAGTTGAAGTTGATGCAATCCTCGCTGAAGCTCAGACCGCCGGATCCGCCACCACCGGGCCCACCGCCGGGACCACCGCCGGGACCACCGCCGGGTCCGCCGCCAGGACCACCAGGCCCGCCGCCCGGAGGCCACGGGAAGCCACCGCCCGGAGGCCAGCCCGGCCATCCGCCGAAATGCTTACGAAGCGTGCCGCTGGTCGTATAGGGATTGCGGCCCGACCCATCGGTGAAGCGCGTGAACAACGTATACTGCAACCTGTCACCGGGAAGATCCTTCAGGTGCAGGATCGTCTGGGCAAAGCCCGGATTGAACGTCACCGTGAGATCGGTGGCGCGAACCGCGGGGTTCTGTCCGGGGCTTGGGGAATAGGCGACCGCCTGCTCGGCACCCCAGTCGCAATCCGACGGCGTACACTGGCCCCAGACGCGGACGTTCAGGCCACCACCTGCAGCCTGGACACGCACACGTGTAATGCTGGACGTGCCACTGTCCTCGTTTCGCCAGTCACCTGTGAACTCACCATATCCAGCCGCCATGGCGGGACTGGCAGACATCGCAGCAACCGCCGCAATGATGAGCGCCTTGAAGCGCATGTGCCTCTCCATCTTCTTTGTGTGTTCAACCGCGCACCACGCCCGGCCAACGGAAACAACTTAAATCCTCCCATGCAATAAACTAGGCGACATTGATCACACTCAACCCTGTTGCCTGCCGTTCATCTTGCAGGCGAATTCATACCGCACCTGCGAAAATCATTTGACCCAAGGGGCGGAATCGCGCCAAAAAGCAGATGGGACACGTCCCCCCAACGGGACGCGCTCATTCTGGAAGGAATGGATTATGACAGCGAAGCCTGCCCTCCGGCCGCAACGGCCGCACTTTTCATCTGGCCCCTGCGCAAAGCGCCCCGGCTGGTCCGCCCAAAATCTCCGCACCGAAAGCCTCGGACGATCCCATCGCTCAAAGCTCGGCAAGGCGCGCCTCGAGCTGGCGATCTCCGAAACACGGCGCATCCTCGGTGTCCCCGCAGACTACCGCATCGGGATCGTCCCGGCCTCCGACACGGGCGCCGTCGAGATGTGCCTCTGGTCGATGCTGGGTCCAAGGCCGGTGGATGTCCTCGTCTGGGAAAGCTTTGGCCAGGAATGGGCAACCGACATCCTCAAGCAGCTGAAACTGCCCGATGCGAAGGTGACCAAGGCGGCCTATGGCGCACTGCCCGACCTCACGCAGGTCAACTCCGCCCACGACATCGTGTTCACCTGGAATGGGACGACGTCAGGCGTGCGCGTGCCGAATGGTGACTGGATCGCCGACACGCGTGAAGGATTGACGATCTGCGACGCAACCTCCGCGGCCTTCGCGCAGGACCTTCCGTGGCCCAAGCTCGATGTTGTCACCTTTTCCTGGCAAAAGGCGCTGGGCGGTGAAGGCGCCCATGGCGTCCTCATCCTGTCCCCGCGCGCCGTTGCCCGTCTCGAGAGCTACAAGCCATCCTGGCCGATCCCCAAGATCTTCCGCATGACCAAGGACGGCAAGCTGATCGAGGGCATCTTCAAGGGTGAGACGATCAATACCCCCTCGATGCTCTGCGTCGAGGATTATCTGGATGCGCTGGCATGGGCCGACGGCATCGGCGGCCTGAAATCCCTGATGGCGCGCGCCGACGAGAACCTCCACGTGATCGACAGGTGGCTGAAGGCATCCGGCTGGTGCGATTATCTGGCATCAAGCCCGTCGACCCGCTCGAACACCTCGGTGTGCCTGAAGATCACCGATCCATGGTTCACCGTGAAGGATGCAGACGGCCAAGCGGCAGCCGCCAAGAAGATTGCCGATTTGCTCGACAAGGAAGGCGTGGCGTTCGACATCGGTGCCTACCGCGACGCACCGCCCGGCCTGCGAATTTGGGCCGGTGCCACCGTCGAGAACAGCGACATGAAGGCCCTCATGCCATGGCTCGACTGGGCCTGGTCGCAAGTCAAGGCCGCCTGAACCACGGCAAGCGCGGGCATCCTGCCCGCCCTTTCGCCCCGTCCCCACATTCCTGTCAGGAAAACCCCATGCCCAAGGTTCTCATTTCCGACCAACTTTCCCCCGCTGCCGTTCAGATCTTCAAGGACCGCGGGGTCGACGTCGACGTGAAAGTCGGCCTCTCCAAGGACGAGCTCAAATCGATCATCGACCGCTATGAAGGCCTCGCCATTCGCTCGGCAACGAAAGTGACAGCGGATGTTCTTGCAGCCGCGACCAGCCTCAAGGTCGTCGGCCGCGCAGGCATCGGTGTCGACAACGTCGACATCCCGGCCGCAACCGGACGCGGCGTCATCGTCATGAATACGCCCCACGGCAACTCGATCACGACCGCCGAGCACGCCGTCGCGCTCATGTTCGCCCTCGCCCGCGAGATCCCCGCCGCCAATGCCTCCACCCATGCCGGCAAGTGGGAAAAGAACCGCTTCATGGGCGTGGAACTGACAGGCAAGACGCTGGGCATCATCGGCTGCGGCAACATCGGCTCCATCGTTGCCGAGCGCGCCAAGGGACTTCGCATGAAGGTCACAGCCTTCGACCCTTACCTCAGCCCCGAGCGCGCCGAAACGCTTGGTGTCGACAAGGTGGAACTCGACGAACTCCTCGTGCGGGCAGACTTCATCACCCTGCACACCCCGTTGACCGAAAAAACCCGCAACATCCTCGACGCAAGGGCGCTCGCAAGAGCGAAGAAGGGCGTACGCATCATAAACTGCGCCCGCGGCGGCCTGATCGACGAGGCGGCCCTGAAGGCAGCGCTCGACAGCGGGCATGTGGCCGGCGCTGCGCTCGACGTGTTCGAGGTTGAACCCGCAAAGGACAACACGCTCTTCGGATCCGACAAGGTCGTGGCAACACCGCATCTGGGCGCCTCCACCTCGGAAGCGCAGGAAAACGTTGCCCTCCAGGTGGCAGAGCAGATGTCGGACTACCTGCTGACCGGCGCCATCACCAATGCGATCAACATGCCCTCGATCACGGCCGACCAGGCCGCGATCATGAAGCCATGGATCTCGCTCGCCGAGAAACTCGGTGCCTTTGCAGGCCAGTTGACCGAAACCAGCATCAAGTCGGCCGAAATCATCTTCGAGGGCAATGTCGCCGATCTCAACACCAGGGCACTCACCCAGGCCGCACTCGCCGGCCTGCTGAAGCCGAACCTCTCCGACGTGAACATGGTCAACGCTCCCGTTGTCGCCAAGGAACGTGGCATCCAGGTCAGCGAGGTCCGCCGCACGCAGTCCGGCACCTATGAAGGCTATCTCATGCTGAAGGTCACGACGGAGCGCCAGACGCGTGACGTGGCCGGAACCGTGTTTTCCAATGGCGTGCCCCGCCTCATCCAGATCAAGGGCATCGACATGGAATCCCATTTCACGCCGCACATGCTCTATGTGACGAACGAGGACAAGCCCGGCTTCATCGGCCGCCTCGGCACGCTCCTCGGTGATGCCGCCGTCAACATCGCATCCTTCAACCTCGGACGCACCGGCCCCGGCGGGGATGCCATAGCCCTCGTTGAAGTAGATGGCCCTGTCCCCGAAACCATTCTCACGGCACTCCGTGCCCTCCCCGTGGTCAAGCAGGCAAAGGCACTGGTGTTCTGATGACAGGCGTAGCAGTTATCGGCGCCCAGTGGGGCGATGAAGGCAAGGGCAAGATCGTCGACTGGCTCTGCGAGCGTGCAAGCGTGGTCGTCCGCTTCCAGGGCGGCCACAATGCCGGCCACACGCTGGTCATCAACGGCAAGACCTACAAGTTCTCGCTGCTGCCCTCGGGCATCGCCCGCGAAGGAAAACTGTCTGTCATCGGCAACGGCGTCGTGGTCGACCCATGGGCCCTGATCGCCGAGATCAGCCGCATGACGGAACAGGGCCTGAAGATCATGCCCGCAAACCTGATCGTCGCCGAAAACGCCCCGCTGATACTGCCACTGCACGGCGAACTCGACACCTTGCGCGAAACCTCTAATTCGGGGACACGGATAGGCACGACGAAGCGTGGCATCGGCCCCGCCTACGAGGACAAGGTTGGCCGCCGGGCGCTGCGCACGATCGACCTCGCCGACACAAGCACCTTGGCCGCCAAGGTCGACAATCTCCTGACCCACCACAATGCCCTGCGCCGCGGCCTCGGCCAGCCGGAAGTCGATGCAGCCGCCCTCGTCGCGCAGTTGAAGGAGATTGCACCGAAGATCGTCCCCTTCCTCGCACCCGTCTGGAAGAAGCTGCACGACCTGCGCATGCGCGGCGACCGAATTCTCTTCGAGGGCGCACAGGGCGCGCTCCTCGACATCGACCACGGCACCTACCCTTACGTGACCTCATCGAACACGGTTGCAGGCCAGGCCGCTGCCGGCGCCGGCATTGCCCCGCGCGCGATTTCCTACGTGCTCGGCATCGCCAAGGCCTACACGACGCGCGTTGGCGAAGGCCCCTTCCCCGCCGAACTCACCGACGAGATCGGCGAACGCCTCGGCCAGCGCGGCCACGAATTCGGCACGGTCACCGGCCGGAAACGTCGCTGCGGCTGGTTCGATGCCGTGCTCGTGCGCCAGACCGTCATCACCGGCGGCATCGACGGCATCGCCTTCACCAAGCTTGACGTTCTCGACGGCCTGAAGGAGATCAAGGTCGTCGTCGCCTACGAACTCGACGGCAGGCGCATCGACCACCTGCCAGCCGCCGCCGACGCACAGCGCCGCGTCAAGCCCATCTATGAAACGATGGAGGGCTGGAACGACACGACGCAGGGCGCCCGCCGCTGGGCCGACCTCCCCGCCGCCGCGATCAAGTACGTCCGCCGCGTCGAGGAACTCATCGGCGCCCCCGTGGCCAGCGTCTCCACCAGCCCCGAACGCGACGACACCATCCTCGTCCGCGACCCCTTCGCCGCGTAACACCCGTCATGGCCGGGCCTGACCGTCATGGCCGGGCTTGACCCGGCCACCCAGCCCTTCCATCAACACCGCAACACAAGCCGGCCAAGCCTACCGCGCGGGCAACGCCGCCGGCGCCTCAGCCCCACCACCCACGCGCTTGGCCTTCGCCGCATCGCGGATGGCCGTCTGCAGCTTCTCGAACGCCCGCACCTCGATCTGGCGCACGCGCTCGCGGCTGATGCTGTATTCCTTCGACAGGTCTTCCAGCGTCGCAGGCTCGTCCTGCAGGCGACGTGCCGTCAGGATGCGCCGCTCGCGGTCGTTCAGCGCCTTCATGCCTTCGACCAGAAGCCCGCTGCGGTCATCCTTCTGCTCGCGCTCGGCCAGCAGCGTTTCCTGGTTCGGCACATCGTCGACCAGCCAGTCCTGCCACTCGCCTTCCGAGTCCGCGCGCATCGGCGCATTCAGCGAATGGTCGGGGGCCGCCAGACGGCGGTTCATCGATACGACTTCCTCCTCCGAGACGCCAAGCTTGGTTGCGATCAGCTTGACCTGCTCGGGCCTCAAATCACCATCCTCGATGGCCTTGATATGCCCCTTCGCCTTGCGCAGGTTGAAGAACAGCTTCTTCTGCGCGGCGGTCGTGCCGATCTTCACGAGGCTCCACGAGCGCAGGATATACTCCTGGATCGACGCCTTGATCCACCACATCGCATAGGTCGCAAGGCGGAACCCCTTGTCAGGCTCGAAGCGCTTGACGGCCTGCATCAGGCCGACATTGCCCTCCGAAATGATTTCGTTCACCGGCAGGCCATAGCCGCGATACCCCATCGCGATCTTCGCCACGAGGCGTAGGTGACTGGTCACAAGCTTATGAGCGGCGGACGAATCCTCATGCTCGCGCCAGCGCTTGGCGAGCATGTACTCCTCCTCCGGTTCCAGCATCGGAAAATTGCGAATTTCAGTCAGGTAGCGGCTCAGTCCGCCTTCCGTGAGCGCGAGATATCCAGCAGCCATGTCAGTCTCCCCTGCGTAAGCGCCCCTGTGATCCACCCCGCTTGAGGCAGCAGACCCGAGGCCAATCCAACGCACCCGACCTATACGTGGCCCGGGCGTGATCAGTTTATATAGGCCGGATTCGGGAAGTTTTAAGACCGGCGGGCCGAGCTCGCAAAACCGCGCAATTTCTCGAGGGTTTCACGGAAATCCGCGGGCAATTCACTCTCGAACAGGACCGACCGGTCAAGGCCCGGATGGTGAAAACCCAGCACCGCGGCGTGCAGAGCCTGCCGCTCGATCCCCAGCGCCAGCCCCGGGATCGATCGCGGCCGCCCATAGACCGGATCGCCGATCAGCGGATGCCCCAGATGCGCCATGTGGACCCGCACCTGGTGGGTCCGACCGGTTTCGAGCCGGCACTCCACCAGGGCCGCCGTCGCGCCGAAGGTCTCGACCACCTTGTAGTGCGTGCGCGCAGGCTTGCCCCCGATCCGCAGCACGGCGACCTTCTGCCGGTTGAGCGGGCTGCGCCCGAGGTCCGCGTCGATCGTGCCCGCAAGCAGCCGCGGCACGCCCCACACCAGCGCCTTGTAGACACGCGTGACGGCATGGGCGGCGAACTGCTTTCCGAGGCTCGTATGCGCCTTCTCGGTCTTGGCAACCACCATGAGCCCGGTCGTGTCCTTGTCGATGCGGTGGACGATGCCCGGCCTCAGCTCCCCGCCGATCCCGGGCAGCGTATCGCCGCAATGGGCAATCAGCGCATTGACCAGCGTCCCGTCGCGATTGCCCGCAGCCGGATGCACGACAAGACCGGCCTGCTTGTCCAGAACGATGACGTGCTTGTCCTCGAACACGATGGTGAGCGGAATATCCTCGCCCTGCGGCACCGCAGGTTCCGGCACCGGCATCAGCAATTCCACGCTCTGGCCGGCGCGCGCCTTGGCAGCGGGGTCGTCAACGCGCTTTCCGTCGACGGAAAGCGCCCCCGCCTCGATTAACTGTTTCAGCCGCGAACGCGAGATTTCCGGCCACGACGCCGCAAGCATCCGATCGAGGCGCTCGCCCGCTTGGCTCTCGCTGACAGTCAGTGTACGACGCTCGTCATCCGCAGAGGAAATGCCCATGACCGATGTCGTACCCGAAACCCCGCCGCCCGCCAATCGCGGCCTCTGGATGCTCGTGATCGGCCTTGGCATCGCCATCCTCATCGTGGTGGCCGCGATGATCGGCCTGGCCATCAGGCGCGCAACGGTGGATCCCAAGGAGGCGCCGTCGGCCGCCGCCGTCCCGGCACCGGTTGCATCCCCCACCGAGGCCGCAAGCCCGGGCGAGGCCATCGAACTCAACATCAACCTCGCCCCCGGCGAGAACGTGGCCGATGCCCGTCTCGAGAACGGCACCCTGGTCGTGCGCATCACCGCCCCGGATGCCGACCAGCTCCTGCTGATCGACCCGGCCTCCTCGCGGGTGCTCAACCGCATCCGCTTCAACCGCGCCCCCGAAAAACCCTAGGGCCGGGTCAGGCGGCCAGAATGACAGGCGAAAAGAGTGCGGCAAATGCGGGCACGCATCTTGATCGGCGCGCCCCCCTCGCTTATAGCCTTCCCCTCGCCGCTGTCCCCATCGTCTAGCGGTCAGGACGTCGCCCTTTCACGGCGAAAACCGGGGTTCGATTCCCCGTGGGGACGCCACTTTTCCAGCCCGGCACAACTTGAGTGCAGGGCCCGGCAGCGGCCAGATCACATCCATTCAATCCCGATGCCCGACCAGCGCACCTGAAGCAACCAGGTCCGTCAGCAACGCCAGCGTCGCCTTGCCCGAGCAATCGAACGGGTCCAGCCGCGCCCGCTTGAAGTACTTCAGCAGCAGCGACGGGTTGAGCTTGGTCATGTTGACCTGCGCCATGGTCCAGTTGCCGAACTGCCGCTCGTCGATTTCCTCGAAGACCAGCAAGCGCACCTGCTGGTGCCGCGCATCGCGCACGATGGCGTTGAACAGGTCGCAGACTTCGTCACGCCCGCCTTCGAGCACCTGAATGAAAAGATCATCCGACACACAGAGCAGCCCCGTGACCCCGATGTCCGGATTGTTCCTGCGGGACTGCGCAAGAATGGCCTCCACGAATGTACCCGTGAGGGGTTCGACGGGGCGGCTGGCATAAAGGCAGCGAACAAGCATGGGGACCTCAGGATCTGTGGTTCAGAAGGGCAAGGAACTCGCTTCTCAGGATGTGATCCTTCAGGAAAGAGCCCCGCATCACACTGTTGACCATCATCGTTGCATCATCCTTTACCCCGCGCCAATGCATGCAGAAATGATCGGCTTCCATGACAACCGCAAGCCCGTCGGGCCGCACCTTCTTCATCAGGACTTCGGCCATCTGCGTGATGGCTTCCTCCTGGATTTGCGGGCGGGACATGACCCACTCCGCCAGTCGCGAATACTTCGACAGGCCAATCAGGTTCGAGTGCTCATTCGGCATGATGCCGATCCACAGGCGCCCCATGATCGGACAGAAATGGTGGCTGCAGGCGCTCCGAACCTTGATCGGGCCGACCATCATCAGCTCGTTGAGCGCCTCGGCATTTGGAAACTCGGTGATGGCAGGCGCCTCGACATAGCGGCCGCGGAACACCTCGCTGAGATACATCTTGGCCACCCGGCGCGCCGTATCCTGCGTATTGTGGTCGCTCTCGGTATCAATCACCAGGCTCTGGAGCACGGCCTTGAATTTGCCCTCGACTTCGGCCTGCAAGGCCTCCATCTCCCCCGGCTCGATGAACGCCGAAATGTTGTCATTCGCATGAAACCGCTTGCTCGCACGCTGGATGCGCGCCCGAATGCGCGAAGAGACGCTCTCTTCGGAAGGGGAATGTTCCGGCTGTTTGGTTTTGTCCATGCCTGCTCGATCTCTGTCTGGATGCCACGGAACAAGCTGCTTTGGACCTGCTGCAGCCAGAACCAGAGAATGAACTGCGGCAGTTCCCACGTCAACGACTCGAGGACATGTAGAAGGATCTGCGATGCCTGCTCAGCTTGGTTCGTCACTTCGACGAGGGAGAGCAGGTTTTTGATGCCGTCGGTTAAGTTAGTACCGTTGCCGTCGAGGGTCAGCCCAGAGAAACGATCCTACGCTCGTGCTGATGACGCCGCATCACCGACCATCAGGCCGAATGATGGCCGTGGCGCACGATCACGGGCGCGCTGCTCCAGTAACGACTTTCGGATACGCTCTTCGGATCAATCATGCTCTCCATCAGGCCTTCGACCCGCAACGCGAACGAACATGCCGGGTCGACGTGCAGCAGAAGTCAGCGTAGCTACCGTTAAAGCCACTGCCCCAATCAACATAGTATGCCCGACCACGGACCAGCCGAAGACAGTGTAGCTTCCAAGCGCGACCGAAAAGGCGGTGGCCCACATGAAGCCCAAAGTTTGGAGCACGTAGTGGCGGACCGCAATATCAGGTATGTGCCTGACGGGACTGACTTGGTGATCGAAGATGTAGTTCCAGGCGTAGACGACAATCGCGAGCAGCTTGTTCATCTCGGGTGCTTTCTTTCTCGGTTGTGTGCCGAAGTTACATTCCGTAGGGCAAAACGTTGGTCGGGTAGTGTTGGATCACCGAACCTGTCTGCTGCCCGGCAAGCCTCCGTGGATTAGGCGACGCCGAGTACGGTCCTTCTAGTGGACTGTCAGACATACTGAGTAATTTTCGCCATGAGCCATGACCGGGCAGCGCATGGCATTATCGTAAATAAAATAGATACTTACGGCACCTCACCCGATACAGCACGCCGCAGTAATCCACGCTGTCCAATGTCGCGTACTTATGGGCGATGAACAACCAACCCGACCAGCCGCCACAGACTTTAACGATTTATTTCGATGGCTCCTGCCCGTTGTGCCGGCTCGAGATCGCGCACTACGCAGCACAATCGGGCGCGGAAGAGCTTGACTTCATCGATGTTGCAGCCCCCGGTCCCGAAACAGGTCCCGATCTTCCCCGGGCGACAGCAATGGCACGCTTTCACGTTCGCCTCCCCGACGGGCGCCTCGTCTCCGGGGCTGCAGCCTTCGCGCAAGTCTGGCAGCGCCTTCCGCGCTGGCGCTTCGCGGCGCGACTGGCACGCCTGCCCGGTGCAATCGCGGCGATGGAAATCCTCTATCGCCTGTTCCTGCCGGTGCGCCCGTTCCTGTCCGGATACGTGGGATGGTGGCAGCAACGCCAGCAGGGCCGCCACCGGTGAGCAATACGCATGGACTTGCAAAGTGGCTGGTCGCCGACCTGCGCACCGATCACGCCGGCGAGACGGGCGCCGTGGAAATCTATCGTGGCATCCTTGCCGTCACCCGCGATGAAAAGCTCGCAGCCTTCGCGCAGGCGCACATGCAGACCGAGCAGTCGCACCTCGAAGAGATCTCCCGGCTCGTGCCGCCGGCCCGCCGCTCAATCCTCCTGCCGCTGTGGAAAATGCTGGGCTGGCTGACGGGAGCCGTTGCAGCCACGCTCGGTCGCAACGCGACATTCACGACCATCGAAGCCGTCGAGACATTTGTCGACCGGCACTACCAGGTCCAGGTCGACCGCTTGCGGCACGACGGCAACCAGCCGGCGATCATGGAACTGCTCGACCGCCTGCGCAGGGACGAGGTTGCGCACCGCGACGACGCCCGCAACCGCCGGACCTCGACGCCGGCACGATCCCTGAAAGTCTGGACCGGCCTTGTGGAAGCCGGCTCCCGCGTGGCCGTGCATCTGGCGCGGATCATCTGATCGCGAACAAGGGCGAGCCGGGCTCCGCCATGGCCGCACGCCACGACACGGGACTTGCGTCCCCGCTTGCCGTGCGCGAACCTCTGGCGCTGGCGGCGGGCTTGAACCAGGGCCCTCGCCACGCGGTAAATCGGGGGGAACGCAAATGAGATGGTTCTGGCTAACTGTGTGTGCGCTTGCCATCTTGTTGCCGGCAAGGGCAGAGCCCGCGCGGTACATGACCCCACCCGCCCCCATCGGCGACATCATCGACGCAAGCCCCACCCCCTCCGTCAGCATCAGCCCGCAGGGCGACGTTCTCGCCATCCTCGAGCGAGCCGGCTTCCCGGGCATCGCCGAGCTCGCCGAGCCCGAACTGCGCCTCGCCGGCCTGCGCATCAACCCTCGCAACAACGGCCCCGCCAACGGGCGCACGCAATGGATGCGCGGCCTCAGCTTCAAGCCGGTCAATGGCGGAACCGCACGCACAGTGAAACTGCCGGGCGACTTCCGCTTCCTCAACCCGCGATGGTCACCCGATGGAAAGCATGTGGCCATGATGGCTGACGCGCCCACCGGCCTTGAACTGTGGAGCGTCAACGTCGCGACAGCAACCGCAAGACGCCTGACCGGCCCCATCCTGAATGCAGCCTTTGGCCCTGGTTATGCGTGGCGCCCCGACAGCACCGGGCTGATGGTCCTCCTGGTCCCGGCCAGTCGCGGGCCAGCACCATCGACGACATCAGTGCCCGCCGGCCCTGCGATCCAGGAAAACATGGGACGCACAGCACCGGTCCGCACCTACCAGGACCTCCTGAAGAACACGCGCGACGAAGCCCTGTTCGCGCACTACTTCACGAGCCAGCTCGCCTTCGTCAGCCTCGACGGCAAGCCGTCGCGGCGCATCGGCACCCCTGCCATCATCGCAGCCGCCGACCTGTCACCCGACGGCCGTTATGTTCTCCAGAGGCACCTGCAGCGCCCCTTCAGCTACGCCGTCCCCGCAAGCCTGTTCGCAGCCAGGACGTTCGTGACGGACCTGAATGCGGCGCAGGTCCACCTGATCGCCGACCTCCCCGTCCTCGACGATATTCCAACACCCTTCGACGCAACCCACGAGGGTCCCCGCGCCATCCAGTGGCGCGCCGACGCAGATGCGACCTTGGCCTGGGTCGAGGCGCAGGACGGTGGCGACACGAAACGCGAGGCCGCCATTCGCGATACGGTCTTCACGCTGGCCGCCCCCTTCAGTGGCACGAAGCAGCGGCTGATCGATCTGCCCCACCGGCTCAACGCAATATCCTGGGGCCGCAATGATGTCGCCATTGTCGTTTCACGCTGGTGGCAGACACGCACCGAGACGCGCCACCTCGTCAATCCGTCAAACCCTGCATCACAGCGCCAACTCCTCCAGCGCAACTACCAGGACCGCTACAACGACCCGGGCCGCCCGGCTCTGAAGACCGACAGCCGCGGGCGCGCCGTGCTCCAGTTCACGCCAGACGGCAGCGCGGTTCTCGTCGAGGGCGAAGGCGCGCGTCGCGAGGGCGCATTCCCCTTCCTTGACCGCATGGAACTGGCAACCGGCAGCACGACGCGCCTGTGGCAGGCGCAGGGCCCGGGCTATGAGTCCATCGCAGGCATCCTCGACGATGGCGGCGCGACGCTGCTGACAAGCCGCCAGTCGCCGACCGAGCCCCCAAACATATTCCTGCGGAGGACCCAGGGCGGCGACCCTGTTCCTCTCACCGCATTCGCCGACCCGGCTCCGCAATTCGCCGGCGGCACGAAGAAGACGATCGCCTACACCCGCAAGGACGGCCTCGCGCTCAGCGGCACGCTCTATCTCCCCGCAGGGTACAACCCCGCACGCGATGGTCGCTTGCCCGTGCTGATGTGGGCCTACCCCGCCGAGTTTACGGACCCTGAAGTGGCCGGCCAGGTGGTGGACCAGACAAGCCGCTTCGTGCGCCCCAATGGCGCAAGCCACCTCTTTGCGCTGACCCAGGGTTATGCAGTGTTCGATGACCCGAAGATGCCCATCGTCGGCGAAAAGGGAGCAGAGGCCAACGACACCTATGTGGACCAGTTGGTCATGAATGCCGAAGCAGCTGTTGAAGCTGTCGTGGCCGAAGGCATAGCCGACCGCGATCGCATTGCTGTAGGCGGACACTCCTACGGCGCCTTCATGACCGCAAACCTCTTGGCCCACACCGACCTGTTCCGCGCAGGCATAGCACGCTCGGGTGCCTACAACCGCACGCTGACACCCTTCGGCTTCCAGGCCGAGCAACGCACCTACTGGGAAGCACCCGAAACCTACACGCGCATGAGCCCCTTCACCTTTGCCGACAGGATCAGGGAACCGATCCTCCTCCTGCACGGCGAGAACGATGCGAACTCGGGCACGTTCCCCATCCAGAGCGATCGCTTCTTCGCCGCATTGAAGGGACATGGTGCAACGGTGCGGCTTTCGGTTCTGCCGCTCGAGGACCACGGCTACCGCGCCCGCGAGTCCGTCCTTCACACCCAGTGGGAGATGATCCGCTGGCTCGACACGCATGTGAAGCCACCACGCCAGTTATCCCGGCGGTAACGCAGGAGAAGCCGGGCAAAACCGGCGTGAATGGGCCGACCCTTCCTGATCGCAACACGGTGAACGTCAACCTGCGCTGACGCAAAGCAGGGGCAGCCCTACGAACCGGCGAGCGTGGTGATCAGCACCCGCCAGTGCCTGAGGCCATTGTAGAAGGCCTCCACTGGCACGCGCTCGTTCAGGCCGTGGGCATAGTCATCGCTGACCTTCATGAAGGCCTCGCCGGCTCCATAGGTGGGGATGCCGGCGGCGCGGAAGAAGACGCCGTCCGTCGCCCCGCCCGACATGCCGGGCACGATCGGCACGCCGGGATGGTTGGAGTGCGCCGCCGCGGTGACGGCCGCAACCACGTCGGGCCGCAACGGCGAGGCATCGCTCGCGAGGTAATTGTCCTGCAGCGGTGCGATCTCGATCCGCGGCCCGGCAAGCCGCTTGAGTTGCGCCTTGACCGCGTCGATCTTCACGCCCGGAAAGATGCGACAATTGACGGTCACGCTGGCACTCTGCGGAAGCGCATTATCGGCATGTCCGCCCGCCAGCATGGTCGGGATGCAGGTCGTGCGGATCTGCCCCACATGATAGGGGCTCGTCGAAAGCACGGCCACGGCGCGCCGGTCGCCGGGCTTGCGCGCGAAACGCCGCATCGCCTGTCCGAGGGGGCCGGGCGTGACGCGTCCATTCGCGCGGAACGCCCCCAGCGTCGTGTCATTCCACATGACCGGAAAAGTGTGGTTCTTGACAGCTTGCACAGCGCGCATCACGTCGAAGATGGCATTGTCCTTGCGCGGCAGCGAGGAATGCCCACCGTCATTGCGCGCCGTCAGGCGGAAGCTCGCGAACGTCTTCTCGGCGGTCTGGAGGGTGAAGTGCGTGGCCTTTCCATCCTCGCCAAGCGTCCCGCCGCCCGCGTCGGAATTGATGATGTAGGCGACATCGACCAGCGCCCGGTGTTCCTCCACCAGCGAGGTTGCGGTCAGCCCGGCCGTCTCTTCATCGCCGGTGAAGATGAGCACAAGATCACGCGATGGAACAAAGTTCTCCCTTTTCAACGCGAGGAACGTGCCAACCAGCGTAGCGATGCCGTTCTTGTTGTCCGAGGTCCCGCGGCCAAAGAAATAGCCCTTCTCCTCGACAAGCTTGAACGGATCGCGCTCCCAGTCCTCGCGACGCGCCGTCACGACGTCCATGTGCGCCAGAAACCCGATGCCGCGCGCGCCTCTGTCCGTCCCCCGGTAGCGCATGACGAACGAAGCCGTCTTGCCATGGGGCAGCACATGGATGTCGCTTGCTGGAAAGCCGGCATCACGGAACACGCCCGCCAGGTAAGCTGCCATCTCCGGCGTCTTCAGCCCTTCGACCGAGGTATCCATCTCGATGATGGTCTGGAAGATCTCCCGCGCCTGCACCTTCTCGGCATCGCTGGGCGGGCGGGCAAGGGCCTGCCCGGCAGACAGGGCAACGACAGCAGCGGCAGCAAGGAAACGGGCAAACAGGCGCATGAGAGGGCTCCCCGGCAATCAAAAGTGGCGCAAGCCCGGCACGATACCATCCCCGCGCCGCCCCGTCGCGCTTGCCCCGCGGGCGCCCCTCGTGTATGCCCTCCGCCTCGGTCGCCGCTGTCCCCATCGTCTAGCGGTCAGGACGTCGCCCTCTCACGGCGAAAACCGGGGTTCGATTCCCCGTGGGGACGCCATCGGCACCAGCCAGGCGCCGGCATGAGCAGCCAGCAGGCGCCCGTTTCTTCACCATGCAGATGACCTCCCGCCCTGAGCCTCGAAAAATGGCCCAACGCCACCTGCGTCAATTTGTTCTCTTTTTGTTTTCGGCGATTTCGGCGATGTTCGGCGCTGTAAACCCATAGCGTCGGAATCTGCCCGGCGGGCCCCCGCGGTCCGCAAGCCTCAAGTCGTGCGCTATAACCGGAAAACTGTCACCGAAACCGCATGGCGCGGGAGAGAGGGGTTGGTGGAGCTAAGCGGGATCGAACCGCTGACCTCTTGAATGCCATTCAAGCGCTCTCCCAGCTGAGCTATAGCCCCATCCGAACAGGTGCCGCCTGGGCGCGGCCCCCATTGTATACAAACGATCCCCCCCGACCGCAATGCGCAAGGCGGGGACGAAAGTCGCATTTACTCTTTGTCGAGGTCACCCTTGTCGATGATGCCACCCACATCGTCCTCGTCATCGACGTTTTCGATCAGGGTATCGTCTTCTTCGTCATCGCCATCTTCGTCATCCTCGATCTCCTCGAGGTCGACCTCGTCACCGACAACCTCGGGCTTGTCCTCCGCGTCCTCGGCTTCTTCATCCTCCACCAGGTCGGGATCGGCAATCGCCTCGTCGTCGAGCGCGACCTCCTTGATCTCTTCCTCGGCCTCTTCCTCTTCCTCCGAGCCCTCGGCGCCCTCGGCCTCCTCGGTCTCGTCCGTGTCGTCGCGCGCCTCCTTGGCCCGGACTGCACCCTCGTCGGTATCCCGCAGGATCGAGGCCGTCGATCGCGGACGGCGCATCTTCACGATCGCTTCCGGCGTAAAGCTGTATGCGCATTTCGGGCACACGATCGGCTTCTTGCTGAGATCGTAAAACTTGGCAGCGCAGCTTGGGCAAATGCGCTTGGTTCCAATATCCGGAGCAGCCACCGCTTTGGATTTCCTGGAGTTTGAGGGGGTAATTGAGGGGCGTCCCATTGCCATGAAGCGGGCCACCTGTCAAAGAGAAGTTGAAGCACGAACCGCCTGGCACAACCCCTATCCAAGACGTCGCACCTTGAGCGCCACCGCCAATCCACAGCCACTGGCCGCCGGCAAGTCCCCGGGCCTGGCCGGAAACCCCCGGATTCCGGGCGACAAGTCGATCTCCCACCGGGCCCTGATCTTCGGCGCCCTCGCCGTTGGGGAAACGACGGTCGAAGGCCTGCTCGAGGCTGGCGATGTACTCAACACGGCATCCGTCATGCGCGAGCTGGGCGCCGACATCACCCGCGATCCGGATGGCACCTGGCGCATCCATGGCGTGGGTGTCGGCGGCTTCGCCGAACCCTCGAACGTGCTGGACCATGGCAACTCGGGCACGGGCGTGCGCCTCGTGATGGGCGCAATGGCGACCTGCCCGCTCAGCGCAACCTTCACCGGCGACGCCTCCTTGCGCCGCAGGCCCATGGGCCGCGTGCTGGAACCGTTATCGCGTTTCGGCGCCGAGACCATGGGCCGCAAGGGCGGCCTTCTGCCCCTGACCCTCAAGGGTGCGGCCAATCCGCTGCCCGTTACCTATGAATTGCCGGTCCCCTCGGCACAGGTGAAGTCGGCGGTGCTTCTGGCCGGCCTCAACGCCCCCGGCCGCACGACGGTCATCGAACCCGAGGCCACCCGCGATCATACCGAGCGCATGCTCCGCCACTTCGGCGCCACCGTCAGCATCACCGACGCTGGCCGGCAAGGCAGGGCAATCTCGCTCGACGGCCACCCCATGCTCACGGGGCGGCAGGTCGTGGTGCCACCCGATCCGTCCTCGGCAGCCTTTCCCCTCGTGGCAGCGCTGCTCGTGCCGGGATCGAAGCTTCATCTGTCGCGCGTCATGCTGAACCCGACGCGCGCGGGCCTGCTGGCCGTTCTCATCCGCATGGGCGCCCGCATCAGCAAGTCGAACGAGCGCATCGAAAGCGGAGAGACCGTCGCCGACCTCGAAATCACGGCCAGTGCGCTGCGCGCGACGACAACCGAGCCGGAAATCGCACCCTCCATGATCGACGAGTTCCCCATACTCGCCGTCGCCGCAGCCTTCGCCGAAGGCACGACGCGCATGAATGGCCTCGCCGAGCTGCGCGTGAAGGAAAGCGACCGTCTCGCAGCCGTCGCCGCAGGCCTCGGCGAGATCGGCATCACCTGTCGCATGGGCGACGACTGGCTCGAAGTCGACGGGCGCGGCGCCGACGGCGTGCCGGGCGGCGGCCGCATCACGACGCACATGGACCACCGCATTGCGATGTCATTCCTCGTTGCAGGCCTCGCCGCACGCCAGGCCGTGACAGTCGACGACACGGGCTTCATCTCGACAAGCTTCCCGACCTTCATCCCGATGATGCAAGGTCTGGGCGCCGTGTTCGGGAGACCGGCCACTTGAAACGCCTCCCGGTCATCGCGATCGACGGCCCCGCCGCATCGGGCAAGGGAACGATCGCCCGTCGCATCGCCGACACCCTGGGCTTCGACCATCTCGACACGGGCCTGCTCTACCGAGGTGTCGGCATGGCCGTGATCGAGGCGGGCAAGGACCCCGCCGACGCTGTCGCGGCAACAGCCGCCGCGCGGGGCTTCAATCCGGCCTGGCTCGACGATCCGCGCCTGCGATCCGACGTGGCCGGTCCGGCCGCCTCGAAAGTGGCCGCCGTGCCAGCCGTTCGCGAAGCTCTGCTGGCCTTCCAGCGCCACTTTGCCCTCGCCCCGCCAAGGGGCCGGGGCGCAGTCCTCGACGGACGCGACATCGGCACGGTCATCTGCCCCGATGCCGACGTGAAGCTCTACGTGACCGCAACCGCGGAAATCCGGGCACGGCGTCGTTACCTCGAACTCGCCTCCCAGGGATCCCCCCTGACCGAAGCCGATGTTCTGGCGGATATCGAGGCCCGCGACCGGCGCGACATGAGCCGCCCTGTCGCACCCCTGGGCCAGGCCCCCGACGCGCACTTGCTGGACACCAGCGATCTGGATATAGAAACGGCCGTCGCACGGGCGTTTTCGATCGTCAGGGCGGCAATCGGCACTTGAACGGGTGCGCGCGGCTTGGAACCCCGGGGTTCCTGACGCGCTTTTTTTGTTCTTGAAACCGGGTCGGGCAGATGGGCAGGCGCAGCAAGCGCAAACCCCGCGCACGACCAAGTCCGCCGGCACCGGCCGGTAGGCATGCGCCTGATTTGGAGACTACCACATGGCACGCCCTGGCTCGCGCACCGCGCAACAGCCATCCTACAATCCCTCGAAGGAAGATTTCGCAGCCCTCCTCGAGGAAAGCTTCGAGACGCACGGCCTTCAGGAAGGCAACGTCGTTTCCGGCCGCGTCATCGGCATTGAAAAGGAATACGCGATCATCGACGTCGGTCTGAAGACCGAAGGCAAGATCGCCCTCAAGGAATTCGCACTCGCCGGACAGGCACCGAGCATCAAGGTCGGTGACACCGTGGAAGTGTTCCTCGACCGCGTCGAGAATGCGATGGGTGAAGCCATCCTCTCGCGCGACAAGGCCCGCCGCGAGGAATCGTGGACGCGCCTCGAGCGCGCCTACGAGGACAAGCTGCGCGTCACCGGCGTGATCTTCGGACGCGTCAAGGGCGGCTTCACCGTCGACCTCGACGGCGCCGTGGCCTTCCTTCCCGGCAGCCAGGTCGACATCCGCCCCGTGCGCGATGCCGGCCCGCTGATGAACAAGGTCGAGCCCTTCCTCATCCTCAAGATGGACAAGCGCCGCGGCAACATCGTTGTCTCGCGCCGCGCCGTCCTCGAGGAAAGCCGCGCCGAGCAGCGCAACGAACTCGTGGCGAACCTCCGCGAAGGCCAGGTCATCGACGGCGTCGTCAAGAACATCACCGACTATGGCGCCTTCGTGGACCTCGGTGGCGTCGACGGCCTGCTGCACGTGACCGACATCGCATGGCGCCGCGTCAACCATCCCAGCGAGGTGCTCTCGATCGGCCAGACCGTGAAGGTCCAGGTCGTGAAGGTGAACCCCGAAACCCAGCGCATCAGCCTTGGCATGAAGCAGCTCGAGGCCGATCCGTGGGAGGGCGTTGCCCAGAAATACCCGGTCAACGGCAAGTTCCGCGGCCGCGTAACCAACATCACCGACTACGGCGCCTTCGTCGAGCTAGAGCCGGGCGTCGAAGGTCTGGTGCACGTGTCGGAAATGTCGTGGGTCAAGAAGAATGTCCACCCGGGCAAGATCGTCTCGACCAGCCAGGAAGTCGAAGTCATGGTGCTTGAGGTGGACGCCACCAAGCGCCGCATCTCCCTCGGCCTGAAGCAGACCATGGACAATCCGTGGAATGCATTCTCCGACCGTCAACCGGTCGGCAGCCAGATCGAGGGCGAGATCAAGAACATCACCGAGTTCGGTCTGTTCATCGGTCTCGACGGCGACATCGACGGCATGGCCCACCTTTCGGACCTCGACTGGAACGAGCCGGGCGAGGAAGCCATCAAGAAGTACAAGAAGGGCGACCGCGTGAAGGCCGTCGTTCTCGACATCGACGCCGAGAAGGAGCGTATCGCCCTCGGCATCAAGCAGGTCTCGGGCGATCCGATGGAAAGCCTGGGGCCCGTGAAGAAGGGCGACATCGTGACCTGCGCGGTCATCGATGTGACCGACAGCGGTATCGAAGTGGCGGTTGGCGACCTCAAGTCGTTCATCCGCAAGAACGAGCTGGCGCGTGATCGCGCCGAGCAGCGCCCGGAGCGCTTCGCGGTCGGTGACAAGATCGACGTCAGGGTGACCAACGTCGACAAGGCTGCGCGCAAGATCAGCCTGTCGATCAAGGCCCGCGAAATCGCCGAGGAAAAGGAAGCCGTCGCACAGTACGGTTCCTCCGACTCCGGCGCCTCGCTCGGCGACATCCTGGGCGCAGCCCTGCGCAAGAAGGCCGAGAAGACGGACGAGTAATCCGGACAACGCACTTGCAGCATCGCGACCGAAGGGGCGGCGAAAGCCGCCCCTTTTTGTTGGCCAAGAGGGGAAAAACACTTGTTACATAAGAACTTGGCGCCTGAAAACCTTGACGGTCCCATTCTCCCTTGGGAGACTCGCACCCATTGAGGCGGCAGCGCATCAAGGCGCCCTGCCCGGGAGATGACCTCGCGATGATCAAGTCGGAACTCGTCCAGAAGCTTGCCGAACAGAACCCCCACCTGTTCCAGCGCGACATCGAAAAGATCGTGGCGACCATCTTCGGCGAGATAGCAAAGGCGCTCTCCACCGGTGACCGCGTGGAACTGCGGGGCTTTGGCGCCTTTTCCGTGAAGTCCCGCCCCGCCCGGTCGGGCCGCAACCCGCGCACGGGAGAAACAGTGTCCGTCGCCGCCAAGCACGTGCCCTTCTTCAAGACCGGCAAGGAACTGCGCGACCGCCTGAACCGGAACAAGCCCGACAGCTCGTCGGGCGAATAGGACGCCCGCACGCCAACGCCCTTTCCACGGAGGCCAGGATGGCCAGCCTGTTCCGGACCTTCTTCTTCTGGACCCTCTCCCTTGCCGTTGCGGCCCTCGCCGTAGCGAACCGCGAGGCCACGCTCCTGTCCTTCGACCCATTCAGTGCCGAACGACCGGCCTTCGCGCTCGAGCTGCCGCTGTTCTGGATCATCCTGGGTTCGGCCCTGATCGGCATCGTCCTGGGCGGCTGGTCGACATGGCTCGCACAGGCACCGCTGCGCCGTTCGATCCGCGACCGCGAGGAGCGCATCCGCCGCCTCGAGCGGGAACTCGAGGCCGCACAATCCATCATCGTGCGTCCGGCAGCCACAACCACGGCCATCGCGCGCCGCTGAAACAACGGGGTGGAGCCCCTGCCCCAGTTGCCAGCCCGGCCTGCCGCTGCCTATAAGCCACGCATGACCCCAGCCTTTCGTTGTCCCGTCTATTGCGCCCTCGACACCACCGACCTCGGCAAGGCAAAGGCCCTCGCCTCCGCCATCAAGCCCTGGGTCGGCGGCATCAAGCTCGGCCTCGAGTTCTTCAATGCGAACGGCCCGCAAGGCATCGCGCGCCTCGCCGAACTGGGCCTGCCCGTATTTGCCGACCTCAAGATGCATGACATCCCCAACACGGTCGCCGGCGGCATCCGCGCCGTGCTGCCGCTCGGCGTCTCGATCGTCAATGTTCATGCAAGCGGCGGCCGCGCGATGATGAAGGCAGCTGCCGAAGCAGCCGCAAGTGCAGGCTCGCGCCGCCCCAAGGTCATCGCCGTGACCGTATTGACCAGCATGGATGCAACCGACCTCAACGAGACCGGCGTATCCAGCGCGCCGGCCGACCAGGTCATCCGCCTCGCAACGCTCGCCCGCGACGCCGGCATGGACGGCGTCGTCTGCAGCGCCCACGAGATCCTGCCCCTGCGCAAGGCGCTCGGCCCCGGCTTCATGCTCGTGGTTCCCGGCATCAGGCCCGCAGGCGCCGACACAGGCGACCAGAAGCGCATCATGACGCCGGCCGAGGCCATGAAACATGGAGCAGACTGGCTCGTGATCGGACGCCCCATCACGGGCGCGTCCGACCCGGCCGCAGCCGCACGCGCAATCCATGACGAACTCCTGCGCGCGACAGCATGAGGAACGCCATCAAGATCTGCGGCATCACGACGCCCGACAGCTTCGATTGCGCGGCACAGGCGGGCGCGACCCATGCGGGTTTTGCCTTCATCGAGCGAAGCCCGCGGGTCATCACTCCAACCGCTGCTGCGGCCATTGCCTGCCGCTCGAACGCCATCGACGCCGTAGCTTTGGTCATGAACCCTTCTGACGAACATCTGTTGACCATTGTGTCAGCCTTCCGCCCGGCCCTCATCCAGTTGCACGGACACGAGACGCCCTCCCGTGTGCTGGACGTCAAGGCACGGTTCGGTATTCCCGTCATGAAGGCCATTCCGCTCGCAGGCCCCGCTGACCTTGCCGTTGCCCGTAGCCACGAGGACGCGGCCGACATCCTTCTCTTTGACGCAGCCCCAAAGGACCTGCCCGGCGGCAACGGCGTCACCTTCGACTGGTCGCTTCTGGCAGGCACCACATGGCGCAGGCCCTGGTTCCTGTCCGGCGGCCTGACGCCCGAAAATGTGGCAGATGCAATTTACCAAACGAGGCCGGGCGGCGTTGACGTATCGTCAGGGGTGGAGCGGGCGCGCGGCATCAAGGACAATGCAAGCACCGAAGCATTTATCGCAAGCGCCCGGCACGCATTCAGTGCTATCGCTGCCCCCTAACCTCTGGCACAGCGCATGAACACGTCTCAAAGGCCCAACTCCTTCCGGACAGGTCCGGACGACCACGGACACTTCGGCATCTTCGGCGGCCGCTATGTCGCCGAGACACTGATGCCTCTCATCCTCGATCTAGAGAAGGCATACAACGCCGCCAAGGCCGATCCTTCTTTCCAGGCCGAGCTCGATGATTTCCTCGAGCACTATGTAGGCCGCCCCTCGCCGATGTATTTCGCTGAGCGCCTGACCGCGCACTGGGGTGGGCCGAAGATCTGGTTCAAGCGCGACGAGCTGAACCATACCGGCGCTCACAAGATCAACAACTGCATGGGCCAGATCCTGCTCGCTCGCCGGATGGGCAAGAAGCGCATCATCGCCGAGACGGGCGCCGGCCAGCATGGCGTGGCAACCGCAACCGTCGCCGCACGCTTCGGCCTGCCTTGCGTCGTCTACATGGGCGAGGAAGACATGAAGCGGCAGATGCCGAACGTCTTCCGCATGCGCCTGCTTGGCGCCGAGGTCGTGCCCGTCACGTCCGGTTCGAAGACGCTGAAAGACGCCATGAACGAGGCGCTTCGCGATTGGGTCGCCAATGTCGAAAACACCTTCTACATCATCGGCACCGTCGCCGGCCCCCATCCCTACCCGGCGATGGTCCGCGACTTCCAGTCGGTCATCGGCCGCGAAGCCCGCGCCCAGATGCTCAAGGCGGAAGGCCGCCTGCCCGACGCCGCCGTGGCCTGCATCGGCGGCGGCTCAAACGCGATGGGCCTCTTCTATCCTTTCCTCGACGATGCCAGCGTCACGCTCTACGGCGTCGAGGCCGCAGGCCTTGGCATCGAAACGGGCAAGCACGCCGCCTCTCTGGCAGGCGGCCGCCCGGGCGTCCTGCACGGCAACCGCACCTACCTGCTGCAGGATGACGACGGCCAGATCATCGAGGCCCACTCGATCTCGGCCGGCCTCGACTATCCCGGCATCGGCCCCGAGCACGCCTGGCTGCACGACATGAAGCGCGTGAACTACGTGTCGGCCACCGACCAGGAAGCACTCGACGCCTTCCAGCTCTGCGCCCGCCAGGAGGGCATCCTCCCCGCGCTTGAGCCGGCGCACGCGCTCGCCTTCACCGGCAAGCTCGCCGCCAAGATGCGCAAGGACCAGACCATCCTGATGAACCTCTGCGGCCGCGGCGACAAGGACATCTTCGCCATTGCAGAGCATCTGGGGACCAAGCTGTGAGCCGCATATCCGCCCGCTTCGCTGAGCTGAAGCAACAGAACCGCGCCGGTTTCATCGCCTTCATCTCGGCAGGCGACCCCGATTATGAGACCTCGCTCGAGATCCTCCGCGGCCTGCCCGCCGCCGGTGCCGACATCATCGAGCTCGGCATGCCCTTCACCGACCCGATGGCCGAAGGCCCGGCCATCCAGGCCTCGTCTCTTCGTGCGCTGCAGGCCGGACAGACCATGGCCCGCACGCTGCAGATGGTGCGCGAGTTCCGCAAGCAGGATGAACGAACGCCCGTCGTGCTGATGGGCTACTACAACCCCGTCTACGCCTACGGGGTGGAACGCTTTGCAGCCGACGCCACCACGGCAGGCGTCGACGGCTTGATCATCGTCGACCTCCCACCCGAGGAAGACGGCGAACTGAGGCATCCGGCGGCACAGGCAGGCCTCGACCTGATTCGCCTGGCGACGCCCACGACCGACGACAGACGCCTGCCGGCCGTCCTGAACGGCGCGACGGGCTTCCTGTACTACGTCTCGATCATGGGGGTGACCGGCACCAAGACGATTGCCACCGACGAGGTTGCTGCCTCGCTCGCCCGCATCCGCGCCGCCACCGACCTGCCGGTAGCCGTGGGCTTCGGCATCAAGACCGAAGCAGATGCGCAAAAGGTTGCCAGGATCGCCGACGCCGCCGTCGTTGGCTCCGCACTTGTGGCAGAAATAAGCCATTTTTCCGGCCCGGATGGTAAAAATGTCGCGGGGGCGGTAAAAGCTGTGTTAGACTTGTCAGCTCGACTCGCTGGTGCAGCGCACAACGCTCGCTTATGAAGTCGTCAAGCAGTAATGCGTTTAGTTAACAGTCGGTAAGCCTCGGTATGAACTGGATCACGAACTTTGTCCGCCCGAAGGTCAAGTCGCTCTGGAGCGCAAAGCCCGAGACGCCTGACAATCTGTGGAGAAAGTGCCCGGGCTGCCAGGGGATGATTTTCCATCGCGACCTCGACGCCGCGCAGTTCGTCTGCATGCACTGCGACCACCACCTCAAGATCGGCACAAACGCCCGCCTGAAGCTGCTCTTCGACGATAGCGCCTGGGATGACATCCCCCTGCCCGAGGTGCCAATCGACCCGCTGAAATTCAAGGACGAGAAGCGCTACGCAGACCGCCTGCGCGAAGCGCGCGCCAAGACGGGCGAGATGGATGCGATCAAGGCCGCGCGCGGCCACGTCAATGGCGTCCGCACGACCGTCGCGGTCCAGAGCTTCGAATTCATGGGTGGCTCGCTTGGCATGGCCGTCGGCGAGGGCATAATTGCCGCCATGAAGTCGGCCATCGACCACCGCACCCCCTTCGTGCTTTTCACCGCCTCCGGCGGCGCCCGCATGCAGGAGGGCATCCTGTCCCTCATGCAGATGCCGCGCGTCACGATCGCCGTGCAGATGCTGCGCGAGGCCGGCCTGCCCTACATCGTCTTCCACACCGACCCCACCACGGGCGGCGTGACGGCGTCCTATGCCATGCTGGGCGACATCCACATGGCCGAGCCCGGCGCCCTCATCGGCTTTGCCGGTCCGCGCGTGATCGAGAACACGATCCGCCAGAAGCTCCCCGAGGGCTTCCAGCGCTCAGAGTACCTGAACGACCACGGCATGGTCGACATGGTCGTGCACCGCCACAAGATGCGTGAAACGCTGGGCCGCACCCTGAAGCTTCTGACACGCAAGGCCAGCCGCGCCGTGGCCGTGCGCTCGGCCTACGAGATCGGCCCCTATGCGGTGCCCACGATGCAGGGCAGCGCCACGCAGGTCTACGACCTGACCAATCCCAAGCCCACGGCATGAGTACGCCTGCCGGCAGCGATCTGGCGAGCGACGCCATACTCGCGCGCCTGACAGCGCTGCATCCCAAGCTGATCGACCTGTCGCTTGGACGCATCGAGGCTCTGCTCGAGAAACTCGGAAGCCCCCACAAGCGCCTTCCACCGGTAATCCACGTTGCCGGAACAAACGGCAAGGGATCGACATGCGCCTTCCTGCGGGCAATGCTGGAGGCCGACGGAAAGCGCGTCCACGTCTATTCCTCGCCCCACCTCGTGCGCTTTCACGAGCGCATCCGGCTCGGTGGCAAGCTGATCGAAGAGGACGAACTCGCAGCCCTCCTCGAGGAGTGCGAGGACCGCAACGCCGGCGCACCGATCACCTTCTTCGAGATCACAACGGCCGCAGCCATGTTGGCCTTCACGCGTCACAAGGCCGACGCATTGATCCTTGAGGTGGGCCTCGGCGGCCGCTTCGACGCGACAAACGTGATCGCACGGCCCGCCGCCACCGTGATCACGCCGGTCGACCTTGACCACCAGTCCTATCTGGGTTCGACAATCGGCGAGATCGCAGGTGAAAAGGCCGGCATCATCAAGCGTGGCGTGACCTGCATCGTGGGACCACAGGCCGAGGAGGCGCGCGAAGTAATCGAGGAACGGGCCACCCGGCACGAAGCCCCGCTCGCGCTCTGGGGCCAGGACTTCATGGCGCACGAGGAACACCGCCGCATGGTCTTCCAGGACGAAAACGGCCTGATGGATCTGCCCCTTCCCCGCCTTCCGGGCGCCCACCAGATCGTGAATGCCGCCGTTGCGATTGCAACCTTGCGCCGGCAGCAGGCCTGGCCCGTCTCCGACCGCGCCATCGAGGATGGCCTGATGACGGTCGAATGGCCCGCACGCCTCCAGCGCCTCACGCGGGGGCCGCTCGTCGCCACCGCACCCAAGGGCGCGGAGGTCTGGCTCGACGGCGCACATAACCCTCACGGTGCGCGTGCCTTGGCGCATGCCATTGCCGATCTCGAGGAACGCACACCCCGCCCGCTCTATCTCATCTGCGGCATGCTGCAGACAAAGGACGCTACCGGCTATTTCCAGGCCTTCAGGGGGCTGACGCGCTGCGTGACCACGGTCGCCATCCCCGGTGATGCGCTGACGCAAGGCGCAGGTCAACTCTACGACGCCGCCATTGCCTCGGGCCTCGAAGCCTATCCGGCAAGCTCGCTCGAGGACGCCCTCATGCAAATCGAGGGGCGCCATGCGCTGTCAAACGCAACGACCGCCCCTCGCATCGTCATCTGCGGATCCCTGCACCTCGCCGGCGCAGTGCTCCGCGAAAATGGCTGATCAGATCGTCTGCTCGATCCACTCCTTGATCTTCTGCTTGGGCATCGCGCCGATCTTGGTCGCGGCCACCTGGCCACCCTTGAAGATCATCAGCGTGGGAATGCCGCGCACGCCGTACTTGCCGGGCACGCCGGGGTTCTCGTCGATATTCAGCTTCACGATCTCGATCTTGCCGCCGAGCTCTTTGGCAAGCTCCTCGATCGCCGGGCTGATCTGCCGGCACGGACCGCACCATTCGGCCCAGAAATCGACAAGCACGGGCTTCGACGCACCAAGCACGTCGCGGTCAAAACTCGCGTCAGTCACTTTTGCAGACATCAGGAAATCCTCTCGGAAAATAGCCCGTTGAAATCAATCTAGGAACCCGCTCCCGCAGGGTCAAGGACACGCTCGCAGCCATCGATCAGGGCCGGCGGCACGATCATCAGCCGCGGTGTCACTGTCCAGAGAATTCCGCAGGAAACAGGTCGCCCGGGATATAGGCCCTCAAGCGCCTTCCGGTACAGCGCCAGCTGTCGCAGGTAGCCCTGACGGATCGCTGACGCCTCCGCCGGCACAAACCGGTCGGTCTTGAACTCAACCACCAGCACTCCATCCGCAGATACCACGACCCGGTCGAGCCGCCCCGGGAAACGGAACCGTTGTCCCTGCCACAAGACGCGTCCCCGGAGGTCGACTTCTCCAAAGGATCCCGGACCAAACAGCGAGGCCAGTTCCGGCGCTCCCCGAACCCTGAGGACCTCCTCGACGATGGACGCCACCTCCCCTGCCGCCGCATGCGCTCGAACCACCTCGCGCGCCCGGGGCCCCCATGCTTCGGCAGGCGCGTCGGCAATCGACTCCAGTGCCGCATGCACCGCTGTGCCGAAGTCGAGTGCCGGCACCCGCGCGCCTGAGGCGTACTGGAGGCTCAGCGTCCGCTCGACCCGCTCCGAGGCCATGATCTCGCTGTCCTCGCGCTCCTCGGACGCCTGCACCCGCAGCCACGCCGGCAGGGCCGGCGAAAGCGTGAGCGGCCCCATCTGCGCCGTCCGGCCTGATCCGTCGGCCAGCCCCGGAGGTTCACCAAACCGCATCCCCTCGCCCCAGCCATCATCGTCGAACCGCGTCGCATTGAGCCGCTGCATCGCGGAGGCGACGATGTCATACCAGTTGCGTTCCGACCCGCCCTGCCGCTTCGGCATGTAGCCGCAGATATGCAACTGGTCCCGCGGGCGTGTCAGCGCGACATAGAGAAGGCGCCGATATTCGGCCATGCGCTCCTGCCGCCCCCTGTCGCGAGCCGCACCCCGGACATCCTCGTCCCACTCGGCCCTGATCTTCCAGAGCGGCGCCTGCTCGCTCTTCAGTAGCTCGTCATCGTGCCGCCCGTTCTCCGGTGTCCCGTTGGAATCCGGCAGGATCACGATGGGAGCCTCCAGGCCTTTCGATCCATGCACCGTCAGAACCCGCACCGCGCCATCGCTGCGATCCTGGTCACGTTTGATCTCGGTATCGGCATTCGCCACCGTGTGCAGGAATGCCTCGAGCGAGGGCGTATTCATACGGCCGAAATCGAGGGCCGCCGCCATGAACTCTTCCATGGGATCGGCGGCATCAAGCCCGAGCCTGCCCATCATGCGCGTCCAGCATCCCATCGGACCAAGGATCGCGGAATAGAACTCGTAGGGCTGAAGATGGTCGGCCATCGCATGCAGGCGCTCGAGAAACGCATGCACCTCGCTCCAGCGCGGTTCGCCGGCTCGCTGCTTCAGCACGTGCCACAGCCGGACATTCGCGCCCCGTCCATGGGCCAGCGAAAACAGGTCGTCGTCACTTGCGCCGCAGCACGGACCGCGCAGCACCGTGGCCAGCGTCAGGTCATCGAGCGGCATCAGCGCGAAACGGCCCAGGGCAACGAGGTCCATGACGGCAATATGCTCGGCAAGCACCAGTCGATCCGCACCGGCCACGGGAATGCTCAGGCGCTTGAGTTGCCTAATGATCTCGGACGAAAGCTTGCCACGTCGCCGCACGAGGATCATGACGTCTCCGGGCGTCATCGGCCGCAGGGTCTTGTCATCCTTGTCATGTACCTGCACCCCTGCGCCCAGCCACGACTTGATCCGCTTGGCGATGCGCTGGGCAAGCACCACAGCAGGGTCGCTCTCGCTGACGCGATCAAGCGGAGCATCCCAAGCCAGCACCTCGGCCGACACAGCGGGTTGCTGCAGGGGCCAAAGCTCCACGAGCCCCTGCATGTCCTTGCGGTTCGCGCGGTGCGGTTCCGCAAGCCCACCGATCAGCACGCCATCGGCAACGTCCGACTCTCGAAAAACCTCGTCAACAAGCTCGAGGATCGCCGGCGCCGAGCGGAACGAATGCGTCAGTTTCACCTGCTCGAGTGCCGCGTATCCCGCGCCATTGGCGATCCGGCTCAGCAGCACCTCGGATTCGATGAACTCGACCGGCCGCGCGCCCTGGAACGACATGATCGACTGCTTGACATCACCCACGGCAAAGACCGTGCGTTGCAGCGACTGCCAAGACCGCTCGGCACCCGCACCGGCAAAGAACTCGGCAGCGATGGCGCGCACGACCGCCCACTGGCGCGGACTCGTATCCTGCGCCTCGTCGATGAGCACATGGTCGATGCCGCCATCGAGCTTGTAGAGCACCCATTGCGCCCCCGGGCTCTCGAACAGGGCCGACGCACGCGCAATCAGGTCATCATAGTCCAGCGCGGCATGAAACGCCTTGAGGTCGCGATAAACCCGCAGGATCTCGCCGGCCAGCAAGAGGAGGTGCCCGGTACTCTCGGCAATGCGAAGCGCATTGCAGTCCCGGCGGACCGACTGCGCCAGCAGCGCAAGTTCGTCGACCAGCGCCGCGACATCAGGCGCAGCCTTGCGCGTGGCAAGTGTGGGAAACTTCTTCGGGATCGCGCCGGCCTGCGTCAAGAGTCCATCAAGCAGCGCCCCAAGCCGCCATGGATCCGGGGCCTCCGCATAGGACTTGAAGATGTCTACCTTCTTCTTCTCGCTCGCAGATCCCTTGGCAAGCGTCACGGCAATCAGCCGGGCGCGATCGGCCGGGACAGAAAGCATGGCATGACGCAGCACGGCCTCGACATCCGCGTGCGCCCCCACCCCAAGGGCACCCCGCAGCCCGGCGGCAATGCCGTCACGTCCCCATTTGTCGAGGTAGGGTTGCACCATCGCACGCTCGCTGATCACCTGCCGCACGAGCGTGTCGAACCGCTCCTCCCCCGCAAATTGGGTAAGGGCCTGAACGGCATGCTGGAGCGCCGCATCGCCGGCGATCGCATCGCGAAGCACGGCGTCACGTGCCTGCCGCAGCAACGCATCCGTTGCCGGCTCATCAAGCACGGTGAACGCCGGTGCAACACCCGACTCGAGCGGAAAACGCTTGAGCAGGCCCTGGCAGAAAGAGTGGATCGTCTGGATCCGCAGGCCACCGGGCGACTCCAGTGCCTCGGCGAAAAGCCGTCGCGCGCGGGTCACCAGCGCATCATCCGGCACCTCGCCGGAAAGCTGGAATAGCGCCTGCTGCAACGCGTCATCCGACATCAGCGCCCAGCGACCCAGCTGGTCAAAGAGGCGCACCGACATCTCGGCCGCCGCAGCCTTGGTGAATGTCAGGCAAAGAAGCCGGTTCGGCGCACTGCCCCCGAGCAACAGCCGCGCAATGCGATTGACAAGGACATGGGTCTTGCCCGACCCGGCATTGGCCGTGACCCAGGCCGAGAGCGAGGGCGTCGTGGCGCGCCGCTGAAGCTGCGTGGCATCTTCATTCATTCGCCACCCTCCGCACTCCACTCCTTGACGCGGGCAAGGTGGTCATAGTCTCCGGGCTTGTTGAGGAACATCACATGCGGCTTCGACAGATAAGGCGTCTCCTGCCTGTCGAAGCTTTCGACGAAGGCCTTGAACCGCGCATAGGCCTCCCGCACGACATCCTCGACCGCCTCGTCCTTGAATGAGAGAGTGAACTCCTCCCCGCCGTCATCAGCTCCCGCGAGTTTCAGGTAGACAAGCTCTGCCACGCGTGTCGGCTGCAACCCGGGAAAACCCTGATGCAGGGCGATCGCCGCCTCAAGCGTCAGTTGCGGCGAAAACCCGGCACGCACCTCGCTGACGGAAGGAACATTGCCGGTCTTGTAGTCGCAGATCGCTACAGCGCCATCCGCCAGCACCTCGATCCGGTCGGCCTTGGCCGCAAGCGTGAAGATGCCGCCGGGAGCCGCAAATGAAATCTCGCCCCGCTGCTCCACGCGGACTTCATGCAGGCCGGGCCGCCGGTCTCCTTCCCAACCGATGAACCAGCGCGCAGCCCGTTCGAACCGGGGCATCCAGATCGAACGCACGGCCGGTTCTTCGATCAGGTCCTCGAACGCCTTGTGCCCGAGCACAATCAACGCCTCAAGCGCCTTGTCCGACGAAGGAAGCGCCTTGGGATACGCCTTCACGAAGGCCTCGAGCGCCGCATGGATCGCCGTGCCCCGCTGGGCCGCCCCGGGCACCTGGTCTACCGGATCGAGCGCCCGCAGCCCGAGGATCTGCTTGGCATAGAGGGCATAGGGATCACGCAGCCAGCGCTCGATATCGGTGACATAAAGCTTTCGCGGCCGGGCCGAGACAGGCGGACGCGGCGCCGGCGGATCCACGGGCTTGGGAACCGTCTGGGGTCTGTCGAGTTGCCGCGCCATTTCGACAAATCGCATGTCGTCAAGCAGGGCCCTGAGGCCTGCACCCTCAACGAGCGTCGTGATGCGCGTGAGCCAGCGCGAAGGCGTTGTGGGCGAACCATCCTCCTTTGCAGCGCGCGACAGGATGACCATCGGCGACGCCGCTGCCTGTGCAAAGTCATGCGCCGAAAGTCCGATCCGTCGCTCCGGCTGGCTGACCGCGAGATCTCGCCGCATCGGGCGGTTCAGCCACGGCCCCGGATCGGTAACAGGCGGCCACTTGCCTTCGTTCAGGCCGCCCAGGATCACAAGGTCCGACTGCAGGAGCCGCGCCTCGAGCGGTCCGAGGATTGACAGGCGCGGATGCAGCCCGCCCCGCGGTCGCACCGCAACCTCATCCATCAGCGCACGGATGAATGAGGCATAATCGCCAGCACCCATCTCGAGCCCAAGGCCGTCACAAGCCCCGATCGCCTCCTCGAACAGCCTGAACGCCGTCTCGCCGGCCTCGCCACGCCAGACGGCAACGTCGCCGGGAACCGCACCCGTGGAGATCAGCTCGGCCGCCTGCCGATGCAGGTCAAGCAGCCGCGCGAGAGGCACAGTCCCCTTCGCCGTGCAAGCAACAAGCTCGCCAATCGCACGCTCGAGCTGCACCAGCAGCGTGCGGCAGGATTGCTTCCCGTCGACCCTCGAAAGCAGCCCCTCGAGCCCGCCACCGTGCCGCGGGCCGCGCAAGGCAAGAAGCTCGAGCTCAAGCGTGCTTTCCCGGACTGCACGACGCGCCTCCATCTGCAGGCGGCATTGCGGATGCTTCAGCAGCGCAAGCAGCGTGACCGGCGCAAATTCGTCCGCGACGGCATCGGCCATGAGGCAGAGCAACCGGCCGGGCTCGGCATGGGCCAGCGGCGTGCCGGCGGAATCATCGATCCGGATCCCCCAGCGCAGCATTTCACTGGCGACCCGCCGCGCAAGGTTGCGGTCCGGCGTGACAAGCGACGCCGTGCGCCCGGGGGTCTCGACCGCCTCACGCAGGGCGCAGGCAATGGCCAGTGCCTCCTCGGCGGGCGAGCGGGCAACGAGGTACGACAGGCCCGACAGCCCTGCACGCAGGCTCTCCCGTCCATCATTCACGTAATCACGCCACGCAATGGTCGTCTCGGCCGGGCGCATCGCCTCGGCAATAAGGCGAACGCGCTGAGCGCGCGGTGTTGCATCGGTCCACGCCTCCACATCCGCACGCGTGGAACCAAAGCGCCGCAGCAACTGTGCCATGCCATGTTGCGGATGGCTGGGAGCCAGTGCATCCCACGAAGCCTCATCAAGCGTGAGATCAAGACCCGGCAGCACGACCGCACCCTGAGGCAGCTGGGCGATCGCGTGCAGCAGTTCAGCCGTAGCCGGTACACTGCCCGTCGAGCCGGCGGCGATCACCGGATGATCAGGCGGCGCCTCAAGCCAGTGCGCGGCAGCCTGCCGCAACGCCAGGTCCCGATGCGCCGCAGGATCCGAACGCCTTTCCTCCTCGAGGATGGCAGGCCAGGACTTCGCAAGGATATCGAGGAAATCGATGGTCTGCTCCCAATGCGCCGAGAGTTCACCCGGCACGAGGTCCTTCAGTTTCTCCCAGGCGACACCCTCTGCAGCCGCAAGGTCCATCACGCGGGAAAGCTCACGGGCAAGCTTGAGGGCAATCGCAGGCCTGTCCACGCCCAGCGACTTGCCCTCCCGCGCGCGTTGCGCTTCCCAGCGCCGCACCAGCGTGAACAGCAGCATGTCGCGCCTCAGCGGCGTGATGGGAGAAAAGACCGCGGATGCGGGCGGCACCAGCTCCGAAAGCTCCTGCTCGTCCCCGGCCTCGCGGGCAAGGCCGGGCTCCTCCTCGTCAAAATCGCCAAGGGCAATGATCCGGGGCAGCACCGCCATCGAACGCTCGGCCGTCCGCTCGAACGCCTCGCGCAGGGTACGGATGGCACGTCTCGTAGGCACGAGCACCACGGCCTGGCTTAACGCGAACGGATTGTCGGCGGCACCAAAGCGCTTCACGATCCCGCGCGCCAGCTCGTCGGCGAAGGAAAGGCCCGCGGGTATTGTGAACAGGTTGATGCGGCTCATCTCACCTCAAGGCACGGCGCGGCGCGAAGAAAGCAGGGCTTCTGCTTCGACCCGCGCCTCGGGTGTACCAATGTGCATCCACTTGCCGTCAAGGCGGATGCCATAGAGCCGCCCCTCCTCGATCGCGATATCCCAGAGGCGATTGGTGGAGAACACATCCTCGGCTGGACTGCGCGCGACAAGCCGCGGATCAATGATCTGCACACCGGGCCAGGCAAACGGGGCAAGCCGCGGCGCCTGCCGGCGGGCAAGCTGGCCTTCGGCATCCATCGTGAAGTCGCCGGCTCCGTCATAGCCAAGCGAGGAATGCGTCGCCGCCAGCAGCATCAGGCAGTCCATGCGCCGCTCGTCCCACCGCTGGATCATGCGCTCGAGGTTCGACCCCCAGCTCTCCAGCCAGATCGAATCGCTGTTGTGCGTGAAGAAGGGCTCACCGCCGAAATGCGGCAACGCCCGCTTCAGTGCCCCGCCAGTATCGAGGATCCGGTCACGCTCGTCCTGGATGATGAAAGTGGCATCCGACCGTCCCTTGAGGTGATCGACCACCATCTCGCCCTTGTAGTGCACATTCACCACGAAGGTGTTCACGCCGACCGACTTGAGCCTGTCGATGGCATGGTCAAGCAACGTACGGCCATCGACCGTGATGAGCGGCTTGGGCCGGTCATTGGTCATGGGTCGCATGCGTGTGCCAAGGCCGGCCGCCATGATCATGGCGCGGGAGGGTCTTCTTGTCATGTCAGGTCAGGTCCAGGAATACCACGATACTGCTGCGGAACATGCTCATCGAACCAGCCGCGCAGCCCGGCCAGCGCCGGATGGCAGAGATCCCGCTCAAGATAGCGCCACATGCGCGGAAGGAATTGCCGGTAGCGTGGCTTGCCATCCCGCTTCCACAGCCGCGCAAAGATGCCGACGATCTTCGTGTTGCGCTGGGCCGCCAGTAGGGCAGCCGCAAAGCGGAAGCCTTCGGCATCAAAGCCCGCCTCTGCCGCGCATCGGCGCTGGATATAGCGCGCGATCATCGCGTCGGCGAGTTCCGGGCCGACGTCGCGTCGCGCATCCTCCGTCATCGAGATCACGTCATAGGCAGCAGACCCCGACAGGGCGTCCTGGAAATCGAGCAGCCCGGCCCGCGCCACGCCGGAGCGCGACGGCAGCCACATGAGGTTCTCGGCATGGTAGTCGCGCAGGATCATGACCGGCCTGCTGACCTCAAGCAGAACCAGCGCCGCGCGCCAGAGCGCATCAAACGAGGCTTGCGCATCCTCAGGCAGCATCCGTCCGGTGGCTGCCGGATAGAACCACATCGGCAGCAACCACACCTCCGCCAGCATCGCCATCGTGTCATAGCCGAGCAGGCGCACCTCGCCGCCACCCGGCACGGACAGCGCCCGTGGTGCGGGCGTGCGATGCAGGTGTGCAAGCGCGTCGATCGCCGTCTCGTAGAAAGGTGCTTCCGCCTGCCCGGCCTGGATCAGGTCAGCCATGCGGCCGTCACCGAAATCCTCGATGAGCAGGAAACCGGCCTCATAGTCATGCGCAAGGATCCCAGGCGCGCTCAACCCCGCAGCCGACAGGAACTGACTGATCGCAGCAAAAGGGCGACAATCCGGTCCCGCCAGCCGCGCCATGGCATTGTAGCCCAGCGCCGCACGTTCCGCCGTCGTGGCATCCGGGGGACATGATGCGGTCTCGGCACCACGCGGCTGATCCATGAGCATCGCGCTCGAACCACCCCGTTTGAGACGCGCATACCGGCGGGTCGATGCATCACCCGGCAACGCCTGCAGCGTGGCTCCATCCCATCCCGCGCGCTCAAGGAATGCGAGGGCTTGAGCATGACGGGCCTCTCCCGCCCCACTCATGACAGGCTTCTCGCGCGGTGAAGGCTCCGCAACCGCTCGGCCCACGCGCCGCGGCCGATGATCTTGGTACGCCGCTCCTCGACCCCGTCGTCGACTTCAAGGATGACATCAAGCCGGTCGGCCGGCATCAGTCCGCCCATCCGGTCCGGCCACTCGACGATCAGAACCCCGGCCTCGAGCGCTTCGTCAAAACCAAGCTCGACGATTTCACGCTCTCTGCGCAGCCGGTACAGGTCCGCATGCGCGATCCGGAACCCCGGGGCGTCATAGGCCTGAACCAGCGTGAATGTGGGGCTCGGCACCTCCTCGCCCGGCAGCAGCGTCTGCACGATGCAGCGCGCCAGCGTCGTCTTGCCGGCCCCCAGGGCACCCGCGAGAGCAATGAAATCCCCCTTGCGCAGGTTGCTGGCCACGACGCGTGCAAGGCGCTCTGTCGCCTGCATGCCATTGAGGGTCACTTGCACCATGTAGCTGTCGCAGGCCATGACATGTCCGTCCTTGGAGCGCCCCTTACTACCCTCAGGAGCAGGACGAGTTCAATGCTGAAGGATGCCCGCGGAATCAAGGTCTTAGCGAGGTTGATTGCCGGATGCCGTCCATGCTAACGCACCGCCGGGGGAGACCTCCCGCAAGAGGCAGGATATGAGCGATTCGGTGGTCATTGTCGGCGCCGGCCAGGCCGCATCGCAACTCGTGGCCTCCCTGCGCAGCGAAGGCTACGGCGGTGCCATCGTGGTGATCGGCGACGAGGCCCATATTCCCTACCAGCGCCCGCCCTTGTCCAAGGCATACCTGAAGGGAGAGATCGCCACCGACCGTCTCTTCATCAAGCCGCCCGAGTTCTATCGCAGCGCCAACTGCGCGCTCAGGCTGTCGACCAGGGCCACCGCGATCGATCGCCGGGCGCGGACGGTAACCCTCTCCGACGGCAGCACGCTGCCGTGGACAAAACTGGTCCTCGCGACAGGGTCACGCGTGAGAAAGCTGCCGCTGGCTGGCGCCGAAGACCCCGCCTGCCACTACCTGAGGGGCATCGATGACGTCGACGCGCTGCGCCCACGCCTGGCGGAAGGCGCCCGCCTCGCGATCATTGGCGCAGGCTACATCGGCCTCGAAGTCGCCGCTGTGGCGGTCAAGCGCGGGCTGAAGGTAACCGTCATCGAGGCTGCGCCACGCGTGCTGGCGCGGTCCGCCTCGCCCCAGGTCTCGGAATTCTTCGAGGACGAGCACCGCAAGGCCGGCGTGGACCTGCGCTGCTATGTTCGAACTGAATCGATCGACCGCCTGGGGGATGCACTGGCCATCAACACCTCCTCCGGGATCGTGCCGGCCGATATCGTCCTGATTGGCGTCGGCATCTTGCCCAACACCGAGCTTGCAGGCGACGCAGGCCTCGAGGTCGACAACGGCATCCGGGTAAATGCCTTCGCCCAGACCGAAGACCCCGACATCTACGCGATCGGCGACTGTGCCAACCTCCCGAACTCCTTCGCCGGGCAGGGTCGTGTGCGCCTTGAGTCCGTGCAGAACGCAATCGACCAGGCCAAGCACGCCGCCCTGTCAATCCTCGGCCGCCCCAAGGCCTATGACGAGGTACCCTGGTTCTGGTCCGACCAGTTTGACCTGAAGCTGCAGATTGCCGGTCTGTCGGCACCGCAAGACCGGATCGTGCTGCGGGGCGACCGGGCGAACCGCAGTTTTGCAGCCTTCCACCTGCAGGACGGCACCGTAACGTCGGTGGAAGCGGTAAACGCAGCCCCGGAGTACATGATGGGCCGCAAGCTCATCGCGGCGCGCGCACGCGTCGCGCCGGAACGCCTTGCAGACAGGGCCATTCCTATGAAAGACATGACCTGAAGGAACGAAAGCAGATAGTCCCATGGCCAAGATCAAGTACATCGAACATGACGGTAAAGAGCACGTCATCGACGTCCAGCCCGGCACCACCGTGATGGAAGGCGCCGTCAAGAACATGATCCCCGGCATCGACGCGGATTGTGGCGGCGCCTGCGCTTGCGCGACCTGCCACGTTTATGTGGACAAGGCCTGGCTCGGAAAGATCCAGCCGATGCAGGAAATGGAAAAGACCATGCTGGACTTCGCCGAAGGCGTGGAGGCCACCAGCCGCCTGTCCTGCCAGATCCAGGTGACCGAGGCGCTCGACGGCCTGACCGTCCGAATGCCCAAAAGCCAGCACTGACGGACCAAGGGACGACCACGGACCTTGTCCGGCACAGGCCGGACAGGTCTCAGTCGGCTGACATCAGCCCGTTGCTTCGCTCGCGCCCTTGGGACCCGCCGCCTCGGCGCGACGGCGCGGAAAATGGCACGTGACGCGGGTGCCGCGTCCCACCACGGAGTCCAATTCCACACGCCCACCATGCAGGTCCACAAAGCTGCGCACAAGCGCAAGCCCGAGGCCGGCACGCCGCGCATCCTTCTTGCGTGTACGCGACTGGAAGCGGTCGAACACTTCGGCTTGGTGTGCAGCAGGGATGCCTGCACCTGAGTCGCTGACATAGATCCGCACCTCGTCCGCCGACAGTTCGGCACCGAAGGCAATGCGCCCGCTGGGAGGCGTGTGCTCGATCGCGTTGATCACCAGATTGTAGACGATCTGCAGCAGTCGCTTCTGGTCGGCATGAAGTTCACACCCGCGACGCGGACCTTCATTGACCACTTCAACCTGTGCCTTGCGCGCACGCTCCTCGACCAGCGGGATGACGCCGGCCAGCACTTCGGAAACCTCGACATCCTTCCGGTCGAGCTCGATCGTGCCGGCCTCGATGAGCGCCAGATCGAGAATGTCGTCGATCAGGGTCTCAAGCGTCTTGGAGGCACTGAGGATGTCAGCAAGATAGGCACTCTGGCTGTCCGTGAGCTTGCCCGCAATCCCGTGGCGCAGCAGGTCTGCAAAGCCCGCGATCGAATTGAGGGGCGTACGCAGCTGGTAGGATACGTTTGAAATGAAGTCCGACTTGAGCTTGTCTGCAGCAAGGAGCGCATCATTGCGCTCTTCCAGCGCCTTCTCGCGCATGACCGTGTCGGTCACGTCGCGGTAGCAAAGCAGCAGCGACCCATCCGGAAGAGGCGCGGTGCTGCAGCTCAGTTCCACGCTGTCCGAGCATGAGAGCCTGTCGATCTTCACGCGGCGCTCCTGCTTCGCCCCCGTGATCAGCACGGTCATCTGGCTCCAGTGCCCTTCATCCGCGAGCTTTCCGCGACACGAGGCAAACACTTCGGCAAAGCGCGGCTGGCCGCCCAGCACCACGGGATCGATGTCCCAAAGTTCGGCGAACGCCTTGTTGAACAGCTTCAGGCGACCATCGGTACCAAACACGGCCAGGGCTTCGGTCAGGTGATCAATGGTCGTACGCTGGACGCTTGAAAGCTGGTTGAACCGGCGCTCGAGCTCCATCTGGTTCGAGACGTCGGCATAGATGAAGATCAGCCCCCCGCGCGGATGCGGCTGGCACGTCACGCGCAGCGTTAAGTTCCGCGGAAGGTGCCAGTACTCTTCCCGCTCGCTGATCAGCGTATTGTACAGGGCGAGCCGCTCGCGCTTCCACGACGAGAAATCCCGCTGCTCCGACAGTTTTCGTGCGCCACGCAGGCTCTCGAGAATCTCGCCATCCGACGGATGGGTCGCAAGCCAGCGCTCCTCGAGATCCCAGAGCCGTGCAAACGCCTTGTTCGAAAACTTGAGACGCTGGTCATCGCCAAAGATCGCAACAGCCACTGGAAGCCGGTGAAGCGTCTCTTCATGCGAGTCAATGTGCTGCTGGAGAAGGCGCTTTGTTTCATCGACATCGGTCACATCGATGGCATAAGACGCCACGCCCATATCCATCGGGATGGCGAAGATCTCGAAGGCGCGACGCTGGCGGTTTACAACGACGGTATGCGTTTCGGTCTGAACCTGTTTGGTCTCCAGGGCACGGGCAGCAAGCTCCCGGCTCTCGCGGTCAAGTTCGATCTGGTCGGCCAGCACATCACCGCCAACCGGCGGATCGACAGCCTCCTCATAGGCCCGGTTTACCCACACAAGGTTCAACGCACTGTCGCGCCGCCACACGGGCATCGGTGCCGCATCGAGCAGGTCACCTAGCCGCGAACGCTCTTCCTCGCTCGCCGTGAGGCGGACCGTCAGGTTATAGCTCGCCTCGTCATCAGGGGTCACGTCGCGCAGCCAGACCGCGGTCTGCCCGGCCGCCGGCTTTCCATAGGCCTGGAACACCCGTCCATCAGGACCGGGTACCGTCAGGGAGAACATCGATCCCCCGGCACCCAGCCGCTGGATCGAATCCTGCAGCTGGCCCGTCTCGTCGGCTTCAAGCACGCCGGCAAGCACGCTGTCCGACCCGGTCCGCGCGATCGGATCGCCGCCGATGTTACGCCAGACAAAGAGCGAGCCCGGTTCGGCCGAAACAATGGCGGCTTCCTTCTGGAAGCGAGCTTCCGCGCGCGCGCCGCGCGCAGCCGCACGCCGCAGGAGTGCATCCGCCCGTGCGCGCATCGCAATCACAATGAGCGCCAGCGAACCTGCAAGGGCAATGGCCCCAAGGGTCACACCAAACGGCAACCAGACACCAATGTCGTGAGTCAGATCCAAGACCGGCCCCATGCTGCTACGGGAAGTTCAAGCGACACCGACAGTCTCAAAAGCTGGAACCGGAGGGAAACAGGACGCGGGAAAGGCGCTGAAGCGACAGCGACCCAACATCGGACTTCTCCCCGGCCAACCCCCTTTGAGACTGTTCTGCGCTCGCAACCCCATATGCGAGAATCACTCTATCCGATGATGATAGGAACCAGCCCGAGGCTTGTCCTTTTCGGGTCAGCAGTCATCCGGTTTGCCGCCCGGGCACCCGGGCCCCATCGACAGGGAGGAAAGGCCGTGAGTCTGCTTGGGAAACATCAAGCACGATCAAGGCTCTGGCTCACATGCTTCACACCAGTTCGGAGCCATGCGGAAGGCCGCGCCGACGGCACGAAGTGTTGCCAAAAAGCGATAGCGCTTTGTCAAACGAAGACGCCCCGGGAATTCATCACCGATGGGTGCAGGATGTTTACGATCAGATAACACTCTTCCAACCGGCGGCACGCGGCGAGCGCAGTTCCGCGCGACAGGATCGGAGAGAAGGAAAAAGGGACGGCCGCAGTGAACGACCGCCCCCTCAGGACCCATTGACCTCGGTGTGCCGGTTCTCAACCCGGGAAGAGTTGCACCCCGAGCTTGATCATCCCGCCATCCTTCAGCGCGACGCACGCCATGCTCTCCATGCCCTGCACGTAGCAGAACAGTGGCAGGCGTGCGCGTCGAGCGGCTTCATAGTAGTCCCGGTCCACCGCCTCATCCGGGAGGAAGGGAAACTCCCCGCTCGCCGGCTGCGCGGCCCCGGGGGGCCAGGTCGGCAGGCTGGCCGTGGACTTGAGTTGGTGATCCTGCCGGATCCACTCTCCAAGAGCTGCCTTCATGGCTTTCATGCTCTTGACGCCGGCAAAGGGCATCACGAACTGCGCGACGCGGGCGTCAACCCACAGCGGCGTGCCGTCCGCACCACGGACGGTCACGACCACAACGGCCTTGTCACAGCGGGGCCCATGCGAAACAGCCTCGGCACGCAACGGCCGCTGCCCCGAAGGCGCCCAGGCAAAGCCCACCGAAACATCACATGCGGAAGCCGCCTGCGATGGCTCAGCCCAAGCAAGCCCCATCGCAGCCGCAGCCACAAGCATCAAAAGCGACTTGGTCACCTTCATGACAGAACCCCTCCTTGTCACTAGTAGCGATAATGATCCGGCTTGAACGGTCCTGCATCACCAATGCCGAGATACTCTGCCTGCTTCGTCGAAAGCTCGGTCAGCTTGGCACCAAGCTTCGCCAGATGCAGCCGCGCGACCTTCTCGTCGAGTTTCTTGGGCAGCGTGTAGACCTTGTTGGCGTACTGCGCGCCATTCTGCCAGAGCTCGATCTGCGCCAGCGTCTGGTTTGTGAACGACGAGCTCATCACGAAGCTGGGGTGCCCGGTTGCATTGCCGAGATTCACGAGCCGGCCTTCCGACAGAAGGATGATGCGCTTGCCCCCGGGAAACTCGACTTCGTCAACCTGTGGCTTGACGTTGTGCCACCTGAAATTCTTCAGCGCGGCAACCTGGATTTCGGAATCGAAATGGCCAATGTTGCAGACGATTGCGCGATCCTTCATCCGGCGCATGTGGTCGACGGTGATGACATCGACATTACCCGTCGCCGTCACGAAGATATCGGCGCGCGGCGCCGCATCATCCATCGTGGTCACCTCATAGCCCTCCATGGCGGCCTGCAAGGCGCAGATCGGATCGATCTCCGACACGATCACGCGACACCCCGCGTTGCGCAGGCTGGCAGCCGAACCCTTGCCTACGTCACCGAAGCCGGCAACCATGGCCACCTTGCCCGCCATCATCACGTCGGTACCGCGGCGGATGCCGTCGACAAGGCTCTCGCGGCAACCATAGAGGTTGTCGAACTTCGACTTGGTCACACTATCGTTGACGTTGATGGCCGGGAACGGAAGTTCCTTGCGCTCCGCCATCTGGTAGAGCCTGTGCACGCCGGTCGTCGTCTCTTCGGTGACGCCCTTCACCGCAGCAGCGATCTTCGTGTACCAGCCCGGCTTGCGGTCGATTGTCTTGCGCATGACCGCAAACAGTGCCTCTTCCTCTTCGTTGGAAGGCTTGGAGATCACCGAGAGGTCCTTTTCCGCCTTTGGACCGAGCACGCAGAGCAGCGTTGCATCGCCACCATCATCAAGGATCATGTTCGGCGAACCACCATCAGCCCACTCGAAGATCCGGTGCACATACTCCCAGTACTCGACCAGCGTCTCACCCTTCTTGGCAAAGACAGGAATGCCGGCGGCAGCGATGGCCGCCGCTGCATGGTCTTGCGTCGAGAAGATGTTGCAGGATGCCCAGCGGACGTCCGCGCCAAGCACCTTCAGCGTCTCGATCAGCACGGCCGTCTGGATCGTCATGTGAAGACAGCCAGCAATACGAGCACCCTTGAGGGGCTTGGAGGAGCCATACTCCTCGCGCGTCGCCATGAGGCCGGGCATCTCGGTCTCGGCAATAGCGATTTCGCGGCGGCCATAATCTGCAAGCGTAATGTCGGCGACGACATAATCGTTGGCCATGAATTTTCCTCTGCGGGTTTGCGGCGCCGCTTCATGGACGCCAGTGAACACGCGCCTCTATAGCACCGCAATCCTGGCACCTCAAGGAGCATATAAAGATCTCTTTATGTCTTGTATGGCAGCAGAAAAGTCGGCGTTTTGCCAGAAACATCCCCCGGGTTGCCCGGATCCCCTCACTCGATGGAGCAGGCGTGCGGCTCGCCCGCCGCTGGCTTCGGCGCGACCGAACAGGCCTTGTCCCACCACCCCATCACAAGGGCGCCAAGCTGCAGGTCGCGGCCTGTAACGGCCGCAACCTCGGCACGCACCGCCTGCTGCAGCGATGCGGGAGCAGCGCGCGCGGTTTCGCAGGCAACAGCGCGCACGCGCTCCGGCACGCCGGGACGACCGCAGGCCGCAGCCGTGTCGCCTGCCAGTTCGCGCGCAACGCGGACCTGCTGCTCGGCGATGCCCCTGAGTTCTTGCAGGGGATCACCCGCGGTCGGAACCACCGCGTCGCCCGCAGCCGGGCTTTCCGGCAGCCGCAGGATGTCGCGTGCCTGCGACAGCATCACGCCATAGCGCCCCGTGGCAATGTAGAGCTCGGTGATGCGCGACACGTCCTCCGCAGTCAGGCGCTGGGGAGACGCATCCTCATCCTGCTGCATGACATCGTCGTAGATTGCACAGCCAGACAGGCTGGCCAGGATGATCGCGACAGTCAGCAAACGGCGCATGCAGGATCCTCTTGCTCACGCGATGATCGTGTTCCCGGGGGGCAGAGCATCCACCGCAAGACCTGACACCTTGTACCCTTGCACGCGCTTCCTGCCAATCAGACCGCAGCGCTCGACCGGATGCACCGCGCCCGCGATATGGGTCTCTCGTGACCACAGCTTGCGGTCAACTGCCGGCATCCACTTGAGGTTGCGCCCTGTCGGTGTCAGGCCTTTGAGTTGCGGCACATGGACAAACCCGGAAAGGAGGGAAACACGCCGCATGAGCAGGCTGCCCATGCTCAGGAATCCTCGCCGAACCTCGCCTCGATGAGCGCCTGCAGCGCGTCGAGAGCTTCGCGTGCCTGCGGCCCCTCAGCCGAAAGCCCGAGCTCGGATCCGATCCCCGCGCCCAGCATCATGAGCCCCATGATCGAGGTTCCGGTGACACTGTGACCATCCTTGTGAACGGTGACCTGAGCATCAAAACGTCCAGCCGCCTGCACGAACTTCGCCGACGCCCGCGCGTGCAAGCCTTTCGCATTCACGATCCGGACATTCCGGACCCCGGATGCCGGCGCATCAGCCACCTGTCAGTTCCTTCGATGCGACACGGATATACTTGCGGCCGGCATCCTGCGCCTTCTCCACCGCTTCCATGAGCTTTGCCCCCGGGCGAACCGAAGCAAGCTTGATCAGCATCGGAAGATTCACCCCGGCAATCACTTCCACCCGACCATTCTCCATGGCCGAGATCGCCAGGTTTGAGGGTGTGCCACCAAACATGTCGGTCAGGAGGATCACGCCGCTCCCGCTATCGACTTTACGGATCGCCGCGAGAATTTCGTCCCGGCGGGTCTCCATGTTGTCCTGCGGCCCGATGCAGACCGTCAGGAAATCAGCCTGCGGTCCAACCACATGCTCGGTCGCGGCCTTCAGCTCGTCGGCAAGTCGGCCATGCGTGACAAGAACAACGCCAATCATGAATGCAATGACACTCCAGCACCTGCATCGGCGCAACCCGCTGCCTGCCCTCTGGCAGGCGACCTTCATAGTCTGCTTCGCGCCCCCGCTCAACGACCGAACGCGCGGGACATTCAATTCGGCAGTCCGCCGGCGTGGAACAAAGAGGCGAGGCTTATCCTCACTTTTGCAGGAGCAGAGGCTTCCTCTCCCCGCAGCAGAAGCAGGGGTAACCGTGGCAGTCCGGCACCGGGGGGATCCCAGACGGCCGGCATGGGCAGGCGTTCGGGCACAACGGAAACAAGCTGCACCGCAAGCCTCAGCACGGTAGAGGCCTTCCGCGCCGCCCGGAGGATGCCGCAGCCACGCACCTCGACAAGCCCGCCGATATTCTCCGGACAACGCGCCAGAAGCAGTCCGTGCTGCATCTCCAGCGCGACCTGGTCATCGGCCACAAGGAACGCTCCCTCCGCGATCAGGCGCAGCGCAAGGTCGCTCTTGCCAGCACCCGAGGGTCCAAGGATGAGAGCCCCCGCCCCGGCAATATCAACACAACTTGCGTGTACAAGCACGTCAGCTGGCCCCTTCATTGGCCAGCGGCAGCTCGACAGTAAACCGCGAGCCCGTCGAGCGTCCCTCGCCATCCTGGACATTGGCCGCAAGGATGCGCCCGCCATGAACATCGATAATCTGGCGCGAGATCGACAGTCCGAGCCCGGAATTCTTGCCAAAGCCATGCGCAAGCGGCCGCGATGTATAGAAGCGCCGGAAGATGACCTCGAGGTTCTCCTCCGGGATGCCAGGCCCCTGGTCTTCGACCGTGACCACGGCCCACCCGTCCCGCCGTCGCATCGCGATACGGATCTCCCCGTCCGGAGGACTGAAAGACAGCGCATTCTCGATGATGTTGCGAAAGACCTGGGCAAGCGGCCCCTCAAGACCCCTCACCTTCAGCGATGACGAGGCCAGGTCAAGCCGGATGCGCGGCGCACCCTGGACATCAGGATCGTCGAACATGTCGGCGACCGCCGAAACAAGTCCACCGAGATCCACAGTATGCGCCTTCGCGCGCGACAATTCCGCATCCAGTCTTGAAGCATCCGAAATGTCGCTGATAAGCCGGTTCAGGCGCGCCACGTCATCGCGGATGACGCCCATCAGCTTCAGCCGTTTCTCCTCATCGGTGGTGCGCCGCAGTGTCTCGATGGCGCTGGCAACCGAAGTAAGCGGGTTCTTGATCTCATGGGCAACATCGGCCGCGAATTGTTCAATTGCATCCATGCGCGCATGCAGCGCCGAAGTCATGGCACGCAGCGATACCGACAGGTCTCCGATCTCGTCCCGCCGCCCGGCCAGATTGGGAATGGCATCAAGCGCCCGCCCGCCACTGCGCACGACCTCGGCACCATGCGAGAGTTTGCGGATCGGTCCCGTGACATGCCACAGCAACAGGAGCGATGCCGCGAAAATCACACCAAAACCAACGATGGCACCGGAGACCAGTTGCGCCGCCTCGCTGGCAAGCGCATCATCAATGTCGCCAGCCTCGGTAGACAGCATGAACACGCCCATCACGTAGCGCAGCCGGCGGATCGGAACCGCAACCGAGAGGATCAGCTTGCCATCCTTGTTGATCCGCTCTGCACTCGCGAAATCTGCTGACCGCATCACCTCTCGAACTTCGGCAAAGCTCTCTCCGGGGGTGAAAAGCTCCTCAAGGTTCGGGGAAGGAAGATCCTTGCCGGGACGCAACCGCACGATCCCCTGCCGGATCGTGCGCTCGATCTGTTCCCGGACATCCACCTGACCGGGCGCAGGCAACTCCCGCGCCAGGACCTGGTTCCGCATGAGGATGAAACGCGTATCATGCAGCGGGCCGCCATCCGGGCTGAAGATGCGCGCGCGCATGCCGGTGGGCTTCAGCAGCCAGTTCAGCAGCGCGGTCGTCTTGAGGTCATCAAGTTCGGTCGCATCCTCGGCGTTGGTTTCTCCCTTCGCGCCATAGCGGGCAATCGCATCGGCCATGACTTCAGCCTGCGCCTTGAGCGCCCGGAATCGCTCGTCGACAAGCGACACCCGGACTTCCTGAAGCCAGAAAATACCGACAAGGAACCCCACCAGCGCGATGAAGTTGAAGCCGATGACCTTGAGCGTGAGCAGCGAAAGCCGTCGCTGCCGGGGCCGGAAGGCAAGCCCCTTGGCACGCACCCGTGGAGGAAAGAGCCACATCGCAAGGCGTAAAGGCCACCCGGCCGCCCGTGGCGGGCCGGAGACATCAGCCATTCCAGGTTTCGCCGAGGACCCTGTGTCGCTCAAACTTCGACGTACTTGTAACCGACGCCATAAAGCGTCTGGATCGAATCGAAGGAATCATCCACCTGCTTGAACTTCTTGCGCAGCCGCTTGATGTGGCTGTCGATCGTCCGGTCATCGACATAGACCTGGTCGTCGTAGGCCGTGTCCATGAGGTTGTCGCGGCTCTTGACGATTCCGGGGCGCTGCGCAAGTGACTGCAGGATCAGGAACTCTGTCACCGTGAGCTGCACGTCCTTGCCATCCCAAGTGCAAGAGTGGCGTTGCTGGTCGAGGACAAGCTTCCCGCGGACCATCACCTCGCGCGAACCGCCGGCTCCCGGGGGCGCGCTGCGTGCCTCGGCGCGCCGCAGCACCGCGCGCACCCGCTGGAGCAGCGTGCGCTGGGAGAATGGCTTGGTGATGTAGTCATCTGCGCCGAGGCTGAGCCCCACGACCTCATCGATCTCGTCGTCCTTCGACGTCAGGAAGATGACCGGCAGGTCGCTCGACTGGCGCAGGCGCTTGAGCACCTCGTGTCCATCCATGCGGGGCATCTTGATGTCGAGGATCGCAAGCGAAGGCGGTGTCGCCTGCAGGGCCGACAGCGCCGTCACCCCGTCGGAATAGGTGCGGACGTGGAACCCCTCCTGCTCCAGCGCCATCGCCAGCGAGGAGAGAATGTTTCGGTCATCGTCGACGAGAGCAATTGTGGTCATGTGAGGCTTGGTTCCTGATCCGGAAAGATTCTGGTGTCGCACGCCAGTATAGGCACACCATCCGTCCATAACCATTGTCGGGGACAAGGGTTACTGGCCCCCCCTGGTTCCGTAGCAGCAGGCAACCCGGTCAACGTGGCGGGGCCACAGGCCGCAAGGTTCCAGGCCATCGCAATTATAGGGATATTTGGGCCAATTTGAGGCTGCAAGCCGGGGGAAAGGGCCCGTTGATATTGCGTCGGAAGGGCCCGGACCCTATGGTAGCGGCCCGAATTGAAACCTCAGATTTCTGCCAATTCGCCCCCAAGGTGGGCGATCCGGAGACCACGACGAATGCACCCGACCGCCCACCCGCACAACGCCATCGACAGCGCCGGCCTCGTGAACCTCAGGCGCGTGCACTGGAACCTTCCCATGGCCAGCCTGGTCCAGGAGGCTGTCGAGCGCCGCGAAGGCGTGCTCGCGAAGGACGGCCCGCTGGTGGTCAAGACCGGGATCCACACTGGCCGATCGGCCGGCGACAAGTTCGTCGTGCGCGAGGCCTCGGTCGAAAAGCACATCTGGTGGGACAACAACAAGTCCATCACGCCAGCTCACTTCGATGCGCTCCTGGCATCGTTTCGGGCCTATGCACAGGGTCGCGAGCTATTTGTGCAGGACCTCTTCGGCGGCGCCGACAAGGTGCACCGGCTGCCCGTACGCGTCGTGACGGAACTCGCCTGGCACTCTCTTTTCATCCAGCACCTGCTGATCGAGCCCGAAGCCGGCGAGCGGCTGACCTTCGATCCGCAGTTCACCATCATCGACTTCCCCGGCTTCCACGCTGATCCCGCAATCCATGGCACGGCCTCGGGAACGGTGATCGCTGTCTCCTTCGAGAAGAAGCTCGTCCTGATCGGTGGCACGTCCTATGCGGGCGAAATGAAGAAGTCTGTCTTCACGATCCTGAATTACCTGCTCCCGCCGAAGAACGTCATGCCGATGCACTGCTCGGTCAATGTCGGCAAGTCCAAGGAAAGCGCAATCTTCTTCGGCCTGTCGGGCACCGGCAAGACAACGCTTTCAGCAGATCCGCATCGCACGCTGATTGGCGACGACGAGCACGGCTGGTCCGAACACGGCGTTTTCAATTTTGAAGGCGGCTGCTACGCGAAGATGATCCGCCTGTCGCCGGAAGCCGAGCCAGAGATCTACGCCACCACCAGGCGCTTCGGCACCGTGCTCGAGAACGTCGTGATCGACGAGCGCACCCGGGAACTCGACCTGAATGACGCCTCCCTCGCCGAGAACTCCCGGGGCGCTTACCCGATCGCCTACATCCCCAATGCCAGTACGACCGGGATAGCCGGCCAGCCTTCGAACATCGTGATGCTGACGGCCGATGCCTTCGGCGTCCTGCCACCGATCGCCAAGCTGACACCAAGCCAGGCCATGTACCACTTCCTCTCGGGTTTCACCGCAAAGGTAGCCGGCACGGAAAAGGGCCTCGGCAAGGAGCCCCAACCAACTTTCTCGACCTGTTTCGGCGCGCCCTTCATGCCGCGTCACCCCACCGAGTACGGCAACCTGCTGCGCGACCTGATTGCGAGGCACAAGGTCGATTGCTGGCTGGTCAACACGGGCTGGACGGGAGGCGCATTCGGCACAGGTTCGCGCATGCCCATCAAGGTCACCCGCGCCCTGCTCTCTGCGGCGCTCGATGGCACGCTCAAGACCGTCGAGATGCGCAAGGATCCGCACTTCGGCTTCGAGGTACCGGTCGAGGTTCCCGGCGTCGACACCCGGATCCTGAACCCGCGCGAGACCTGGGCCGACAAGGCCGCCTATGACAAGCAGGCCATCAAGCTCGTCCAGATGTTCCGCGACAACTTCCGCAAGTTCGAGGCCCATGTGGGCGCCGACGTAAAGGCCGCAGCGCCCAAGCTGGCCGAAGCCGCGGAATAATCGGCGCAGGCAATGGCCCCTGGATGAAGGGACGCAACGGCGCCCGGTTAGTGCGCCTCGTCCCAGTTCAGGCCCGCCTTGGCATCGACAACCAGCGGCACGCTGAGCTTGAGAACGGGTTCGGCCGCGCTCTCCATCACACTCCGCACGACATGGCAGGTCTGCTCGACCTCGGCGTCAGGCACCTCGAAGACCAGTTCGTCGTGAACCTGCAACAGCATCCGCGCCCCAAGCCCCGCATCGCGCAGGGCAGAAGGCATGCGGATCATGGCGCGCCGGATGATGTCGGCCGCTGATCCCTGGATTGGCGCATTGATTGCCGCCCGCTCGACAAACGCGCGCATCGAGGGATTCGACGAACCGATGTCCGGCAGGTTGATCTTCCGCCCGAAGATCGTGCTCACATGCTTCCGGGCGTGAGCCTCCTGCTTCGTACGGTCCATGTAGGCCCGGATGCCGGGGAAGCGTTCGAAATAGGTCTTGATGTAGGCATTGGCCTCTTCACGCGGAATGCCAAGCTGGTTCGCCAGCCCGAACCCCGAGATGCCGTAGATGATGCCGAAATTGATTGCCTTCGCGCGGCTTCGGACCGCGGCAGGCATGCCCTTGATCGGCACGTTGAACATTTCCGACGCCGTCATCGCGTGGATGTCGACGCCCTCGGCAAAGGCCTTCTTGAGGGCGGGAATATCGGCAATATGCGCCAGCAGCCTGAGCTCCACCTGGCTGTAGTCGGCACTCACCAGCTTCATGCCCTTCGGCGCGACGAAGGCGGTGCGGATCTCGCGCCCCTCCTCCGTGCGGATCGGGATGTTCTGCAGGTTAGGCTCGTTTGACGACAGGCGCCCGGTCGACGTTGCCGCCATCGAATAGGACGTATGGATGCGCCCCGTACGCGCATTGATGAAAGTCGGCAGCGCGTCGGTATAGGTACTCTTCAGCTTCGACATCTGCCGCCAGTCAATGATCCGGCGCGGCAGGTCATGGCCCTGGGCGGCAAGTTCCTCCAGCGCATCAGCATCGGTCGACCACTGCCCGGTCTTGGTCTTCTTGCCACCCGGCAGGCTCAACTTGCCGAACAGGATCTCGCCAAGCTGCTTGGGAGAGCCAAGGTTGAAGCGCTCGCCTGCAAGCTTGTGGATCTCCTCCTCGAGCACGACCATGCGCTGGGCGAAGCGGTGCGACAACCGCGCCAGAACGTCCCGGTCGACGAGAACACCCGCCTGCTCCATGTCTGCAAGCACCTCGACAAGAGGCCGCTCGAGCGTCTCATAGACCCGCGTCATGCACTCGGCTGCCAGCCGCGGCTTGAGCAGACCATGCAGGCGCAGCGTGACATCGGCATCCTCCGCCGAATAGGCCGTAGCCTCGGCGACAGGCACCTGGTCGAACGTGACTTGTGCCTTGCCCTTGCCCGCAACATCGGTGAATGCGATGGGCTTGTGCTGCAGGAAGAGAACCGACAATTCGTCCATGCCATGCTTGTGCAGGCCCTCATCGAGCACATACGACATGAGCATCGTATCGTCGAAGGGGTGGATCCGGATGCCGTAACGCAGCAGGATGTGAAAGTCGTACTTGATGTTCTGCCCGACCTTCAGGACAGCCTTGTCCTCAAGCAGTGGCTTCAGGCGGTCAATGACGACCTGCAGCGCAAGCTGGCGCGGTTGCCCCCCGGAAAAGTCAAGACCACCGCCCGTTCCATGGCCAACCGGAATATAGCAGGCGCGCCCCGGAGCAACCGCCAACGCAATTCCGACAAGCTGCGCCTCCATCTCGTTCAGCGATGTCGTCTCTGTATCGACGCAGATCACACCGGCCGCATGCGCATCCGATATCCAGCGCTCTAGCACCGGAAGGTCGGTAACCGTCTCATAGGAAGACCGGTCGATCGGAGAAACGATCGCATCCCGCGCGACCACGGCGCCAGGCCCTCCGCTCACGACATCGCCCTGAGCCCGCCCCTCGCTCTCACCCGAAGGCGCGACCGTTGCAACGCTGACGGAGGCAGGCGGTATGGAGGCGGCATCACTGAGGTCCCACTCGGCCGCGACGCGACGGAACAGCGTGTTTAGCTCCATGGCCTTGAGGAACCCGGCAAGCTCCCGCGGGTCCGGCTCGACAATGCAAAGTTCGGAAAGCGGCACGGGCACAGGCGCATGCGCATCGAGTTGCACAAGACGCTTCGAGACGCGGGCCTTGTCGGCATGCTCGATCAGCGACTCGCGCCTTTTGGGTTGCTTGATCTCTCCGGCTCGCGCCAGCAGCGCCTCGAGATCGCCATAGGTATTGATCAGCTCGGCCGCTGTCTTGACGCCGATGCCGGGCACGCCGGGAACATTGTCGGTACTGTCACCCGCCAGTGCCTGAACATCGACAACCTTTTCTGGCGGAACACCAAACTTCTCGACAACATCGGCACTGCGGATCGATCGCGACTTGACGGGATCCTGCAGTTCGACATGACCATCCACCACCAGCTGCATCAGGTCCTTGTCCGATGACACCACCGTGACAAACGCGCCGGACGACGCCGCCTGCGCCGCGTAGGTCGCGATGAGGTCGTCGGCCTCGTAGCCTTCAAGTTCGACGGCAGCGACACCAAAGGCGCGCGTCGCGTCGCGGATGAGCGAGAACTGCGGCACAAGGTCTTCCGGTGGCGGCGGGCGATGTGCCTTGTACTCGGGATAGATCGCGTTGCGGAAGCTTGTGCGCGACGTGTCGAAGATCACCGCAAGATGCGTGGGCCGCTCGCCGGCCTTTGTATCCTGCAGCAGCTTGAACAGCATGTTGCAGAAGCCCGACACGGCACCCACCGGCAAGCCGTCGCTCTTGCGTGTCAGGGGCGGGAGGGCGTGGAATGCCCGGAAGATGTAGCCCGACCCATCGATCAGGTAGACGTGGTCACCCTTGCCGATGCCGCGGCCGGCCTTGGGCGCCGTCAATGGTGTCCAGCCTCGGCGGCATGCTTGGACAGCACGAACTTGCGGTCGCAGTAGGGACACTCGACCGAGCCTGTGGTGCCCATCTCCAGGAAGACCCGCGGATGGCCAAGCGCCCCGCCGCCGCCATCACAGGTAACGCGGTGCTGGTCGACGGTGATCACTTCTGCTGGCGGGGTCTTCATGACGCTGGTGCCCGGATTTTTCGAATTCGGCGGATCATACCGACCGCTTGTCGCACTGCAAGCGCCGGGAACGGGCCATTTGCGCCCAACGCCGCCAATTGCGTTGCCACGCCGCTTTCGTTACTGTCCGCCCGCGCAATGGCACCCATAGCTCAGTGGATAGAGCGCTGCCCTCCGAAGGCAGAGGTCGCACGTTCGAATCGTGCTGGGTGCGCCATCCCTTGTCGGGAACCAGATGCACCGTGACGGGTGACGTCCTGCCGCCCGCCCGCAAGGGCATTACTGGGGTGGCTGAAGCTCGACTTGGCAAATCTTACCGTGCGACTCGTCGCAATTGCTGACCAGACAGTATTCGACGGGAGACGCGCTGTCGTTGATCATGAAAACCCGGTAAGACTGCTTCGGCGGTTCAGTCGGATCGAACCGGGTTGGCAGGTCGCAATAGGCCTCGAACTTGTCCTCGAAGAACTTGACCGACCGCTCGGCGCAAACGCTCTCGTTGCGAAGCGGCGACACGAACGAAACAACCGCCATGCGAACGTCATCCCACGCCTGCCCCGACGGCACGGTGGCCGGATTGAACTGCCCGCCGCTATACCCGCCGGAATTCGCGTCATAGGCCACTTGCGGCCGCACACGGGCGATGACAAACCCTGCCACCTGCGGCCGGGACGTGGCAGTGGACGTTCCGTAGCCCGCGGGCGCGCTGGTGTCAAACGAGCCTCCGCTCGCGATTGGATCGTAGAACCCAATAAGGTACTCGTCGATGCTCCCCGGCTGCAGCACGCGCGGCGCGCCCACGCCGCCGCTGAACTGCTTTTCGCACTCCTGACGCTGCTGCGGCAGGGCCGTCACGGTGCAGCCCTTGCACTCGTCCGGGGACCCCCCGCTCATGAGCAACCAGATCAGCAGGAGCGAAACGATGATCGCCACCAGCACCACCAGTGTGTACTCGATCAGTTTTCTCGACATTCAGCTCCCCATCTCGCTCAGGCACATGATCATTCTATTCGCTCGGCTTTGGTTGGCGTCGAGGCGCGACGTCATAGGTCTTGGGTTCGGGTTCGGCTGCTACCGGGCGTGGTGAATCCGGCCAGTCCACCTTCTCCTTCGGAACAAACAGGTTGATCGCGACAACGATGACAAGAGTGGCCACGGCAGTGAAGCCAAGGATCTTCCACGTCTTCGCATCGGCCTGCCTGAGCCCGTCATTTACGGAGACAGGATTGCTCATCAGCTTGTGCTCACGGTTCGACATGGTGTGCCAACCGGCTCCCTCCGGTACCTAACGGTCGCAGTCCGTGTCGCGCATACGGAAAGCGCCTTGTCCGAAAATGCGGTCTGAGCGCGACGTGCAGTCGCCACCATAGCACACGCACTGCCCGGACTTGCACGTCAGGCTGTTACGGTCTGCCTCGCCACGTGCCCCGGCCTGAAGGTCGATGCCTACCCCAATGGAGCCGTTCACCTTGTTGTTCCGCAGGGTCACATAGGCGCCCGGCGACACCTTGATCCCATGGCTGGGACCGTTCACCCTGGTATCCTCGACCAGCACGCTGGCCCCCGCCCCGAGGGATAGCCCGGTGGCATAGCCCGATACCGTGACCCGCCTGATGACGACGCGGCGCGCTTCGAGCCCCGACAGCCAGGGAAGATCGTTAAGCGCCTGCCCGCCACCGATCAGCACGCCGAAGTCACCAAGGCTCGCGGCCGGATAGGGATCCTCAGGCTCCGACCGCACGACATTCACGGCGGTGATCTGCAGGGCATCCCGCGCACCATCCACGACCACGCCAGCCTTTGCACCCTTTACGAGGACATCATTGAGATTGATGTTGCCGGCATTCATGCGCACCACGAAGGGCCCGGTCTGCGTCGTCGCGAGACGGCTCTCGCTGATCCAGACCCGTCCAGCAGACACCGCAAAGACGGCAGCATCCTTGGCACGAATGGTCGAGCGACGCATCGTCAGCCCGCCACTGGTCACAAGGATCGCCGAATCCGGCCCGCGCCACGCGAGATTGACCTCCTCCAGGTTGGCCTCGCCGCCGCGGACATTGATGCACACATCCATGTCGATGCCGCCGAAGGTAACGGGCCCATGTCCACCAGCAGCCTGAACCTGCGCACAGACGCCGCCGACTAGCCGGGCCCGCGTTCCATAGGCATAGCTCGCGGAAGTAATCACGAGGCCGCTACCAAAGGAAAGGCCGGAGACATCGCAGGGCGCTCCAGGAACGACGCTGATCTGTCCCGGCCGCCCGCCAAGCGCATCCAGCGCCTCGCGCACCGAGCCATAGGACACGCCCCGGGTAGTTGGAGCTGCACAGTTGACTACGGGATTGAAAGTTGGCGCTGGATGCAGCCAGTCAGGCCGATGCGGCCGCCCTGAGGAAGGCCTGCGCTCGCAGCAGAGTCTGATGTTCGGGAACGAGTACGGATCCTGTTGGCCGTCGAGTTGCGCTTCCGCTTGCGCCCCCTGGTAGCCCCGCGCCTCTGCTGGCGTCGTGTTGAAGCCAAGGCTTGCGAGGATCCCCGCCGTTGCAGCCAGAGTAACCAAAAACGGCCTGACGCTGATATCCAGTATCTTCATGGTGCATCTCCGGGAATCGGATGATTGGCGTTGGTCTTCATGGGCCTAGTTCGTCACCGGCCTGGCAGCAGCCGGCAGCGGTGGTGCTGGCGGCAGCGCCTGGAGGGCCTCACGCTCGCGCGCACGGCGGCAGCGCAGCGTCCGGCACTCGTCCCGCGAGGAGGCAGGCGCCGTATCCAGCATCCGCATCAGCTCCGAGCGCGTCGGCTCGAACCCGGCGACAGCCGCACCCTGCCGATAGCGCACGGCGCGGTCTTCCGACTTCTCTACGCCGTCCGCGCCCTGCGTATAGAGTTCGGCAAGTGAATGCATCGCCTCGCCATCGCCCTGCTCCGCGGCAAGCAGCAACCACTTTTCCGCCCGCACGAAGTTCACAGGCACACCGACACCCTTCACATACATGATCCCGAGCACGCGCTGGGCTTTCGCATGCCCACGCACAGCCATGATCTGGATGAGCCGCGTCAGCTGCATCGGCGAGAAGGAGCCCGTCTGCGCATCACCAAGCATATCCTGGTACTTGGAAATGGCACGCGCCAGCTCCTGCGGGCCCGAGCCGCGCAGGAAGCCGATCGACCGCAGCATGTCAGAGCCCAGCGGCATCAGCCGGTCCGCCTTGGCCAGCGCGCGCTCGCGCTGCAGGTTGATGGGACACTCATCACCATGCACGAGGCCCGAAGGGGTCTCGCCACGATACCGGGTCTCCGCCGCATAGAACTCGAACGGAGCAAGCCATGTCTGCGCCTTGGCCTTCGCCTTGGCCTGCAGGTCATTGCCCGCAGCCTTGGGATCCGGTCCGCTCCCGACGGTCAGCCGCTTCAATTCATCGATATACTGCTTTGCGACGGGATGCCCGGCACGCTCTGCGAGCAGGTAGAACACCATCGCCTCGATCGTACTCGTCTGGAAGGCCGACTTGGATCCCTCCACGAAGTTCGAGAAGCGCGAGCAACTATTCGGCATCAGCCAGCCGAACCAGTCGCTGTTGCTGCACAGCTTGTTGACCCAGAAGTCGAATGACGTCCTGTACGACCCCGTCGCCGCCGGATAGCCGGTGGCAGATCCCGGCGAGGAGAAGCTGTCAACCCGGCGGCTGACGACACCGCCGGGACGCCGCACATGAACCCACGAGTCCGCGACCACGCCCGAAAGTGGACCTGTCGAAGCCGTATGGCGCTGGTTGATGTACGGATCCTGCAGTTGCCCCAGAAGGATGAAACCATCCCCACCGCGGCAGGCCGCGATATACATGATGCGATTCCGCGCGTCGATACGTTCGTCCTGCAGGAGATTTCGATAGATGGCCTCCGCCTCGTTCTCGGCATTCGCCAGCTTCGTGACCACGAAGTCAGCGGCCGCATCGAGATGGAAGTGGTCAAAGATCGCCGAGTTGTGAGCCGCGATGAAGTACCAGACATAGGCCTCGACGGGGTCGTAGTAGCCTTTGTCATCCTCGCGCTTGGCCGAGTAGATGTCCCCCAACTTCACCTGCGCGAAGAAATCATTTTCCTGCCAGGCAGCCCGCCGGCAGAGCCTGATTGCCTCATCCTTGCGCCCCAGCTGATAAGCCCGCTCGCACTCGGCCACATCAGCCCGTGCAGGCAATGCAGCCGTCGACGCTGCAATCGTTATGGCTGCAAGGGCAGCAAGACGGAAGAACGTTCCGATCCGCACCCGGACGCGTGCGAACACGCTATCCACTGAGCTACGCGATGTGTGCATGGGTCCTCTCACGCGATGGCGGCGGTACAACTGGGAACAAGCCTGATATCCGGACGCAAGACATGCAGCGCTCTTCCGCATCTGCATTCATTGAGTGCCAGACAGCAAACATGAGTCAAGCACTAGAGAGGAGAAAAGCGAGATAAAGTCTAGGCTTTACGCCTGTTTGCGTACACGACGCATGAGGCAGACCAACTGCAGCGCGCGCACGCAGAACTGGCACCAGGCCCACCCTCGTCAGACCTCGGGTTGAGCCGGAAAATCAGGTTGTGCAATCAGGGGTCGCAGCCCATTCCACTTAACTACGAAATCCCCAAGGGTGTTGCACGAAATTCCCCTGAGCAGCGAAATCAGCACTTCGGGAACACATCCGCGATGCCTCGAAGAAGGGTCGATCGAGGCGATGCGCGCCTGTGGCGAGTGGAAAATCGACGACCGGACCCTCAAGCCCCAAAGATCTGCCGGAAGGCCATGGGAACACGAATCAGCAAAGTTCAAAAAGCGCACACAGTGCGCATCAGGCCCAGAGCCCGCGCGCTTGCAGCACACGCTTCAGCAGCGCCGGCCTGTCCGTCATGATCCCGTGCACGCCAAGGTCAAGCAACCGGTTCATCTCGGTTTCGTCATCGATCGTCCAGACATGGACCTGCAAGCCGCGGCGCTCGGCCGCGCGGACAAGCCGAGGCGATACGATCGTGACGCCGCGTGCCGCCACCGGCACCTGCGCACAGCCCTCGCGCCACGCACCGCCACCAAGGCCAAACGATGCAGACTTCAGGCGCAAGATCCCCGCAGGCCCAAGCGAGGTGCACACACGCCCGTCAAAGGCATGCTGCACCTGGCGGATCCGGCTGTCGGAGAACGATCCGATGCAGACACGCTCCTCGGCGCCCACGCGCTTGATCAGTTGCACAAGCGGACCGACGGCAGCGTCATGCTTCGGATCGATGTTGATCCGCACATCCGGCCAGCGTGTGAGCAGGTCTTCCATGAGCGCAATGGGCTCGGTGCCGGCGATACGGGCACGCTGCACCGCTGCGAAAGGTAGCGTTTCAAGCAGGCCGCTCGAATCCGTGATCCGGTCTAGCCGCGGATCATGGAAGGACACCAGCACCCCATCGGCCGTCGCATAGGCATCGGTCTCAAGATAGCGATAGCCCAGCGAAACCGCGTAGTCGAAGGCCTTCATTGTATTCTCGGGCGCCTCGAGGGCACCACCCCTGTGGGCGAAGGCAAGCACGCCGCCATGTTCGAGATAGGGGTACTTCGCCGGGCGCATCTGGAATTGCCTTTCAGGACTTGTGCGCAGGGCTTTCGCCCGCGCCGTCTGGATCATCACGGACAGTCAATATAGTCTCGCGCCATTCATAATGGGGACCTGACATGAAAAGCCACTCCATCGACCGCCGTACCCTCCTGCAGCTCTCCGCAGTGACGGCGGCCCTCGGCCTCGGCGCCTGCGTCGACGACCTTGAGGGTTCGGCCCCCGGCAAGGCACCGACTAACCCTGAAGACCGAGGCCTTCTCGAGTTTTTCTCCCGCAGCTTCACCCGGGAACTGGAGGAATCCCCGGAATTCATGACAGCCCTGGGCATGAAAAAGCGCTATGGCGAATGGAGCGATTATTCGCAAGGCTTTGTTGACAAGTCCTACAAGGCGACGCTCGTGGACACGACGTTCATGCGCGAGAAGATCAACCGCGCCCGACTGAGCCCGCAGATGAGGGTATCTTTCGATGTGTTCCTTTACCGCAACGAACAGCGCCTCGCCAACTATCCCTTCCGATACCACAATTATGACACGTCCCACTTCGGCGGCCCGCATCAGTCCATACCGAACCTGCTGATCAACCAGCACCGGATTGATGACGCCTCCGACGCCGAGGCCTTCATCGCGCGCCTAAACGCGACGCCCCTGGTAATGCAGCAGGTAAGTGATTTCATGCGCGCGTCCGCCGGCAAGGGCATCACACTGCCACGCTTTTCCTACGCCCTGATGATCGCTGACGCCGGAAAGGTCCTGCAGGGCCAACCCTTGAACGGATCGGGCGAAAACGAGATCCTCGCCGCATTCCGGAAGAAGCTTGAAAAGACCAAACTGCCCGAGGCCCAGCGCACAAAGCTGCTCGCCGATGCAGTCAAGGCCATGCAATCGAGCATGAAGCAGGCCTACGACCAATTCCTGAGGACCGCCAGCGAGATTGGCCGCACCGTCACGACGGATCACGGGGTGGGCACCCTGCCCGACGGCAAGGCATTCTACGCCGAACGCACGGCCGCACATACCACGCTGAAAATGCCGGCAGCCGACATCCACGCACTTGGCCTGTCCGAGGTCTCGCGCCTGTCGGCCGACATGGAAATGGTGAAGAAGCGCCTCGGCTTCCGGGGCAACCTCCGGCAATTCTATCAGGACCTGCGGACAAACCCGAAATACCTCTATCCTTCGACCAGCGAAGGCCGGGCCGCCTATCTCGAGCGAGCCCTGCATCTCCAGAAGAAGGCCGAGGCCGCCCTGCCGGCGGTGTTCGGCACCCTGCCCAAGGCGCCCGTCGAAGTCAGGCGCATGGAGCCGTTCCTCGAAGGCGGCCAGACAATCGCCTTCTACAACCCCGCATCACCCGACGGCGCGCGGCCGGGTTACGTATTCTACAATCTGGCCTCGATGGCCACGCTGCCGAAATGGCAAATGGCAGCTCTCGCCTTCCACGAGGGCCTTCCCGGCCACCATTTGCAGATCTCGATCGCCCAGGAGACGGGAAACATTCCCGAGTTTCGGAAGTACACCGGCTTCACGGCCTACGTCGAAGGCTGGGCGCTCTATACCGAATACCTCGCAGGCGAGATGGGGCTCTATGAAAACGACCTCGACGAAGTGGGACGCCTGACGATGGAACTCTGGCGCGCCTGCCGCCTCGTCGTGGACACGGGCATCCATGCCTATGGCTGGAGCCGCGAGAAGAGCGTGCGCTACTTCCTCGCGAACACGGCACTGACAAGGGACAACGTCATCCGTGAGATCGACCGCTATTTCGTCTATCCGGGCCAGGCCTGCGCCTACCAGATCGGCAGGAACCGGATGCTTGAGTTGCGCGAAAACACTCGCAAGCAGCTTGGACCGAAGTTCGACCTGCGCAAGTTCCACGACGTGATCCTGGAGAACGGCGCAGTCCCTCTGCCTGTGCTTGAGACGATCGTCTCAGAATGGGCGCGCGCGACCTCGTCGACCGCGTAACACCGCAGGAAGCGCCCGGGAACGCAGGCAAACCCTTGGTAAATGACCCCGCGGCGCCAAAGGCAACACGATTTTGACCTCTGGTATGCTAGACCATCAGCGTGTAACAAACCGCCGCCCCATGAACCTGAAACGACGTGACCTCCTTCTGGCTGCAGGGCTGACGCTGGTGTTCGGCACCAGTGCCTCGGCGCGCATCCTCGTGGAAGGCAACATGGACGCTCTCCGTGCTCCATCGACCCCACGCCGTCTCACACTTCGGCATGCGCACACGGGCGAGACCTTCAATGGCCCCTATCGGGATCATGTCGGCCCCCTCCCCGACGCAATGATCGACCTCTCATACTTCCTGCGAGACCACCGCGAAGATGAGCGGGGTCCCATGTTCGTCGAAACGCTCGACTTCCTCGCTGACGTGATCAGCGAAAGCGGCGTGGCGAGCACCACGGTGCTCTCAGCCTACCGCACGCCGCGCACCAATGCCAAACTGGCAACGAAATATTTTGGTGTGGCGGAAAAGAGCCAGCATCTCGCAGGTCGTGCCATCGACATCACGCTGGACAGGCGCCTGGAGAAAACGGCAGGCCTCGCGAGGACGATGTCACGCGGTGGCGTTGGCTGGTACCCGAAATCACACTTCATCCACCTGGACTCCGGTCCCGTGCGTCACTGGACAGTCGAAAGCAGCCTCGTGGCGCGAGGCGGCAAGCAGGGCAAATCGGACGACAGCATCGTCGCCGGCTTCCTCGAACGAAAGCCCAAGCGCCCCCTCAGTGTCTCCGAACGCATGAAACTCCACAAGGCCCTCGCAAGAAAACAGGCGCGGCCAGGCTAGGCGAGTTCACGCCAGTCAGCACTCAGAACCGCCCGCCCGTCTTGAAGCCGCCGCCCTTGAAACCACCGCCGGTCTTGAACCCGCCGCCGCCGTAACCTTTTGGCATGCGGGGCATCGAGGATGAAGGAAAGCGGAACTTTGGATGATGGCGCTTGCTCCCCCACGGACCACCATGGCGGTCAGAAGAATCATCATCATCGTCGTCATCGCGATCGTCATCGCCATAATCCCAGTCATAATCCCAGTCACGACGCTTTCGATGTGCCTTCTCGAGCGCTTCCCAAAGGTCCCGGCTCTGCAGCACCCCACCCAGGATACCGCCGATCAGCCCGCCCAGCACGTCGCCACCATCAAGCTCGAACTGGCTGTTATGCCGGTCATAGCGGCGTGACCGCATCCGGTCGCGCACATTCTCCAGCTCACCCCGCCGCCGCGCCGTTTCGCGAGCTTCCTCGCGGATCTTGGCCACATCCGCCTCCGCCCGCGCGATCGCGGTCTGGGTCAACTCGATCTTCTGCACCAGCCTGTCGTCCTCAGGCGTCGGTGTCTGACGCGCCTCCTGGTACATGGTCTGAAGGCTTTCCTGCGCCAACGCCTGCGTCAGGACATTGAGCGCCTCCCCATGCGCCCGCTGGTCGCCTTCCGACTGCAGGCGCGCCCGCTCCTCATCAAGCGATGCCATCGCCTTTTGCGCAACCGCCAGCCGTTCACTTGCAACTTTCAGCGCCTCGAGTTTTTCCTCGAGGACCGCCTCGAGCGATTCGATCCCGGCCCGAGATAGCGCCACGCGCTCGATCTTCTCGAGGACTTCATCCTCCGCACGGGCCTTCGCCAGCGAAGTTGCCGCATGCTCCCGCAATCGTTCGGGGATCTCGTTCAGCAGCGTATAGTTGGGTCGGGCCGTATCATATCCCACGAGACCAGCGACCCACCGGTCGAAATAACGCACGATGTTCGACGCGACATAGGCCGACGACCCGAACTTCCGGTTCCACAGATACATGAACAGCGGATCGGCCTCGTAGGGCTTGCGCTTCTCGTCACGGTCGGCCTCGCTGACCTTCGCCTTTTCTTCAGCCGCGCTGGCAACCTCGATCGCCTTGTCGACAACAGCCTTCTGCGCCCGCCATGCAGGGTCTGAAGCCATCTCGGCCTCCACCCGCGCCTGCAGCGCAGCAATTGGCTCACGCGCCTCGGCCACCGACGCCATCCGCTGCCGATGCTCCTCCTGCGCCGAGACGAGCGCACTCTGGGCACCGCCGCTGCGCACCAGCATCTGGTCAAGCTTCGCCTTGTGCGAGCGCATGAGATCGAGGGCTCGCCTCTCCGCCGCATCAAGGCCACCCACGACCTGGTTGCGCAGAAGCGCATCAAGCCGCACGAGCGCCAACGCCTTGAAACTCTCCGCAAGATCGAACCGCAACCGCTCGGCTTCGGCGGCCGCCGAACGGAGCACCTCCGTCAGGCGTGTCTCATTCGTCCGCACACCGGAGATGGCGGTTTCAAGCGAACTGAGCGCATCCCGTCCGTTGATCCGCATCACTCATCCCACGACGTGATTGCGCCGCCCTCTTTGGGGAAATCGTATCGGGGCTCCAGTTCACCCCGCAACTTCTGCCCGATGGGGTTCTGCTCGATGATCCCGTTGTCCTGCTTGTCCCGTCGGATTGTGTTGAAAAAAGCCTCAGGCACGCGCACGCCCCAACGTTTGACGGTTTCAGACTGGCCAGTCTCCTCGTTGACCACCGTGACCGGCACCCGTTGGCCATCGGGCGTGACCGCCTCGACGATAAGGTAGTAGTTTCGCGAGCCGGGATTGAGCGCCGACACGCGCCACACACCCGAAGTGTCGTTCGGGCCACTGATGACGTTAAGCGCATAGGTCGCAACAAGGCTGGAACGCAGCGCTTCAATGGAAGCGATGCTGGCGCGCGCACCGGCTACGTCGCTGCGCGCCAGCGCAGCGGTGCCGTCGCGCACAAACGCGTCAATGCGCGCAATCACACTGGCATCTCGTGTCTCGATCCGGGCAGACGCAGCCGCCTCGCGCAAGGCCTGCGGCAGATGCTGGGTCAGGGCAATTTGTGTCTCGGCGATGGCCTGCTGCCGCGGCAGCGCGTAGCCGAAATAGCTGACAGCCCAAAGCGCTGCGCACGCAAGAACGACGGCCCCCACCCAGCGCCCGATGATCCGGCGTCTGACCCAGGCCATGGCAAGGGTGCGACCAAGGCCTGGCGCGGGAGGCGTGTAGACAAAGCGGCTTTCCTTGAGCGCCTTGATACCTTGCTCAATCGCGGCATCAGACACCTCAAGCCCCTGCCCACGATAGATCTCGCGCAGCCGCGCCTTCAGCGCTTCGTCACGGTCGCCCTGCGACAGCTCACGCGCGACGACAAGCTCGCGATGGCGGATCGTATCGACCACATCCATCGCAAGCATGAGTTCGTCGAGCGTTTGGGGCTTCGTTGCCCCCATCGCCTCAGGCATCAGAGATGAAAGGCCTTGCCCTGCGCGACGAGGTCAGCCAGGCGCCGCTTGCCGTCCTCGACCGCATCTCGGATCTCTGCGGAATTCTGCGTTGAAAGCTTGCGCATCTCCTCGATGATGACGCGGGACTTCTCCTGGAAGTTCACCACCGAATCGACGAGCTTCTTGACGGCATCCGCACGGATCGTCGGCCCATAGCCAGCGCGGATCGCAGCCTCCTGGACCTTGTCGCCGATCTCGGCCAGCACCTCGATCGACTTCGACATGCCCTCTTTCATGGCATTCACGGTTTCCGTGGATTCATGCAGCCCGAACATGCCGGTGAACGAGGCTTTGAGCGCCGTAAGCACGGTGTCATTGGTCGAGAAGAAGCTGACAGCCTGCGCATAGATGCGCTCCTTGGCACTGGTCGTCTGCATCAGGCGTGCCATGATGACTTCGGACGTGTTGTAACCGACAGTCAGGTTGTCCGAGAGATCCTTTGCGATCTGATAGCGCTTGTCCTCATCCTGCGTCTGGCGCAGCACCTCGTCGCGGATCAGCTCAAGTTTCGCCCGCTCCGCAGGTTCCGTCCCCGCATAGTTCCCCACGGCCGCCGACGCCTCGTTAAGCCTCTTCTTGGCCTCTTCAAGCTTCCACTCGGCCTTCTTCAGAACCTCCAGCGCCAGCACCTCTGCCTGCTTCAGCGCACCACGGAAATCGCGATAGGCCTGCAGGATCGCGTGCTCGCGCTCGATCTGGTTCTTCGTTTCCTTTGTCACAGACAGATAGATCGCCCGGATCTTGTCGAAGCGGTCGGCAATGTCGCCGCGCGTGAGCTTCATCCAGGAATTGGTCGCCCGCTCCCAGACGCTGACCTTGCCGTCCGAAATCTGGTCGACCATGGCCTTCGCGTCGTCACGAATTGAGTTGAACCCCTCCGTGATCTGTCGGTAACGGTCGCCGACAGACATGGCCGACACATTCTCGCGCACGACTTCATTGAAGCTGGACGCCTGGTTGAGCGTGCGCGCAATGACCGTGATCTTCTCGTTGTCGAGGTCAGAGATCTGCTGCAGCAGCGCATTGATCGGTGCATCCTCCCCTTTTGCCGGCACGATCCCGAGATCCCTGAGCGTGGTAAGCGCCCGGTCCAGGTACTGCATGGGCGTGCGGATGATGACGTCGGACATATGGCAGAATCTCCCCTCGAGAACGTGGGGCAAGATGTGGGTGATCAGCCCGCCGTCTGCAAGGGCAAAGGTCGAAAAATTCGCAGGATCCCGCGGGGCTAGCCCTTGCAACTGATGGTTTCAGCATACCGGTTGGCAGCCACGACCTGCGACGGCGCGGCAACCCGGACGAACCGGGTCCCATAGGCGGGCGTGTTACAGATCACGGTGGCAAAGTACCCCTCGACCTCCACCGTCAGGGGGCCGGTCACGGACCGGATCTTGCCCGCGCGGACCTTTCGCACCGTCTCGGCAGGAATGACAGCCTTCAGGAAGTCGTCACGGTTTGAGAAATAGACGCCATCGATCACACCATCCAGGTTCCAGCGCGGCAGCAGGCTGGCGGACGCTGGATCAGGAACGAAATAGAGATCCGGCTCCTTGCTCCCGTTCATGTCTTCCTCGGCCGGTGCATTGCGGCCGAAGACATACTTGCCGGAGATCACGGCCCGCCCCTTGAGGGTAAGCCCCTCGACGGACGTCTTCTCCACGCTGAAGGGGCTTCGCTTCGGCAGGGCATAGACGATGCCATCAGCCTGATTGTTGATCAGGCGAACTGGCACACCGCCAGCCCCGGCTCCAGCCGAAAACGAAAGACTGAGAATCACTGCCGCAGCAAGACCACGCCTCGGGACCATCGGGACACGCCTCCATGAAGGGCATTCACCCTGCCAGCCAATCGCGGCGAAAATGGGGCCACGATGTGACGGCCATTACCCGCCCGCCCTACTCAGATATGGATGGCATGCCCAAGCGCCTTCAGGGCACTCTCGTGAAATGCCTCGCTGAGCGTCGGATGCACATGGATGGTCCCGGCAATATCCTCGAGCAGCGCACCCATCTCGAGCGCCAGCGCAAATTGAGCCGACAGCTCCGACACGTGCATGCCGACCGCTTGGATGCCAAGCACCCGATGATCGCTCTTGCGCGCGACGACCCGGACGAAGCCGCCCGTATCTGCCCCATCCATCGACAGCGCACGTCCATTGGCAGAGAACGGAAACTGCCCAACCACAACCTCAAGCCCTTGCCGCGCCGCATCGGCCGGCGAGAGCCCCGCGCTGACGATTTCAGGCTCCGTGAAGCAAACGGCCGCAATCGTCGCCGGATTGAAGCGCCGCTTGTGCCCCGCGATGATCTCAGCAACCATCTCGCCTTGCGCAGACGCCTTGTGCGCCAGCATGGGCTCACCGACCAGGTCACCGATGGCCCAGACATCCCGCATCGATGTGCGGCACTGGTCATCGACCTTGATGAAGCGGCCAGCCATGTCGACGGCCATGGCCTCAAGGCCCCAGCCTTGCGTATGCGGCTTTCGCCCGACCGTGACGAGGATCTTGTCGGCAGGGATCGACAGGGCCTTCCCCTCAGCCGTCTCGATCAGCAGAGACGTACCGCCCTTGCCGGGCTCGGCACCCTTGGCCTTCGCCCCCAGGTGCAGGGTGACACCATTGCGCTCCAGCCAGCGCTTCACGGGGGCCACGAGATCCGCATCATAAAGCGGCAGGACCTGCCCTTCCGCTTCGACAATGGTGACCTTCGACCCGAGCTTCGAGAAAGCAATGCCAAGCTCTAGCCCGATATAGCCTGCACCCACGACAGCCAGCCGCGCCGGAACGGAGGCAAGCGACAGCGCCTCGCTTGAGGAGATCACATCACCCCCGAATTTCAGGAACGGCAGCTCCGCCGGAACAGATCCATTCGCGAGGATCACATGCTCGGCCCGGATGGTCGTGCCCCCGACATGGCATGTCTTTGCATCAGCGAACACGGCAAAGCCGGTGATGACCCGCACCTTGGCACGCTTCAGCAGGCTTCCAACCCCCGCATTCAGCCTGCCAACAATGCCGTCCTTCCACTTCACGGTTTCGCGGAAATCAATCGATGGCGCCCCAGACAGTTTCACGCCGTGGACAGGCTTCTCGGCAGCATGGCGCATGGCCTCGAAGCCGCCGGCAGCATGGATGATCGCCTTTGACGGGATGCAGCCCCGGATCAGGCAGGTTCCACCCAGCCGGTCGCCTTCGACCAGTGTCGTATCAAGCCCAAGTTGCCCCGCCCTGATGGCCGCCACATACCCACCGGGCCCACCACCGATCACAAGCACCTTTGTCTGGATCGTCTCAGCCACGGGCAGCACCCTCATCCATGAACATGAGAGCCGGGTGCTCAAGCAGGGCCTTGACCCGCTGGATGAACTGCGCCGCGTCGAAGCCATCGACCACGCGGTGATCAAACGATGACGACAGGTTCATCATCTTGCGCACGACAATTGCACCGCCTCGAACGACCGGACGGTCGATGATGGCGTTGGGACCTATGATCGCGACCTCGGGATGATTGATCACGGGCGTCGTGACCACCCCGCCAATGGGCCCGAGGCTCGTGATCGTGATGGTCGACCCCGACAGCTCATCGCGCGTGGCCTTGTTCTCCCGGGCGGCCGCTGAAACACGGGCGACTTCGGTTGCAGCCTGCCAGAGGTCCAGGGCCTCGGCATGCTTCACGACAGGGACGATCAAGCCATTGGTGGTTTGCGTCGCAATGCCGACATGCACCGCATGATGGCGGTGCACGACGCCGGCCTCGTCATCATAGCGCGCATTGATCTGCGGGAACGCCGGCAACTCCCGCACCAGTGCACGCATGAGGAACGGCAGCAGCGTGAGCTTGGGCTGGTCCTTCTGCCGCGTGGCATTCATGTGGCTGCGCAAGGCCTCGATCTCAGTCATGTCGATTTCCTCGACGTAGGCGAAGTGCGGAATGCGACGCTTGGCGTCCTGCATCTTCTCGGCGATCTTTCGCCTGAGCCCGATGACCTTGATCTCGTCGACGCCATCGCGACGGACAAGGCCTCCACCAGCCTTCGGCGTGCCGCCGCGCGCCAGAAACCCGTCCAGATCCGCATGCGTGATCCGACCGCCAGGCCCCGACCCGTCGACAAACTGCAGCTTGATGCCAAGTTCCAGCGCCCGCTGCCGCACGGCCGGCGATGCCAGCGGCTTGTCGCCCGGCACCCGCGACACGGCGGCGGCTGGCACCGCTTCAACCGGATTGACCGACCGCGGGACCACGACAGGCTTGGGTGCCTCGGTCTTCACGACAGCGATGGGCGAAGGCGCAGCCGGCTTTGCAGGCGCAGGGAGAGTTTTCGCCTGCGCCTGGTTCCCGGTACCCTCGACCTCGAATTCCACGATGGGCGCCCCGACAATGGCCATGGCGCCAGGCTCTCCATGCAGGGAGACGACACGCCCCTTCACGGGTGATGTCATCTCGACCGTTGCCTTGTCGGTCATGACATCAACAAGGTGCTGGTCTTCCTCGACCACGTCACCCACCTTCACATGCCACGCAACGATCTCGGCTTCCGCGGTTCCTTCACCGACGTCAGGCAGCTTGAAAACATAGGTGCCCATGGCCCTCAATCCTCCAGTACGCGGCGCATGGCATCGCCGATGCGCTTCGGTCCGGGAAAATACTGCCACTCGAAGGCGTGAGGATAGGGTGTATCCCATCCCGCAACGCGTTCGATGGGAGCTTCGAGGTGGTGGAAACAGTTTTCCTGCACCAGTGCCGACAACTCGGCACCAAAGCCGCTGGTCCGCGTTGCCTCATGCGCGATGACGCAGCGGCCCGTCCTCTCCACCGATTCGATAATGGTCTCGATGTCGACGGGCCAAATGGTCCGGAGATCGATCACCTCGGCATCGATGCCCTGCTCTTCGGCAGCCGCGATCGACACATGGACCATCGTGCCATAGGCCAGCACCGTCACCGCATCGCCTGCACGCGCGATCCGCGCCTTGCCCAGCGGCACCGTGTAATAGCCATCGGGCACGTCGCTCGCGGGATGCTTGTTCCACGCTTGCACGGGCCTGTCATGGTGGCCATCAAAGGGGCCGTTATAGATGCGCTTCGGCTCGAAGAACATGACGGGGTCATCGTCCTCGATCGCGGCGATCAGCAGGCCCTTCGCATCATAGGGATTGGACGGAATGACCGTCTTGAGCCCGCAGACATGCGTGAACAGCGCCTCCGGGCTTTGGCTGTGCGTCTGCCCACCGAAGATGCCGCCGCCATAGGGCGAGCGCAACGTGATCGGTGAGGTGAAGTCGGCTGCCGACCGATAACGCAGGCGCGCAGCCTCCGACACGATCTGGTCATAGGCCGGATAGATGTAGTCGGCAAACTGGATCTCGACGACGGGACGAAGCCCATAAGCCCCCATCCCGATCGCCGTTGCCACGATGCCGCTCTCGCCGATGGGCGTGTCGAAACAGCGCTGCACCCCGTGCTTCTTTTGCAAGCCGTCGGTCGCCCGGAATACACCGCCGAAATATCCGACATCCTCACCAAAGATCAGCACGTTGGGATCACGTGTCAGCATCACATCCATGGCTGAATTCAGGGCCTGGATCATGTTCATCGTCGGCATGGCGCGTCAGACCCCCATTTCCTGGCGCTGCTTGCGCAGGTGCCACGGCATGTCCTTGTAGACATCCTCGAACATCGTCTTCACGCTGGGAATCTTTCCGCTGCCCAGGACGCCATTCTCCTCGGCCTCCTTCTGCACTTTGCGAACATGTTCCTCGCACTCTTTCTCGAGCGTCGCGTGCTCGGCCTCCGACCACTTGCCCAAAGTGATGAGATGGCCCTTCAACCGCAGGATGGGATCACCAAGCGGCCACGCCTTGGCTTCGCCTGCAGGTCGGTAGCGGGTCGGGTCGTCGCTCGTCGAATGCCCTTCGACACGATAGGTGAAGAGCTCGATCAACGTGGGACCCATGTTCGAGCGTGCCCTGTCTGCCGCCCATTTCGTGACGGCATAGACGGCAAGGAAGTCGTTGCCGTCGACCCGAAGCCCCGGCATCCCGTAGCCGATACCGCGCGCGGCGAAAGTTGAATCCTCGCCACCCGCAATCCCCTGATAGGACGAGATGGCCCACTGGTTGTTGACGACGTTGAGCACCACAGGCGCCTGGTAGACCGTCGCAAAGGTAAGACCATGGTGAAAGTCGCCCTCGGCCGTCGAACCCTCGCCGATCCATGTCGCCGCAATCCGGTCATCCCCCTTGTACGCGGATGCCATCGCCCAGCCCACGGCTTGGCTGAACTGTGTCCCCAGGTTACCCGAAATGGAGAAGAACCCGAACGGCTTCGACGAATACATGATCGGCAGTTGCCGACCCTTGATCGGATCCTTCTCGTTTGAGTAGATCTGGTTCATCATGTCGACGAGTGGATAGCCGCGGGAAACCAGCAGGCCCTGCTGGCGGTACGACGGAAAGCACATGTCGTCAGGATCAAGCGCGGCAGCCTGCGCAACCGCCACAGCCTCCTCGCCCGTACACTTCATGTAGAATGATGTCTTGCCCTGGCGCTGCGCCTTGTACATGCGATCGTCGAACGCGCGCGTCATGACCATGTGCTTCAGGCCACGCTTCATCGTGTCGACATCGAGTTTCGGATCCCAGGGCCCGACAGCCTTGTGGTCATTGTCGAGCACCCGGATCAGCGTATAGGCAAGGTCGGCAACGTCCTTGGCTGCCGCATCGATATCCGGCCGCCGGACGTCACCGGCCTTGGGCACCTTGATGTTCGAGAAATCCGGCTGGTCGCCGGGTCGATACTTGGGTTCAGGAATGCGAAGGGACAGGGATACGCGGTTCTTGCGATCCGGCGCCGACTTGCTCATGGGAACTCCCGGCTTTGGGCAGGCGTCAATTTGGCGCGTGGGGAATAGGCGCGCCAACCATGAGCGTCAACGCCAATTCGCTAGCCACGGTCAACACTGCGTCGCCACTCAGAAGATTACGGTTCCCGCTTGTCGAACCGCACATTTCGTTCAAACAGCTGCAGGCTGAGGCAACATTCCGACGACCATTGTGCACCGCACAACGAGCCCGACCGCAGTCGTCTCAGTCGCCCAGCATCAGGGCGATCTCCCGATCCTGCGCCCGGGCCACGCGCAAGTCTTCCGCGCCCTGCGTAATGATGGGGTGCGTCACGTCGACAATGGCGGCCTTCCAGCTCGGCCGTGCCTGCAGGCGCTGGTAGTAGGCAGCGAGACGTCCAAGGCCGCCCTTCGCCGGGAACGAGCCAAGGAACCCGGTCTCCTCGAGCCGCAGGAGCACGCAGCCCAGCGTGATGTCTGCAAGCGAGAACTGCGCCCCCAGGATCCACGGACCACCAGTCTGGCCAAGCGCATCGTCAATCTGGCCCAGATGGGCTCGCATGCAGCGCCGTCCATTTCGCACCATCTACGGGACGGGTTTGACGGAGAGTGTCCGCCTCAGCCCCATGAGCCGCCTGCGACACCGCGTAGGCCATGATGTCGTCGGACTCATAGACCGGATGCCCGTTGTGGACCAGCGTCGGTATGAGACCCGACGGACTGACCTTCAGACAGGCTGGTGACAGCGTCTGATAGCTGCCCGTCTCGATCAGGTCGATCGGCTTGTGCACGAAGGGAATGCCAAGCTCGGCCATTTGAAGCCTTGTCTTGCGCGAGCAATGCGAGAACGCATTGTCATGGAACTCGAACGCAGCCTCGTGCGGGACCAAGACATCCGGATGCAACCCACCCCCGACAGGGAGGGTCCGCCGGCGTGACTTCTCGAAGAGGAACCACCCCGGAAGAAGGGCCGCAAGAAAGACAAGGGCGGTCACCACGTCAGACCCGCCCGCACCTGTCAAACAGCGAAACGAGGACCATCGCCAGGTGTTTCATCTCACCCGAGCAGCGGCGCAGCAGATGCTGGCCGAACGATGACGGGATGACGTCCGTCATGTCAGGGCAACGTCCATCAGGCGACATGTCAATCACCGATGGACAAGCCATAGGCTGTTGCAAGCGCAGCGGCGCTGCCTGTCCCGAACACATAACGATCCGGGCGGACCAGCACGGCATCAGAACCCGCTTGGTCGAGATAGGCCGACAACATGACTGAAAATCCCTTGAGCATCGCCCCGTCAAGTGCCTCCACGCGCGCAAGCAGCGCGCTTTTCACACCCGCAAGATCGCGTGAACCCCGCGAAATGAGCCACGCACCGGGCCCCATGACATCATCCAGCCGCCGTCCGTCCAGCGTGCCCTGCGGGAAGATGCTGCCAGCACGCGCACTGGACGAGAGGAAGACGCCTGGCCCCGGCGAGGGATCGGGCGGTGGCACGGGTTGCTGACCCTGCGCGCGCTGCGCAAGCATCACAGCATCACGCTGTGCCGCCATTTCAGGGTCAGCAGTGCAAACCACGCGACCCATCGCAATCGCGGCCTCGGTTAAGGCACGCACATGCGGTTCCCTCTCCGTCTGATAGCTGTCGAGGACCTTCTCCCCCGCCTCGCCCCTCAGTACATGGCCCAGCTTCCATGCGATGTTAACGGCATCGCGGATGCCCGAGCACATCCCCTGCCCGGCGAAAGGGGGCGTCTGGTGGGCGGCGTCGCCAGCCAGAAGCACACAGCCACGGCGCCACTCCTTGGCAACCAGCCCGTGAAAGCGATAGATCGCCTTGCGATCAATCTCGACATCGCCCGCGCTGACCCAAGAGGCCAGCAGCGAGGCAATACGTGTATCATCGAGAAAGTCCTGCGGGTTCTCGCCAGGACGAATCATGAATTCCCACCGGTGACGCCCGGGGCCCGCCAGCACACAGGTCGTCGGCCGCACCGGATCGCAGATCTGCAGGTTGAGCTCAGGCACCCGGTCAGGACGCTTTACCTGCGTATCGATCACAAGCCATGGTTCATCGAACCCATAGTCAGAATGCTCGACCTTGAGCGCCTTGCGGACAGGGCTCGACGCACCATCACAGGCAACAAGATATTTCGCGCGCACCGACTGCACTTGCCCCGCAGCATCGATGATCGACGCCGTCACGCCGCCGCCCGAAGCCGCATGGAAACCCTCAAGCCGGACACCAAGCCGCACGTCCACGCGCGGATAGGTTGCGAGTTTCGCCCGCAACGCACCCTCGAGACCTGGCTGATTGAACATCCAGCTTGGCGCGAACCCCGGCGCAGCCGTGACGGCGCCAAGGTCAAAGCGCAGCAGAACATCGCCCTTGGCCGTGCGGAACTCATAGGCCGGTGCAACACGCGAGACAGCCATGACCTCCTGCAGGATCCCGATACTCTGCCAGACGCGCATGATCTCGGCATCGAAATGGGCCGCACGCGGCAAGGGATAGACCTCGGTATCGCGCTCCACCGCAATCACCTTCAGCCCTTGCTGCCCCAGCAGGTTGGCAAGCGTCGCACCGACGGGCCCAAGACCCGCAATCAGGACTTCCGTCTCGATCATGCCGTCACCTCAGCGAATATGGAACGGTTGTGCGCGCACAACCATCACGCATCGCTCTCGGGCCGCAGCGTGGCCTCAATGGCCCCGATACGATCGATCTCGATGCGCATGACATCGCCAGCCTTGAGGAACGCAGGCGGCTTCATCGCTACGCCGACGCCACCTGGCGTGCCCGTGAAGATGATGTCGCCCGGCTCCAGCGTCATTGCCTGGCTCAGATGCGCAATCTGGTCGAAGACGTTGAAGACCAGGTGTTTCGTGTTCGAGTCCTGACGCTTCTCTCCATTGACAAACGCGCGGATGCCCAGCGTGTGCGGATCCCCCAGCTCATCGCTGGTCACGATCCATGGGCCGATCGGCCCGTGCGTATCGAAGCTCTTGCCCAGCACCCACTGGGGTGTCTTGAATTGCCAGTCACGCGCTGTCACGTCATTGCCCACGCAATAGCCGAACACGACTTCATGCGCCCTCTCCTTCGACACATGCTTGCAGCGTCGGCCGATCACCACAACAAGCTCCGCCTCATAGTCGACAAGCTGCGACGCCCGGGGTATCTGCACGTCAGCGAAGGGAGCATGGATCGAGTTGACCTGCTTGGAGAACCAGATCTGCTCTTCGGGCGTCTTCTGGTTGCTCTCGGCGATATGGTCGGCATAGTTCAGCCCGATGGCCATCGCCTTGGTCGGCCGCGGCACGGGCGCCTCGAGGCGAACGGCCTTCAGGTCGAAGTCAGCCTTGCGCAACGCGGCGCGCTCGATGGAAGACCGCAGCTGCGGCCAACCGCTGATCAACCCGATCATGTCGCGTGGCAGTCCGGGATCCGCCTTAGACAGGTCGACGATCCCGCCTTCCACGACGACACCAAGGCGCATCACGCCAGACTCCGTAAATGTCACAAGCTTCATTGCATGCCTCCAATGGGAAATGTTGGCTCAACCAGCCATGTCAGGAGGCATCCTCATGCCCCACTGCACGTCCATGACGTCCTGAATCGTTGCCTCGCGCGAGCCCCAGCTTGCCGTCATCAGGTCACCATCCGTCCAGTGCTCGAGCGTATGCCCCCATGGATCGCGCCAATAGTCGAAGATCTGGCTGCCAAGCACATGCCGCCCGACACCCCAATGGTGCGGGTACTGTTTTTCCTGCAACAGGTCATGCCCGCTCATCAGGTCGTCGAAGTCGGTGACCTCATAGGCCGCATGATTGAATTTCGGCGTGCCTGTTCCCATCAGGAACAGCGTGTGATGGTCGGCAAGCTTGTCGCCGCGGTCACAGCGCATGAAGGCGCCTAGCGCGAATTCGGGCGAGAGCTTGATCTCGTCGGACGTGATGAAGCCGAAATGCTGCTTGTACCAGGCCTCGCTCGCGCGGAAGTTCGAGACATTCAGCACGCAATGTCCAAGACGCTTGATGTGCGAGGCCCCACGGCCGACGCGCTTTGGCGCATTGTGGCGCAAACGCTTGCGCCAGTCGTTGAGCGCCTGCTCGGGCGGGGTTGCATCGGGAGCAAGCGCGCCGCGGCCGACCACGGTCTCGACCAGAAACCCGTCCGGATCACGAAGTTTGACAACCTGCCCACCACCGGGCCCGTCAAGAGCCTCGATCTTCGAGCCCGTCTTCGACGCGAGCAATTCCAGGTCAGCGACGCAAGCCGCCTTGAAGGCAATGCCGGCAAATCCGGGTTCGCCCTTGTGCGTGACATGCAGGAACGGATCACCGCCTTCACCGCGCATGTAAAGCGTATTGTCATCACGCGCCGCCCTGGCCATCCCGAAGTCGGAAAGAAACGCTTCCATCTTGTCGAGGTCAGGCGCACTGAAGCGTACATGGGCAATGTCATCGGCTTTGATCATGTCTCGGTCTCCTTCCGTCGTGAGTTCATGGCGATACCGGCAAGGCGCTGCGCCTCGCGCCGACCTACGCCCAGGCCGGCAAGCACGATCTCGATGACCTGTGTCGCAAATCCGTGCGGATCATCGACGGGACGTCCGGGTTGCGACAGGCGGATAAGGGCTGACATGATGGCGCCAATCGTGGCGACGACGGCTGCGCCGACAGACGGCACCTGGAACACGCCGGAGTCCACACCGCGCGCCACGTCCCTGCGGATACCGGCATTGATCGGCATGTCGGGATCGGCCGCAGAAGGGATAAGCCGGATCATCGCGCGCGCCCGCACGGGCTGATGGATCGCGAAGGTCAGCACGGTCGACAGGCCGTTGACCATGCGCAGTCCGGCATCGCTCACCCCCTCGTTGAGCAAAGCAATCCGCGCCTCGAGTTCCATACGCATCTGTCCGGCGATGGCATTGGCCAGGTCATCCTTGTCCTGGAAGTGTGTGTAGAAGGTCCCCTTTGCGACATCTGCGGCTTCCGTGATCGCATCGATCGAAAGTGCGTCGAGCCCGCGCTGGGCGACAAGGCGCTCGGCAGCCGCAACAAGCTCGCCCCGCGTGCGCGCACGCTTGCGCGAGGCCCGGGGCATGGAGGGTGCAGGGGCGTTTCCCATAAATGACCAGATAGTCAAAATTGACTCGATGGTCAATATCTATCGCCACCACCTGTGACGCGCGAAAAAAAATGCATCTCCCGCGGTCATCGCCGTTGACTCCGGACCGGAGCCGTGGGATAAGAACAAAATAAGAACTTTAGCCAGAAGAAGCCGAAAACCGGCAGAAAACGGAGACTGACCCGTGCCACGACCCATGGCGGCGGAGGGGCGACTGCCCCCTGAACAGACCGCATCCCTCAAGCAAACCATAGCCGCAATCGAGGCTGCCTGCCTCTCCGGCAAGACCCGCAGCACCCGCGTCCATGTGGAAACCGGCGTCCCGACCATGGACGAAGCCCTGGGCGGTGGACTTTCCCGCGGCACCGTCCACGAAATCCTGCCGCGCACGGTCCAGGACCTCGGCGCCGCCGCCGGTTTCGCCTTCGGCCTGGCCACCCGTGCCCAGGAGAAAAGCGCCCACGTCCTCTACATCCAGCATGACTTCTCAAGCGCCGAAACCGGACGCCCATACCTGCCCGGCCTGAAGCTTTCGGGCTTCGACACCTCTGCCCTCATCTACCTCCACGTCCCGCGCGCTGAGGACGTGCTCTGGGCCATGAACGAGGCACTCAAGTGCCGGGGTTTTTCTGCCGTCATCGCCGAATTTCCCGCCCATACGCGCGTTCTCGACCTCACCTGCACGCGTCGCCTTGTCCTGGCCGCGCAGGAAGGCCTGGGCTTCGGCCTCATCCTGCGCCACGCAGCAGCAATCGAACCCAACGCGGCAACAACACGCTGGCTCGTATCTGCAAAACCATCCCGCACCAACCCGTTCGGGGGCATCGGGACCCCGCATATGCATCTGGACCTTGTGAAGAACCGCTTTGGCTCATCCGGCCAATGGAACGTCGAGTGGCATGCCCATGACCGCAAATTCGAAACCATCACCCCCACCGCGGCGCTACCTGGCAATCTGGTTCAGCCACCTGCCTACCGACAGGGTCGAGCGCACCCGCAAGCAGCGGTCGCCTGAGCCACGCATCGTTGTCCGGGACATCCGCGGCGCCCTGCGCGTCTGCGCCATGAACGCCGAAGCCGTGCGCCTGGGCCTGCGCCACATGATGCCGCTGGCCGATGCGCGCGCGATGTACCCGGCACTGGCCGTCGAGACGGCAGACGACATCGCGGACACACGCCTGCTCGAAGCCATCGGCGACTGGCTGTCGCGCTACACGCCACTGGTTGGCCTGACGCCTCCCGATGGCGTGATGCTCGACATCACCGGCTGCGCGCACCTCTTTGGCGGCGAGGATGCGATGCGACGCGATGCCGTGCGCCGCCTGCACGACCAGGGCCTGGCCGCGCGCACCGCGATTGCCGGCACGCCGGGCGCCGCCTGGGCGCTGGCCCGCTATGGCGAACGCCGAAACATCCCCGATGACGAACTGCAGGAAACCCTGCGCCCCCTGCCACTGGCTGCCCTCCAGTTGCCACCCGACACCGTCGATGCGATGGCCCGCGTCGGTCTCGCCAGGATCGGCGACATCCTGGAAAAACCGCGCGCGCCGCTGGCGGCACGGTTCGGTGCAAGCCTTCTGCAACGCCTCGACGTCGCGCTGGGCAGGGCGGATGAACCCATCACCCCGCGCCTGCCGGTCCCGCCCTACATCGCCGAGCGAAATTTCAGTGAACCGGTCACCCACGAAGCCTTCATCCTCGAGACCATCAGCCACCTCGCAGGCGACCTCGCCCGCCGGATGGAGGAGCGCGGCGAAGGCGCACGCGCCCTCCAGGTCACCCTCTTCCGTGTCGATGGCGCCGTGCGCCGCCTGTCGATCGCCACAAGCCGCCCCCAGCGCGATCCGGCCGCCCTGCACCGCCTCTTCCGCGAGCGCTTTTCCACGCTCGCCGAGGAACTCGATCCCGGATGCGGGTTCGACGTCATCCGCCTCTCGGTCACCGCCGCCGAGAGAGCCGGGATCACGCAGTCGAACCTCGTCGACGGCGCAAGCGGCACCGACGACCTGGCCGACCTCATCGACCGCCTCGGTGTCCGCTTCGGTCCCCGCCGCATCCGCCAGCTCGCCTTCGCCGAAAGCCACATCCCGGAATACGCCGTCACCGAGCATGCACCAGGATCATGGCCGCAAGCCGCAAGGCCACCCGTCAACCTGCAGCATCACGCCGCACAGGACGCGTGCGGCCCCACCCGCCCGCTGCGCCTGTTTGAACGGCCCGAACCCATCGAGGCCATCGCAGAAGTACCCGACGGCCCGCCGGTACGCTTCCGCTGGCGGCGCGTGCCTCACGAGGTCGCCCACGCCGAAGGCCCGGAGCGCATCGCCATGGAATGGTGGCGCGACGAAGCAGGGCGCAGCCTCACGCGCGACTATTTCCGCGTCGAGGACAGCGAGGGACGCCGCTTCTGGCTCTACCGCGAAGGCCTCTTCGGCAGCGAGACAGCTCGCCCGCAATGGTACGTACACGGACTTTTTGCGTGAACGACCCCATCGCCTGCGCCGAGCTCGCCGTCACGACGAACTACAGCTTCCTGCACGGCGCCTCCCATCCCCACGAACTGGTGCGCGAGGCCCACGCCCTGGGACTGTCAGCCATCGGCATCGCCGATCGCAACTCGGTCGCCGGCGTCGTGCGCGCCCATGTCGAGGCTGCCGAATGCGGCCTGCGCCTGCTCGTGGGCGCACGCCTCGTCTTCAGCGACGACACGCCGGACATCCTCGCCTATCCCCGCGACCGCGCCGCCTGGGGCCGCCTCTGCCGCCTGCTGACCCTGGGAAACCGCCGCGCCGAAAGGGCGACTGCATCCTCCACCTCGACGACCTCGTCGGACACGTCGAAGGCCTGCAGCTCATCCTCATGCCGCCCCGCCCCGGTCTGGAACAGGCTGAAGCAACCCTCCGCCGCCTGCCACGCGACCAGCTCTGGTTCGGCGCCACGATCCACCACCGCGGCGACGACCAGCGCCACCTGCGCCGCCTCGAGGCCTTCGCATCGAAGCACCAGGTCCCCATGATCGCCGTGGGAGACGCGCTCTACCACACGCCAGCACGCAGGCAACTCCAGGACGTGCTCACCTGCATCCGCGAGCACGCGACCCTCGACCGCGCCGGCTTCCACCTCGAGGCCAACGCCGAACGCCACCTGAAGCCACCCGCCGAGATGTCACGCCTCTTCCGCCGCCATCCGCAAGCCATCGCCGAGACCCTCCGCTTTGTCCAGACCCTCCACTTCTCGCTCAACGACCTGCGCTACGAATACCCCGAGGAAACCTGCGAAGGCTTCACCACGCCCCAGGAGGCCCTCGTCTCCCTTACCGAAGAGGGTGCAAGACAGCGCTATCCCACCGGCATCCCGCCCAAGGTCCGCCAGGCGCTCGACCATGAATACAAGCTGATTGGCGAACTCGATTACGCGCCCTACTTCCTCACCGTCCACGACATCGTGCGCTTTGCACGCAGCAAGGGCATCCTCTGCCAGGGCCGCGGCTCGGCCGCGAACTCGGCCGTCTGCTACTGCCTCCACATCACCGAGGTCGACCCCAACCAGATCGATCTCCTGTTCGAGCGCTTCGTCTCGGCCGAGCGCCGCGAGCCACCCGACATCGACGTCGACTTCGAGCACGAGCGGCGCGAGGAAGTGATCCAGTACATCTATGCCCGCTACGGCCGCCACCGCGCAGGCCTCGCCGCCACCGTCATCTGCTACCGCGGCCGCAGCGCCATCCGCGACGTGGGCAAGGTCTTCGGCCTCTCGGAAGACACCATCAGCGCCCTCGCGGGCACGCTCTGGAACTGGTCCTCCTCGGCACCCGTGGAAGACGAAGTCCGGCGCCTCGGCCTCGACCCCGCAGACCGACGGCTCGCCCTCGCGCTCGCCCTGTCCGGCGAGCTCTGCGACTTCCCGCGTCACCTCTCCCAGCACGTCGGCGGCTTCGTGATGACAAGGGGACGCCTCGACGAACTGATCCCCGTCTCGAACGCCGCCATGGAAGGACGCACGGTCGTCGAATGGGACAAGGACGACCTCAACGCCCTCGGCATCCTCAAGGTCGACGTTCTGGCACTCGGCATGCTCTCCTGCATGCGCCGGGCCCTGGCAATGCTGCACGACCATTACGGCTTCACGCCAACGCTCGCCGCCATCCCCAAGGAAGAACCCGCCGTCTACGACATGCTGTGCCGCGCCGATTCCCTCGGCGTCTTCCAGGTCGAGAGCCGCGCACAGATGACCATGCTGCCACGCCTGAGGCCACGGCAGTTCTACGATCTCGTCATCGAGGTTGCGATCGTCCGCCCGGGCCCCATCCAGGGCGGCATGGTCCATCCCTATCTGCGCCGCCGCCAGGGAAACGAGCCCATCGTCTACCCGCGGGCCGAGCTTGAAACCGTCCTGGGCAAGACACTCGGCGTGCCCCTGTTCCAGGAACAGGCCATGCGGATTGCCATTGTCGCCGCAGGCTTCACCGCGGCCGAGGCCGACCGCCTGCGCCGTTCGATGGCCGCCTTCCGCCGCAGCGGTACGATCAGCCGCTTCGAGGACAAGTTCGTCGAAGGCATGATCGCCCGCGGCTACGACCCCGACTTCGCAGCACGCTGTTTCAGGCAGATCGAGGGCTTCGGCGAATACGGCTTCCCCGAAAGCCACGCCGCAAGCTTCGCCCTGCTTGTCTATTACTCGTCATGGGTCAAGTGCCACTACCCCGACGTCTTCGCCGCCGCGCTCCTGAACTCCCAGCCCATGGGATTCTATGCACCCGCCCAGATCGTGCGCGACGCACGCGAGCACGGCGTCGAGGTCCGCCCCGTCGACATCAACGCCTCGCACTGGGACAACACCCTCGAACCATCCCCCCAAAGCCCGTCATGGCCGGGCCCGTCCCGGCCACCCAGGGCCCACACACCAACAGATCCACAAACACGCCCAACCCTCCACCCCCGCCACGCCTCCATGGCCGACGAGATCCGCACGACCCGTGCGCTGCGCCTGGGCCTGCGCCAGGTCTCGGGCTTCCACGAGGCCGACGCGCGCCGCATCGAAGCCGCCCGCACGCAACCCTTCGATTCCATCCGCGATCTCTGGCTGCGCACGGGCCTCGAACCGGCAGCGCTGGAGCGTCTCGCCGATGCCGACGCCTTCCGCTCGCTGGGCCTTGACCGCCGCGAGGCACTCTGGGTCGTGCGCGGCCTGCGCCGCAGCGGTGACAAGGATGACCTGCCCCTCCTCGCCGCCGCCAGCGCCCGCGAACACGAGCAGGACTTCGCCCTGCCCGTCATGCCCCTCGGCCAGCACATCGTCGAGGACTACCGTCATCTCCATCTGTCGCTGAAGGCGCATCCAGTCTCCTTCCTGCGCGACAGGCTCGACAGGCACCGGGTGCTCCCGAACGAAGCCCTGGCAACAACGCGCGCAGGCCGCATGGTCGAGGTCGCGGGCCTCGTGCTGGTCCGCCAGCGCCCCGGCACCGCCTCGGGCGTGATCTTCATGACGCTCGAGGACGAAACCGGCGTGGCCAACATCATCGTCTGGCCAAGGACATTCGAGCGCTTCCGCCCGGTGGTCCTCGGCGCACGCCTCACGCGTGTGCGGGGCGAACTGCAGAGCGAAAGCGACGTGATCCATGTGGTCGCCGACCACATCGAGGACCTCACGCCGATGCTCGACGAACTGGGCGGCGACACGACCCCCTTCCGCCCCGCAAGCCGCGCCGACGAGGTCACCCGCCCCCTGCCATCAACGAAGCAGGACCCCGCAGCAACACTCTGGAAACACCCCCGCGACGTCCGCAGCGTCCTGCCAAAGGGCCGTAACTTCCATTGACCCCATGCATCCTTCGCCGTCATCCCGGAAGCTACGCGCGTCCAGACGCAACGCGGCTGGGTAACGCGCGTGCTATCCGGGACCCGGAGCCACCTACCCCCGCCCCCGTTTGCTCCGCTGCGGCAGCACCATCCGCTCGATCCAGTTCTTCAACTCCCGCCCACGCTGCACCTCGTCGGTCACGGCCGCGCTGATCCCGTGCCGCCACGCCAGCGCGACATCGCCCGGCTCGCGCTCTAGCGCCTCGAGCTCCTCCACATGGCGCGCGTGATCCGCCTCGCCACGGAACAGGCCCTGCGCAACGCAGGGCTCGCGCATGCGCCGGAACACCGCAGCAATATCGGCAAACGAATATTCCGGATGATACTGCACGCCCCAGAACGTGCAGCGCCGGGTCTTGATCTCGGCCGCCTGCACGGCACTCCACGCATTCGTGGCAAGGATGGTCGTGCCGCGCGCCGTCTCCTCGATCTCGTCGAGATGCACCGTGATCGCATCGAACACCGTCGGCTTGTCCCAGTAGAGATCGTGCTCCTCGCCCGCCTCGGTCAGGCAGATGCTGCGCGCAAAGCCGATCTCGCGCCCCTTCGGATTGCGCCGCACGGTCCCGCCGGCGGCCACTGTCGCCACCTGCAACCCCCAGCACGAACCGAAGCATGGCGTATCGGTCTCGAAGACTGCGCGTGCCAGCTCCACCTGCCGCATGATCGAAGGCCCAAGATCATAGATATTGAGCGACGACCCGGTGATGGCAACACCGTCATAGCCCTCAAGCCCCATGCGGTCGGGAAGGTTGGCGCCTGCATCGGCAGGAAAACAGACATCGACCCGCGCCCCGGGCGCAATCGCCCGCAGCACATCCGCATAGCGCGCACTCGCCACGCGCCCTCCAACGGCAGAGTGGCGCTCGCGCCCTTCGGCCGTGTTTCCTTCGACAACAAGCAGGCGCAGCGCACTCATGGGTCTCGTCCTCGAACCGGCAACACGCCCGGAAGGGGCGGAATCATCGTGTCAGTCTACAGCATCGCACGAACAGCAACCGCCGCGCGTCACAATGTGCCGCCGAGCGCATTCTCGAAAATCAGCCGCGCCCCGGCGACATCAAGTGGAACCGGATTGCCGCCCGCCGTCGGATCCACGATCGCCATCGCAACAATCTGATCGATCTTCTCACGACCGACATTCAGCCCGCCAAGCGTATGCGGAATGCCCGACACACGCCGCAATTCAAGCACATGTGCCAGGAAGGCGTCGAATGACGCTGCAAGCCCCAGATAGGCGGCCAGCCGCGCAATCCGTGCCTCGATGGCCTTTCGGTTGAACACAAGCACATAAGGCATGAAGACCGCATTCGTCAGCCCATGGTGCGTGTCATGAACCGCGCCCACCGGATGCGAGAGCGCATGGATGGCACCCAGGCCCTTCTGGAAAGCTGTTGCGCCCATCGCTGCCGCTGCCATCATGTTGCCGCGCGCCTCCAGGTCATCGCCCCGGGTGATGGCGCGCACGAGGTTCTCGTTGACCAGTCGCATGCCTTCCACCGCGATGCCGTCCGCCATCGGATGGAACCCGGGCGCGCAATAAGCCTCGAGGCAATGCGCGAAGGCATCAAGGCCTGTGGCCGCCGTGATCGAAGGTGGCAACCCCACCGTCAGCACCGGATCGCAGATCGTGACGACCGGCATCATCTTCGGATGGAAAATGACCTTCTTCGTATGCGACGCCGCATGCGTGATGACGCCAGCCCGCCCCACCTCCGACCCCGTACCCGATGTCGTCGGCACGGCAATGACAGGGGCAATTCCCTTCGGATCGGCCCGCGTCCACCAGTCGCCGACATCCTCGAAATCCCACATGGGGCGCGTCTGGCCCGACATGAACGCAATGACCTTGCCCACATCGAGCGCCGATCCGCCACCAAACGCCACCACGCCATCGTGAAGGCCCGCGCGCATCACGCGGACGCCAGCCTCGACATTGCTGTCGACCGGATTTGACCGGATCTCGGAAAACAGGGCGGCCCCCAGCCCCGCCGCCTTCAGCGACCCGAACGCCATCTGCGTCATCGGCAGGCTGGCAAGTCCGGGATCGGTCACAAACAGCGGCCGCGTGATGCCATTGGACTTGCAGGCATCTGCAAGCTCGGCGATGCGCCCCGCGCCAAAGCGTACGCTGGTCGGATAATTCCAGTTCGATGTCTGGTTCATGGCTCTTTCGCAGCGTTAGATCTGGTGGCGCAGGTGATACGACTTCGGCCGCGTCAGCATCTCGTAGCCGATCGGCGACAGCGACGCCCCGCGCCCCGTATCCTTCACGCCCGTCCACGCGAGCGCTGGATCCAGGTAATCGCAGCGGTTCATGAACACGGTACCCGTCTCGATCCGGTCCCCGATGCGCTCGGCAGCCTCCACATCACCCGTCCAGATACCAGCCGTCAGGCCATAGGGCGAATCATTCATCAGCCGGATCGCCTCCTCGTCCGACTGCACCTTCATGATGCCGACCACCGGACCAAAGCTCTCCTCCATCATCACCGACATCGAATGGTCGACCTGTGTCAGCACCTGCGGCGCCAGATAGGGCGTGCCCTCCTGGTTCGCCCGAAACGCCTTGGTGTCGATCAGCGCCCGCGCCCCCTTGGCCAGCGCCTCGGCCGTCTGGTGGCGCACCACGTCGGCAAAGCGCGTATGGGCCATGGGACCCAGCGTCGTGGCCTCGTCCATCGGATTGCCGAGCACATATTTCCGCGTCAGGCTCGCAAACCCGTCGACGAAGCGGTCATGGACCGATGCATCCACGTAGATGCGCTCGATCCCGCAGCAGCACTGCCCCGAATTGTAGAACGCACCATCGACCAGGTTCTCGATCGCATGCTCGAGGTTCACATCGCCGCGCACATAGGCCGGATCCTTGCCCCCAAGCTCGAGGCCCATCGTCGTGAACGTGCCCGCCGCCGCACGCTCGATCGCCTTGCCACCCGCCACCGAACCCGTGAAATTCACGTGGTTGACCGAGCCCGAGCCCAGCAGCTTCGTTGTCTGCGCGTGACCCAGAACGATGTTCGCAAACAGGCCCTCCGGAAGCCCCGCTTTCTTCATCGCCTGGTCGAAGCGCTCGCCCACCAGGATCGTCTGCGAGGCGTGCTTCAGGATGACCGCGTTCCCCGCAATCAGCGCCGGCGCGATCGTGTTGACGGCCGTCAGGTAGGGATAGTTCCACGGCGCAATCACAAGCACGATGCCGACCGGCGTGCGCTTGATCATGCGACGGAAGCCGGGCTTCGGATCCGCCGGCAGCACGGGCTTCAGCGAAGCCTCGGCAATCGCCACCATGTAGCGCACGCGCTCCTCGAAGCCGCGGAACTCGCCGCCGAACCTCACGGGCCGGCCCATCTGCTGCGCAAGTTCGGGAACGATCTCCTGGTTCATCGCCAGCATCGCGTCGAGGAACCGCAGCACCGCCGTACAACGGTCCTTCAACGCAACCTGGGCCCAGGCGCGCTGTGCATCCCGCGATGCATTCACGGTGGCCGCGATCTGCGCGTCGGTCGCAACCGGCCGACGCGCCACCTCGTGCCCGTCGATCGGTGAAATACAGACGATGTCAGTCATGAAATCCCTCAGATGATCTCGAAATAGCGCGCCATCTCCCAGTCGGTGATGGCCTTGCGGAACTCCCGCTCTTCCCATTTGCGCGTTGCGGCATAGTGCTCGACGAACGCATCCCCGAACAGCGCGCGCGCAGGCCCCGATGCCTCAAGCCGCTCGGCCGCCTCGTAGAGCGTCCGCGGCAGCGCCTGCTCCGCAGGAAATGTCCGCTCATAGGCATTCCCGACGATCGGCGCATCCGGTTCAACCCGGTTCTCGATCCCCCACAGCCCCGACCCGACCGCACAGGCAAGTGCGATGTAGGGATTGATGTCGGCCGCCGCGATCCGGTACTCGACCCGTTGGCTCCTGGCTGATCCCTTGATGACCCGCAGCGCACAGGTGCGGTTCTCGACGCCCCACGTCGCATCCGTTGGCGCCCAGAACCCGGGGATCAGCCGCGTGTAGGAATTGACCGTACACGCGATCATCGACAGCAGTTCCGGCATCAGCTTCTGCTGCCCGCCCACGAACCAGCGCATGGCCTGCGACATGCCATGCGCATGACCCACATCGAAGAACACGCTCTCGCCAGCCTTGTCCTTCAGCGACATGTGCAGGTGCCCGGACTGCCCCGGCCAGTCCCGCGACCACTTGGCCATGAAGGTCGCCATCCAGCCCCTCCGCTGCGCCAGCACCTTGCAGTAGGTCTTGAACAAGGCGGCACGATCGGCCGCCTCCAGCGCACCGCAATGCACGATGGCCGCCTCGAGGACGCCAGGCCCTGTCTCCGTGTGCAAGCCTTCCAGGGGCACATCCATGCCCGCGCACAGCTTCATCAGGTCGTGATAGAATTCGGCGTGCACCGACGCACGCAGCGTCGAATAGCCGAAGAAACCCGGCGTGATGTTCCGCAGGTTGCGATACCCCTTCTCGCGCACCGAGTGGGGCGTCTCCTCGAACATGAAAAACTCGAACTCGGCCGCCGCCGACACCGAATAACCCATGCGCTCGGCCCGTTGCAGCACGCACCGCAAGACACCGCGCGGACAGCACGCCTCGGCGGCACCGTCGAACTCGGCGAGGAACATCAGCATGTCCCCTTCCAGAGGCAGGGCCCGGCACGTCTCTGGCAGCACCCGGACATTTGCGTCCGGATAGGCGGTATGCCAGCCCGTCAGCTTGACGTTGTCATAAAGCTGGTCGTTCGAGTCCCACCCCAGAACCACGTCGCAGAAGCCGAAGCCCTTTTCCAGCGCCGAGAAGAACTTCTCGCGCCCCATGTACTTGCCGCGCAGGATGCCATCGACGTCGAAGACCCCGACCTTGACGTGAGAGAGCCCGCGCGCCTCGACGATGGCGCGGGCATCGGCGGCAGTCCTGACCTGGCGCGGATCCATGCAAAGGCTCTCCCGTGAAGCAGCTCGTCCAGAGCTGCCCCAAATAGAAAGGAGGTTGCGCCCGGGCGCAACCTCCCTGAATGCGACCCGTCGGAAAAACCCCTAGCGTCCGGCCTCGGCGGCCTCGCGCGGGATGCCGTAATAGGTCACAAGCTCGTCCACATCATGGCCATAGTCATAGACCAGCTCCTCTCCTGCCTTGATGTCATGCAGGGCATAGAACTCCATGGTCTGGTCCTTGTAGTTGGACACAAGCGACACATTTTCGGGAAGGCCGTGGTTGATCAGGCTGCCAAAACCAAGCACCACGCAGAGGTCATCGTCCTCGTTCCACTGGAACACATACCGCCCCACGGTGGTCTGGTCGGTGAAGTCCGACTGATCCCCGGGCACAAGGATGATCGGGTCGGCAATCAGGAGTTCCCCCTCAGCGATGTCCCGCGTGACAAACACGCAGCGCCCCCTGCCGGGAATGACACGATATTCGACGCCGGAAGAATAGCTACGCACGAACCCTCGCTGCCGCTCGTTTGGTTTGCAGCGCAACCTACGCATCGCCGCACCGCGATCAAGCGCAAAAACCGCCCAATTCACACGCAGTTGAGAAGCCCCTTGGCAGCCTCCCCCCCGGATTCGCTAGAATGGAACCTTGCGCCGCGTCCTGCGGGCAATGACAGGGAACTCCACCGAATGGAAAGACGTACCTTCCTCAAGGGCGCCACGGCAACTGCCGCGCTCTCGATCTCGACCACGGGAATCACCATGAACGCTGAAGCAAAGACCCCTTCGATGGGCCCCCTCCTGGACCCGTGGGTTGGCCCCCACGGCGGCCTGCCGCGCTTCGACCGCGTCCGCAAGCAGGACTTCAAGCCGGCCCTCATGAAGGGCATGGATCTCGCCCGCGACGAGATCCGCCGCCTCACCGCACAGCGCTCGATGGGCACCTTCGAGAACACGATCGAACCCTTCGAGGACATGGGCCGACCGCTCGGCCGCGCAAGCAACTTCTTCTACGTCTACACCTCCAACATGAACGACAAGGAGATGCAGAAGATCGAGGAGGACATGGCGCCCATCCTCTCGGCCTTCAACGACGAGATCATCCAGAACGACGCGCTCTTCCAGCGCATCAAGACCGTCTACGACAACCGCACGGCAGACGGCCTGACCGGCGAGAAGCTGAGGCTGGTCGAGATCCACTACGACCGCTTCGCCCGCCGCGGCGCCGCGCTGGGGGCTCCTGAGAAGGCGCGCCTGAAGGAAATCAACGGCAAGCTCGCCTCGCTCTACACGAAGTTCGGCCAGAACCAGCTGCACGACGAGGAAAACTACACCCTCGTCATCGACAATGAGGCCGACCTCGCCGGCCTGCCCCGGCCCATGCGCGACGCCGCCTCCCAGGCGGCCGCCGAACGCAAGCTGCAGGGCAAGTGGGTGTTCACGAACACGCGCTCCTCGATGGAGCCGTTCCTCACCTATTCCGATCGGCGCGAACTGCGCGAGAAGGGCTGGCGCATGTGGGTCTCCCGCGGCGACAACCCCGGCGAACACAACAACCGCAAGATCATCAGCGAAATCCTGAAGCTGCGGGCGGAACGCGCAAAGCTGCTGGGCTTCCCGACCCATGCCCACTGGATGGTCGACAACAACATGGCCAAGACGCCTGAAAACGCCATGAACCTGATGACAAAGGTCTGGAAGGCAGCCGTCGGTCGCGTGAAGGAAGAAGTCGCCGACATGCAGGCCATCGCCGACAGCGAGGGCCCGAAGATCACGATCGAGCCATGGGACTATCGCTACTATGCCGAGAAGGTCCGCAAGGCCAAGTACAACATCGACCGCAACGAGGTGAAGGAATACCTGCAGCTCGACAAGATCTTCGAGGGCATGCTCTGGGCCACCAAGCAGGTCTTCGGCCTCGACTTCGTCAAGCTGTCGGGCATTCCCGTCTTCCACCCGGACATGTCGGTCTATGACGTCAGGCGCAACGGCAAGCAGGTGGGCCTCTTCTATTTCGACCCCTTCGCACGCGCCGGCAAGAATTCGGGCGCCTGGATGACCGAGTACCGCACACAGGAGCGCTTCAAACAGACGCACCTGCCCATTGTCTCGAACAACTGCAACTATATCAAGGCAAAGCCCGGCGAGCCGGTGCTGATCTCGTGGGACGACGCATCAACCCTGTTCCACGAATTCGGACACGCTATCCATGGCCTTCTGTCGAACGTGAATTATCCGACGCTGGCCGGCACCAGCGTAAAGCGCGACTTCGTCGAGTTCCCGAGCCAGGTCATGGAGTACTGGTTCCCCACACAGGAGGTGCTGAGCCGCTTTGCCCTGCACTACAAGACCGGCAAGCCCGTCCCGCAGGAACTGGTCGACAAGGTCATCAATGCGAAAAACTTCAACCAGGGCTTTGCAACGGTCGAGTATCTCGCCTCCGCGATCTACGACATGAAGATCCACACCACGGACGTCACGGACCGGGACATCGACCCCGTCGACTTCGAAAAGGTCGCGATGGAGGAAATCGGCTGCCCGAAGGAAATCGTGCTGCGCCACAGGCCAACCGCCTTCGGCCACATCTTCTCGGGCGACGGCTACTCGGCCGGCTACTACGTCTATATCTGGGCCGACACGATGACGGCTGACGTCTACGAGGGCTTCATGGAAAAGGGCGGCCTCTACAACAAGGATGCCTGCAAGCTGCTCGAGACCTCGATCATGAGCGTCGGCAACTCGATTCCGCCGGACGAGGCCTTCCGCCGCTTCCGTGGCCGCGACGTCGACACGAACGCCCTGATGCGTGACCGCGGCTTCCCCGTCACCTGAAGAAATACGGTGACAGTGCAAGCCCGCACTGTCACCGCCACCCTCCCGGCACCCGGACCATGACCCGCAACACGATCTCCCTGACGCGTGACGGCGCCATCGCCACCCTGACGATCGACCGGCCCGAGAAACGCAACGCGCTGACCAACGAGATGCTCGAGGAGATCGAGCGCCTCGCCCGCAGCCTTGCCGCCGACGAACAGACGCGCGCCGTCATCGTCGCCGCTACCGGCAATGACTTCTCCATCGGCGCCGACCTGAGCCAGCCCCGCTTCCAGGGCGATCCCCAGTCCATGCTCATCCGCCGCCGCGCGCTTGAGACAGGCGGCCTGATGATGCGCGCCCTCCAGGAGATTCACCAACCCGTGATCTGCGCCATGAAGGGCGTGGCAACCGGCGGCGGCGCCTGCATCCCGACCGCGTGCGACTTCCGCATCGCCGCCGACACGACCCGTGCCGGCTACGGCGAGGTGAAGATGGGGATCAACCTGATGTGGAACGCGGTTCCCGTCTGCGTGAACCTCATCGGCCCCGCACGCGCCAAGCGCATGATCATGTCGGGCCGGCTCTTTGACGCACAGACCCTCCTGTCCTGGGGCTTCGTCGACGAGGTCGTGCCGCTCAAGGACCTCGACACGACCGCACGCGCCTGGGCCGAAGAATACGCAGCCCTCCCCCCGATCGCCGTCCAGATGATCAAGCGCTCGATCAACCGCTACACCTCAGCCCTCGATGCCGCCGTCATGCACATGGACGCCGACCAGTGGCTCCTGACCGCCCACAGCGAGGACATGAAAGAGGCCGTCACCGCCTTCTTCGAAAAGCGCAAGCCCACCTACAAGGGCAACTAGCCAGCCCTGACCTGCGTCACCACGCCGCCTGTCATCCCGCCGAAAGTTCCTGTATTGTTCCTTATCGGGAAAACCGTACGGAGACCAACAAGACAAGCCAGCAGGCTCAAACCGAAAAACATCTGACGAAAGTGTATCTTCTGTAACAGGCTCAGGGCCACGAAAGTGGCGCACCCGGAAGGATTCGAACCTCCGACCCCCAGATTCGAAGTCTGGTGCTCTATCCAGCTGAGCTACGGATGCCCGTGACAAGGGCTGCTGTCATACGACGAAAGCCACGCCCGCGAAAGGCTGGATATCGCGCCATCCCGCATTCTTTTCGGCAACCAATCGGTGCTAGTCTGCGACGCATGCAGCACGCCCTCAAGCCACATCCGGCCACACCCTGCACCTCAGTGAGCAGCCTCACCGTCGAGGCCACGCGCACGCCAGGCGGTATGCTGCGGCTGCGATATCGCCTGGAAGGCGACATCGCGCGCCTGCGCCTGCCCGACCCCGACGGCCCGTCGCGCAAGGACAATCTCTGGCATCACACCTGCTTCGAGGTCTTCATCGCCCCGGGCACCAGCCCCGCCTACCGCGAGTTCAACCTCGCCCCGTCGACGCGCTGGGCCGCCTACCGCTTCACGGGCTTTCGCGAAGGCATGGCCAACCTCGACCAGCCCTGCCCGCCGCTCATCACGCCCACCTGCGCCCGGGACCACATCGCACTCGATGCAACAGTGTCCCCGCATCTGCCAGGCCGGGAAGCCTGGCGCCTCGCCGTGACAACCGTGGTCGAGGAGGCGTCAGGCTACAAGTCCTTCTGGTCCCTGCACCACCCCGCCGAGCGGCCGGAATTCCACCACCCCGGCGGCTTTGTCCTGGCACTGCCAGCCCCCTGAACCGGAACAGCGCCATGAGATTCGGCATCGACCGACTGCTTGAAGAGCCCGCCTTGAGAAAGCCCCTCGAAGGCCGCCGCGTGGCCCTGCTCGCCCATCCTGCATCCGTCACCCGGAACCTGACCCACAGCCTCGACGCCCTGAAGCAATGTGGGGACATGAAGCTGACAGCCGCCTTCGGCCCCCAGCACGGCCTGCGCGGCGACAAGCAGGACAACATGGTGGAGTCGCCCGACTTCACCGACCCCCTGCTCGGCATTCCCGTCTTCAGCCTCTACGGCGAAGTCCGTCGCCCGACCAGCCAGATGATGGGCACCTTCGACACGGTCCTCATCGACCTGCAGGATCTGGGCTGCCGCATCTACACCTTCATCACGACACTGCGCTACATGCTGGAAGAGGCCGCCCGCCACGGCAAGGCGGTCTGGGTCCTCGACCGGCCAAACCCCGTGGGCCGCCCGATCGAGGGCCTGACCCTGCGCGAGGGCTGGGAAAGCTTCGTCGGCGCCGGCCCCATTCCGATGCGCCACGGCCTCACGCTGGGCGAGCTGGGCCACTGGTTCATCAAGCACCTCAGGCTCGACGTCGACTACCGCGTGGTCGCCATGGAGGGCTGGCAGCCCGATGAAGGCCCCGGCCACGGCTGGCCCATCGCAGATCGCATCTGGGTGAACCCCAGCCCCAACGCGCCCAATCTCTGGATGGCCCGCGCCTACGCCGGCACCGTGATGCTGGAAGGCACGACCCTCTCCGAAGGCCGCGGCACCACGCGCCCGCTCGAGCTCTTCGGCGCCCCGGACATCGACGCCCGCGCCATCATCGCCGAGATGCAGCGCCTCGCCCCGCACTGGCTCGAAGGCTGCATCCTGCGCGACTGCTGGTTCGAGCCGACCTTCCACAAGCATGTCGGCAAGCTCTGCAACGGCGTGCAGGTCCACACCGAGAACCACGCCTACGACCACGACGCCTTCAGGCCATGGCGCCTGCAGGCGCTCGCCTTCAAGGCGATCCGCAACCTGTCGCCCGCCTACCCGCTCTGGCGCGACTTCCCCTACGAGTACGAGAGCGGCAAGCTGGCCATCGACGTCATCAACGCAAGCCCGCTCCTGCGCCAGTGGGTCGACGACAAGGCCGCAACGCCAGCGGACCTCGACACCATCACCCGCCCCGACGAGGCCGCCTGGGCCGACGAACGCCTGCCATTCCTGCTCTACTGAAGCCAGCCCCGGCACGCCCGCGGTTAACAGCCACGAACGGCGCCTTCGTCGCCTTGACGCCGCAGGCCCCGTACCTTACCTGAATTTCCATGACGCTCAGACCCATCCTCATCGCGCCCGACCCGCGCCTCAAGCAGGTATCCGAACCCGTGGCGCAGGTCACCGACGACCTGCGCGCGCTGATGGATGACATGCTCGAGACCATGTATGACGCCCCCGGCATCGGCCTTGCCGCGATCCAGATCGGCGTCGCCAGGCGCATCATCGTCATCGACGTCGCCCGACCGGTCGACGAGAACGGCGAAGACATCGAGGAACCCACGAAGGAACAGATCCTCGCCGCCCGCAAGCCGATGTACTTCGTCAACCCCGAGATCACCTGGGCCTCCGACGACATGGTCGAGTGCCAGGAGGGCTGCCTCTCTGTCCCCGATCTCTACGAAGACGTAGAACGCCCCGCGCGCGTGAAGGTCAGGTTCCTCGACTATCACGGCACGCCGCAGGAGATCGACTGCGAAGGCCTGCTCGCGGTCTGCATCCAGCATGAAATGGACCACCTCGAGGGCATTCTCTTCATCGACCATCTCTCCAGCCTCAAGCGCAACATGATGCTGAAGAAGCTGGCAAAGTCCCGTCGCGGCAGCGTCCGCGAACCCGCCGAATAGCGGCGGGGCAAGGGCTCGTGCGCCTCGCCTTTCTGGGAACACCCCAATTTGCCGTTCCGGTGCTCGAGGCGCTCATCGCAGCCGGCCACGAGATCGCCTGTGTCTACGCCCAGCCACCACGCCCCGCCGGCCGTGGCCACAAGCTGCAGAACACGCCGGTGCACGAGGCCGCCCTCAGGCATGGCCTCGAAGTCCGCACACCACTCACCCTGAAGAACACAGCCGACCAGCAGGCCTTCGCAGACCTCGGCCTCGATGCGGCCGTGGTCGTGGCCTATGGACTTCTGCTGCCAAAGCCCATCCTCGAGGCCCCGAGACTGGGATGCTTCAATCTCCACGCCTCGCTGTTGCCACGCTGGCGCGGCGCGGCGCCGATCCATCGCGCCATCATGGCCGGCGACACCAAGACAGGCGTGATGGTGATGAAGATGGATGAAGGCCTCGACACAGGCCCCGTGCTGTCAACGTGGCAGACACCCATCGACGACAGCACGACAACCGGCGACCTGCAGGATCGCCTGTCGATCCATGGCGCACGCCTCATGGTCGACGTCATCGCGTCACTCGCCGCAGGCACCGCCGCGCTGACCCCGCAGCCACAGGATGGCGTGACCTATGCAAAGAAGATCCTGCCGACCGAAACGCGCATCGACTGGACAAGACCGGCACACGAAGTCATCCGCTTCATTCACGCCCTCAACCCGGCACCCGGCGCATGGACCATGCACGGTGAGACCCGCATCCGTCTCCTCCGGGCGACCGCAATCGAAGACCTGGGCACCCCCGGCACCGTCCTCGAAGGCACGCTGCGCGTTGCCTGCGGCGAGGGCGCCATCGAAGTCGGCGAACTGCAGCGCGCCGGTCGTGGCGTCCAGTCCGCAGCCGAGTTCATGCGCGGCTACCCCCTCGCCGCCGGCGAAAGGCTCGCCTAGCGATGCAACGCTGGAAGCTGACCATCGAGTATGACGGCCGCCCGTTCGTAGGCTGGCAACGCCAGGACAACGGCCCCTCGGTTCAGGCAACGCTCGAACAGGCCATCCTCAAGCTGACCGGCGAGCACGTCACCATCGGCGCCGCAGGCCGCACGGACGCTGGCGTTCATGGCTGCGGACAGGTCGCCCACGCCGACATTGCAAAACCCTTCGACCCCTTCCGCCTTCAGGAGGCCCTGAACGCGCACCTCAGGCCCCACCCCGTCGCCATCCTCGCGGCAGAGCCTGTGCACGACAGCTTCCATGCCCGTTTCGACGCGACCGCGCGCCACTACCTCTACCGCATCGTGAACCGCAGGAGCCCCCTGACCTTCGACGCCGGGCTTGCCTGGCAGGTCCCAGGCGACCTAGATGCCGACGCGATGCATGAAGCCGCCCGCCACCTCATCGGGCATCACGATTTCACGACCTTCCGCGCCGCAGAGTGCCAGGCGAAATCACCAATGAAGACCCTCGATGTCCTGCGTGTCTCCCGCCTCGGCGACGCGATCGAGATCCACGCCTCAGCCCGGTCGTTCCTGCACCACCAGGTAAGGTCAATGGTAGGTTCCCTCAGGCTCGTCGGCACGGGCAAGTGGCAGCCGCTCGAGATGCGTCACGCTCTCGCGGCCCGCGATCGCGGGGCCTGCGGTCCCGTTGCGCCCCCCGATGGCCTCTATCTGATGAAAGTGGACTACGCCGAAAGATCGACCAGCTCGACCTGAGCCGAATCGATCGTTGCCCCGAAGAACTGCGAGCCCACGCGCGCAAAGCGTTCCGGCGCATCCGTGCTCAGGAAGCGATGCACCGCAGGGCCTGCCCCGCCACCCGACGCCTGGACGATCGAGGCGATCTCGCGCGCGACGGTCTCCGCGCTGTCCACCAGCGCGACCGAAGGCCCTGCGGCCTTGCGGATGGCATCGACAAGCACGGGGAAATGCGTGCATCCCAGCACCAGCGTGTCCGGCGGCGCATCGGTTTCGAAGATGTCACCAAGGTAATTGCGCGCGACCAGTTCCGGGACAGTGCCATGCGTCCAGCCTTCTTCGGCCAGCGCGACGAACAGCGGGCAGGCGCGCTGCACCACCGTGGCCTGCGCGTTGAGCGCATGGATGGCACGAACATAGGCGCCACCCCTCACGGTTCCTTCCGTGGCGATGACAGCAATCCGCCCCTGCTGGCTGGCACCAACGGCAGCTCGCGCCCCCGGCTCCACGACACCGACCACAGGCAGGGGCGCATAGGCGGCAGCCAGCACCGGAAGCGCCACCGCCGACGCCGTGTTGCACGCGACCACGATCATCTTGGGCTGGAAGCGCATGAGCGCCCGCGTCGCCTGCACGGCATACCGTGTGACGGTCTCCGCGCTTTTCGTTCCATAGGGAAGCCGCGCCGTATCACCCAGATAGACGAACCCTTCTTCAGGCAACGCGCGCGCGATGGCCGCGGCCACCGTCAGTCCGCCAACGCCGGAATCGAAGATCGCGATCGGACCGGAAGCCTCGCTCATGATCTCAACCACAAGGAAGATATCTGCGAGACACTGACGGCAAAGAAGATGGTGAGCAGGATCTCCAGCAGTGCGATGCCCACGGCAAGCCCCCATCCCGTCTCAAGCGCGGACCGCGCGATCTGTGCGCGATAATAGAGAGAAAACCCGAGCGCGACGAGCAGAAGGTCCAGCGCGACCGATACCGACACGAGACCCGTCGCAAACAGCAGGATCGCTGGCAGGCTGAAGAGCTCGATGATCACACGCCCCCAGTTATGCGCGACCACATAGTGCACCAACCGGCCCGTCAGCCCGAGAACACGCAGCAGGAAATAGGCAAACACGGGAAACAGCAACCACTCGACGCCGAGCACGAGGGTGGAAAAGAACATCTCGCCAGGCCCGTAGCCACCCTCGAGCGGGATCGTGGTCTCGACATCCGGACGCTCCTGCGCCAGCCGCATGGCAAACAGGTCGGACATGATGTTCAGCGGAAGGATCAGCAGGATCGCGGCAAACGAGCGGAAGAAGCCCTCCGTCGAGACGTCAATATCATCCCATGCCCGTGGATCGCGCATGAACAGGCGCCAGGCAGCCGTCACCGACGCAGCGACTTGGGAAAGGTTCATGCCAGCCGGTCCTGCGACGAGAAGTAATGCCGCAGAATGGCTTCATAGATCTGTGTGATATGCTCGACATCCGACAGCCGCACGCACTCGTCGGTCTTGTGCATGGTCGTGCCGGCAAGCCCGATCTCCGCAACAGGACAATGCCGATGGATGAAGCGCGCGTCCGACGTGCCGCCCGTCGTGGAGAAGTCGGGCTTGCTGCCGGTCACGCCTTCGATGGCATCCGAAAGAAGGGCTGTGAACCCGCTCCGCGGCGTGAGGAAGGGTTGCGCACCCCGGACAAAGCGCAAGGTCCCCTTCAGGCCATGAGGTTCGAGCCCCCGCTCGGTCTCCTCGCGGATCCAGGCCTCAAGCCCCTCGGAAGTCTGCTTCGTGTTGAAGCGGATATTGAACGTCGCCCGCACCTCGGCCGGGATCACATTCGTAGCCGGGTTCCCGGTATCGACCGTCGTCACCTCAAGGTTCGAGGGCTGGAATGCGTCCGTCCCCTCATCGAGCCGGCGCGAGGCAAGCCGCGTGAGCACCGCCGCCATGCCCGGGATCGGATTGCGGGCGCGTTCCGGATAGCCGACATGTCCCTGCACGCCCGTCACGGTCAGGTGGCCTGTCAGGCTGCCGCGCCGTCCGTTCTTCACGGTATCGCCGGCCGAGAACACCGACGTCGGCTCGCCGACGATGCAGTGGTCGATCCGCTCGCCGCGCCCCTCGAGCCATGACAGCACCCGCACCGTGCCATCGACGGCCGGCCCCTCCTCGTCACCCGTGATGAGCAGGCTGATCGAGCCCTGCGAACCACCCGCCCGGTCCAGCCGCGCCACCGCCGCCACGAAGGCTGCGATCGCGCTCTTCATGTCGGCAGCCCCGCGCCCGAACAGCATGCCGTCGGCGATGCGCGCCTCGAAGGGGGGATGCTGCCAGAGACCCTCGTCCCCCGGCGGCACGACATCCGTATGGCCCGCAAAGCAGAAATTGGGACCGGTCGTGCCGCGACGCGCATAGAGGTTCTCGATTCGCGGCCCTCCGTCATCAAAGGCGAGCCGTGTACAGGTAAAGCCAAGCGTCTTGAGAGCGCGCTCCAGCACCGCCATCGCGCCGGCATCATGGGGCGTGACACTCCGGCACCTGATCAGGTCCAGGGCAAGCGGGAGGGGATCGGTAAGCCGGTCACGGTCTTGTGTTTCCATGGGAGGGATTTAGAACCTGTAGGCACGCAGGGACAAGAGGGAGCAGGACCAATGGCCGGACGTCTCGATGGTAAAGTTGCATTGATAACGGGCGCCGCCTCCGGAATTGGCCGCGCCACGGCGACCCTCTTCGTAAGGGAAGGCGCACGCGTGATCGCCGCCGACATCCAGGACGACAAGGGCGCCCGCATGGTTGAGGAGCACGGACCTGCCCTGCGCTACGTCCGTTGCGATGTCATGCGCGAGGACGACATACGCAACGCAGTCGACGAGACCATGCGGGCCTTCGGCCGGATCGACACGCTGTTCAACAATGCCGGGGCTCCCGGTCCGAACGAAACAGCCGATGCCATCACCCGCCAGTCCTTTGACGAGGTCATGCACATGCATGTCCTGGCCGCGATGCTGGGCATGAAGCACGCAGTCCCCCACATGCGCGCAGGCGGCGGCGGCTCGATCATCTCGACGGCGTCGATCGCCGGACTTCAGAATGGCTTCGGGCCCATCCTCTATTCCGTCGCCAAGGCCGCCATCGTTCACATGACGACCCTCGCCGCCGCGCAGCTTGGCCCCTCCTTCATCCGCGTGAACTGCATCTGCCCGGGGCTCATCGCCACGCCGATCTTCGCCAAGGGCCTCGGTGTCGCAACGCAGGTCGCCGACCAGACCGTCAAGTCGGCGCTGCGCGCCTTCAACAATTCCCAGCCCATTCCTCGCACGGGCTTGCCGGAGGACATCGCCGAGGCGGCCCTCTTCCTCGCGTCAGACGGCGCCAAATTCGTCAACGGTCACGCCCTCGTGGTCGACGGCGGAATCACGGTCGGCCCGACGCGCGAGACCGAAGCCGGCGGCGTCTACGCCCCCATCATCCAGGCCTTCATGGAAGACTTCCAGCTCGCCCCGCCCGCCTGACCCAATTTCGGTGACAGTACACTCTGTTGCTGGTGCAAAACCAGAAAAGCCGCAGCACAACTGAAACGACAGCTTTCCGGCGCTGTCACCGAAATCACCGGCTCTCAATTACCTCGATGAACAGCGACAGTGCACCCGCCGCGAATGCATGCATGTTGGCGCGACGGTCGTTGCTGCCGGTCCGCAAGGTCCGGCTGGCCATCACGGCACCCACGACAGCCACGCAGCTATGCCCGGCAGGATCGCCATAGGGATTGCCCGAAGGTCCCGCCGCGCCCGTCTCCGACAGGCCCCAGTCGCTGCGCAACCGCGTCCGCACCGTCTCGGCCACGAACCGCGCATAGGGTTCGCTGCTCGAGCGCAGGCCTCGCCCGGCGACATCGCCCTTCTCGACATTGAGCAATCCCCGGATCGCGCGCGCCGTATAGATGACCCCGCCCCCCAGATAGAAGGAAGATGCACCCGGCACGGCCAGCAATGCCGCACTGATCAGCCCGCCCGACGACGATTCGGACACCGCCACCCGCTCCCCGCGCGCGACAAGCAGCGAACCCGCCTTCTCGCCAAGGGCCCAGAGATCGTCCATCAGTCGCGCAGGAGTTCGTTGATCGACGTCTTCGAGCGGGTGCGCTCATCAACCGTCTTCACGATCACGGCGCAATAGAGCGCAGGCTTGCCGGCGCCGCCACCAAGGCTGCCAGCAACCACCACCGAGTAGGGCGGCACGCGCCCGTAATGGATCTCGCCGCTGCTCCGGTCAACGATCTTCGTCGACTGCCCCAGGAACACGCCCATGCCGATGACGGCGCCCTCACCCACGATTACGCCCTCGGCAACCTCAGAGCGCGCACCGATGAAGCAATTGTCTTCGATGATGACGGGGTTGGCCTGCAACGGCTCAAGCACGCCGCCGATGCCGGTCCCGCCGGAGATGTGGCAGTTGCGGCCAACCTGCGCACAGGAACCAACGGTGGCCCACGTGTCGACCATGGTCCCTTCGCCCACATGCGCGCCGACATTGACGAAGCTCGGCATCAGCACTGCGCCCTTTCCCACGAAGGCAGAGTGCCGGACAATAGCACCCGGCACGGCACGCAAGCCGGCACGTGTGAAGTCGGCATCCGACCACGTGGCAAACTTCGAGGGCACCTTGTCCCACCAGTGACCATGGCCCGGGCTGCCCGCGATGCGCTCCATCGGGTTGAGCCGGAAGGACAGCAGCACCGCCTTCTTGATCCACTGGTGCGTATGCCAAGCCCCGCCCGACTTTTCGGCAACGCGGAAGTCGCCGCAATCAAGCGCCCTGAGGGTCTCCACGATCGCATGGCGCACATCGCCCGTCGTGGCAGGAGAAACGGACTCCCGCTCATCCCACGCAGCATTGATGGTCGCCTCGAGGCTGGTCCAGTTCATGTCATGCTCCGTACGCGGACACTGGCAAGGAAAGCCGCAAGGTCCTCTGTCTGGTAATGGATGTGGTCAGCCTCGGCGCCCGGTTCGGCCCAGTGGCGCACGGCGGGATCTCCATGGCCATCCTTGGGCCGCACTAGCACCGTGGTCATGCCCATGGCATGGGCAGGCGCAAGGTTGCGGGCAAGGTCCTCGAACATGACGGTCTCGGTCGGATTGATCCCGTGCCGCGATACGAAACGCGAAAACGACTCCTGCCGCGGCTTGGGATGATACGCGGCATGCACGATGTCGAAGATGTCGTCGAAGACATGCGCAAAGCCAAGGCGGTTGAGCACGCGCTCGGCATGCGCGACGGTCCCGTTTGTGAAGACAAGCTTGCGCCCCGGCAGCCGCTGCAGCGCAAGCCCGAGATCGGGATTCTCGGGAATGACCGTCACGTCCAGGTCGTGCACATGGTCGAGAAAGTCGGCCGGGGCGATATTATGCAGCTTCATCAGCCCCGACAGTGTTGTGCCGTGCTCCCGGAAATAGAGCTTCTGCAAGCGGTAGGCCTCATCTGCATCCACGCTCAGCAACGAGCAGATGAAGCTGCGCATGCGCGCGTCCATCTGCGTGAACAACTGGCACGACGAGGGATAGAGCGTGTTGTCGAGATCGAAGACCCAGTCGCTCACATGCGCAAGATCCGGCTGCCCGGAAGGCTGTGTGGTCATCGCATGGCTGCCATGGGCTTAGTTCCCGGGCTCAGGCTCAGGCTCGGACGCGGCTGCGCTCCGGAACTCGTAGACCACGCCCGGTCGCCCCTCGGTCGCCATCTGCGCAAAGCCGGTACTGGCATTGGCGCCCCCGGAACAATGCATGGAGCCGTCATAATCGAACTCGCCTTCTCTCGTACAGAACATGTGGGGGCCCGTCCAGCTCTCGGGTTCTGGCGCATCGGCCTCCTGCTTCTCCGCCACCGCGTGGGCATAGACGAACGGCTCATTCAGGGGATCCTTCACGACCTTCTCGCAGACACCTGGCTGCAGAACATACCATCCACTGCTCACCTTCTTGCCGCTCAGCTCGCGCCCGAAGGCCGCATAGAGAATCTGCTGCGTCCGGTTGCAGAGCGTCAAACCCGATATCTGCTGGATCTGGTTGGCTTCGGCCACAAGCCGGGCATGCAGCTGCGTCGTGTCTGAGGATGCCATTCCAAGTGCACCACGCGCCTTGCTGATGGCCTCGGAGAGCCGCGGACCACTGACGCCATCAATGGCGCCATCGAACAGCCCGACATCCGACAGGAGACGCTGCAGGCCTGCCGTGCGCGCCTGTTCGAGCGTCTTGATCTGGTCACTCTCGGTCAGCGTGGTGCGCCAGCCAGGTTTGCCACCCGTATCCACCCGCGCAAAGTCGACAAGGTTGTGTCCCGGACCACAGGGCTGCCCCTCGCTTGACGAAGCCTGGAACATGCCCTTGCCCGCACATAGCCGGTGCTTGCCACCCCAGACGCGGATGGGCCCGAGGTGGATGTACGAACTGCGCGCATTCGAGAAATAGATGTTGGTCGTCAGTGGCCCCTTGATGAAGACCTTGCACTCGCCCGCATTGAGCGGCCACCAGCCGCGCGTGACGACCAGCGATCCCGCCTTGAGCCCGACAGCCACCAGGAGCTGGTAGGAGGTGCGGTTGCAGAATTCATAGTCATTGGCCGGCGGTGCCGGACCGCCCGCTTGCGTGGTGGCGGCCTTGCTGCCCGGGACTGAAATGACCTTTGGCTTGGCAGTGCGCTGCGCCCCGACAGCCTGCGCCAACTGCACACGGCCCGGCTCCGGCTTGCCGAGGCTCTTGCGCATGGCCTCGAAGTCCACGGGCATGTAGGCGCCACCGGCGTGCGCCACGCCGGCGAACAGGATCAATGCGCAAAGAAATAGGCAGGTGATTCGCAGCAATGGGGCTTCGCCGCCGGTGATGTTTCTATCCGGGCAGGATCATGGTACCAGCGCCGTGCTCTGTAAACAATTCAATCAGCAGCGCATGCTGGATCCGCCCATCGAGGATCACGGCACCCTGGACGCCCCGGTCGATGGCATCGATGCACGTCTCGACCTTGGGAATCATGCCGCCCGAGATCGTGCCTTCCGCGATCAGGGCGCGCGCCTCGGTTGCAGTCAGCCGCTCGATCAAGTTGCCGTTGCGACCCATGACACCGGGAACATCTGTCAGCAGCAGGATCCTGTCGGCGTTCAGGGCGCCCGCCACCGCCCCGGCGACCGTATCGGCATTGATGTTGTAGGTCTCGCCCTGCGGCCCCACGCCGATCGGCGCGATCACCGCCACCATGTCCGCCTGGACGATGGTCTTGAGAACCTCGACATTGACCTTGTCAGGCTCTCCGACGAAGCCCAGGTCGACGGTCTCGGTCTTCCCGGTCTTCGGATCGGTCCGTGTCTTGTGCAGCTTGCGCGCGACGATCAGTTGCCCGTCCTTGCCCGAGACGCCAACCGCCTTGCCGCCGGCCATGTTGATGGCCGAGACGATCTGCTTGTTGACCGTGCCCGTCAGCACCATCTCCACGACGTCGATGGCCGCCTGGTCGGTGACCCTCAGCCCGTCGACAAAGGTGGACTTGATCTCGAGCCGCTTGAGCATCGCGCCAATCTGCGGACCGCCACCATGCACGACCACCGGATTGATGCCCGTCTGGCGCATCAGCACGATGTCCTGCGCAAAGTGGGCTGCCACGCCCTCCTCGCCCATGGCGTTGCCACCATACTTCACGACGATGGTCTTCTGGTCGTATTCCAGGATGAACGGCAGCGCCTCCGTCAGCACGCGCGCAGTCGCACGCCACTTGGCCTGCTGGCGCAGGTTCTGCACCCTTTCGTCCCGACCGTGGCCGGCGTCTTTTTCGTCTGCAGAGCTCATGAATGCTTTCCGCGCATGCCCCGGGCGTTTCGAGCCGGGACCTTACCCCGGCTTATTACCCTCGTCTGACGGCTTCGCCAAGCGCGCCAGATGCGCACGCAGCTCGGCAAGTCCCTCGCCCGTCTCGGCAGACGTGGCAAAGAATTCAGGATGAATCGCCGTGAACGCCTCCCGCATCTTGCCGGCATCGTTAATGGCGCGCTGGCGTTCGACAGCATTCAGCTTGTCCATCTTCGTCAGCACCAGCACATACGACGCCGCCGCGCTGTCCAGCAGCTTCATCATCTCGAGGTCCGAGGCATGCGGTGGATGCCGGGCATCGACCAGGAGACAGACCCGCTTGAGCTGCGGCCGGCGGCGCAGATAGGCATCGATCAGCCGGTGCCAGCCCGCGGCCATGGCCTTGGACACGCGGGCAAAGCCATAGCCCGGCAGGTCGGCGATCCGCAGTTGCCCGCCGAGGTCGAACAGGATGATCTCGCGTGTGCGCCCGGGCGTGTTCGACACGCGCGCCAGCGCCTTTCGATTGACCAGCGCGTTGACGAGGCTCGACTTGCCGACATTCGACCGCCCGGCAAACGCAATCTCCGGAATGCGGTCATCCGTTAATTGCTCGACGGACGAAACGGCCCTGAGGAACGTGCAAGGCTGTGTGAACAGCTGGTGCCCGCGCTTCAGCAGCGCGCGACCCGCCTCACCTCCGGGCTGGACGGGTGCGGTCACGTCGTGCCGGAAGAAGGTGGTCGACCCAGCGCCCGCCCGAGCCAGCCCGGCAGCTTGAACGAGATGTCCAGCGGCACGTTGAGCCGGCGCATGATGATGTACTGCTGCCCGATCGACAGCACGTTGTTCACCGTCCAGTAGATGACAAGGCCGGCCGGGAACGTCGCCATCAGGTAGGTGAACACAGGCGGCATGAACATCATGACCTGGCGCTGTGTCGGATCGGGCGACGGCGGGCTCATCTTCATCTGGAACCACATCGAGAAGCCCATCAGGAGCGGCCAGATGCCGAGAAGCAGCCAGTCCGGGACACTGTAGGGCAAGAGGCCGAACAGGTTGAAGAGCGACGTCGGATCGGCCGCGGCAAGGTCCTGGATCCAGCCGAAGAAGGGCGCGTGGCGCATCTCGATCGTGACGAACAGCACCTTGTACAGCGAGAAGAAGATCGGAATCTGCAACAGCATCGGCACGCACCCCATGAAGGGGTTCACCTTCTCCCGACGGTAGAGCGCGATCAGCTCCTGCTGCATCTTCGGCTTGTCGTCCTTGTAGCGCAGCTGAAGCTCCTGCATCTCGGGCTGGATCTTCTTCATCTTGGTGATCGAGACATAGGACGCATTCGCGAGCGGGTAGAAGATGATCTTCACGAGGATCGTCAGGATGATGATGGCAATGCCGAAATTGCCGACCTGGTGATTGATCAGGTCCAGCGCCTTGAAGATCCAGTAGGTGAAGAACGAGAACCAGCCCCAGTCGATGGTCATGTCATACCGCAGGATACCCAGCTGCTGCTGGTAAGCCTCGACCAGCGACACGATCTTGGCGCCCGCGAACACATGATGCGTCACGCTGGAGTTGCCCCCGGCAGCCACGTTGCGCGGCTGCAGCAGGTAGTCGGCGCGGAACACCTCGCCCTGCCGCTCGCGGGCGATCGAGAAGCGCCCCGTGTACTTCTCGTTCTGCGGCGGCACCACCGTGACCATCCAGTACTTGTCGGTGATGCCAAGCCAGCCGCCCGTGCCCTCGAACTTGGCTTCGGGATCCTTCGCATCACGCAGGTCGGCATAGGTGTATTTCTCGAGCAGGCCGGCGAGTACGCCGAAAAGGCCCTCATGCAGCGTCCACTGCGGCGTATGCTTGGGCTCGCCCTCGCGGGTCGCGATCGCGTAGGGGAAAAGCGTGACAGGGGCGCCCGTGTTGTTCTGCACGCCATCGGTGACCGTGAACATGTAGTTCTCATCGATGGCCACGCGCCGGATGAAGACAAGTCCCTGTCCATTGTCCCACGTGAGCGTGACAGGCTTGCCCGGCGCCAGTGTCGTGCTGCTGCTGTTCCAGACGCTCGTGGCGTCAGGTACCCGTGTCTGCGATCCAGGTGCCGGAACCCAACCAGTCTCGGCAAAGGTCGCGCTAGCCGTGCCGCGCGGGGTCAGGAAGATGACCTCGTCGCTCGTCGGATCAAGCGTCTCGCGATACTTCCTCAGCCGCAGGTCATCGAACTGCGCACCGGTCAGCCGGATGGAGCCATCGACCTTGTCATTCTCGAACACGATCCGCGCACCGCCGGACACAAGCGCCGCCTCGCGTGTCTGCGCCTGAACGGGCCCCGCGGAAGCAGGCATGCCGGGAACGCCCGTCGCTGCAGGACCTGCCGCACCCTCGCTCTCGCCCAATTTCTGCGCTGCCGCGGCGCGTTCGGCCGCAAGCTTCTGGCGCTCGGCCATCGGCGCAATGAAGAGGAAATGCCAGAACAGCAGGACGACCGCGCTGAGCATCAGCGCGATGACATAGTTCCTGGAATCGGGTCTGTTGCTGTTCATTCGTGTCTACCGGTCGGGGGGTGTGTCTGGTGGGAGCAACGTGGCTGCGGCACGGGATCATACCCCTCGCTGCCGCCGAGCCACGTGATGGGATGGCAGCGCGCCAGGCGCCGCACCGCAAGCCACGTGCCGCGGATGGCACCATGGCGGTCGATCGCCTCAAGCGCATAGACCGAGCACGAGGGCTCGAAGCGGCAATGCCGGCCGAGCCACGGCGAGATCCCGAGCCTGTAGACAAGGATCGGCGCCTTGAGCAGGGCCTTGGCAAGTCTCGACACGAGCGCTGTCGCGTTCATTGCGTCTCTGCCTTCCTGGATCGGGCGGCGTGCACGCGGACGAGGGCACGCTTGAGGTCTTCGATGAGCGATGCGAACGGCCTCGACGCCGTCGCTGCGCGCCCGATTAGCACATAGTCACACCCGGGATTCGCAAAAAGTGGGAGCACAAGCCGCGCCACCTCGCGCAAGCGGCGTTTTGCGCGGTTCCGCACGACGGCATTTCCCAATTTTTTTGTGGCAGTGAATCCTGCGCGCAACCCTTCGCCCCCCGTCGGGTTTGGCTGCATCTGCAGGACCAGCCCCTCGGTCGTGCATCTCTGGCCACGGGCGAGCCTGAGGAAGTCCGCCCTCTTCGCTAGGCGCGACATTTTGACCACGCGAGGGGTGGGGCCTTCCGATGTCAATGGAAAAGGGGATTTAAGCGGACAGGCGCTTGCGGCCGTGGGCGCGGCGATTGGCCAGAACCTTGCGTCCATTGCCCGTTGCCGAACGCGAACGGAACCCGTGACGGCGCTTCCTGACAAGCTTGGAGGGCTGATATGTGCGCTTCACGGCTGAAGTCCTTGATGTCTGCTGTCCGACGGGAGGGGGGGCATATACGGATTTTGGCCCCCGAAGTCAATTCACCTTGCCCGGCCTGCCCACGACCCATCCACCCCCCGCCGCCGCCCGTAACCCCCTGGACCAAGGGAAATAGCCAGATGCACCACCCGACCAGCGCCAGCAGGCGTCACGCCGCAGTTCTTCTGCTACTGATCGCCTTGTCTCCGGGCATGCCACGCGCCACCCCTGTCCCATCCTCCCTTCCGCGCGGACAATCGACGCAAATGGACAACGAACATCTCCCCTGGGGCCAGATCCTGTCGCGTTATGTCGTGGCCCGGCCCGATGGGCTGCACCTGTTCGCCTATGGCCGCGTGACGCAAGCCGACAAGGCGCTCCTCAAGCAGTATATCGCAACCCTCGAGGCAACGCGGGTCTCCGCCCTGTCGCGCGATGCGCAGATGGCCTTCTGGATCAATCTGTACAACGCAAAGACCATCGATATCGTCCTCGACCACTATCCCGTGAAATCGATCCGCGACATCTCGCTCGGCGGCCTGTTCACGATCGGACCGTGGAAGCAGAAGAACATGACCGTCGAAGGCCGGAGCCTCTCCCTCGACGATGTCGAGCATGGCATCCTGCGCAAGCAGTGGAAGGACCCGCGCATCCACTACGCCGTCAACTGCGCCTCGATCGGCTGCCCCAACCTTGCATCGACGCCCTTCACGGCGACGACGCTGGAAGCCATGCTCGACGAAGGCGCCCGCAGCTACGTGAACCACCCCCGCGGCGTGACCGTCAAGAACGGCAAGCTCACCATCTCCCGCATCTGGCAGTGGTACAGGGAAGACTTCGGCCGCACGGATGGCGAGATCATCAGCCACCTCGCGACCTACGCGTCGCCGGCCCTGCGCCGTCAGTTGCAGGACATCCGCGACATCGACGGGTATGACTACGACTGGAACCTGAACGAAGCGAAATGACATCATGACCGAACCAGCAGCCCCCTCGATGCTCGACCGGCTTGCCCCGCTCTTCCCGCTGATTGCAGCCTTTGTTGCGTTCTTCGCGCTGGGCCTGAACGACTACGTCTCGCTCGATGTGCTCCGCGAGAACCGTGCCCTCCTCAAGGAGTGGGTGCAGGCCAACCGCACCGAGGCCGCCCTCATCTTCATCGCGATATACATCGTGGTCGCCGCCGCATCCCTGCCCGCAGGCGCAGTCCTGTCCGTGACAGGCGGCTTCCTTTTCGGCAGTGTCTTCGGAACCGCCTGGATCGTGATCGGAGCCACCATTGGCGCGACCCTGCTCTTTGTCATCGCCCGCTCGGCGCTGGGCGAACCGCTGCGCCGACGCTTCGGCGGCAGCGTCAAGGCCATGGAGGAAGGCTTCCGCCGCAATGCCTTCTCCTACCTGCTGATCCTGCGCCTCGTGCCCCTGTTTCCCTTCTGGCTGGTCAATCTCGCACCAGCCTTCCTCGGCGTGTCGCTCGTGACATTCGTCGTGACCACAGCGATCGGCATTATCCCCGGCGCCTTCGTGTTTGCCTCGATAGGCAACGGCCTCAACGCCCTGTTCGAGGCCGGCGAGCAGCCCGACCTGAGCCTCAGGGCCATCATCCTGCGGCCCGACTTCTACATTCCGATTGCAGGCCTCATCATTCTGTCCCTGATACCCGTCATCTATCGCGCGCTCGCCGGCCGCAAGGACGAGACGAAATGACATATCGCATCAGGGCCGATATCTGCATCATCGGCGCAGGCTCCGGCGGTCTTTCGCTGGCCGCGGGCGCCGCACAGCTCGGCCGCAAGGTTGTCCTGATCGAACGCCACCGCATGGGTGGGGACTGCCTGAACTTCGGCTGCGTTCCCTCGAAGGCCCTGATCGCCGCAGCCGGGCACGCCCACGCAGCCCGGCGTGCGCCCGAATTCGGCATCCGTACAGGCGAACCCGCCACCGACTTTCCTGCCGTGATGCGTCACGTGCAGGACGTGATTGCAGCCATCGAGCCCAATGACTCGGTCGAACGTTTCGAGAAACTCGGCGTACGCGTGATCAGGGCTGACGCGCGCTTCACCGGCCCGGCCGAGATCGAAGCCGGCGCGGATCGCATCAGCGCCAGCTATTTCGTCATCGCCACAGGCTCGCAGGCCTTGCGGCCCCCGATCCCCGGGCTCGAGACGACACCCTTTCTCACCAACGAGACCGTCTTCGCGAACACAACCCTGCCAGGGCATCTTGTCATCATCGGTGGCGGGCCCATTGGCATGGAAATGGCGCAGGCCCATCGCCGGCTCGGCGCGCGCGTCACCCTGCTCGAAGGGCGCACCGTGATGCCCAAGGACGACCCGGAAGCCGTGGCACTGGTACGCGAGCGACTGATCGCCGAAGGCATCGACATCCGGGAGAATGCGACCGTCACCGCCGTCTCGGGATCTGCAGGCGAAGTCAGCGTGACCATCACACAGCAAGGCAGGCAGGAAACGATAGGCGGCAGCCATCTTCTTCTGGCCGCGGGACGCACGCCCAATATCAGCGGGCTGAACCTCGAGGCGGCAGGCGTGCGCTACACGCCGAAAGGCATCGACGTCGACGCAGGCCTGCAGACATCGAACAGGCGCATCTTCGCCATCGGTGACGTTGCAGGCGGCCCGCAATTCACGCATGTCGCCGGATACCATGCCGGCCTTCTCGTGCGCAGGCTCCTGTTCAAGACCTCGGCAAAGGTCGACTACGCCGCGCTCCCATGGTGCACCTATACCGACCCCGAACTCGCGCAGGCCGGCATGACCGAACAGCAGGCCCGCGCACGGGGTCTTCCCGTTCGCATCACGCGCTGGCCCCTGCACGACAATGACCGCGCGCAGGCCATGCGCGAAACGCACGGCTTTGCCAAGGTCGTGGTGGTGCGCGGACGCCCCGTGGGTGCGACGATCGTCGGCCCGCATGCCGGCGAACTCATTCTGCCCTGGGTCATGACGATCAGCCAGAAGACGAAGCTCAGCGCTGTCGCCAGCCTGATCGCGCCCTACCCGACACTCGCCGAGGTCTCCAAACGCGCGGCAGGCGCCTATTTCACGCCCACCCTGTTCTCCCGCACCACGCGCGCGGTGGTTAAGATCCTGTCACTGTTCAATCCGCGACCCTGAACCGGCGCAAATCCCGTCGCGATGGTCCGTGCGCTGTGCTAGGTGTCCCCGTGCGATGCCTGATGTATTCAAGAACATGAGGGATTTCTTCTACCGGCACCTGGTGGCGAGCCTCTCGGGTCGCCTCCTGTTCTTCACGTCGCTCTTCGTGCTGGCCGCACAGATGATCATCTACGTGCCCTCGGCCGCCCGCCATTACCTTGACCTGCTCTCCTATCGCATTTCCAGCGCACAGGTAGCCGTCACGGCCCTCGATGAGAGGGGCGAAAGCGGCCTCTACGACACGTTGCGCACCGAACTCCTGATGAAGGCGGGCATTCGCCGGATAGCCGTCATCCGCAACGACCAGCGCGAGATCTATCTCGGGGAAGTCATCCTGCCCGAGCCCGATGCATCGATCGACCTGCGGGTGCTGAACTGGGTCGAGCTGATCTGGCGCAGTATCGACTGCCTGACCAGCCAGGGTCCGCGCGTTCTGCGCGTCATCACCTATCGCGGCATGACCGGTCGCGATGCCATCGAGATGCTCCTCCAGGAGGACATGATCCGCGAGGACTTGCTGAATTACAGCGAACGGCTGCTCTATCTCTCGCTGCTGATCGCGTTCATCACATCCGCGCTCGTCTTCTGGGTCCTTTACATCCTCTTCGTGCGCCCGATGAAGCGCGTCAACCAGTCGATGCTGGCCTTCCAGGAAAGCCCCGAGGACGCGAGGCGTATCCTCAAGGCAACCCAGCGCGCCGACGAGATCGGACAGATGGAGCGCACGCTTGAAACGATGCAGACCGAACTGCGTCAGGCCCTGCGCCAGCGCGAGCATCTGGCACAGCTCGGTGCTGCCGTCGCGCGCATACAGCATGACTTGCGCAACATCCTCTCCACCGCCCAGCTCACCTCCGACCGCCTGTCGACCAGCGATGACCCCGCCGTCAAGGCCCTGACACCGCGCCTCGTCCAGTCGATCGACCGCGCCATCAGCCTCGCAAGCAACACGCTGCGCTATGGCAAGGCAGACGAGGCGCCGCCCGAGCCGGCCGTGCACGCCCTTCTGCCTCTCGCCGAGGAGGCGATGGAGGCAGCACTCTCCGCCGGAACCGGCACGGTCCGATGGACGAACCGGATACCGACCGGCCTGCAGGTCTTCGCCGACGCGGACCAGTTGCTGCGCATGCTGGTGAACATCGGTCGCAACGCCGTCCAGGCGCTCGACGACCGTCCCAATGCCCTGGTGACACTCACCGCATGGCAGCAAGGTACGCAGAAGATTTCGATAGAGATCGCCGACAACGGCCCGGGCATCCCCGAAAAGGTGCGCAACAATCTCTTCGAGCCCTTCTCGAGCCAGGGCCGCATCGGCGGATCAGGACTGGGCCTCGCCATCGCGCGCGAACTGGCGCGCGGCCACGGCGGCGACGTCACGCTCGTGAAGTCGGACGCAAACGGTACCATGTTCCGCATCGAAATGCCGGCCCGGGCGCCGGCAGAACAGGTCGATGCATGAGCAGAGCCGTCCTCGCAGACATAGGCGGCACGAACATCCGCTTCGCCACGCTGTCGGCCGACGGCGACCTCGCCGACCGGGAAGCATGGCTGACGTCGCTTTATTCAGGCTTTGAGGACGCCCTCGTCGCCTATCTGGAACAAGTGGGCAGGCCTGAGCCGCCAGCCGCGATTGCCGCCTGCGCCGCGGGCCCGCTCATCGGCGGTCGCATCGAACTGACCAACGGCACATGGACGCTGTCCCACGAGATCCTGCGCAACGCCGGCGGCACACCGCAGACGATCCTCGTCAACGACTTCACGGCCGTGGCACGAGCCATTCCCACCCTAAGGCCCGCGGACTGCGAGCAGATAGGCGGCACGCACGCCGAAGACGGCGCAACCCGGCTCGCACTCGGCCCGGGCACGGGCCTCGGCGTCGCCTGCGCAGTGCCCGACGGCAAGGGAGGCTGGATCGCAAACCCCGGCGAAGGCGGACACGCGGATCTCGCCTGCAACAACGATCGCGAACTGGCGATCATGTTCCACCTCATGCGCCAGTTCGGCCATGTCGGCGTGGAACGCGTGCTTTCAGGTCCGGGCCTCGAGAACCTCTACCTCGCCATCGCAGCACTTGACGGCAAGACATTCCGCGAGAAACCCCTCGCCGCCGACATCGCCCGCGCCGCACGGTCTGGCAACGATCCTCTCGCAACCGAAGCCGTCTCGGTCTTCACCGGCATGCTGGGCAGCACCGCCGGAAGCCTCGCGCTGACGCTGGGCGCACGCGGCGGCGTCTACATCGCAGGCGGCATCATCCGCCAGTGGGGTCCGCTCTTCGACCGCCGGCTCTTCCGCCATCGCTTCGAGGCCAAGGGCCGGATGCGCAGCTACCTCGAGCCCATCCCCTGCCACCTCGTCATCGCTGAAGACCTTGCCTTCCGGGGCCTCACCGCTCTCCTGCGTGACCAGCAATGACCAGAAGCTGGCTTTGGTGCCGGTATGGAACCGACGTTAGCGCACGGCGCCCTCTCGCCGCGGATCCGAAGCCGCATCGATCCGCCCGTCAACGATCCGCATGCCGTTGAGCCCGCTTGTCTGCTCGATGAACTTGACCTCGTGCCCGAGGCCCGACAGGGCTGCACCCACCGCTTCCAGCCCGCGATCCTTCTCGATCTCCACCACGGCCGAGCGGCTCGTGACATTGGGCAGCCCGACGGCACCAGCCATGTCCATCTTCCAGTCGATCAGCCCCAGGAGCGTCTTCGAGACATAGGGGATGATCCGCCAGCCCCCGGGCGAACCGATCACGGCAAACAGCCGCCCGCGTGGATCGAACACCAGCGTCGGCGACATCGATGACAAGGGACGCTTGCCTGCCGCCGGCGCATTGGCAAAGCGCCGGTTGTCGCCGGTGGGCTCGAAGGCAAAATCCGAGAGCTGGTTGTTCAGCATGAAGCCGGCCGCCATCAGGTGGCTGCCAAACGGCCCCTCGACGGTCGTGGTCATCGCAACCGCACGGCCCTTGCCGTCAATGACGCTGAGATGCGCGGTCGATGGCTTGGAGTGATCGGGAATGCGCAGGCGCTGGAACAGCAGGCGCGCACCGCGCGGATCGCCCGGCAGGACCATTGCCTTCGGCAGCGCGCGTGCCGGATCGATCATTTGCGACCGCTGGCGCAGATAGGACCAGGACAAGAGCCCTGTCACGGGAACCGGTACATAGTCGGGATCACCGAGGAATGCCGCGCGGTCGGCAAAGGCGAGCTTCTGCGCCTCGACAAACAGGTGCGTGGCCGCAGCCGAGCCCGGCTCAAGCGCCCCCATGTCGAAACGTTCGAGCAGCTTCAGGATCTGAAGCGTGGCAATCCCGCCCGAACTCGGTGGCCGCATCCCGCAGATTCGATAGGTTCGATACATCCCGCACAGCGTCGGCCGTTTCGATGGGCGGAACGATTGCAGGTCCTTGAGCGTCAGCGCCACCGCACCGCGCGGCGCCTGAACCACGGCATCCACGATCGCTTGCGCAACCGGCCCCTTGTAGAAGCCCTCAGGCCCCTTGTCGGCAATCAGTTGCAGCGTATCGGCCAGGGCTGGGTTCCTCAAGACATCGCCCTCGACGAGCGCACGGCCGCCGGGCTTGAAATAGGCCGCCGTCGCCGGGATGAAGTCGAGCGACGGCAACATGCCGATCACCCTGGCAAGCCGAGGGGAGACAGGAAAACCATCGCGTGCAAGGCGTATGGCGGGCGTGAACAGTTCAGCCCATGGCAGCTTCCCGTGCGTGCGGTGCGCAAGCCAGAGCGTCGCGACCGCGCCCGGAACGCCAACCGAGCGCCCACCCACGGCCGCCTCGATGAAGCCGAGCGGTTTCCCATCGGCTCCCATGAACAGGTTGGGTGTCACCGAGGCCGGCGCCCGCTCGCGTCCATCATAATTGTCGATCGCCCCGGTGCGCGGATCATAGTGCAGCAGGAACAGCCCGCCACCGATCCCCGATGACTGCGGCTCGACAAGCGTCATGACCATTTGCGCGGCGATGGCCGCATCGACAGCCGATCCGCCACGACGCAGCATCTCCGCACCCGCTTCCGACGCCAGCGGATGCGAGGCCACGATGACAGGCGACTGCACCTCGGGTGATTTCGCCCATGCCGTTGGCGCAAGCACGAACACGAGGGCAAGCAGCGAATTGCACAGGGTCGCCTGAAAGGATAGCGTCGTCCTCATGGTAGCTCCCGGTTCCCGCAATCTGATCACTGACGTACGTGGCATAAAAGTCGGCAACAGCGAAGACCCTTCCGTCATGACTGGCGTGACGGTCATCCTGGCCGAGGGCCGTGCCGTCGGCGCCGTCGATGTCCGGGGTGGCGGCCCCGGCACGCGCGAGACCGAAGCCCTGATGCCCGAAGGCCTGAATGTAGGCGTTGACGCCATCGTGCTCTCCGGTGGATCGGTCTTTGGCCTCGACGCGGCCGGCGCAGTGGTCAACCAACTGGCATCCCGAGGCCACGGCTACCGCCTGCAGGGCGCAAGCCTCGTGGCCCCCATTGTTCCAGCAGCCATACTCTTCGACCTGGCCAATGGCGGAAACAAGGCCTGGGGCGCAGAGCCCCCCTATCGCGCCCTCGGCACCGCCGCCTGCGCCGCTGCAGACAGCACCTTCAGCCTGGGCAATGCCGGCGCCGGATACGGCGCCCGGGCGGGCGCCCTCAAAGGCGGGCTCGGTTCAGCCTCCTTCCTGACCGACGACGGCTTCGAGGTCGGCGCCATTGCTGCCGTCAACGCTTTCGGTTCGGCGGTCATGCCGGGGACATCAACGCTGTGGGCATGGCCCTTCGAGCAGGCCGGCGAACTGGGCCACCAGCGCCCGTCACGGGCCCACGGCCCCGCAGCCGGCATGCCCGAGGACATCAAGCGCCCAGCGCAACCCGCGCAGAACACGACCATCGCCTGCATCGCCGTCAACGCAGCCCTGACACCCGCGCAGGCGAGGCGCATCGCCATCATGGCGCATGACGGCATGGCACGTGCGCTGCGGCCCGTGCATGCGCCCTTCGATGGCGACGCCGTCTTCGTGCTGGCGACCGGAGCAAGGCCCCTGGAAGAGCCGCAGCCCTGGCACCTGGCAAGGCTCGGAACGCTTGCAGCCGACTGCCTCGCACGCGCCATCGCACGCGGCGTGTTCGAGGCGCAAGCCCTGGGCGGCTGGCCCGCCTACCGCGACCGGCACGCAAGCGGTTTCGGCGCGTTGCGCTGAGCGCCTAGCGGACGTAGATCCGCACCTCGTGGGCGCCGATTGTGGGGCTCGACGAGTTGAACACCCGGATCTTCACCGGATCGACCCCAAGGCTCGTCAGCGTATTCACCACATCCGCGGCATTCGCGGTTGCCTCAGGCACCACGCTGCGCCCGGCCGAAACACCCACCACATCGAACACCGCATCGGGCTTGCGCCGGCGCGCCGTGGAAACAGCGCTCGCCAGCGTCTCACGATAGGCAACGCTCGCGCTGTCGAACTTGATTTTCACGAAGGCGGGCTGCGACATCGACGGCGGCGGCAGGGTGGAGGCAACGCCTGTCGAGGGCGTGACGGGCGGTGCCGGCAAGCCGAGGGCAGCCAGGGCGGCACGCTCCTTCGCAAGGAACGCCGACTGTGAGGCCCACTCCGTCGAAAGCTCGTTGACCATGCGGTCGAGCTGGTTGGCCGTCTGCCCGATTTCGCCGCGCAGCGTGTTGAGCTGGCGCTTGTCCTCGTCGTTGCCCTCGCGGATGCCGACCGTCTCGAGCATCAGCTTGTTGGCCTCTGCCGAACCGCGCGCGATGATCCGCATCTCGCCATCAAGCGCGCTCGTGGCGCCAGAAAGCCGCTCGAGCGCGGCCGTTGCCCTCTGGAAGGCCTGCGGCGAGGGCGTGGCGGTCGCCGACATCTCGTTTCGCGCAATCCGGTAGGTCGCCCCCTCGCCCGCTGCCCGTTGCCGGATCTCCGACAGCGTCGCATTGCGCGCGGACACCTCGCCCTGCAGCGCCACGAGCCGGCTGCGCAGAGAGGCAATCTGCATGCTCTGGGGTGAACCGCTGTTGATCCCCGGTGTCACCCCGACCGGCGTGAAGATCGACGTCCCGGTTTGCGGCATCGGCGCTGTCGGGCCTTGCGGCTGGGGCGCCGTGTCGGGGAAAAGGCCACTGCTGACGGTCGAGCACCCCGCAAGCGTCGCGCATGCAAGGGCGCCGGCTGCAAGGCGCAGGGATTTCAGGCGAAGCATTGTGTCTACCCCACGGGATTGGACCACGTTTCAGCCCGGGCTGCCATGCAAGCCGGGCTGCAACCGGTCAGCTTCGGGCTTTCGTTTCGGCGACAATAAGGCCGTTTCCGTCCGATGCAATCGGGCGCAGTGCCATGGCCCGCGTCGAAAGGCCCGGAATGCCCGCTTTTCTGCCCTTGCGCAACCAGCCTGCCCGCACTAAGTTCCGCGCCTCCTGCGGCAGGCACCCGTAGCTCAGCTGGATAGAGCACCAGACTACGAATCTGGGGGTCGGACGTTCGAATCGTTCCGGGTGCGCCATTCCCCACCGCCACGCAGGACCGTAATCACCAGTAATCCCTCATGATCTCTCGCGCCCAATCCGGCTCGCGAAGCTCGCCGCGCGGCAGGAACCCGGACATGACGGGCTTGATGTCGATCACTGGCGTCCCGTCGATGGCATCGAGGCCGCTGACCCGCAACACGCGCCCCGCGACGCCGACGATCCGGCAGATCGTGGCGCCGATCCGGTTGGGGCGGTTCTTGCCGCGCTGCGCCAGGATCCCGACCCGGGGCCAGTCCGCACGAGCGCGCGGATGCCGCGCCCCCGTGACCACCTCGTCCTCGCCCACCTGGTCGAAGAGATAGATCACCTCGACATGCGAAAACGCCTCGAGGCCCGAAAGCGCATCCGGGCCCAGCAGAGCAGCATCAAGTGTGATCTCCGAGGGCACCGAATCCCACGCATCATCGATGGCCTCCCGCCGCGCGCAGGAAACACGTCCGATGGCTGTGACCGTGAACGACGGCATGGGCAGGCCTCCCCTGTAAAAGACCCCCGCCTCGCACAAGGCATTCGGGCCGGGTGCAATCCTAAGGGCAAGCCGCGGCGCGACGCAAAGGCTGCTGATTTGCACACCGCTGCCACTTGCGTTTGAATGCGCCCGACAGACACACAAGGAGCCGACATGACCGACCACCTCATTGAAACCTTCCAGGACGGCATCACCACCCTGACCTTCAACCGGCCTGACGCGCGCAACGCCCTGACGCAGGAGATCATCGAGGCCCTCTCCAAGGCGGCCCCCCGCCTTGCCGTCGACCCGCAAGTGCGCGCCGTGGTGATCACCGGAACCGGCAGCGCCTTCTGCGCTGGCGGCGACGTGAAGGGTTTCGTGGCACCCAAGGCCGAAGGCGCCGTCGCGCCCAGCTTTGACGAGCGCGTGAACAGCCTGCGCGCCGGCGCGGATTTTGCGCGCTGGCTGCACGAGATGCCGAAGCCCACGCTCGCCATCATCCCCGGCGCGTGCGCCGGCGCCGGCATGTCGATCGCACTGGCCTGCGACATGCGCATCGCGGCCGACAGCGCCAAGCTCACCACCGCCTTCTCCAAGATCGGAGCATCGGGTGACTACGGCGGCAGCTATTTCCTGACCAAACTCGTCGGCCCAGCCAAGGCGCGCGAGCTTTACTTTACCGCCGACGTGATCAGCGGCACCGAGGCCGCAAGTCTCGGCATCGTCAATCGCGCCGTGCCCGCGGCCGACCTCCCGAGGGAAGGCGCAGCCCTCGCCCGCAAACTCGCCGACCTGCCCACCGTCGCCATCGGCTACATGAAGAAGAACCTGAACATGGCCGAACACGGCACGCTGGCCAGCGTGCTCGACGTCGAGGCGATCCACATGGTCCGCACCATGCAGACCGACGACCACAAACAGGCCTCCCTCGCCTTCGTCGAAAAGCGCCCCCCTGTATTCCGGGGACGATGACCCATCCCTGTCTCCCTCGCCCCGCGAGGGAGTACCCGCGCCTTGGCGCGGGGGAGGGAGTTCGTTTCCACCGCGCGCAACCCGACCCTACTCCTCCGTCTGCAGCAGCTATCGCTGCTGCATCCACCTCCTCGCAAGCGAGGAGGAAATGCCCACGACGACCTCTCAGGTAATTGCTCCGCCAGACGCCCGCACGATAGTCAGCAGGTCAGAAAGGATCCCGACCCATGCTCATCCTGCGAACCGTCCTCGTGATCCACCTCGCCGTCCTCGTCGCCTACACGCTGATCGTGATCCAGAACCACGGCATGACCCTCATGCCCGTCTTCTTCGGCGACATGGCCGCCATGGCGTGGCCCGGCCAGTTCAATCTGGACTTCATGGGCTTCCTGATCCTCTCGGCTCTTTGGACCGCATGGCGAAATGGTTTCTCGGCGCTCGGCCTCATCCTCGCCGTCGTCGCGGCCTTCGGGGGCATGGCCTTCCTGTCGATCTACGTGCTGATCCTCAGCCTCGGCACCGACAGCATCCGGGACATTCTCCTCGGCATCAACACGCGCTAGAACCTACATCGCCCGCCGTGCCGCAAAGGCCGCCGCCAGCGTGCCCTCGTCCAGATAGTCGAGCTCTCCGCCGACCGGCACGCCATGCGCAAGCCGCGTCACCGACACGCCGCTGCCGGCAATCAGGTCGGTGACATAGTGAGCGGTCGTCTGCCCCTCGACCGTGGCATTGAGACCGAGCACCACCTCCCGCACCCCGCCCGCCTTCACCCGCTCGACAAGGCCCGCAAGGTTGAGCTGGTCCGGACCGCGACCATCAAGCGCCGATAGCGTTCCACCCAGCACGTGATAGCGCCCGCGGAACACTCCCGCCCGCTCAAGCGCCCACAGGTCGGCGACATCCTCGACCACGCAGATCAGCCCGGCATCACGCCGCGGATCCGTGCAGACCGAACAGGTCTCAGCGGAATCGAGGTTGCCGCAGGTCCGGCATGACTGGATCTTGCGCCCCGCCTCCTCGAGCGCCGCGGTCAGGGGCACGAGGAGCGCATCCTTCTTCTTCAGGAGGAACAGGACGGCGCGGCGCGCCGAGCGGGGGCCAAGCCCCGGAAGGCGCGAGAGCAACTGCACGAGACGCTCGATCTCGGGTCCGGAAAGCGCTCCCGCCATGCGTCAGAATTTCATGCCGGGCGGCAGTGGCAGGCCGCCAGTGACCTTCGCCATCTCGTCCGACACGCGCGCATCGACCTTTGTGCGCGCATCGTTGATCGCGGCAAGCACAAGATCCTCCAGCATCCCCACATCCTTGGGATCTGCAAGCGAAGGGTCGATCTTCACGCTCCGCGCAAGCCCCTTCCCGTTCAGGGTGACCTTGACCATCCCGCCGCCCGACTGCCCCTCGGCCTCCACCTGGGCAACCTTGTCCTGCGCTTCCTGGAAGCGCTGCTGCAACACCTGCGCCTGCTTCATCAGTTCGTTGAAATTCTTCATTCGCTTTCCCCGCTTTCACCCGTCGCGCCAAATGCGTCCCTGTCGCGGACGGCCACCAGTCGCGCACCCGGGAACATCGCCATTGCCGACTTCAGCAGTGGATCCTGCGCGGCCGCCTCGCGCCGCGCCTGCTCGTGGGCAGCACGTTGCGCAGCGACCGTGGGCGCGCCTTCCGCACCCGACACCGTGACAATCCAGCGCTCGCCCGTCCACTTCGAAAGCCGGTCCGAAATCTCGCCAGGCAGGGTTGCCGGAGCGGCAGGAGCAAGACGCACCTCAAGACGCGCCCGCTCGAACCCTACGAGGTGCACCTGGTTCTCGAGCGCATAGAGAAGCCGCATCTCCCGCTTGTCCCGCACGAAGGCGAGCACATCGGCAAAGCTCTCGAGCCGCGGGGCAGCATCAGCCAGCACCACGGGCGCTGGCGCCACGCGCGGCTGCAAGGAGACGAAGCTGGCAGTGGGCTCGCCCCCAGATGAAGCCGAGCGAAGGACGGGGGCGGGCGGCGGAGGCACCGGCATGGCGGCAGCCGCTGCACCTGCACTGCCACGCGGCGCATTCGCAGTGCCACCGGATCCGAGCGAGCGGATGATCTGCTCCGTAGGCGGAAGTTCAGCGACAAAACCGATCCGGATCATCGCCATCTCGGCCGCAGCCGCCGCATCGGGTGCCGACTGTATCTCCGTCAGCGCCTTCAGCAGCAACTGCCAGGTCCGCGCCAGCTGCGGCACCGACAGCTTTGCACCAAGCTCGGCCATGCGGCGCGCCTCTTCGGCAGGTGCGCCCGAAATCGACACACCGCCCGTGACCTTGACCCGCGTGACCTCGTGACAGATCTGGGTCAGGTCCTGCATGACCGAAAGTGGATCTGCGCCTGAATCATATTGGCTGCGGAACTCAGCAAGCGCCTCGGGCACCGCCCCGCGCATCAGCCGCTCGAAAAGTTCAAGCCCGCGGCTGCGATCCGCAAGGCCCATCATCTGCCGGACGGGTTCCTCCTCGATCCGGGCCCCGCCCGCATGCGCGAACGCCTGGTCAAGCAGCGACAGGGCATCACGCACCGAACCCTCGGCCGCACGCGCAATCAGCCCCAGCGCCTCGGGCGCGGCAGGCTGGTGCTCGAGCTCGCAGATGCGCGCAAGATGGGTCGCCAGCTCATCCACGCCGACCCGCTTGAGGTCGAAGCGCTGGCAGCGCGACAGCACGGTGATGGGAACGCGGCGTATTTCTGTCGTGGCGAAGGCAAACTTCACATGGCCCGGCGGCTCCTCGAGCGTCTTCAGAAGCCCGTTGAACGCAGCCTTCGACAGCATGTGCACTTCGTCGATGATGTATACCTTGTAGCGCGCCTGCGCCGGGGCATAGCGCACGCCCTCGATGATCTCACGGATGTCGTCGATGCCGGTGTGCGACGCCGCATCCATTTCGTGCACGTCGACATTGCGCGATTCCGCAATGGAGACACAAGGCTCGCAGACGCCGCACGGCGTCACTGTCGGAGCGGTACGGCTGCCATCCGGCCCGATGCAGTTCAGCGCCTTGGCGATGATGCGCGCGGTCGTCGTCTTGCCGACACCGCGTACGCCCGTCAGCATGAAGGCATGCGCAATCCGCCCGGCCGCGAAGGCATTGGCCAGCGTGCGCACCATGGCCGACTGGCCGATGAACGCGTCCTCGAACGTTTGAGGACGATACTTGCGGGCCAGTACCCTGTAGGCACCTTCAGCCTTGGCCGGGGCCGTCGCCGCATCGGCCTGCGCCGAACCCTTGTCCTTCTTGCTCGCCATGCGTGTCGTGGAGATCCAAGGTGAGAGGCTGACGAACGACCCGAGTCGAAACTCGTTGCGGCTGCTTCCTTCCGGACCTGACCGGGTTGGCGAGGAACTCGTCCGCCGCCAACCTCCCGGCCGAAGTATATCGGCCCGGGCGCGGCAAAACGCAAGCGCCCCGACATTGCAGCGCAAAGCCCCGGCATGCGAAGCTGATCACGTCGAAACCTGTGGAAAGACACCCCGCCAGATGCGCCTGGTCCTGCCCAAGAATCCCAATATTTTCGCAAATTCGCCGCTGGACCGGGCCGCCCACCGGCGCAGTGACGGAACATGGCTGGAGAACGCCATGTCGCAGGGAAATTCCGTCTTCATGCCGCTCTGGAAACTGAACCCCTTCATCATCCGCGGCCGCGAGGGAAAGTCGGAGGCCGGATGGATCACGCCCGCACTCGCCCGTCCGCTCGTCCGGTCGGACACGCCCACCATTTTTCTCGGCGAGCACGGGAACAGCGCACATTTCGCCATCGACATCTCCGCCGAGGCCGACCCGGACCGCGCGGGCCCGCTCGCGGGCCTGGGCACCTTCGCCGACCTGCGCACCATCGCAGAGGAAATCGATCCATCGGACGCGGCCATCCTGGCACAGGCAAAGTCGCTCATCGACTGGCACCAGCGCCACCGGTTCTGTGCCAATTGCGGAAACCGGACCGAGATGGCCGAAGCCGGATACAAGCGCATCTGCCCGACATGCGGCACCGAGCACTTTCCGCGTACAGATCCGGTCGTGATCATGCTGCCGACATATGGGGACACCTGCCTCATGGGACGCCAGCCCAAATGGCCACCCGGCTTCTTCTCCGCCCTGGCAGGCTTCATCGAGCCCGGCGAGGCAATCGAGGAGGCAGTCATCCGCGAGTGCAAGGAAGAAGCCGGCATCGAGGTCGACGAAGTGGCCTTCCACTCGACGCAGCCCTGGCCCTACCCCTCATCGCTGATGATCGGCTGCTACGCACGTGCGAAGACGACGCAGATCCACCTCGATGGCAACGAGCTGGCAGACGCAAGATGGTTCACGCGCGACCAGATCCGCGCGGCCATGCAGCGCGGTTCCCGCGAGCTGCGCCTGCCACCGCCGCTCGCGATCGCCCACCAGCTGGTAAGGACGTGGGCAGCGGAGGAAACAGCCTGAAGCCTCAGCCGACCGGCTTCACGATTGTCTTGCGGAAGGGATGGGCCGGATAGACCCCGAGCACCCGCAGCGATGACGAGAAGAACTGCAACTCCTCCAGCGCAAGGCGCACATTGCGCTGCTCCGGATGCCCCTCGATGTCGGCATAGAACTGCGTGGCGTTGAACGAACCTTCGAGCTGGTAGGACTCAAGCTTCGTCATGTTGACGCCGTTGGTCGCAAACCCGCCCATGGCCTTGTAGAGCGCAGCCGGAACGTTGCGCACGCGGAACACGAAGGTCGTGACCACATCGCCGCTGCCCGGCTCCGCGTCATCCGCCTCTCGCGCCATGATCAGGAACCGCGTGGTGTTGTGCAGCGCGTCCTCGACATCGGCCTTCAGGATATCGAGGCCATAGATCTCGGCCGCAAGTCGCGAGGCGAGCGCCGCGACCGTCGGATCCTTCGTCTCGGAAACCTGCCGCGCCGACCCGGCCGTGTCGGCACCGATGACCATCTTGAGCCCCAGGTTGCGGATGATGTTCCGGCACTGCCCGAGCGCCGGGATCTGGCTCATCACCGACCGGATACCTTCGAGCTTTGCACCCTTGATCGCCATCAGTTGGTGATGGATGCGCAGGAAATGCTCACCCACGATGAAGAGCCCGGATTCCGGCAGGAGATGGTGGATATCCGTGATGCGCCCATGCAGCGAGTTCTCGATCGGCAGCATCGCAAGGCGCGCCTGCCCGTCCTTCACAGCGGCAAACACGTCCTCAAACGTGTCGCAGGGCAGCGCGTTCATCTGGGGAAAGACCTCAAGGCACGCCATGTGCGAGTTCGCACCGCGTTCACCCTGGAAGGCAATCGTGTTCTTCGGGTCGGACGTCATGTTGTGTTCTTCTTCCTGCGGCCAATGAGTTCGCGCGCCCGCTCGAGATCGGCGGGTGTGTCGACGCCTAGCGGAACGGCATCGACAACCCGGACGGCAACCGGCATGCCCGCCTCGAGCGCGCGCAATTGCTCAAGCTTCTCGCGCAACTCCAGCGGCGATGGCGCAAGCTTCACGAAACGCTCAAGCGCCGCCCGCTGATAGGCATAGATGCCGATATGATGGTAATGGGGACCTTCGCCCCAAGGCGCAGTCGCCCGCGTAAAATAGAGCGCACGCCCCTCCCGCCGTCCCGGCGGCAGCGCGATGACCGCCTTGACCACGTTCGGATTGGTACGCTCGGGCTCTTCCACGATTTCGGTGACCAGTGTCGCAAAGTCCGCACCCGACTGCTGCAGCGTCTCGATCACGCCGCGGACCAGTGCCGGGTCGAGCGTCGGCAGGTCACCTTGGACGTTCACGACAACCTGGTGGCGTCGCTCGGGGTCAAGCCGCAACAGCGCCTCGAAGATCCGGTCCGAGCCGGAAGGGTGGTCCGGATTCGTCAGTACCGCCTCCCCACCAGCGGCCGTAACTGCGTCCACGATCTGCTGCTCGGCTGCCGCAACGGCAACGCGTCCCAACAAGGCCTCGCGCGCGCACCTCCAGACATGGACGATCATCGGCTCGCCGTGGATATCCGCGAGGGGCTTTCCGGGAAGGCGGGTTGAGGCCATCCGGGCAGGGATCAGGATCAGTGGTTCGCTCATGGTCAGGACAGTGTGTTCTAGGCTTCTGGGGCGAACCAAAATGCGACGTTCCGCCGCAATGACCATGCGACGCCCGAAGCTATTGTCGGCCCGCGCATTTCAAGGTGTTGCGCAGCGCCGCCGGGCGCGCCGCATCGCGTGGAATCCGCCGCCTCTTCCGCCAAGTTACCCTGCAAGGATTGCGCAATGGACTCCTTCGAGTGGAACAAGATCTTCGGCGCCGTGCTCGGTACCGTCCTGTTCGTGGCTACGCTGAATATCCTGGTCAATGGAATGATGTCGCCGCATACGGCAGAAAAGCCGGGCATGGAAGTAGCCGTTGCCGAAGACACCGGACCCGCAGCAGATGGCGCAACCGAACCGGCTGCCGATGTGAAGCCCGACTGGGGCACCGTCATTCCGGCAGCCGACCTTGCCGCAGGCGAAAAGGTCCACACGCGTTGCCAGCAGTGCCACGACTTCTCCAAGGGCGGTCCCAACAAGATCGGCCCGAACCTGTGGGGCATCATCGGTGCGAAGCATGCGCAAATGGCGAACTATCCCTACTCGCCCGCGATAGCCGCGCTGAAGGACAAGGATTGGAACTACGACGAATTCTACGCCTTCATGAAGAACCCGAAGGCCGCCATCAAGGGAACCAAGATGTCCTATGCGGGCCTCTCGAAGCAGGAAGACCGCATCAACCTGATCGCGTATCTGCGCACCCAGTCAGACGCGCCGCTCGCCATCCCTGCGCCGAACCCGGTCGCGCCGCCACCGGCCGAAGCCGCCGCACCGGCAGAGGGCGCAGTACCCGCCGAGGGCACAGCCACCCCCGCTGAGGCAGCAGCACCCGCCGAGGGCGCCACGCCAATGCCCGCCGCACCTGCCGGGACAGTCCCGGCAAAGCCCGCTGGCGCCCCGAAGTAGCGCGCGCAGCAGTCATGGCCAATGGAGCACTGCTGTTCCAGTCCATTGGCTACCCGCTTGAACTCTGGACGCCGCACCTGAAAAGGCTGCGTCCCGACCTCGAAATCAGGACCGAGGAAAACCCAGGCCGCGCCGAGGGGATTCACTACTGCATCGCGTGGAAGCCCAAGCCAGGATCTCTGGCGGCACTGCCGTCGCTGAAGGTTGTCTTTTCCATGGGCGCCGGCGTCGATGCAATCGTCGCCGACGCAACCTATCCCCGCCACGTGCCGCTCTCCCGCGTCATAGATCCGACGTTGAGCCAGTCCATGACCGAATACGTGGTCATGAATGTCCTCTACTGGCACCGGCGCATGCACGACCTTCAATCGTTGCAGCGTCTGCGCAAATGGCGCCAGATCGCAAGCCCGAGGGCCGAACAGGTGCGCGTCGGCATCCTCGGATATGGCGTGCTGGGCCAGGCGGCAGCAACGGCGCTACAGGCCCTGAATTATCGCCTGTACGGCTGGAGCCAGACACCGAAACAGGCCCAAGGTGTCACCACATTTCACGGCAGCGACGGACTCGACCCCTTCCTCGGGCAGGCGGATATCCTCGTCTGCCTTCTCCCGCTGACGCCCGGCACGCGCGGCATCCTCAACAGGCGCCTGTTCGCAAGCCTCCCGCCCGGCGCCTGCGTGATCAACGCGGCGCGCGGCGGACACCTCGTCGAAGAAGACCTCATCCTGGCCCTCGACTCAGGACACTTGCGGGGCGCAACCCTCGACGTGTTCGCGACCGAGCCCCTGCCCGACACGAACCCGCTCTGGATCCACCCCAAGGTCGTGGTCACACCCCATTCCGCAGCCGCAACAGACCCGACAGCCTTCATGGCCCATGTGGCTCGCACCATCACGCGCGTGGACGAGGGCCTGGCACCTGAAAACCTCGTGGACTTTTCGCGCGGCTACTGAGATATCCCATGGCGGGCCTTCAGCACGCTGAAGATGGCGCGGATCGCCTGCGCCTCCGCGCCAATCGGCCGGCCAGGACGGGCACGGTCGTTCCACGCCGCAATGTCGAAATGCACAAAGCTCCGGGCCTTGTCGACAAAGCGCTCGAGGAACAGCGCCGCCGTGATCGCCCCGCCATTCGGACTGCCTGGACTGTTTGTGAGGTCGGCAACCTTGCTCTCGATCAGCTCGCCATAACCGCGCCACAGCGGAAGCCGCCACATCGCATCGCTCTCGCGCAAGGCTGCCGCCGAGAGCTCCGCCGCCAACACGTCATCCTGGGTAAAGAATGGCGGCAGGTCAAAGCCCGTGGCAACGCGCGCGGCACCCGTCAGCGTCGCCATGCAGATGAGCAGGCCCGGCGCCTCTGCGTCGGCCTCGGCCAGCGCATCGGCCAGCACAAGTCGCCCTTCGGCATCCGTATTGCCAATCTCGACGGTCAGGCCCTTGCGGCTGCGGAAGACATCCCCCGGGCGATAGGCGTCACCGGAAATGCTGTTCTCGACTGCCGGGATCAGGACCCTCAGGGCCACGGGCAGCTTCGCATCCATCACCATGTGCGCAATGCCAAGCACGGCCGCAGCCCCACCCATGTCCTTTTTCATCGTCAGCATCGCGCTCGACGGCTTGATCTCGAGCCCGCCGGAGTCGAAGCATACGCCTTTGCCCACCAGCGTCACCCGTGGATGCCGCGCCTCGCCCCAGCGCAGGTCGATCAGCCGTGGTGCACGGGTGGATCCCGCGCCAACAGCCCAGACCAGGGGAAAATTCTTCTCGAGCAGTTGCCGCCCTTCGATCACCGAGGCCGTTGCACCATGGGCAGACGCCAGTTTGAGTGCCGCCGCCGCAAGTTCCGCCGGCCCCATCTCGTTGGCCGGCATGTTCACAAGGTCACGCGCCAGGAACAGCCCGTCGGCCACGCGCAGCACCTGCCCGCGATCGGCGTCCGCAGGCCATGCGAGGACCGGACCATCCTTCGGCTTGTCCGCTCCCTTGAAGCGCGAGAACCTGTAGTGTCCCATCGCCCACGCGAGGGCCAGCATCGTGCCTGACCGTCCAGGAGGCACCGTCACGAGGCGGTAGTGCCCGTCCGGCAGCAGGCCCGGCAGCGCAGCGCACTGGAAAGCGTCATCGTCGCGCCCGACGCCAAACACGGCACCTGCAACCGCGCCATCGACACCCGGCAGCAGCAGCATCTTTCCCGCCGTTGCCTTGAAGGCGCAGGCCTTGAGCCATGCGGCATGCGCCTTCAACTCGCCCTCTAGGCACGCGTCCAGCATTGTGGGCGTGAGCACGTGGATGGGAACGGCGCCCGTGGCATCGGCGCAGAAGTGGCGTTGGCTGCTCATCGCGAAGCTCCCTCGCATGCAATGGATTGCGGATCGGACCGGAGTACCCGCACCTCAGCCTGCCCGCGCCGGGAGGGCGGCGGCAGCCATGGCCAGAAGCGCAAAGGCGGTTGCGTAGTAGCCCACAACCTGGGGCGAGGCAAAGCCATTGAAAACCAGCAGCCCGCAGCCGGCCGCAGCAAGCACGCCGCCAGCAAGGCGCGTCAGGCTGAAGCGCTGAACGCCTTCCGCGCGCCAGAGCAGCACCCCGGCGGCAAACAGCAGCACGGCCATGGCCGGCGGTATCATCGGCTTGATCGCAAGCTTCAGTCCCAACGCCTGCGTGACAAGCATGATGCAGGTCAGGTTGATCGCGACGATCTGCGACAGGTTGAGGATCAGGAACGGCCTCAGGCTGTCGGCAGCCGCAAGCGCCTGGTGGCGCCACAAGGCGAGGAACGCGCCGGCAAGCCCCGCCAGCGCCGCGAAATTGGCAACCAGCAGCACCGAGCTTGCGCGCGTACCGATCACGGTCATGCGCCCCAGCACATCCCACTGGATCACCGTCCGGTTGGGAATGATGTCATAGTACTGGGTCACGAGGACCGTCGGCGCGAGGCCGAGGATGACCATGAAGATGCAGCTGAAGACCGGCGCCTTGTGTTTCACGGATGCGGCCCCCCTTGGCGTCCGTTACGGGCTGCGTCCACCGTAGAAGCGCTGTGCCCCCTCGTGCAAGGGCAGAGAGCCGACGGCGGCAGCCTTCTTCGGGTCGATCAGCCTGGCAAAGCCAAGCCGCGTCTCGATGTCCGCCCTGTTCTCCGGGGCCCAGAACGCCCGCAGGACTTGCGAAACAACGGCCGGATCCTGCGAGCGATGCACGACCCAGACGCTGGCAACCCCCAGCGCCTGCACTTGTCGCGACGACCGATAGGCGCCTGCTGGCAGGCTGGCCTTCAAGTATAGAGGATTCCCGCGCACGAGCCTTTGCAGGGTCTTGCTGTCCACGGCAACAAGACGCGCCTGCCCACGACGAAACAGGAGCTCGAGGCTGCGAACCGGCGTCACGCCCATGACCAGGAGGGCGTCCACCTTGCGTGCACGCAGGCTTTCGACGGCTTGCTCCGAAGACAGCCTTCGAACGGTCAGCGCAGAGAAACGCACCCCGGCCGCAGCGAACAGATTGCGCGCCGTGACCTCGGTATCGCTTGTCGAGGCGTCGATCGCGATGCGCCGCCCCTTGAGGTCAGCAAGGCGACGGATCCGGGATTGCGACGATACGACAACGTGCATGACCTCGTCGTGCAGTCGCGCGACCACACGCAGGTCCTGCAGCGCACCCGTCTTCACAAACGGACCGGAGCCTTTCATGGCAGCAGCCATCACATCAGCCTGGACGAGCGCAGCCTGCGCCGTCCGGGTCTGGACAGCCAGCGCATTGGCGACCGAGCCGCCGGACGACCGCGCTGTTGCAATGAGGCCCCGCGGTCCGCAGCTTCCACCACCCTCGCAGCGCCCAAGCCCCGGGGGATGACTGATGGTGATGGCGATCGCCTCGCCGGCCTGCATGTAGGACCCGCCGACGGGCCCCGTCGCAATCACGAAGGGGATCCGGTCGATCTCGGGCGGCTCCTGCGCCGACCCGGTCGCGACGCACACCACCGCAGCCAGCGCCACGGCAAGCCCCCCGCGTACCATTGCCTTCATGAAACCACCCGCAAGCATGGCTTTGATCATCCCCCTGCAGGCCCCTCAGGTCAAACCGCGTTTACGCAGGATTAGGCTTAAACATTTGTTATGCGCTTGGAAGCCAGATTGGGGAGCTTTCGCCGGGCGTCATTCGCGTCATCCGGCTGATCAGTTCAGGAGTGACAAGAGATGGGTATCAATATCCGCCGCCGGCTGACCCGCACAGCCAGCCGCATTGCGATTGTCGCAGCCGCCATGGCGCTGAGCGGGTGCAGTGGCTTGGGGTTCCTCGCAGGCTCGAGCGACACCGAAGCGCCCCAGCTCGTGATGCCAAACCCGCAGGACGCCGCCAGCAGGGCAGCCTACTGGGGCGCGCTCTATGACGCTGACCGCAACAACATTGACGCCGCCGTCCAGTTCGCCCGTCACCTGCGCCAGGTTGGCGGCGCCACGCAGGCCGTGACACTGCTCAAGGAAGTCGTCATGCGCGCACCCGACAACACGGCCGTCCTGTCCGAATACGGGAAGGCGCTGACCGAGGCAGGCCGTCCAGCCGACGCAATCCCCTTCTTCTCGCGTGCACTGCAGGCTGATCGCCGTGATTGGACCGTGCTGTCGGCCTACGCCGTGGCCCTCGACCAGACCGGCAGCCACAAGCTGGCCCAGGCCAATTACGACAGCGCCCTCAAGATTTCCCCTCGTAATCCGATAGTCCTGGCTAACCTCGCCATGTCATTCGTGCTTGAAGGCAACCTCGGCCGCGGCGAGGAAATCCTGCGTGAGCTTGTGTCGCGCCCTGACGCCACCCCCCAGGCACGCCAGAACCTAGCCATGATCGCCTCGCTCAAGGGAAATCGCGCCGAGGCCGACAACCTCCTGCGCCAGGATCTGACGCCAGCCGACGTCCAGAACAACATGGCGATCATGCAGCACTTGAGCAGCACCAACGCACCCGTCCAAAAGCCCCTGCCCGGGATCGAGCCGGTGTCGAAGGGGGCGCCGGCAGCAGCAGGCGCCAAGCCTGCCGTGTCCCCGACCGCCTCTGGCTCTGGCGCTGCCTCCGCACCCACGCCGGTGATCCCTGCAGCCAAGCCGGCGCCGGTGATTAAGGAAACGGCAGAAACGGAAAAGTCGGCCTCGCTCACAACCCCGCCAGCCACCCTTCTGCAGCGACCCGCCGACAGCGTGGTGCCGCTTGCAAAACCCAGGGACACCGCCTCGCTTCCCCTACCCGCACGCATGCGCAACGAAGCCCAGACCCAGCAGGTATTGACCAGCGCCGACGCCACACCCGCACCGCAGGCGCCCGCGCGCCGGCCTGTCGCCACGATGCAACCCATCCGCGACGATGAGGCTCAAGCAACTTCGGCAATCTCCACCCCGCAACCTGCGGCGCCAGCGGCAAGCACAACCCTCCCGGCTTCCACAACGGCACCGCTCGCCCTGCGCCGCTCCCTTGCCCCTGACACGGTGTCAGGCAACGAAGGCGTCGAGGTCGCCGCCAGCGCCTACTGATCCTTTCCGGACACCTGACGACAAAAAGGCCGCGCCCGAAAGGGTGCGGCCTTTCTGCTTGCTCCGGCCTCGACCCTTCAGGGCACCAGCCTACAGCTTCATGATCTTGATGACGGCGGGCCCGATGATGACCGCGAACAGCACCGGCAGGAAGAAGATGATCATGGGGACCGTCAGCTTCGCCGGAAGCGCGGCCGCCTTCTTCTCGGCTTCCGTCATGCGCATCTCTCGGTTTTCCAGCGCCATGACGCGCAAGGCCGTGCCGAGCGGAGTTCCGTAGCGCTCGGCCTGGATCAGCGAAGTACACACGGCTTTCACGCCCGGATGGCCGCAGCGCTTGGAAAGGTTTTCATACGCCTGCCGCCGGTCCGGCAGGTAGGACAGCTCCGCGGTCGTCAGCGCAAACTCCTCCGCCAGCTCGACAGACTGCGAGCCGATCTCACTGGCCACCCTGTTGAAGGCACTCTCCACCGACATGCCGGACTCTACGCAGATCAGCAGCAGGTCAAGGCCGTCGGGAAACGCCTTCATGATTGACGCCATGCGCTTGTCGATCACGTTCTGCACGAACAGATCAGGCAGGTAGAACCCCAGGAACGCAATACCCACTGCAATGGCCACCTTCACCAGTGGTGCCATTCCGAGCTTTGCGATGACGAAGAGATAGACGATCGCCACCACGAACATGACGATCGGCATGACAAAGCGAAAGAACAGGAACGTGTAAACCGCCGAGGGACTTCGAAACCCCGCCCGCCCAAGCTTCTCCTTGGTTGTGGCAGTTTCCATCAGGCTGCGCAGGTTCAGCCTCTCCACGATCATCCGGACCATGTTGCTGGAGGCTGGTCGCATCTGGGCACGTCGACCCGTCGTCTCGCGCAGCGACGCCCTCAATTCATCGCGCCGTGCCGCGACGGATTTCATGCGTGCGGCAAGCCTGTCAGTTTCGAAATAGGGCAGCAGAATCGTGATGACGGTTGCGAACACCGCGACAACGACAAGCGCCGTCACCATGAACTCCGGATCCAGAAGCAGCCTGATCATCTTGTCCATGCGCGCCTGCCTCGTATCAGAATTTGAAGTTGATCATCTTTTTCATCACGAAGATGCCCATCGACATCCACACGAGACTGCACAGAAGCACAAAGTTTCCGACCCGCTCGGTGAACAAGAGGATGATGTAATCGGGCGACGTGAAATACACGAGCAGGCCCACGATGAAAGGCAGGGACCCGATGATGCCGGCAGATGCCTTGGCTTCCGATGAAAGCGCCTGGATCTTGCCTTGCAGGCGCTTGCGGTCACGCAGGACCGCCGAGAGGTTGCTGAGCGCCTCGGCGAGGTTGCCGCCGGTCTTCTGCTGGATGACAAGCACGATCTGGAAGAAATTCACCTCTGCCAGGGGCATGCGCTGATACATGCGTCGCAGCCCCTCCTCAAGCGTGACACCGACCTTGAGCCCCTCGATGATGCTCTTGAACTCCGGACCCACCGGATCGGGCGACTCGACCGCAATGATCTTCAGGCACTCATTGAGCGGCAGGCCCGATTTCACGCCACGGACAATGACGTCGATGGCGTTGGCGAATTCCCGCAGGAACGCCTTCTTGCGCCGACCAACCGAGAACATCAGGAACCAGCGGGGAAAACCGAGACCGGCCACCGCCCCGGCACCCAGCGCAACGTAGATCTCATAACCCATCATGACAAACAGCAGCACCGCCCCGACACCCAGCGCCACTGTCATGATCACGAAATTGCGCGGCTCTATCGACCAGTCGGCCTGCTGCAGAAGTGCCGACAGTGTCGGCTTCGGATTCGCCTGTCCCTGCTTGCGTTCAGCCTCCTTCAGCGAGGCTTCGACCTGCTTGCGTCGCTTGGCCGCCAGGTCATTGGAGGTCTCGCCCCGTCCCGGACCGTTTCCGCGCATGCCCGCGCCACGCGTGACCGCCGCAACCCGCTTGCCCTTCCGGACGACCGGCTCTGCCGCCTCGACAAGGAACAGCGCCATGCCGCCGACAAACAGCCCGACCGACACCGCCGTGAAGAGCATGACAAGGATGATAGTGTCCATGGCGGAACCAGGCCTCTTTCGATTATCGCCTAACTCTTGCGCGAGGCCGCCTCGATCGCCTCAAGCAATTCCTGCTCGCGGTTGTAGTAGCGCGCCCGCTCCCAGAACGCCGGCCGCGAGATGCCCGTGCTCACATGCCTGCCGCGCACCCGCCCGCTCTCGTCCTCGCCCAGGATCTCGTAAAGGAAGAGGTCCTGGGTGATGACGACATCGCCTTCAAGGCCGATCACCTCTGTGATGTGCGTGATGCGGCGCGAGCCATCACGCAGGCGTGCCGCCTGCACGATGACGTCGATGGCACCAACTACCATCTCACGGATCGTCTTGGACGGGAGGTTGTAGCCCCCCATCGTGATCATGGACTCGATACGCTGCAGCGCCTCGCGCGGCGTGTTTGCGTGGAGCGTGCCCATCGATCCGTCATGGCCCGTATTCATGGCCTGCAGCAGGTCGAAGGCCTCCGGTCCGCGGACTTCGCCAACGATGATGCGTTCAGGACGCATGCGTAGACAGTTCTTGACGAGATCACGCATCGTGATCTCGCCCGTACCCTCGAGGTTGGGCGGACGTGTCTCAAGTCGCACCACATGCGGCTGCTGCAATTGCAGCTCCGCCGCGTCTTCGCAGGTGATCACACGCTCATCGGAATCGATGAAGCCAGTCATGCAGTTCAGAAGCGTGGTCTTGCCCGAACCCGTACCACCCGAAATGAGTACATTGCAGCGCACATTGCCGATGATCCCGAGAACGGACGCGCCTTCCGGCGAGATCGAGCCGAACCGCTGAAGATCCGACATCTTCAGCTTGTCCTTCTTGAACTTTCGGATGGTCAGTGTCGGACCATCAATCGCCAGCGGCGGTGCGATCACGTTGACACGGCTGCCGTCGGGCAGGCGCGCGTCGCATATGGGCGAGGATTCGTCAACGCGCCGGCCAACCTGGCTCACGATGCGCTGGCAGATGTTCATCAACTGCGCGTTGTCCCGGAACCGGACATTGGTCAGCTGCACCTTGCCCGAGACTTCAATGAACACCCGGTCCGAACCATTGACCATGATGTCGGCGATATCGTCCCGCGCCAGGAGTGGTTCCAGCGGCCCGTAGCCAAGAACATCGTTGCAGATGTCCTGCAGCAACTGCTCCTGCTCGGCAATCGACATCGCCACGTTCTTGATGGCGATGATTTCATTCACGATGTCGCGGATTTCCTCGCGCGCCGAAGCAGCATCAAGCTGCGCCAGCTGCGCGAGGTCGATCGTGTCGATCAGGGCGTTGAAGATCGTCGTCTTGACTTCATAGTACTGCGAAGAGCGACTGTCGACATGGACCGGAGGCGGCGGAAGATCGGCTGGCCGCGGCGGCGGCTTCACGCCACCCGTCTTCGCAGCGACCGGCGGCGGCGGCGCGGGCGCGCGCGGCGGACTGTCGACACCGGTTCCTGATCGCTTGCCGAACATGGACTGCTAAGCCCTCTTGCGCCGCAGGAAGTCGAGACTGATCCCCCGTGCCGGCTTCGCGTCGATGCGAGGCGCACGGCCGGTCAGCACCTGCCCGAGGTCGCGGAAGAGTTGCGCGGGACGCGACTGGGCGTTCAGTTCAGCCAGCGCCTGCCCGTTGTTGTTTGCGGTAGCAAAGATCTGCGGATCAAACGGCATGACAATCGAAGGATCGCATCCCATGGCATTGGCAAAATCCTTGACCGGGATCTCGGGCCGCTTGGGCACCCCGACCTGGTTCAGCGCGAACTTCAACGGCTGGTCGTTCGGTCGGGAAAGCGTCAGCATCTCATGAAGGTTCTTGCCATTGCGCAGGCTCGAAAGCTCTGGCGTGGCAGTGATCACGATCTCGTCAGCCGACGAGAGAACCTGCTTCACCCACGACGACCAGGTATGCGGAAGGTCGATGATGACACAGGGTGAGATCTGCCGGACAGCATCGATGATGATGTCGACCGCCTCCGGCGAGATATCCATCTCCCGGTCAACAAGCGCGGGAGAGATCAAAAGGCTCAGCCGGTCCGTATGCCGCAGCAACAGGCGCTCGAGCATGACCTCATCGAGCCGCTCCGGGCTCGTCAGGGCTTCCGTGATGCCCTGCCCGATGTCCTGGTTGAAGTCCAGGCCGGTGGTACCGAACGGCACATCAAGGTCGATGACGGTCGTGGCGATCCGCTGGTCCTCGGCGATCGACCAGGCCACGTTGTGTGCAAACGTCGAGGAACCCGAGCCGCCCCGCGCCCCGTAGAAGGCAAACACCTTGCCAATCGGGCCAGATGACTGCCCATGATACAGGGATGCCACTGCCTCTATCACCTGGATGGGGTTGAGTGGCGAAACAAGATACTCGCTGATGCCCTGCCGGATGAGCTCGCGGTAAAGCCCCACGTCATTGGAGCGCCCGATCACGATGACCTTTGTTCCCGGGTCGCAGACATGCGCAAGCTTCTCAAGCTCCGCAAAGATCGCGTTCCCCTGCTCGCGCGTCTCCACCATGATCACGTTCGGCGTCGACGAGTCGCCAAAATACTCCACGGCACCGAACACGCCGCCCATGTGGACAGTCAGGTGCGCCTTTGCAAGCCGCCGATCCTGCCCGGCACGCTGGATGACCGCCCCGGTCTCCGGCGACTCGCAGAAGGCGTGAATGGACACACGGGGGATCGGCCGGTCCTGCAACGCGGCACCAAAAGGCATTTCACCCCTGTCCTCAGACCTCGACTTGCTCATGATGCGCGATACCTCAAAGTTCAGACCTGCTCAGGCGACCATCATTCCTTGGCAACGTTCGAAACGTCGCCACTTTCTTTCGAGGTGTCGGTCTGCGTTGCGGTCGGCTCGCCCTTGCGATACTTGTCGAGAACGATGCCGCGGCGCATCGCATCAGATGGATCCTGCTGGCGCGGCTGAATGAGATCACGCGGATCCTCAAGGATCGCCGCAAGGTTCTGCTGGCTCGCACACGCAAAATTCAGGTACGGAAGATTTCGCGGCTCTTCGCCAACATTTTCCGACCAGTTTCCCTCGCAACTTTCGGCCACGGCCATGTCTGTCATGAACGTGAGCGACACGCTCGATCCACGCCCCGCATCATTCACACGGTCGGCTGACACGCGCATGGAAGTCTCGCTCACATTCGCCGCCGCAAGGATCGCCCGCACGTCCCTGAGCGCAACCTCCGGCGCCACAGGACCCTCCGACGACACACCGAGCAGGCCATGGCCGCGCAGCTTCCATGCATCCGCAAACGCTCGTATCCGGTCGCCGTCGCGCGCTTGCAGGCTACCGTCGGCGCCAACAGGAACAACGATTGAAGCCACCTGCGGCTCGACCTTTATGGGAAACCGGTTGTTCACCTGGTTGAGCTGGTCCTCGCTGTTTGCAAGCGGCAGGGTGCATCCGGTAACCGATGTCGCCAGAACAACCAGCATGCATATTTTGGACGCGATCCTCATGATCCTGATCCTAATCCTGTCTCAATTGCCAAAGTCTTGAACGAACCGAAAACCATTGTTGATCGGGGTTACTGAACCGTAAACCCGGCAGGCCCCTTGAGCTTCCCGTCAACTTTGCCGCCTTTGCCATAAACCGCATTCAGCCGTGACAGGAACACCGTCTCCGCATCCGTTGGCGGCACGAAACCGTCCGCGGGAGTAGCCAGCGCCGTCCGCGCGGCCGGCTTTACAAGATACGGTGTCACAATCACGACCAGTTCGGTTTCCCCGGACTGGAAGTCACGGCTCTGGAACAGCGACCCCAGGATCGGGATGTTCCTGAGGCCCGGCAGGCCATCAATGTTCTGCTTCAAGTCCTGCTTGAGCATGCCGGCCATTACCATGCTGCCGCCCGACGGGAGTTCGACGGTCGTCTCCGCACGCCTCACCCTGAGCGCAGGAATGACGACATCGCCGAGGATGAGGGCATCCTCCGCCGAAAGCTCCGACACCTCGGTCGATATGCGCAGGCTGATGCGTCCATCGGACAGCACGATCGGCGTGAACCCGAGCCCGACGCCATAGGGCTTGAACTCCAGCGTGATGTTTCCATCCTCATCGCGACCGACCGGCACCGGATACTCGCCGCCCGCCAGGAACTTCGCCGATTCGCCGGAAATGGCTGTCAGGTTGGGCTCCGCCAGCGTCTTGATCATGCCGGTTCGTTCGAAGGCTCTGATCACGGCGGATGCGGGCGTAGTAAGACTACCGAGCCCGATGCCCGACTCCGGCGCCAGCGCCGATCCCAGAAGCGAGAATGGATTCACACTCGCGATTTGTAGCGGCACGCCATTTCCAAGATCAAAGTCGCCATATATGTCTGTGCCGATCTGCTTCGACAGGGTACGCTGCATCTCCGCAACCCGTACGCTGAGCATGACCTGCTCGCCACTGCGTATGCCGACCCTGTTGACCACCGATGTGTCGGCAGGCTCCTTGCCTGCCTCCGTGATGTAGCGCATGGCAATCTGCCGCGCCGCCTCGGCGTCGCTCGCGCTCTTCACCGACCCGTTGAGCACCACGCTGTCGTTGATTGTCTCCACGTCCACCGTGGACCCTTGAACATTCCGCTCGATGATGTTCTTCAGCTCAGTCATGTCGCGTTCGACGCGGATTTCGAGATTCAGGATCTGCTTGCCATTCGCCGCAAAGAAAAAGGCATTGGTAGGGCCTGTCTTTCGCCCGACAAGATAGATCTGCCGCGGCGTCCGCACGATCGCGTCAACGATGTCCGGGTTTGACACCAGCACGTCGCGCGCATCCTGCGGCAGCTCCACGATCATGCCCTTGCCGGCCGACAGCGTGACCCGGCGCGATTGCGTCCCGGTGCCGCCACCATCGATCTTGAGCCGCTGCTCGGGAGCCGCAACCGGTTTGGGCTGGACAGCCATTTTCATGCCATCGGCCTGCGCCGAAAGCGCCAGGACAAGACCGGCAAGACAAGCAGTGAAAACACGCAGCATGGTCATCGTTGTCACCTGTTATTCGCTGGGCGTCGCGGTGGACATGCCCTTGATCCCGTAGCGCACGACAGTGACGCCCGCTGCGGCCCCCTGGTTGAGCGCATTCTTCTCATCATCGCCGTTGCCCAATTCATCGGCACGCGCCAGCGACCGCAGCGTCAGCGACAGGTCACCCATCGCATCCGCGAGCGCCAGCGTCTCGGCTTCCCTTTCGCTCACCTCGAGCGTCGCCGTCTTGGCAACGATCGCCTTCGAATCCGCGTCTTCATCCGACGTCTGGTCCACCGCCAGCACGCGCTTATTCCGCAGCACGGTGATCGCCTGATAGTTGCTTTCCCCCGACGAATCCTGCCCCAGCTTTCGCGTCATGATCACGTCAACACGATCATTTGGCAGGATGAAGCCACCAGCACCGCGCTCGGCATTGAGCTCGATGCCGAAGGCACGCTTGCCGGCGCTCAATGTCGCCGCCATGAACCCGCCGCCATCCGCCCTGACCACGTTTTGCCCCGTGATAGGCTGCCCCTGGCTCAAGGGAGATCGTGCAACCGCACCAAGCGCTACCTCCTCGACTGCCGTCGGTTGGCCTTCCTGCGTCATGAAGCTCGAACTCACCGCAGTCTTCGGCCAGTCCATCCAGCGCACATCGGACTGGGTAAGCCGGGTACCGACCTCGATCTCGCGGGCCGCGACAAGGACCTGGCTCAGTTCCATCCTGGGCGCAGCTTCAGCCTCGGCTTGCGTGCCCATGAAGTTGCGCACCAGCAGCGCAGCAACGCCGGCAGCTGCAATGGCGGCAACCAGAACGAGGATTCTCGTCAGGCTCATGGGTATCATTCTCCGGTCGGTTCAGGCGGTTTCAGGCCATGGGCACGATCTATGAGGCACCAAGTCTCAAGCTATGGTTAATTCTGGCAGTACATTTGTGAAGGCGTCGCTAACCCGTGTCCGGCGGGCATCATCAGGCCGGAAGCAGTGCGGGCGCGAACAGTTGCGTCTCGGGCAGGACCACCAGCGCACCAGCAGCAATGGCAATCCCGTACGGGATCACGGCGCCATCCCGCGTGTGCTTCAGGAACCAGTCCATCGAAACACCAAAACCTGCGATTTTCTTTGCTGCCATGATGAGCAGCGCCAGCGCGCCGCCCGCAAAAATGACAACCACCGCATAGCTTGCAAGGTCTGGGAGTCCGACAAACAGCGACACCGCCGCAAAGAACTTCGCGTCACCCCCCCCGATCAGGTTGAAGGCGAACAGGATCATTCCGGCCAGAAGGGCCGCGAAACCGATGGACAGGTGGATGCCGATGGCGGTGAAATCCAGCCCGCTGCAAAGCGCGACCACCGGAAACAGCGCGACGAGCACCAGCGATATCCAGTTCGGGATGGTGAGGGTCGCGGCATCATAGATGGCGGCGATGGTCACAATGAAGCCGACAGACAGCAAGAGCGCAAGCATGATCATCTCAGGGTCCCTCCTCCCGCGGACGATCACGAGCATATCCGCGACATCGCTAACCGGGCATTAAGTGACCGCAACGTGCAAACGCCAGCCGCGGAAACATCCGGGGCTGGCGTTGGCTGCGTGAACGTCCCCCCGGCAAAGCCGGGGGAAGGCGTCTTACTTCGCCTTGATGTTCGTGCCCACCTTCGTCATCGTGGCGCTGAGTTCGGTACCCACGGTCGTCACGGCCGCGATGATGGCGGTCGAAATGAGAGCGGCAATCAGGCCGTACTCGATGGCCGTCGCACCAGACTCGTCCTTCAGGAAACGGGAAAAGAGATTCATTGAGGCCTCCATTAAATGACACCACTACACCAGTCTTTCGAAGTGGGTTCAACCCGCTTTCGAAAACTGATCGGAGTGTAAAGTGGGGCCCTTAACAGGAGCTTACTTCACCGGCCAAAACACGCGAAGGTGGCGTTGTACATGGCTTATCGTCGATCATGATGAACAGCGGGCTAACGACAGGCAAGAAAAGCGGTCTGGCCAGAATCAGACATACGCAACACGCCCCGACGCCACCAGGCTCGCGCGCCGCCCCGCGCTGGTTACTTCGCCTTGATGTTCGTGCCGACCTTCGTGAAGGTTCCACTCAGGTTCGTACCGACCGTCGTCACCGCGGCAATGATGGCCGTGGAAATAAGTGCCGCAATCAGGCCGTACTCGATCGCGGTTGCACCAGACTCGTCCTTCAGAAAACGAGACAAAAGCTTCACGACACCCTCCATGCTCAGACACCACCCAATGTCACGGGACATGATGTTCCTGTCCTGCAGCTTGTACGCAAGAGCAGTCGGCAGAACACTAATGAGAAGTAAACATTTTCGTGAAACACAAACTTCTGGCACGTTGCCGACAATTTATGGAGTTATCGCTAACAAGAGGTAAACACGCCAAAGCGCGTTGCGCCACGGGATCGGCATCACGGTTCATGAAGCCTTAAACGCTTTCGCGCACCATGATAGCCGCATCCTTCAATCGATCTGGAACCTACAATGACGCCCAAGCAGACAGCCCTGAGTGCGACAGCCACCCTGTCCCTGCTGATCCACCTTTCACCGGCTCACGCGACAGAGGCAGCCAGCGCCACGCCGGAGCAACCCGTCGAGACCCAGTACATACGCGTGGCCTACGACCAGGCAAAACCCGTTCGGCTCGACGTACCGGTCAAGACAATCGTGATCGGCAATGCGTCCGTTGCAGAGGCAATGCTGGTCAACGATCGTCTCATCTATGTGCAGGGCCGCATCTTCGGCACCACCAACCTTGTCGCACTCGATCACCACGGCAAGGAAATCTACAAGGCCCTCGTCACCGTGGGCGCGCCCGACACGGCGCAGGTCACCCTCTATCGTGGCCCCGCGCAGTTCACGATGGTCTGCTCCCCCCGCTGCGAACGCACCGTCACGATGGGCGACGCCGACATGGAAGTCCAGGCCAAGTCCGGCACAGGCAAGATGGATGTCGCCAAGGTAGGCGCGGGTCTTTCGACGGCACCCTGAAGGCCTCGAACCGCAAAGGCCCGCTTCACGCGGGCCTTCACCTTCATTCACGTCAATTCGAAGTATGCATCACCCTACTTGGTGATCCGCAGTTCCGTGACACCCACCGCAATCGCCTCGAAGGCCTTGATAAGCTGTGTCGAGTCACTCGCATCGTAGAAAAATCCGCCACCTGAACTGCATTGTTTGAGCATCTGCTTGGTCGCAGAATCGGTGACCTCGAAGGCAATCGAGTAGATCTCGATCCCGTCCTGCTTGATGTTGCTGCAGATGTCACGCGTGAGTTGGTCTGCCGCGACGCGACTGGTCCCTGTGTGAAGAGGCCCCGTGCCCTGCAGCGACAGCGAGTTCGTGCCATCCGTCATCAGCAGCATGACACGACGTGGCTGCGGACTGGAACCATAGGGTGTAGCCTGTGTGAACGGAGTGCGCGGCGTGAGCACATGCCATCCAAGCTGCAGGCCGGCGGGAATATAGGTGTTTCCGCTTGCAGATAGCGCCGAGATCGCATTTCGAAGCGTCGATGCCGAGTTCGTCAGCAACGTGACGGGCCGCCCGCACGAGACATTCATCAGCCCGGGCAGGGATGTACCGGGGAACTGGCCATCCGACGCATTCAGCGGCGGGGGACGGGACCCCACGCAACCATTCCATGTCTGCGAGGTACAGCTCTGCGTAGGCTGCGTGGTTGTGGTACAGCCGGTGCCGCGCGTCTTTGTGCAGGGATAGCTTTCCGTATCATAGATCGTACAGGGAACCTGGGCACCATCAACCGTGCACGTTCCAGGGCGCGGATTGATCTGGCGCGTGCACGTCGTCTGGTACTGTTCCGTGCCTGTGCACGTGGTCACGCTCCTGTTGACGGTGGTACAAGTCGTCGAGTTGGGCGGAACCGACACGCCGGCAATGGACCTGTTGCCGGTCCCGATGTTGACATATTGTGCAAACGGCACGACGGCAACCCGCACCGACGGGTCAATGGCGATGGTGTTGACAAGATTCGTGGCTGCAGATCGCAGCGTATTGATGCGAGGTCCCTGCATCGACGCCGTGGTGTCGAGCACCAGCGCCATTTCCAGCCCGCGCGCTGCACGCATGACTTCCGTGGTCGCCGATACCTCAACATCGTTCAGGCCCGCAACCGACATGAACGCCGTCGAGACCCGGGAAGTTGCGGAAAGCTGGTATCCCTGGCCCGTACCCGTTGGCACGACCGAAAGCGACGTGACGGTCCCGATGTCGCTGCCTGCATAGTTCGCGTAGAAATACGCATGGGCCACCGCCGTGATGCTGGCCGTCGCCGTCGTCGGCGTGCGCGCAACCGCAAGCGCAGTTGCGTCCAGCGCATCGACAAGCCGGCTCTTGGCGGCAACGGCACGGCTGATATCGACCCCGCAGCCGATCGCCAGCACCATGGGAATGAGCGCAAGGCCGAAGGTAAGCGCGACCTGTCCGGACTCGGCACCCACCAGCCCCCGCAACCGCGAACGAACCCTTGAAAGCAATGACAATCGCATGTTTCCCGAGCCTTGCTGCTTGTCCGCAACAAGAAGCTGCGGACCGCTGCCAGCAAGCTAGGCGCGTGATGCTTTACCGATCCTGTCCGGATTGGCGAGAGATGAACACATTCCTGCAGCAAGGTTACATGCGAGTGAACCTGCCACGCACCTGTTTACCCGATGGCAACCTTGACCAAAGGAACCACCACCACCAACGCCGCCTTGAAGTATTTCTAACGCACGTGCGTCATCTTCCGGCGTGCCACATGTTCAACAACCATGGATCAGGTGTATACGACATGAGCAAGAGATCCGTTTTTGTCGCGTTCCTGCACCGGTTCGCGAGGCGCAAGGACGGCGCAACCGCCGTGGAACTTGCAATGGTGGCCATTCCCTTCTTCTCGCTGGTCTTTGCGATCTTCGAGGTGGCGCTGATCTACCTTGGCACGTCATCCCTCGACAACGGCCTCACAGCAGCGGCGCGCCAGATCAGGACAGGACAGGCCCAGAGCAGCAACATGACGAACGCGCAGTTCCGCCAGCTGGTCTGTGACCGCATCACCCCGCTTCTGGCCTGCGACAGCAGGCTCGTCATCGACGTGCGGCGCTTCGGCAGTTTCGGCGGCATCGTTGTCCCCCCTCCGCTCGACGGCACGGGAAATTTTGCCGGCGGGAACGTGTTCCAGTCCGGCGCCGCCGGCGACATCATTGTGGCCCGTGCCTACTACGCCTGGCCGCTGGTTTCGCCGACAAGTTACGTCTTCTCGAACATGACCGGCAACCAGTTCATGCTCTCGGCGTCCACCGCCTTCCGCAATGAACCGTTCTGAAGAAAGGGAGCGCCGCATGAAAAGCTTCACGCGCAGGTTCCTCCTGGCAGTCGGTGGCTTGAGCGCCATCGAGTTCGCCATCATCCTCCCTGTGATGGTGACGATGTTCCTCGGCATGGCAGAAGTTTCGAACTTTATCGAGATGACGCGCCGCACCGCATCCCTCGCATCAACCGCCGCCGACCTGGTCGCGCAGGAGGCCAGCGTCGACACCGCCGACATCAACGACGTGTTCTCGACCATGGCCATCGTCGGATCGCCGATGCCTCCAGCCAGCGTCAGGATCGCCATCACCTCGGTCGTGGCAGACCCGGACGGCGTGACAAACCGCGTCGCATGGAGCGACGCGAGGAACAGGACCCCAAGGACTGTTGGAAGCGTTGTGTCATCCGCGGAATTCCCCAGCGGAATGCTCCTTGCCTTCCAGGGAGCGATCATGGTCGAGGTGGAGTATCCCTTCACGCCCATGTTCACCGGCATTATCCCGAGCAGCACGCTGCGCAGCACATTCTACCTGAAGCCGCGTCGCTCGCTCACGGTTCTGCGCGTTTCCTGAGCGTGTTCACTTACGCACTCTTTACCTCTGCCCTCTAGCTTCGGCGTCTCCATTGGCCGTCCACGCGCACCGCGCCCGAGCAAGAACAGAACAATGACATCCCTGCACGCGTCGCCGAGCACCGCGTCCTCCATCGCATCCGCACACCCCGGCAACCTGGAAGCCGAAGCGTCGGAACTCGAAGCCCTCAACGCCGGTCTGAAGCGCCACGTCATCGCATGGCGCTCGGCGCACGACAGCGCCGTCGGCGAACTGACAAGCCTTCTGGCACGCATGGACGCTCTTCTTGAGCGCGCCGAGCGCAATCTCCGCTAGCGGGATTACGCAAGACCCGGGATTTCGGTCAGCCGCGCCCTGAATTGGACGCTCCAACCGGTAATTCTTCCACAGCCTGAATCCCCTCGCCTAGAATGCAGGCTCGAATCACAGCCTGCGCGGGCAAGTGTCCGTTTCCGGGGGGATCAGTGCGCACGCTTTCTTGGATCAGCCGCGTCTTTGCGGCAGGGGCCGCAGTCGCCGCGATGGCGCTGGTTGTGGGGGGAAGCTACTACGTCGGCTTTGTCGGCGAGGTACAGCGCGGCCTGAATGATCCCCAATCGGCAAGCGCTCAGGCCATCGGCAAGATTTCGGCAATCGAGCAGACCCTAGGCTACCAGGGCTACCTGCGCGCCTACCGCAGTTTCCGCCTCACGGGGGACATGACGGCGCGCCAGCAATTGACCCAGCGCTCGATGGAAGCCGCGCGCACGCTTGACGGGTTGAGGGGCCTCTTTGCCGCCTCACCTGCAGCGACGCTGGCCATCCGCGACATCGAGGCTGTCGTCGAGGAATTCGCCCGCATCGCCCGCAGCGCACCCGAGACACCCGCTGCCGCCCTGCGCGGCTCATCCTCCATGGACGCGATCGAGTCCATGCCAGCGGTACCACAGCTGGAAGCCACCTATCTCACGCTCCGCAGCGGCCTCGACCGCCTCAGGGCGCAGACAAGTTCCTACCAGATGGGCAGCATTGCGTGGGCGCTGACCTGGAGCCAGATGCTGATCATCTGTGCCTTCGCCGCCATCATCTGCGGCCTCGTGGCCGCGGCCAGCCTGTTGCAGATCGGGATCACACAGCCACTTAAATCGCTCACCCGGAGCCTGAAGGGCGCAGCCGAAGGACGCCTCGCCAGCCCGATCTGGGGAACGGAGCGTGCCGATGAGATAGGTGAGATGGCCCGCGCCAGCGAACAGCTCCGCAAGTCTCTGACCGAAACCGAGGCCCTGCAGCAACTCGCGCAGAACGGACAACTCAGCATCCGCATCGAGGGCGACGCCTCTGCCCTCCTGCAACGCACCGTCGGCGAGGTTGTTGCCAATGTCCAGCAGGCCGCCGACACACTCAGGCAGGCTGCCGGCGAACTTCACGAAACCCAGGTCGCGCAGCGCGAGGTCATCGGCACCCAGAAGGCTGCGGTTGGGACATTCGGCGAGAAACTCGAGGACATGGCCGCCGGCTTCTCCCGCGCCGCGCAGGGTGCGGTCGAAACAGCCGTGTCCGACCTTCGCGCAGCCACGGGCCGCATCGTCGATGGCGCAGCGACACGGGAAGCCGAGATCACGGCGGTCACCAGCAGGCTCAAGGAAAGCGGCCGCGAAATGTCGGACGCCTTCGACGGCATCAGGACAAGGACCGGAACCGCCATTGACGGACTGACGGGAGCAATTTCGGCGTTCAGCAAGGCCGCAGACAGCACCGGCACGATCCAGGGCGCCCTGTTTGCCTCGTGCGATCGCATCTCATCGGACGCCGCCGCCACCTCCGACACGATCCGCACCCTCGCCGACAGGCTCGGGGAAGTGATCACCATCGCCGAGACACGCCTTCAGGCATCGCCCCAGACCATCCCCGCAGCCGGTCACGAACAGGATGACATGGCGGAAATCCTTCGCCTGTTCGATGACGAGGAAACCGGCCCGATCAGTGAAACCGGCAGCGCGCTTCGCGACCGGCTTGTCGACCGCATCGCCATCGCCCTGCGCGATCGCCTCACGCCGGACGAAGCCCTGCGCCGGCAGGTCGAAGCCATGCGCAGCGACATCCGCGAACTCGCTTTGCGCATGACCGAAGAGCGCATCCTCATGACGGCAGAGATGCCCGCCTCCGCGCTGGCTGCCGGGGCGTCAATCCCGTCCGCAAGCCCGCAGCGCACGCTCGCCGATGTTCCCGCTGACGAGATCCTCGAGCGCCTGCGCCGCCTCTCCGACGAAATGGCGGCCCCTCAGGCATCGACACCAGAGCCCGCCAGCGACGAAGAGGCGACCGGTCGCCCGCCAAGCCTGACCGAAAATCTCAAGGCCTTCGCACTCAGTGTGAAACCGCTTGTCTCCGCGCCCGAACAGGCCAGCGACATGCGCGACATGGCGCAGGACTTCGCACGGCACGCCGAAGCCATCGCGCTGAGCGCCCGGGAAGTCGCCCATGCAGCCGCCCTGCGCGCAGAGCTCGACGCGATCACCTCCGGACTGCGCGACCTCGCAGCCAGCCTTCAGGCCACCGAGACAGAGCCCGCTGAAAGTCTGCAGGAAACAGCAATCGATCTCGCAGCCCGCGCCGAGACGCTCTTCAGCTACCTCAACCAGCGCCAGGTCACGGCCCGCCAAGACTTCGCCGCCGAACCCGCGCCGCAGGCCGGGGGAACCGAAACCATTACGCGTGCCACGCAGGACCTGATGGCCCTTGCCCGCATCATCGGCTCTCTCGAGCAGCGCACCGCCCTCCTGTCGGATGCAGCCGTGGCCGCCAACATCGCCAGGCACACAACCGGCGCCGACGCGCCGGAAGCGGACGGCGCCGATGGTCCCGGGGCACAGGACACCGAACAGGCGATCAGCGTGGTCTACGACGCCGTGGAGCGGTTGAACAACATAGCGGCAGCCCTCGCGCGTGCCGCCGACGCAAGCCACCAGCGCCAGGCCGCATCGGCCTGAACACCGGAAAACCGAGCACCGGGAGGACCGGCAGGACCTGTGCGGGAAAAAACAGGCGGGGGCGTGGATGCTGGGTACATCCACGCCCGAATCCCATTGGCACTGGGGGGTGCCGTTTGGCCGCCTCTTTGCCGGTGAGCCGGATGAATGGGGGACGACTCGGCCGGCGGGGGACTTGGCACCGGCACCCGATCAGGGCACCGGCATCTGTTGAAGGAAGCCTAGACCCCACGTCTTAACAAAGGACTAATTCGCGGCCCCGCAGCCAGCTTCGCAAGGAAGGAGTAAACGCGCGAACAACCAAGCCTCGCGCGCAAAAATCTAGCTTCGCAGGCGGATGAGGCCCTCTTGCGCCACCGAGGCCACCAGCTTCCCCTCACGCGTGAACATCATGCCCCGGTTGAAGCCGCGCGCACCGCCAGCCGATGGACTGTCGTGCGAATAGAGGATCCAGTCATCCACCCTGAAGGGGTGATGGAACCACATGGCATGGTCGAGGCTCGCCGACTGCAGGCGCCCCGAATACCAGCTGACACCATGCGGAATGAGGCACGTGTCGAGCAGCGTCATGTCAGAGGCATACGCCAGCACGCACTGGTGCATCGCCAGGTCGTCAGGCATCGTGCCCTTGGCCTTGAGCCAGACATCATGGTACGGCGGCCCCTTCTTCGGGTTGATGAGGTCCCCATCTTCCCCGATCGGACGCACGTCGATGGGTCCAGGCTTCATGAAGTGCTCGCGCACGGCCTCGGGCAATTGGTGTGCCAGCCGCAGCCGCCGCGCATCTTCAGGTTCGAGCGTCTCCGGTCCAGCGACCCGGGGCATGTCGAACTGGTGTTCCAGCCCCGGTTCGGGCACATGGAACGAGGCCGCGAGGTTGAAGATCTGCTGGCCATGCTGGATCGCGACCACGCGCCGGGTCGTGAAGCTCTTCCCGTCGCGCGCCCGGTCGACCTCATAGAGGATCGGCACCCGCGGGTCGCCCGGCCGGATGAAATAGGCATGCAGCGAATGACAGACCCGCTGTTCAACTGTTCGTGAGGCCGCCACCAGCGCCTGCCCAAGCACCTGCCCCCCGAAGACCCGTTGCCAGCGATCTTTTGGGCTGATTCCGCGAAAAATATTGACCTCGATCTGCTCCAGATCGAGCAACTCCAGCACTTCCTGGATTGTGCCATTCATGGGTCAGGATCTGCCTGTTTGTCGCATTTGGGCCTGAATTGTGGTGTCTCACTGTTACGGGCTGATGGCGAAGCTGCGCAAGTGCGCGAATTCGCCCGTATGACAAGGGGCAGGAATGAACTGGGAGCAACACCTGACGGCAGCCCGGGACCAGGCCGTCTGGTTTGCAGGCACGATCAACGAGGCCGTCAGCGGCTACATCATTGGCGGCTGGCAGGGCGTGGTTTCGTTCGCCCTCGCCATCCTTGTCATGTTCCTTCTGACAAGCCTCATCGCGCCGAAGCGCTGAGCCCTTGCGCGCCTAATCCAGGCGCTGCCCGACAAGCTTGAGCTTCAGGAACGCCGCGATCGCGGCATTCTGCGCGTCGCGGTTCGACTTCTTCTGGAAGCCGTGCCCTTCGTCCTTCGCCAGCATGTACCACGCCTCCGCCCCGTTCGAACGAATGGCCTTGAGCATCTGGTTGGCCTCGCTGGCCGGGACGCGCGGATCATTCGCGCCCTGGATGATCAGCATCGGGCGCTTGATGCGCGCGACATTCGTCAGCGGCGAGACGCGCTGCAGGAACTCGCGCATCTTCGGATCGCGCTCGTCGCCATACTCCACCCGCCGCAGGTCACGCCGATACCCGCTGGTATTGTTGAGGAACGTCACGAAGTTCGAGATGCCGACGATGCTGACGCCCGCGATCAGCCGGTTGTTGTATTCGATCATCGACGCATAGGACATGAACCCGCCATAAGACCCGCCATAGACCCCAACGCGCCGTGGCTCGAACAGGGGCTGGCTCGCAATCCAGTCCAGCGTTGCCCCGATGTCGCGCACCGAGTCCATGCGCCGGAACCCGTTGTCCAGCTCGACATAGTACTTTCCGTAACCCGTCGACCCGCGGACATTCGGCGCCACCACGGCGATGTTCAGCTCCTGCACCATGTACTGGATGAAGGCATTGAAGTTGGGCCTGAACTGCGCCTCCGGCCCGCCATGGATGACGACCAGCACCGGCACCTTTCCCGTGGCACCCATGGGCTTGAAGACGAAAGCCGGGATCTTCCGCCGCTTGCCATCAACGCTGTCGAACGTATCGTACGATACAAGCTCCGGCGTCACGAACTGCGACTTGTCCAGCCCGCCAAGCTCGCTGTCGGTCCACTGCACCGCCCCCTTCTTGCCGACGATGTCCCAGACAAACACGTCACGCCCCGCGGTCCCGTTCAGGGTGAAGCCAAGCCGGCGGCTGTCGGGGCTGAAGCGGAAGTCCTCGATCTCACCCGGGGCAACACGCGGCCCCGGCGTCCTGCGGAACTTCTTGGTGTCCATCAGGAACAGGCGCGAGTAGCCATTGTCGTTGATGGTGAAGGCAAGCAGGCGGCCGTTCGGTGCAAGCTGCAGCCCGTCGACGTCGAAATCGAGGTCTTCCGTCAGCACCTCCTCGTCATCGGTCTTCAGGTCATAGCGCACGATCCGGCGGAACTCGCTGTCCTCGTCAGAAACGTAGAACAGCGCCCCGTTGTCCGGCGCGAACAGGGGCGAACTGCGGAAGATCTTGACCGGTGACGGACGGACCTGGACCTTGCGCCCGTTCATCACGTCCACCAGCCAGATCTCGCGTTCGCTCACCGAGATGTCGCGCGTCACCGCCAGCGTCAGTCCGTCAGGCGAGAAGTCGGCCGCCGACCAGCTGCCATCCTCCTCAAGCACCACGCGGGCCGTCTTGGGATCATTCACGTCCGCCACGAAGATCCTGTAGCGCGTCGAGTTCGAGGCCACGCTTGTCCAGGCGATCCACTTTCCATCGCGGGAGAACACCGCGCTGGTGTTGCGCGACTTGCCGTCCGTGATGCGCGTGACTTGCGCGTTGCGCGCATTCTGCAGGTAGAGCTGGAAAAGCTCGTCCCCACCCGTGTCGCGCGCGAACAGGATTGTCGGCTGCGGCCACCGGCCGGGCCTGTACATGGCCATGTTGACAGGCTCGTCAAAGAAACTGATCTGCCGGCGCATTCCCATGGGCTGGTCGACGCGATGCAGCTGGTTCGTCTCGCCAAAGCGCGTCTGGATCAGGATCGAGCGGCCATCCGGCGCAAAATCCATGAGACCTGCACCGCGCGCCGACTGGTAGAGCCGCAGCCTCTCGATCATGGTGGCCGGCACGTCGGGAATGTTCTCCATGACGAGGTTTCCCCGCTCGGCACGCGAGACGTCCTGCGCCGATACGGCTGGCAGGAAACCGAGGAAGAGCAAGAAGGCAGCAAGGGTCGCAGCAAGACGCGTCATCGTGGAAAAGGCTCCGGTATGCTTTGGATGGCACCACTCTAGCGTTTCCCGATTGCGTGCGTCGACTGCCCGTCATAAGAAAAGCCACGCTTTGTTTCCCTGTTTTGACCGGGGATAAGGGGTCAGCTCATGCCTGTGTTTGAAAGTCGCCTCGACCTCGGTTCGGACCAGGCACGCGCCAACCGCGACGGCCACCTCAGGCTTCTGGCCGAAATACGCGCACTCGAGGCCAGAATCCGGGCCAATTCCGCAAAATCAGCAAGGAAATTCGCCGAGCGCGGCCAGCTCCTGCCGCGCGATCGCCTCGACCTTCTGCTCGACCGCGGCGCCCCGTTCCTCGAACTCTCGACCCTCGTCGGCCTGCGCATGCACGACGACGACGGTGCTGACAACGCCTCGGGCGGCGGCGTCATCACCGGCATCGGGATAGTTTCGGGGACACGATGCATCGTCAACGTCAGCGATGCCGGCATCAAGGGCGGCGCCGCAACGCCGCTCGGCGTCGACAAGACCCTGCGCGCCCAGGCCATCGCGCTCGAGAACAGGCTCCCCTACATCCAGCTCGTGGAAAGTGCCGGCGCCAACCTGTTGCGCCAGGCCGAGATGTTCGTGCGCGGCGGCCGCACCTTCGCCAACCTCGCACGCCTCTCGAAGGCCGGCATCCCCGTGATCGCGGTGGTACACGGCTCATCGACGGCCGGCGGCGCCTACCAGCCCGGCCTCAGCGACTATGTCGTCGTGGTGCGCGACCGCTCCAAGATCTTCCTCGCCGGCCCCCCGCTGCTGAAGGCGGCGACCGGAGAGATCGCGACCGACGAGGAACTTGGCGGCGCCGAGCTCCATTACACCGTCTCGGGCCTTGCCGAATACATGGCCGAGGACGACCGCGACGGCATCCGCCTCGCCCGCGAGATCCTCGCGAAGATCAACTGGGAAAACCGCAAGCCCGCACGCAGCTTCCGCCCACCCGCCTACGATCCGGAGGAAATCCTCTCCCTCGTGCCGCTCGACTATCGCAAGCCCTATGACGTGCGCGAGTTCATTGCCCGCCTCGTCGACGGCTCCGAATGGCTCGACTTCAAGCCCGACTATGGACCCCAGACCGTCTGCGGCCATGCCACGATCGAAGGCCACACGGTCGGCATCATCGGCAACAACGGCCCGATCGACCCGGGCGGCGCCGTGAAGGCCGCGCAGTTCATCCAGCTCTGCGACCAGTCCGGCATCCCCCTGCTCTTCCTGCAGAACACGACCGGCTACATCGTCGGCACCGACGCCGAGCGCGGCGGCATCGTCAAGCATGGCTCGAAGATGATCCAGGCCGTGACGAATGCCGCAGTCCCGAAGATAACCCTCCACATCGGCGCCTCGTTTGGCGCCGGCAATTACGGCATGTGCGGTCGCGCCTTCGACCCCCGCTTCATCTTCGCCTGGCCCAACAACCGCATCGCGGTCATGGGTGGCGAACAGGCCGCCAAGGTGATGAGCATCATCGCCGAGGAAGGCGCGCGCCGGGCCGGGCGCGAACCCGACATGAAGGCGCTCGAGGCCAGCTCGAAGCAGATCGTCGACACCTACGCCGCCGAGTCGACGGCGCAGTTCGCGACGGCACGGCTCTGGGACGACGGCATCATCGACCCGCGCGACAGCCGCCGCGTCGTCGGCCTGTGCCTCGAGGTCTGCCGCGAAGCCGACGCGCGCGTCCTACGGCCAAACACGTTCGGCGTTGCAAGGATGTAGGCGCGCTGGATGAGGCAACAGCGAACACATTTGATTTTCTGGCCCCACCACATAGAGTGAGCCACCATCACCATCGGGCCCACGCCATGCAACTGACCCCGCAGCACGAAGAGCTTCGCCGCTCGCTCATCCGCTTCATCGACACCGAGATCAATCCGAATGTCGACACATGGGAGGACAACCCGCCCTTCCCCGCACATGAGGTCTTCCGCAAGATGGGCAAGGCAGGCTTCCTCGGCATTACCAAGCCCGAGAAATTCGGCGGCCTCGGCCTCGACTACTCCTTTGCGGCCGTCTACTGCGAGGCCCTCGGCCACATCGATTGCGGCGCGATCCCCATGGCCATCGCCGTGCAGACCGAGATGGCAACCCCTGCACTCGCCCGCTTCGGTTCCGACGAGGTGCGCGAGGAATTCCTCCGTCCCTCGATCACCGGCGAATACGTGGCCTGTCTCGGCGTATCCGAAGTCGGCGCAGGCTCCGACGTGGCCGCCATCAAGACAACGGCGCGCAAGGACGGCAGCGATTACGTCATCAACGGCGGCAAGATGTGGACGACCAACGGCGCGCAGGCCGACTGGATCTGTCTTCTCGCCAACACCGGTGACGGACCCGCCCACCGCAACAAGACACTGATCTGCGTGCCGATGAAGGCGAAGGGCGTGACCGTCGCCCGCACGCTGAAAAAGCTCGGCATGCATTCAAGCGACACCGCGCAGATCCACTTCGACGACGTGCGCGTGCCCCAGCGCAACCGCATCGGCGAGGAAGGCCTCGGCTTCACCTACCAGATGGTGCAGTTCCAGGAAGAGCGCCTCTACGCCGCGCTCTGCGCCCTCACGGGCCTGCAGAAGACCATCGACGAGACCATCACCTACACGCGCGAGCGCAAGGCCTTCGGCAAGTCGATCCTCGACAACCAGGTCGTCCACTTCCGCCTCGCCGAACTCCAGACCGAGCTCGAGGCGCTTCGCGCCCTCACCTGGACCGCCGTCGAACGCTATGTCGCCGGCGAGGACATGACCAAGCTCGCCTCCATGGCCAAGCTCAAGGGCGCAAGACTGCAGCGCGAAATCAACGATGCCTGCCTCCAGTACTGGGGCGGCATGGGCTTCATGGCCGAGACGCCGGTGACCCGTCGCTACCGTGACGGCCGCCTCGCCTCCATCGGCGGCGGCGCCGACGAAGTGATGCTCGGTATCATCGCCAAGCACATGGGCACCCTGCCCGGCCGGGGGAATTGAGCATGACACTCCCCCTTCGTCTGCAGCAGCTACGCTGCGCAGCCACTTCCCCCGTAAACGGGGGAAGACGCAGACGGTCGTTTCTTCCCCCGCTTCAGCGGGGGAAGTCCCTGCGCATCGCGCCAGCGATGCTGCAGGGGATGGGGGCCCGCTGACCATGCATCACCGCCCCTTCACCTCCGTCCTCATCGCCAACCGCGGCGAGATCGCCGCCCGCATCATTCGCGAAGCGCAAGCCCTCGGCCTGCGCGCCATCGCTGTCTGCTCTGATGCAGACCGCGACGCCGAATACGTGTCCATGGCAGACGCCTTCGTCCACATCGGGCCACCCGCTGCCGCCGCCTCCTATCTCGGCGTCGAGCGCATCCTTACGGCCGCAAGCGCAACGGGCGCCGAAGCCATCCACCCCGGCTATGGCTTTCTCTCCGAGAACCCGGACTTCGCCGAAGCCGTGATCGCCGCAGGTCTCGTGTGGATCGGCCCCTCGCCCGCCGCCATTCGCGCGATGGGCGACAAGGGCAACGCCAAGGAGATCGCCCGAAAGGCAGGTGTCCCCGTAATTCCGGGTTATGACGGCGACGACCAGTCCGACGCCCGCCTCTTGGCCGAAGCGCACCGCATCGGCTGGCCCGTTCTGATCAAGGCGGCCCTCGGTGGCGGTGGCCGTGGCCAGCGCAAGGTCACGACCGAACAGGCCTTTTCAGACGCCCTCGCCGCCGCCCGCCGCGAGGCCCTGTCCGCATTCGCCTCCGACCGCATGATCCTCGAAAAGGCGCTCCAGGACGTACGCCACGTCGAGGTCCAGGTCTTCGGCGACAGCCACGGCCACATCATTCATCTGGGCGAACGCGACTGCTCCGTCCAGCGCCGCAACCAGAAGATCATCGAGGAAGCACCGGCCCCCGGCGTGGACACCGCCCTGCGCAACCGCATGGGCGAGGCAGCCATCGCCCTTGCACGCGCCGTCGGCTACACCAATGCCGGCACCGTCGAATATCTCCTCGACCGCACGGGGAACTTCTGGTTCCTCGAGATGAACACCCGCATCCAGGTCGAGCATCCCGTGACCGAGGAGATCACCGGCACGAACCTGATCCGCTGGCAGTTCGCAATTGCTGCCGGTGCAGGCCTTCCACTGCAGCAGCACCAGGTCGCGATGACAGGACACGCCATCGAAGCGCGCCTCTGCGCCGAGGACCCGGGCAACGGCTTCAGCCCGCAGGTCGGCCGCGGCGAATGGCGCCCACCCGGCAACACCGCGCGCGCCGACGCCGCCGGCACGACATCCGGCCACGTCTCCGGCCATTATGATTCCATGGTCGCCAAGATCATCGCGAAGGGCGCAACCCGAAGCGAGGCGATCACGGCCCTGCGCCAGGCCCTGCGCGAGACGGGCCTCTTCGGCATTCGCAGCAACGCGAACCATCTCGATGACATCCTGGCCGACAAGGACTTCGCGTCAGGCGGCATCGACATCGCCTGGCTCACACGCCGCGGCGACTTTGCGGACGCCAACCTCGATCGCCCGCACGCGGCCTTTGCAGCACTCTGCCTGTCTTGCCTGCACGGCGATGGCTGGCGCTCGAACGGCCTCGCACGCGCGATCGTGCGCCTGCGCGAGCGTACGACCGACAAGACCTTCATCGTAGAGAACCGCAGCATCGCAGGCCTGACACTGACCCGCATGGAGGTTGGCACGACCGCAGGCTGGCACACGCTGCAGGCCACCACCGCCGACGGACAAACCCTGAAGGCCGAAGCCTTCGTGCAGGGCACGCACGTGCATGTCAGGCTGGGCGGCCGCGACGCCCTGTTCGAGGACGTGACCTACCTGCCCGCCGAACGCAAGGACCCGGCTGGTGCCGGTGCCATCCGCGCGCCCATGGCCGGTCGCATCGTGAAGGTCGCGGCGGAACCGGGCCTCATGGTCGGCAAGGGCGACCTGCTCTTGATCCTGGAAGCGATGAAGATGGAGCACGAACTGCGCGCCTCGGCCGAAGGCGTGGTCGATGCCGTGTCGATCAAGGCCGGTGACCAGGTCGCCATCCGCCAGGTTCTCGTGACGCTGAAATAAAATCCGTCCGACCCTCAACCGAGGACCGGATAGACCTCGTGCGAACCCTGAAGCCCGCGCAGCGTGACAGGACGGGCAGCACCGAACTGGAACGTGCCCAGCCCGCGCGCCAGCGCATGCACGAGGTCCGAGGCCAGGATCTCGCCGCCACGCGCCATCGAGCAGATGCGGGCCGCCATGACCACCGTGCGTCCGAAGAAATCATCCTCGCGCCGGATCGCTTCGCCGGAGTGAAGGCCGGAACGGACACGCACCGGCCGCCCCTCGAAGCCCTCGTTGCTGCGATCCCGGATCGAGACGATGCAGCGCAACGCCTCCGCTGCCGACGGAAAGGCCAGCATGTACCCGTCCCCCTGCGACTTGACCACATAGCCACGAAAGGACGCGGCGGCCTCGCGCACGATGCGGTCATGCCAGGCCAGCAGGTCCAGAAACAGCGTGTCCCCGAGACGATCCATCATCGCCGACGATCCCTCGATATCCGTGAACGCGATCGTCACCGTGCCATCCGGTGCGGATGCCGGCCTGAGGTCCGGCAACTCCGCCTCGATGCTCTGTTCCAGCAGGTCGAGGCTCGTCGTCAGGTGAACGCCCAGCGCATCCATGTTGGGATTGCCGATGGACGTATGCCAGTGCTGCACACGCCACTGCCCGCGCTCGATGCCCAGCACGAAGCTCATCCGGCTCTTGACCTGCACGCCCGAGCTCATCGTCAGCACGGGATCGTCGGCCACCCAGCCAAACGACCCCATCACCTGCGCAACAAGCCGCCCCGGCGTGACAACAAGTCCCGAAAGCTCCTGCACCTGCTTGGCGAGGAGGTCCAGTGTCTGCGGTCCAACCCACCACTCGTCAGGGTCGCTTCCGATGATCACGAGGCTGGGCGCCTCCGTGGTCATCCCCCGCATGCCCTCGACATCACCGGCCTCGAAGAACCGGTAATAGCGCAGGATGAAGGCGCGCAGCTCTTCGCTGGCAACCGCATCAGCCATGGTTCGGCCTACGCCATCTGGTAGCGAACAGGCAGCGTCTTCAGGCCGCTGACGAAATTCGCCAGCGTGTTCTTCGGCGTGCCGTTGAGCTCGATCGACTTCAGCCGCGGCAGCAGCTCGTTGTAGAGCGCCTTGATCTCCATGCGCGCCAGATGCATGCCCAGGCACAGGTGGACCCCATAGCCGAAGGCCACGTGGCGCGACACATTCCGGTCGACCTTGAACGAGAACGGATCCTCGAACACCTCTTCATCGCGGTTGCCCGACCAGTAGAACAGGCAAAGCCCGTCACCCTCGCGGATCTTCTTGCCGCGCAGCGAATAGTCCTGAACCGCCGTGCGCATGAAATGCTTGACCGGCGTGACCCAGCGGATCGATTCCTCGACGAAGTTCGGCACCAGGCTCATGTCCGCCCGCAGCTTCACCATCTGCGAAGGGTCCTTGAGAAGCTGCAGCAGCCCGCCCGCGACGGTAGAACTCGTCGTGTCATGACCAGCCGTCGCGACGATGATGTAATAGCTCATCGCCTCGCGGTCACCGATGGGCTGCCCATCGATCATGCCATTGGCGATGATCGAGGCCACGTCATCGCGCGGCGTCTTCCGGCGGTCAGCCGTGATCGCACCGAAATATTCGAACAGCTTCATTGCCGTCTGCATCAGGTCGACCGACTGCCCCGCAGCGCTGAAGGCACCCGTATCGGCCTTGTGGTCGGCCTCCGCCGTCACATCCGGATCGCCCGGCCCGAAGATCTCCTGCGTCATCTTCAGCATGAAGGGCTCGTCCTCAGGCGGCACGCCCAGGAGCATCATGATCACGCGCAGCGGATACCAGAGCGCGACCTCCTTCACGAAGTCGCACGCGCTGCCCAGGGCCGCCATCCGGTCGACATGGTCCTTGGCGATCTGCGCGATGCGCGCCTCGAGCTTCTTGAGGTTCGGCGGCATGAACCACGACTGCGTCAGCCCGCGCAGCTTCATGTGGATCGGATCGTCGAGGTCGACCAGCGTGCGGAACAGATGCGTGTCGCCCGTCACCGACTTGACCCACGCCTCCCCTTGCACCGGGGACAGGTAAGTCCGCAAACGGTTCACGAAGATCTGGTGGTTCTTCTCCACCTCGAGGATGTCGGCATGCTTGGTCACCGACCAGAACGGCCTGAAATGATCCGGCTGCGTCCAGTACAGCGGATCCTCGCGCCGGAGCTTCGCGAACACGTCATGGATCGTCTCGTCCTGCACCAGGACAGGGTTGACGATACGGTTGTCGAGCGTATCGAGCTTGTAGCCGGGAAAGGATTCAGCTGTCGCAGTGCTCATGGCAGGCCTCGTTGGCTGGGATGCGGCATCATGGGTCCGGACAAGCCCCGATTGCAACAGCCGAATGGAGCCCGCCCTGCAAGCCGAACCAGAGGGTTTGTATTGTCTGAACACGTGCTCCTCGCATAGCCTGCGACCCGACAGTGGAACGCCACCAAGCGGACATCCGGACCATGGCCAGGACCATCCAGACCCTCGACTTCGACACCTCGCGCCCGCCCTCCCCCTTCATGAACGAGAGCCACCACGCCTGGCGGCGCGAACTCAGGAAATTCGTCGACCGCGAGATCATGCCCTTCGTCGACGAATGGGAGGAGAAGGGCGAGTTCCCGCGCGACCTCTATCGCAAGGCCTCCGAATTCGGCCTCCTGCGCATGGGCTACCCGGAAGCCTATGGCGGCATCTCCGAAGGCCTCGACCGCTATCACTCCATCGTCACGGCCGAGGAGATGGCCCGCATCGGTGCCGGCGGCATCAACGCCAGCCTCCTCGTGCACGGCATCGGCCTGCCGCCCATCATGGCAATCGGCTCGCCCGAGATGAAGCAGTTCGTGGCGCCGCAGGTTCTCGCGGGCGAGAAGCAGATCTCGCTGGCCATCACCGAGCCCTCCGGCGGTTCCGACGTCGCCCAGCTCAAGACCCGCGCCGTGCGCGACGGCGACCACTATGTCGTCAACGGCTCGAAGATGTTCATCACCGGCGGCATGCGCGCCCACTGGTTCACCACCGCCGTACGCACTGGCGGTCCTGGCATGGGCGGCGTCTCCCTGTTGCTGATCGAAGCCAATGCGCCCGGCGTCACGCGGACCAACCTGCGCAAGCAGGGCTGGTGGGCCTCCGACACGGCCGAGATCGGCTTCAATGACGTCCGTGTCCCCGTAGCCAACCTCATAGGCGGCGAGAACCAGGGCTTCATGGGCATCATGCTGAACTTCAACGGCGAGCGCCTCGGCATGGCCGCCAGCGCCTGTGCCTATGCCCGCGTCTGCCTCGAGGAGGCCGTCAAATGGGCCCGCGAGCGCCAGACCTTCGGCAAGCGCCTCGCCGACCACCAGGTCATCCGCCACAAGATCGCCGAGATGGTCCGCCAGATCAACGCGACCCAGGCCTATCTCGAGATCTGCACCTGGCGGGTCCAGAACGGCGAGACCCCCGCCGCCGACCTCGCCCTCCTCAAGGTCCAGGCCACCCTGACCATGGAATTCTGCGCCCGCGAGGCCATGCAGATCCTCGGCGGCACCGGCTACATGCGCGGCGGCCGGGTCGAGCGCATCTACCGGGAGGTAAGGGTGAATGCCATCGGCGGGGGCTCCGAGGAAATCATGCGCGACCTCGCCGCCCGCCAGCTCGGTTTATGAATGTTAAACCTTTTGTGGCAGGATTCGACCGTTTCAAGGACTGATAGGGGGCTCCGGCGCTCATGTTCTCTCTGATCATTGGATTTCTGCTGTTCGCAGCCATGGGAGCCATCATGCTGTGGCGGCCCGAGTATCTCGCCCGCGTGACGGGCGTTGAGCTCTCGACGCCTGAGTCCCGCAGCGAGGCCCGCGCCGTCTACGGCGGCTTTGGCATCGCCGTGGCGCTGGCCTTGTTCACCGCCCTCGTCTACTCCGACTTCAAGGGCGGCATCATGTTCACGACCGGCCTCATGCTGATCGGCATGGCCGCCGGCCGTGGCTACGCCGCCTGGCTCGAGCGCCCGACCTCGCCCCTCATCTGGGGCCTGCTCGCAGGCGAAGCGATCCTCGGCTTCATGATCTTCTTCCGCGTCTGAAGACCCCGTCTCCTGCAGGGAGACAAACCTTTCTGGTGCGTGTTGCAACAGCGACACGCACCACGCGAACACGCTCCAACCCGTTCGCCTGCCAGCAGGCACATCCGGCACGCTGATCAAGCAGCGCACCCATCGCAGCATGCCCACTTGCAATGGCGGATTTCCGGGCAGCCGGAACAGCCTCATGTGGATCGCTGGCCACGCCGAAGCACAATCCTCCAATTCAGTCCGCCGCGTGGAGATTTGACGCAGCACCTATCCTCCAGATTGCAGCCACGCCGCCGTCACGCCTTTGTTGTGTTGAACACCGTTCAATCCCGCGTCATCACTTGAGGCGAGCAAAGATTCGGGGGGATACGGAACTTGTCTCAGTCAGATCATCCATCAGACCGCCGCCGCGAAGACCGCCGCGAGGCCTCCCACGCCCACAAGCGTGCCGAGATCCTCGCCGCCGCACGCCGCGTCTACGCCCGCGACGGCGCCAAGGGCCTGACCATCCGCGCCGTGGCAACCGAGGCAGGCTACGTGCCGGGCGCTGTCTATTTCTACTTCCACTCCAAGGCCGCGATCCTCTCCGAGCTCGCCGTCAGCGAGCTTGCAGGCCTCACGCGCCAGCTCAAGGCCACCTCCAGCAAGGACGCCGCCGAGCGCGCAGCCGCCGCCGCCGAAGCCTTCGCCGCCGCCCACGCGATCTTCAACATGGACGTCGACGCGCAGGGCACGAACCCCGGCTCCGAGCGCGTCCTGCTGGGCCGCCTGATCTCGCTCTTCCAGACAGTCAGCGAACCGCTGGCGCTCGACGGCCTGCCGCCCGAGCAGGCGCAGGCCCGCGCGCTGGGCCTGTCTTCGGCAGCCATCGGCCTCGCCACGCTCGCCCGCATGGGCAAGCTCGACAAGCTCGGCGTGACAGCGGCCTCCACCCTGCGCGAGGTCGCCCACTGCCTGAAGGACGCCCCCGAGCGCAAGGAAGCGACGGGCGGGTAGGCCCGGACAACGTCCTCCGTGGCACCCCTGTTCGCCACCACTCATCCATCGCCAATATTGGCATGATAAAGCCCCCTGTGTAGGCTGACCCACGATCTCGAAAAATCAGGGGAAGCGCGGCATGAAGCAGGTTCTGGCGGCCACGATCCTTCTGTGCGCATACGCCCTGTCCGGCACCGCGGCCACCGCACAGGAATGCAAACCCCTTCTGCGCTATGCACAGATCCCCTTCCAGCAGGACTCGACCAAGCATGTCCATCTCCCGGTGATCCCGGGCGGCGTGCAATCGAAGATGATGCTCGACACCGGCGCCTTCTGGAGCCTCCTCCGCAAGGACATGGCCGCGCAATTGGGCCTGCCGCCGAAGCGGAACTATGACCTGCACATGTTGGACAGCGGTGGCAACAAGATCGACGAAACGGTCATGGTTCCCGAGTTCCGCATCGGCCAGCTAAATTTCGGCAGGGTTGAGTTCTTCGTCTCGAACCTGTGGGCCCGACTGCCGCTGAACGAACGCGCCGGTGTGATCGGCCAGAACCTTCTGACGCAGGTACACCTTGAGATCGACAACGCCGGCAAGACGGTCTCGATCTTCAGCCCCGATCACTGTCCGGGCGATGGCGTGTACTGGGCAGACGAGGCCGTCGTCCTGAAGTACCCGCGCGAGGGATCCCGCCGCACCCAGGCTGGCTCGCGCCTCCAGCAGGACGCCCGCATGCACCAGATCGATGAGCCCATCGTCTGGGGCGAACTGGCGGGCAAGCCCGTTCGCGTGCTCTTCGACACGGGCGCAACCTTTACCTCGATCGACTTCGACCATGCCCGAAGTGCATTCGGCATCACGAAGGGCTCGCCCGGCATTGAACCCGCGGGCGAGGTCAACGTAGGCAGCGGCGCCAGGATAAAGGTCTATCGCTATGTGTTCCCTGAATTGAAGATCTCGGGCATCCGCTTCGAGAACGTCCCCGTACTGCTCGGCGACTTCGATCGATCGGCGCACGTCGTTCTTGGCATGAACGAAATGAGCAAGTTGCGGATCTTCTTCGCCTTCAAGGAGGGTGCGATTTATGTAACAGCAGCAAATGCCGGGCAAACGCCGCCCAACTGAAGCACTATTATGTCCCCGCAATAGGGCAAGAGCCCCGCATGCTCACGCCCGCTCGAACACCGCCGCAATGCCCTGCCCGCCGCCCACGCACATCGTCTCCAGGCCCAGGCGCGCCTTGCGCCGCTGCATCTCATGCAGCAGCGTCACCGCAATCCGCACGCCCGTGGCACCGATCGGATGCCCCAGCGAGATGCCCGACCCATTGACGTTGAGCCGGTCCATCGCCTCGAAGCCCCACTGCTTGACCACGCCCAGCACCTGACAGGCAAAGGCCTCGTTGAGCTCGACAAGGTCGATGTCCTTCCACGCAAGCCCCAGCCGCCCGAACAGCCGCGCCACCGCCGGTACCGGCCCAAGCCCCATCGTTGCCGGATGGCAGCCTGCCGCAGCCCATCCCTTCAGAAACCCCATCGGCTGCAGGCCCAGGCCCGCAAGCCGGTCCTCCGCCACGACGAGGCACGCAGCCGCCGCATCGTTCTGCTGGCTGGCATTCGCCGCCGTCACCACGCCGCCCTTCATGAGCGGCTTCAGCGCGCCGAGGCTCTCGAGCGTCGCATCCGCCCGGATGCCCTCGTCCTTCGACACGAGAAGCGCCTCGCCCTTGCGCTGCGGCACGCTGACAGGCAGCACCTCCGCCGCAAACCTGTTCTCGGCCCCCGCCGCCGCCGCGCGCCGGTGGCTCTCGACCGCGAACGCATCCGCGGCCTCACGCGTGACGCCGCAGTCGCGCGCCACGTTCTCAGCCGTCTCGATCATGCCCGAGATCACGCCGAACCGCTCGACGGGCTGCGAGCGCTCGCGCCCGCGTTCAAGGCGGTCATAGAGCTGCACGTTGCCGGCGCGCGATCCGCTGCGCATCGCCATCGTGTAGTACTCGATATTGCTCATGCTCTCGACGCCGCCGGCGATCACGACATCGGCCGCACCCGTCTCCACCATCATCGCGGCCGTCGTCAGCGCCTGCAGCCCGCCGCCACAACGTCGGTCCAGCTGCATGCCCGGCACCTCGATCGGCAGGTCCGCCGCCAGCGCCGCCCACCGTCCGATGCACGGCGCCTCGCTGTTGGCATAGCTCTGCGCGAAGACCACGTCCTCGACCAGCATCGGATCGATCCCGCTGCGCCGGACAGTCTCGCGCACCACATGCGCCGCCAGCGTCTCCGCAGGCACATCCTTCAGCGATCCCAGATATTTCCCCACCGGCGTTCGGACAGGGGACACGATGGCAGCACGACGGATCATCAGATCACTCCGTTGTCTTTGAGGTCACGGACCATGGCACCCGGCAGCCCCCAATCCTCGAGGCCCGAGACGTTGTGCGCACCAATCCCCGGCGGCGGCCCCTGCACGGAACCGGGCGTCGCACTGAAGCGGGGCGCTGGCGCGGGCTGGACGACACCCTCCACGGTCACGAAGGCGTTGCGCGCGACATTGTGCGGATGCAGGGGCGCCTCGCCCAGCTCCAGCACGGGCGCAAAGCAGACATCGCTGCCCTCCATCAGGGCGCACCACTCGGCCCGCGTCTTGCGCGCGATGGCCTCGGCCACTTTCGCCTTCAGCTCGGGCCAGCGTGACCGATCCATCTGCGCATCAAAGGCCGGATCGGAAAGCCCCGCCTTCGCGCGCAGCAGCGCATAGAACTGCGGCTCGATCGAGCCCAGCGCCACCCACTGGCCATCGGCACATTTGTAGACGTCATAGAAGGGCGCACCGCCATCCAGCCGGTTCGAGGCGCGCTCGGCCGTGTGCACGCCCTCGGCGCGGAACCCGTAGAAATAGGACATGAGCGAAGCCGCCCCATCCACCATGGCCGCATCGACCACCTGCCCCTGCCCCGTCGTGCGCGCGTGCAGCAGCGCCGACAGCATCCCGAGCGCGAGATAAAGTGAGCCGCCACCGAAGTCGCCGATCAGGTTGAGCGGTAGCACCGGGCGCTCCTTCGTGCCGATCGCATGCAGCGCGCCCGTGATCGCGATGTAGTTGATGTCATGGCCCGCCGCCTGCGCCAGCGGTCCATCCTGTCCCCATCCCGTCATGCGCCCGTAGACCAGTCGCGGGTTCCGCTGGAGGGCGACATCGGGACCAAGCCCCAGCCGCTCCATCACGCCGGGCCTGAAGCCCTCGAAGACGATCTCGGCCCGCGCCATCAGATCGAGGCACAGTTCGATGGCACGCGGATCCTTGAGGTTGAGCGCGATCGAACGCCGCCCGCGCTGGGTGACCTGGTGCGGCTGCGCCGCTTTCGCATCGCGCCGATCGATGCGGATCACGTCGGCGCCAAGATCCGAAAGCAGCATGCCGCAGAACGGCCCCGGTCCCAGCCCGGCGAACTCCACAACCCGCACACCCTTGAGGGGACCCTGCATTGAGCCTACTCTTCATTTGACCGCGCCGATGGTCTTTTCATATCAACTCGGCACGGGGAATCCAGAGGAACATCGGATCATGAACCAGTTGGTCGAGACCGTGCGCTCGAGCGTGCAGACATGGGAATGCGACCAGATGGGACACATGAACGTCCAGTTCTACATCGCGCGCGAGCAGCAGGGCATCGCCGCGCTGGCAAGTGCGCTCGGCCTGCGTCCGCGCGCGCAGGGCGACGGCCGCGCCGGCCTTCTGCCCCACGAGCAGCACATCCGCTTTCACCGCGAGCTGCGCCCCGGCGCACCCTATGTGATGCATGGCGGCGTGATCGAGGCCCGGCGCGAGGGCCTCGTGCTGTTCCAGGAGATGAGGCACACGCTCACGGGCGCGACGGCGGCAACCTTCGTGACCTCGGCCGAATGGAGCGACCTCGAATACCGCACGGGCCTGCAGGTTCCATCCGTGGCCCTCGATCGTGCGCCCGGCCTCACCGTTCCGCTGCCGGCGCACGCAGCGCCGCGCGGGCTTGACCTCGCACCGCCACGCCCCGCCCCAACGCTCGAGGAAGCCGACCGCCTGGGCCTCCTGACCACCTTGCGGGGCCTCGTGACAGAGGACCTCTGCGACAGTCTCGGCTTCATGCGGACACAGAACTACATGGGCCGCCTGAGTGACTCGATCCCCAACCTGCTGGCCCAGGTCATGGGCAAGTCCCGCGACGCCGACGACGCAGGTGGCGCCGCGCTCGAGTACCGCTTCGTCTATCACAAGCCCGCCCGCGCCGATGACATCCTCGTGGTCCGCAGCGGCATGAAGTCGGTTGGCACGAAGACCTATGTCTGGTGCCACTGGATGTTCGATGCCGACACGGGAGAGTGCTTCGCCGCGGCCGAAGCCGTCGCCGTGTCAATGGACCTCGTTGCCCGCAAGGCCCGGGACATCCCGCCCGCCACGCGCGCCGCTCTCGAGACCCTTGTTGTCCCGGGCATATCGCTCTGACTCGCGCGCCATCAGGCGCAACTCCGTTCGCACGGCATCAGGCTGCTCGAACGGAAGGAAGTGGGTTGTCCCCGGCACGCGCAGGATCCGCGCATCCGGCAGCCGGTCGGCCAGAAGCTCGACCGTCTCGTCACTGCAGGTCGAGCGGTGCTCGGCCAGCAGCAGGGTCACAGGCACCTGCAGGCCACCCAGCCGAAGCCACAGGTCCGGCGGCCCGGCCAGGTAATTTGCCTCCTCCCACCCCGGCGTGCAGGCAAGCCTGACCTGCCGGAAGTCGAGGTAATCGAGCGAGCCACCCGTCACATAGTCCCGCACCACCTCCTCCGGCCACGACCGGAAGGCGCCGCGGCTGCGATAGGCCTCGAACATGGCCTCGCGCGAGGGAAAGATGCCGCGCTTGCGGCGCGTGAGACGTGGCGGCGTGTGCAGGCCGAGCAAGCGCTCAAGCGCACGGCGCCGCAACTGTGAGGGCGGCAGCAGCACGGGTTCGACAAGCACGAGCCCCGTCACCCACTGCGGCTGGTCGAGCGCAGCCATGAGGCTCGCCGTCGCCCCGATCGAATGCCCGGCAAGGATCCTGGGCTTGCCATCGATCTCCTGGATCGTCCGCACGATGTCGTCGGCATGCACCTGCCACGACTTCAGCCCCTTGGGATTGGACGCCAGCGTCGTCTGTCCGTGACCCCGAAGGTCGATGGCATGGACGCGCATGTAGAGCGACAGTTCATCAAACAGGGTCCGGTAGGCCAGCGCATTGAAGCCATTGGCATGCGCGAAGTGAACGGCCGGCGCGTTCGGGCCCGCGCTCTCCCAGACAAGCAACGACACCTCGCCGTCCCACAGGCGCAAGCTGGTGCGCACAGGTCCTTCCTCAAGCGCGAATGCGGCCCTCGCGGACATGCTCGAACTCCGGCGGCAGGCAGCCAGCAAAACGCCCGCCTGCTTGATCGCTGGCTGGCTGGGGATCGAGGTCACTTATCCTTGAATCAGCGCGGCTCTGCAAGCAAGCAGAGAAGACAAACGGCGCTCAATCCATTGAACGCCGTTCAAGAGTTTCCGGCCCCTTAACGCGTGCTGCGCGAGGCCAGCTGCATCTCCAGCCGCGCCTGGCGCGCGACGGCTCCGTTCTTGATGCGCGTGAAGAGCAGCTTCATCCGGTCACTGCTCGACAGCGTCCGCTCATAGGTAGTGACATCCCACTGACCGTCCGCGGCCACGACCAGCTGGTTGATCGTCAGCGCATCACCCGTGATGCGGGCCCACGTGCTCTTCTTGCCCTTCAGCGGATCACCAGACTTCACGTCGACGAACAGCCCCGGGGTCTTGGTTTTCTTGAACGTCAGGCTCGAAGCCTTGACCTTCGCCTTCGAACCATCATCGAGGTCCGACGACATCGTGGTCCAAGAGACCTTGAAGCCGTCGGCGACCCTCTCGATGACGACCTCGCTGTCACGCGACTGCGTGGCAACGGGACTGCCCGCACCTTCGGTCGCCTGGCCTGTACCGATCCAGCGGCCGACGAACTCATCAACCTTCCGGTCAGCAGCCTGGGCAACCGACGCGACAAGGGCAGCAGCAAATCCGAGAGCTATGGAAAGACGCATGATCGGGTTCCCTGTTATGGAAAGAACGGGTGACGCGCGCAGATCAAAGCACGAGAGACCGCCAAGAAACAATGCCAGGCTAGTTAACCTCTGCCGGTCCCTTGAGCAGGTGCAGCTTCACGGCCCGGACGACATGGCTGTTCTCGAACCGCGTGAACCGCGCCTCCATGCCTTCCTTCGACAGGGTCCGGTCGTAATGGGAGACGAAATAATTGCCATCAGCCGCCACTGCGACCTTCACGATGCTGAGCGTATCACCATTGATGACGGCCCACGACGTATCCTGAATGAGGCCAGGTTCCGGCGGCGTCACATCCTGGAACACGTTCGGCTTGCCGGTGGCGCGAAACGTCTCGACATGGGTCTTCGTATCCGCCTCGCTCGGGATGTCATCATCCTTCAGCTTGAGCGTGGACCACTCGATCGTGAAGCCGTTGTCGGCCGCCGACTTGATGATGACCTGGCTGAATCGGGTCTGCCGGTGTGTTTCAGACGCGCCCGTAGTTCCAACGGGCTCCTCCGAGCCATGCCCGAGATAGGCGCCGAAGAAGTCCTTGATCTTGCGATCGGCAGCGGCCGCAGGAACGGCCATGGCGACGGCCAGCACGAGCCCAGTCAGAACCCTGATCATGTATGTGTCCACCCTTCTTGACATACGCCGCAGCTAGCACGATCGCGGGGCCAAGGGAAAGAGGCAACGGTCATGCGGCGGGCGGCCAGCCCCCCAAAAGAAAAGGGCGCCCCGCGGCGAAGGCCGCGCGACGCCCCGTCAGGCGTGTGGATCTCAGGCCGCCTTCTTGGCCGGATTGAACCGGCCATAGAAGGTGTCGCCCTTCTCCGCCATGTCGCGCAGCAGTTTGCCGGGCAGGAACCGCTTGCCATACTTCTGCGCAAGCCGGTCACACTCCTCGACGAACGTCTTGGTGCCGACCGTATCGATCAGCGACAGCGGGCCACCCGTATAGGGCGCAAAGCCCCAGCCCAGGATGGCGCCGACATCCGCCTCGCGCGGATCCGTGACCACGTTCTCCTCGAAGCAGCGCGCCGCCTCGATCGCCTGGCGATAGAGGAAGCGCTTCTTCAGCTCGTCCACCAGCTCCGGCGTCGACGTCGTCACCTTGAACTTGACGATGTCCTTGAGCCCCGGCCACAGGCGCTTCTTGCCGCCATCGGCCGGATAGTCATAGAAGCCCTTGCCGTTCTTGCGTCCGAACCGGCCAAGCTTGGCCACCATGTTCTCGATCAGTGTGTCGGCAGGACCCGCCTCGTACTTGTCGCCGAGGTCCTTCTTCGTCTGCTCGCGCACCTTGTAGGCAAGGTCGAGCGCGACGTCATCCGCAAGCTCCAGCGGCCCGCGCGGCATGCCCGTCATGCGACCGACATTGTCGACCAGCGCCGGCGTGATGCCTTCTGCCAGCATCTCCTGCCCTTCGGCCACATACGTCCCGAAGCAGCGCGACGTGTAGAAGCCACGCGAGTCATTGACCACGATCGGCGTCTTCTTGATCTGCTTCACATAGTCGACCGCCATCGCAAGCGCATGGTCGCCCGTCTTCTTGCCGGTGATGATCTCGACCAGCTGCATCTTGTCGACGGGCGAGAAGAAGTGGATGCCGACGAAGTTCTCCGGACGCACGCTCGCCTCGGCAAGTCCCGAGATCGGCAGCGTCGAGGTGTTCGAACCGAACACCGACGTGGCAGCGATCTGCGCCTCGGCCTTCTTCGTCACGTCCGCCTTGATCTCGCGGTTCTCGAACACCGCCTCGATCACGAGGTCGCAACCCTTCAGGTCCTCATAGCTCGTCGTCGCCTTGATCAGCGACAGGAGCTTCTCCTTCTTCTCGGGCGTCGAGCGGCCCTTCGCGATCTGCCCGTCGAGCAGCTTCGTCGAGTACGCCTTGCCCTTGTCGGCCGCTTCCTGCGTGGTATCAAGCAGCACGACCTCCATGCCGGCCTGCGCCGACACATAGGCGACACCCGCGCCCATCATGCCCGCGCCCAGCACGCCCAGCTTCTTGACCGTCATGGCTGGCTGGCCAGCCGGACGGCGCGCGCCCTTGCCCAGGTCCTGCATCGACAGGAACAGCGAGCGGATCATGTTGCGCGACGCCGGATCCATCAGCAGCTTCGTGAAGTAGCGCGCCTCAATGCGCAGGCCCGCATCGATGGGAACCTGCAGGCCCTCATAGACGCAAGACAGGATGTAGCGTTGCGCCGGATAGTTGTTGAACGAGTTCTTGCGATAGAGCGCGTTACCCATCGTGAATACGGTCGACGCACTCTTGTCGTTCGGCAGCCCACCCGGCACCTCGAAGCCCTTCTTGTCCCACGGCTGCACGGCGCTGGGCGTCTCCTTGATCCAGCGCTTCGCTTCCGCCAGCAGTTCTTCCGCCGGCACGACCTTGTTCACGACCTTCTTGGCCAGCGCCGTCTTCGGGTCAAGCGACGTGCCCTGCATGATGAGACCCATCGCCTCCTGCGCACCCATCAGGCGCGGCAGGCGCTGCGTGCCACCGCCGCCCGGAAGCAGGCCGACCTTCGATTCCGGCAGGCCCAGCTGGATCCGCGGATTGTCAGCGACCACGCGATAATGGCAGGCCAGCGTCACCTCGAGCCCACCGCCCAGCGCCAGGCCATTGATCGCCGCGACCACGGGCTTGCCGCACGTCTCGAGCTTGCGCAGCAGCATGTTGAACTGCAGCACGCCCTCGTAGCGCTGGCGTACGCGCTCTTCCTCGCTCTTGGGCGCACCGACACCGGCAGCGCCACTCTCCATCTCGTCAAGCGCGGCACCGGCGCAGAAGCCGTTCGCCTTGCCCGAGGTAATGATGAGGCCCTTCACGGCCGCATCCGCCGACACCTTGCCGATCACCGCCGCGATGTCAGCCATCGCCGTGTTCGACAGCACGTTCATGGTGCGCTGCGGATCATCCCACGTCAGCGTGACGATGCCATCCGCATCCTGGTTCCACTTGAATACCTTGAGTTCCATATCGGTCTCTCCTGGGAGCGCGGGCGTCCCGCCCGCTCTTGTCCCCTTGATTGTTCAAATTGCGGGCTGGAAGCCCGCGCTCCCGGCAATTACACGCGCTCGATGATCGTCGCCGTACCCATGCCCGCACCCACGCAGAGCGTGACGAGCGCCGTGTTCAGGTTGCGCCGCTCCAGCTCATCGAGCACCGTGCCGAGGATCATGGCCCCCGTCGCACCCAGCGGATGGCCCATCGCGATCGCGCCGCCATTGACGTTGATCTTGTCATGCGGGATGTCGAGCACCTTCATGAAGCGCAGCACCACCGAGGCAAAGGCTTCGTTGAGCTCGAACAGGTCGATGTCCTTCACCGTCATGCCGGCGCGCTTCAGCGCCTTCTCGGTGACATAGGACGGACCCGTCAGCATGATCGAGGGCTCCGAGCCGATCGAGGCAAAGCCGCGGATGCGCGCGCGCGGCTTCAGGCCCTGCGCCCGACCCGCGTCCTTCGTCCCCATCAGCACCGCCGCCGCACCATCCACGATGCCCGACGAATTGCCGGCATGGTGCACGTGGTTCAGCGCCTCGACTTCCGGATAGCGCTGCTGCACCACCGCGTTGAAGGCAAACTCGCCCGGCATCGCAAACGAGGGCTGGAGTGCCGCCAGCGACTGCATCGTCGTGTCGGCACGCATGTGCTCGTCACGGTCGAGGATCGTCAGCCCGTTGATGTCCTTCACCGGGATGACCGACTTCTTGAAATGGCCGTTCTTCCACGCATTCGCCGCGCGCTTCTGGCTTTCCACCGAATACGCATCGACGTCATCGCGCGAGAAGCCTTCGATCGTCGCAATCAGGTCAGCACCAATGCCCTGCGGCGCGAAATAGCTCTTGATCGCGATAGAGGGATCGGTCGCCCACGCGCCACCCGAAGCGCCCATGCCCACGCGGCTCATCGACTCGACGCCGCCACCGATCGTCATGTCCGACTGGCCCGACATCACCTGCGCGGCAGCCATGTTGCAGGCTTCAAGCCCCGAGGCACAGAAGCGGTTGATCTGCACGCCCGCCGTCGTGTCCGCATAGTCGGCATTCAAGACCGCGATGCGCGCGATGTTCGAGCCCTGCTCGCCCACCGGATCGACGCAGCCGAACACCACGTCATCGACGACCTTGGTGTCGAGGTTGTTGCGATCACGCACGGCCTTGAGCACCTGCGTGCCCAGCTCGAGAGCCGTTACTTCGTGCAGCGCGCCGTCCTTGCGGCCCTTGCCGCGCGGCGTGCGCACGGTGTCGTAGATGAAGCAGTCAGTCATCGGTAGTCCTCCGTTTTCCGAAATCAGATCCTGTCAAGATTGCCCTGCATGAGGTTGGCAACGCCATGCGCGCCGTCAGCCTTCAGACCGGCAATCACCCGCTCGCGCTCGAGGCGCGGCTTGTTCTGCGAAAGCTTGTGGATGCCCTCGATGTGTCGGATCTCCAAGCGCAGCGTGAAAACCCCGGCCGCCAGGCTCGCGCGCGCCCGCGCATCGAGCTCGTCCATGCTCCAGCCACCCACGCGCCCGCGCTCATGCGCCACCACCATCGACTGCAGGAGGTCGATGGCAGGTCCCGGACAGGCCTCCATCACGCCACGGCAATGCACGGCCGTATAGTTCCATGTCGGCACGTTGATCCCGCGCTCCAGGAACCAGGACGGCGACACATAGGCATGTGGCCCCGAGAAGATCGCAAGCATCTCGCGCCCTTCCAGCCGCACCTGCGCATTGACCCGCGCGATATGCGTGTAGAGCGTTCCCAGCCGCCCCTCATCCCGCTTCAGCATCAGCGGGACGTGGGTGGCAAGAAGCCCATCATCGCCCTGCGCCACCAGAACGCCGAAATGGTTGGCCTCGATCAGCGCATGCTGCTCGGCAAGCTCGTCCATCGCGAAGTGGCTGGGCTTGTACATGCGGGCGTCCGGTCAGAGGCTGCGCGCGATGAGCAGCTTCATGATCTCGTTCGTGCCGCCATAGATCTTCTGCACGCGGCTGTCCGCATACATGCGCGCGATCGGGTACTCGTTCATGTAGCCATAGCCGCCATGCAGCTGCAGGCACTCATCAACGACGCGGCACTGGACCTCCGTCAGCCACAGCTTCGCCATCGACGCCATGTACGGATCCAGCTTGCCTTCAAGCAGAAGCTGTGTGGCATGGTTGCAGAAGATCTTGGCGACCGTCGCCTCGGTCTTGCACTCCGCCAGCTTGAACTGCGTGTTCTGGAAGTCGATCAGGTTCTTGCCGAACGCGCGGCGTTCCTTGACGTAGGAGATCGTCGTCTCGAGCGCCCGCTCGATGACCGCCATGCCCTGCAGCGCAATGATCAGCCGCTCCTGCGGCAACTGCTGCATGAGCTGCACGAAACCCTGTCCCTCGCCGTGGCCGATCACGTTCGAGGCCGGCACGCGCACGTCATCGAAGAACAGCTCGGCCGTGTCATTGGCCTTCTGCCCGATCTTGTCCAGCACGCGCCCGCGGCGGAAGCCCTGCACCTCGTCAGTCTCCACGACGATCAGCGAGATGCCCTTCGATCCTTGCGTCGGATCCGTCTTGGCGACGACCAGGATGAAGTTGGCCGTGCCGCCATTGGTGATGAAGATCTTCGAACCGTTGATGACATAGTGGTTGCCGTCCCGGCGCGCCGTCGTGCGGACGGCCTGCAGGTCTGATCCTGTCCCCGGTTCCGTCATCGCGATGGCACCGACGAGCTCGCCCGACGCCAGCCGCGGCAGCCAGCGCTGCTTCTGCTCTTCCGAACAGTAGTGAACGACATACGGAGCCACGATCGCATTGTGGAGCGTGATGCCCCAACCATCGATGCCAAGCCGCCCGAGGTGGTCGATGATCACCGCCTCATGGGCGAAGGATCCACCGGCGCCGCCATAGGCCTCCGGGGTCGAGGCACACAGAAGCCCCGCCTCCCCCGCCTTGCGCCACACCGATCGGTCAACGTGCTGCTGCTTGATCCACTTCTCGGCGTGCGGCGTGCACTCCCGTTCCATGAACTTCCGGGCCTCCGTGTCGAAGACCACGAGGTCTTCCGTCATCCACGAAGGCCGTTCGACTTGCAGCACTCCCATTGCTTCCCTCCTGCCGGCGTTTCTTGTTCTGTCAGTCGTGGGCGCTGGGGGTCATCGCATAGCCGATGAGACGGCCATGCTCGGCCTCGCTGCCACGGCCGTTCGTCGAAGGCATGCCCTTGTCGGCCAGCAGCACTTCGAGACGCGCACGCCCCTGCCGCAGTTCGACGAGCGCCTGCTCGATGTCCCCGCGCTGCCGCTCAAGCGAGTTGATGCGCTCGTTGAACTTCTTGATCGCATGCGACAGCTGCGTCGACTGCCCGTCATTCATGTCATAGAGATCGAGCATCTCCTTGATCTCGATCAGCGAGAAACCCACGCGCTTCCCGCGCAGGATCAGCGCCAGACGCGCCCTGTCACGCGGCGAGTAGATGCGGGACTGACCGTGCCGGGCCGGCTTGATGAGCTCCTCATCTTCGTAGAAGCGGATGGCACGTGGTGTGATGCCGAACTCTTCCGAGAGCTGGCTGATGCTGAAGGTCTTCATCGTTAACCTCCTCGAGGCTTGTTGGACCATAGGTTCCGTTGACGTAAGCGTCAATATCGAGGATTTCCGCCCTTTCCTTGGGATCACCCCCCTTTGGCCAGGACCGCCCCGAACATGACGTACGGGAGAAACGCAGGCCGGGGCAAAAAGGATTACGTGGTTGGAAGCAGATCCTCGAGAAAACCGGATCCGCAGCGCGCCATCAGCCCGGGGAGTTAACCACGCAACCCGCTGATTTCATTCGCTCTGCTGTTACACGAGATACACTTTCGTCATTGATTTTAAAAATCTTTGCTCCCCTGTCAGGCACCGCCGGCAAACCGCCAGCACGCGACACCAGGAGCGAACAAATAAGGAACATCATCGCCCGCCGCAAGTGCCCCATGGTCGCACCCTGCCCGCCCCAGCAGACAGGCGTTCAGGAGGACGTATCGCACACGTCACTCTTGCGCGGCTGAACGCTCACGCCTGCATCGCGCAGCCGCCGGCGCGGCGGCGCGCGGCCGGCACCCGCAGGCGCCATCGCCTGGATCTCGTCCCTGAGTTCCGCGCGCTTCTCGTGGATCGAGGCAATCGCCGGCCCCATCGCAACCCCGACATCGACAAGCACGACTTCGGCCAGCTGCAGGCTGGCCTCGATCGTCTCCGGCACGGCATCCGTCGCCCCCAGCCGGTAAAGCTCGCTCGCATGCCGCCCGTCCCGCGCCCGCACGATGACGACGAGGTCATGCCGCTGCGCCCGCGCCGCCTGCACCACCACATTGGCCGCCCGCGGCGAGTCCATCGTCAGCACCAGCGCCCGCGCCGTGCCAATGCCGCAAAGCCGCATGAAGTCGGGCTGCTTGATGTCCCCGAAATAAACCGGATAGCCCTCGTCACGCGCAGTCGCCACCGCATCGGCATTGGAATCGACGGCGAGAAAAGGAATGTCGTGCTTGCGCAGCAACTCGGCAACCACGCGCCCCACCCGCCCGAAACCCGCGATGATCACGCGCCGGGTCTCGTCATCCGGAGGTTTGATCAGGCTGACCGCATGGGGCGCCACCGGCACCGCCACAAGTCGCTCGACCCGCCGCCCCAGTCCATGCAGCGCCGGGATCATCGCCATGGTCAGCGCCGCCACGATCAGCACGAACGCGCCCGTCTCGGCCGGCAGCACCTGCGAGCCGACGGCAAGCGCAACAATCACGAAGGTGAACTCGCTCCCGGGCCCTAGCAACAGTCCCGCGCGCGCGGCGGCCGGCAGGGGCAACCGGAACAACTGCCCTCCCGCGATGACCACGAGCGCTTTCACAACCACAAGCCCGGCGCTTGCAAGCAGGATCGCAAGTGGATCAAGCAGGATGCGCGCCAGGTCGACATTCATGCCGACCGATATCAGGAAGACGCCGACCATCAGCCCCTTGAAGGGCTCGATCGTGTACTCGATCTGCCGCCGGTACTCCGTCTCGGCAAGCAGCAGCCCCGCCATCAGCGCCCCGAGCGCCATCGAAAGCCCGGCTTGCGCAGTGACGATGCTGATCGCGAGGATCACAAGCAGGCAGGCCGCCATGAAAAGCTCGGGGCTTTGCGTCGCTGCCACGCGGCGGAACAGCGGCCGCAGCAGCATGCGGCCCGACAGGATCACGAGCGCGATGGCAGCACCCGCCTGCAGCAGGGCAGCACCCAGCTGGACCGCCATCGACCCACCCGCCGAGGCCCCCATGATGCCCACGGCGAACATGATCGGGATGACGGCAATATCCTGGAAGATCAGCACCGCAAAGCTGGCCCGTCCGTGATGGGCCGTCAGCTGCTTCGTCTGCGAGAGGACCTGCGTCACGATCGCCGTCGACGACATCGCGAGCGCCAGCCCCACGATGAACGAGATGGCGACATCGGACGTGAGCAGATACGTCACGCCCCCGATTGCCGCCGCACTTGCAAGCAGCTGGAAGCTGCCAAGCCCGAATACGAGCCGGCGCATGACCAGCAGGCGCTCGAGCGACAGCTCGAGGCCGATCATGAACATGAGCAGCACGATCCCGACCTCGGCCGCATGCGAGATCGCGCCTTCTTTCGCAATGGTGAAGAATGAAAGCCATGGAATATCCGCGCTCAGGCTGCCGATCCCGTAGGGCCCGACCACCATGCCGATCAGGATATAGCCCAGCACCGGGCTGAGCTTGAGCCGGTGGAATACCGGGATGACAAGCGCCGCCGACCCCAGCACGATCAGCGCTTCCTTGAACTGGGAAATGTCGACCGGTGCAGCCATGCACGAAGTCTAGCGAATACACCCGCCTTGTCGAGCGTTAATGCCCCTGCAGGAGCTTCATGAGCGGTCGCGGAACACGGCTGCAGCCACGAGCCCGGCGGCGACCGCCACAAGAAGCGCGGACAGGCCATAAAGCAGCGGCTCACGCACCGAGAACTCCGACAGCGCGCGCTCGATTCCCGTCTTGTCGATGAACAGCGTCATCGCACTCGAGCTCGTGATCCGTCCGTCCTTGAACGCATAGACGCTCACCTTCAGGTTGCCCGCAGGCACGTTCGGCGGCAGGGCAAGCGTGGTGCGGAACAGCGTGGGGGACAAGAACGTGACGGCGCCCTCGTGCTGCGAATAGAGCTGCTGCGCCTGGCGCGAGGCAAGGAAGGCCTCCCGGAACTCGACCGCCTTGCGACCGGCACCAAAGCCCGGGCCCGTGTCCACCTGCGCGACACCCAACTGGAACTGTTGCAGCACGGACGGTTCGGCAACCTCGGCAAGCGGCCGGCTGGAGGCGACGAAATAGAACTCCGGCACGCTCTCGAAAGCCAGCATTTCGCGGTTCACCCAGACAGGACCCAGGGGCTCCTTGCGCCGCACCACGGCCCGCGAGAGCATGTCGCTGCGAACCACGACGACGATGTCGCGCGACCTGTCACCCTGCACCACCTCGCCGATGGCAGGCTCGACCGACCCGAAAATGGCGACTTGGGTCCCCGTGAAACGCGAATTGATTTCGATCTTGTCGCGAGAGATGCCAGCCGCAAGCTCCTCGGACCGCGCACCCGGCACGAGCGCAAGCAACGCGATCAGCGTGGCCAGGAACCAGCACGTCACAGCAAGGCCTCCACGCTGACACTGAAGGGATTGCCAGGCGGCCAGACCAGGTTGATACCGAGCCGCACGCAAATCATCAGCAGCAGCGCGGCAAGGCAGAGCCGCATCCAGTCACTGCGCAAGCGCTCGCCGAAGCGCACACCGAACTGCGCGCCCACCACCCCGCCGGCAATCAGCAACCCCGCCAGGATGGCATCGACGCTCTGGTTGGTCACCGCGTGAAGCAGCGTCGAGAAGGCGCCGATGAACACCACCTGGAAAAGCGACGTGCCCACGACAACCGATGTCGGCATCCGCAGCAGGTAGATCATGGCAGGAACCAGGATGAAGCCACCGCCAACGCCCATCACCACGCTCAAGACGCCGATCAGCAGGCCAAGCAGAAGCGGCGGAATCGCCGAGATGTAGAGCTTCGACCTGTGGAAGCGGACCTTCAGCGGAAGCCCGTGGACCCAGTGATGCGCCCCGGCCGTGCGTCGCGAGGAAGGTGCACTGCCGGCGCTCTGTCGCACGGCGTGCACGCTCTCCCACAACATCAGGCCACCGACCGATCCGAGGAAAATCACATAGGCCAGGGAGATGAAGAGATCCTCCTGCCCCGCCGCCCTCAGAGCGTTGAACAGGTGGATCCCGATCACCGAACCGGCAAGCCCGCCCGTAAGCAGGACGCCGGCCATCTTGAAGTCGACATTTCCCTTGCGCCAGTGGGTGACGACACCCGAGACAGAGGAGGCCACGATCTGCGGCGACTGCGTGGCCACCGCCACTGCAGGCGGTATACCCCAGAACATCAGGAAGGGTGTCAGGATGAACCCGCCGCCAACGCCGAACATGCCCGACAGGAAGCCGACCGCCGCACCCAGGCCGACGATCAGCAGGACATTCACCGGCATCTCGGCGATCGGGAGATAGATCTCCATGGCTCACAGCGCGTAGGTTTGATGCGTGAAGGACAGGCTCACGCATAAACGTCTCACGGCCTCATGGCCAGCGCACAATGACCTGCAGCAAGCCATGCATGCGCGCACTCTGACGCACCGGGCGGGCCACCTGCGATCCGCAGAACCCGGATCTCAGGGCATCGACGGCGCTTCGTTTACCGTCGGGTTGACCGGACGCGCCTTGAATTTGCGCGCAGCATCCAGCGCCAGCGCCACCTCTGCCGGCGGCATCGTCTTCTGCAGCGCGTCAAGCTGTTCCCCAGCCCCCCTGTCACCCTGCTCCGCAGCGATCTTGTACCACGTCATGGCTTCCTTGAGGTTCTTCTCCACGCCCATGCCCTGCTCCAGCAGGACGGCAAGGTTGTACTGCGAATCCGTCACGCCATAGGACGCGCCTTCCCTGAACCAGCGGACGGCTTCCTTGTAATTGGGCGCACCAGCCGTTGCATCGGCATGCAGCACAGCAAGGTTGTGCATGGCCTTGCGATGGCCGAGCTTTGCTGCCCGCTCATACCACTGTTTGGCTTGGGGCACGCTCTTCTCGATACCGACGCCACGCTCGAGCAGCATGCCGAGGCGATACTGCGCCACCGCAAGTCCCTGCTCGGCAGCCTTGCTCGCAAGCGATGCCGCCACCGTGTCGTCCTTTGGAACGCCCCGACCTTCTGCATAGCGAAGCGACAGCAGGAACTGTGCACGCGCCTCGCCACGCGCCGAGGCAGCCTCGAGGATCGCGATTTCGGTTTCCTTCTTCGAGCGCTCGGGCAACGCGGAGGTGCCAGACATGAAGTCGCTGGGTGATGGGACCGCACCGGCACCTTCGACGGCAGCGCCACCCTCGCCCGGCGGCACCAGCGACGCATCCGGCGAGGCGACACCATCAGCCGGAACATCGCCGGCAGGCGGCACGACAGCAGATGGATCGGTGCCGACAGCCGAAGGTTTGGGCTTGACCGGGTCCTCGGGCGGATTGACGAGGTCATCGACGGCCCCAGCAACATTGCCTTCAGGCGCAGGCTGGTCCGAGGTGCCGAAGAACATGAAGAAGATCGCGACAAGGCCAACAACCATGGCCACGACGGCAAGCCCGACGATGGCGCGGCGCACAAGACCGCCGCCCTGCGGCTGCCCCACGGGCGCAGGAGCCGAAGCCCCACCGCGACGCGAGGCAAGCCTTTCATCATTGGCTTGCGCAGCGGCACGCGCAGCGCGCCGGGCCTGCTCGATCACGCTGTTGATCGGGGCCGCAGGACCCGCTTCCGGCGGCGTGTCGGCAAGCGGGGGAAGTGACGCGGGATTGAACGCTGCCGCTCCGTCGCCTGACGAGCGTGCATCAACCCCGGTCTCTCGCGGCAAGTCATCGAGGAATGGCGGAAGGTCCGACGGGAAGGACCGGTCCTGCGTCACTGCCTGGCCCGATACGAACGGCGGCAGCCCCGACGATGCCTCGCGGAACGACCCACGCACGGCATCAAGCGCTGCTTCGACCTGCGTTTGCCGCGGGCCCTGGGGCTCAAGCGGCACTGCACGCTCGGCGGCACGCGCGACGAGGCCGTCCACGGTCATGCGAACGGCTGCGATCGAGCTCTTGTTGGCTTTCTCTGCTGCCTGAAGGCGCTCACCGAAATCCACAAGCGCCCGGTCAACCGCCTCGCTCAGTTCGCGCGCACCGGCCTCGGAGCGCTCATCCGACTCCTCGAGGCGGCTCGTCAGCGCGTTGATGGCCTGTGACTGGCGCCTGTCGGCATCGTCGAACCTGTTGGTCAGCGACCGAAGCACGGCATTCACCGTACCCACCGATTCCACGGTACGCGCGTCGCTCTCTTCGATCTTGCTCGTCAGCGCGCCCAGCGTCGTCTCGATGGCGGAGATCGACTTCGCCAGCGGCTGGCTGGCCGGATTGCCCATGTCGTCGAGCCGCGCAGCGATGCCTTCGACCGATCCCTTCAGCGCGGCGAATGCCGACGGCGTGATGGTGTTGCTCGGCGAGGTTGCCTGGGCGATCCGCGCATCCATCGCCGACATCTGGCCACGGATTTCGTCGAACATCGACGTCGAGCGCGCCTCAATCGCATCGAAGCGCGCCCCCAGCCCGTCAACAGACAGCGAATTGCGCTCGACCGTTTCCACACGTCCGCCAAGGTCGCGCATGTACTTGGCCATGTGCGTCATGTCTTCGCGCGTGCGACGGTCGGTATCCATGGCTTCGTTGCGCATGGACGAGATCGAGGCCTCCAGCCGCGCCAGCGCCGCCTTGTCGGGCGAATTGCCGGAGGTCGCTTCCATGTCGGAAAGCCGCTTCTGCAACTGCTGCACGGCAGTTTCCAGGCGCAGCACCGTGTCCCGGCCCGGCAGGCTGTCACGCTCTGCATCGAGATCGCCAAGCCGCCGCTGCAACTGCCCCAGCGCCACCTCAAGACGGTCAAACGACTCCCGGCCCGGCCACTCGGCCTGCCCGTCCTCGATATCCGTCAGCCGCTGCTGCACGTTGCGCACCGAGGTCTCGAGGCTCTCGAAGGCCTTCGACTGGTCGCGCGCTGACTGCGCCAGCGCGTCAGCGGCACTCGAGAACGCCGTATCGGCAAGCTGCTTCACGCGCTCGGCCGCATCAAGCCGCTCCTGCATGGACGCAACCGACTGGTTGACAGTCTGGATCGCCTGCTGCGCACGCTGCTCCGACTGCTCGAACCGGTCGCCCAGTTCGCGCAGCGTCATCGCGAACACATCGACGTCATGCGGACGATACGCGGTCTCTCCCGGCCCGAAGCCAGGCTGAACCTGCGGCCGCAGCAACTCCGGACGACGCTGCGCATATTCCGGGGCCACGGGGGCTGCTTGCGGATAGGCCTGCGGCTGCGGATAGGCAGCAGCCAGTGCGGCCGCCGGTCCGAAGGATTGTGGCGGATAGTTCGGCTCGCGATAGACAGGTCCGGCCGCCTGCGGATAGCGGGGCGCCTGCGGCTGCGCATAGGATTGCGGCGCGGGCTGCGGGCGATAGTGCGGCTGGGGGCCATAGGTCCCGTCGACAGGCTGTTGGGGATAGGCGCCACCAGGCGCTGCGCGACCTTCCGTCAGGATCAGGCCCGACAGATATTCGCCAAGGCTGACACCGGCGCGACGCGCTGCCTGCTGCGCAACCTCGCGGGCTTCAGCTTCGATACCTTTCACATTCCACGGAACACCGGGCCGCATGCGAATCAAACCCCCCGAATTTGTGCCGACGTTAGGAAGCAGGATTCTCCGTGTAAAGAATGCCCCCCGCAACTGCTGGCGCTACCGTGGCATTTACATCTCATTAGGGAGTGTGAAGACGCACCAGGAACGATGCAGGGACATGATAAGAGACGTCTCGCACTGGTATTGGCCGAAAGCTCGGATGGAGGGTGATGAAGAAGACCCAACCCATTGCTGCAAGGGCGATTTCAAATAAGCGCCTTCAAGACTACGTCAGACGCGGTTCCACATGGACAATGCGTGCGCAGCCTCCGCCCGCAGGACAGGGGGTGTATTTTGGACACAAGTCAAAGATTTGAAAGGAGCTCAATCAGGGATTGAGTGGCGGACCTGCGCCAACCCCAGGTTCCCGCCTCGATCAAGAAACGACCGCGTGGGGAATGGATAGACGCGCCCCTGCCCCAGCGCATAGGCGCAGTATCGCCCCCCGAACAGCGCATCAAACGCCGCATCCCCGACATCGAGCCCGCCGGTGAAGCTGCCCATCGACGGCAGCACGCAACGCACCCCGTCACTGACGAAGCATTTGCGCCGCAAGCGCCGCGCCCGCGTCTGCACGACAAGCGCCGGGTGCAGGTGGCCCGCAACCTCGCCCCGCGCATCGCGGGCAACCGATGGCTCGTGCCGGAACACAAGCGGCCCGATCGAAAGCTCCGCCGCGCTCTCGCCGCCGAGCACGGCCGCCGCCGCCGCATCATGGTTCCCTTCGATCCATACGAACCGGCGCCCCGTCATCAGCGCATCAAGCCGCCCACGCGCATCGGCATCAAGGCGCGAGGGGCCCTCACGGTCATGGAAATTATCGCCCAGGCAGATGATGCAGTCGGGCGCACGGCGCGCCACGACCTCTTCCACCACGCGCAGCGTCGCATGCGTGTCATAGGGCGGCAGCATCTGCGACGTGCGCGCGGCAAAGGATGAACCCTTCTCGAAATGAAGGTCGGCCAGCACGAGCACGCCCTCGGCCGGCCACCACAGCGCACCGCGGTGATCGGCAAAAACCTCGGCTCCGGCAAGACGAAACGCAACCATGCGCGGTGAACCAGCCCTCTCGGCGTTAATCGCGGGGACAGGAAAACGGCGGCCCCGCGGCCCAGTGTGTTAATTCCCCGGGAGATTGTCATATCCCCGCTTGACTTATCCACATTGAAGGCGCATATCCCCGCCAGCAAAACGTGATTTTGCGAGCGCTCGTGCCGCGTGGCCGGCTCGGGGACATTCAAAAAAACGTCCCCCTCTCGATACCTAATTGAGCGCGCAATCATCGGAACAGCCCAGGGTACACGCGGGGCAAATCCAGTAACAACCCCGCGGTTGACGCGCGCGCCCTCTCGGCAAGGACCGAAGGCTCGCCCGCGCACGGTCGCACTTTTGAAAGACTGAGTCCCAGTGACAACATTTGAATCCATGGGCCTTGAGGCCCGCCTCCTGCGCGCACTCCAGCAGGAAGGCTACGCCACGCCCACACCGATCCAGGCGCAGGCCATCCCGCACGTTCTTGAAGGCCGCGACCTCCTGGGTATCGCCCAGACCGGAACCGGCAAGACAGCAAGCTTCGCCCTGCCCATCCTGCAGCGCCTCGCCTTGAACCCGCGCACACCCGAACCGAAGACGGCACGCGCGCTGATCCTCTCGCCGACGCGCGAACTCGCCGCCCAGATCGCCGACAGCTTCCGCGCCTACAGCCGCTACATGAACGTCACCATCACGACGATCTTCGGCGGCGTCAGCGAGCACCCGCAGAAGCAGAACATGGCCCGTGGCATCGACGTTCTTGTCGCAACACCCGGCCGCCTGCGCGACCTCGTCGCCCAGCGCGCCGTCGAGCTGTCGAAGACAGAAATCTTTGTCCTCGACGAAGCCGACCGCATGCTCGACATGGGCTTCATCGCCGACATCCGCCGCATCGTGAAGCTTCTGGGGCCTGACCGGCAGAACCTGTTCTTCTCGGCCACAATGCCGGAAGAGATCGGCCGTCTCGCCGCGGAACTCCTGCGCAACCCCGTCCGCGTCAGCGTGACACCGCCCGCAACCACGGTCGAGCGCATCGCCCAGCGCGTGATCCACGTGTCGAATGGCGACAAGCGCGCCCTGCTCATCAACCTCCTGCGGACCGACACGGCAATGGCCCGCACGCTGGTCTTCACGCGCACCAAGCACGGCGCCGACAAGGTTGTGCGTGCACTGGCTGCAGCCGGCGTCAACGCCTCGGCCATCCACGGCAACAAGAGCCAGAGCCAGCGCGTCAACGCCCTGAACAACTTCCGTTCAGGCCGCGCACCGGTGCTGATCGCAACCGACATCGCGGCCCGCGGCATCGACATTGACGGCATCACCCATGTCATCAATTTCGACCTTCCCCACGTGCCGGAATCCTACGTGCACCGCATCGGCCGGACGGCCCGCGCCGGCGCCGACGGCATCGCCATCGCTTTCTGTGACCGCGAGGAGCGCCCGCTCCTGCGCGACATCGAAAAGGTGACCCGCCAGCAGATCCCCGCCAGCGAATGGCGCGCACCTGCAGGCGAAGCCGGCACCACCACGGCACCCGTGCAGACCCACGAGCAGAAGCAGGACATCCGCAGGCAGCGTGACTTCGAGGATCGTCCGCGCCCGCCGCAGCAGAACCGGCAGCCCAAGCCGCACCGCAAGGGCAACAACCCGCGCCACGAGATCCTGGCCCACATGGCAGCCCAGGGCCCGCAGCCCAACGTGAGCGTGGAACCGAAGTCGGCCGATGGCCAGTTCCGCGGCCCCAGGCCCACCTCGCGTCCGGGCAAGCCGCACCACGGCAAGCCCTTCGGCGGCGACAGGCCCCGCAACGGCGAGCAGCGCCCCGACCGCCGTGAAGCGCCCCGTGGCGATCACCGCAACGAGCAACGCAACGCCCGCCCGGCCGGCAATCGCGACGCACAAGGCACCGACCAGCGCGGCGAACGCGCGTTCACCCCGCGCGGTGACCGTCCCTTCAAGCAGAACGGCGACCGCCCCTTCCAGAAGCGCGGTGACCGTCCGCAGGGCGCCGGAAACGGCGGCCAGGGCCGCCCCGGCAAGTTCGGCAAGCGCCCGACCGCCCGCGCGTTCTGATAGGAACGGCGACCAGAAAGAAACGAAGGGCGGGAAGCAGAGCGACCCGCCCTAACGCCCGCGAAGAAGCTTTTCCATCGCACGCACGCAGCCGTCGATCGTCACGCCAGCCTCGCCGCGCGCCAGCGCAAAGGCGCTCTCGTTGATCGCACCCAGCAGCAGCATCGCCAGCGGCTTTGCCGGTTGCAGCGGGATCTCGCCCTGCGCGATCATCGCCTCGACAGCCTGCGTGATGGTGGCAGGCCCGCGCAGGAAGTCGCGCCCCTTCTGGAACCGGCTGCCCAGCACGACGGGAGACTCCACCAGCACGATGCGGTGATAGTCCGCATGCTGCGCGAACTCGAGAAAGGCGCGGTACCCCTCGAGGAACCCCATCACCCCGCCCGCCTCCTGCGCGCGCGCGCGCGCAAAGTCATTCATCTCGGCATCAAGCGCATCGAACACCGCACCGAACAGTTCGACCTTGCCGCGGAAGTGATGGAACAGCGCACCCACCGTGACACCCGCACGCGCCGCGACCTCGGCAGTGGTCGTGGCCGCAAACCCGTTCTGGGCAAACAGCGTCCGCGCAGCCCCCAGGATGTCGGCGCGCGTCTGTGCGGCAGCTTCGGCAGTGCGGCGGGCCAAGTCGACATCTCCCGGGTTCGACGCCTGGCCAGGATTTGACAGGCAACTACCAACAGTATACATAGTGACGATATGTAAATCAACGCGAAGGTGCCCAACCATGTCCGCGGAACATGTCGACGTCCTCATCATCGGCGCAGGCCTCTCCGGCATCGATGCCGGCTGGCACCTCAACCACTATGCGCCGAAGAAGACCTACGTGATCCTCGAGAACCGCGAGCGCATCGGCGGCACCTGGGACCTCTTCCGCTATCCCGGCATCCGCTCCGACTCCGACATGCTGACCATGGGCTATCGCTTCAAGCCATGGACGCACCCCAGCGCCATCTCCCCGGGTGACGCGATCCGCGACTATGTCACCGAAACAGCCCGCGAGGCCGGTGTCGACCGCCACATCCGCTTCCGCCACAACGTCATCAGCGCCGCATGGGACGGCGCAAAGGCCCGCTGGACCATCAGCGCCACGAAGCGCGACGACAGCGGCCGCGAGACACCCGTCACCTACACCGCGAATTTCCTCTTCTCCTGCGCCGGCTACTATCGCTACAGCGCCGGCTACACGCCCGACTTCGCCGGCCGCGACCGCTTCAAGGGCACGGTCATCCACCCCCAGCACTGGCCCGAGGGCTTCAACTACGACGGCAAGCGCGTGATCATCATCGGCTCGGGCGCCACCGCCGTGACGCTGCTGCCGAACATGGCGCGCACCGCGGCACACGTCACGATGCTGCAGCGCTCGCCCACCTATTATGTCTCGCGGCCCGAGAAGGACTGGCTCGCCAACCTGCTCCGCCGTATCCTGCCGGCGTCCTGGGCCTACGCGATCCCGCGCTGGCGCAACATTCTCTTCCAGCGCTTCTTCTTCAACCTCGCACGGAAGAAACCCCAGCAGACAGCCGAGCGCCTGGTCCAGGGCGTGGCCGACCTCCTGCCCAAGGACTTCGACGTGAAGACCCACTTCACGCCCAGCTACAACCCGTGGGACCAGCGCCTCTGCCTGGTGCCTGACGCCGACCTCTTCAACGCGATCAGCCAGGGCAAGGCCAGCGTCGTCACCGACCACATCGACACCTTCACCGAGACCGGCATCCGCCTGAAGTCCGGCAAGGAACTCGAGGCCGACGTGATCGTGACCGCAACAGGCCTGCAGCTCGAGATGATCGGCGGCGTGAAGGTGTCGGTGGACGGCAAGCCGGTCGAATGGGGCAAGACTTACACCTACAAGGGCCTGATGTATTCGGGCGTGCCGAACCTCGCCAGCGTCTTCGGCTACACCAACGCCTCCTGGACCCTGCGCGCCGACCTGATCTGCGAGTGGATGACCCGCCTGCTCAACTACATGGACGAGAAGGGCGTGCAGGTCGCCACACCGGTCCTCAAGGAGACGAACCTCAACTCGGATCCCTGGCTCGACTTCTCGTCGGGTTATGTCCAGCGCTCGCTGTCCATGCTGCCCAAGCAGGGCCCCGAGGCCCCCTGGCGGCAGAACCAGAACTATTTCGCCGACATCAAGGAAATGCGGAAGTCACCCATCGATGACGGCGTGCTCGTTTTCTCAACAGCGACAGACGAGGCCGCACAGCCCGTCAAGCGCGCCGCCGAGTAACAGGGCGCGAGCCTCTTGTCTTCCCGTGCCCGGATCGGGTCATATGCGCCCCAATCGCAATGACCCAACCGGAGACAAGCCATGCCTGACACACCCTACACGCCGCCCAAGGTCTGGACGTGGGACAAGGAAAGCGGCGGCCGCTTCTCCAAGATCAACCGCCCCGTTGCCGGCGCCACGCATGACAAGGACCTGCCCGTCGGAAAGCACCCCCTGCAGCTCCACTCGCTCGCCACGCCCAACGGCGTGAAGGTCACCGTCATGCTCGAGGAACTCCTCGCGCTCGGCCACAAGGGCGCCGAATACGACGCCTGGCTGATCAACATCAGCGAAGGCCAGCAATTCGGCTCGGGCTTCGTGGCCATCAATCCGAACTCCAAGATCCCCGCCCTCCTCGACCGCAGCACGCCCGCCCCCACGCGCGTATTCGAGTCAGCAGCGATCCTCGTCTACCTGTCCGAGAAGTTCGGCGGCGCCTTCATGCCCAAGGAACTCCCCGCACGCGCCGAGTGCCTGTCCTGGCTCTTCTGGCAGATGGGATCGGCCCCCTTCCTCGGCGGCGGCTTCGGCCACTTCTACGCCTACGCCCCGATCAAGATCGAATACGCCATCGATCGCTACGCGATGGAAACCAAGCGCCAGCTCGACGTCCTCGACCAGCACCTCGCGAAGAACGAATACATGGCCGGCAAGGACTACTCGATCGCCGACATGGCAATCTGGCCCTGGTATGGCGCCATGGTGAAGGGCGTCCTCTACGAAGCCGGTGAATTCCTCTCGGTTCACGAATACACGAACGTGATCCGCTGGGCCGACCAGCTCGCCACACGTCCCGCCGTCCAGCGCGGCCGCATGGTCAACCGCGCCTGGGGCGAGGCCTCGTCGCAACTCCCCGAGCGCCACGACGCGAGCGACTTCGACCGCGTGAAGGCCGGCAGCTGACAGGCATCACAGACGCGGCGCGCGGGATGATGCCGGAACTCCCGATCAGCGCAGCGCTGCCCGAACTCAAGGCAGCGCTCGCCGCCCGCGCAAATGTCGTGCTCGAGGCACCACCGGGGGCCGGCAAGACAACGCTCGTGCCACTTGCGCTCCTCGAAGAGCCCTGGCTCGCTGGCCGCAAGATCCTGATGCTCGAGCCGCGCAGGGTCGCCGCCCGCGCCGCCGCAACGCGCATGGCCTCCCTGCTCGGGCAGCAGCCGGGTGAGACCATCGGCTATCGCGTGCGCCAGGACAGCCGCGTCTCGGCACGGACACGCATCTTCGTCCTGACCGAAGCCCTGCTGACGCGCCGCCTGCAGGAAGATCCCGAACTCAAGGATGTCGGCCTCGTCATCTTCGATGAATTTCACGAGCGCAGCCTCAACGCAGACCTCGGCCTTGCGCTGGCCCGCGAAGTCCAGGAGGCGCTCAACCCCTCGCTCAAGCTTCTCGTGATGTCGGCAACACTCGACGGAACGCGCATTTCCGCCCTGCTCGACAATGCGCCCATCGTCCGGAGCGAAGGCCGCATGTTTCCGGTAGAGACACGCTACGCAGCGCCTCCCGCCAACACGCGCATCGAGCAGCACGTGGCCCGCACGATCATGGATGCCCTGCACGACACCACGGGCGGCATACTCGCGTTTCTTCCGGGCGAAGGCGAGATCCGCACCGTCGAGCGGCTCCTGTCGGAGAAAGAGCTCGAGGAAGCCGTCCTGTCTCCGCTCTACGGCAATCTGCCCCCCGACACGCAGGACAAGGCCATTCGCCCGCGCACGGATGGAAGGCGCAAGATCGTGCTCGCGACATCGATCGCCGAGACCAGCCTGACGATCGAGGACGTCAGGGTGGTCGTCGACGCAGGCCTGCAGCGCCTCGCCCGCTACAATCCGGCCACCGGCATGACTGCACTTGTCACCCAGCGCGTGTCGCAGGCCTCTGCCGACCAGAGGCGCGGCCGCGCCGGCCGTGTCGCACCCGGGATCTGCTACCGGCTCTGGAGCGAACCCGAGACCCGGTCGCTTGCGGCTTACACCCCCGCTGAAATCCTGACGAGCGACCTCGCCCCCTTCGCCCTCGAACTTGCCGCCTGGGGCGAGAGGGACACGACCGGCCTCAAGCTGCTCGACCACCCGCCGAAGGGAACCTTCACCGAGGCGCAAATGCTTCTGCGCGAACTGGAGGCCCTCGACCGGGAAGACAGGATCACCCCGCATGGCCGGGCCTGCCTTTCGTTTGGCGCGCATCCCCGCCTCGCCCACATGATGATCCGGGGAGCCGAACGCGGACTGGGAGCAACGGCAGTCTCCCTTGCAGCTGTTCTCTCGGAAAGGGACATCACGCGTTCGAGAGATGCAGACCTCCGGGCGCGCCTCGAAATCATGTCAGGCCGCACCGATCCGCAGGCCGACCGTGGAGCTGTAACCCGCGCGCGTGAGCAGGCCCGTACCTGGTCTCGAACACTCAAGATATCCGGGGGCGAGATCGAACCCTCAGCCGCCGGAAGGCTTGCAGCACTCGCCTACCCCGAGCGCGTCGCACGCAGGCGCGGACCGGCAAGCTACCGCCTCGCGAACGGCCGCGGCGCCGTGATGAACGAGGTGGATCCCTTGTCCGTCGAGCCATTCCTCGCAATCGCCTCGCTGGACGGAGCCGGCGCCAATGCCCGGATCTACCAGGCGGCCCCCCTGTCTCTTCAGGATATCGAGGAGCTCTTCACCGCGCGCATTCACGTACACGAGAAGGTCGAATGGAGCGACCGCGAGCGCATCGTTGCGGCGCGGCAGGAAACCGTACTCGACGAACTGGTCCTCGCAGAAAAGCCGCTGCGCAACCCATCCCCCGGCCTGATGGTAGCCGCAACGCTCGACGGCATCAGGTCGCTTGGGATCTCCTGCCTTCCATGGACGGACGACCTCATGGCGCTGCGCCAGCGCCTCGCATTCCTGCGCAGGATCGATCCGGACGGCAACTGGCCCGACACGAGCGACGCAGGCCTCTTGTCAGGCATCGATCAATGGCTCGCCCCCTTTCTCGACGGCATCACGCGCGCCTCGGATTTCACCCGCATCCGCCTGCAGGACGCAATGGACACGCTTCTCGACTGGCAGGCACGCAAGCGCCTCGACACGATGGCGCCGACGTCAATCACGGTCCCTTCCGGCTCGAGCATCAGGATTGACTACGCCGCCGATGAACCCGTCCTGGCGGTACGCCTGCAGGAGATGTTTGGCCTTGCAGATACCCCGGCGATTGCCAACGGCCGGGTCCCCCTCCTCCTGCATCTCCTCTCTCCCGCCCGCCGGCCCGTGCAGGTAACGCGCGACCTGAGAAGCTTCTGGAAGAACGCGTATCCGGAAGTGAAGAAGGACCTGAAGGGCCGCTATCCCAAGCACCACTGGCCCGATGACCCCTGGACCGCAGTACCGACCGCCCGCGCCAAACCCCGCGGCAGCTGAAACTTGGCGCCTACCGGGCGGTTTAAACCAACTGTTCACTTTGTCTGGTCGGCGGGCATTAAGGCTCGAACGGCAATATTCCTCGCCTGACAACCCTGCCAGGACAGGCCGCATGCCCCAGCGCACCCAGCCAGAAACGCGAGTCGAAAACGGTCTGAACTACGCTGGCCGCTGCCTCGACGGCGCAAATCTGTCCGAACGTCTGATCCACAACACGAGTTTCGAGGGCGCGTCCCTCAGGCGGGCCAACCTCACCGGCGCCGAGTTCCGCGAGTGCTCATTCATCGGCGCGAACCTCGACAAGGCCATTCTCACGCGCAGCGTGTTCGAGAATTGTGACTTCTCGCGCGCCTCTCTGACCAACGCAAACGTGCAACTCTCGACCTTCCGCTCCACGACTGTCCTCAACTACGGCGAGGATGCCAGATGTCTGCGGCGCTCAAACAACAGCTTCGACGGCGCCGTCCTCAACGGATCAAGCTTCAGGCGCGCGCGTCTGGTCGCCACGCGGTTGCATAACATCACCGCCAACAGGGTCGACTTCACAAATTGTGACCTGCGCAATGCATCATTTGACGGAGCCAATCTGAAGGACGTGAACTTCTTCGGGGCGCAACTCCTTGACGCCGATTTTTCAAAGTGCCCCGAAGCTCACGATAGCCTGCCCGACTATGCAAGGATGATGGTGAAGCTGGTCGAGACCATCAGTACGGCACGGCTCGAGGAAGTGCTGGCCGCGCACTTGCTCTGGCTCGAGACCAACGGTGAAAAGGGAACGCGCCTGAACATGAGGGGCATGGACCTCGCAGGACGGAACCTTGACGGCTTTGATTTCTCGGGCACTGACTTCCGCGGCGCAAGGCTTGACCGTGTCAGCATGAAAAACGTCAAGCTTGTCGCCGCCGACCTTCGCCTCGCCAGCATGATCAATTCGAACTTCACCGGCTCCGATCTTCGCGGCGCCTTTGTTTCAAAGGGCGCATTGCGCCGGTCGATACTCGTTGACGCGAGTTACGATCCCGAGGCCCTGGCGACGCCGCCGGAGCCGGCTCATCAGCAATCATAGCGTCTCTGACGATCTCATCGCTGGCTTCAGCCAGAAGTGCCTCGCTGGCATCAAGCCCCACGGGAACCTTTCCGATCTCAAGAAGCGACGGCACGGCCAACGGCGACACACGCGACAGGTGGCGCACCGTGATGCGCCCACGCACGCGTCGGAGCAACGCCCCGAGCCGGCGGATGTCGAGCGACCCGGTTGCCGCATCCTGCTGCGCTGCCCGCAGCAGGATATGATCGGGCTCATGGCTCCTCAGCACGTCATAAATGAGATCGGACGAAAACGTGACCTGGCGCCCACTGCGCTCCTCGCGGGGGAACCGTTTCTCGATGAGCCCGCCGATCATCGCGCAGTTCCGGAAACTACGCTTCAAGAGTGCCGACTCCGCGAGCCACGCGTCCAGGTCGTCGCCCATCATGTCCTCGTCGAACAGCTGGTCGACATCGAGATGCCGAAGGTCCCGGAGGGCCCAGATCGCAAGTGAATACTCGCTGCCCACAAAACCCAGAGGCTTGAAGCCCATGCGTTCGAGCCGGCGCGTCAGGAGCATGCCCAGCGACTGGTGGCAGAGCCGCCCGTCAAAGGGATAGCAGACAAGGAAGTGACGGCCCGCCCGGGGAAAGGTCTCCACCAGCATCTCGTTCGCGCGCGGAATGACAGACCGCAGGCGCTGCATATCGAGCCAGGCTCTCACCTGCTCGGGCAGGTCACGCCAGCGACGCGGATCCTCGATCATTTCGCGCACGCGTTGCGCAAGGAAGGTGGACAGGGGAAACTTGCCGCCCTCGAAGGAAGGGATCTTGGGGTTGCCGGGCGGTCCGGGCGTGACGATTGCGTTCATGTCCACGATCGCCTCGTGGCGCAGGATCTGCCCGGCGAACAGGAACGTGTCGCCCGGCGACAATTGCTGCAGGAACCACTCTTCGAGCTGGCCCAGCACCCGTCCCGGCTGCAGCATGCGTGGCCCCGCATAGCGCCGCACAAGCCGCACCTTCAGCATCGGCTCCTCGATGATCGTGCCGCAATTCAGCCTGTAGCGTTGCGCCACCTGGGGAGACGCCACACGCCAGAGACCGTCGACCGACTTGCGCAACCGCGCATAGCGCTCATAGGCGCGCAGCGCATAGCCACCCGTCGCGACATAATCGAGCACTCGGTCAAAATCCGCACGCGCCAGCCCCGCATAGGGCGCAGCCCGGATCACCTCGCGAAAGAGCGCGTCTGCATCGAAGGGCGCCGCAACTGCGCAGCCCAGCACATGCTGCGCCAGCACGTCGAGCGCGCCCTCGCGCAGCCCCTCCCCGTCAAGCTCGCCCGCAAGCAGGGCCGCGCGCGCCGCCTCGCATTCCAGCACCTCGAACCGGTTCGAGGGCACAAGCAGCGCCTCGCTCGGCTCGTTCATGCGGTGGTTCGACCGCCCGATGCGCTGCGCGATACGGCTCGCACCCTTGGGCGCGCCCACATTGATCACAAGGTCGACCGCACCCCAGTCAATGCCAAGGTCCAGCGTCGAGGTACAAACGACCGCACGCAGCGCACCACGCGCCATGGCCGCCTCGACCTTGCGCCGCTGCTCAGGCGCCAGCGAGCCATGATGCAGCGCAATTGGCAGGTTGTCGCCATTGATCCGCCAGAGTTCCTGGAAGATGAATTCGGACTGCATGCGCGTATTGACAAACACGAGCGCGGTCTGCGCGTTCCGGATTGATGCCATCACCTCGTCGATGGCGTGGCGCGCCATGTGACCCGACCATGGGATCTCCCGCTTTGTGTCCAGGATCGAAATGCGCGGCACTGCACCCGGCGCACCGCGCACGATCTGCAGCTTCGCCGGTGTCTCGAGGTTCTGGGGAACGAGATAGCGACCGAGCAGCGCCGGATTATCCACCGTCGCCGAGAGCCCCACGCGCCGGTGCGCTGGCGATAGCAAATGGAGCCGCGCAAGGTCCAGCGAAAGCAGGTCACCCCGCTTGCTGGGCGCAAGCGCATGAAGCTCGTCAAGGATCACGCAGGACAGCGAGCCGAACAGCAAGGGCGCCTCGCGCGAGGCGAGCAGCAGCGCCAGCTGTTCCGGTGTCGTCAGCAGGATGTCGGGCGGCACCTGCTTCTGCCGCTGCCGCCGGTGCGCCGATGTGTCCCCGGTACGCGTCTCGATGCGGATCTTCAGGCCCATCTCGCGAACAGGCGCCTCGAGGTTGCGCGCAATATCCATCGCCAGCGCCTTCAGAGGCGAGATATAGAGCGTATGGATGCCTCGCGGCTGCAGCCGAGCCCGCGCGCGCAGCCGCGCCACCACGGGGTTCCCGCCCTCTACCCCCGCGCTCTCCTCTCGCACGCCTGCGCGAGGCTGGGCCAGTTCGACGAGGCTGGGCAGGAACCCGGCCAGGGTCTTGCCTCCGCCGGTGGGCGCCGTGAGCAGTACATGCACCCCCTCGCGGGCAGCCGCGACGAGCGCAAGCTGGAAGGGCCGCGGCGTCCAGCCCCGCGCGGCGAACCACGCGGCAAACCGCGCCGGCAGCAGGTCCGCCGCGGGCTTCTGGGTACCGGTCATCCTGCCAATTTCTCGCAACCGCTCATGCCGGCGGGTTATAGTTTGAATGCAGCGCCAAGGCCAATCCACTGGCATGCCGACACGATACGCAAGGGGACATGCGCTTGACGAAGGCACGCAACATCCTGAAGCCGCGCCCGGAAGGCCTCTACTGCGCGGCCGGCGACTTCTTCATCGACCCCCTGCGCGCCGTCGACAGGGCGATCATCACCCATGGTCACGCCGATCACGCCCGGCGGGGCCATCGCGCCGTTCTCGCCACGCAGCCAACGCTCGACGTGATGAGGGTACGCTACGGCGCAGCATTTGCTGGCACGTCGCAGGCCGTACGCTATGGCGAGGTCATCACGATGGGTGACGCCCGCATCTCGCTGCACCCCGCGGGCCACGTTCTGGGCAGCGCCCAGGTCTGCGTCGAGGTTGCTGGCAGGCGCACCGTCGTCTCCGGCGATTACAAGCGCGGCCATGACCCGACAAGCGCGCCCTTCGAACCCGTCCGCTGCGATATCTTCATCACCGAGGCCACCTTCGGCCTTCCTGTGTTCACGCACCCACCCCCGAGGGACGAGGTGGCACGCCTTCTCGCCTCGATGAGCTTCTTTGCAGGCCGCACGCATCACGTCGCCGCCTACTCCCTCGGCAAGGCGCAACGCCTTTTGGCCCTCTTGCGCGCTGCAGGATTCGACCAACCGGTCTTTATCGATCGGGCGACCATGGCCTTGTGCGAGGTGTATGGGCAGCATGGCATTGCGCTCGGCCCCCTGCAGCCGCTCGAGCGCACAAGCCTGCCCGACGGCGCTCTCGTGATTGCCCCGCCCGCAGCCCGAGACAGGATCACGGGCAAGAGCGAACGACCGCCCTTGACCAGCTTCGCGAGCGGCTGGATGAACGTGATGAAGCGGGCGCGTCAGGGCGGCGGTGACCTGCCGCTCATCATCTCCGATCACGCCGACTGGCCCGAACTCACGCGCACGGTCAGCGAGATCGCGCCGTCGGAACTCTGGATCACGCATGGCGAGGAAGCAGCCCTCATCGCCTGGGCCGCAAGCCGGGGGCTCGAGGCAAGGCCACTCTCCATGACCGGCTATGGCGCCGACGATGACGGTGCCGACACATGAACCGTTTCGGATCGGTCATCCGGCAGATCTCCTTCCTCACCGGCGAGGAAGACCGCAGGCGTGTGCTGGCCGGATACATTGACAGCCTTTCACCCGAGGATCGCGACGCCGTCTGCCTGTTCCTGACAGCGCGAGCCGCAACCCGTCGCATCCCGCTCAAGACCCTGCGTCGTCTCGTCGAGGAACAGATGGTGCCCGGGCTCTTCCAGCTCTCGCATGCCTTCACGGGCGACCTCGCCGAGACCATCGCACTCCTCTGGCCGGACAAGCCCGGGGCCAATCGGCCGATTGCGCCTGCCGGACTGCTGGACGGTCTGCGGCAAACAGGACCGCTGGAACTGCCACAAAGGCTGTCCTCATGGCTTTCCGGCTGCGACGCGCCCGGCCGCCACGCGATCATACGCATAGCCACCGGAACCTTGCGCAATCCCGTGCCGGCAAGCACGCTCGAGCTCGTGCTCGCAGCGCTCGGCATCGTGCTTCGCCCCATGGCCAGCAGCCCAGCCGCGCCGACGCAGGCCGACCTCTTCGCCCTGCCGCAAACCTCGATCCTCCAACCCGGCGAGATCGATGCCGTGCTTCTTTATGTCGAGCAGGGGCGCACGCATCCCCCCACGGTGCTGTGCACCTTCGGCGCCTGGCAGGGCAATGATCTCGTCCCGATCGCAAGGCTCGACGCAGGTCCGTTCTGTGAAGAGATCAGGTCTTTCGCAAGCCGCCACACCGGACGCCGCTTCGGCCCCACGCACGAGGTAAGCCACACACCCGGCACGACGATGATCGCGACCATTGCCTTCGAGGCGCTCGAGCCCGCCTCGCGCCGACGCACCGGCTTTGTTCTGAAGGCCCCGAGAATCCTCTCCCTCGCGCCAGGCGCCTCACCCGATGACGCAGGGGATTTCGACGCCCTGACAAGCTTGTTGCCGTTGCCACCGGCAAACGGTTATTAAGCCTGCAAGACCGCAACGGCCAGCCAAGGAAGCACGACCATGACCATGTTCCGTTCAGACCTCATGAAAGGCAAGCGCATCCTTGTGACGGGCGGCGGCACCGGCCTCGGCCGCGAGATGGCCGATGAATACGCAAAGCTTGGCGCGACCGTCTACATCTGCGGACGCCGCGGCCCCGTCCTCGAGGAAGCAGCAAAGGAACTTTCAAACGCGCACAATACCAGGGTCACCGCGCTCGAGTGCGACATCCGCGTGGCCGATGCGGTCGATGACATGATGACCCGCATCTTCAACGAAGGTCCCCTCGACGGCCTCGTCAACAACGCCGCCGGCAATTTCATCAGCCGAACGAAGGACCTGTCACCAAACGGCTTCAACGCGATCGCCAACATCGTCTTCCACGGCACGTTCTATGTGACGCTCGCAGCCGGCAAGCGCTGGATCGAGCAGAAGCACAAGGCCAACGTCATCTCCATCCTGACCACCTGGGTCTGGAACGGCGGCCCCTTCACGGTCCCCTCAGCCATGTCCAAGGCAGGCATCAACATCATGACCAAGTCGCTCGCGGTCGAGTGGGCGCCCCACAACATCCGCCTCAACGCGATCGCACCCGGCCCCTTCCCGACAAAGGGCGCCTGGGACCGCCTGAACCCCGGCAACATGCGCTCGGATTCGATGGGCAGTGAGACCAATTCGGCAGCCGGCACCCCGATGGGACGCGTCGGCCAGATGCATGAACTGCGCAACCTCGCAACCTTCCTGATGGCCGACGGCTGCGACTACCTGACGGGCGAAACGATCGCGATCGACGGCGGTGGCTTCCTCGGCGGCGGCGGCAACTTCTCGCAGCTCGCCAAGCTCGGCGACGCCGACTGGGAAGCCATCCGCGCCATGATCAAGTCATCGAACGAGAAAGACCGCGCCAAGCGCACGGTCTGACGGAAAGGGCCTCTTCAGCCCATCTCGATCACGACCTTGCCGATAACGCGCCGCTCCTCAAGCATGCGCATCGCCTCACGCACGCCTTCAAGGGGGAAGCGCGCGCAGACATGCGGCCTGATCCGGCCCTCCGCAGCAAGTGCATCGATCGCCTTGATGTTTTCTGCACCGCGCGCGGGGAACTGGCGCCCATACTCGCCCGCGCGCACCCCGACGACGGAGAACCCCTTGATCAACGGCATGTTCACGCTGACCGCAGGAATGCGACCGCCGGCAAAACCGATGACGAGAAGCCGCCCGTCAAACGCAATACAGCGCACGCTTTCGTCGAAGACATCGCCACCGACCGGGTCATAGATGACGTCCGCGCCGCGTCCCGCCGTCAGCGCCTTTACGGCCTCGCGAAAGCCCGATGACGCCAGCACATGGTCGGCACCATAGGACAAGAGGAACTTCCGTTTCTCCTCGGTAGAGGCCGTCGCGATGACGCGCGCCCCCATGAGCTTGCCAAGGTCGACCGCCGCAAGCCCCACCCCGCCGGCCGCACCGTGCACAAGCAGGGTCTCGCCTGCCTGCAGCAACCCGCGGCGCGCGAGCGCCACATATGCCGTAAGATAGGCCACCGGATAGGCAGCCCCATCCACATGGGACACCGAATCCGGCAGATGCCGCGCCGCCGCCGCAGGCACGACTGCCTCCTCGGCAAAGCAGCCCTGCTTTGCACCCAAGACCACCCTGTCCCCGGGACGGAAGGCCGTGACACCCTCACCCGCCTCGAGAACATCGCCGGCACCCTCCATGCCCGGCGAGAACGGCAATTCGGGCTTGTGCTGGTACTTGCCCTGGATCATCAGGATATCGGGAAAATTCACGCTCGCCGCGCGCATCCGCACGCGGATCATGCCGGGCCCCGCCGCAGGCGACGCGATCGTCTCGAGCTTCAGGCTCGAAAGGTCATCAGACAGGCTGCGGACCAGTTGCGCGCGGATCATCCGATCGCCCGCCTGAGGTCCGCAATGATCTCGAGCAACGCCGTCCGGGCCGCAGGCACGGTCCCGCCCATGGCCGTGAAGGCGTGGCAGAGCCGGTCATAGCAGCGATAGAGCACCGGCACCCCTGCCACCTTCAGCGCCTCCGCATAGTCGCGCCCCTGGTCCACCAGCGGATCGAACCCGGCCGTATAGATCAGCGCCGGCGGCAGCCCCGAGAGATCCGTGTTCAGCCCCGGTGAGGCCCTGAGGTCAAGGGCCTCCCTGTCCGGATCGTTGAAATAGAGCGTGCGGAAATAGCTCATGATCGGCGTCGTCAGTGGATAGACATTGCCAAACGATGTCATCGAAGCCGTCTGCGAGAGCCAGTCAACCGCCGGATAGATCAGCAACTGCAGCACGGGCGGCCGCTCACCCAGCCGCTTCATCTCCTGGCAGATCACAGCAGACAGATACCCGCCGGCAGAATCCCCGCCCACGGCAACGATCGCGGGATTCCCGCCCAGTGCCTTCGCATTGTCTCGTACCCAGCGGAACGAGGCGACAGCATCCTCGACCGCAGCCGGAAACTTGTGCTCGGGGGCCAGCCGATAGTCCACCGACACCACAAGGCATCCCGAACGAAGGGCAATCTGGGAACAGAACGAGTGGCAGGTCTCCAGGTCACCGATGACGCAGCCGCCCATGTGGTAATAGACCAAAGTTGGCACAAGCCGGTTCGGCAGGCGTGGCGCATAGCGTCGCGCGCGCAGTGTACGATCGCCGGGCCCGACGGGGAGCTCGATGTCCTCGATGTCGAGATCATGCGATGCCGGCGCATCCAGCAGCGCAAAACCCTCGGCCGCCGCATGGCGCGCCTGCTCGGGCGTCAGCGTCGCCATCGACGGCTGCCGCCCTCCCATGCCACCCACGAACTGCAGGCGCGGGTCAAGCACGCGCCCCTCGATGGTCAACGGCTTGCCGCCGGACAGGGCAACCAGCCATTGGCCCGGCAGGCTCAGGATCGCGCGCACAAGCAATTTCCGCATGCAGCCAAATTGCGTTCACGGACCCTTCTGTCAAGGCAAAACCGTGTTAACCTGATCCGGCAGCAGCAGAGCGCAAGGGAATTGCCAAACCATGAACCCGCGTCATGACCTCGTCATTCGTGATGGACTTGTCGTCGACGGCACCGGCAACAAGGCAAGCTCACAGGACATCGCCATCGACGAGGGCCGCATCACTGCCATGGGGCGCATCGACGGCCGCGGGCGCGAGGAAATCGACGCCAGGGACAGGATCGTCACGCCCGGCTTCGTCGACATCCACACCCACTATGACGGCCAGGCGACCTGGGACAGCCGCCTTACGCCGTCTGCCTGGCACGGTGTCACCACAGCCGTGATGGGTAATTGCGGCGTGGGCTTTGCGCCCTGCCGCGAGCAGGACCACGATCGCCTGATACGCCTCATGGAAGGCGTCGAGGACATCCCGAACGCCGTCCTCACCGAAGGCCTGAAGTGGAACTGGCAGACATTCCCCGAATACCTTGATGCTCTCGAAGCGCTGCCGCACGACATCGACTTCGCAACCCAGCTCCCCCACGGCGCGCTGCGCGTCTACGTTATGGGCGAGCGCGGCGCCCGGCGCGAGCAGGCCAACCTCCACGACATCGACGCCATGGCACGCATCGCCGCTGAAGCCATGCGCGCTGGCGCCCTCGGCTTCTCCACCTCGCGCACGCTGAACCATCGCACGAGCGACGGCGACCTCACGCCCACCTTCTCGGCGGAATCTGACGAACTCGCCGGCATCGCCGCAGGCCTGAAGGTTGCGGGCGCCGGTGTCCTCCAGGTCATCTCCGATTTCACGGACGCAGCGGCCGAAATGGCCATGCTCCGGCGCATGGTCACGACATCGGGTCGCCCGCTGAGTTTCTCCCTCGCCCAGTCCGACCGCAGCCCCGACGGCTGGAGGAACATGCTCGCCTTCCTCGACCAGTGCGCCGCCGACGGCCTGCCCGTGAAAGCGCAGGTCTGCGGCCGCCCCGTGGGCTTGCTCCTCGGACTGACCCTGACCTTGAACCCCTTCTCGGCCCACCCAGCCTGGAAGGAAATCGAGCACCTGGCCTTTGCCGAAAAGCTGGCCCGCCTGAAGACACCGCAGATGCGCGCCCGGATCCTCGGCGGCGAGCCTGCCTCCGACAATCCCTTCGTGAAGGCCGTGCTGCGCAACTTCGAGAAGATGTTCCCGCTCTCCGATCCGCCCGACTACGAGCCCGACCCGGACACAAGCCTCGGCGCCGAGGCCCGCCGCCAGAACCGCAGGCCCGAGGAGGTCGCCTATGACTGGCTGCTCAGGGATAATGGCAGGGCCCTGATCCTCTTTCCCTTCCTGAACTATGCAGACGGCAGTCTCGAACCGGCGCGCCACATGATGAGCCATCCCCTGACCGTGCTCGGCCTCGGCGATGGCGGCGCACATGTCGGGATGATCTGTGATGGCAGCTTCCCCACCTCGATGCTGACGCACTGGACGCGCGACCGCACCCGCGGGCCGCGCCTGAAGCTCGAACAGGTGATCAAGGCACAGTGCCGCGATACCGCGCGCGCCGTCGGCCTCGCCGACCGTGGCCTGCTGAAGCCCGGATTGAGGGCCGACATCAACGTCATCGACTATGACCGGCTTGTGCTCCACCGCCCAACCGTTGCCCACGACCTGCCGGCCGGCGGTCGCAGGCTTGTGCAGAAGGCAGACGGTTACGACGCCACGCTCGTTGCAGGCGTGCCGACCTACCGTCACGGCGAACCGACCGGCGCGCTTCCCGGCAGGCTCGTGCGCGGCCACAAGTCCGCGCCCTGACAGCCCTCTAGCGCCGCTGCCGCGGCAGCGCCTGCACGCCACCAAGGAAAAGCGCCGTCGCGAACGCGGCGGCGTCATCCACCGACAGGTCCTTGCGCTGCACGAGTTGCCCCGCGATCTCGAAGGCAACACCAACCATCGTGGCCATCAGCAGGTCCGGATCGGTATCCGGCATGACACCACTTCGGATCGCCGCCTCAAGGTCGGTCCTCAACTCGTCGAAACCCGCCAGCACTTCAGGCGTGTCGATGCGCACATGGAAGTTATCCTGGTTTTGCCGCATCGTGGCGAACGTGTCCTGGTCATGCCGGACGAAGTCGAAGAAGGTATGAAACGAGCCTGAGATGAACGCCTCGAAGGTCCGCGCGCGGATACGCTCGGCCCTGAGGCGCGGCCGAACACGAAGCGCTGTCTCGTCCTGCAGCGCCTGGAAGACCTCTTCCTTCGACTTGAAGTAGTTGTAGAACGTGCCAGAGGCCAGATCCGTCGCCCGGATGATGTCGCGCACCGTCGTCGCGCCATAGCCCAGTTCGGCAAAGACACGCCGGGCAGCATCGACGATGGCCTGCCGGTTGGAAGCCTTGGTCTCCTCGCGCTTGCCGCGCGCCTTCACGTCGGCGTCTGTCATCAGGCCTCCATGGATTGCCGGGGTGCCGGCCGCACCACGCGCGCCGGAACGGAAAGCGGATAACCAAGGCGCTCGGCACGCACCTGTCCGCGCACAAGCTCGCGCCGCAGGTCGCGCGCATATGCGGCACAATCGACCTGGATCGTATGCCGCTGCGAGCCGACATGCTGGTTGCGGACGCGCTCGTGCATCTCGACACGTTCTGCATTCATCACATCGACAGGCGGCAGATGGTAGCGCCCCGTCAGGTACTGCCCCACGAACTTCGCCTGAACCTCGGCCACCGGCATCAGCGCACACAGCGGCTGGACAAGCCCGGTGAAGAAAAGATTCGCAAAGCGCGGATCGATGATCCGCTTCCACAGCGCAATCTCGTTGCCGGGCGCCGAAAGGAACCCCTCGTCGAAGAACGGAAAGCTGATCCTGTAGCCCGTGCACCAGACGATCACATCGACATCCTCGCTGGTGCCGTCGGTGAAGTGCACCTGACGCCCCTTGAGCTCGCGAATGGCGGGCTTTGGCTTCACGTCCCCCGATCCCAGCCGCAGGTAGAGCTCCTGGCTGATCGCGGGATGCGTCGCCAGCAGCGGATGATCGGGCGCTGGCAGCCCGAACTGCTCCGGACGCCCGGCAACCAGGGCAATCCGGCGCGCCGCGATCCGCCGCAGCAGCCAGCCGGGAACGAGCCTGCGCCACGCCGGCCCATCCTGGCTTGGATGGACACTGTCGGCATCGAGCGGACGCCCGCCAAGATATTTCGGGATCACCCAGTAGCCCCGCCGCTGTGACAGGTAGACATTTTTCGCCACGCCCTTGCGACCCAGCTCGCACGCGATGTCCAGCGCCGAATTGCCGAACCCGACCACAAGCACGTTGCGGCCAACGCAGCTCACCGGATCATAGGGATCGATATAGCCGTGGGAATGGATCTGCTTGCCGTCGAAACGGCCGGGATAAGCAGGCTCGGGCAGCCGCGCGTCCCAGTGGTGCCCGTTGGCAACCACAAGCGCATCATAGAGCCGGATCTCGCCCGTATCGAAATCGACCTTCCAAAGCCCGTCCGCCATCTGCTCCGCGCGGACCACGGACGTATTGAACAGGATCCTGTCACGAAAGCCGAAATGATCGACATACGCCTCGAAGTACTGCGCAATCTGCGCATGATGCGGGTAATCGGGATAATGCGGTGGCATCGGAAAGTCCGAATAGGCCATCTTGTCCCGCGACGTGTTGATGTGCAGCGACCGATAGGCCGATGACATCCCGTTCTTGTTCTTGAAAACCCAGTTGCCGCCAATCCTGTCCGATGCCTCGATACAGTCGAACGGAACGCCGAGCTCGGACAGCACCTTGGCCATCGCGATACCGCTTGCCCCGGCGCCGATGATGCAAACCTTGGGAAATCTCGGATCGGCGGCCCTGGGCATGGTGGATGACGGTTCGGGAAATGGACGCAAGTCCGTCTTGTCTAGGCCATCAATGACGCTCCGTCAACTTTCGCCGGCACACAGCGGCCGTTCAATGAGGATCAAGGTTTATGAAGACCCGGCAGCCGGACGACGAACACCTTGCGCGTGGTCACAACGGTCTCCCATGTCCCCGTAAATCCGGGTTCCAGGATGAAAACGTCACCCGCCACGAGCGTCTCCTCGGGCCCGCCATCGCGGGTCACGATGCTCCGCCCGCTGAGGATGGCGCAGAACTCCCACTCGTCATAGCTGATGCGCCACTTCCCCGGCGTGGACTCCCATACGCCGGAGAACAGCGTGTCCCCGTCACGTGCGTCGAAGGTCCACGTGCGGAAGCAGGGCGAGCCGGAGATCACGCGCTCGGGGACCGGCGTGCCACTCTCGCTGGGAAGACGGTCCAGGTCGGCCAGGGGAAAGCGCAACATGCTCATCAGGACCTCACGCGAAGCGCCAAGGCTATCCCGATCCACGCCACGCGATCAAGTTGACAACGGTCGACAACTCTCCTTTCTTGCAGCCATGAGCAAAGTCTTCGACAACGCGCCGCCCGCCGGCAGCCTGCTTGCAGGCATCCCGCATGCAGCCGCCTTGGGCCTTCACATTGTCAGCATTGAGACCGGCAAGGTCACGTGCCGGGTCCCCTTCGCCGCGCACCTCATCGGCAATCCCGATACCCGCGTCATCCACGGCGGCGTCATCACTGCCCTGCTCGACAATACCTGTGGTATTGCCGTAGGCTCGCGCACCATGCTCCGGGGCCAGATTGCAACGCTCGACCTGCGCATCGACTACATGAAGCAGGCCACCCCTGACGAGGACATCCTCGCCTTCGCCGAGTGCTTCAAGGTCACACGCAATATCGCGTTCGCGCGAGGCGTTGCATACCAGACCGACCAGGGCGACCCGGTCGCCACCTGTGCAGCCGCCTTCATGCTGGGCACCAGGTCCACGCCCGGCAGGCAGCCCTCCGGCACGGGAGGCACCTGATGGACATCCTCCGGCGCGCCATTGCGGAAGGCCGCAAGCCCGACCTCAGGGAACTTGTCGAGGCCATTCCCTACTGCCGCTTCCTCGGTGTCGAAACCGATCTCAAGGGAAACGAGCTGACGACCATCCTGCGTTTCAGTGACAGGTTGATCGGCAACCCGGTCCTGCCGGCACTCCACGGCGGTGTCGTGGGCGCCTTCCTCGAAATCACCGCAGTGATCCAGCTCATGCTGGAGACCGAAAGCGAGGAGCTCCCAAAGCCCGTTGACATCGGAATCGACTATCTTCGCTCGGGCAGGCCCGTCGACACCTACGCGCGCGCAACTGTGACAAAGCACGGACGCCGCGTATGCAATGTCAGGGCGGAAGCCTGGCAGGAAGACCACGCAAGACCCATTGCGGCCCTGCACGGGCACTTCCTCATAAAGCCGATCGAGCCGAAAACGGGCCAGAGCGACGAGTAAGGGATCTTTTCCCCCTCAGGTTCCGCGCAATGGGCACGAACCGCGTGATGACCGTCACGAAAGATTCAATTTAACGATATACACCCAGCGCATGCCTGCCATGCAATGCTTAATGGTTCTTGCAGTGTGCGGAGGACATTCCTATGTCCTTGCCAGAACCGGCGAGTGGCTGGACTGGTAAGGAAGACGCAAGGGGAGCGTTAATCATGTGGAATTTTGAAGAGATGGCGATGGGTGGGTCGCTCGTTGTGACGGTTGCAGCCGTGGTCGCGCTGAACAACATCAAGGCGCCTGACGTGGCAATCGTGACACCGGCAGCCGCTGCCGACGAGCGCGTCGAGCTGGCACCCGCCGCACCACCAGTGGCCAAGACCATCACCTTCACGGTGACCGGCAAGCGGATGCCGAAGGAGTGCAAGGGCGAACCCGCCTCCGAGGAAATCGCCGCGCGCTGCGAGGCACTGCGTGACCGCACAACGGTGTCGGTCCGCTGAAACGAGTTCGGGGATCCCTGATCGCCGGAAACCAGGTCTGATGAAGGGCGCGCCACCGGATCCGGTTGCCGCCCTTTCTGATTGTGCGCTCTAGCGTACGTCGCCCTCGTCGAACTCCTCCAGCGCAACATCGTAGCCCCAGAGCAGCCGTATGTGCTTCAGCACCGCCTCGCGCGTACCGCTGGCCAGCGGGACACCGCGGTGGCGCGTGTGGCGCAGCGCCAGCGTCCTGTCGCCCGCCAGGTTGGCCCCGACAACTTGCACGTCGGGCTGGTGCGTGGCCAGGTCATAGAGCCGGGCGAGCGAGGTGCGCAGGCGCCGGTAACCGGCGTCATTGTGGATCGCGGACACCGTATAGGCTGGCTCTTCCGCCTTGTCCCTGATGGCAAACAGCTTCAACTCGCGCATCACCGTCGGGCTCAGATATTGCTGGATGAAGCTCTCATCCCTGAAATTGGCCCACGCATGGCGCAGCACGTCGCGCCAGTCGCCCTTGCCGGCGAAATCCGGGAACCACTCAAGGTCCTCGGCTTTCGGATCCTCCGAAATACGCCGGATATCCGACATCATCGCAAAGCCAAGGGCATAGGGATTGATACCGCTGTAGCGGCTGTCATCATAGCCCGGCTGCATCACCACGCTCGAGTGCGAATGCAGGAACTCCAGGATCGCGCCTTCGGGTATCTGCCCGCGGTCATAGAGCGCATTCATGATGTAGTGATGCACGAATGTGGCGCAGCCTTCGTTCATGACCTTCGTCTGCATCTGCGGATAGAAATACTGCGCCACGTTGCGCACGATCCGCAGGATCTCCCGCTGCCAGGCCTTGAGCACCGGTGAATGCTTCTCGAGGAAATAGATGATGTTTTCCTCTGGCAGGTTCATTGGTGCCTGCAGCCCGACCGCATCATCCTCATCGACAAGTGCCAGGTCCGCGCTCATGTCGCGGGCCTGCCCGGGCAGCGTGCGCCACAGGTCGTTGAAGCTCTGCTCCTCGTACTGCATGCGCTTGCGCAACCGCTCCTCGCGCTGCACGCGCGAGGGACGCGGCGGCCGGCGATAGCGGAAGACGCCCTGCTCCATGATTGAATGGGCCGCATCCAGCACGATCTCGACCTGGTCCGAACCGTACTTTTCCTCGCAGGCCGACACGTACTTTCTGGCAAAGGCCAGGTAGTCGAGGATGGCCTCCGCGTTCGTCCACTGCCGGAACAGGTAGTTGTTCTTGAAGAAATGATTGTGCCCGAAGCACGCATGCGACATCACGAGCGCCTGCATCGTTGCCGTGTTCTCTTCCATGAGATAGGCAATGCAGGGGTTCGAGTTGATGACGATCTCGTAGGCCAGCGCCTGCCAGCCTTTGCTGTACATCGCCTCCTCGCGCGCGAAAATCTTGCCGAACGACCAGTGATGGTACATGAGCGGCATTCCATGTGCCGAATAGGCATCCAGCATCTGCTCGGACGAGATGATCTCGATCTGGTTCGGATAGACGTCAAGTTTCAGGTCGTTGAGCGCGACATCCTCAATAGCGGTGAACATGCTGCGCAGCTGCGCAAAGTCCCACTCGCTTCCCGTATAAAGAAGCTGGCTCATGCCTGCGCCTCCGCACCGTCCCGGGCAAACAGTTCGCGGAACACAGGAAAAATGTCCTGCGGCTTGGCGATGCGCTTTGTGGCGAAATTCTTCCAGTCACGCGCCACCGTACGATACGCCCGCCACAGCTCGGCACCGCTCTCTTCGCTCGAGAACACCTCCATCTCGCGCTCGTCCAGGATCTCGACATAGGCATAATACTGGCAGATGGGCATGAGGTCCTGGTTCAGCATCTCCACGCAGCGCGTGGCATCACCGGTCTGCGTGTAGCCGTCCGATGCCTGGGCCGCATAGATGTTCCATTCGCCCGTGGCATAGCGCTCATGCACGATGCGCTGCATCTCCTCCAGCGCCGACGACACGATCGTGCCGCCCGACTGGCGTGAATAGAAGAATGCCTCCTCGTCAACCTCCTGCGCCTCATGCGTATGGCGGATGAAAACGATGTCAAGCCGCTGGTAGCGCCGCTTCAGGAACAGGTGCAGCAGCATGAAGAACCGCTTCGCGAGGTCCTTCTCGCGCTCGCCCATCGAACCCGAGACGTCCATGAGGCAGAACATCACCGCGCGCGAGGTCGGCGTCGGCTGCTCCTCGAAGGCGTTGTAGCGCACGTCCACTGGATCGAGGAATGGAACCCACTTGCGCCGGTGTTCCAGCCGCGCGATCTCGTCCTCCAGCACGCGGATGCGCTCGGCATCAACGGGCTCGGCAAGCCGGCAGACAGCCAGTTCGGCCTTCAACGCCTCGATCTCTTCCGGCTTCGGCCGCTTCATCGCAAGCCGCCGCCCGAAGGCGTTTCGCATGGTCCTGACAAGGTTCACCTGGTTGGGAGACCCGGCCGTCGTCAGTCCGGCGCGCCGCCAGCTGGTTGTCCGGATGTCCTTGAGCGATGTCTTGACCAGATCCGGCAGCTCGAGATCCTCGAAGAACAGGTCAAGGATCTCGTCCTGGCTCAGCGAGAAGCTGAAATCATCCTCGCCCTCCCCGCTCGTGGAGGCATCCTTGCCACGCCCGCCAGCCTCGCCCTGCCGGGGCTTCTTGATCTGGTCGCCCTCGACGAATTCCCTGTTGCCGGGCAAAACGCGCTCGTGCGCGCCGCCAGCGGACGGATCATGCCGGAAGCGCGGCTCCTTGGTCCCCCGCGTGGGGATCGAGATCTTCTGGTTTTTCGCAAGGTCGGCAACCGACCGGTCCTTCAGGGTCTTCTGCACCGCCTCGCGGATCTCCGCCCGGGCGCGCCGGATGAACCTCTGCCGGTTGGCAAGGCTCTTGCCCTTGGGATTGAGACGCCGATCGATGAAGTTGACCATGTGTTCCGCCCGGGCATCGCCTCGCCAGCCACGAGACGGATGCCTTATCCTGCCTTGTTCACCCGCATGTACCACTCGACAAGCCGGCGAACCTGGCGCGCCGTGTAGTGCCGCGCAAGCATCCGCTTGACGAACTCGTTGTGCTTGGACTGCGTATCCGAGTCCTTCTTCGACTCGAACGAGATGACCGGAAGCAGGTCCTCGACCTGCGAGAACATCCGTTTCTCGATGACATTGCGGATCTTCTCGTACGACGTCCAGGCAGGATTCTTGCCGTCATGCGTCGCCCTGTGCCGCAGCGCAAACTTCACGACCTCGTTGCGGAAATCCTTCGGGTTGGCAATCCCCGCCGGCTTCTCGATCTTCGACAGCTCATTGTCCAGCTGCTGTCGGTCCAGCATCTGTCCCGTGTCCGTATCCTTGAAGTCCTGGTCTTCGATCCACGCATCCGCATACGAGATGTATCGGTCGAAAAGGTTCTGTCCGTACTCGCTATAGGATTCGAGGTACGCCTTCTGGATTTCCTTGCCGATGAACTCGGCATAGCGCGGTGCAAGGTCGGCCTTGATGAACTCGAGATAGCGCTTCTCTGTCTCGTCGGCATACTGCTCGCGCTTGATCGCCTGCTCCAGCGCATACATCAGGTGCACCGGATCGGCGGCAACCTCGGTCGTGTCGTGGTTGAAAGTTTCCGACAGAACCTTGTAGGCAAAGCGCGTCGAGATACCGGTCATGCCCTCATCGACGCCGGCATAGTCCTTGTACTCCTGCAGCGTCTTGGCCTTGGGATCGGTATCCTTCAGCTTCTCGCCGTCATAGACCCGGAGCTTCGAATACAGGTTCGAATTCTCGTGCTCCTTCAGGCGCGTCAGTACGCAGAACTTCGCCAGCATCTCCAGTGTCTCGGGCGCGCAGGGCGCCGAGCCCAGCTCGCTCGTCTTCAGGAGCTTGCGATAGATCTGCACCTCTTCGCTGGCCCTCAGGCAATAAGGCACGGTGACCACGCAGATACGGTCCAGGAAGGCCTCGTTGCTCTTGTTCGCCTTGAACTGCATCCATTCCGACTCGTTCGAGTGCGCAAGGATGATCCCCTGGAAGGGAATGGGCCCCAGCGTCTCGGTACCCACATAGTTCCCCTCCTGCGTCGCGGTCAGCAGTGGGTGCAGCACCTTGATCGGCGCCTTGAACATTTCCACGAACTCAAGCAAGCCCTGGTTCGCCCGACACAGGCCACCAGAGAAACTGTAGGCGTCCGCGTCGTTCTGGCTGAACCGCTCGAGCTTGCGAATGTCCACCTTGCCGGTCAAGGCAGAGATGTCCTGGTTGTTCTCGTCGCCAGGCTCGGTCTTCGCAACGGCAAACTGCCTCAGCTTCGATGGCATGATCTTCACCACCTCGAAGCGAGAGATATCGCCATTCATCTCGTCGAGCCGCTTGACGGCCCACGGGCTCATGATGCCGGTCAGGCGATGACGTTCGATATTGTACTTGTCATGCAGCAGTTCCGCCAATTCAGTAGTGCGGAACAGGCCAAGCGGTGACTCGAACACGGGACTGATGTCGCTGCCAGCCTTCAGCACATAGATCGGATGCGTCTCCATCAGGTCCTTGAGCCGCTCCGCAAGCGAGGACTTGCCGCCACCCACCGGGCCCAGCAGATAGAGGATCTGCCGCTTCTCCTCGAGCCCCTGCGCGGCGTGCTTGAAGAAGCCGACGATGCGCTCGATCGTGTCCTCCATGCCGAAGAAACCGTCAAACGCCCGGTACATCTTGATCGTACGGTTGAAGAACATGCGCGACAGCCGCGGATCGCGCGACGTGTCGACGAATTCGGGCTCGCCGATGGCAGCAATCATCCGCTCGGCCGGCATCGCATACATCATCGGGTTGTCGCGCGCCGCAAGCAGGTAGTCGCGCAGCGACATGGTCTCGAACTTCTCGCGCGCATACGCCCGCGAGAATGCATCAAAGACATCCAGTGAATTGCTCATGACAACGCCTCTCCGAAGTTGGGCACGCCAGCGATCCGGATACCATTTTCCCCGGCACTCATGGCATCAACAAGGCGGTCCAACAAAAATTAAATGCCGGGATCTTTCGTAAACAATACGTCACGCCGCTGAAGCAAACGTAAACCCTGCCGCCAAAGGTTCAAGTCGAAGACTGGCTGTCCGCAGCAACGATGAATAATTATACACCTCCAAACCCGCTCATCACGATTTTTGGCAGCAAGCCGGGCGAAATGCTGCATCGAAAATTTGCACCAGCTCATGACCGACAGAATCTCGCCAGATTCCGGACCGTTTCGCGCCATGCACGCAGGCCTAACCTCTGCGATGCCGACAAGCTGCTTGCGCAAACGCATATGACGTTTCCGCGAACGGCACGCACGGCGCCCCTCGTCCACGATATCCAGGAAACACCTCATGCGCATGATTGGATCTGGCGGATTTCTGTCCGGAAAGCCGTTCCGCGGGATCGCGGCCCTTCTCGCCGCCGCCTTCCTCTCCTCCTCCGCCCTCACGGCACCCGACACTGCAGCCAATCCACTCCGAGGAGAGGTGGAACTGAACCGCACGGCCGTGCTCAAGGGCTCAAGTCGGGTTGTCTATGTCCGCCTCTCCTTCGAAGGCCTCGACCTCACGCCCGGCACGCAGAAGGAGCGCCCGGCCCTCAACCTCTCCCTTGTCCTCGACCGCTCCGGCTCGATGGCCGACGAAGGAAAGATGGACTACCTCAGGCGCGCGGCAACGCTGGCCGTCGACCGCCTTGCGCCGGCCGACACCCTCTCCGTCGTCGAGTACGACGACCAGATCTCGCTTCTCTGGCCCGCGCGCCGCGTGACGAATGTCGGCGAACTCAAGGCCCTGATAGACAGGCTCGAACCCCGCGGCTCGACCAACCTCGCCGGTGGCATGATGCGCGGCGTCGAGGAAGCCACCAGCGCGTTGAACGGGCCCGCATCGGCACGGGGCACGATAACCCGCGTCATGCTCATGTCCGACGGCCTCGCCAATACGGGCATCACCGAGCCCCGCGAGATTGCAGAACTCGTCCGCGCAGCACGCTTGAAGGGTATCCGCATCTCGGCACTCGGCCTTGGACGCGACTACGACGAGGACCTGATGCAGGCCATCGCCGAGAACGGCGGCGGACGCTATCACTACATCGAGCATCCCTCGCAGATGGCGCGCATCTTCCAGGACGAACTCGGCACCATGTTCGAGACCTGCGCGCAGGACGTTGACCTCGACTTCACGGGCAGTTCCCGCGTCCGCAAGGCCGAACTCATCGGGTTCGACGAGGTGAAGCCCGGCCGATCGATCAGCCACGACCTTGAGGACGTCTACGAAGGCGAAAAGCGGTCCCTCCTGCTGCGCCTTGAAGTCGACGCGCCCGCCGAAGGCCCGCTTGACCTCGGCAAACTGACCCTGCGCTATCGCAAGGTGGGTTCAGGCGAGACCTACGCGATCGCGCAGGACCTGCGCGTCACGACGTCATCGGACGCAACCACGGTCAACCGCTCGCTGAATGCGGCCGTCGAGGCCGAAGCCGCACTCGCCGAGAGCGACCGCGTCCAGAAGGAACAGGTAAGGCTTTACCAGCAAGGCCGGGGCGAGGAAGCCCGGCGCAATCTATCGGCGCTTGCAACAGACCTCGAAGCCAGGAACCGCGACCTCAAGGACGAGCGCGTTCGCCGCAAGATCGAGGCGCTCAACGTCGAGACCCGCCAGATGGCCGAAGCGGCAAACTCCGTCTCGGCGCAGAAAGACTACCTGAAGGCCAGCAAGCAGCGCCTCTACCAGGCCAAGTCCGGCAAGCGCACCGGCTTTGCCCTGCAGCCCGGCGACCGCGGCCGCGAGGTCGAGACCCTCCAGGAAGCCCTGCGCAAGTCAGGCCACTACACGGGCCCGGTTGATGGCATCTACGACGAGGACGTCACCAGGGCTGTGAAGGCCTACCAGAAGGCCAACAACATCGGCGTCGACGGCGTTGCGGGCGCCGGCACGATGGACAGGCTGGGCCTCTACTGAAAGGGAATCCCCGCGTTGCGCCGGGAGAAGCAGGCACGCATCTCCCGGCCCAACCGCGTCCGGTCAGCGATTGAAGCCGCTCTGCGCCTTCATGATCGAGAACGCCGCGGAATCCGGCAGGTACTTTGCAAGGGCCGCAATCGACCGGTTGATGGCGCCGTTCACAAGCACGGGCTTGTTGCCCATGACAGCCGCATAGCCCTGCTCTGCCACCGCCTCCGCCGTCATCCACATGAAGCCGGGCGTGCGCGACACGCGCTCACGAACGCCCATGACATCATGGAACTCGCTGCGCGTATAGCCGGGACACACGGCCGTCACATGGACCTTGTGTGCCCGCAACTCCATGTTGAGCGAGCGCGAGAACTGGATCATGAAAGCCTTCGACGCGCCATAAAGCGCACTCCCCGCTGTCCCCGGCAGGAACCCGGCCAGCGAGGCCACGTTGACGATGTAACCCTGCTTGCGCTCGACCATCCCCGGCAGCACCAGATGCGTCAGTGCGCAGGGCGCCGTCGTGAGCACCTGGATGAAGTCCCTCTGGTCGCGCCATGATGTCGTCGCATAGGCGCCCGGCACGCCATATCCCGCATTGTTGATCAGCGCATCGACCTTCAGCCCCCGACGGTGGATCTCGCCCACCAGCGTCTCCGGGGCCTGCGGATCAGCAAGGTCCGCGGTGATGACACTGACCTCGACCTTGTGGCGCTCCATGATCTCGCGGGCCACGTCATTGAGCCTGTCCTCGCGCCGCGCCGTGACGACAAGATTGAACCCGTAGCGCGCGAACACGTCGGCGAACGCCTTGCCGATGCCCGCCGACGCACCCGTGACGAGCGCGGTCAGCCTTTGCTGTGACATGTCACTCTCCCGTCTGGCCGAGATCCCGCGGCCGCATGAAATCCTCAAGCACCCCGCTGCCCGGACGCAGGCTGCGCCACGCGGCAAGGTCGAACCCGATCACCGCCAGCGATGACGTCGCGAACTTGTCGCGCATGCGCCGATGGCGTTCTTCCTGCTCCACGCTGAGCGGCGGCATGCACAGGCCCAGCGCAAGTTCGGCCAGCCCCGGATTGTGTCCGACCAGCATGACCGGCCCGACCTCGTCATCCAGTGAACGCAGCGCCGCCAGGATGTCCGGCGCTTCCGCGAGGTAAAGTTCATCGCGAAACTCCACCGGCGTCCCTGCGCAGGCAATCGGCCGGAAGATGGCCAGCGTCTCGCGCGTGCGCGCCGAGGTGGAACACAGCACCAGCCCGCAGGAAAGCCCGCGCGACACGAAATAGCGCGCCATCGTGGCCGCATCCCGGCGCCCGCGCTCGATAAGCACGCGGTCGATGTCAGGCTTGGGCCCCCCGGCCGTCTCCGTCTTCGAATGCCGCAGGATGATCAGACGCTTCATGACGGTATCACCCGACGGAACGGAAAGACCAGCATCGCACCAAGCCGCGCAGCCGACGGCCCCTGCAAGCCCCGCAGTCCCAAAGGCATGTCCCGGGCATCAGCCTGCGTCCGCGGCAGATAGGTCCCGCACAGCCGGTCCCAGAACGAGAAATTGAACCCGAAATTCGACTTGAGCTCGCCCGGCTCCACCGAATGATGCACCCGGTGCATGTCCGGCGTGACGATCACCGCCCTGAGAACGCCGTCCACGCGCGACGGCAGGCTCACATTGGCATGGCTGAACATCGCCCCGGCATTCAGCACGATCTCGAACGCCAGCACAGCAACCGCGGGAATACCGAAGGCCACGATCACCACAATCTTCCAGCAAAGGCTGATCAGGATTTCGAGCGGATGGAACCGGATCGCTGTCGTCACGTCGAACCCCGTATCGGCATGATGCACGCGGTGCAGCCGCCAGAGCCAGGGGACATGATGGAACACCACATGCTGCGCATAGATGGCAAGATCCAGGATCAGGAACCCCGCGATCACGCCCACCCACGCCGGCACGCCCGCAACCCCCAGGAGCCCTCCGCCTTCGAACATGAGCGCCACCCCGACGGGCAGCAGCGGCAGCCCCAGCGCAACAAGCCTGAGCAGCCCCGTGTTGATCACGCTGAGCCCGATATTGCACCCCCAGCGACGCGCGCGCGAAACCGTCGGTCGGAAAGGCCACGCCACCTCGGCCAGCGCCATCGCCGCGAACACGCCCGCAAAGGCGGCAAGCCGGACAACAGCCTCGCTGCCATCGGGCATGTCAGTTGGTGATCCGCGCGTGCCGCACCATCGCCGCCTTCTCGAGCGCCGCCGCCGTCAGCCGATCGATCTCGAGCACGGTCTTGAGCCGCTGCAGCACGCGGTTTTCCTCCGCATAGACAGGCGCCTCCGTCAGCACGATCTCCAGCGCCAGCGCGTAGGCCGTATCGCGCAAGGACCGCGGCAGGGCCTCACGCACAAGGCCAAGCACCGCCGCAAAACCGTCATCCTCCTGCAGGATTGCCGCACACTCGCGCGACACCGGAATGATGTTGTCATCGTCGAAGCCCTCGAACACCGGCAGCGTACGCACGATGTCCCCGATGACATGCAGCTCCGCATCGCTCATCGACGCATCGGCCGCCGACGCAACGACCATCACGTAGATCAGTGCAGCATGCGGGCTGAGCGTCGAACGCGACTTCATGGAAAACATCTCCGACTGGCTGTAGGTGCGCAATCTATTGGGGCGGCCGATTGTCAGCAAGCCCGGGCTGCTGCAGGAATTCCCTGACTTCCGCCACGGCCTCTGCAAGGGAGAGCCGCTGCACCTCCACGCCAGGCGGTAACCCTGAAAGCAGCCGCGTCGGCGCCCGCGCATCCAGAAGCACGAACACCCCGCGGTCCGAGGCCCGCCGGATCAACCGCCCGAAGCCCTGCGCCAGCCTGAGCCGCGTGAGCTGGTCATCATAGCTACGTCCGAACTGTGCCCGCCGCGCCTTGTGCAGGATGTCCGGCCGCGGCCACGGCACGCGCTCGAAGACGACAAGCCGCAGCGACCGCCCCGGCACATCGACCCCGTCGCGCAGCGCATCGGTACCGAGCAGGCATGAATTCTCGTCCTCGCGAAACAGGTCGACCAGCGATCCCGTGTCCAGCCCGTCGACATGCTGCGCCAGCAGCGGCAGCCCGCGCTGCGACAGGGCCGGTGCAATCGCCCGGTGCGTCGCGCGAAGCGAGCGCACGGACGTGAAGAGCCCCAGCGCGCCCCCGCCCGACGCAAGGAACAGGTCGCGATAGGCCGCCGACAGCATGTCGGCATCCCGCCCGACATCGGTGACGACGATGATGCGCGACTGCCGGGCGTAGTCGAACGGCGAAGCAAATGACGCACGCTGCGCTGGCACCACAAGGTGTCCGGCACCGGTGCGGATCTCCGCCGCCCGCCATCCATCCTGCGCCTCGGTCTCCTTGGGCGCGCGGTCGCGCAGCGTCGCCGAGGTGATGAACGCACCATGTGCCGGCTCCAGCACTTCCAGCGCAAAGCTCACCGTTGGATCGATCGCATGGCGATAGAGCCCGATGTCATACTCGTGGCCCTCGAACCGCTCCACGCTGAGCCAGTCCACATGCCCTCCGGGCGCTGGCTCGCCGATGGCATCGAGCGCAAGGATCCAGTTGGGAATCTGAAGCTGCACCCGCCGCTCGATGCCGCGCAGCGCCGCCTCGACCCGCAGCCGGTGCTGCGAGAAGACCTCGTCGCTCCGTTCGCGCAGCATCTCGCGCAGCCGCTGCGCCAGCACCTCCAGCGGAGCACGAAGCGCCTGCAAGGCCTGCGTGAACGCCATCGCATGCGCAAGCAGCTCCGGCATGACCGGAACCACCCCGCATTCAAGCCCATAGGGCGAGTGCAGGTCCTCCGCACGCGCCCGCACCTGCGCGCGCACCGCCATCAGGAACTTCTCCATCGCGCCGCGCGGCGCTTCCGCCGAGAGCCGGCTGAGCCAGCCCTCGCCCGGCAACGCAAGCGCCACCTGCGCAATCTCGTTGAGCCGCTCCAGCGCCTGCGGTTCATCATCGAGCACCGCCGACAGGCGTTCCACCAGCCCCCGCCCACGCCGGCCGCTGCGGCCCTCCGGACCGCGCACCCATCGCCTCAGGTCCACGCCCTCGCGCCCGGAGATATGGATCGCATAGAAGCTGTCCGCCGCATCGAAGATGTGGTGCCCCTCATCGAACACATAGCGCAGCGGCGGCGACGCGCCATTGGTTTCACTGTCGGAGCCCCGCGACGCCGCATGGCGTGCCGCCTCCACCATGGTCAGCGCATGATTCGACACCACGATGCGGCTGGTCCGCGATTTCCGCCCCACGCGCTCGAGGAAGCAGCGCCGGTAATGCGGGCACGCCCCATAGATGCATTCGCCCTGCTTGTCGGTCAGCCCCGGCGCAAACCCGGGTGCAGGAAAGGCCCACGAGGGAAAGTCACCACCGATGAGGTCCCCATCCTTCGTCGCCATCAGCCAGCGTGCAACCAGCCCCAGCGCCACGGTCTCCTTTTCGATCAGCACCGGCAGGCGCGCCGCCTGCTCTTCGAAATTCAGCAGGCAGACATAATTCTCGCGGCCCTTGCGGATCGTCACCTTCTCCGCAAGCACGGCCGGATCCGGATAGACGCGCCGCAGCTCCTGCGCGATCTGCCGCTGCAGGTTCTTGGTGTAGGTCGAGATCCAGACTGTCCCCTCATTGCGCTCGGCCCAGAGCGCCGCCGGCGCAAGATAGCCGGCCGTCTTGCCAAGACCCGTGCCCGCCTCGGCCAGCACCACGGCCGGCTCGTTCTCGTGCAGCCGTGGCCGGAACGCTTCCGCCGCCAGCGCCGCATAGTCCGACTGTGCGCGGCGCACCTCGGCCCCCTCGCCCACGATCACCGACAGGTGCGCCCGCGCCTCTTCCGGCAGCACCGGCAGGCTGCCCGGCTGGCCTTGCGGCGGCGCATCTTCCCACTCCGGCAGCTCACGCCAGGAATCCATGCGCGGCGTCGCCCGCGCGCGGCCCTCCGGATCCATGCGCTGCAGCAGAAGCTCGGCCCAGAGCCACCGGCTCAGCCCCATCGCAGCCGCGATGCGCGCGGCCATCGGCCTGTTCTTCACCTGCGCGGCCTCATCCAGAAGCATGCGCGCAATGACGCGCAGCGCCGTCGCCTGTTCCGGAAGGCTCTGCGGTTCCGCAAGCCCCATCGCCCGCGCAAGCGCACCCACGCTCGGCGCGATCGGCTGGGCCGGGCGCACGAATGCATGAAGCTCCAGCACGTCGTAATGCTGGCCACGCGGCTCGTTCCGCTGCCATCCCAGGCGCAGCAGCGTCATGCCCGTGTGCGCCGTCAGGTGCGGCGTCCCCGCGGCAGTGATCAGCGCCATGTCCGCGGACGGCTGCTCGAACCGCCCGTCCGCCATCCCGATCACCGCGCGACGGAACGTCGCGACAAGCGCGGGAGTGGCGTCCAGTGGGTCACGGGTCGGATTGTCCATGGACCGCACTATGCAGCAGCGTTGACGCCGCCGGAAGCGCCACCTATGGCTTGCAAACGGAATTCACGAGGGTACCCACATGTCGTCGAGGCGCGACCTCGCCATGGCCGCGAAGGCTTGGCCATTCGAAGAAGCCCGCAAGCTGCTGGCGCGCGTGCAGAAGGACGAAGAGGCCGGAAAGGCAAAGCCCTATGTCCTCTTCGAGACCGGCTACGGCCCCTCGGGCCTGCCGCATATCGGAACCTTCGGCGAAGTGGCGCGCACGAGCTGGATCCGCCGCGCCTTCCAGGAAATCTCGGACAAGCCCACCCGCCTGATCGCCTTTTCCGACGACATGGACGGGATGCGCAAGATCCCCGACAACGTCCCCAACCAGGACATGCTGCGCGCGCACCTCCAGCGCCCGCTCACCGCAGTGCCCGACCCCTTCGGCACGCACGAAAGCTTCGCCCACCACAACAATGCGCGCCTGCGCTCCTTCCTCGACGGCTTCGGCTTCGAATACGAATTCGTGTCGGCGACCGAGGCCTACAGGTCCGGCATGTTCGACGCGATGCTGCTCAGGGCGCTCTCGGTCTACGACCGCATCATGGACATCATGCTGCCGACGCTGGGCGATGAACGCAGGCGAAGCTACAGCCCCTTCCTGCCCATCTCGCCCAAGACCGGCCGCGTCCTCTATGTGCCGATGAAGCGCATCGATCCCGCCGCCGGCACGATCACCTATGACGACGAGGACGGCGAGGAAATCACGCAGTCCGTCACGGGCGGCCAGGTGAAGATGCAGTGGAAGCCCGACTTCGGCATGCGCTGGGCAGCACTGGGCGTGGACTTCGAGATGTTCGGCAAGGACCACCTGCCCAACCAGCCGCTCTACGCGAAGATCTGCAAGGCCCTCGGCGTCGAACCACCGGTGAACTTCGTCTACGAGCTCTTCCTCGACGACCAGGGCGAGAAGATCTCCAAGTCCAAGGGCAACGGCATCTCGGTCGAGCAATGGCTCACCTACGCCGCCCCGGAAAGCCTGGCGCTCTTCATGTTCCAGAAGCCCAAGACCGCCAAGCGCCTCTACTTCGACATCATCCCCAAGGAAGTCGACGAGTACGTCACCTGGCTCGACAAGTACCAGGGCCAGTCCGACGCCGACCGCTTCGAGAACCCGGCCTGGCACATCCACGCGGGCCAGCCCCCGCAGGAGAAATGGCCGGTCTCCTTCGCGCTCCTCCTGAACCTCGTCTCCGCCTCCAACGCCTCGACCGCGGAGATCCTCTGGGGCTTCATCCGCCAGTACGCGCCACACGCCAATCCGAAGGACAATCCCTCGCTCGATCGCCTCGTGGGCTACGCGATCCGCTACTACGAGGACTTCGTGAAGCCCCGCAAGAAATACCGGGCGCCGACCGACCGCGAACGGGCCGCCATGCAGGACCTTGCAGCCGCATTCGATGTCCTCGGCAACATCACGGACCCCGAAGCCGCGCAGTTCCACGTCTACGAAGTGGGCAAGAAGCACGGCTTCGATCCGCTGCGCGACTGGTTCAAGGCCCTCTACGAAGTGCTCTTCGGCCAGGAACAGGGTCCCCGCTTCGGCTCCTTCGCCGTCCTCTATGGTATCGAAAATACCGCGCGCCTGATCCGCGAGGGACTCGCCGGCAGGTTTTTGGCCTGACGAACACCGCGCCATCGCCTAGACTGGGATCCATGACGCGGCCCCTGCTTCTTCTGTTGATCCTTGCGGTAAGCCTTCATCCGGCGCTGGCCGCTGACCGGGGGATGCCCGACACGGCCGTGGTCGCCTACAAGGCAGGCCGCTATGCCGAGGCCGTCCGCGTGGCAGAGCAGGATGGCTCCGCTCCCGCCCTCGCCTTCGCCGCCCGCGCCCTCATTGCCGACGCAATAACACGGCCCGACGGCCTGTGCGTCGATTGCCTGCGCCAGGCCGAGGCCCTGGCCCGGCGTGCATCCGCCATCGACGCGCGCAATGTCGAGGCGCATGTGCAGGAAGCCGTCGCCCTGGGCTTCCTCGGCCGCAGCATGGGCGTGTTCGCTGCCCGCCGCGAAGGTCTTGCCGAAAGGGTCCGCGGACAGCTCGACAAAGCCCTCGCCATCGACCCGGCCAACCCCTGGGCGAAGGCCTCGCTGGGCGCATGGCACCTCGAGATCGTCACGCACGCCGGCGCACTCCTCGCAACGCTGCTCTATGGCGCCGACGAAAGCGAGGGCCTCGACCTGTATCGAAACGCCTTGCGGCAATTGCCGGACGAGGCGCTGCTGCATTACCAGTTTGCGCTCGCGCTGCTGGCGCTCGACCAGGACGAACACCTGCCCGAGGCCCGCGAGGTCCTTGAAACCATTGCAACGCCGATCCGCGAGGACGCGCTCACCAGCTTCGCACGCGACAGGGCGCGCCAGCTCCTGTCCGTGATGGCATCTGGGCGCAGCGGCGACATCCGGCGCATTGTACTGAAATTTCAGGGATATCCGCCGGCCGATCGATGACGGCCGCGTTCAGTGACGAACCCAGACGATCCGCCCCATCCACTCGATGGCATCACGCGGCAGCGAGATGTCCTCAAGCGACGGATTGAAAGATATCAGGTCGAGCTTCCTGGCTGTCTGTCGCGCCAGCCGCATCACCAGGCAACCGGGATCCGCTTTCAGCACGACGGGATCGCCCTTGCGCAACTCGGCCGCCGGTGACACCACCACCACGTGGCCGTTGCGAAACACGGGCGCAGCCACGTCATTGCTGATCTCCATCGCAAAGGCACGCTCGTCGCCGATGTCGGGAAACGCAAACTTGTCCCATGCCTTGGCAATCGGATCGCCGTTTTCGTCGAAGACCCGCTTCTTTTGCAAATCCTTCATGCTGATGAAGGGCACCGTGCGCTGCGGCACACGCACGCCATTGGCCTTCGAGACAATCGATACGAAATCATCGAGGCTCGCACCCGTCACATTCAGCACCTTCGACAGGCTTTCCGTTGACGGCCAGCGCAACCGGCCTTGCGGCCCAAGCCGCTTGCTCTTGTTGAACGTCGTCGGATCGAGCCCGGCGGCGCGGGCAAGCCCCGAAGGCGAGTGCCCGGATCGTGCCGCTAGTGCATCGATCGCGCCCCAGATCTGCTTATGCGATAACATGGCGAATCGTACCGTCTGCCGATGGGTTATGACCGTCGTGACAAAAGCGTCGCAAAGGCGCCCGCTTGCGCATGCCTGCACAAACTGATTCGAATCCTATCACGATGAACCTGCTTCTCAGCCTCTCCCGCCCCGCGCAGGTGTTGCTCCAAAGACTCGATCCGGAGCAGGCACATGCCCTTACGGTGCGCGCCCTCGCGCACCTCGGCAACTTCTGCGCGCAAGGCGCTGATGATCCGCGACTTGCGATTGAAACACTCGGCTTGAAATTCCCGAATCCGTTAGGGCTGGCAGCCGGCTTTGACAAGAACGTCGAGACAACCGAAGCCATGCTCGCCTTCGGCTTCGGCTTCGTTGAAGCAGGGACAGTGACGCCAAAGCCACAATCCGGGAACCCCAGGCCGCGCATCTTCCGCCTGCGCGAGGACCACGCAGTGATCAACCGCCTGGGCTTCAACAACGAGGGCCTTGAGCCCGCACGCAGGCGCCTCACATCGCTGCAGGGTCGCCCCGGCATCCGCGGCATCAATATCGGCGCCAACAAGGATGCGGCCGACCGCATCGCCGACTATGTGACGGGCCTGCGCGAACTCGCGCCGCTGGCAGACTACGTCACCGTGAACATCTCCTCGCCCAACACGCCTGGCTTGCGTGGATTGCAGAACCGCGCAGAGCTCGACCAGCTGCTCAGCGCCGTGATGAGAGCGCGCGGGACGCTCGCCCGCCGCATTCCCCTGCTCGTCAAGATCGCGCCCGACCTCGACGACCAGGCCTGTGCCGACATCGCAGCGCTCGCCCTCGCACATGGCATCGATGGCCTGATCGTCTCGAACACGACGATCGCCCGACCCGCAACCCTCAAGGGTGAACACAAGGGCGAGACCGGCGGCCTCTCCGGCCGCCCGCTCTTCAAGCCATCGACGGAAGTCCTGCGCACCATGCGCCGCATGACCAAAGGAAAGCTCGTGCTGATCGGCGTCGGCGGTATCGCCTCGGGCGAAGACGCCTGGGCCAAGATCCGCGCCGGCGCCAGCCTCGTCCAGCTCTACACCGCCCTCGTCTACGAAGGCCCCGCCCTCATCGGCCGCATCAAGCACGAACTCCTCGCCTGCATGGAACGCGACAACATCAAGGCCATCGAGGACGCCATCGGCCTCGACGCCTGACGCTCTCCCTCGCTTGTGAGCGAGCACCCGCGCGGAACGCGCGCGTCCGGGATGACGGAACAGAGAGAGCGAAAAAGTCGCTCTCTCTGCTCCAGCAAGGCTTGTATACTTTAAACACTCACCACCTGAGCCACCCCATGCCCGCCAACCGTGTCCCCGAACTCAGCCTGAAATCCTTCACCGACGGCGACACACGCGCGCGCCAGGCTTTCACCGCCGCACTCATGGCTGGCCTGCGCCATTACGGCTTCATCATCCTGAAGGACCACGGCATCAAGCCTCACGTGCTTCACGACGCTTACGCCGTCTCGCGGGAATTCTTCGGCCTCACCGACGAGGAAAAGCGTCGCTACGTGCGCGGCGTCGACGGACAGCGCGGCTTCACGCCCTTCGGCCGCGAGCATGCGAAGGACGCCTCCGTCGCCGACCTGAAGGAATTCTGGCACATTGGCCGCGAGTTCGAGCACGCCTCGCCCCTTGCCGGCACCTTCCCGATGAATGTCTGGCCCGAGCGTCCCGCCGCCTTCCGTTCCACCTTCCTGACCCTCTTCGAAAGCCTCGAGCGGGCAGGCTTCGCGATGCTCGACGCCCTCGCCCCGGCGCTCGATGTTGACCCCGATTACTTTCGACGAATGGCGACCAACGGCAACTCGATCCTGCGCCTGCTGCACTACCCGCCCATCCCCAGGCATGCCGATCCGAACGCGATGCGCGCAGCCCCGCACGAGGACATCAACCTCATCACGATCCTGGTTGCCGCCAACGGCGCCGGCCTCGAGCTTCTCGACCGCGACGGCAAATGGCTCCCCATCGAGACCGATCCCGAGAACCTCATCGTCGACGCCGGCGACATGCTCGCCCGCATCACCAACAACGTCATCCCCGCAACCACCCACCGCGTGGTCAATCCGCAGGGCCCGAACGTCTCGCGCTACTCGATGCCCTTCTTCCTGCACCCCCACCCCGATGCCATCCTCGACTGCATCCCCTCCTGCCGCAGCAACAAGACCCCCGCCCCACCCATCACCGCCATCGACTTCCTGAAACAGCGCCTGAAGGAAATCGGCCTGGCCTGATCCGCCTTCACCGACGAACGCCTCCGCCTGCAGCAGGCTTCGCCTGCGCAGGCACCTCCTCTCAAGCGAGGAGGAAACCACTCTCCCTCGCTTGCGAGGGAGTGGGTGCGCACAGCAGGTGCTGCACCCGAGGGAGTTCGTCTCTGCCGCACACCACCCTGCGTCAACCCGCGCCTTGCACAAAGGAAAATGTTCACATATTGTTCCAAAAGCCCTGCAACCACGAACACAGGCCAGGAACACCAGCCGCAAAACAACCGACGAAACTGTATCTCGTGTAACAGCCGATCAAACGAACACAATGGCTTGTATGGTTAACAGCCCGCAAGCGCTACCGCTCCGGAACCGGAGGGATTTGGAGCGGGTGAAGGGAATCGAACCCTCGTCGTAAGCTTGGGAAGCTTCTGCTCTACCATTGAGCTACACCCGCGAGGCTTGGCCATGGATACCACCGCAGACGGCCTTGTGTGAAGATACCCCCTTGCGGCAAACAGGGACGAAACGCTGGAAACCCCATGGCGCAGGCAACGACGAAACCGCTGGATCCCGCCAAGTTCCGCGACCCCGACACCACCGCCAAGGGCGAACGGCGTGCGACGGTCGCCTTCACGGGGCTGAAGACGCTCTGGTTCAACACCGGCACCCTGTGCAACATCGAATGCGCAAGCTGCTATATCGAATCCTCACCCCGCAACGACCGCCTCGCCTACCTGACGCCCGCCGACCTCACGGCCATGCTCGACGAGGCCGAGACCCTGGAACGCCGACCCCTGGCCATCGGCTTCACCGGCGGCGAGCCCTTCATGAACCCCGACATCGCCGAACTGCTCGACGAGACCATGAAACGGGGACATGATGCACTGGTGCTGACCAACGCCATGAAGCCCATCATGCGCCCCCGCGTGCAGGCGGCCCTGAAGGACCTGCAGCACCGCCACGGCCGCAAGCTCTCCCTGCGCGTCAGCCTCGACCACTGGCGCGAGGACCTGCACGACGAGGAGCGCGGCCCCGGCGCCTTCCACGAGACGCTCGACGGCCTCCACTGGTTGCAGGCCCAGGGCATCACCACCGCCATAGCCGGCCGCCTGCGCTGGGGCGGCACGGACCACGAGATGCGCGAAGGCTACAAGACCCTCTTCGCGCGCGAGGGCCTGCACCTCGACACGACCGACCCCGCCGCCCTCGTGATCTTCCCCGAGATGGACAGCACCGTCGACGTGCCCGAGATCACGGTCGACTGCTGGCGCATCCTGGGCAAGAGCCCTGACGACATGATGTGCGCCTCCAGCCGCATGGTGGTCCGCCGCAAGGGCGCGCCGCGCGCAACCGTGGTGGCCTGCACGCTGCTACCTTACGAGCCCGCATTCGATCTCGGGGACAGCTTGAGATCATCCCTCGCCCCCGTGAAGCTGAACCACCCGCACTGCGCAAAGTTCTGCGTCCTGGGCGGCGGAAGCTGCAAGGCCTGAGGCCTATTTCCACGCCAGCAGCATCAGCCCGGCGCTGCACAGCCCCAGCCCCACAAGCTTGATGGCGCTCAACTGCTCGGCAAACAGCGCATAGCCCACCGGCACCAGCAGCAGCGCCGTGGCCACGTTGACGATCGCCCCCGTCGTGTTGATGGGCTGCCCGGCGCGAAACGCCGAGGCAAAGCCGAACTCGATCCCCACGATCGAAATGCCGACGATGGCCGCCACGATCATGTCACGCGGCAGGAGCCGATACTCGCCAGGCCCCGACGTCCCCGCCCACAGCGCCAGCGCGCTCACGCACGAGACGAAATAGGCAAATGCCAGCAACAGCAGGATATTGACGTCCGGCCGCGCATATTTCAGCGCCACCTGGTAGGTCGCATAGGCCAGCGTTGCCAGCACGAAGGGCCACAGAACTGCCATCGGCATCGCGCCCCTCAGACCTTGAAATGCTTGGAGAGCTTGAGCCCCTGCGCCTGGTAGTTCGATCCGATCCCCTGCCCGTAGACGCGCTCGGGCACCTCCGTCAGCCGCTCGAAGACAAGCCGCCCGATGATCTGCCCGTGGCTCAGGATGAAGGGTACCTCGTGGCTGCGCACCTCGAGCACCGCCCGCGATCCCGTGCCGCCAGCCGCCGAATGGCCGAAGCCCGGATCGAAGAACCCGGCATAGTGGACCCGAAACTCGCCCACCAGCGGATTGTAGGGCACCATCTCGGCCGCATATTCCGGCGGGATCGAGACTGCCTCGCGCGAGGCCAGGATGTAGAACTCGTTCGGGTCCAGCACCATCGTCCCGTCCTGGCGCGCCTTGATCGGCTCCCAGAAATCGGCCACGTCGTGCACGCCCGGCTTGTCGACATCGATGAGCCCCGCATGTCGCTTGGCGCGATAACCGATGAGCTCGCTCCACCCCGCGCCGCGCAGATCGACCGTCAGCGCAATCCCGTCACTGATATCGGCATCGCCCGCGACGATCCCTTGCTCGGCCTGCAGCTTGCGCAGGTCCGCATCCGAGAACGACGGCGACCCGCGCCTGAGCCTGAGCTGGTTCAGCCGCGAGCCCTCGCGCACGAGGATCGAGAACGAGCGCGGACTGACCTCGGCATAGAGCGGCCCCTCATAGCCCGGCTCCACGCGGTCGAACTCCTTGGCCCCGTCCGTGATCAGCCGCGTGAACACGTCGAGCCGCCCCGTCGAGCTCTTCGGATTGGCAACCCCCGACATGCGCGAGGGCAACGCCACGCTCTCGAGCAAGGGCACGATGTACACGCAGCCCGCCTCGAACACGGCCCCCTTCGACAGGTCGATCTGGTGCAGCGCCAGCTGCTCGATCCGCGTCTTCACCGGCACGTTCGGCCCCGGCAGGAAGCTGGCCCGGATGCGCCACGCCACGCTGCCGAGCCTCAGGTCGAGGCTCGCCGGCTGGACCTGGCTCTCCTCGATCTCGCGCAGGGCAACAAGCCGCCCGCGCTGCATCATCGCCCGCAACTGGCTGGCTGGCAGGATGCCCGTGGAGTGGCCGCGCGTGGGCTCTCCCGCATCGTCGTTGATGTCGAACAAGGTCTGTCCCATGGGTCGGGATGTTAGGACACTTGCGCCCGTGCCGGCAAAACCCGCGGCTGAATGTCCACAGCCCATTCACGCGGTTGACCTCCAGCCCCCTTGAACACTAAAGCAGAACCCACGTGGTGATTTGAGCCGGCCGGCTTCGCGGCCACGTTAAACAAGCAGCTAAAAGGCCGGGTCGCGTGAAATCCGGCCCCGGCCTGGGATCTGTATCCCAAGGCGCCGGGGATTTTTTTTGGAGTTCGCACGATGGGAGAACTGGATCCCGACAAGAAGTACGGCCTCAAGACCCGCCTCGTCCGCGGCGGTCTCAAGCGCTCCGCCAATGGCGAGACGTCCGAGGCGCTCTATCTGACATCGGGCTTTGCCTACGACAATCCGGAAACCGCCGAAGCCCGCTTCAAGGGCGAGGACCCGGGCTACACCTATTCACGCTTCGCCAACCCGACCGTGGCGATGTTCGAGGACCGCATGGCCATGATCGAGGGCGCGCCCATCGCCCGCGCCACCGCGACCGGCATGGCTGCCGTCACGACGGCGATGCTCTGCCACCTGCGCCAGGGCGACCACGTGGTCGCCGCCCGCGCCATGTTCGGCGGCTGCCGCTATGTGATCGAGGACGTCCTCCCGCGCTACGGCATCCAGAGCACCCTCGTCGATGGCGTCAGCCTCGACGCCTGGTCTGCAGCCATCCGCCCCAACACGAAGGTCCTCTTCCTCGAGACCCCCGCCAACCCGACCCTCGAGGTGATCGACCTCAAGGGCGTGGCCGCCATCGCCCGCAAGGCCGGCGCGCGCCTCGTCGTCGACAACGTCTTCGCCACCCCGATCCTCCAGCGCCCGATGGAGTTCGGCGCCGACATCGTCATCTACTCGGCCACCAAGCACATCGACGGCCAGGGCCGCTGCCTCGGCGGCGTGATCCTGTGCGACCGCAAGTTCCTCGAGGACCACCTCCAGACCTTCATGCGCAACACCGGGCCGACGCTCAGCCCCTTCAACGCCTGGGTCATGACCAAGGCGCTCGAGACGCTCGACCTGCGGGTCCGCGCCATGTGCGAGCACGCGGCAGCCGTCGCCGACGCCCTCGCCCGCCTGCCCAAGGTCAGGCGCGTGCTCTACCCCGGTCGCGCCGACCACCCGCAGGCCGAACTCGCCCGCAGGCAGATGACGCTGGGCGGCTCGCTGGTCAGCTTCCACCTCGACGGCGGCAAGGACCTGGCCTTCCGCTTCGCAAACGCCCTGCGCCTGATCGACATCTCCAACAATCTCGGCGACGCCAAGTCGCTGATCACCCACCCCGCGACCACGACCCATTTCCGGCTGACGCCCCAGGCCCGCGAGGAACTGGGCATCACGGACGGCATGATGCGCCTGTCCGTCGGCCTCGAGGACCCGGGTGACCTGATCGACGACCTCGCCCAGGCCCTGAAATCCCTGTGAAACCGTGACGACAGGAGGCAACATGCACACCTACCGCGCCACCACTCGCTGGAAACGCACCTCGGCGGACTTCACCTACGACAGCTACAACCGCACCCATGACGTCGCCTTCCCCGGCGGCGTCACGGTGCCCTGGTCCTCGGCCCCCGAATTCAGGGGGGATGCCGCCCGCGTCAACCCCGAGGAGGCCTTCGTCGCCGCCCTGTCGACCTGCCACATGCTCACCTTCCTCGCGATCGCCGCCCGCAAGCGCTTCATGGTCGACGCCTACGAGGACGAGGCCTAAGGCGTCATGGAACAGAACGCCCGGGGCAAATACTGGGTCAGCAAGGTAACACTGCGTCCCAAAGTGACGTTCGCGGGCACCCATCAACCATCGGCACAAGAGATTTCCGCGATGCATCACGCAGCGCATGAAAATTGCTTCATTGCGAACTCGGTGACGTCAAGCGTATCGATAGGGGAAGCCTGACGACACCTTTCGAGACCCCGGGAGAGCCGGCGGTCGACGGGCCAACGGGGTCGGGGGAGGCAGGGATCATGTTCGAGCGCGTCACACGCAGGATAAAGGTGTCGGTCCAGCCGGCCTACCTGGCGGACCAGTCGGCGCCGGACCATAACCACTATTTCTGGGCCTACACCGTCCAGATCGAGAACGAAGGCACAGACACCATCCAGCTGCGCACGCGCTACTGGCGCATTATTGACGCCAACGGCCGCACCCTCGAGGTCAAGGGCGCCGGCGTCGTCGGCCAGCAGCCCATCCTGCGTCCCGGCGAGAAGTTCGAGTACCGCTCCGGCACCCCCCTCGAAACCCCCTCCGGCATGATGCTGGGCGCCTACCAGGTCCAGACCGCGGGCGGCGAAAGCTTCCAGGTCGACATCCCGGCCTTCCCCCTCGACAGCCCCCACGAGTCCCGCCGGGTCCACTGAACCACCGGCAGCTGCACTGAGCCCCAAGCCTTGCGTTCTTGACGATCATCGCCAATCCGGCGTCAAGTAGGGCACGCAAGCAAAGCCACCCATCGATGCCCCAGACCTACTCCCCCCGGGACATGCTGTCCCGCCTCATCGCCTTTGACACGACAAGCCGCGAGCCCAACCTCGCGCTGGTCGGCTTCGTCGAGGACTATGTCGCAGCCTTTGGATTGAAGTCCCGCCGCATCCCGAACCCCGAGGGCACCAAGGCCAACCTCCTCATCACGATCGGCCCGGACACACCCGGCGGCGTGATCCTTTCCGGCCATACCGACGTGGTGCCTGTCGACGGCCAGCCCTGGAACACCGACCCCTTCACCCTCGTCGAGCGCGACGGCCGCTACTACGGCCGCGGCACCTCCGACATGAAGGCCTTCTCCGCCGTCATCCTGTCCCTGATACCCGAGTTCGTGGCCCGCCCCCTCAAGACACCCGTCCACATCGCTCTGTCCTATGACGAGGAAGTGGGCTGCCTCGGCGTGCGCCCCATGATCGCCGACATCGTGAAGTCGGTGCCGATGCCGCGCCTTGCCATCATCGGCGAGCCCACCAGCATGAAGGTCGTCAACGCCCACAAGGGCATCCGCTCGTTCCGCACCACCGTCACCGGCCGCGAGGCACACTCAAGCCAGGTCGACAGGGGCGTCAACGCCGTGATGGTGGCCGCCGAGCTCATCATGTTCCTCTCGAAACTTGGCAACGACATGCGCGCCAAGGGCGACCCCACAGGCCGCTTCGACCCGCCCTTCACCAGCGTGCAGTCCTCCACCATCGAAGGCGGCACCGCGCTCAACATCCTCGCGCGCCACTGCACCTTCCAGTGGGAGTTCCGCTACCTGCCCGGCACCAGCCAGGACGACATCTTCGAGGCCTTCGACCACCACGCCCGCACCGTGGTCCTGCCGCGCCTCAGGGCCATCGCGCCCGAAGCCGACATCGTGACCACCACCCGCTCGCATGTGCCCGCCCTCGTCGCACGGGAAGGCTGCCCCGCCGAAGCCCTCGCCCGCCAGCTCACCGGCGCCAACCACGCCGAGGCAGTGTCCTATGGCACCGAGGCCGGCCTCTTCCAGGAAGCAGGCATCCCCTCCGTCATCTGCGGCCCCGGCGACATCCGCGAAGCCCACAAACCCAACGAATACATCGAGATCACCCAGGTCGCCGCCTGTGAAACCTTCATCCGCAAGCTCATCACGCAATTACGGTGACAGTATAAAAAGACGTGGGTGGTCCGCCTGCGCGGACCATGACGGGCGTGGGGGTGCAAAAAAGGGTGTCATGGTCCGCGCAGGCGGATCACCCACGATCTTTCAAAAAAAGGAATAAGGGTCGGACACCAGCACCCTGCACCTGTGCCTGCCCCCACCAAACTTCGCCATGGTCTTGCCCCGCAACAAAATCGTCATGGCCGCGTCGCGCGGCAGCGCGGACCGGCCACCCAGGAATTCCTGAGCACCCGTCGTAGGGCGCCCGGCTTTTCCGGTTGGCCTCAGGGCACACTTCATCGCGCCTCAAGAGTTTCTGGGTGGCCGGTTCGCGCTGCCGCGCGACACGGCCATGACGAAGGAATACGGGTCAAGGAATAAGGGGCGGACACCAGCTCACTGCACCTTCGCCTGCCCCCAATTCCCCTCACCAAACTTCGTCATGGTCTTGTCACATAAAAAATTCGTCATGGCCGCGTCGCGCGGCAGCGCGGACCGGCCACCCAGGAATTCCGGAGCACCTGTCGTAGGGCGCGCGGCTTTTCCGGTTGGCCTCAGGGCGCGCGTCATCATGCCTGAAGAGTTTCTGGCTGGCCGGTCCGCGCTGCCGCGCGACACGGCCATGACGAAGGAATACGGGTCAACGAATAAGGAGCGCACACCAGTTCCATGCACCTGTGCCTGACCCCACCCCTCACCAAACTTCGTCATGGTCTTGTCACATAAAAAAGCTCGTCATGGCCGCGTCGCGCGGCAGCGCGAACCGGCCACCCAGGAATTCCTGAGCACCTGTCTCAGGCCGCCCGGCTTTTCCGGCTGGCCTCAGGGCGCGCGTCATCACGCCTGAAGAGTTTCTGGGTGGGAGGTCACGCGCTGCCGCGCGACGCGGCCATGACGAAGGAATATGAAGGACTAGGGTCGGACACCAATTCGAAAATTTGCATTATGTCACCGTAGTTATCCAGTTACGGTGACAGTGCACTCATTACGACGCTGACAGCCCACACATCGCCGAGCCAACCCCAAAAGCCCGCCCCTACCCCACCCCATCCGGCGCAAACGCATACACCGTCGAGCAGAACGCGCACTTGGCCCGGATCAGCCCATCGCCTTCCGCCAGCCCCTGCAGCTCCGCCGCCGGATACTGCCTCAGCACCGCCATCACCCGTTCCGCGCTGCAGCGGCAGCCGAACGACAGCGGCACCACGTCAAACACCCTGACGCCATCCTCGTGGAACAGCCGGTAGAGCAACCGCTCGGCTTCCACCTGCGGATCGACCAGCTCATGCGCCTCGATCGTCGAGAACAGCGCCGTCGCGCGCGGCCAGTCATCCGAATGGTCCTCCTCGCCCGCGCCTTCGCGCCGCACGGGCTGGATGCCACCCAGCGAGGCCAGGTTCTGGATCAGCATGCCCCCGGCCCGCCAGTGCTGCTCGCGCCCGCCCGGCCCCCGCGTGGCAAGCGTCGCAACCGAGAGCCGGATTGCGGTGGGGATCTGCTCGGACTGCTCGAAATAGGTCATCGCCCCGTCGGCCAGCCCCTCGCCTTCCAGCGGCACGATGCCCTGGTAGCGCTCCATGTCCCCCTCGGGATCAATCGTGATCGCAATCGACCCGCGCCCCACCAGCGCGGTGAACGAAGGCATCGAACCCAGCGCTGCAACGGCATCGGCATCGAACGTGGCACAGGCCCGGATCTGCCCGGGCGACATGAAGTCGGCAACGATCATCTTCACCGGCCCATCGCCGCGCGTCTGGACCGTCAGCGTGCCCTCGAACTTCAGCGACGCGCCAAGCAGGGCCGCCAGCGTCAGCGCCTCGCCCACCAGCCGCGAGACCGGGTCAGGATAGCCATGCGCGGCGATCACGCGGTCGGCCGCATCCGTCAGGTGGACAATCCGTCCACGGACATTCATGCCTTCGATCTGGAAGCTGCGGACGAAGTCCGCGGGCCCTACGACATCGACCAAAGCAGCACGGCCTTCTGCGCATGGAGCCGGTTCTCGGCCTCGTCGAACACCACCGACTGCGGCCCGTCGAGCACGCCGTCCATCACCTCCTCGCCGCGATGCGCCGGCAGGCAGTGCAGGAAGATCGCCGTCTTGCCGGCAACTTCCATGAGCTTCTCGTCCACCCGGTAGCGCACCAGCGCATTGGCGCGCGAGCGCGCACCGCCCTCACCCAGCTGGTCGCTTTCCGACATCTGCACCCACGTGTCGGTGACGACCGCCGCCGCACCCGAGACCGCCTCGTTCGGATCACGCACGAGATGCACCCGCCCACGCTCCTGCTTCGCCCACGCCATCAGCTGCGGATCGGGATCAAGCTCGGGCGGACAGGCAACGCGCAACTCGAAGCCGAAGCGCACCGCCGCATGGATCCACGAGGCGCACACATTGTTGCCCGCACCCGACCACGCCACCACCTGGCCCCCGATCGGACCGCGATGCTCCTCGAAGGTCAGGATGTCGGCCATCAGCTGGCAGGGATGCGTCTTGTCGGTCAGCCCGTTGATGACGGGCACGCTGGCCGTGCGGGCAAGGTCGAGCAGGCTCTGGTGGCGCTTCGAGCGCAGCACGATCCCGTCGACATAGCGCGACAGCACCTGCGCCGTGTCACCGACCGTCTCGCCATGGCCGAACTGCATGTCGCGCCCGTCGAGGAACATGCACTCCCCGCCCAACTGGCGCATGCCCATGTCGAACGAGATCCGCGTGCGCGTCGAGGGCTTCTCGAACACGAGCGCCAGCATGCGCCCCTTGAGCGGCATGTCATCGTCGCGCGCACCCTTCGGACGCCCGCGGCGAGCCTCCTTGATGCGCCGCGCGCTGTCGATCAGCGATCGCAGGGCCGGGCCATCGAACGCATCAAGATCGAGGAAATGCCGGGGTGTTGAGGAAGTCATTTCGCAGCTTCTTTCGGTGTCTGTGCAGAGAGGAAGGCGCACGCATCGCCCAGGATGCCGATCGCCTCGCGCACGTCGTCCTCCTTGATGATCAGCGGTGGCAGGATGCGCACGACATTGTCGCCCGCGCCCACGGCAAGAAGCCCGCGCTCGCGCAGCGCATCCACCAGCGCCGAGTTGACGACGCGGCACTTCAGGCCAAGCAACAGCCCCTGCCCGCGCACCTCCTCGATGACCGCGCCGTTGCGGTCACGGATCATCTGCAATTGCTGCTGCAGGTAATTGCTGATCCGCACCACATGGTCGAGGAACGCCGGATCCGCGATCAGATCGAGCGCGGCATTGGCGACCACCATCGCCAGCGGATTGCCGCCGAAGGTCGATCCATGCGTCCCGGCCGTCATGCCGGCAGCAGCCTGCTCGGTCGCAAGGCAGGCCGCGACGGGAAACCCGCCACCCAGCGCCTTCGACACGGCCATGATGTCGGGCGTGATGCCGGACCATTCATGCGCAAAGAGCTTGCCCGTGCGCCCCATGCCCGACTGCACCTCGTCGAGGATGAAGAGCAGCCCGTTGGCGTCACAGATCTCGCGAAGCGCCCGCATCTTCTCGGGCTCGACCACGCGCACGCCGCCCTCGCCCTGGATCGGCTCGATCAGGATGCCAGCCGTCTCGGGTCCGATCGCCTTGCGCACCGCATCGAGGTCGCAGAAGGGAACCTGGTCGAACCCGTCGACCTTCGGCCCGAAGCCGTCGAGATATTTCTTCTGTCCGCCCGCCGCGATCGTCGCCAGCGTGCGCCCGTGGAACGCACCCTCGAAGGTGACAAGCCGATAGCGCTGCGGCTGCCCGCGATGGGCGTGGTACTTGCGCGCCATCTTGATGGCGCACTCCAGCGCTTCGGCGCCCGAATTCGAGAAGAAAACCGTGTCGGCAAATGTCAGCTCGACCAGCCGCTCCGCCAGCCGCTCCTGCGCGGGAACGCGATAGAGATTGGACGTATGCCAGAGCTTCTGCGCCTGCTCGGTCAGCACCTTCACAAGCACGGGATGGGCGTGCCCCAGCGCATTAACCGCGATCCCGGACCCGAAATCGAGATAGCGGCGACCCTGCGTGTCCACGACATGGGATCCCTCGCCCTTTTCCAGGGCGATCGGCGCGCGGGCATAGGTCGGCAGGACAGGCGTGATCACGTGGTCCTCACGGATTTGGCTGGATCCGTCCATCCTAGGGCAAAGCGTCTTGCGCCGCAGCATGGCCTTTGCGCGCAACCATCCAACACTCCCCCTTGAGTGAAATTAACCATTGTGGTTGAATAACAACTATCCCCAACAACTATATATCGGACGCACTGTATCATCTTGTAGGGGAACGCCGGAAGCATACTATGGGTGGGCTTTAACCATACTGTCCAGGCAAGGGAGTACCGGATGAGTTGGACGGATGAGCGAGTAGAACAGCTCAAGCAGCTCTGGTTGGAAGGACTAAGCGCCAGCCAGATCGCCCGCCAGCTCGGTGGGGTTACCCGCAACGCAGTCATCGGCAAGGTTCACCGCCTCGGCCTCGCTGGCCGCGCCACCCCCGCCCGCACGGAACGTCCGCGCGTAGCCGCGCCGCGCCGTCAGGTGCGCCCGCGCCTGGCCCCGATCGTCCAGCAGCCGATCGTCGAGAAGGCCCCGCTCATCGACGAGCACGGCCGCAAGACCACCGTCCTCACCATCAACGATCGCATGTGCAAGTGGCCCATCGGCGATCCCTCGAACGCCGAATTCCATTTCTGCGGTCATCCACCAAAGGCGGGCTCGCCGTATTGTGAAGCGCACTGTGTCAAGGCCTTTCAGCCGCAGCAGAGCCGGCGGGAGCGGGACCGGGAGCGGGAGTTCAAGCGCTACCTCATCCGCAGCTAGGATGCCCCCACGCAGATGACGAAGACCCCGCGGGGAGAGGCTACGGCCTCCCCGTTCTCGTTCATGCAGGAATGAAAGACGTCTCGCGCTAGCTGCCGGGCGCCGTGTCGAGCGCATAACCCGCAGAGCGCACCGTGCGGATGGGATCCGGCTCACCCGGTTCGGTCAGCGCCTTGCGCAGGCGACCGATATGCACATCCACCGTGCGCGCATCGACATAGACACCGCTGCCCCAGACCGCATCAAGCAACTGCTCGCGGCTGAACACCCGCCCGGGATAAGACAGGAAATGGTCGAGCAGCTTGTACTCCGTCGGCCCGAGATGGATGTCGCGCCCCGCCCGCCTCACCCGGTGGGAACTCCGGTCGATCGAGAGGTCGCCGAACGACACGATATCCTCGGCCAGGGCCGGCCGGATGCGCCGCAGCACCGCGCGGATGCGCGCCAGCAACTCGGTCATCGAGAAGGGCTTGGTCAGGTAGTCATCGGCCCCGGTATCCAGCCCGCGCACGCGGTCGGCATCCTCGCCCCGCGCCGTCAGCATGATCACGGGCAGGTTCTTCGTCTCGACGCGCGTCCGCAGCCGCCGGCACACCTCGATGCCAGAGACCTTGGGCAGCATCCAGTCGAGCACGACCAGGTCGGGTTGCGCCTCCTGCACCTGCAGCAGCGCCTCCTCCCCGTCATGGGCTTCGCTGACCCTGAATCCTTCCTTTTCGATATTGTAGCGCAGGAGGGTTGAGAGCGACGGGTCGTCCTCGACAATCAGGACAAGGGGTTTGTTGGCGCCGCTCATGAACCCGTTCCGAAGGAGTGCTAGTCGACGCGCGGGGCGTCGACGGTGGTGGTGGATGTCGTGTCGCTCTTGGGCCGCGGATCGGTCATCTTCGCGCCCATGACGATGTAGCTCACGGTCTCGGCAATATTCGTTGCGTGGTCGCCGATCCGCTCGAAATTCTTCGCAATGAAAAGCAGGTGCGTCGAAGGCCCGATCTTCTTGGGGTCTTCCATCATGTAGGTGAGCAGCTCGCGGAACAGCGAATTGTAGATCTCGTCGATTTCGTCATCGCAGCGCCAGACCGTCATCGCGGCATTCACGTCGCGCCTCGCATAGGCATCGAGCACGTTCTTCAGCTGCGTCAGCGACAGCCGGCCCATCCGCACGAGCCCCTGCACCAGGTGCTGGTCCGGTACCTCGCGCGATACCACGATCGCCCGCTTGGCGACGTTTTTCGCAAGGTCGCCGATCCGTTCAAGGTCGACCGAGATCTTCAGCGCCCCGAGCGTCTCGCGCAGGTCCGAGGCCAGCGGCTGGCGCAGGGCAAGCAGGCGTATCGCCTGCAGCTCGATCTGTGATTCCAGCGCGTCGATGCGTGTGTCGAGTTCGACAATCTTCTCGGCAAGCCCGAGGTCCCGCCGGGCCATGGCCTCGATCGCATCCGACAGCTGCGTCTCGCACAGCCCGCCCATCTGCTCGATGGCCGTGGCAAGCGCTTCAAGCTGGTCGTGGAAAGACTTGACGATATGTTCGGCCATGGGTCCTCGCTATGACGAAAGGCGCGAAGGCCGGGGTTCGTGTCACCGCCTCGTCACAACGCGCTCAGGGATAGGATAGGCGTTGGGAGCTTATGTGACAAATCGATGAAGTTTTTATGATGAGGTGAGCAACCCCGGGCGTGGCGCCTCCCCGCCCCCGGCCACCGTGGCCAGCGGCAGGTGCACCGTGAAGGTCGAGCCCTCGCCCACCTGGCTCTCGATGACAAGTCGCCCGCGATGGCGGTTGATGATGTGCTTGACGATGGCAAGCCCGAGCCCCGTGCCGCCGATCGCCCGGCTGCGCTTCACATCAACCCGGTAGAAGCGCTCGGTCAGGCGCGGAATGTGCTCGCGCGCGATGCCCTCGCCATGGTCCTTGACGGCAAGGACCACCGCCGGCGACGGCCCCGGCTCGCCCGGCGCCGCACGCCGCGTGCCGAGCTGCACCATGACCGCCGTATGGGGCCGACCGTACTTGATCGCATTGTCGATCAGGTTCTGCACGACCTGGAAAAGCTCGTCCTTGTCGCCCACGACATTGGGCAGCGATGCGGGCTCGACATAGTCAAGCTGGATATTGGCGGCAACCGCCATCGGCTGCATCGCATGAACCACATCCTCGACCACGTCGCCCAGGTTCACGCTGCCCGAAGGACGCACATGTTCGTTGAGCTCGATCCGGCTCAAGGACAGCAGGTCATCGATCAGCCGGCGCATGCGCGCAGCCTGCTCTCCCATGATGGCAAGGAAGCGCTCCTGCGCCTCCGGGTCATCCTTGGCATGCCCCCTGAGCGTGTCGATGAAACCGGTCAGCGAGGAAAGCGGCGTGCGCAGTTCATGGCTGGCATTGGCGACAAAGTCGGCGCGCATCTGCTCGACGCGCTGCGCCTTGGTCGTGTCCTGCAGGATCAGCAGCACCGCCCTGACCACCCCGTCGGAACCTTCGATGGGCGACAGATCCGCATCGAACAACTGGTCGGGCGTGCCCACGAGCGGGAACGACACGCGCTGGCTCCCGCGTCCGGCAAGCACGAGCTCCAGCGCCGAAAGAACCTGCGGCGCCCGGATGATGCTCGCCAGGTGCTTGCGCGGCTCGGCGACACCCAGGATATTCTCCATCGTCTCGCTTGCGACCACGATGCGCCCGGTCTGGTCGGTGAGCACGGCAGGGCTCGACAGCCGGCGGATCACGTCGACCGCGGGAAGCTCACCCCCGCCCTGCACCGGCGGTGGTGGCCCGGCAGCGGCGGCATCGTTGGCAACGACCTCGGCGGGCGGCAGCAGCGGCTCGGGCAGGCTTCTCACGAAGCCCAGCCGCGCCAGGGCAAATGCCGTGACCGCGATGGCAAGGATGAAGCAGAACGTCCACTGCTGCGTCCACGCCCCGATCAGGAAGAAGGCAATCCATGACGCAATGAGCACCCACTTGATGTCATCAACCCGCACCGCGATCGCCGAGCGCGTGGACCGCCGTCGGCCGGCCGGGGCAGGCCCTGCGGCCCCCGGGCGCGGGCTGGTGCTGTCTGCCTGAACCGCCATCTCGAAACCCTCGCCACCCTCTTCACCGGTCACCCTGTGCGCATTGCGCCGGCGCGGCTCGACCACATAGAACCACAACAGCATTGCCGCGGCGAGCTTGGCAAGCACGGCCGCAACAAAGACTTCCGCGAAACCAAGCGATTGCGCAATATACCCGCCGGCAACCGCGCCAAAGACCTGAACCAGCGACTGCGCCGAGTTAACCATTGCAATGCGCATGGGCAGGTCCTCGCGCGACCCGAACTCGAGCACCATGTTCTGCGCCGCGATGAGAAACCCTGCATAGCCGATGCCGATCCCGGCGAAGCAGAAGATGACCCCGTTCAGGTCAGGTGCAAACAGCAGGCCCACCGTCGACCCAGCCCATAGCAGCAGGGATGGCACGAACACGGCCTTGAAGCCAAGCCGGTCGGCCAGCGCACCCCAGCCCAGGTTCGCAACCGTCTGCGACGCAAGCAGCGCCAGCGACGCGAGCCCGATGATCTCGCCCGTCAGCCCTTGCGTGCGCTCCACGAACAGGATGTAGAACGGCAGCGCCAGCGTCCCCAGTGTTGCCAGCGACTGCGCCCAGAAATAGGCGGCAAAGCCGGGATCGCGCAGCAGCTCGGGTATGTCGCCGATCCGCTCCCGCACGCCGACCGGCGCGCGCACGTTGGGCGCATCCGGCTCCCGCACCAGATAAAGCAGCGACAGCCCCGCGGCCGTCAGCAGGAAGGCGAGCAGGAACGTAGACGCATAACCGTTGCCCAGCGCATTCGTCTCGACCAGGTAGCTGCCACCGACAAACGCCACCAGCGAGGCCGTCGTCCCGCCGAGGAAATTGCGCAGGCCAATCAGCATGCCACGCCGGTCAGGCGGGATGGTCTTGGTCAGCAGCACGTTCCACAGCACGTTCTGCATGCCCGAAAAGACGCCAAGCAGCCCGAGGAAGAACGCAAACACATAAAGCGCGATCCCAGGCGGCAGCAGGAACCCGGCAAGCGCAAGCCCCAGCACCGAGAGCCGCATCATCCATCCATAGCGCAGCCCCAGCTCGACGATCCGCTTGCGATGCTCGATCGCGGTCGCGCCGAAGATGCTGCTGAAGAATGCGCCGAGGTGCTGCATGGCCAGCACAAGGCCCACCGTCGATGCCGATCCCGACAGGAGGAACAGGTACGCCGGCACGAAGGTCGGCGCATTGACCAGCCGGAATCCCGTCATTGCCAGCATGCCGTGCGCAAGCTGGCTCAGGTAGTTCCGCGTCAGGTTCGCTTCCATGTCGGCGCGAAACCTGGCTTCCTCGTCACGCTCTGCCGCCACGCCCGCTGTCTCTCGCGCCCGCCTTTGCTCCGTGTGCGACTTAACCCATGCCAGCCCGCCCGCACATGCGTCTTTTGTGGCAATCGTCACAGCAGCCAGCGCAGCCGACAACGGAAAACCGCGCCGCTGCCGGTCCGCCATGGGGTTTCAAAAGGCAACGGGAGCCCTTACGTTCCCGTCTGGCAGTTAACGACGGGAACGGAGAAGATCGATGCAGGCACGGATCGGCGCATGCGCAGCAATCATCATGGGCCTGGCAGCATGCGGAAACCCTGCGCCGGCGCCCCAGGGCGAAAAGACGTCCGCCAGCGAGACCGCCGCCGAGACACCTGACGCCTGCACCCTCGTCACCACAGACGAGCTCGCAGCCATCTTCCCCGGGCGCAACTTCACGCGCGACGACGTGCCGCCCGAAAAGCGCAACAAGCCGGGTGGCGAGCGCCGCAACGCCATCACCTCATGCACCTTCGTTTCCAACGGTGCGAGCATCCCCGACATGATGACAGTCAGCGTCGTGCTGACCACCGCCTACAGCGACAAGGCGCAGCCCTCCCTTGAAAGGATGCAGTCAGGCGTCTCGACCATGGGCGTGAAATTCACGGGCGGCCCGATCGAGGGCGTAGGAGACGCAGGCTACTGGTTCAACATCGGCAATGAGCGCCGCTCGGGCATCGTGGTCAACGTGATGCGCAACCCGCGCTACTGGCTGAGCATCAGCGAATCCTCGAGCGGCCAGGAGGAAGCGGTCACGGTCTCCCGCCTGACCGAGCTGGCAAAGGCCGCACTCGGCAGGCTCTGATGCAACCCGCCTAGCAGGCTGTTGAAGTAGTAGCCCAACCTTGCTGTCTGGCTGAGGCCCATTCAAGGCAGATCATGTTCGTCCGGGGCGGCGCCCGCTTGCACCGCCCTTTTCATGCGCGCTCACGCGCCCATCAGCTTCGGGATACGGATGATGTTGTAGGCGGCGGCACTGAAGGTGAAGGCCCATCC